>WLWD01000128.1_pt1 | contig 527237 bp, 484 predicted proteins | sample 6712731 | NCBI WGS metagenome assembly WLWD01 (sample SAMN12718690, study PRJNA576275) | sponge metagenome | isolation source: marine sponge | host: Mycale hentscheli | place: New Zealand: South Island, Marlborough, Capsize Point | collected 2014-11-01 | reverse complement strand
TGGCCGTATCCCGTCCGCGGTGGGTTATCAGCCGACCCTGGGCACCGATATGGGCAACCTGCAGGAACGAATCACGACCACGAAAACAGGGTCTATCACGAGCGTGCAGGCAGTCTATGTGCCTGCCGATGATTTGACCGATCCGGCACCGGCCACGACCTTTTCCCACTTGGATGCAACGACGGTTCTGTCGCGGCAAATCGCGGAGCTCGGCATTTATCCCGCCGTTGATCCGCTTGATTCAACCAGCCGGATTATGGAGCCGCGCACGGTCGGCCAGGAACATTATGACACGGCGCGCGAGGTTCAGCGCGTGTTGCAGAGCTACAAGTCCCTGCAGGAAATTATCGCCATTCTGGGTATGGACGAGTTGTCCGAAGACGACAGGCAGACGGTTTCGCGCGCCCGCAAGATCCAGCGCTTCCTGTCGCAGCCTTTCTTTGTCGCAGAAGTCTTCACCGGCTCGCCAGGCAAGCTCGTCGCTCTCGAAGACACGATCAAAGGCTTCAGAGGCATTCTTGACGGCGAATATGACGATCTTCCAGAGGCCGCTTTCTATATGTGCGGCGCGATCGAGGAAGCCGTCGAAAAAGCCAAGGTCATGGCCGCGGAAGCCGCGTAGAGATTAACCGCGTCTACGGGAGCGATACAGTATGGCCGATCAGTTTGAACTCGAGCTCGTTTCGCCGGAAAGCCTGATCTTGTCGGAATCGGTTGAGATGGTCGTCGTTCCCGGAGAAGAGGGCGATTTCGGCGTGCTTGCCAATCATGCGCCCCTCATCTCGAACATCAGGCCAGGAACGCTCGCCGTGTTCGAAGGCGGTGCGGTGACGCAACGCTTTTTCCTTGCCGGCGGCTTCGCCGAGGTCACCAAGGAACGCTGCACCATCCTGGCGGAAGGCGCTGTCCGGGTCGAGAACATCGACCGTGCTGCGCTGGAGCAGGAACTCAAAGACTTGCGCGAAGATGTCAGTGCCGCGGCGAACGACAATGATCGTGCCAAGGCAATCGCGGCTTTAGAAATCGCCGAAGCGAAACTGCAATCGATGGACGCCCCGCCCTACGCTGGCGGCCATTAAAGAAGGCGCGTCTTAAGCGACGAGATTGAACAGATCGCCCGGCGACAGCACTTCAGTATTTAGGTTCAGTTCGCCCGTACCGGCCAGCCCCGTATTCAACGGGGAGCTCGCGCCACCCACGGGCTGATTAAAGCGCTTCTCTGGATCGAAAGCCGGATCGGACTGACCGATGCTTGGATCGCCGTTCTGTCCCTCGCTGCGTTTCTCGGCCTGTTCCGCCTGTGCTTCGCGTTTCTCTTTCGCGATCTCCTGGCGGGCCGCAAGAATTTGGGCATCGGCCTCGGCGGCAACCCGCCTGTCCTGACTGGAGGGACTGGCGGGCGCCAACGCCGCCTTCCTAACCAGTTCCATCTTGCGGATCGTGGCTTCCGGATTGCCCCGCACCGGGCTGGTATCGACGGACACTTCGCCACTAACCGCGTACTGCTTGCCGTCCGGGCCCTGCGTGAACGTAAGTTGAGGCGATCCGGTTACCGAACCTCCGGCCGCCGCGTGCGCTTGCTCATGCGCCCGGACTTCGCGGTCCCGCGCTTTCAGTTTCTCGATCTCCCGCTGCTCCGCCTCGGTCAAACCGTTCTCGTCGACCTTCTCGCCATCCTCATTGGTCCGCGCGCCCTCTTCAGCTTGAGCCTGCGCGGCGCCATCGCCTTCCGCTTCACCGGGCACGCTTTGCGACTGATTTTGCGTCTGGAAATCCAGCCTGGCGATCGGTGGGCCTGGCCGGGCGGCGTCGCGATTGATCTCTCCGCCACGCTGCACCGTCGAGGGGTTATCGGAATCGGACGCAAGGCTTCGGTTCGGTACGCCAACCGCACCGCCGCCGCCAATCGATAATGCTGCATTGACCTGCAATGACAACATAGGCTCTTCCGCGCCCCGCAATTAGTATGCCACCATTCTGGCGGTCTTTTTGCTTACGAATCAAGTATATACAGAGATTCCGTTCCAACTAATATTTACGAAACAAAATCTAAGATAGTTAATACATAAAATATTACTAAAAATTGAATTTACGTCAAGTAATGGTAAATTTATATTAACTATTATTAATAAATATTCTGTCACCGACTCGTTCAGCATCTAGTTATTTCGGCGCAATCTTGTCGCTAATACCAAGGAGCGATGATAGTAACCCATAGAGACAGCTTAGCGCGGTTTTCGGCAAGGAGCGTGCGGCGCGGCGATGCGGGGCATCGGAAGCCGGGCGCGACACTGTCCGAAAGCCGCGCCAAGCTGCCGTTCCGGTCGTGCATGCGGCCCGTCGGAGGGCGTCGGAACGGCTTGACGATGCCTCGCATCGCTTGCGCCGCCCCTCCTACCCGACGGACCGCATGCGCGATCTCTAGGGGTCACTATCAGCGCTCCTTGGTATAAGATGTGAAAATTCACGGATGACCTCCCTATAAACCGCCTGCTTGAACGGTGTTATCATATCCACCACGCGTTTCATCGGGACCCATTGCCAATCACTGAATTCCGGCTTATGCCGATCCAGCCGAATGTCGCTGTCTTGTCCTGCAAAACGCATCGCAAACCAGCGCTGCGTCTGCCCACGATAGCGTCCGTTCCAACTTCGTTTTGAGAAGTGCGCCGGAAGATCGTAGGAATACCAATGCGCACTTTCAGCGACGATTACAGCCTCACGAGTCCCGACCTCTTCTTCCAATTCGCGCAGCGCAGCGTCACGCGGGGATTCGCCGTCATCGATACCCCCTTGCGGCATTTGCCAATTTTCCCCCGGCGTATCAATGCGGCTGCCGACGAAGACCAAACCGTCGGCGTTCAGCAGCATGACCCCGACACAGGGGCGATAGGGACGGGAATCGGGGTCGGCAGACATAGCGCGTTTATCGAAGACTCTGTTTATTGACGACGGCGGTAATCGGCGCCAAAGCCAATCCTTTTTCATCCAGATCGCGTATCCATCGCTGTAAACGCCGAATCGTAACGGGATAGGGACGCGCCAAAGCAACGGCGACCCCTTGTGTCTTGGCGATGGTCTCCAATTCAGCCAATTTCCGGTCGATATCCGCCCGGCTTGTGATGACGTCGATCGCGCGATCGCTAATGGCTAGTGGCAGATTCAACGACTTCGCAGTCTTGGGACCGACACTAACGTTACTCTCCATACTGTCGAGGAACATCAGGCCACGGCGCTCCAGTTCCCGAAGAACGGGGCGCATTCCGCTTTGGCTGGAGGTAAAACGGTCGCCCAGATAGTTGGTCACACCGACATACCCCGTCATTCGGCTCAAGACCCAGTCGAGCCGCCGCCGGTTCTGCTCCACGTCGAGTCCCGTCAGCAGACCAAACGGCCCCGGATCGCTGCGCGGATAATCTCTGGGTTCCATGGGCAGGTTGATCAAGACCTCATGCCCGGCACCCCGCGCGGCATCGATCCACTCCTTCAACTTCTGCGCATATGGCGCGAAGGCGAGCGTTACCTCGCCGGGGAGGACACCAACAACCGATTCCGTTGCGTTGAAAGAAACCCCCAAGCCCGTCATGACGATCGCAATCCGCGGGCGCTTTTCCAGGACGTTGAAGGGGCGTGAATAGACCCGCCAGGGTTTGCGCCCATCCGTGCCGATAATCGGCAGCATGCCGATATCGCTGCGCTCCACAAGTTTGGGATCCGGATGCGGATGCAGTACGGCCGACCGCCGCTTGGCGGCCTCGGGGACGCTCGGCGTCCGTTCTTCAGAGGACCTTTCTGCACCGGCCTCACCACGCGGGGTAGCCGCATCGCGCGCGCTACGGCGCATCGGAGGCACTCGCATTGTCATCTGCGGGCGCATGGCACGGAGTTCCGCTTCAATCGACTCCGATGGAAACTGAAGCCAGACGAATACGCCAAGGAATAGCAACACCGCAAAACCGGTCGTGCCATACAGCGCATATTGCGGCAACTTCTCCTGGATATCGCTCGACTTCAGATAGTCATCATCGTTATCGTCGAACGATACATCCGCGTCCTCCGCAGCCACGCCCGCACCACCACGCCTCCAGGGAAGCTGCGGCAAAGATGGCAGTTTGAGGGAAAGACTAACCAGAACGAATACGCCCTAATTTACGGCCTGACTGCGGTACAATGAAATGCCGCGGATCAAATCGAGCGCGCGCACCAATTGATAATCGAACGGCCGCTCCGGCTTCTTCTCGACGCCGTCCGTTTTCGTCTTATCGCCGTCCTTCGATGCTTCCTTATCGGCTTTGTCGGGCTCCTCGCCCTCGTTGTTCTTGAGCGATCCACGTAGATCGGCTTCCTTTCGGCTCGGCCCCCGCCGCAGCGGTTCCACCTTGGACTGCTCGACGATGATATCCGGATCGATGCCTTTCGCCTGGATCGATCGACCTGACGGCGTGTAGTAGCGCTGCGTCGTCAGCTTCATCGCGCCACTGGCACCAAGCGGAATGATCGTTTGCACCGACCCTTTGCCAAAGCTCCGGGTACCCAAAATGATCGCCCGCTTGTGATCCTGCAGGGCACCGGCAACGATTTCGGAGGCCGATGCCGAGCCGCCATTGATCAGCACGATGACCGGCAGCCCAGCCGCCAGATCACCGGGCCGCGCATGGAAACGCTGCGCATTGTCCACGTCCCGGCCACGAGTGGACACGATTTCTCCCCGCTCGAGAAATGCATCCGACACCGCTACGGCCTGATCCAGTAGGCCGCCCGGATTGTTTCGCAAATCCACGACGAACCCCCGGATATCGTCGCCGATCTCCTCGCGCAATTTGGCGACGGATTTGGCAACACCAGCCTTGGTCTGTTCACTAAAATTTGTAATCCGAAGATAGCCAATATCGCCTTCCGAACGGGAACGAACCGACCGAATGCGGATTTTGTCCCTCGTGATCGTGATCTGCAGCGGTTTGACGTCTTTTCGACGAACAGTGAGGATAATGTCGGTACCGACCTTGCCGCGCATCTTCTCAACCGCCTGGCTCAATGTCAGACCCTGCACTGCCTTGCCATCCAGATGCGTAATCAGGTCTCCCGGTTCAATGCCCGCACGGAATGCCGGGGTATCGTCGATGGGCGACACGACTTTGACATAGCCACCTTCCATGGTGACTTCGATACCGAGACCGCCGAATTCGCCTTTGGTCTGTACCCGCATATCCTTGAAAGTCTTTTTATTCAAATAGCTTGAGTGCGGGTCGAGGCTCTGCAGCATGCCTTGAATGGCCGCCTCCACGAGTTCCTCATCGGTGGTTTCCTCGACGTAATCGGCGCGTACGCGCTCGAATACATCACCGAAAAGCTCCAACAATCGATAAATGTCCGATTTATCGGTCTTGGCGGCGGATGCCGGTGTGGCACTTACCAAGGCGACGGTCGCTAACGCCACGGCCATCGTGCTAACGATTTTTTTCATCCACGCACCCTTTGTTTTTCAGCTGTAATCCAAGGCAGCGGGTTTATCGGCTGCCCGTTGCGGCGAAGCTCAACATATAATACCGGCTTCTCTGTCTTTCGAGTAGCCATTGCACCGAGAGGCTCGCCCGCCAGCAACCATTGCCCCACCACCGCATCTATGCGCGCTAATCCGGCAAGCAGCGTATGATATCCGCCTCGGTGTTCAATGATCAAGATTTGCCCGTAGTTCCGGAACGGCCCGGCGAACACGACTTTTCCGTCGAAGGGCGCAACGACCTGCGCATCGAACCTCGTTTCAAGCCGGATACCTTTCGCGGTATTCCCGAAATTTGTCGACTCCCCGTACCGGCCAACCAATCGTCCCCGGACCGGCAGGGTCAGGGGACCACGCTCAGGAAATACGCGCAAGCCACCCGGCGGACCGCTTGGACTGTCAGGCAGCGGTGCTGGGGCGCGGGCGGTCTTTTCCTCCGGCTTTTCCGGCGGTGCGGCGGCGGCCGGCGGTTGCGATTCGGGTGCTTTCTCATCCGAATCGTTATGCAGCCGTGCCATCAGTTCGCGAAGATTGCGCGCTTTAGCCGCGAGATCCCGCATCCGCCGCGTGTTTTTGCGATAAGCCGTTTCGGTCTCGCGCCGAAGGGTACTCTTGCGGCCAAGCAATTGCCTCAGGCCCGCCCGCTCCTCGTCGAGCGCGGCGCTCGCCTGGCGCAAGCTCAATAGCTTGCTTGCGATATCTTTCTTAACCACGGACAGCGATTCGATCTCTCGCGCGAGCGTCGCCGCCCGGTCGCCAAGGCGCGGGATCGTGATACGAAGCAGCATGGCGCTCCGCACGACGTCCGTCGGTTCACCGGGAAAGAAGAGCAATGCCTGCGGCGTGTTGCGCGAAAGACGGCCCAAGGCCCCCAGCGTGCCGGCGAGCTGCTGCCGTTGCGCGGCCAATGCCTTTTCCCGCGTCTCCGCCTCTCGGACAAGTTCCGATAGCTGTCCTTCCAGCCGGGTCAGCAGCCCTTCCTTTTCTTGCGCGTTGCGTGCCGCGCCAATCAGCTCACGCCGCAGTGCCGCAGTCTCCAGCAGAAGCTTGCGGCTTTGCGCTTCGAGGACCTTCTTGCGTTCTTTCTCCTGCTCGATCTGCCGCTCAACCGACTGAAGATCCTTTTGCTTCGGCGCCGCTAACGCTGCCGCCCCTCCGCATGTCACGATCAAGAACGACAGCGCAATACCGCGGAGAAGTAGTCGGCTACTCCGCTGCACGGGCCTCACCAGTGCGTTTGATCAGCGATCGTCCCGTCATATCAGAGGGCTGTTCGATGCCAAGCAAGTCGAGCAAGGTCGGTGCGATATCGGCAAGCTGCCCATTTTCTAAGCCGGTCGCCCGAATCACTTCTCCGACAAGGAGCAACGGCACCGGGTTCATCGTATGCGCAGTATGCGCCTGCCCCGTGGCCGTGTCGGTCATCATCTCCGCGTTGCCGTGGTCAGCGGTCACGATCATCATCCCCCCGGCACGACGCACCGCCACTTCAAGCCGGCCGAGACAGGTGTCGACGGTCTCTACCGCGCGAACCGCCGCATCGAGAACACCGGTATGTCCGACCATGTCGGTATTGGCATAATTGACGATAATCAGATCGTAGACACCGCCTTCGATCTCCGCGACGAGACGATCGGTAAGCTCGGGTGCGGACATCTCGGGCTGTAGATCGTACGTCGCAACCTTTGGCGAAGGAATGAGAACACGGTCCTCACCAGGAAACGGGCGCTCTTCCCCACCATTGAAGAAAAACGTCACATGTGCGTATTTCTCGGTTTCGGCGATGCGAAGCTGGCGCAGATTCGCCGCCGCAACCACACTGCCCAGTACATTGTCGATGTGCTGCGGCGGAAACAGCGTCTCCAGAAAGCCGTCCAATTCTTCCGAATAGGAAGTCATACCCAGCGCCGCGGCAAATTGAACACGCTTCTGCTCCGGAAACTCCGCAAAGGTAGGGTCGAGAAGTGCGGTAAGAATTTCGCGGATCCGATCGGCACGGAAATTCGCGACCAAAAGACCATCGCCATCCTTCATGCCCGCGTAATCGCCGATCGCGGTTGGCTGCACGAATTCATCCGATTCGCCGCGTTCGTAGGAGACCGCTATCGCGGCTTGCGCATCGGGTGCCTTCGCACCCTGCGCTGAGACCATCGCATCGTAGGCAGTACTCACCCGGTCCCATCGCTTGTCCCGGTCCAGGGCATAGTAGCGGCCGATTACGGTGCCTATCCGGGCGCGAGGGGCGGTTTGCTGGAAATTCTGCATATACTCAAGCGCACTTTTCGGCGGCGTATCGCGGCCGTCCAGGAAGGCGTGAACGACCACGTCCACGCCTTCGTCTGCCAGGATATTGGCCAGGTGAGCGATATGGTCCTGATGGGAATGCACACCACCAGGCGACATCAGCCCCATGAGGTGTGCTGAGCCGCCGGACGCCTTCATCGCCTTAACGAAATGCCGAAGCGACGGGATTTTCGCGACCATGCTCTCCGCAATCGCAGTGTCGATGCGTGGCAAGTCCTGCAACACGGGACGTCCGGCGCCGAGGTTCATGTGGCCGACTTCCGAGTTCCCCATCTGTCCCGCGGGCAACCCGACATGTTCTTCCGAAGCGTCGAGCTGGGCGTAGGGGTAATCCATGGCAAAACGGTCCCAGACCGGCGTATTCGCGAGCGCAATCGCGTTATTGTCGCGATCAGCACGCTCCCCCCACCCATCGAGGACACAAAGAACAACAGGCCGTGGTGAATTCATCGCAAATTCCGAGTCCGAAAGTACGGGATATATAGGCGAAAACTGGCCGTTCGGATAGAGCCGATCAAATCCCGCGCCTATTAAGAATTCGTGCAGATTTTCACTATTTCTAGCAGTTAGAATATATCCCGAGTTTCTCTCGATCTTCGGCTAAGAGCTTCTAATCCCGGTGATAAGGGTGCCCGGCAAGGATCTGCTGGGACCGGTAGATTTGTTCCGCCAGCATGCCGCGCACCAACAGATGCGGCCATGTCAGCCGGCCAAGGGACAAAATCAGATCAGCCCGCCTGCGAACCGCATCGTCCAAGCCATCGGCCCCGCCGATCAGGAATGCAACGCAGGATCTACCATCGTCACGCCACTGGCCAATCCGTGAAGCCAGCGCGCGGCTCGACAGGGTTTTGCCGGCTTCGTCCAAGGCGATGACGACCGTATCGTCCGGCACCGCGCGCAAAAGCAGCGCCGCTTCCGCCGCCCGGCGTTGTTCCGGCGGCAGACGCTTACGTTCCTCTACTTCGATGAGATCGAGAGGCCAGCGTACCAGCCGTACATATTCTTCGAAAACAGCCCGCGCCGGACTTTTCCGGGCCCGGCCAACCGCGCAGATCAGAATACGCAACGATTACGCGGTAGATACCGCGGCGGAGGTCTCCGGCATATCGGGCAAGTTATGGCTCCACAGCTTTTCCAGCTTGTAGAATTCGCGAACTTCCGGCCGGAACAGATGGATGACAACATCACCTGCGTCCACCAGCACCCAATCGCTTCGCGAGCGGCCTTCCACCTTGGCGCCCCGCAGACCATTTTTTCGAAACAATTCAAGAAGATGGTCGGTCATCGCACCGACCTGACGGGTCGATTGCCCGGATGCGACCACCATATAATCCGCGATGCTCGATTTTCCGGACAAATCAATGACAACAATATCCCCAGCCTTATCATCTTCGAGTTGCTCCTGGATTAGTGACAGGAGCGTTTCAGGGGACAATGTCGTCTGGATATCAATGGCTATAGCTTGTTCCTCATTGGTTGGTTAATGGCACTCTGCTCTATTATAGCAACATATACATAAAGTTACATTGGCACACCGGGCTTTCCCGTCAAGCTCTCCAGTCGAATTTCCGTTGCCGAAGCCGGATGCAGCTGGGTGTGAAGGAATACCCAGGCTGGCGGTTTCCGGTCAGCCAGCAGCGCCGCCGCCCGGTCCGGCAGACGGTTTCGCGCATAACGCCGCGCCGCCGCGCCAGCCAGGGCGTGCGCCGAGTAGGTCGGACGAGCAAATACGGCGATCGGCACCATCTCGAAAATATTGGTCCAATCGCGCCATTTCGGCATCTGGCTGAGGTTGTCGGCACCGATTATCCAGACAAAACGGTCGCGCCTATGCCGGCGCGACAACGCGCGCAGCGTATCAATGGTGTACCGGGTCCCAAGCCGCACCTCGATATCGGAGACATGGATTCGCGGATGCCGCGCTATGCGTTCCGCGCCCGCAAAACGTTCGTCGAACGCTGCCATGCCGTCTTCCGGTTTCAAGGGGTTCTGCGGCGAGACCAGCCACCAGACGACGTCGAGCCCCAAACGCTGCAGCGCTAACAAGCTAATATGACGATGGCCCTCATGCGCGGGGTTAAAGGACCCCCCAAGCAAACCAATCCGCAAACCTTTCATCGGGTGTCTATCAAGGGCGGGTCTGACCCCCGCCGCGCACGATGTATTTGTAGCTGGTCAGCTGATCGGCACCGACCGGACCGCGTGCATGCAATTTTCCCGTCGAGATACCGATTTCCGCCCCCATACCGAATTCGCCGCCGTCGGCAAACTGAGTCGATGCGTTGTGCATGACGATGCCGCTATCGACGCCGGAGAGGAAGGCCTCGGCAGCTTCCGCATCATCGGTGACGATTGTGTCCGTATGATTCGTGCCATGGCGATTCACATGCGCGACGGCCTCCTTAACGCCGTCGACGACTTTTACCGAGATAATCGCGTCGAGGTATTCGGTCTCCCAGTCCGCCTCTGTCGCCGGTGTAATACGGCCATCGATCTGCTGCGAGACCGCGTCGCCACGGATTTTGCACTGCGCTTCGACGAGGTCGTCCACAATGCCGGGGAGCTGCGCGTCCGCCTGGGATCGGTCAATCAACAAGGTTTCCGCCGCGCCGCAAATACCAGTCCGCCGCATTTTGGCATTGAGTACGATTTCACGGGCCATTTTCGGATCCGCGGCACGATCGACATAGACATGGCAAATGCCCTCGAGATGAGCAATGACCGGGATGGTCGACTCGTTCATAACCCGTTCGATCAGGCTCCGTCCGCCCCGAGGTACGATGATATCGATAAGGTCATGTTGCCGCAGCATCTCCCCGACGGCCGCCCTGTCGCGAGTCTGCACGAGTTGGATCCCATCAGCCGGCAGTCCAGCGCGCGTCAGTCCCTCGCGCAAGCACTCCGCGATTGCGCTGGAAGAATGCAGGCTGTCGGAACCGCCACGAAGGATCGCCGCATTTCCCGATTTGAGGCAGAGGCCTCCCGCATCCGCCGTAACATTGGGCCGCGACTCGTAGATGATGCCAATGACGCCGAGCGGGACGCTGACACGCGATATCTTCAAGCCGTTCGGGCGCGTCCATTCGTCCAGCAGGCGGCCTACCGGATCCGGCCGTTCGGCGACATCTTCCAAACCCGCTGCCATGGCCTCGACCCGGTCCGGCGTCAATTTCAAACGATCCTTGAATGCCGCGGTCAGGTTCCGCGCTTCCGCCGCCATCATATCCTTTTCATTCGCCTCGAGGATGGCGTCGGACTGTGCCCGGATCGTATCCGCAGCCGCGCGCAACGCGTTCGCTTTGGTCGCCGTGTCCGCCAAGGCTAAGGCCCTGCTGGCACCCTTCGCGGCCTCCGCGGTCCGACGCATCTCGGCGGCGATCGTGTCGTCCCCTTTAAGGACTGTAGCGGCAGTCATGTTGCGTTCCTTTCAATCCAGGACGAGATCGTCGCGGTGAATAACCTCGTCGCGCCCACGATAGCCTAGAATATTTTCGATTTCACTGCTCTTGTGCCCGGCGATGCTGGTGGCATCCTGGCTCGAATAGGCACAAAGCCCGCGCCCCAGCTCACAGCCATCCAATGCCCGAACTGTCACCAGGTCGCCCCGTTCGAATCGGCCCGCCACCTGCGAGATGCCAGCGGGCAACAGACTACGGCCGTTGCGCAATGCCTTGCCGGCCCCATCGTCGACCGTCAGGACGCCCTTCGGCTTCAACGATCCGGCAATCCATCGCTTCCGCGCGGTGCGTGGCGTCGCCCCGGAGACGAACCAGGTCGACTGCGACCCGCCGATCAGTGCCTGCAGCGGGTTTGAGGAGCGGCCATCGGCGACTGCCATATGGCAGCCGCCGGCCAAGGCGATCTTTGCGGCCTGAAGCTTGGTCACCATGCCACCGGAGGCATAACCAGTGGCCGCGGCACCCGCCATCGCCTCGATCTCCGGCGTCACAACCGAGACTTCGGGAATATGGACCGCGTTGTCGTTCAAACGCGGGTCGGAATTATAAAGGCCATCGATATCGGACAGCAGCACCAGCGCATCGGCGCCGGTCATGACCGCCACGCGCGCCGCGAGCCGATCATTGTCTCCGAAACGGATTTCCGAGGTTGCGACCGTATCGTTCTCATTGATGACCGGTACGGCCCTCAGATCGAGGAGTTGCTGCAGTGTCGCTCGCGCATTGAGGTGACGGCGGCGTTCTTCCGTATCGTCCAACGTCAGCAGAATCTGGGCAACCGTAATTCCGTGTCCCAGCAACGCATCCTGGAAGGCGTGGGCGAGCCGAATTTGTCCGGTTGCCGCAGCTGCCTGCTTTTCTTCGAGCCTCAGATCGCCATGCGAAAGGCCCAGGTGCCGGCGCCCGACTGCGATTGCACCCGAGGAAACGATCAGAACCTCTTGTCCTTTTTCCCTGAGCGCTGCCACATCTGCCGCGAGCGACTGCAACCATTCGGTCCGAATCAAACCGGTGGCATTTTCGACAAGCAAGGCGGAACCAATCTTAATCACCAACCGCCGGGCATCATTGAGCCGAACCGACACCGCCTTACCCCCTAAGGTGTCCAGCTGTCGGACGCCGCCTCGACTTCCGCTTCCGCGAGTACAGGGCGACGCGACGCGCGCTCCTTGCCGATGAGAGGCAGCAGCACCCGGAGTATTGCCTGAACGCCGCGCCCCGACACGCCGGAAAGCGGCATTACGGGCCTATCGATTGCGGCGCGTAGCGCAGCCGCTTTCTCTTCCACAGCCTCGTGACTAAGCGAGTCGCACTTGTTTAGGCCGATAATCTCGATCTTATCAGGCAATCCCGCGCCATAGGCGTCAAGTTCCGCGCGGACCGTGCGATAGGCGTCAACGACATCGTCCGCCGTGCCGTCGATCAAATGGAGCAGCACGCCGCAGCGCTCGACATGACCGAGAAACCGGTCGCCGAGGCCGTGACCTTCATGCGCGCCCTCTATCAACCCCGGAATATCGGCCAGCACAAATTCCTCACCGTCGACCGCAGCGACACCGAGGTTGGGGTGCAAGGTGGTGAATGGATAGCCGGCGATCTTGGGCCGCGCGCGCGTCGTCGCCGCCAAGAAGGTGGACTTGCCGGCATTCGGCAGCCCCACGAGACCTGCGTCCGCAATTAGCTTGAGGCGCAACCAAACCCAGAACTCTTCACCCGGGAAACCAGGGTCCGAGCGTCGCGGCGCCCGATTCGTCGCCGATTTGTAGTGCAAATTTCCAAATCCGCGGTCGCCGCCGCGCGCCAGCAGGATTTGCTGTCCCGGTTCCACCAGATCGGCAATCACAGACTCTTTATCTTCGGTCAATATTTGAGTACCGACCGGCAATTTCAGTATCGTCGATTGGCCCGCCGCCCCGGTCCGCTGCTTACCCATGCCTGGGCGACCGTTCTGCGCCTTGAAGTGCTGCTGATAGCGGTAGTCGATCAGTGTGTTCAAATGCTCAACGGCTTCCGCAATGACATCACCACCTCGGCCGCCATCGCCGCCGTCCGGTCCACCGAATTCAATATACTTCTCGCGACGGAAAGACACACAGCCGCCGCCGCCGTCGCCACTCTTAATGAACACTTTGGCCTGGTCGAGAAATTTCATCGCCCGCTACCAACCATTACCGCCCGAAGCCCGGGCGCAAAGAAAAAGGGGAATGGCCAACCATTCCCCCGGAAAAACGCGCAAACGCCGGGACGTCCTACGCCGGCGGCACCACGGACACACGGGTGCGGCTTCGCGTCTTATGAAACTTTACTTGTCCTTCGGTCAGGGCGAAGAGCGTATGGTCTCTGCCCATACCCACATTGTCACCGGGATGTACCTTCGTGCCGCGCTGCCGCATGATGATATTTCCGGGAATAACCGCTTCGCCACCGTATTTCTTGACGCCGAGCCGGCGTCCTGCCGTATCGCGGCCGTTGCGAGAACTGCCGCCTGCCTTTTTATGAGCCATCTCGCTTACTCCTCGTTTTTCGCTGCGGGCGCCGGCTTCTCTTTTGCAGCGCCTTCATCAGCTTTCTTTGCAGCCGGTTTCTTCTTTGCCGCGGCTTTGGGCTTTTTCGCACCGTCGTCGGCTTTCTTCGCCGCGGGCTTTTTCTTCGCCGCTGCCTTCGGCTTTTCCGTGTCGTCGTCCGACTTCTTCGCCGTACTCTTCTTGGCTGCCTTTTTCTTACCGTCCGTCAGGATATCGGTAATCCGCAATACTGTCACTTCCTGGCGGTGGCCGTTCTTCCGGCGATAATTTTTGCGGCGTTTCTTCTTGAAAACGATGATCTTTTCGTCGCGGGTCTGCTCGACAACCTCGGCGGCCACCTGGGCCCCCTCGACCAGCGGCGCGCCAACGGTCTGCCCCTTGTCGTCACCGACCAAAAGAACGTCGCCGATATCGATCGACGATCCCGGCTCGCCTGCCAGTTTCTCGACGGTAATAACGTCGTCTTTGGCGACTTTGTACTGCTTGCCGCCGGTTTTTATGACTGCATACATTTTGTATCTTCCCGTCCCCCGCCATACCGGGGTCCATACATAAGAGGGCCCTGCAGAGCCCACTCGAAAAAGCGGGGCGCACTATACCTCTGCGTAACCGCAAGTCAATGGTTTTGCCGTGCCGGCGCCGGGCTCAATCTTTGCCGCGATGAAGCGCACGAAACCGCACGATTGCGCCATCGAGGTCGAATTCCGCCTCAATCCGTCGTCGAGCGGCGCGGCCTTGCTCACAACGGTCCGACGACTGAAAAAAATCGCCTATCGCGGCCCCTAAAGCGACTGGGTCCCGCGGCGGTACCACCGTGCCGGTCGCGCCCACAATGCGCCGAGCATCGCCCACATCCGTCGCAACCACGGGCAGACCGCAGGCCATGCCTTCCGCAATGGCATTCGAGAACCCTTCGCCATAGGCCGAGGCCGAAACGAGGAGATCCGCCGCTGCCAGCACGCGCGGCACGTCGTCGCAGCGGCCCAACCGAACGAGACCCGGCCGATCCGGCAACCGTTCCGTCCCCTCACCCATGACAATCGCCGTCACATCCGGCAGCCGATCGAGCGCCGCCAGCAACGTCGAGTAATCCTTCATCGGATCGACCCGGGCGACTACGGCCAGAACCGGAGCATCCGCCGCGATGCCATGTATCCTGCGGACCTCCACCCGAGCCTCGCTATCCGGCTTAAAACGCACCGTATCGATGCCATTATCGATGAGGATGAACCGCCGTGGCCGGTAACCCAAGGCCTCATGCACCGCGATCCCGGCCTCCGAATTGCAGGTCACCGCATCCGGCCACCGTGACAGACGGGCGCCGGCCTTCACGACCAAGCGAAAACGCGGGCCATAGCCGTCCAGATCCATATCGGAACACCGGATGCCCCAATAGTGAGTCGTACGGGCACGCCGTCCCGATACGGCAAGCGCAGCCGTCGACGCTAGGTTCGCGTGGTACATCCAGCTTTGAACAACAGTCGGTTGGTGTCGCCGGATCAATCCGGCAAGCTTCATCACCCCGCCAATCCCTGGCCTGCCGCGGACCATCGCCAGGTCGAGCACCGGAACGCCGGCCGCAGTTAGCCGATCGGCAATCAAACCACCGGACGTCAAGCTGACAACGATGGGTGGTGCGCCGGACGCCGCCTCCGCAATTGCCAGTGTCGCCAGCATGGTTTCCGCCCCGCCAACGTCCAACCCCGTTATAACGTGCATGACGTTCCCGCGCGGCGCAGAGCTCAACGAAAAATCCTCTCTGCGTCGAGGTCTAATGGCGGCGATTTGCGGGAAAGAAAGGACATTGCGACGGGTTCTAGTCTCATCGGAGCGGAAGTTTAGCATGCCAGCGCATTAAGTACCGCCATGGTTTTCCGCACGGCTTGCAGCGCTCCGTGGTTTTCATTAGTTTCCCGCCCGACCCGTCCAATGGACGTATCGCGGAGAGATGCCGGAGTGGTCGAACGGGGCGGTCTCGAAAACCGTTGTGCCTTTGCGGGTACCCAGGGTTCGAATCCCTGTCTCTCCGCCAGATTTCAAGGGATCGCGCACCCTTCGCATTCAGGGAACGCCGGCGGCATTTACCGATGCCCAAATCAGGACCCATCGATATCCCAACCATAGGTAAAATCCGGGTCGTTGTCGGTCGAGTTTCCCTTATCGCCGTAATAGTAGTCGCGAAGGTTGTCCCAAAGCAGGCGCTGTGAATGATCCGGGTCGCTACTGCCTTCACAAGCGGAAACAACAAGCCCAATAGCGATAAAAATTTCGAGCATGTGCATGTTTGGCATTCCTACGAAATCAATCGTCCAGCGTTCCCGACAGCCGTTCCACCGCATCGGCATAATCTTCCATGAAATCGTAGACGACCGAACGGGTTGATTGCTCGGTATTCATGAGCCCCACGGCCTGGCCCACATAATAGGTCGCCAACGCTTTGGCGCCGTCGTGACCGCTCTCTGCCAGTTTGTCGATCTTCGCCATTGCCGGTTTGCTGAGAACCATCTGCAACGGCATCGGTAAGGGATCCGGCGCCTGCGGCGCACCCCATGCGTCCGTCCAAGCCGACTGAAGCTGCCGAGTCGGCTTGCCGGTCCGGCTGCGCGAACGCACGGTATTGCGTGAATGCGCTGCCAGCATTTTCTCCTTCACGGTGGGCGTCGTCTCCGCTTCCGCCGTGGTGAGCCAGACCGAACCCGTCCATGCACCGGCCGCCCCCATCGCCATACATGCGGCCATTTGGCGTCCCGTGGCAATCCCGCCGGCGGCGAGCACCTCAATATCCGGATAGGCCTCGACCGCGCGCAACACTTCGGGCACCAGGACCAAGGTCGAGACCTCGCCGCAATGTCCGCCTGCCTCGGTGCCGGAAACGACAAGAATATCGACGCCGGCCTCGGCATGTTTAATCGCATGTTCCTTCGCACCGGTCAGCGCCCCGACGAATACGCCGTTCGTCCGCGCGCGGTCCATCATGGCCGCCGGCGGCACGCCCAGCGCGTTCACGATGAGCTTGATCGGATGCGCGAAGGCGACATCCAAGACTTTCGCCGCTCCCGCTTCACGCAACCTGTTGCCGAAATTTTCGTCCAGCTTGTCGTTCCACAGATCCGTAACGTCGAGGCCATTTCGCTCGAGAAGGTCCGTCACATATCGGCGGTGTTCGGGGGGAATCCGAGCTTCCAGTTCCGCTATGGAAATCGCCGTATCCTTGCTGTCCATCTTGTTGGGAATGAGAAGATCGACGCCGTACGGCTTACCCTTCACCTGATCATCGATCCAGCTAAGTTCGATCTCCAAGCTCTCGGGCGTGTGCCCAACCGCCCCCAGAACGCCAAAGCCGCCGGCATTGGTGACCTCCGCAACGACATCGCGGCAATGGCTGAACGCGAATAGCGGAAACTCGATTCCCAGCTTGTCACATAGCGCCGATTTCATCTCATACCTCATTCTGACTGCAATGAATTGATCTCGATCAATTCGCGGTATCGAGCCTGCATCTATTCTCCACGAAGTCAATTTACGGAACATCGGGATCAGCCGATGAGCAGAGGGTGCGACAGATGGATGGCGAACGGCTTCGCGGGCGCGAAGGAATCGGTTGTTGAGATTGTGGAAGCCTTTGATCAGGCACCCTCTCGCCAGTCTTTCTGCCGTGTTCCTGGCAGGCATGGTTTTCTGGGGGGCCTTCAACTGGAGCCTGGAACTCACCAACACCGAGACATTCTGCATCTCCTGCCACGCGATGCGGAGCTATGTCTATGCGGAATATCGGGAAACCGGTCACTACAACAATCGCACCGGCGTGCGGGCGTCTTGTCCGGACTGCCACGTTCCCAAAGAATGGGTCCACAAGGTCGTACGCAAAGTGCGCGCCACCAACGAGCTGTTCCACTGGTTGAAGGGCTCGATCGATTCTCGAGCAGATTTCGAGGCGAAGCGGCCCGTCCTCGCGCGCGACGTCTGGGCCAGCATGGAGGCAACGGATTCGCGCGAGTGCCGAAACTGCCATGGCATCGAATTCATGAACGCCGCGGCACAGCCCGCCAAGGCCCGCATCATGCACACGCTTGCCAAAACATGGGGCGAGACCTGTATCGATTGCCACAAAGGTATCGCGCATCGGCTGCCGCGAGGATTCGACGAAAACCTGCTCATGGACAGGCTGCATGAGCGGATGGAGACCGAAAAAATAGCCTGCCGGCAATGCCATACGGACATGGCCGGGCCTCCCAAAGGACAAGGTTGGTAGAGATCGGGAAATGACGATTCGGAGGAGACGATGGTCGCTTACAAACGCATAATTTACGGTCTGGCCGGGCTCGGTTGGCTGACATATGCCGGTGCCGTAACGGCACAAACGGCGGATGACGCGATGCTGAAATTGGGCAAGGTGCAGTTCGATGAGAATTGCGCCGCCTGTCATCAGGAAGACGCCATTGGCAAGCCCGGCATCGCACCGTCGCTGACCAATCCAGAACTGCTCAGTATTTCTTCCGATGATTATTTCATGAGCACCATCCGCGACGGGCGCGCCGACACCAGCATGATGCCCTTTGCGCCTCTTGGCCGGAAGAACGTCCGGGCGATCGTCAGCTATCTCCGCGCCCATGCAAAGGGGCCGAACCGGGCCAAGGAAGTCGATGCACAGCCTGAAGCGCACGGCGATCCCCGCCTCGGCAAGCAGTGGTACGACAACATCTGCTCCACCTGCCATGGCCTCAGCGGCGACGGCTACGAGGCGGGCGGCACCGGCACGGCAATCGGCCTGCCCGGCTTTTTGAACAAGGTTTCGGACGGCTTCATTCGCGAGACCATCAAGAAAGGCCGCTCCAATACCCGGATGCTCGCCTTCCAGGGACCAACCGGGCTCGCCAATCTTTCCGACCAGGAAATCGACGACATCATCGTCTATCTCCGCAGCCTACCGAAGGAATAGGAGACAATTCCATGAAACGCATCAAGAAACACCTATCGCGCCGGGATTTTGTGAAAACCAGCGCGTTCGTCTCCGCCTCCGCCGCCGGAGCAGGACTCATGGTCGGTGCGAATCCAGAGCTGGAAATCGCCTCCGCCGAGGCAGCGGAAACCGAAGAAAACCGGACGACGGCAATCGCGCAATGCCCGTATTGCGGCGTCGGCTGCGGCACGATCATCCAGGCTGAGAACGGCAAAATCGTATCCATGCGGCCCGACAAGGACCATCCGACCAATTACGGGCTGCAATGCATCAAAGGCCTGACCGCGGCGGAGCCGATGTATGTCGACCGCATGGAAGGCGATTCATACGTGCGCAAGGATGTCTGGGCGGAATGGAACAAGCCCGGACATGGCGACATGGATTATGTCTCCAAGACAAAGGGGTCATTCGACGAGGAACATTTCACCCGGGTGTCGTACGAAGAGGCCTCGGAACTGGTGGATCACAAGATTGCCCATTTCGCGCAGAAATATGGTGGCAATTCCATCGGCCTCTACGGCTCCGGCCAGCTCACCATGGAAGGGCAGTATCTCGAAAACCTGTTCATGAAGGGTGTACTCGGCTCGAACACCATCGAAGCCAACGCGCGCATGTGCATGACGTCCGCAGTCACCGGTTATTTCGCGACGCTCGGATCGGACACGCCGCCGCTGGCCTACGAAGACATCGAACTCAGCGACATGATCATGCATTTCGGCCACAACGCACGGGAGTCGCATCCGATCATCTTCTGGCGTGCCGCCGACCACAAGAAGAAAAAGGATATTCCGACGGTTATCGTCGATCCGCGCCGTACCGGCACGGTGATGGGCTATGAGGATATCAACCCAAAGAACACCGTCCACGTTCCCGTCCTCAATGGCGATATCAGCTTCCTGAACGCCATCGCTCACGTCCTGTTGAAAGAGCATAAGGACGTCATCGACTGGGATTTCGTGAAAGAACACGCTACCGGTTGGAAGGAATATACCGACGGCGTGCTCAACGATTACAGCCCCGAGCAGGTGCAGGACCGGATGGGCGGGCCCAATCACGACGTCTCCCCGGCGCTGATCCGCCGAGTGGCCGGCATGTTCGCCGATGCCACCCGCAAGCGTCTCGCCCGCGCCAAGGGCAAGCAGACGGGTGGCTATGGCGGTGTCATCATCATGTGGGGCATCGGCTATAACCAGCACATCCACGGCCAGCACAACGTCATCGCAATCGTCAATCTGCTGACCCTGACGGGGAACCTGGCTAAGCCCGGCTGCGGCCCATTCTCGATGACCGGACAGCCCAACGCCATGGGCGAACGTTTTACCGGCGGGCTCACCGGACGGCTGCCGTTCAACATGCCGCTGAATGACAAAAAGCACCGGCAGAAGATGGCCAAGGCATGGCGTGTGCCCGAGAAGAATCTGATCAACGCCATGAACTCAAAAAATCCGGGCTACGCCGTGGGGATGATGGAGCGCGCCCTCAAAGACGAGGTCAAGGCGTTCTTCTTTGTCTACGCGACGCACATCGATCTGCCAGACGTGTACAATTTGGTGCGGCCAGCGATCTCCAAGACCTTCAATGTCGTCCAGGAAATCTATCGCCACGCGCCCAACAACCTCTATGCGGACGTGATCTTCCCAGCCGCGACCTGGGGCGAAGTGGAAGGCGTCTACATTTCCTCGGAGCGGCGGATCAATTTGTGCCAGAAGGCCGCCGAGCCGCCTCAAGGTTGCCGGCCGGATCTGGACATGGTGATCGACAAGGCCAAGGGCATCGGCAAGCTCCTGGGGCTCGATATGGACAAGGTCCTGCCCTACCAACGCAAGGAGGACGGCTTCTACGCAGCCGAGGAAATTTTCCGCGATGTGATCATAGCGTCGGAGGGAACCGACACCGACCTCACCGGCATTTTGGAAGTGGAGAAGCTCGACAAGCTATCACCCTATGAGCAGCTTGAGGAGTTGCGCGGCATTCAGTGGCCGGCGCCGAGCTACGAGTCGGCGCAGAATGGCGGCACCAAGCGGCGCTACATGCTGCAGGAAGGTGATTGGGCGAACAAACCCTACGGCTATTTCCGCACCAAGGACGGCAAGGTGCACATGAAGCTAGTCCATCAGGATTATTCCGACCGTGAGGCCGTGACGAAGAAATTGATGGCGTTCGGTACGGAAAAGGACCTGTACACCATCGACCATATGGACCTGATCCATGAGGCGCGGGACAAGGGTCTGACTCCGGATATGCCGGACGAGGAACATCGCGGCAAATCTTGGGACAAAGTGCCCGAAGACAAATTCCCGTACTGGTTCGGCCTCGGCGTCGTGTACGAGCATTTTCACACCGCCAAATCCAGCCGCAGCCCAACGACACGCCGGCTGGTGCCGGAAATGTATGTCGAGATACATCCAGAGGACGCCAAGGATCTTGGTGTCAAGGATGGCGACAAACTGCGTGTGGTGACCCGTCGCGGCTCCCTGGAAGCGCGGGCCCAAGTCGGCACCAACAGCCTCGTCAAACCGGCCCGCAACAACGTGCCGCGCGGCTACATGTTTGGGCCTTGGAACCTCTCGGTCGCCGATAGCGCCGACCCAAAGAAAAACAAGTGGCTGGCCAATGGCGTAACGAGCCGGATTTGGGATCCTGTATCGGGACAGGTCGACTTCAAGAAGAGCGCTTGCCGGATCGAGAAAGTCTAACGAGCAAAATACACAGGCTTGGACAGCGGATGAAACGCAGGAGCTTTTTCAAGGTGTTGGGCGCAGGCGCCGCGGCGGCAGTGTCGTCAGAGCCCACTCGGGCTGCGGCGAACCGGCCGTCGCTACGCTACCTGCGGCCGCCCTGCGCTTTGGAGGAAGAAGAATTCCTCGCCCACTGTATCAATTGCGGGCAGTGCGGCGAGGCCTGCCCCAATCGCTGCATTAAGTATTTCAGCCTCGAAAACGGTTTGGCCTCGATCGACACGCCCTATATCACGCCGCGCGAAAAGGCCTGCATCCTGTGCATGAAATGCGGCGATGTCTGCCCGACTGGCGCCATCCAGCCGGTTCCGCGCGAGGCCGAGGCAATCATGGAAAACGTCAAAATGGGCCACGCGGAAGTCGATGAAAGCCTCTGCCTGTCCTATCAGGGCAAAACCTGCGGCGTGTGCTATCGGGCGTGCCCGCTGCCGGATGTCGCGATCCGCGTCGGGCGTCTGGAGCAGCCTCACGTCCTCGAAAATTGCGTCGGCTGCGGGCTTTGCGAGCGGTCGTGTATCCAGATGCCGCACGCGATCCGCATTGTCCCGAGTCACGGATGATTGGCGGAGAACGGTATATGAAACCTTTCTTCCTCTGGCGCCATCTGAACAAGCTGCGCTGGGTCAGTCTGAGTGTCGTGTTCGCGATGCTCGTGCTGTTGCCCTACATCCACGTCTATCAAACCTACGTCGCCGCCCACGCCTACGACCTGCTGGCACCGTCGGAACAGCGGGTATTCGACGTTATGGAGACGCTGACCCAACCGTTTACCAACGACCCGGCTGAAGATTTAGACGCGATCAAGGGCAATACCTGGTCGGGAACCTTCTGGGGGTTGAAGCTATCGGACCCGCTCGCCGCGCTGGGCCAAATGGCGGCGGGATTGACCCTTTATTGGCCGTTTCTGCTCACAGCACTCATCCCAATCGGCTTGAGCGTCGTTTTCGGCCGCTTCTTCTGTGGCTGGATCTGCCCCGCAACCTTTATTTACGAACTGAATTCCAACCTTGCGTCATGGCTGCGCTGGGCCGGTCTGAAAGTTGGCAACCGTCGGCTGGACAAGCGCATCAAATACGGCGTCCTGGCCATCGGTATAGTTCTCTCGGCGGCAACCGGTTCAGTCCTCGTCGCAGCGATCTACCCGCCCGCCATCATTGGGCGCGAACTTTATTACATGATCGGGATCGGCGGTTTCGGAGCGGGCGCGATGTTCTTCCTCGGCACCCTGCTGTTCGACCTGCTTGTCGCGCGGCGCGGGTTCTGCCGCTATTTGTGTCCCGGCGGCGCGCTCTATTCACTGCTCGGCCGCTACCGGCTCTTCCGGATCCGGCGGATTGTCGAGACGTGCAACGATTGTGCGAAATGCAATGCGGTCTGCGAATTCGATCTCGATCCGTTGCGCGATGGTTTCGGTCAGGAGTGCAACAACTGCACGGCCTGCATCGCCGTCTGCCCAACCGATGCGCTGACCTTCGCGGTCAGGATCACCGATTACCCCGCGCAGGGGCCGGGCCATCTCGGCCGCCGGTATCGTGGCGAACATGAGGACGTGGCCGGACACGAGGAGGCCGCCTGATGAAACGGCGCAGCGCCCTGCAAGGTCTCATCGCATATGCGGCGATACTCGCAGCGGGCGCGCTGCCCTATGGCATATCCGCACTGCTGGCGCCCAGGCACGCCGCGGCGAAACGCAATTATCTGCGACCGCCCGGCGCGCTAAAGGACGATACGGCGTTTATTACCGCCTGTATCGGCTGCGGGCTGTGCGGCGAGGTCTGCCCGCCGCGCTGCATCCTCTTCCACAGCCGGGACGGCGGTGCGAAGGTCAACACGCCGTACATCGATCCCGAACAGAAAGGCTGCATCCTGTGTAACAAATGCATGGAAGCTTGCCCGACCGAAGCGCTCACCATCGTTCCCCGGAACGAGATCGATATGGGAATCGCGGAGATCGATCAGACCGCCTGCTTCCCCTGGGTCGACCGAGGAATTTGTGGCGCCTGTGTCAGCGTCTGTCCCCTCGGCGACAAGGCAATCGGTTTCAAGATGTGGAATCAGTATCGCCCGATCATCAAGCGAGGCTGCGTCGGCTGCGGGCTCTGTGTCGAGGTATGCCCGCATCCAAGCTTGCCGATCTGGGTCGTCGAACGCCCGCAACAATTCACTGACAACGCGAAGGGTAGAGCATGAACAGATTAATGCCCAAGCTCCTATGCGCCACGCTGGTAACGGTCCTGTCGCTAGCGGCGGCGGGATTTGCCAGCGCTCATCATGTCCTGGGCCGCCCCAGTTACGGTCTAAACGAGGACTCCAATACGCCCCCCGCGGTGCAGGGCGAGACCCATCTCGGCAGCGTCACGGCCACCTACATGGTCTTCCCCGCATTCCCGAAGCCCGAGGAACCAGGGCGGATCAACCTCTACCTGAAGCAAGACCGGAGCGACGTACCCTTCGAGGGTAAGGTCACCTTCAAGATTCGGAGCAATTCCTGGCTGTCCTGGTTGTGGAACGATGAAGAGGAAATAACCTTGGGCACCCAGTTGCAGGACGACAGCGTCTTCCGGCAGGTCTTTGTCTTTCCAAAAGAAGGCGAATATATCATCTCCGCCGAGTTCGAAGCCGACGGCTTGCCCTACAATGTGGAGTTTCCACTGCGCATCGGGGCACTGATGCCGATGGATTTCATACTCGGCTTCGCGCTGTTGGTACTCGTGGGATTCGTCGTCATCCAACGCCGGCGCTCGATGACCGGGAAAATTCGCAACCTTCATGCCGATGGAAGCAAGGCGTGACCGCATCAATCGGGCGTCGTGACTTCTTTCGGTTCGGTGGAACAAAAATCACCGAATTAACCTCACACCTCGCCGCGGCAAAAACGGCAAACCGCGCCGAGCGCTGGATCCGGCCTCCCTTCGCCCGGGACGAATTGGAATTCCTGTTAAGCTGCACCCGATGCGACGCATGCATCGCCGCCTGCCCGCACGATGTCTTGTTCGCGCTGTCGCCTAAAGAAGGACGGACTGCGGCAGGCACGCCGGCGATGGACCTGCTGCGACAGGGCTGCCATATGTGTACCGACTGGCCCTGCGTCACCGCCTGTGAGCCAGATGCCCTCAAACTTCCCGAAGATGAGGAGGACCTGCCACCAGCTTCCCCGAAATTCGCTTCCGCCAGAATCGCCCAGACAAACTGCCTGCCGTATTCAGGTCCGGAGTGCGGTGCTTGCGCAGATTCCTGCCCCGTCCCGGGGGCATTAAGTTGGGAAGGCGGCGCCCGGCCCGTTATCGACCCGGAACATTGCACCGGCTGCGCACTTTGCCGCGAGGCCTGCATCGTCGATCCAAATGCGATCCAGATTTTCGCTCTCGTCCCCGGCGAAAGAACGGCGACTGCTTAAATAACAAAAAGCTAACGGTTTCAGATCTCCAGAACGATATTGCCGAGCGCCGTGCCGCTTTCCATCAGCTCATGGGCGTCGGCAATGCGATCCAAAGGAAATCGATGCCGCGTGTCGTGGCGTAATTCACCGCTTTCCATGAAACGGGTCAGGTCGACAATCGCCGCAGCGCGCTCCGCCTCGTTCAGCAGGTAGGCCTGCACGAAAGCGACACGCGCGCCTTTGTACCCTAGCGCGTAGTAATCGAAATCGAACCGCGGCGCCCGTGTCGAGGAATAAGCAGCAATGACGCCTCTCGGCTTAAGGATTTCTGCGTCCGTTTCGAAATTCGCACCGAAATGGACCTCGACAATATGGTCGACGCCTGCGCCGTCCGTGAAGTCCTGAACGGCAGCAACGACATCCTCTTTTCGGTAATCGATGGTTTCAAGCGCGCCTACGTTGCGGGCCATTGCGGCCTTTTCAGGCGAGCTGACCGTCGCGATGACGCGTGCGCCAGCAAGCGCCGCCAATTGGATAGCATATTGGCCAACCGCACCCGCGCCACCCTGCACCAGGACTGTCAGGCCATCGAGCGGCCCTTGCCAGAACAAGGCATAATGGGCGGTACAAGCGGGGATACCGAGACACGCTCCAGCCCCGAAGTCGACTGCATCCGGCAACGGAACTGCCTGTTCTGCCGGCAGCGCGATGTACTCTGCCGCTGTCCCTAAGGCGCGGAACCGTTGCCCGTTGAATATCCAAACACGCTCGCCGATACGGTCTTCGGGGACATCGGCGCCAACCGCCTCGATGACCCCGGCACCGTCGCTATGGGGAGCGATGCGTTCGTATTCGAGCGTGCCGCCGTGCCACCCTGCCCGTTTCTTGACGTCCGACGGGTTAATACCCGACGCAGCCAGCTTCACCAGCACCTCTCCAGCCTGCGGCGACGGTGTCTCGATGTCTCCGACCGTCAATACATCTCGGGCCGGGCCAAGCTGCTCATACCACGCCGCACGCATTGTTTCCCCCTGCTTTGCCGATCAACATTTTGGCCAAAACCGCCTGGTTCGGTACACTATAGAACCAAAGGTACTCAATTTGCCGCTCGCCGGCTTCTATCTCTGATCGCACCGAAGGAAAAGCTGCAAGATGCCGGAACGGATTACCGTTAAGCCGATCGCCGGGTTCTGCGGCGCCGAAATCGACGGGGTCGACCTATCGCAACCGCTGGATGACGAGACATTCGAGGCCGTGCAGCAGGCCTTCCTCGACCATCTTGTGATCTTCTTTCGCGATCAGAATTTGACTCCGGATCAGCAGATTGCCTTCGGTCGCCGTTTCGGCGAACTTCGGATCAGCGATCAGTACCAGCCGCTCGACGCGCACCCGGAAATCCTGGAAATCGGCAAGGAACCGGACGCGACCGATATCGTCGGCAATCTGTGGCACTGCGACGAAAGTTTCCTGGAGCGACCGGCGCTCGGCTCGATCCTTTATATCATCGAGTGTCCCGAGTTCGGTGGCGACACGATGTTTGCCAACCAGTACGCCGCCTACAACGCGCTCTCACCCGGCATGCAGGACATGCTCTCGTCCATGCGCGCGGTCTATTCCGATGGCACGCTGCAACAGCGCAACAAGGGCCGGTCGATGAAGGTCCATCCCGACGCGGCGAACCGCCCAAGTTACGATGCGGTGCACCCCGTTGTGCGCATCCACGCACAGACCGGGCGCAAAAGCCTCTTCGTGCATCGACCCTATACAGTCCGCTTCGACGGTATGACGGCAGACGAAAGCCGACCGTTGCTTGAATTTCTCTACGCGCATGCGTCACGGCCCGAATTTACCTGCCGGTTCCGCTGGGAGAAGGGATCGGTCGCGTTCTGGGACAACCGTTGCGCCCAGCATTACGCCCTGAACGACTATTCAGGCGTGCGGCGATACGGTCACCGCATAACGGTTATCGGCGACGTCCCGCACTAGTGGACACAATCTAACATATGATACCACTACGATCCCTCATCCCGATTCCTCGGCAGGAGAAGGTCCGCCGGCGATGCGGGGCCATCGGCAAAGACCTTCGACGCACCGAGGAATCGGAATGGGGGACCCAAAGGGCGGCTTCCCGAGATCACCGGCTGCGTTGCACGACGCTTGTGATGGCCCCGCATCACGGCGCATCGCGCGCCTAACCAGTGATCTCGGGAAGCCGTCGTAGCGGTATCATATGTTAGATTGTGTCCACCAGGAGTACCGCGTGCAAGGCACCCCAACACATCACATGTTCGACGCCAGCGAGGCACGCATTTCCTATTTCGAATGGGGCGACGCGGCGGCACCGGTCATTTTGCTGGCGCATGCGACAGGGTTCCACGCCCGCGTCTGGGACAAGACGATTGCCGCATTGCCGGAAGGCTTCCGAGTAATTGCCATCGAGCTGCGCGGGCATGGCCGCAGCGAATACTCGAAGCCGCTGGAATCCTGGCGCATCATTGCGCAGGACGTTCGGGAGCTGGTCCAGGCGCTTTCGCTGCAGGACATTATCGGTGTCGGTCATTCGATGGGCGGTTATTGCATGACCCGGACGGCTTACGACCTGCCGCAGTCCTTCAAACGTCTGGTGCTCGTCGACCCCGTATTGAGCCGCCCAGACATATATGAACAAAACCGCTACGCAGATCTCGCGGGTCCAGAGGCGCATCCGGTCGCCAATCGGCGCAATCGCTGGTCGTCTCCACAGGAAATGTTTGACTACTTCAAAGGCAGACACCCCTATTCGCTGTGGCGTCCGGACGTGCTCGAAGATTATTGCGCGTATGGTCTCCTACCTCGCTCTGACGGCGATGGGTTGGAACTGGCGTGCGCGCCGCTCGTGGAGGCCTCGGTTTACTACGAACAGCGCCACACGAATATTTATCACCTGATCGAGCAGATAGAGACACCTGTCACCGTACTGCGGGCGCAGCGCCGTACCGAAGCGGAGTGGAAAGTCACGAACTTCACGAAATCGCCGACTTGGGAACAACTCGCGGCACAGTTCAAGCATGGCCGCGACGTCTATCTGCCCGACTTTACGCACTTCATTCCCATGCAAGACCCGCAGTTGGTCGCGCGGTTTATCGCGGACGAGACGGCGCAGCTTGAGCCAATGGGATGCAGCGCGGGAACAACAACATGAACATCGAATCTACGGCCCAGCAGGCGCCAGTTTGCGACGCCGTCACGCTCGAAGTGGTGCGCGGCGCCTTGCGGGCCAGCCAGAGCGAGATGGAAGCGCTGATCGAGCGCACCGCGATGTCGGCCTTCATCCGCGAGAAGAAAGACTTCTTCGTCGCCCTGTTCGACGCCGAGGGCGACATGATCGTCGGTGCCTACCGACCCACGTTCGGCGACCCCGTCCGCCCGTTGTTTGAGCATTACCCGGTCGACGATATGCGGCCCGGCGATCTGTATTGGTACAATGACTGCTACGGGTCGAAGGGTTCCGTTTCCCATTCACCGGATCAGGTCTTTGTGGCGCCAGTTTTCGTCGATGGCGAGTTGATCGCGTTCGCGCAAAGCTGGGCTCACTTCGCCGATATCGGCGGCATGCGGCCAGGATCGATCTCGCCGGATTGCACCGACATCTTTCAGGAAGGCATCATCGTCCCGCCGGTGCGCCTCGCGCGCGAAGGCGTGGTGAACGAAGAATTGCTGCGTATCTTCTACCGCAACTCGCGCTTCCCCGACATTTCACAAGGCGACACCCGCGCCTGTTTCGCCGCCGTCCGGCTCGGCGAGCGCCGCATCGTCGAGTTGGCGGAACGGTTCCGAAGGGAAGTCATCACTGACGCCTTTCGCCAGCTTGCCGAACGATCGCAACAGGCCGCGACGGAACGGTTGCGGGCAACCTTCGCGCCGGGCCAGTACCGTTTCACGGATGCGCTCGACCATGACGGCCAAGGCAACGGGCCGTATAAGCTGAGCCTGGAACTCAGCGTCGACGATAATGGCGTCGTTCTGGATTTCTCCGACAGCGACGATCAGGCGCCGGGACCGATCAACTATCTGGTCAATCCGGCCGTGCCGCGCGCGATGATCGCGATGTATCTGCTGGCGGGCGACCCGACGCTGTTGCTGAACGCCGGCGCCGGACGCGCCATCGACAAGGTCATTCTGCGCGAAGGCAGCGTGCTGCAACCACGGTGGCCGGCACCGCTGGGACAGCGCGGTCTCACCATGATGCGCCTGCTCAGTGCCAGCATGGGGCTGGTCAATGCGGCGGGCGGCGATGCGACGGCAGCCAACTGCGCCTACGTCATCTATTTCGCGCGCGGTATTGCCGACAACGGCGAGCCCTTCCTGCTGACCGACGGTATCGGCGTCGGCTATGGCGCGCGGCCTTACGCCGACGGCATCAATGCCGTCTACTACGTCGCCCAGGAAAACTATCCAGCGGAACTTGTCGAGCTCTCCTATCCGGCGCGCATCCGGGCCTACGGCATTCATTGCGACTCCGGCGGCCCCGGCCTGTGGCGGGGCGGCTGCGGCGTCGTTCGCGAGATCGAGTTGCTGGCCGAGAAGGCAATCTTCTCGATCCGGATCGACGGCGTCGATAAACCGGCCTGGGGCGTGCATGGCGGCCGCAACGGCGGATCGGGACGCGCTGTGGTCAACCCCGGCACGCCACAGGAACGGGAGCTGGAACCGTTCAGCGATGGCAACGTTCTGGTGCGCGGAGACATTCTACGCCTGGAAACCGGCGGCGGCGGCGGGTGGGGCCACCCCTTCGACCGGGATCCGGCTCTTGTCTTGTCGGATGTGCTTGGCAGCTATGTCAGCCGGGACGCGGCTGAACGGGATTATGGTGTCGTGCTAAAGCCTGATGACGAAACGGTCGACGACGCGGCGACAATCGCCCGGCGCGAAGATCGTCCCACGGTCGACGGTATGTTCCATCGTGGCACCTACCGGGATGTGCTCGAATGAGCGAGAACGCCGGCATGCGGTTTGCGGTCGCGGTTGACACGGGCGGGACCTTCACCGACGTCACGCTGTTCGACCGCGACAGGGGCCAAATGTGGACGGCCAAGACACCTTCGACGCCGGATGATCCGTCGCGCGGCTTCATGAACGGTATCGAGGCGGCGCTGCAGCAGGCTTCCCTCTCGCCGAGCGACCTGTCGCAGGTCTTCCATGGCACAACCGTCGCAACCAATCTCATCCTCGAAGGCAAGGGAGACAAGGTCGGCCTGCTGACGACCGCCGGCTTCAAGCATGTGCTCGAAATCGGCCGCCAGGACATTCCCCGGCGCGTCAACCTGTTCGCCTGGATCAAGCCGACGCGGCCGGTGCCGCCGGAACGGATTCTGGAAATTCCGGAACGGCTCGACGCGCAGGGCGGCGTGCTGACCGAACTGAACGAGGACGCCGTCCGCGACGCCGCTCGAACCTTGCGGGACCGCGGTGTGAATGCAATCGCGGTTTGCTTCCTGAACAGCTTTGTCGACCCCAAGCACGAGCTGCGCGCCGGCGAATTGGTACGGGAAGAGCACCCCGATGCCCTGCTCTCCCTGTCATCCGACGTTCTACGGGTCTTCCGCGAGTACGAACGCAGCATCGCAACGGTCCTCAACGTCTATGTGATGCCGGCGGTTTCCCGATATGTCGCGCAGCTCGCGGAACGTCTTGCCGAGGCCGACGCGGTGGCACCGCTGCTGATCATGAAATCGAACGGCGGCGTCGTCGGCGCAGGCGAAGTGGAGCGGGTCCCTGCGCATACCGCATTGTCCGGCCCGGCAGCAGGTGTGGTCGGCGCACGGTTTATCGGTGAAGCGGCGGGGTTCAAGGACGTTATCGGGATCGATATCGGCGGCACTTCAGCGGATATTTGCCTCATCAAGGACGGCAACTACGATCTCACCAATAACGGCCGCATCGGCGAATGGCCGCTGTCTTTCCCGATGCTGGATATCAACACAGTTGGAACCGGCGGCGGGTCGATTGCCCGCGTTTCCGACACTGGCGCCCTAACGGTCGGTCCGGCCAGCGCGGGGGCAAACCCGGGTCCCGCCTGCTATGGCAACGGCGGCGAAGAGCCGACGGTAACCGACGCGCACCTCGTTCTCGGCCACCTGCCATCCTATCTGCTTGGCGGCACGATGCAGCTCGACGTCGAGGCGGCCCGTGCGGCGGTCGAGCGGCAAGTCGCGCAGCCCTTGGGTCTCGGTGTCGAGGAAGCGGCGCGCGGCATTCTATCGATCAGCGATAACGACATGGTCGGCGCGATCCGAGTCATCTCCGTCGAGCGAGGTCACGATCCCCGGGATTTCGCGCTGATCGCCTTCGGCGGCGCGGGACCGTTGCATGGCGGATCGCTGGCGCGATTACTCGGCGCGCGAACCGTCATCATTCCGCCGCATCCGGGCGTGCTTTCGGCGATGGGGCTGCTTGTCTCACAGTTCCGCGCCGACTATGCGCGCACCTGTCTGGAAGTGCCGCCAGAGTATGACCACGCCCGGATGGCCACGACCTTCGACGAACTCGAAGCCGAGGCAACGCAATGGTTCGAGCGCGAGCGCGTGCCGAATGCCGCCCGAACGCTGACACGGCATGTTAGTTTGCGATACCGCCATCAAGGCTTCGAACTCAACGTGCCCTGGGCCGGTAATGCCGTCACGCCGGAAACGACGGATAAGACACTGGATGCGTTCCACGCGCTGCACGAGCAGCTATACACCTTCGCCCAGCGCGATACGCCGGTGGAAATCGTCACCCTCCATGTGACGGCGGAAGGCAGCCTGCCGCAACCGCGTCTGACGGAACGTCCAAGCGGCGGGACGCTCGAAGAGGCGCGCGTCGATCAACAGACGATTCATTTCGAAGGTGGCACGCAATCTGTGCCGGTCTACGACCGCGACAAGCTCTCCGCCGGAATATCTTTTCCGGGTCCTGCGCTTGTCGTGCAACTCGACTCGACTGCCCTGATCCATCCGGATCAGCACGTTACCTGCGACCGGTTCGGAAACCTCATCGCCGAAACGCGCTAACCCGTTTTGGCGAAATGACGCTCCCACACCGGAGCGCAGGCTTCCCGGCCAGCGACCGCCTGCGTAAGAGCCTCAACCTTGGGGATGTTACCAGGACGCCAGTCATCTTGCTGCGCCCAACGGCTCACCACGGCGATATACAGATCGCTCAAGCAAAACCTGCCGGAAAGCAGGAAGGGCGCGCCGGCGACATGTTCCTCGACAATCAACCAGCGGTCGCGCCAAATTCGTCGGGCGTTTTCGCGCATCGCCTTCGCATCGCCGGCAGGGTCGGCCACGAAACGCTCCGGATAGTCGTTGATTTCAACGATCGGATAGATTTCCGTCGCGACGAACATGAGCCAGCGCAGCGCCTGCCCGTACGCGCCGGACTGCGGTGGCGGCATGAGCTTGGCATCGGGATGAAGCCGGTCGAGAGTGAGCAAAATTGCCACACTCTCCGTCAGCGTCTCCCCATTCGGCATTGTAAGAGCAGGGAGTTTCCGTTGCGGATTAACCGCAGCGTATGTCGCGTCGCGCTGCTGGTCCAAGCGCAGGTCGACATCTTGAACATCATATGGTGCCCGGGTTTCCGCCAACGCGAGTTCCACGATGCACGACCCCGAGCGGCGGCTGCCATAGAGTGTGTACGGCATTTCATTCGCCTCCTAATCCAATTCGCTATCAGTATAACTGTTGTTATGGTTAGATTATGGTGCGGATATTTGCGTGTCAACCTGTATACTGGTTAGAATGAACCTCATGAGTATGACCGACAACGCCTTTCAATTGATCGGCGGCAGAACTTGCCTGGATTTCCTCAACACGGCCAATTGGTCCAAGGACGGCGAAGTCATTGAGGACAAACTGCTATCCGACAAAGACCTTGCCCTGTGGTGCCATGCGGCAGGTCTCCAAGACGTGACGGGGAAAAGCGGCCGGCTTACAGAGATATTGGAGTTCCGCGGATCGCTCAGAGGTATCTTCGTGGCCACACTCGACGGCACGGCCCCGACGAAAAAGGGCATGGCCGCTCTTAACGGCGCTCTCGCATCGATGCCAAGCTCGGCTCTGCGGGTTTCGCGGAAGAAAGGGCTTGCGCTAAGCCCCTCGCTAACACTGGAGCAGGCGATTGCGATTTCCGCCGCGGCGGTGTTGAGCCGCGACTTGGAAGTCAGCCGCGTGAAGATCTGCCCGGGCAATGATTGTGCCTGGCTGTTTCTGGACGAGAGCAAAAACCGGCGCCGAACTTGGTGTTCGATGGAAACCTGCGGCAACCGCGCGAAAGCGCAGCGACACTACCAGCGCAAAACGAAATCAGCGAAGTAGACGTAACGTTCTACAGAACCGCCTCCGCCATCCGCTCCAGTTGCGCGCCCATCTCGGCCTCGGTCTCGACCCATTCCGGTTTGACGACGACACTGTCAGCCCCGGCGTCGAGCAGCGACTGAACATGCGCGCGATTGGGTTCCTGCCCATAGATCGTGATCGTAATCGACTTCGGATCCCGTCCCGCCTCGCCTGCCAGCCTGTCGAGCTCTTTGCGGGACGCTTCCAACTCGGCAGGCGTGACACGGTTGGGCAGCCAGCCATCCGCATGCGCGACAATGCGCGACAGCACGTTCTTTGCCATGCCGCCGATGATGATCGGTGGATAGGGTTTCTGGGCCGGTTTTGGGAAACAGCGCACCAGCGGGAAATCGAAATACTTGCCGTGATACTCTGCCTCTTCCTTAGTCCAGAGCAGTTTTAGAACATCCAGCGCTTCGCGGGTCTGCGTCCAGCGGCGCGGGAAATCGCCGCCCATCAGCTCCGTCTCCTCCTTCAACCAACCTGTCCCGATGCCGAACAAGAACCGGCCGCCGCTGTGCAGATCGAGCGCCGCGATTTCCTTTGCCAGGACCAGCGGGTTGCGTTCCGGCACAAGCGTGATGCCGGTGCCGAGCTTGATCGTGCTGGTGACGGCGGAGGCGCGGGCCAGCGCGATATAGGGATCGTCAAAATGGGAATAGGTCCACGGGATCTCACCGCCGGTCGACGGGAACGGGCTCTCGCTGTGCACCGGCACGACCGGATGCTCGGCATACCAGATCGACGTGAAGCCGAGGTCTTCAGCCTTCTTCGCCATGAACGCAGGATCGATTGTATAGGCGGGAAGCGGAACGGATGTGCCGATGGTCATGATATTGACGTCCTACATTGTTGCATGGATCAGCACGACAGAAGCGCGCCGGCTTTCCGCAACTCTAGGACAGCTTAGCGGATCGAACAAATCACCCTAAACCTGCATGCGGGACTGCACGTCCTCCCGCGACTGCGCGTCGACCACGGCTAGCGCGCTCATATTGACGAGCCCCCGCGCCGTCACCGATGGCGTCAGGATATGCGCCGGCGCCGACGCCCCCACCAATATCGGCCAGACCGGCAATCCATCGCCAATCGATTTAAGCAAATTGAACGCATTATTCGCCGCTTCCAGATTTGGCAGGACAAGCAAATTAGCCCGCCCCTTCAATCGCGAATTGGGAAAGATCCGCTCGCGCACAGTGGGGTCTATCGCCGCGTCCGCGTGCATCTCCCCTTCCACTTCGAGCTCAGGATCGGCTTCTTTCAGCGCTTGAACAGCCTCGCGCATTTTGATCGCCGACGCCGTATCGGCGGTTCCGAAGTTCGAGTGAGACAGCAACGCGACTCGCGGGGTCTCCCCGAACCGGCGGACCGTCTCGGCGCTGAGCAACGTCATCTCCACGATCTCTTCAGCTGTCGGGTTTGGCGTTACATGCGTATCGCAGAGGAAGAAGGTGCCCTTCGGCAGGATCAGGATGCCAAGCGCGGAGACATCGCGGACGCCTTCGTCCTTGCCGATAATGTCCATGACATGACGCAGATGCCAACCGTAATTGCCATAGGTACCGCAGATCATCGCGTCAGCCTCGCCACGCTTGAGCATCATCGCGGCGATCACCGTGGTGTTGGTACGGATAATGGTGCGTGCAAGATCGGGCGAAACGCCGTGACGTTCCATGATCTCGTGATAACCCGTCCAATAGGCGTCGTAACGCGGGTCGGACTGCGGATTGCAGAGCTCAAAATCCTTGTCCTGCTTCAGCCGAAGTCCGAGCTTCTCGATCCGGTCGGCAACGACGGCCGGACGGCCAATCAGGATCGGCCGGGCAATACCGTCATCGACAACCACCTGAGCCGCACGAAGAACGCGCTCATCCTCGCCCTCGGCGTAGACCAGGCGCTGCGGCGCCTGCCGCGCTCGATCGATGACCGGCTTCATCAGCATGCCGGAGCGGAATACGAAACGTTCCAGCCGATTACGATAGGCTTCGAAATCATCGATCGGGCGCGTCGCAACACCGCTGTCCATGGCTGCGCGCGCTACCGCCGGAGCGATCTCGACGATGAGCCGCAGATCGAACGGTTTGGGAATGAGATATTCCGGGCCAAACTTCAAATCGTCGTTTTGATAGGCCATTGCGACGACTTCGGAACTTTCCGCCATCGCCAGCCCGGCAATCGCCTTCACCGCCGCCTGCTTCATTTCCTCGTTGATCGTCGTCGCCCCGACATCGAGTGCGCCGCGGAAGATGAAGGGAAAGCACAGGACATTGTTGACCTGATTGGGAAAATCCGACCGGCCAGTGGCGATGATCGCATCCGGGGCCGCAGCGCGCGCATCGTCGGGCTCGATTTCCGGGTTCGGATTGGCAAGCGCCATTATCAGCGGCTTTTCCGCCATGCGCTTGACCATATCACCGGTCAAGACTCCCGGTGCCGACAAACCAAGGAAAACATCCGCATCGTCGATCACCTCATCAAGCGTTCGGGCGTCGGTATCCTGCGCGTAGACTTCTTTGTAAGCGTCCATTTCCTCGTTTCGGCCCGTATGAACGACCCCAAGCCGGTCGACCAACGTAATGTTTTCGCGGGTAACCCCCATGCCAACCAACAGATTGAGGCAGGCGATGCCGGCCGCCCCACCACCGGTGGAAACCAGCTTAATATCGGGGAACTTTTTTCCGACGAGCCGCATACCGTTGAGGATCGCAGCGGCCGCAACGATGGCCGTGCCGTGCTGATCGTCGTGAAAGACGGGAATGTTCATGCGCTCCCGGCATTGCTTCTCGACGATGAAGCATTCCGGCGCTTTGATATCTTCCAAATTAATCGCCCCGAAGGTCGGCTCCAGACTGGTGATGATATCGACCATCTTTGCCGGGTCGGTTTGGTCGATCTCAATATCGAACACATCGATGCCGGCGAATTTCTTGAACAGAACCGCCTTACCTTCCATCACTGGTTTCGAGGCAAGCGGACCGATAGCGCCGAGCCCCAGCACGGCGGTGCCGTTGGTGATCACGGCCACAAGATTCTGGCGTGCGGTCAGGGTTGCGACTTCCGACGGGTCATCGACGATAGCCTCGCAGGCAGCGGCGACACCGGGCGAATAGGCAAGCGCGAGGTCGCGCTGATTGCCCAACGGCTTGCTGGCCACGACCATGAGCTTCCCGGGAACCGGGTTGCGATGATAGTCCAGCGCCATCTGCTTCAAAGTATCGTTCGACATGCTTTCCCTGCTCCTGTGCCGCCCTGAGTTAGGCGCTTTTGGACCCATCGATTGCCTTGCCAAACAGTTTGGTTGCCGATTCGGCAATGTACAACCGAAACAGTTATGCGCGGCACTCAGTCGAAACCGAGGAGCACCGACGGCAGCCACAGCACAAGCGACGGAAACGCGATAATCAGCGCGAGCACGGCAAAGTGCAGCGCAATGAACGGGATAACGCCCCGGTACATATGGCGGAGCGTGATTTCCGGCGGCGCAATGGCGCGAAAGTAGAAAACCGCGCCGGCCATCGGCGGGGTCAGCAGACTGGTCTGCATCATGATCAGCAAGGCGATGCAGAACCAGGTCGCATCGAAACCGAAGCCGGTGACGATAGGCATCGCAATCGGTACCAGGATCAACATGATCGAAATCAGTTCGAGCACAAACCCGGCAAGGAATGTAATCAGCAAGATCAGCGAAACCGTGCCCCAAGGGCCGAGGTTGGCCTGGGCCAAGAGATCCTGAAGGGCGATCAGCCCGCCCGCACCAGCAAAGACGCCGGAGAACATCAAGCCACCGACGACGATGGTGAGGACCATGGCCGTGATCGAGAGAGTCGTAAACAGGGCCTCGCGCACCACAGAGAACGAAAATTTCCCGTACAAAACGGTCAGCAGCAGCCCGCCAATTGCACCGACCGCGGCCGCTTCCGTCGGCACCGCAATCGCAAAGATGATGCTGCCCAGCACCGCGGCGATCAACGCCAGTGGTGGCACGAGAACGAGCACCGTGCGCCACAGCTGTTGCAGCAGCGGCGTATCGTCTTCGTCGACAGGCGCCCGAGGTGCCGCCGAGGGCTTGAGGAGACTGTATATCAGAATGTAGAGAATATAGAGGCCCGCCAACGCGAGGCCGGGCAACAGCATCGCGGCAAACAGATCGCCAATACCGAGGTCCGCGATGGTTGCCAGAATCACGACAAGCACGGACGGTGGAATGATCGACCCGAGCGATCCGCCGGCGCAGATCGTACCCGATATCAATCCTTTGTCGTAACCGTGCCGCAGCATCACCGGCGTCGCCAGCATGCCGACCACCGTTTCGGTCGCACCGACGACGCCGCTCGACGCGGCGAACAGGACACAAATCACGATGGTCCCGACTGCCAGACCTCCCGGTAGCTTCCGGGTCCAGAAATGGATGGTTTCGAACATGCCCTCGGCAATACCCGACCGTTCCAGCATGGCGCCCATGAAGATGAATAGCGGCACGGCGGACAGGATGTGCGAGCTTGAGACCTCCTCGACCCGGTGCGCGAAGATCACGACCACGGAGTCCCCGAACTGCGCGACCCCGAAAACCAGCGCGACCGACATCAGGGCGAAGGCGACCGGCACGCCGACGAAAATCAGCGCCAGCAGGACAGGGAACATCCACAGCGCCAGATCGACGCTCATTCGACGTTTTCGGACTGGCCGGACACGATCCGGAACGTCCGCATCCCTTCCGCCAGCACTTGCAACGTGAACAGAAAAAAGCCGAACGCGGCTACCGTGCGTACCGGCCAGATGACCGGGTTCCAGGCTGACTCGCCGGAGGTTTCTCCAACGCTGTACGCCTCAAGCGCAACGACTCCCAGCCGCCAGGTTATCCAGGCCGAAACAGGCAACAGGAAAAAACAGTAAATTATGCAATCGATTGCCGCTTGCAGCTGCGGCGGGAAATGGCTGTACAGGAAATCGATCCGTACATGCTGCCGCCTCTTCGTGACATAGGCGATGCCCAGCACGAAATGGGCGCCCGTGATCATGTAGGCCAGTTCATAGGCCCAGAAAGTCGGTAGGTTGAACAGGAAGCGCATGAAGACTTCGAAGCCCATGATCAGGAACAAGGGGACAACCAGTCCCGCGCCTATTCCGCCAACGGTTCCCGTGAACCGGTCGATCAGGCGGATCACCGACACCTTAACTCAACTCGCGCTCGACAAGCGGCCGCACGCGGTCGGCCAGCAATTCGATGGTTCGAAGCACCAGACTCTGATCCATACCGAGCCATTGGACCCGGGCGATCAGCCGCGTGTAACCCGTCGCACGCGCCAGACGCACCAATTCCTCGGCGCACTCCTCCGGCGACCCGAGGATGACGCGGCCTGCGATCAGTTCCTCCAGATCGAGCTGCTCTTTTCCGCTTCCGACGACCTTCGAGAACAGACCCCATTGCCCGAAGACCCGGTAGCTGGCTTCCAGAAACGGGCCGGCTTCGCGCAGCGCGGTTTCCCGGTCGGGCGCAACGACGATATTACGCAGCAGCGGAAACTCTGCCGGCATCGGTTTGCCATGTTCCGCCAATGCGTCGCGGAAGACGCCCGCCTGTTTGACGATCACGTCCTCGACGAGATGCGACGACGCCACCCAACTGTCGCCCAACGCGGTATCCGCCAGCCGCGCCGCCCGCGCCACGGCGGGCGTCACGCTGCCGCCATACCACATTGGCGGGCGTGGTTTCTGGACCGACTTGAACGCCAAGGACAGCCCGTCGGCTTGAAAATGTTTACCGGTAAAATCGACTGTTCCCTCCGACCACAGCCGCTGCATCAACTGAACCGCTTCGATGTAACGGCCGAGCCGCCGCCCGTGCTCCACATCCATCACCCGGAACTCGTCCTCCGTCCAACCCGGCGCGACCCCAAGGATGAGGTTACCGCCCGAAATGGTATCCAGCAGCGACGCCTGCTCGATCACATGCAACGGATGATAAAGCGGCAGCACGAGCATGCAGGTCGCAAGCGACATGCCGTCGGCTTCGGCGGCGAGCCGGGTCAATGTTTCGAGAGGCGGAAACCATGCGGTCGAGCCGTAGGAAAGATGATTGCCGACCGCGACACCATCAAAGCCGGCCCGCTTGGCGACCCGTACCTGCTCGATATGGTCGTTGAAACGGGCCGTCAGATCGTCATCGGCCCGATGTTCTGGATTGATGAACAGCGTCAGTTTCATGGTCTAACATCCAAAAAAGCCCGCCCCGAAAGCAGAAAGAGGAGCGGCCGAAACCGCTCCTCTTTCCTAGTCTTCAATCGTGTCCGGTATCACTTCTGATTGGAAAGCACGATCGTACCGGCCGCGGAAAGCATACCGCCCATACCATTGACCAGCGACAAGCTGGCGCCCGGCACCTGACGGTCTCCGCACTCGCCGCGTTGCTGACGCACCGCTTCGATGATCGGGAAAATGCCGTACATGCCCGAATGGGTGTAGGACAGGCCGCCGCCATTGGTGTTGATCGGCAGCGATCCACCCGGCGTCGACTTTCCTTCGTCGAAGAAGGAACAGCCCTCGCCCGGTTCGCAGAAGCCCAGCGACTCCAGCATGATCGGCGGGCCGGACGAGAAGGCGTCATACAGCATGATGTGGTCGAAATCGCCATGGCTGACACCAGCCATCTCGAACGCCTTCTTGCCGGAATTGCGGGTCGCTACGCTGAGCGGCAGTTCTTCCATTTCCGTCACGAAGACGTGGTCAGTGCCCTCACCAGCGCCGCGCACATAGACGGGCTTCTTAGCGCAGTCCTGGGCCCGATCGGCGCGCGTCAGGACGACGGCACCGCCGGCATCCGTCACCAGGCAGATGTTCAACAGGTTGAACGGGTAGAACATCGGCCGCGAGTCGAGAACGTCCTGGACCGTGATCGGATCGCGGAACATGGCCTTCGGGTTCAGTCCGGCCCAAGCCCGGGTCGAAACCGCAACCTTGGCCCAATCTTCCAGGGTCGTGCCGTACTCATGCATATGCCGATTGGTGATCATGCCGAAATAGGTCGGCGCGCCGCCAAAGCCATAGGGCATTTCGAACTGACCGCTGAGACTGGTGTCGCGGCCGCGCGTGACGCCCGTACCGGAGCGCCCGCTTTCTCCGTGCGAAATCAAGGCGACGTCGCACAGCCCGTGATGCAACGCCAGAAGGGCATGGCCGACCATGATAATAAAGGAACAGCCGCCGACCGAAGTGCCGTCGACATAGCGCGGGTTGACGCCCAGCGCCTCTCCAAGCAGGGCCGGCGAATGCTGCCCCGCGGTGAAAATACCATCGACCTCGGACATCTTCAGTCCGGCGTCGGCCACGGCGTTGTGGCACGCCTGGAGATGCAGGCTCAGCTGGCTGACACCAGGCAATTTACCCACTTCATCGGACTCTTCGACACCGACGATACATACGGAATTTGATAGCTCTTTCATTTCACTCTTCCATCAATCGAATTCGTTTCGCGTTCTCTTATCCGCCGGTCTCAACCGGCCGGTTGAAAGAGCGCAATGGTGACGTCGTCATTCTGCTTTTCGAACACGACCTCGACCGGCATGTCGCATTTCACGACCGTGGGATCTGGGTCGATGTTGATAAGGTTCGACATCATCCTCGGCCCCTCTTCAAGCTCGATCATGGCGAGAATGTACGGCGCTTCGATCTTGAACGCGGGATTGAGAGAGCGATGCGCGATTTCGAAGGAGAACAGCTTCCCTTTGCCGCTGGCCTGCATCCAGCCAACGCTGCGCGAATGGCAAGACGGGCACGCGATGCGCGGATAAAAGAAGACATGCCCGCAATCGTCGCATTTTGGCATCATGAGTTTCCCTTCCTTCAGCCCGTCCCAATAGGGTTTGGCCTCCGGTGTCATGGGCGTTGGTAGCGGTCGTTTGAGTTCCACGGTTTTCCTTCCTTTTTTTCGTGTGTGATGTCCGCTGGCGTTGCAACAAAGGCTGGGCCGTCTCCGCGACCGACTTGCCTCTCCCTGTAGGACAAAAAAGACTAACTGAACGCTAAACGACGAGACCCTATTGAAGCAAGGATCAGACGCGATTTTGTCCTAATAACTCGGGATTCCGAGGGTGAATCCACCATCCGCGAGCAACACGCTGCCCGTGCAGTAGCTCGCCAGCGGCGAGAGCATGACGAGAACCAGTCCGGCAATCTCGTCCGGACGCCCTTCGCGGCGAAGAGGGATACGTGCGGTCTTCGCTGCATGCTCGGTTTTCCCCGCACCCGCGGCCTTGGCCATGACGCGATCAGTCGCGATCAGACCCGGCGCGACCGCGTTGACGCGAATACCGTGTGGCGCCAGTTCGATCGCCATGTTGCGGGTCAATTGTTCAACGCCCGCCTTGGACGCGCCGTAATGTGGAATGCCCGGCCGGGCCAGAATTGCAGCGGACGAGCTGATGTTGACGATGGCGCCCTGGATCTCGTTGGCGATCATCCGCCGCGCCACCGCCTGGGCCACGAGGAACGGTGCTCGTAGATTCGTATCCAACACGCGCGTCCATTCTTCGACGGCAACATCGAGCATCGGCGTGTTGGGAAATATGCCGGCGCAATTGACCAGCCCCGTGATCGGCCCCACCGCCTCCCAGGCGCTCCCCACCAGCGCATCGATGGCCGCTCCATCGGACAAGTCACCAACGAAGGCCGACGCTGCCGGGCCAATCGATTCTGCAGCTTGGCTTACCCCTTCGGCGTCGCGACCGAGCAGCGCAAGCTTGGCGCCGGCGTCCGCCAAACGGTCCGCAATCGCCCGTCCGATCCCGGCCGCCGCACCGCTGATCAGAATCGTATCGTTGGAAAAATCGAATCCGTTCATAACCCGACTATACAACAGGATGACCAAGGCACGAGTCTGCCGGCACTAGGAATCATCCGCGCCGTCTTCCAGAATACGGGACAAAGCCGCTATGGGTCAGTTCGTGGAGGTACCATGCACTACAATGTTTACGTCACCGTTTCCGGCGAGGATCGGATCGCACGATACGCGATGGACTCGGATACCGGCGAGTTGGAGACGCGCGGCGATGTCCCGCTATCAGGACGTCCGGCGCCGATAGCTGTCTCGCCGGACCAGCAATACATGTATGTCGCGCAGCGCGAGTCCTGCGAGATAACGGGCTTTCGCATCAACGCATCAGACGGTGCGCTGACCGCGATTGGCACGATCCCTCTAGAGTCCGACCCTTGCTACATGGCAACAGACCGGACCGGCAGATACCTGTTTTCCGCCTATTATTTGGCCGAGAAAGCAGCGGTCCATCGCATCGAGAACGGTGCGGTTACCCACCCGCCGATTGAATGGCGGACGACGGGACGTGGCTCGCACTGCTTTCAGACCGACCGCTCGAACCGCTATGCCTTCGTGCCGCATATCGATGGGAACGGCGCGCCGAACGCGATCTTTCAATTCCGTTTCGATCCATCCACCGGTCAGTTGACCCCCAACGACCCACCGCGTTTCGCGGAGCCGGCCATGACCGGACCGCGGCATTTCTGTTTTCATCCGACGAAAGAGATCATCTACGTCTCCAACGAACAGGGTTGCAGCGTCAGCGTTTGCGCGCTCGATACCGGGACAGGCACCTTGTCACTTCTGCAAACCATTTCCACCCTGCCTGACAGTTGGGCAGGCGAGAGCAAATGTTCGCAGATCCGAATTTCACCCGGCGGACGCTTTCTCTACGCCCCGAACCGGGGACACGACAGTATCGCCGAGTTCTCGGTCGACCCGGATAGCGGCCTCTTGACCTCGCTCGGCCACACCGCCGCCGAGCCGGTCCCCCGCGCTTTCGAAATCGATCCGGCAGGTCATTTCCTTTTGTCAGCCGGTCTCGAGTCGGGACGTCTCGCCGTCTATCAAATCGATAACGAGTCTGGCCGGCTGGAGCGTATCGCTACCCATGAAGTCGGCGCCAAGCCGATGTGGGTTGCGATCCTGCCGGTATCCTGACCATCAGCATCCCGTATGAACGACAACGCGCCCCTGCGGGGTCTCACAACAACGCAAAGAAATTATTGCCCTATATGAGATCCTAGATAGAAGGTTCCCTAAATTGGTAGAAAGCGCCGGCAAGCGTAAAAAATTCGAAAAACGTTCCCACCTTCGTCCAAAACCGGAAGCAATAGGCGTGTGTAGTGTCTTTGAATGCTTCCTGTATGCTGTTTGATCTCGTGGTAGAGTGGTTGCTTCGAGCTTTTGCAAAGCTGGTATTCGACCGCGCAGTATTGCCTATGCAGTTTTACATTATGATCGCGAACCTTCCGACCAGAGGAATCGCAATACTCTGTTGAAACATCGCCAAGCCAACCGTAAACGTGGTTACACCAGATGAAGTCGAGCGCCGAATCCGAGCGCACATCGATCCATGAAACCCAACGCAGCGCTTCCGCTGACAAGGCGCTTCCGGGATTAAACGCTATCTGTTTGCCCGGCACCCGATTTGTGGTGCACTCGCGCCAATAGTCAAATAAAGGGCCGATCGTACTAAGCTGCTCACGCTTCAACAGCGCGTCATGCGACAACATCAAACGTATCTGGTGGTCGTCCTCGAACTTACGGTCTACGCGCTGCAGGATATCGCTCACGATTAGTCTCTATCCCCATAACGGTGACTTCAATTGGACATCGTTATCTGACGATCCGTATGATATGCCGAATTATCTCTCAACCGAAAATTGTTTTTTAGCGATCAGTCCGTCGGAAATTCATCGGCGAAGCGGGCATCGCGCCAGGCAATCGCCTGCTTGGTCCCTTCGTCTTTGCGAATGCGGGCAAACTCCTGCTTTTCCCAGGACGGCGTCGCGTTAATCTCAACATCGACATCCAAGCTCATCAACAATGCCTGCCGCAGACCCATGATTTCATAACTGCGGTTGATCGCCTGTTTCGTCAATTGGACTGAGACCGCTGCGGAGCGAACCATCTTCCGTGCCATGTTTCGCGCCCTGCCAGCCGCCTCTTTCGGCGGCACGACACAATTGATGATGCCCATGCGTAGCGCGTCTTCCGCGCTCAGGCGATCCTCGCCCGTCAGGAGCAGTTCTTTGGCCTGCTTCGGCCCCGTAATCCAGGGCAGCAGCATTGCGACGATACCGGTCCCAAACCGTACCTCAGGCTCGCCGAACATCGTTCCTTCTGCCGCCACGGTCATGTCGCAGGCCAAGGCCAGTTCGAAGGCACCCGCGAGGCAATAGCCCTGCACGACAGCAATGGTCGGCTTCGGGCAATCCCAGAACTTGATGATGAAATCAAACTGCAACGCCATCTGCGTGCGAACCTTGTCGACACTGTCGAGCTGCCGTTCGCCCGACGCCTTAAGGTCGAACCCGGCGGAGAAGGCCCGCCCCGCGCCCTGCACGATCACAGCTCTCACATCATCGTCAGTCGCAAAACCATCCATGGCTTCGATGGACTGCACCATCAGCTCATTGTTAAAGGCGTTCAACGATTTAGGCCGATTAAAGGTCAGGTATCCGACACCGTCCTCGACCTTCGTTAGGATCAATTCTTCGGACATCTATTCCTCCTCCGCGTTCGACGCGATACTGAACTCTTTCGCTAAAAGTTCGTAGGAATGTTTGCGTACGGCCAAGTCATGTGTCCAGGTCAGAACGACGAGTTCGTCGACCCCAAGCTGTTGCGCCAGGTTCCGCAGCTGCTCGCCGACTTTATCCGGCGTACCGACAAAGGCGTCCTCCCGCAGCGCATCGATCCGCGCCTGCTCGGCTGCGGTATAGGGCTGCGCCGCCGCAAATTCAGGCGACTCGATTGCCTGCAGCACACCGCGGTCCCGCGCCAGCCGGGAGCGCGCGCGCGGCATGTACTGATGGTTCGCTTCTTCTACAGTGTCTGTCACCAGCGCCCACACACAAACCGTCGCGATTGGTTCGGGATGCCGTTCACTCGGCTGATAATGCTGGCGATAAAGCGCCAAGGCCTGGGCACAGCCTTGCCCCTGGGTAATAAAATGCGCGAAGCAGTACGGAATGCCGAAATGGGCCGCGACCTGTGCGCCGTAATCCGACGTACCCAGCATCCACATGTCCGGTGAGGTATCGCTGCTGGGAAAAGCCCGGATCATCCCGTACGGATGGCCCGCCGGCAGCGGCTCGCCGGAGACCCAGGCCAGAAGATCTCGGACCTGTTCGGGAAACTGTGCCGCAGCCTGTCCAGCATTGGGATTAAGCGCGAAAGCCGTCCGGCCATCCGAACCCGGCGCGCGGCCAAGCCCCAAATCGATCCGGTCCGGCGCGATCGCATCCAGCACGCGGAACTGTTCCGCCACTTTCAGCGACGAATAATGCGGCAGCATGACACCGGCGCTGCCGATCCGAATGCGTTTCGTGGTCGCGGCGATTGCCGCCATCAATACTTCCGGCGCGGTTCCGGTGATCGTGTCGTGGTTGTGGTGCTCCGCGACCCAGAAGCGATGATAGCCTAGCCCCTCGCAGAATTGCGCCAGTTCTATCGACTCGCGGATGGAAACGCTCTGCGGTCGCCCAGCGATGGCGACGGATTGGTCGAGGACGGAAAGACGCAAAAAGAGGCCCCCTAAATCACTTTTTCGGCCGCGAGCGACGCAACGTCCGCTTCGCTCATGCCCAGCCAGTCACCCAAAACCTCCGCATTGTCAGCACCGGGTTCGTGAAAAAATTCGAGCGGACTGGGCGGGAATTCGGAAAGCCTTATGGGCGAGCTCGGCAAAATGAGGTCCCCGATATAGGGGTGCTCCATCCGGTTCAACATGCCTCGTTCATGCATGTGAGGGTCGTTCATCACATCGGCAACGTCCCGCACCGGCGCCACGGGGATCTTGTTATCGCGAATCTGACGGTACACCTCGTCGCGGGACCGCGTCCTGGTCCAACCTTCGATCATCGCGTTGATTGCCGGTTCGTGGTTATGACGCAAGGCGGGGCTGGCATATCCCGGGTCCCCCTTAAGGTCCTCGCGGCCGACCAGATCTAGAAGCCGCTCCCATTGCGCTTCGCTGACACAAATCAAAGCAATCCAGCCATCCTTGCATTCATAGCGGCCATAGGGCGCGGAATTGGCTGCCGTCTTGTCGCCGCGGCGCTCCGGCAGTTCGCCGGTTCGGTGGTAATGGGAGTATTCGCTGGCCAGGGTAAAGTACATCGCTTCCGTCATCGCCACTTCGACCAGCGTGCCCTTGCCGGTGGCGTTACGGCCCAGGATCGCGCTCAACACACCGGCGTAGAAATGGATGCCGCCCATAATATCGCTGGGCGTGCCCCCTGCCCGCGCCGGCGGACCGCCCGTCTCTCCCGTAATGCTCATGATGCCAGCGGCCGCCTGTATGGTGTGGTCCATGGCAAGCTGGTCCTTGTCAGGCCCGGAGACGCCATAGCCCGTCGCCGTGCCGTAGATGAGGCGCGGATTGATCTCGCGCATCACCTCCCAGCCGAGGCCGAGGCGGTCCATCGTCCCCGTGGCGAAGTTTTCCAGCATCACGTCGGCTTCCTTGGCCATGGATTTCAGGATTTCCTTGCCGCGCGGATGCTTCAGGTCAAGTGTGAGGCACTTCTTGTTCGAATTCAGCATCGCGAAGGCGAGCGGTGTGTCCGGGCCGCCACCGCGCCGGATTCGGTCGCCGCTATGAGCCTCGACCTTGACGACCTCGGCCCCCGCCATTGCCATCAGAAAGGACGCATAGGGTCCCTGAAATATCTGTGTGAGATCGAGCACCTTAATGCCCTGCAGTGGCTGTACCGTCATCTAGTCCGTCCCGTGAATTCCAATTCGATTGCGCGCCATTAAAGACCGCCGCGCCATCGCACGGAACCCCGGTGACCTACTCGATTGATTTGCTAGACTGTTCGGTGAGGAGAGACACGCTATGAAAATCGAAAACATCACCATCGATGTGCTGCAAGTGCCGGTCGAAGATGCCTATATCGCCGCCGGCCGGACCGTCGATGCGAATTGGCATGTCGTCGCCCGCATCCGGACGAGCGATGGCGCGGAAGGCTTCGGCTATATCGTGAAGCTGGGCGCGCAACTGGTTCACCCCATCACGCAGGCGGCCCGGGAACTGGGCGAAAGCCTGATCGGCATGAACGTGCTGGAAACCGAGGCCGCGTGGCAGAAAATGACGGCAGCCGGCAAATGGGTCGGGCCGGGCGGGCTACTGCATTGGGCCATTGCGCCGCTCGATATCGCGATGTGGGACGCGGCGGGCAAGATCCAGGGACAACCGCTGTATCGGCTGCTCGGCGGGTTCCGCGACCATGTACCTGCCTATGCCAGCGACCGGCTGTGGTACAGCCTCTCTTACGACGAGCTCGCGGCGTCGGCCCGGAATCATGCGGCGGCCGGCTACAAGGCGATCAAGCTGAGACTCGGCAAGGAGATCGGTCCCTCAGCGCAGGCCGAGCGCGCCGCTGTCGCACGTGACGCGGCCGGCACCGGCGTCGCGGGGCTGGCGAGCCTGGCGGCCGAACTCGACATCCCCGTCACGGGCGGCGAAAACCTGTATACCTTGACGCAATTCCGGCAGACCTTGGAAGCGCGCGCCGTCGACATCGCGATCCTCGACCTATTCCGGGTCGGCGGTATCACGCCGTGGCGCAAGATCGCCGCCCTCGCCGAGTCGCACCGCATACAGATCAGCGGCCACGTCGCGCCGGAGTTCCACGTCCATTTGCTCGCCGCCGCGCCCAATGGGCAGATCCTCGAATACATGCCGCGCTCGACGGCAATCCTGCAGGACATGCCCGAACCCGTGGATGGTGTGCTCACCGCGCCGGACCGGCCAGGGCACGGGCTTTCGTTGGACGAGAAGGCCTACGCGCGCTGCCGCGTTGGTTAGCTACGCGATGAAGTCTTCTCGCCAGCCGGGGATATGGTGTAATTACCTTCGCGTCTCCAGAATTCCCAACAGGAGTGGCGATAGACGATGACCTATTGTGTCGGTTTGAAAATCTCGGACGGCCTGGTGTTTCTGTCCGACACGCGGACCAACGCGGGGGTCGACAATATCGCGCGCTACAAGAAAACGTTCAACTGGTCCGTTACGGGCGAGCGGGCGATCACGATCGCGACCGCGGGCAATCTATCCATCACACAAGGCGTCATCACGCGGCTTAATCAGGCCATCCACCGCGACCGGACGGAAGATGTGGAAAGTATCCTGAACGCGGAGACGATGTACCGGATCGCGCAAATCGTCGGCAACACGATGCGCGACGTGCAAGAGCGCAATAGCGATGCGCTTCAGGCGCGCGGCGAGGCATCTGATGCAACGATGATCGTCGGCGGACAACGCAAGGGTGGGCGGCATCGCCTGTTTCAAGTCTATGCCCCCGGCAACTTCATCGAGGCCACGCCCGACACCCCCTACTTTCAAATCGGCGAGCACAAGTACGGCAAGCCCATCCTCGACCGCGTCCTGACGATCGACACACCCATGAAAGATGCTCTGAAAGCCGTCATGCTCTCCATGGATTCGACCCTACGCAGCAACCTGTCGGTCGGCATGCCGCTCGACCTCACGGTCATCCGTAGCGATACGTTCGATTTCGACATCCAGCGGCGAATCGAGGACGGCGATCCCGAGTTCACCGAACTCAGCGAACGCTGGTCGCATGCCTTACGGGAGGCTTTTCAAACCCTGCCAGACGTTTAAGGGAGAACGGATATGACCGCATCGAGACCGCCGGCAACACAAGGCGCGAAAATGCAGTATCTGATCAAGCGCCGCGCCGATACCAGCCGCGAGGAACTGATCGCCCATTGGTTCGCCAACCACATGCCGGGCGTCATCGACCGCAACACAAAGAACCGCGCCGCCGGCAAACCCCACGCGACGCACTATGTCGCGACCTTGTTCGATCCCGAGCCCGACAAGCCGCACCCCTGGGATGGTGTGGCACAACTCTGGTACGCGGAACCGCTGCCCCGCCCGGCGCAAGCCAGCGCCGTCAAGCCCTATGACACGTTTCAGGAAAAGGTCGAACCCTACTGGCCGTGGGCGACGCGGGAATATGTCGTCATGGACGGCAAGCTGCCCTTAGCGCCGCTGACCCTGAATCTGCCCTTCCCCTGCACAAGAAGCGGCTTCTTCAAGGTGACCTTCCTGGTCGCGATGCAGCCAGGTGCGGACCGGAACGCCCTGTTTGATCATTGGCTCGACATCCATGTCCCGAATGTGCGCCAGACCATGGAGGCCGTCGGCGGCTTCCGCTATGTCGTCAGCCACAGCCTGGAACCGGACACGGAACCGTACGCCGGCATGGCGGAACTGTACTTTCCGGACTCGTCCGGCTGGACCGCATACCGCGAGACCATCCAACCTGATGGCATGGCGCAGTGGGTCGATTACGACGCGATGTCGATCTTTTGCAGTGGGATGGAAATGGTTGGGATTGAGTGAGCGGGCCTGATTTGACATGTATTTAATTAATTACGTTGCATCATTTTATATAAATACTAGTGATGCAATGCACAGATATTATCAGAACAAAAAATTCTTACATGGGCTGGTGATAGGATTTTTATGTATTGTTTTCCCTTTTTTTATCGCACTAGCATTTCGCTCACTCATCCCATTTGATGTCACATGGATCATCTTGGAAATTGTAGGAGCACCGTATCTATATATGTATATTTTCCGAGGGTTAACAAATACAAAGAGCTAATTTGGCACAAAGTTAAAACGCACATTAATTATCCGAGGACACGACACTTAATCATCCTCCGCAGAATTCCTGCCATCGCAAAAGATGCACTGGCCATGATCAAGAATTTAGAGACAGGCTTTACTCCTGAGGGATCCTAGACCGGCACTTTACGCCGCCAAAGCCTATCGCTCGTTCGATGCCTTGGACGGCGGAAACCCCATGACCTTTCCGAAGGCGGCGGAGAAGGCGCTTGTGCTGAGATAGCCATGCTGCCGCGCTACGCGGGCGATCGGTTCGCCGGACGAGATCGCTTCAAGGGCGCTGTGCAGGCGGACGCGCTGACGCCAGCGATTGAACCCCATTCCCAAATCACGTTCGAACAACCGGGCCAATGTACGTGCCGAAGCGCCGGCAACATCTGCCCAATCCGCCAACGTCCGGCGGTCCGAGGGGTCGGCGAGAAGTTCGGCACATAGCCTTTGCAGCCTTATGTCCTTCGGCAAGGGAACGCTCAAAGTAAGTTCGCGAGCACGATCGAGTTCCTGATTGATCAATCGCGCAATGATATCGCCACGGCTGTCTGGCTCGTATTGAACCGGTTCTTCGCTGAGCGCGAGAATCAATTCCCGTAGCAGATTGGATACCGTCACGACGCGCGGAGACAGCGGCCGCGCATGAGAGACAGAGGTGTCGATATACAAAGTCCGCATCTCGACGTCGCCGTGCATACCAACCGAATGAGGCGTTCCGGCAGGCACATAAAACGCACTGCCTTGCGGTACGATCCAGGCTTCCCGGTTTGTCCGTAACCGCATGACGCCGCACGCTGCGTAGAGCAACTGGTCCCGCTCATGGTCATGCAGCGGGGTAACGAAGCCATCCGCAAAGCGCTTCGACATGGCGCCGATGGCTTGCGGCAGATCCTGATAATCATCTGGATCCGTGCTACGGGACTGGGTAATCGTCATGCGGCCCACACCTTCCAGCGGGAACATTGGCAGAAATTCGACTGATGTTGGCATGACATCGCATTTACGCCAAGCGTAACCTGCAAGGAATCACTAAGATCATGCCGTCCGCGCGTGCGCGGCCGTGCAGGCGACGAGGCGGAGGACACATCATCATGAACCAGGATCGCTCGTATTTCCTGTTGCTCAACATTGGTCACTTTCTCGACCACCTGTTCACTCTTGTGTTCGCAACGGTCGCGGCCCTGGTGCTCTATAAGGAATGGGGCGTCGGCTATGCAGAATTGCTGGCCTATGCGACACCGGGGTTCTTCGCTTTCGGTCTTTTCTCACTGCCCGCCGGTTGGCTCGCCGACAAGTGGAGCCGCGACGGCATGATGTGCGTGTTTTTCATCGGCATTGGCCTGGCCGCCATCGCGACGGGCTTTACGCAAACGCCCCTGCAAATCGGTATCGGGCTGTTCGTGATCGGCATGTTCGCGGCGATCTACCATCCCGTCGGCCTCGCCATCGTCACCACGAAGTGGCGCGACACCGGCATGCGCATCGCCACGAATGGCGTGTGGGGCAATCTTGGCGTCGCTGCGGCCGCGCTGATCACCGGTTACCTGATCGATAATGGCGGCTGGCGCATGGCGTTCATCGCGCCGGGCGTGTTTTCGATTGCCGTAGGCTTCGTCTATATGACGATGCGGCGGCACAGCATTCACGCCGACGGGAACGCACCCAAGGCGAAAGCCGCGGAGGGCCCGAAGCCGTCCCCGGAATATCGCGCCTTGCTGTTCCGCGTTGCGGCAATCGTATTTCTCACCACCGCCGTCTCCTCGATCATTTTCCAGTCGACGACGTTCGCCCTGCCCAAGATCTTCGACGAACGTTTGCAGGGCCTCGCCACGGACCTCTCCGCCTGGCTCGACGGGATTGCCGGATCCAGTCAGGGCGATGTGGCCACCGTAATCGGCACTTTGGCATTCGTCGTATTCGCGGTCGCATCGATCGCGCAGCTTGTCGTCGGCATGATGCTCGACCGGTTCGGTCCGCGCCGCGTGTTCATGGTCGTTGCAACGATCCAAATCGTCTTCTTTGCGGCGATGCCCGGGCTGTCGGACGGCATCGCCCTTGCCGTCGCCTTCGGCTTCATGCTTGGTGCATTCGGTCAGATTCCGATCAACGACTTCATGATCGGCAAAACGGCCAGCGGCGCCTACCGCGCCCGCATATACGGTATCCGCTACGTGGTGAGCTTCACGGTGCTGGCGGCGACTCTGCCGTTGATCGCGTTCGTTTACAAAAACTGGGGCTTCGACACGCTGTTCATCATCCTCGCCAGTGCCGCCGCCGTCATTCTCGCCGCCGTTGCGATCCTACCGAAGCAACTGCCGACGCCCGAACCAGCGCCTGCCGCGGCGGAATAGAAAGCGTAGCCGTCTCCCTTCCGCCACCGCTGACCATTACCGGTCGGAGATAGTTGCGGACAAGCGTTGATCGGTCGCCGGCTTTTACGCGCGGGTAATTGCGATATAGTCCTATTGAACGGAAACCGATTGAATAGGTCCGCCGGGTTACGATGAAATTTTCAGCGCCATTCGAAGTTCTTGGTCCTTGCCGGAGCCGGATTATAGCGGGCTGCATCATGTTCGCCGCCTTGCTTGCCTTGATTTTTCTCCTGTCGGGATAACGAACCGGCAACGGCATCGATAGGCCAATAGGAAGAGCGCTATATGATAGCCTCGACCGTTTCGGCCGGTGTCCGTTTCCGACCCGATGGGGTCCGTTCGCACATCAACTGCGGACGAACGCCACCCTAACCTCGGAGCCCGCTTTTGACCCATAGCGGTCAAAGAAGTAGACGACCAAATGATGATTGCCTGAAATTAGTGCGTCGAGGTGAATCCCATGGTTTTCTGGATAGCGAGTGTGATTGGGTTGGCGATCGCTTATCTCGTCGGTTCTACGCCCACGGGCTATCTGGCGGGGAAACTGCTCAAGGGAATTGATATCCGAGAGCATGGCTCCAAATCTATTGGGGCAACGAACGTATTGCGCACCCTGGGGAAATGGCCTGCGTTGGTGGTGCTCCTAGTAGATATGCTGAAAGGTGTGGGGGCGATCGTCTTTGCCCGTTGGTTTTTTCCTTGGTTCTATACATTGCCGTCCGTCACACCACCGACGGCGCTTGATCTGCAAACCTGGGTGCCTTGGGCTGTTTGCTTGGCCGGACTTGCCGTGTTGTTGGGGCATAGCCGTTCGATTTGGTTGAATTTTACAGGTGGTAAATCCGCTGCGACGGGGCTAGGCATGTTGCTGGCGATATCTTGGCCAGTAGGTTTAGGTGCTGCGACGGTTTTTGGCGTTGTGCTGGCTATTTTTCGGACTGTTTCCCTTAGTTCGATGCTAGCGGCGTTGACTGCGATCGCCCTCATCTGGGGCTTGGAGCAACCGTTGCCCTATCGATTGCTGGTGAGTGCAGGTAGCATTTACGTGATTGTGCGCCATCGTGCCAACATTCAACGGCTACTGGCTGGGACAGAGCCACGCTTGGGGCAAAGTAGCCCAGAATCGAAAATGTAATCGCAAATTTAGTGCGTGCACCCTGACACTGTCGAGATCGCCAACAAGGGCTGCTTATGGCTAAAACCTGCCTTAAACAGCCACTCAGGATTACACCCGCTCCTGCCCTGGAAGCAGACCTTCGACAGCGGCTGATGTTACAAAATACCCAATGATGTAATATCGACGGCGCTTTCGCATGGCGCGCCAGCGGGATATCTCGTGGCGACCGGCCTAAGCCGGAGGAATTGATGCCTGACTTGGACTCTCTCGCGACCCATTACACCCATGGCCGCCTCCTCAAGGCGATTGAGGAAGGCGTCGTAAAACTCGGCAAGACACCGGATACGGTTGCGGTCGAAGATTTGGGCCCGGTTGACGAGTTCCATATCGGCGGCCGTATCGCGACGGAAATTTTCCTCGACCAATTGGCGCTCACGCCGGACAACCATGTTCTAGATGTCGGTTGCGGGCTCGGCGGCGCGAGCCGGTTCGCGGCACAGAAATACGATTGCCGCGTTACCGGGGTCGATCTGACCCCAGAGTTCGTTGAGACAGGCGCCGCCTTGTGCGCCTGGGTCGGGCTGACGGACCGGGTCACATCCGAACAGGGCGACGCAACGGCGACATCCTTTGCCGACGGCAATTTCGACAAGGCCTATATGCTGCATGTCGGCATGAACATTGCGGATAAAGCAGGACTATCGCGCGAGCTGTACCGGGTTCTGAAGCCCGGTGGGCAGCTTGGTATCTATGACATAATGCGTGTCGGTGCGGGCGACCTCTCCTATCCGTTACCCTGGGCAACGGCGCCGGAAGACAGCGCCGTTGGGTCGCCTGACGATTACAAAGCGGCCCTGCAGGCAGCGGGCTTTGCCGTTACAGCCGAGCGCAACCGGCGCGAATTTGCACTGGACTTCCTGGGGAGGCTCAAAACCGCCGCCGCGAACGCAATAGGGGCCCCGCCGCTCGGGCTGCACATCGTTATGGGCAAGACGGCGCCGGTAAAAATCGGCAATATGGCCGAGAACATTTCCAACAACCGGATTGCGCCGGTAGAACTCATTGCCGAGAAACCGGCTTAAGGATTGCGATGATGAAAACCAAACAGTTTGGCCACACAGACCTCAATGTGTCCCTGTTGACGTTCGGCTGCGGTGCGGTCGGCGGGTTGATGACGAAAGGCGACGCCGCCGACCAGGACCGCGCGGTTGCCTGGGCGCGGGACAACGGCATCAATCATTTCGACACCGCACCGTCCTATGGGAACACGGCCTCGGAGACCAATCTTGGCCGGGCGCTGGGCCGCAACCGCGACGGTATCATCGTCAGCACCAAAGTCGGCTTGGACGAAGCGGATTACGGCGATCTGGCCGGAACGATCCGGTCCTCCCTCGAAGCCAGCCTGACTCGGTTGGAACAGGATCACGTCGATATCTTTCAGCTGCACAACACGCTGGGCGTTCCCGACAATCGTGGCTTTCTCGGCGCCGACCAGGTGCTTAACGAGATCGTACCGGTCTTCGAGAAACTGCGGGACGAAGGCAAAACGCGCTACCTCGGCTTTACCGCGAAAGGGGCGACGGACGATCTTCACAAACTGATCGGGTCCGGCCATTTCAACAGCGCACAGATCTTCTTCAACATGCTCGCCCCCTCGGCAGGCGAACCCATTCCGGCCGGCTATCCCGCGGACGATTTCCGTCTACTCCTGAATGTCGCCAAGGATAACGGCGTCGGTTCGATCGGGGTACGCGTTCTGGCCGGCGGCGCACTGTCGGGAAGCGAGGCGCGCCATCCGTTGGGCATACAGGAGGTCGCGCCTATCGGATCGAGCCAGGACTATGCGACCGATGTGAAGCGCGCCCTGCAGTTCGAACCGGTCGTTGCGGCAGGGCACGCGGCGAGCCTACCGGAATTGGCAACCCGCTACGTGGTTTCGAATTCTGCGCTTTGTACAACCGAGATCGGCATCGCAACGCTTCAGGAGTTCCAGTTTGCGACCAATGCGGTCAACAAGGGACCGCTGCCATCAGACGCGCTCGCCATGATCAAGGACATCCAAACTGGTTTTGCTGCCTAGATCAGCACTTCATGGCTCAGTCCGCGTTATTTCTTCAGCCGGCCGAGGAGAAAGGCGGGGATCATGGCGCACAGGAAGAAAAATACCAGGAGCAGGAAGCCGTCCTGAAATCCGTGCGTGCTGGCCTGGGCCTGAATGACCTCACCCAGGTAATGCAGCGCACCCGACGCGCGAGAATCTTCGGGCAGGCCCGCTTCGCTGTAGATCCGTTCGATTCCTCTCAGCATTTCCTGTGTTGTCGCGTTCGCCGAGCTTTGCGTCGCCGTTAACGCCTCGCTATGAAACTGCGTCCTGTTTTGAACGAACGCGACCCACGCGGTCAGACCGAGCGATCCGCCGAACTGGCGGCAAAAATTGATGGTGCCGCCGCCAGCGCTGATTTTGTCTTGCGGCAATGCGCGCAACGCCGTGTTCATGATAAAGGGATTCGTGAAACTCATCCCCAACCGACTGATGACGAAGTAGGTCATGATGAGGACGAAGGGCGTGTTGACATCCGCGCCACTCATGGGTGCGGTTCCGACGGCGAACAGCATCAGGCCGATCATAATGCCGATATGCGGCGGGATCTTGTCAGCGAGCCTGCCCGTCAGGGGCAGTGTGATGACGACCAAGATGGCCGACGGAAACATGACCAGTGCGGCGTCGAGCGCCGTCATGCCCTGAACCAACTGCCCGAACACTGGCACGCCGTATCCGCTGCCGAAATTGCCGACGCCGAAGACGAACGCGATCAGCGCCGTCATCGCGAACTGTTTGTGCTGGAACAGGGAAAGATCAATGAGCGTCGGGCGGTCCTGCAATTGCGAGAGGATCAGCACGATCCCCGACCCGATGCCGAGCGTGAAAAGTCCCAGAATATAGGTGGATGTCCAGCCCTCGCGATTGCCTTCGGTCAAGCCGGTGATCAGGCAATAAACAGTAACGAGCAAGAGCAGATAACCCGGCCAATCGAACGGTCCGCTGTCCTTGTTTCGGACCGATGGCATGAATATCCACCCCATCAGCGCGGCCACCCCGATGACCGGCAGAGGCGCCCAAAAAATGTACCGCCAGTGAAACAGGTCGATGGCGACGCCCCCTATGATGGGACCCACCGCGACCGCCATGAAAACACCCATGGAGTATATCGCCATCGCATAGCCGCGCCGCTCGGTGGGGAAAACCTGGAACGCGACGACCATCACCAGCGGCTGAATAACGCCCGCGGCCACGCCCTGCAGGACGCGGCCGACGACAATGAAATTGAAATCCTGACCTAACGCGGCGATTAGGCTGCCGATGACGAACACCAAAGACATCAGCAAGAAACCGCCGCGTTGCCCGAATGCGGAAACCAGCCAGGCGCTCAGAAGCTGACTGGTCACCATCGCGATATTGAACGCCGACGTCATCAATTGCGCCTGATCGAGACCGACCCCAAACGCTCCCATGACATCGGGCACAGCGACGTTGACGATCGTGCCGGAGACAACCATCGTGAACGACGCCGCCATACCCGTCACCATCACGAGGATCCGGTAGGATTCGCCGTAACGTCCGAACAGGTCGTCGATCGATTCAGTCTTCATGTTATGGGGGAAAACCCGAATGCATGCTTCGGGCCAGCCTCTCCCTTGATGCGGAATCGCCCATGAGGTCCGGCGTTAAAAAATCGCATAGAAGGGACCTCGCCAATCGGTCCCCTTGCCCTTCACGCTGCTGCCGACCATTGCTGGTCGGAGATGAATTTCGGGCAGGCGTTGATCGTCAGCCGGTCCTCCCGCTTCGGATCCTTTATTGGCCCGCATTCGTTGTCGAAGATCATCGTCGTGCGATCCGAAGCGTCGTAGGGCGACCAGTCGGGGAGCCGCGCGTTGTTCGGGTTGCCGGTGCGGGCGAAGGCAAGCCAGGTTTCCATCACCGTGTCCATCAGCACCGTCTGTTCCGGTCCCGTACCTGTGAATTCCCGGGCGATCTCCACGTTGCCGAAGACAAACGGGATGCACAGCGTGTGCGGGGTCTTGAGCATGCCGTCGAGTACCGGGGTCTTCCAAGTGAACTCGTAGAGATAGGCGGGCGCGCCGCCCTGCTTAGACTTGATTTCCGCCGCCGCGACCGCGTTGCGGCGGTACATGTGGTCGCTGGATAGAACGTTGAAGAGGTCGCGGCCAGAGATCTCGCCGCGCCGGTCCGTGTAATCGGCGATCAAATCCCTAGTTTGCGCATCGTCGATGCCGACGAACCGTTTGACCTGCGCATGAAGCTGTTCCGATGTCATGGGCAGTTTCGCCGGGTCGAGGGTAATGTCGTAGAAACTCTTCTCCGTCTCGCAGGAGCCGATCAGCAGCGGGATATCCGATGCCAGATCCGGGCTGTCGAGATCGAAGGGATGGTTCAGGATCGAGCGTCCATCGACGACGGGCCGGAAACTGTCGTTGCCATAATTCGCGGCGACGGCGGCGGCGTAGCCTTCGAGCATCCGGTCCGTCGGCGCGTGCTGCAACGCGGCGGCGTCATCCAATCCAAGTTCGCTCAAGAGCTGCCGCCCAGCGCGCGATGCGTTTTCCTGCGTGGCCAAGCGCAGATGGGACGATGAGCTCTGCATCACCGCCTTATGAAACAGGCCCTTGGCCGATGGCATCGTCATCAGCACCGCGACCTTGGACCCACCGCCGGATTGGCCGAAGACCGTCACATTGCCCGCATCGCCGCCGAAATTGCCGATATTGTCGCGCACCCATTCCAGTGCCATGACGATATCGAGCATGCCGGCGTTGCCCGCATCGGCGAAGCGCTCGTCGCCGAAGTCGCTGAGATCGCTAAAACCGAACGCGTTCAGACGATGGTTCAAGGTAACCACGACCACATCGCCGCGCCGGGCGAGATTCGAGCCGTCAAGGCCGGTAGCACCACCGGAACCGGTGAAGTAACCGCCGCCATGCATCCAGACCATGACCGGCCGCTTGCCGCCGTCATTCACCGCTGGCGTATAGACGTTGAGGACGAGGCAGTCTTCGCCGGTCGGCGTGGTGTCGCGGATCCAGGCGTTCGCGGGGCGGATCGGCCGCTCCGGCTGCGGCGCCTGCGGGCCAAGCGTTAGGGCGTCTCTAACATCAGGCCAAGTCTCCGGTTTCAACGGCGGCATGAACCGGGCCTCCCCCGCCGTGGACTGCGCGTAGGGGATACCCTTGAAGCTGTGAATGCCCTCGCCGACCGCGCCACGCAGTTTGCCAAATGTGGTCTCCACCAGCGTATCCATTGTCATTTCATTCTTCCCCTATCCAATCCCGTTGATCCGCGCCTCGGTCGCGACCTTGCCATCCTTGGCAAGGCAGATCGCGGTCCAGTCCGCACCGCGGCCGTCGACCATCACCGAAAGCGCGTCGTCCCAAAACACCGGCCGCCGGAAATAGATATCGAGGTCGACCGATTGCGGCGAAAACTCGCGCCAGATCGCCGCCGCGAGATAATGCACCCCCATGCCGCCACCGATGATCGGCGCGCGGAAGCCGCCGGCATTCGCGGCGTTCATGTCGTAATGGATCGCATTGCCATCCGAGCGGTAACCGGTCACGCGGTCCGGCGTCATTTCCACGTCGCTTAGCTTACGAAGCCGGGACACGTCCTCGACGACCGGTAGCGGTTTGGCGCCCGCGCCGCGTGCGTCGCGTTTGGCCGGGTCGGGGCGCAGAGAGGTGCGTTTGGCGGTAATCGCAGGTCTGCCATCCGCACCGGTGAACAGGATTTCACTGGTCTCCGCCTGACCGCGCGGCACCGGCTCGATCTTCACGACCTTGCCGGTGATCGTGAATTCCTCATCCAGCCGGATCGGCGCGTGCTGGATCAGGCTCTGCACCATGTTCACATTGCCCTCGGAGGAGATGCCGCTTTGCACGCCGGCATGGATCGCGATCCCGATGAAGAAAGACGGGTCCGCGACATTACCGAAATCGGCCGGATCTATGCCGCAGACTTCGAGCAACCGCGTCTGTTCACTTGTTTCGACTACCGTCGTCTGTTCGCGAAATGTGAACCCCTCATAAGGGTCGATCCATTCGATATTTTCAGACTGTTCCCACATAGCGCCTCACAGATCCGCGTATTTCTCGATGGTATCGCGCCACGCCATCACTTCTTCGACCCTGTCGATCGTCCCGCTGACACCGAACATCGGCAGCACCGGGATAAGCAAGCGACTGACGCCGATCTTGGCAAGATCCGGGATCGTATCAAGGTCCTCCGGCAGGCTGGTGGTGATTTCAATCGCATCCGGATCGCGGTCGTGTTCGCGCGCCGTCTGGCGCACCAGCTCGATCAGTTCCGGCGATGCGCCGCGCGCCGGGAAGAATCCATCGCCGAGCCGACCAGCCCGCCGCGCCGCCATCTTGGAATGGCCACCGACGATGATCGGCACCGATCTATTCACCGGCCTCGGCAGGCAGTGTGCGCCGTTGAACTGGGTGAACTCGCCATCGAAGGTTGGGGAATCGGAAGACCAAAGCTCGCGCATGGCGGCGATATGCTCATCGGTCCGCCGGCCCCGGTCGTCGAACGGTGTGCTAAGCGCGCTGAACTCCTCTTCCAGCCACCCGACGCCGATGCCCAGCAAAACACGGCCGCCGGACATATGATCCAGAGTCGCGATCTGGTTCGCGGTCACGACGGGGTTGCGCTGCGGTACGATCAGGACACCGGTGCCGAGCTTGATCGTCTTCGTTACGGCGGCGGCGTAGGCCATCCAGATCAGGCAGTCGGGGATCGGCATGTCGTTCTTGCCGCCCGCCATCTTGCCGTCATCGGAATAGGGATAGGCCGATTCATAGCCTTCCGGGACGACAACATGATCGACGGTCCATGCGGACTCGAAGCCCGCCTCTTCGCCCGCCTGGAGCAGTTCCACCGCCTTCGCCGAATGCACATAGCGGCCCGCGTTGCAGTACCGTAATCCGAATTTCATGACCTGACCCTTCCGTTGAACGTCTAATTATTCTGCCGCTGCCGGCGCTACCGCCGCCACGTTCTTCTTCGCCGCTGCGTCTGCTTTCATCCGATGCGCCATCATAAGCGCCGGGATAATCGCCATGAAAGCCATGATGGCCAAAACCATGAAAGCATCCTGAAAACCACGCGTACTGGCTTGCGCCAAGATCACATCGCCCATGTATTGGATCGCACCCGGCTCCCGGGCGACTTCGGGAACGCCGGCCTCCGTAAAAAGGCGGATGATTTGTTCGCGCATTTCCTTGCCGGTTTCATTCACGCTGGTCTGCATCGCCGCAAACGCATCGCCGTGGAACGGAATCCGTAGTTCCAGGAACACGATAACGCCATTCGCTCCCAGCGCGCCGCCCAGCTTGCGCGTGAAGTTCAACGCGCTCGACCCCTGATGAACTTGGTCCGTTGGCAAGGAACTCAGCGCCGTTGCGTTGGTGACCGGACGCGTGAACGCCGACCCCATCCGCATGAAAAGCGTAAAGCCAACCACGGTCCAAAACGGTGTATTCACGTCCATGCCCGCCATCAGGGCAAAGGAAAACGAATAGGATAACAGGCCCGCATAGACCAAATACTGCGGCGGAATCATGTCTGCAAGACGTCCCGAAAGCGGGAAGAGAACCAGCATCAGCAATCCGGAAGGCACCAGCAATAGTCCCGAATGGAAAGCCGTGAAGTGCTGAATTTGCTGCACGAACAAGGGCAGCATGATGGTCGACGACAGAAACGCACACTCGGTGAAAAACGCGATCAGCGCCGCCGCTGAGAATTGCATGTTCCCGTACATTCTCAAATTAACCAGCGGGGCTTCGCCCTGGAGCTGCCGATAGATAAATCCGATGCCGCCGAAAATCCCCAGCGCAAAGAGGAAAATGATATCGTACGATGTCCAGCCGAGGCGCTGTCCATAGCTGAAGCCGAGAAGCAGCCCGATGAGCGTCGCTGCCAGTAAAGCGGCGCCGAGAAAATCGAACTTCGGCAGAAACTTCGGCAGCGGCCGGCTCGGCATAAAAAACATGCTGAGCACCAAAGTCAGGAACGTCGTCGGCAAGGTCAGCAAAAAGATATAGCGCCAATTGAAAGCATCGATCGCCAGCCCTCCCATCATCGGGCCGAGCGTCGGCGCGATCACCATGCCCATGCTGAAGATGCCCATCGCAAAGCCTTTACGGCCCGGCGGGAACACCGAAAAGACGACCGCCATAGCGAGCGGCTGCAGAATGCCGGCCGAGACGCCTTGCGTCACCCGCCCGATCATCAGAGTTGCGGAGTCCACGGCCAAACCGCTCATCGCAGAGCCGATCAGAAACAGACTCAGCGCGACGATGTTAGTTGTGCGTTCGCCGCTAGCCTTGATGAGCCAAGCGCTTAGCAGCATGCCCAAGGTTTGCGATGCGAAATAACCGGTCGACAGCAGTTGCGCCTGGTCACGCCCGAGCCCGAATGTGCCCATAAGATCCGGGAACGCGACATTGACCGTCGTGCTGGCAAGCCCGCCCGTCATGGCCCCCGTTACGCAGGTAATCGTCGCCAACCATCGATAGGCGGGTCCATACCGATTAAACAGAGCATCGATGTTTTCGGCGGGCACGGGTAATGGAGATCCTTGCTATGAAACCCGCCAATCTTATCGATAAAGTTTCGCCAGAACCAAATCGCGCGGATTTGGCCGGGGTTTGCCCGTATTTTCGATTGCTATAGAGTCCGCGCAAATCTTACCCATGCTGGAGCCCGAACAATGCCCGACTCGGCGACACAGGCTGAGGATGCCGCCACCCTGCCCGATCTGCTTGGCCTCTGTGCACAGGCACTGCAATCCGTTGAAACCTATGTCGAAACAGCACGGTCCCGCGTTGGCACGTTGGTCACGGCAGACGCACGGATCAGTAGCGCGCGCCTGAACGAGGAACAGTTTGCCGCACACGGCCTATCCTGGATGACGACCTACGCAACCGGGCTGCGGGAATTGCTGCGTTGGGCGGAACGCCTCGATCAGGGGGGTAAGCTCGGCGAGATCGAAGCGCTTATTCTGCAATCCGCGTTCGGCGAATATATCAACCAGCTGAAATCCGGCGTTGCGATCAGTCAGAGCGAAATCGTCCGGCCCGGCGATCTCGGCATGACCGATACGGATACGGCGCCGCTCTCCGAAGGTGCGGCGGGCCAGTTGGCGGCGGCGGGCAATACCAACGCCGTGCGCATGCGCATCGCCGCACTGATCGAAGAAGGCGTATTCGGCGACCCGGGCTATGGCGACGAGACGCTGGAGATGATCGCCGATCAGTTTCATCGTTTCGTCGACGAACAGATCATTCCGTCCGCGCATGAGTGGCATCGTCAAGATCAGCTTATTCCGATGGAGATCATCGACCAGATGTCGGAGATGGGCGTCTTCGGCCTCACGGTTCCGGAGGAGTATGGCGGGCATGGCCTCGGCAAGGTGTCGATGTGCGTCGTCACAGAGGAGCTGTCGCGCGGTTATATCGGTGTCGGCTCGCTCGGCACCCGGCCGGAGATCGCCTGCGAGCTGATCCGCCTCGGCGGCACGGAGGCGCAGAAGATGCACTGGCTGCCGAAGCTTGCCTCCGGCGAAATTCTCCCGACCGCGGTGTTTACCGAACCCGGCACCGGCTCCGACCTCGGTAGCCTGAAAACGCGGGCCATCCGGGACGGCGATGTCTATCGCGTCCAGGGCAACAAGACCTGGATTACCCACGGTGCGCGCACCGATGTCATGACCTTGCTGGCACGGACCAACCCGGACGAACCTGGCTACAGGGGCCTGTCCATGTTCATCGCGCCGAAGCCGCGTGGCAGCGACGACGACCCGTTCCCCGCAGACGGCATGTCCGGTGGCGAGATCAACGTGCTCGGCTATCGCGGTATGAAGGAATACGAGATCGCCTTCGACGGCTTCGAGATCAAGGCGGAAAACCTGCTCGGCGAGCAGGAAGGCGATGGCTTCAAGCAGCTTATGGCAACCTTCGAATCCGCCCGTATCCAGACGGCCGCCCGGTCCGTCGGCGTCGCCCAGCGCGCGATGGAGCTAGCACGCGACTATGCCGTCGACCGGCAGCAGTTCGGAAAGTCGATTTACAAGTTCCCGCGCGTCGCGGGCAAGATCGCCTGGATGGCCGTCGAAACGATGATCGCCCGCCAGCTGAGCTATTTTGCAGCGCGGGAGAAAGACTCAGATCGCCGCTGCGATATCGAAGCCGGCATGGCGAAACTGCTCGCCGCGCGCGTCGCCTGGTCAAACGCGGATAATGGCGTGCAGGTCCATGGCGGCAACGGTTACGCCGAAGAATATGAGATCAGCCGCGTACTCTGTGATGCCCGTATCCTCAACATCTTCGAGGGTGCTGCCGAAATTCAGGCGCATGTCATTGCGCGCGGCCTGCTGGAAAGGCGAAACTAGCGGGACAAGGGAGAAAAGAAATGAAGATCAAGCGCATCGAACATGTCGCCATCGCCGTCAATGATATGAAGGGCTCGATGGAGATGCTCGAAAACACCTTCGGGCTGAAACTGGATTTCGAAGAGCAGATCGGCCAGACCAAGCTGGCGATGTATCCGGTCGGCGAAACCTATTTGGAACTCCTCGAGGCACTTGGACCGGAGTCCGGCACTTCGAAGTGGATCGAGGAAAAGGGACAGAGCCTGTTCCATCTCTGCTTCGAAGTCGACGACATCGACGGTGCGCTCGACGAACTCCGGGAGAAGGGTGTGAAACTACTCGACGAAACGCCCCGCATCGGCCATGGCGGCGCCCGCATCGCCTTCCTCAATCCCGAGTCCACGGGTGACATATTGATCGAACTCGCCGAAATTCCAGCGGGACACTAACCCACCGGACTCAATCGGCTTCAGCAGGGATTTGCGCACGGCCCTGCTTGAGTTGCAACACACTGGCGATGCAGATCAGGTACATCGCCGTCATGGCGATAAAGACGCCGCGATATTCACCGCTGTCCATCAGCCAGCCAAACAGCAATGGCGCCAATGCGCCGCCCAAATCGAGGCCGGAATAGACGAAGCCGAAGACCTTGCCGGTCGCCCCCGCCGGCGCCGCAGCGCGCACGAGGATGTCGCGCGAGGCATGCGTCGCCCCGCCGCAAAACCCGACACCGCCGAACAGAACGATGATGACGGGCACACTCAGCGGAAGGAAAGCGATAGCGCCCATGCAGATTGCCGACAAACCCAAGCCCGTCGTCGCGATGACGGCGTGACGCTGCAAGCGATCCGCTACCTCGCCACCGGCCAGATTTCCGGCGGCACTGGCGCCCAGATAGGCGGTAAGCCCCGCGGTCGCGAGATACAGTGGCGCATTGTAAATCTCGACCAAAACGGTCGCCGAGAAATTCTGCATGCCTATGAGTGCGCCCGAAATCAGCGCGAAATAACAAAACGCCGCAATCAACGGCAAGCTGGTAATCAGGCGCAGATAGAAGGCCATCCCCGGCATCGCACCGCTGCTATCCACTGAGCCGGCTGGCATCCGTAGTACGGCGCGGTATTTGTACAGGAGGATCGCCGCAAACCAGCCAATCACACCGGCGGTCATCAAGCCGACACGCCATCCCGCAAAACTCACGACGCCGTAAAAAATCACCACGGGCGACAGGAAATAACCACTGGTACCGGCGAAACCGTGGATAGCATAGGCGCGGCCCATCCGTCGCGGATCGACCTTGGCGGAAAGAATAGAAAGATCGGCCGGGTGAAATACGCTGTTGCCAAGCGCAGCCGTCACCGCCAATGGCAAAAACACCCAATAGCTCGGCGCCAATCCCATCAGAAAGATAGAAGTCGACATCGCCACGACACCGAACAACAGTAACCGGTCCGCGCCATGGCGGTCGACGAGAATGCCGACAAATGCCTGACACACGCCCGACGTCCCGAAGAAAACCGTAACGATGAGACCAAGGGCCGTGTAGCTGACATCGAACTCCGCGCGCAGCAGCGGAAATAACGGTCCCAACGCGATCTGATAGAAGTGGGACAGCAGATGCGCGAACCCGACGAGACCGATGACCAGCCCTTCGGAACGCTCGGGTTGTGCGGACGCGGCCATCCAGAGGTACTTATACGCCCCGGTTCTTCGGCAACATCAGGAACGGCCACGGGCTGGGCACATCGCCCATCGGCACTTCGATGATCGTGGGACGCTCCAGCGCCAGCGCTTCCTTGATACGGCCTTCCAGATGTTCCGGTTTCTCGGCGCGCAGCCCGACCGCCCCGAAGGATTCCGCATAGGCAACGAAATCCGGATTGGTCAGCTCGCTGGCAATGATCTTATTGTCGTACATGTCGCGTTGGATGCGGCGGACGTTACCGTACGCGCCGTCCTTGAATACGACAGTGACGAGATTGATCCCGTGATGCACCGCCGTGGCAATCTCGTTACCGGTAAACAGGAACCCGCCATCGCCCGATATCGATACCACTGGCAGATCCGGGTTCGCCGCCTTGACGCCAAGTGCCGCAGCATACCCCCAGCCCAGCGTACCCATATAGCCCGACGACACGAAGGTGTGCGGCTTGTAGACCGGGTAGGCCAGACGGCTGACATAACCCGGCTGAGTCAACTCGTCGACATAGATTCCGTCCTCGCCAAGCGCCGCACGGATCGCCTGCAGCCATTCCACTTGCGGCGACAGGGCGCTCACCTCCTCCGCCAACGTATCGGCGGTCTCGGCGATCTTCTGCCAGCGCGTGCGTTGCACACTCCGCGCCTCAAGCAAGGAAACGAGCGCAGCTGTCTCCGCTGCCGCGTCGCCAATGACCGCGACATCCGCGGGCTTGATCCGCGCGACCTCTTCGGGATCGATATCGATGCGAAGAATTTTCAAATCGTCGTCGGCGCCCCATCCCTGCAGCTGCGCGCTGAGCCGGGTGCCGATGACCAGATCGGTCTCCGGCCACAACCGGTGTCCGACGGGGCCGCTTTGGCTCAGCGGATGCCGACCGTCGAGGACGCCCTGCCCGTTTCGGTAACAGATGACCGGCGCTTCCAGTCTTTCCGCCAAGGCCTGTACTTCCGCGCTGGCGTTCTTTGCGCCACCACCGACGACGATCATGATCCGTTCGGATTGTTCTATCAGACTCACCGCCTGCTCGATATCCGCTTGCGGCGCTTTCGGGGCAGGATCGATTTCCGCCGCGTCGATGTAACCGATGTCGGCGCTGTCGTTCCAGACGTCCATCGGCACTTCGATACCGACCGGCTGTGGGCGGCCAGACTGCATTTCCTGAAACGCCGTCGCCATCTGGGTTTGCGCATCGGCGGCAGACGTCACTCGCCCCGACCATTTGGTCAGCCGCGACATGATCCCCATCTGGTCCGGCAATTCATGCAGGTGGCCGTAGCCTTTCCCGATGGCGCCGGTCGCCACTTCGCCCGCCAGGCACAGCACCGGCGCACCCACGGCGTAGGCCGTCGCCAAGGCCGACGCCGTGTTCAGGAAGCCAGGCCCGGGCACGACCGCATAGGCCTGCGGTTTGCCTGTCGACAATGCCGCGCCGACCGCCATATAGGCCACGCCCTGCTCGTGCCGGGCATTGATGACGCGAATATCGGAACGGGCGTCGTACAGTGCCGCGAACAGCGGATCGTTCTGAATACCGGGAAGGCAGAAAAGCGTCTCGATACCGTTGCCGATGAGGGATTCGACCACCACTTCCGCCGCTGTTTTGTTCGCCATCGCCCCACGTCTCCCTAAATCATTGCCTGTATCGGCAGACAGTTATACCGCCCGCACTGCCCGCGCACCATGGCAGCCAAGGCCAAATCGGAGCGGGTGGAAAAAACCGTTGCCGTAGCGCGGGTCGAAGAGGATCATGGCTGCCGCATTCAAGAAGGAACAGACGATGTTGGAACTGACAAACGGCGATTGGTCCCTGGGCGGAAGGCCGAGTATGCGTGGCGTGAGCGGCATGGTCGCGGCAGCACACCCGCTGGCGGCGAATGCCGGCGCGGAAATGCTGCGCCGAGGCGGTAATGCGTTCGACGCCGTGGCTGCAACGGCGGCGGCGTTGAATGTCGTCGAACCTTTCATGTCGGGGCTGGCCGGTGCCGGAGCGGCAACGTTTCTGCGGGCCGAGACCGGCGAGGTCTCATGCATCGATTTCATCCCACCCGCGCCCTCTGGCCTCAAGCCTGCGGAGATGGACGGCGCCGTTGCGATGACGGGACCGCTTGCGCCCTGCACGCCAGGCAGTCTCGCCGGCTGGCACGGCCTGCAGAGCCGCTATGGCAAGCTTGCCTTCGCCGATGTCCTGCAGCCGGCGATCCGCTTGGCGACCGACGGTTTTCCTGTCTCGCCCTTCTTTATCGTCGAAACCAGCACCAGCATCGACCGGATAAAAGACCCAGAATGGCATCGCATCTTCCGGCCGGAACACGACTGGAAGCCCGGCGAGGTGCTCAAACTGCCCGATTTGGCCGGAACGCTCGAAGCCATCGCGAAGAACGGCATCGAACACCTCTACGGCGGCGAGTTGGGCGAGAAACTGGCAAGCCATCTTGCGGCCGAAGGCGGCGTCATCGCGATGCAGGATCTCGAAGCCGTGTCGCCTGCAATCGAAGCGCCAGTCAAGGCGGCCTATCGCGACCGGCTGATCCACGTGCCACCACCGCCCGCCGAATCCTTCCAGATGCTGCTGGCACTCCGCATTCTCGACTCGTTCGACCCTTCGGCCATGGGCCTGCTGAGCGCCGGTCACTTGGATACCGTCTTCCGGGCCATCCGCATCGCCGCCGGCCTGCGGATCAAGCACAACCGCTGCAGTCCTAAAGACGCCATGGCGCTCCTAGCTGATGTCGAAGAATACGTAGCACGGGTCAGCGACGGAAAGCCCGTCGTTGGGCCGACCGAAAAATGGTCCGGCGACTCCGACTTCGAGCGTGATGCGCCCAAAGAGAACACCACCTCCATGTCGATTGCAGACTCGGAAGGCAATATGGTCTGCCTGACCCAGAGCCTGGGTTCGGCCTACGGCTCCGGCGTAATGATCCCGGGCACCGGCGTGCTGCTGAACAATTTCTTGAACTGGACCGACCTCAATCCCGCCTCGCCGAACGCACTGCAACCGGGCCAACGAATGGCGATGTGCCTCGCCCCCTCGATCTCGACCCGCGACGGCAAGGGCGTGCTGGCGCTGGGCACGCCCGGCAGCTACGGCATCCTGCAGACACAGGTCCAGGCGATGGTCGGTTATGTCGATTTCGGTCTCCATTTGCAGGCGGCCATCGACATGCCCCGGGCGCGGCTTTGGGACGGCAAACAGATCTATCTGGAACGCCGTGTGCCGCATACCGTCTGTCGCGAACTTTCCGCCCGCGGACACGACGTGACCCTGTTGCCTGAGTTCTCCTGGCGCGCCGGCGGGATGCAGGCGGTCTCCCGCGATCCGGAAAGCGGCGCCCTTGCCGCCGCCGCCGACAGCCGGCGCGACGGCGCTGCAATCCCCGCCTAAAGGAAAGCATTATGAGCGCCGACACATACTTCTCCGCCGATTACGCGGAAGCCCGTACGAAGTTCCTGAGTGCCGTCGAAACGGCAGGCACGCCGGTATGGACTTTCCCGCACCCACTCAAAGGCCCGGACGGAGAGGATCTCGCAACCGACATTGCGTGGCTCGGCGCAACGGATGCGACTCGCATCGTCGTTGCGGGTTCGGCCACTCATGGCGTTGAGGGATTCTGCGGCTCCGGCTGCCAGACCGGCTTCCTGACCGAAGGCTGGGCGAGCCGGCTGAACCCGGACACCGCCCTGGTGCTGGTCCATGCCAACAACCCGCATGGCTTTGCCCATCAGCGCCGCGTCAACGAAGACAACATCGACCTTAACCGCAATTTCGTCGATTTCACCGGTGGGCCGCCGGACAACCCCGGCTATGCTGAACTGCATCCGATCCTGGTACCCGACGATTGGGACGGCCCGGCGCGTGAAGCAGCAGATGCCGCGATTGAAAAATTCAAGGAGACGGAGGGCTTGCGCGCCTTCCAGCAGATCACGTCGCGCGGCCAATACACGTTTCCCGACGGTCTGTTCTACGGCGGCACCGGACCGAGCTGGTCGCGCCAGACAATCGAAGGATTTGCCGGCGAGCATATGATAGGCGCGGAACGGATCGCAGTGGTCGATTTTCATACGGGGCTGGGGCCGCGCGGCTACGGCGAAGTCATCGGACGCGGGGGGAAAGGCGACCCGCAATACGAACGCACCCGCGCCTGGTATGGCGATGAGGTCAAAAGTGCGGCGCTCGGCAATTCGGCATCGGTCAAGCTCAACGGAACCATCGATTTCGGTTACAAGCGCGCCTGCCCTAACGCCGAGCAGACGGCCATCACGCTCGAATTCGGCACCTTGTCTTTGGAAGAGGTGCATGAGGCAATCCGCGCCGATAACTGGCTCTATGCGAAGGGCGGCGGCGAGGCTTCACCGCACTTCAAGGACATCAAGCAGCAGGTCCGCGCGGCGTTTTACGGCGAGGACAGCCAGTGGAAAGCGGATATCTGGGCCCGCGGACAGGAAATCGTCGAGCAGGCGCTAGCGGGCATAAACGCATGACAAGGCTTAAGCGCAGTCCTAGGATTGGATTTAGGCAACATTGAGATAGTGAAATTTCAAGGGAGGCCGTTATGGCGAAAGATTGGGATTACGTGCACAACCTCGCATCCGAGGCGGACTGGACTCCGGGTTTGCGCGAAATTTTCGAATACCGTGACCTGGGCATCAAAGACGGCACCAAAGGCGATTACGTTGCGCACATCGTCAAAGCGAACGGCAAAAAGAGCAAGGACGAAGTCCAGCACTGGCACGTACACGACTGCACATTTCAGATGGTCTATGTGCTGAACGGCTGGGCGAAGTTCGAGTATGAAGGCCAGGGCGTCCGCAAGATCCAGAAAGGCGACTGCATCAACCAGATCCCAGGCATCAAGCACAGGGAGATCGACTGCTCGGAAGATCTCGAAATTCTCGAGATCGTCGCGCCCGCCAACTTCGAGACGCGGATCGTGGACGCGCCAGCCGAAGAGGCCGCCGACTAAGCCGCGCCCTTCGGCATAGTGCCCGGCGCGCCAAGATAATCGCCATTTAGGAGGAATCGAATGTCGATCTCGACACAGGAACCTGACGTCGCAGCCTCCAACGAAGCGGCGCTGAAGGAAGCCGGCAGCGACCATATCTTCATGCACGCCTCGCCCTACCGGGCGCTCGCCAAGGATGCAGGCAAACGCATCCTGGTCGAGGGCAAGGGCTGTATCGTCAAGGATATCGACGGCAACGAGTTCATCGACGCGCTGGCCGGGTTGTGGCTCGTCAATGTCGGGCATGGCCGCGCGGAAATCGGCGAAGCCATGGCGCGGCAGGCGAGCACGCTCGCCTATGCCAGCTCGACCCAGGCAACGACAATCCCGGCCATCCAACTGGCAACCCATCTGGCGGAAATCACGCCGGGCGACCTGGGCACCGCGTTCTTCTGCTCCGGTGGGTCGGAGGCCGTCGAGTCGGCAATCAAGATCGCGCGGCAGTATCACTATCACAATGGCGACCCAAAACGGCTCAAGATCATCGGGCGGCGCGGTTCCTATCATGGCGCGACATACGCGGCGATGAGCGTCAGCGGCACCCGCCCGATGTCAGAGCCCTATCACAGCCCGTTCATGCATGGCGTGCTGCACGCCTCGCCGCCCTATTGCTATCGGTGCGACTTCCGGCAGACCTTTCCGGCCTGCGATCTGCTGTGCGCCGATCAGATCGAACAGATGATCCAGTATGAAAACCCGCAGACGGTCGCGGCGGTGATTGCCGAGCCGATCTCCGCGTCAAACGGCATCGTCGTGCCGCCGGAGGGCTATTGGACGCGCCTGCGCGAAATCTGCGACCGTCACGGCGTCCTTCTGATCACCGACGAGGTCATCAACGGATTCGGCCGCACCGGCAAGATGTTCGCGTCTGAACATTGGAACCTGGTCGGCGACATCATGACCATGGCGAAGGGCCTGTCGAGCGGCTACGCACCAATCGGCGCCGTCATGTGCCGGCCCCATGTCGTCGAAGCCTTCGAGGGCGACAACAAGCTTTCCCATCTGCTGACCTATGGTGGACACGCGGCGGCTTGCGCCGCAGCGCTGGCGAACATTTCGATCATCGAAAACGAAGGCCTTGTCGAGAATTCGGCCAGGATGGGCGCCCGGTTGCTGGACGGCCTGAATTCGCTCGGCCATCACCCGACTTTGGGCGACGTCCGGGGCCTAGGCCTGATCGCCGGCGTCGAACTGGTCAAGGATAAGGCGACCAAGGAAAAGTTCGCCGAGTCCAGCGATGAGATAACGCATCTGAACGAGGCCTTGCGGGACCGCGGCCTCCTGACTCGGGCGAGCCACATAATCTCGCTGTCGCCACCGCTGTGCATCACAGAAGATCAGGTGGACCGGATTGTCGAAATCATCGACGGCGCCGTCGGCGATATGGAGGGGAAGTTCGGCTACGCCTGAACGTCTCCACTCTTAACGGCGCTTCTTCTTGACCGCCTTCTCAACGCTGGTCAGCGCGTCCAGCAATGTCTTGCGGTGATCGTCCTCCATCGGTGGTTCCTGCGACAGGGATTCCGCCCATGCGGTCAGAATATCCGACAATAGATGATGATGCAGGTGTACTTCGGCCACACGGCTGTCTTCGCCTTCGCGCACCAGCTTGATGAGTAGGCCATCATTCTCAGCACGGGCTTCGAACTTCGCTCCCCGCGAAAACGAGCCCATATAGAACTTATCGGGAAAATCAATGGCCACTTCGGCCTTGTCCTGGATCGGGTGCGTCGTTCTCTTCATCGGCAATCACCTCCCCTCCGTTGCGCACGCCAACGATAGCAATGCCTCGATAGACCTCATTGATGCATATCAATGCCTGTGGGGCCGTCACGGAGAATGATTGGGCCTAACGGGAGATCGAAAAGAGAGGCCCGCGATGTTGACCTATGAAGATTGCATCGGATTGTGCGAACTGACCGAAGAAGAAATCCGGGCGATCAGCGAGCACGAACATATTCCGGAAATCGTCGCGGCCGAGTTGGGTGCCTATCTTGTTCGTTCATCGGATGGTGAAGACCGGATCCGCCGCATCATCCTCGACGATATCCGCGCCGCTGAAGCGCGGCAGGATTTGAAGCGCGCCTTCGAATTGAAAGCCGTGCTGCATCATTTCATGCAACATCATCCCAAGAATGTGTTAGCGGCGCAGAATTAGATCCGTAACGTCCGTTACTCGCCAGCACCGTCGAGCCAAGTCGCGGAACGGCCTCGATCAATCGGGATTGCTGCACCTGTGATGTCGCTAGCGGCGTCCTGACACAGGAAGGTGACGAGACCGGCAACGCGGGCCGGTTCGATATATCCCGTCGTCTGACCACGACGGCGCAAATATTCGTCCTTGGCCTCGTCAGCGCTCAAGCCTGTTTCGTCCGCCAGTTCGGCAATTTTCATCTCCGTGTTCGGCGTCAGGACCGAACCCGGGCATAGCGCATTGCAGGTGATATTCTTCTCCGACCGCGTTTCCGCCGCGACCGCGCGGGTCAGGCCGAGCATAGCCGTTTTCGAGGTTACGTAGTCGGCGCGGCCGGACCGGGCCGCCAACCCCAGCACCGACGAGAAATTCACGATGCGGCCCCAGCCCTGCGCGCGCATGCCCGGCAGGACGTTTTGGCTCAACAAGAACGGTGCGGTCACATTGACAGCGAGCGCATGGTTCCAGTCTTTCCGGTCGAAATTTTCAATATCATGGAAATATCGGATAACGGCGTTGTTGACGAGAATATCCACCGACCCGAACGCGTCCACAGCACTGCTGGTCAAATCATCGAGCTGATTTTCGTCCGACAGATCCGCGCCATGAAATTTTACGGTCGCGCCCGTATCAGCTTCGATCGACGCGCGCTTGCGTTCGATTTCATCCGCATCACCGAAACCGTTCATCATGACGTTACAACCATCCGTCGCGAGCGCTCGGGCAATGGCTTCACCGATGCCGCGTGTCGATCCGGTGACGATGGCGTTCCTGGATTCAATCATTGGCTTGTTCCGTACTGTTCAATACACCTGCCGACCCTGGACTTCTTCACCAGCAAACGATCTGGATGGTGTACTTTTTTGCGATATCGGCGATGTCCGCCGCATCCAACCGCGACCCGGTACGATGTGTCTGGTATTTCACATTGTTTTCTTCGAGGAACTTGGTGGCTACCGCCCGCTTGATCGCGAAGTTTACATTTTGCGGAATATCGCCGGTCGCGAGCACCACCTTGACCGCCGACAGCTTGCTGACGATGACACCGACGACATTTCCGCCGTAGTCTAGTAAAGGACCGCCGCTATTTCCCGGTTGGACCGGCGCGGAGATTTGCATCAATGACGCTCTATCGTCCATGCCGCTCATCGCGGCTACAGACCCTTTGGAGAAATTGCCTTCGCTCGAAAGTATCCCCGTTAGAGGGAATCCGTATGTCACGATATCGTTTCCAACCCGTATTCCCTTACCACTTCGGAAATTCGCAATATCGTTGGGTTGCGCCGAAGATTTCAGCAAGGCGAGATCGGCATCCCGATCTTCCGCAAGGATCGACGCTGACAATCTTGTATCCCCAACGCGTAACAAGGTTATGTTCTTACAGCCGTGGACCACATGCGCGTTGGTCAACAGATGGCCCTCATGCGTAACGAAAAAACCCGTTCCGGTTTTTACGTTCTTTTCAGCAGCAGTGTGCGGCCCTGGCGGTGTGTGATGCCCGCCTTTTTTGAATTTCTCAGCGACGTTAGGCAAGTTCCCGGCAACGGTGGATTTACATGCAAAAAAACAAGCATTCAGCTTGGCCGAAGTACAGTTGACCAACTCCGCTTTCCTATCGAACTTCCTACAATGGGCATTCGCGACAGCGGTGACCTGATCGATTGAACTGAAGTTGGTTCCATAGATCGTCACACCGGTCTCGTCTCCACCGCCATAGCTCGTCGGCCCCGTGTAGGACTCGTAAGACCGACAAGCCGACACGGCAGCTACAAAAACGAAAAGCAATATCGTCGGAATACTGGCACGCGCAGATGTATTTTCCGACTGGCTGCGGGCATAGTTCTGCGGATATTTCCGTAAAGGAAGCTTCATGGACTCATGCGTTAGGCGGATTTCCCAGAAGCGAATTCCTCCAGACCGCCCTTAAATTCGACCTGGGCGAAGATGTCCGGGAGGACGCCCTTGAGCCACTCGCGATCGACATCGACTCCGTTGGCGCGCAGATAGATCTCGCCTTCATCCAGGATCATGTCCCAATCGTCCTGCATCCGGTAACGCTTGGACACGTCGTCATGCGGCGTGCCGCCAAGCGCTTCGACCAGAATGTCGGTCCAGTTCAGCACTTCGAACGTACCGCGCCTTTCCTCGCCGGACAGCTGTCCGTGACAGCCATGGAACAGCGTGACGAGGGTATCGACATCGTCGCTTTCCGCGCGGCGGATCGTCTCTTCGCGCTTGATACGCTTCAGTTCCGGGGACCGGTCGGCGCCGGAACCGCCGCAGGTGTAGCCCGGCTCCAGTACCGTATCGACCAGGGTCAAGCCGGAAACGGCCTTCAGCATCTTCGCGACATTCTCGCCGATCTCCGCCATGCCCTCATGGGCATGCAGAAGCACCCGGCGGTTGACGGGCGTCACGAAGCGGCCACTCAGCCCCTCGGCCTGATCGATGAGGAAATTGGTGATGTGATCGAAGTTGAAACTGGTGTCGCGGAACCCGTCTATGGTTTCGCCCAGATGCAGGACGCAGGACGGGCACCAGCTCAGCACATGGTCCGGCGTGAAATCCTCGAACCGGTCCAGGGTGCCGTCGACGACCTTGCCGCCGCGTTCGATTTCGCCTTCCCACTTCGAATGGATGATGCCGCAGCACGCGCCGGGCCCGCCCACCACTTCATAGTCGACTTCCAGCGCGTCAAGAATGGTCATCGCGTTGATCAGCAGATGCGGCGTGCGGATCGGGTTGCAGCCGAGATAGAACACCACCGGCACGTCGCGGACACGCGGATTGCGCAGCAGCTTCTGGAACTCATCCGGCGCCAGCTGCATCGCCGCCATGATGCGGATCGACCGCGCCATCTTTCGGAACAGTTGCGGCGTCGCAGTTTCCTGCTCGGACTCCGCGGTATTGGCGAGCATGATCATGCGGCGCGGATTGATGCTTTCCGGACATGCCGGGATGCAGAGCCCGCAGCCATTGCACTGATGCGCCCAAATCTTGGCATCGCCTTCGAGCGGCGGTCCGCCGTCGAGCAGCTTTAGCAGGCTGCCGACGATCTGCGGCCCCTGCGTCGCGTCGATCCCGGCAACAGGGGTTACCGGACAGACTTCGACACATTTGCCGCAACTGGTGCAGTTTTCGATAAAGGCGTCGTTCGACTGACGGAGAAAGGTTTCGAGTGATGTCATGGTGTTCCTCTGAATTCCACGACATCACTCTATAGGAGAAACCGGTTCCTGTCAGTTCGCGGCCAAGGCCTTAGTCGAGCTCGAACCCGTCCATGCCGGAGTTCTTGCGGGCTTGGCCGCACATCTCGCGGATCTTGGGGCCGAGCGCTACGGGATCTTCCATCGCCTCGACTTCCGCGCCGCGGCGCCAGCCTTCGCAGACCGCCACCATGCCGGCACCCGCCTGAATGACGCGGCCGGAGATGTCGCCGGCCTCTTCGCTGGCGAGCCAGACGACCGTCGGCGAGACCCAGCGCGGTGCGCGCTCCTCGATCTCTTCCTCGGTATATTCCCGCAGATAGTCGGTCATGCGGGTATAGGCGCTTGGCGAAATCGCGTTGACGGTGACGCCCAAGCGGCCCAATTCCCGCGCGGCGATAACCGTGAACGCGGCGATCCCCGCCTTGGCGGCGCCGTAATTCGTCTGACCGACATTACCGTAGATGCCCGAAGTCGAACTGGTATTGATGACGCGTCCGTAAACAGGACCATCCTTCTGCTTCGACATCGCGCGCCAATAAGAGGCGGCATGACGAGTCGGTGCAAAAGTGCCTTTCAGATGCACATGGACGACGGAGTCCCACTCTTCTTCCGTCATATTGACCAGCATGCGGTCACGCAAAATGCCCGCATTGTTGACCAGGATATCGAGCTGCCCGAAGGTGTTGATCGCCTGGTCGACCATGTTCTTCGCGCCGTCGAAATTGCCGACGTCGTCGCCGTTGACGATCGCCTCGCCGCCCATCGCCTTGATTTCTTCGGCGACCTCCTGCGCGGGATGCGTATCCGCCCCCGTGCCGTCAACGGCGGCGCCGAGATCGTTGACCACAACCTTCGCGCCATGTTTCGCCAGCAGCAGCGCATGTTCGCGCCCGACACCTCGTGCAGCCCCTGTGACAATGGCTACCCTGCCTTCGCATAAAAGGGTCATTCCAGTTCCTCTCTTGATGGTTTTTTTCTATGAGGGAAACTAATACACGCTGACACCGATTCGACAAACGGTGCACCGTCAACGCCTCGGCCGATTTGTCCGGACCTGTGCCAGAGACTATAGTCAGCGGGCAATTACCCACCACAAAACCATGCCCATCGAGCGCGGGCGGGATGTAAGGAAAACACCATGCGCCAAGTCCATTTCGTCGCCTTCCTACAAGCCCAGAACTGTACAACCCTGCCCGCCTCATGGCGGCATCCCGACGCCAGAACGGACACCTACTCGCCGGAATATTACCAACACATCGCCCGGGTCCTCGAGGAAGGGAAATTCGATATCGGCTTCTTCGACGACCGGCTGGCGATGCCCGACATGTATGGCGGCGACCACGCAGAAACCGTCAAGAATGGTATCCGCTGCGTGAAAATGGATGCCGTCACCTGCCTAATGACGATGGCCGCGGTGACCAAGCATCTCGGTCTCGGCGCGACCTATTCGACGACCTATTACGAACCGTTCCACGTCGCGCGGCTGTTTCAGACCGTCGACCTTATGACAAAAGGCCGCGCAGCCTGGAACGTCGTCACGTCGGTCAACGACAACGAAGCCCGCAACATGGGCAAAGAACTCCATATGGCGCACGACACCCGTTACGACGAGGGCGACGAATTCATGGAGATCGTGCTCAGCCACTGGGATAGCTGGGACGACGACGCCGTCGCCGTCGATAAGGTCAACAATATCTACGCTCATCCCGACAAGGTCCGGCGCATCGACTACAAGGGCAAATACAAATCCTCACGCGGCCCGTTCACCGTACCGCGCTCACCACAAGGCCACCCCGTCGTCATTCAGGCCGGCATGAGCGGCCGAGGCCAGGAATTCGCCGCCCGCTGGGGCGAGCTGCTGTTCGTCGTCTATCACGATTTGAAACAGGCCCAGGCGCGCTACAAAACACAGAAAGAAATGACCGCCGCCGCGGGCCGCGACCCGGAAGGCATGAAAATCTGCAGCCTGTTCTATCCAATCACCGGGGAAAGCAAGTCGGAGGCGGAAGACAAGGCGGCCGCATACGAGAAACTGCCGAACGAAATGGATCAGTTACTGCTGCTGTCCGAAGCGCTCAACTTCGACTTCGCCACCAAGGGACTCGACGAACCCTTCAGCGATGAGGAAATCCAGGGCATTCAGGGCATGCAGTCGATGCGCGACCGGGTCGTCGTCCAGGCCGGGATCAAGAACCCGACGCCGCGCGATTTCATGCAGGTCACCGGGCGTGGATTATTGAGTAACGCGTGGATCGGTGGGCCAAAAGAAATCGCCGACAATATCGAGGAATGGTGGTCGGCGCGCGGCTGCGACGGCTTCGTGATCGGCCCGACCCATCAGCCGGGCTGTTTCGAGGAGTTCGTCAAATACGTCATTCCGGAATTGCAGAAACGCGGGATCTACCGCAAGGAATATTCCGGCTCGACCTTGCGCGACCATCTCGGCCTGTCGCGCCCTGCCATCGGCGACTGGCGCGGCAACAGCGATGCCGCTGACTGAAGCCAAACCATGAATGCGCCGCTGCCCTTCCAGATCGCGGTCCCGGACACGGTACTGAAGGATTTGCAGCAGCGTCTCGACAATATCCGCTGGCCGGACGAACCCGACGAGGCCGGGTGGGCATTCGGCGCGAACCTCGATTACATGCAGCGCCTCGCAGCCTATTGGCGCGACGAATACGACTGGCGCGCGGCCGAGGCCCGGATCAACCGCTTCCCGCAATTCACCGCGCCGGTTGCGATGCCGAACGGCGACCCGCTCGACATCCACTTCATCCATGTACGGGGCAGCGGCGGCAATCCCCTCCCGCTGTTGCTGATGCATGGCTGGCCGGGCTCCATCGTCGAGTTCCTCGATGTCATCGAACCGCTCGCCCATCCGGAGCGTTTCGGCGGCGACGCGTCGGACGGGTTCGATGTCATCGCGCCATCGCTGCCCGGCTTCGGCTTCTCCGGCATTCCCCCCGTAACACTCGGCCCGCAAGCTGTCGGCGGCATGATGAGCAAATTGATGCGCGAAACGCTGGGCTACGAGCGCTATGTCGCGCAAGGCGGCGACTGGGGTGGGATCATCGCCGCCCGCATCGCTCTCGATCATCCGAAAGCGCTCACCGCCCTGCACGTCAACATCCTGCCACTGCGCCCCAGCACCGGGCCGGACGACCCGCCGGTCACCGACGAGGAAGCCGCCTGGTTCGCCAAGGTCAAGAAGCACCTGCGGCAGGAAACGGCGTACCAGGATATTCAAGCAACGAAACCGCAGACGCTTGCCTACGGCCTCATGGACTCTCCGATTGGCCTCGCAGGCTGGATCGCTGAAAAGTTCCACGGCTGGACCGATCCCACCGTCGCGGAACCGCCTTTCCCGATGGACGATCTGTTGACCAACATCATGGTCTATTGGGCGACCGGCACGATCAACAGCTCGACTCGCATATACCGCGGCTATCGCGAAGAACGCTGCGGCAATCTGGCAACAGGCCAGCGCGTCGAGCAGCCGCTCGGACTCTGCCTGCCGCCCAACGATCTCTTCCCGCCACCGCCGTCGAGCTGGGTCAAGCGGCTCGGCAACGTGACACACGAGACGCGGCTGGAAAAAGGCGGCCACTTTACGGCAATGGAAGTCGGCAAGCCCTTCGTCGAAGATGTGCGCAGCTTCTTCCGGACCCATCGGTAGCGTGGATGCTCCGGACAACGATACCTTCTTGCCATGGATAGATTGATCGGCATCGTCTCGGGAACGCCGCTTTGGGTCTGGCCGCTGCTGGCGGCACTGCTCTGGCTTGGCATTCGCGCCGGACAAACGAGGATCGTCAGTGTTCGGCAAATGATCATCCTGCCATCCGCCATATTCGCGATGTCGGTTTCGACCCTGCTCACCGCGGCGCCGGGTTTCACCATCGTTCTGATCTGGGGTTCCGGGTTGCTGTGCGGCACGCTGCTCGGCTGGTTCGCCAATCGCGATGCTGGAGTGCGGGTCGACCGTGCCAACCGGCGGCTTCTTATCCCCGGCGAATGGAAAACGCTCGGTCTGATCTTGTTGATCTTCGCGATCCGCTATGCTTTTGGATACAAATCGGCGACGGACCCCGATTTCGTTGCGCAGCCCGCCGTGATCTACAGTTATATGGGGTTGAGCGGCGCCCTTTCGGGCGTGTTTATCGGATGGCGATTACACACGTTCTGAACCTATCGGCGCGCGCCATCGGAAGATTTATCGACGTAATTCCTCGTCGTCAGCCATTCGACATCATAATTCGATGTCAAAAAATGCTATTTTATGCTATCTATGCCTTCACTGATCGAAGGAGGCGAATATGGCGAAGAATGTTTCTCTCGGAAAATATTACGATGAATTCGTAGAGGAAAAGGTTCGGTCGGGCCGCTACGCCACCGCGAGCGAAGTTATCCGAGACGGTCTACGGCATCTTGAAAACCAGGAACAACGCGAGGCCGAAAGGCTCGCCATTCTTCGCGCCGAAATCCAAAAAGGGTTAAACGACCCGGTCTTTATCGAAGGCGAGGCTGCTTTCACGGAACTGGATGCGATCATCGATGATTACGATGGCAATCGATAGTGGCGTCAATCCGGCTCAAACGCATTGCCTTAGACGATCTGAAAGGGATTGTCCGTTACATCGCCGCCGATAACCCCGAAGCGGCCCGAAATTTCCGCAACGCGCTATACGAGAAATTCGTCTTGCTCGCCCGGAACCCTGAGCTCGCACCGGCGCGTCCGGACCTTGCACCGGGTCTTAGATATTTGCCCTATGACAATTACCTGATCTTCTTCCTGCCCGAGGTTGATGGGATCACGGTCATCCGCGTTCTGCACGGCGCACGCCACATCGCGCCCGAACTCTTTACCCCGGACCTTCAATAGAAGAAGCCCGCGCCTCCGCGATCGCCTTCCAGACCCGGTCCGGCGTCGCCGGCATTTCGAAGTGCGTTATGCCCAAGCCCGAAAGGGCATCGTTGATCGCATTCATAACCGCCGCCAGAGCGCCCACCGTGCCGGCTTCGCCGACGCCCTTCACGCCCAGGGGATTGGTTTCGGTCAGGACGGGGTGCGCGCCGACATCGAGGGCGCAGAAATCGCCTGCGCGCGGCATGCTGTAATCCATGAAGGACCCGCTGAGCAGCTGGCCGCTGCCCTGGTCGTAGACCATGTTTTCCATCAGAGCCTGACCGACGCCCTGGGCGATGCCGCCATGCACCTGCCCTTTAACCAAGAGCGGGTTGAGCTCGAAACCGCAATCGTCGACGACGGAATAGCGGTCGAGGGCGATCTCGCCGGTTTCTGGCGTGATCTCAACCTCGACGATATGGCAGCCGTTCGGATAATTCGCGACCTCCGGCGTATAGCTTGCAAGCTCGGCGAGGGTCGGTTCCATGCCCGGCGGCAGCTTGCTTGGATCGAAAGCCAGCGCCGCGGCTTCGAGAAAAGTCATGCCGCGGTCTGTCCCGACAATGGAAAATTGGCCGTCTTCGAAGGCGATGTCCTCCGGTGCGGCTTCTAACGTATGTGCTGCGATCCGTTTGGTCTTGTCGATTACCTTCTCCATCGCCTTCAGAACCGCACCGGATCCAATCGTCGCCGTCCGGGACCCGCCGGTCCCAGTGCCGAACGACACGGCGTCGGTGTCGCCCTCGATGACTCGAACGTTCTCCGGATCGAGGCCGAGCGCACCGCAGACGATCTGTTTATAGATTGTTTCGTGCCCCTGCCCGTGCGGCGTCGTGCCGATCAAGATCGTCGCATCGCCCGACGGATCAAAGCGTAGCTCCGCGGTTTCCAGCTGTGCCGCTGCGGCGCGCTCGATCGTGCAGGAAATGCCGATCCCCCGCAGCTTGCCAGCGGATTCTGATTCCGCCCGGCGCGCCGCGAAGCCATCGTAATCCGCCTTCGCCAATGTCTTGTCGAGGACGGCTTCGAACTCTCCGCAGTCATAGGTAAAGGTCAGCGGCGTCTTGTAGGGCATCTGGCCGGACGGAATCATGTTCCGCCGCCGCAGCGCGACCGGATCGATGCCAAGCGTTCTGGCGGCAATGTCTATCGTCCGCTCCAGGATGTAGGACGCTTCGGGCCGGCCCGCACCGCGATAGGGCGATGTCGGCGACGTGTTGGTCAGCACGGCGGAGACCGCGACATGCATCGCCGGTGTCATGTAGACGCCCGCCAGCCCGCCGACATTGCCGGTCGGCGCGCCCATGCCCAGGAAGGCGACATAGGCGCCAAGCGCGGCGCTCGTCTCAACGCCCATCGCCAGAAACTTGCCATTCTCGTCGAGCGCTAAGGTGACATCGCTGACATTGTCCCGCGCATGGTCGTCGGCGGGAAACCCTTCGCTCCGCTCGCAGCGCCATTTGACCGGCCGGCCGAGCCGCTTGGAGGCCCAGGCGACGAGCGGCACTTCCGGATAGATCGCACCCTTCATGCCGAACGAGCCGCCAAGATCGCCCGTGATGAACCGGATCTGACTCTCCCGCACATGGAACAGGTTCTTCGCTAGGGTCGCACGCCACGCATAGGGCCGCTGCACACCGGTATAGATCGTGTAGCGCTCCGTTCGCGTATCATAGTCGGCGAGCGCACCGCGCGGCTCCATCGTGTTCGCCGTGATGCGGTTGATGACGTAGCGCTGCCGGATCACATGCGCCGCCCCCGCGACCGCAGCGTCCATTGCAGATTTGTCGCCGACCTCATAGCGGAATGATTCATTGTCCGCGCAATCGTCCCAGATCGCCGCCGCCTGCCGCGCCTCGCCCGTCAACGCGTTGACCGGCAACGGCTCGTAGTCGATTTCGACGGCTTCGGCGGCGTCTTTCGCCTGATCGACTGTCTCCGCCACGACGACGGCAGCGATCTGACCGACATGCCGGACCCGGTCCGCGGTCAGGGCCGGACGAGGCGGCCGATACATCACTGCACCGTCACGGCGTTTGTAGGGCGTCGGACCAGTAATGAACCCCAGCCCATCGGCCGCGTATTCCGCACCGGTCAGAATCGCCAGAACGCCGGGCATCGACAAGGCCTCAGCCGTATCAATCGATTTGATTTGGGCATGCGCGTGCGGCGAGCGGACCATGAAGGCGTAAGCCTGGTCCCGCAGATTGACATCATCGACATAGTTGCCGTGGCCTCGCAACAGACGAGGATCTTCGGTGCGCGGCACCGGCTGACCAACGGCGAAGTTCATCATCTCGATCATTCCTACTATTTACTGTTCAACCTTCCATGACGCCGGCAATCGTAAACCCGCCGTCTGCGGCGAAGACATGACCCGTCGTGAAGCTGCATTCGTCAGAGGCAAGAAACGCCGCGACCGAGGCGATCTCCTCCGGCAACCCATAGCGTTTGAGCGGCATGCGGTTCTGCGCGCTCGCCATCAGCGCACCCTGCACTTCCGGCCGGGTCAGGGTCGGGCCTGGTCCGACAGCGTTGACGAGGATATCGTGCTCCGCAAGTTCGATGGCCATGGATTGGGTCAGGTTGATGACACCCGCTTTGCTCGCACCGTAGGCGGCTCGACCCCTGCCGCCGAAGATGCCGGAGTTCGATGCGACATTGACGATCCGCCCGCCCTCGCCCTGCGTCACCATCTGACGCGCCGCGATTTGCCCACACAGGAATGTGCCGTGGAGGTTGATGCCGGTCACTCTGAGCCAATGCTTATCCGTCGTTTCGAGGAACGGCGCCCGTTCCATTACGCCGGCGCTACAGACCAGGATATCGAGACGCGACCATGACGAAACTGCCTGATCGACCGCGCGTTGCACGTCATCGCGCTGTGCCACGTCCATTACGCAGGCTTCCGCTGTACCGCCAGTTTCCTGTATCGCTTTCGCGTTGGCCGCAGCAAGATCGCCGTCGAGATCGCACACCAGCACGCGCGCGCCTTCCGACGCCAGTCGCACCCCGACTGCATTGCCGATTCCGTGCCCGGCACCAGTGACCATCGCCACTTTGTCTTCGAAACGCACTCTAGCTCGCCCAAGCCGCCACGGGACGCGCCTCGTCGCGGACCTGCGTGCGGTGCATCAACCGACGCATATTCGGGTCCAGACCGTTCCGGCGGTGCAAGGCGCAGCGGTTGTCCCAGATCACTAGGTCACCGGCCCGCCATTGCTGGGTCCAGGAATGCAGTCCGCTGTTGATGTGGTCCCACAGCGCATCGAGCAGCGCGTCGCCTTCGTCCTCCGGCAAACCAGGCACGTAGGCGTTGGGCCGCCGCCCTAGGAACAGCGCCGGCTTATCTGTCGCGGGATGGCGGATGACGAAGGGGTGCACGGCGCCAGGCCGATCCTCGTGATTATAGGTCTCGTCGTAGCCATGGCGGAGCTCGCCCGACGACGTCCGGGTCGCATCGTGCTTGCAGCTCAGGCCCTGAATCCGCGCCCGCAGATCGTCCGGCAGCGTCTCATACGCCTTATACATATTGTAGAACGAAGTGTCGCCGCCAGCCTCGGGCACCTCCATCGCGTACAGCAAACTCGCCTTCGGCGGCAGGTCGTTATAGGTCATGTCCTGGTGCCAGACGAGTTCCGAATTGCCTAAAGCGCCTACCGCTTCGCCATTGACGACAATGTTCGAGAGCACCGTAATCTCCGGTCGCGTCGGGTCGAACGGCGTGCCGCCACGCCCCGTCGGTGCCATGTCGAGTTCACCGAAACGGCAGCTGAATTCGGCCAGACTGTCGTCGTCCAGATCCTGTCCCCGAAATCGCAAGATGAGGTTTTCGTGCCAGCCATCGAGAATCTTCGCGAATACCGCGTCATCGATGTCACGCAGATCGACCCCTTCGATATCGGCGCCCAGCGCCGCGCCCGTCGGGACCACTTTCAACTGATCACTCATCCTTATTCTCCTTCTTCATCTTTCGCCGGCAGCGCATCCCGCAACAGGGATCCGAACACGACCATTTCCGGGCTGGTGACCCGGTATGTTTTTATCGCACCGACAATCGCCCGGCCCTGCTCCGCCGTCGGCGGCGTGTAGCCTGCCGGCACCGGCGGCAGCGATGCAATGATATCATCCGCCGCCGCGATTATCGCCTCCGCAATCGACGCGCGAGCTTGCCGGGCGGTGTCATCGTTCAGCATTGGCTCAATTAACGTCGCGGCATGCGCCAGATAGGCTGGCCAGTGCGCAAGACAGCGATACAGGCCCGGTACAAAGGGCTTACCGCCGATTTCTGTCCGCAACTGCATGAGCACCGATGCAATATCCTTATCCGTATCGTCCACATCGATCATGGCCGGCATCGGAGGCAGCATATCGGGAGGCGTCCCAGACGGCCGCGCCACATCTGGCCCACCCAAGACCGCGCCGTCGATCAGTCGCTCAACGCATCCGGCGAACAGCAGATTGATCGGCGAGACGCGGGTGAAATTGTCGCAGATATTGCGGATCGCCCGGATTCCGTTCGCATCGACACCCATCAGCTGCAAAGCTGCAGACGTCAATGGCGGGAACGGGCTGACAGACACCATGTTCACGCGCCGCCACGCCGTCGCTGGGATGGTGCCGTCAAGAAAAGCGGGCCGGCACGCGGCCCAAGCATATTCGAGGCATCCCGGCATCGTCGCGACGTGTCGCTGCAAGGACGACACGTAGGGGACACCGCAATAGACTCTGATCTCCTCATAGATCCGCGCCAGCTCGCCGGTGACCTCGGATTCCGGCAACTCGGCCATGGTGGTTTGGGGGGATGCGTTCATGCTTTCCGTTTTTCCTGTGAATCGTTCTTCTGGGAGCATAGCAAAGCAACTGGTGTGGGCACCAACCAGCCCTTCTCGTGTTGGCATTTCCGACCGCCACCGGCAGAATGATGGACCCGAAGAAAAGGACACCCATGGCATGCCACGAATTTCCCTCATCCACGCGATACCTGTTGCGATCCAGCCCGTGGTCGACGCCTTCGAAACGGACTGGCCCGACGCCGATGTGTACAGCCTTCTGGAAGACTCGCTGTCCGCGGATCTTCAGGCCGCGGGCACAATCGACGATGCGATGGTGAACCGGTTCAAGCATCTCGCCGACTATGCCGTCGATACCGGCGCGGACGGCATTCTGTTCACCTGTTCCGCGTTCGGCACGGCGATCGAAGCCGCCGCCACCGCACATGCGGCAATGCCCGTGCTCAAGCCCAACGAGGCGATGTTCGAAGAAGCGCTCACGATGGGCAACCGAATTGGGATGATTGCGACCTTCAAGCCCAGCATTCCCTCCATGACCCGCGAGTTCGAGGAAATGGCGGAAGCCCGCAACGCCACCGCGGTGATCGAAACCGTCTGCGTTCCCGACGCGATGACGGCGTTGCGCGCGGGCGATGCGGCAACGCACAACCAGCTGGTCGCGGACGCGGTGGATCAGCTCGACGATCCGGATGTCTTGATGCTGGCGCAATTCTCTACCGCACAGGCACGAAACGACGTCGAAGGACGCTATTCGAAATCAATCCTGACCAGCCCAGCCAGCGCGGTGCGCAAGCTCCGCAGTCTTCTTGAAGCCTGAAAGGCATACCGTGCAGCAAGACATCAATGGCGTAACGCTTACCTACTCGCTCGACGGACCGGCCGATGCGCCCGTCCTTACCCTGGCGCATGCCCTGTCCCTCGACATGCGCAGTTGGGCGCCGCAAATCGCCTTCTTTCGCAACCGCTATCGCGTGCTGTGCTTCAACCTCAGGGGTCATGCGCAAACCGACGTCGATGGCGCGCCGTTCAGTATCGAGGATCTGGCCGGCGATGTGATCGGCTTGCTCGATCATCTCAATATCGACCGCACTCATTTCGCCGGCAGTTCGCTCGGCGGCATGGCCGGCTTTGCCCTAGCGTTGGATCACCCTGACCGGCTCGCCAGCCTGACCCTGCTCGCGACGCAAGGTGTACTGCCGAAGGAACGGGCACAGATACAGCGCGAGAACATCGCCAAAATGCACGCGGACGAGCGCGGTCTCGCCCTGCAAGTCGACGCGATGCTGGAGCGCCTGAACCGTGACGGGTATCGGACGGACGCCCCCGAAGGCTACGCGCAGTTGCGGGATATGGCGACGGGCGGCACCGTCGAAGGTTACGAGCGCGCCTGCGTCGCGATTGCAGCGATGAACTATGATGACAGGCTGGGTGACATTGCGGCACCGACCCTGGTCGCCGCGGGATCGAAAGACGCGTCGACGACGCCGGAACGGATGGCGATCTACGGCTCGGACATTCCGAATGCGCGGATGTCGATCATCGAAGGCGCGGCACACTTTCCGAATTTCGACTCGCCGGACGCGTTTAATGCGGTCCTGGATGAGTTTCTGACCAATCTCTAACCCTCAAACACGCCCCCTAGCGGAGGCATCACACACCCACCCCAGCCCTCCCCCCTCAAGGGGGAGGGAGTAATCTGTTGGCGCCTAATTTTTGTTTCCCCTTCCCCCTTGTGGGCTGAAATGTCCATCACAGGCATTTCAGGGTTAGGGTGGGGGGTACCGCCGCCTATTCCGCCGCGACGTCCATCAGCCCGTACACTTCTCTCGCCGCCCGTTCGCTAATGCGCCCGCAGGCGAGATCGTCGCGGACCGCGCTGCGTTCGCGCAATTTCGGGTCTCCGTAACCACCGCCGCCGGAAATCTCGATCACGAAGCGGTCGCCCTTGCGGCATTGAATGTTGGACGCGCCCGGATAGCGGATTTCCTCGCCGTCGCGGATCAGGGTGAAGGACACGAAGGTCCCGTCATAGCCGCCGGCCAGACCCCAGGGTGTCGAATTGTGCCGGTCGCTGTTGGTGCTGATCAGTACATTGTCGCCGAGGATATCGTATACCCGCCGCGCGCCGAGGCCTCCGCGTTTCTGGCCCGCACCGCCCGAGTCGGTGATCAAGGAATATTCGACGATGCGCACGAAGTCCTGATCCATCTCGATCGCTTCTGTCGGCGTATTGCCGGTATTCGACAGCATCTGCGCCACGACTTCCGCGCCGTCATTGCTCGGTCCGGCTCCGTTGCCACCCATGATAATCTCGGCGAACATCTGATAGCCGTCGGCGCCCGGCTGACTCATCGTGACGGTATTGGTCGTGTCCGCGCCGGCGGCGGAAAACAGCTCCGGTGCCGCCTCCGCCAAGGCCCGCTTGACGGCAGACGCGGCGCGGTAGGACGCCGACATGCGGCCACGCACTGGTGCGGGGCGATGCGGATCGAGCATCGAGCCCTTGCGGGTCTTCACCTCGATGGGCCGGTAGATGCCGTCGTTGGTCGGCACGCCCGCGCCGGCCAGCTGTCCAAACACGGTCAAGACGGCGGAATGGGTCGAGGCAACCGGGTTGTTGACGGGCCAGGTAATCTGGTCGTCGCTCTTCGACAGATCGACCATCGCCTGATCGCCTTCGATCACGACCCTGGCACGGATCACCGGCTGCGGGCTGTTGAGTTGCTGGCCGTCAAGCTTGTCTTCGGCGAAATATTCGCCGTCCGGCAATTTCGAAATCGTGTCCCGCAGCATCTTTTCGGAATAATCCTGCAAGCCGGCCATGCAGGCGGATGTGAGCTCCGATCCATAGCGCTTGAAAAGATCCTGCATCAGCTCGCGGCCGCGCATCACCGCGGAGATCTGGGCATGGAAATCGCCGATGACGATTTCCGGCAGGCGGACATTGGTGGCGATAATTTGTTCGACCGGGCCGTCGCCGAGATCCTTCTCGATATCGATCCGCATCGTCGGCAGGATCAGCCCTTCCTGGAACAGCTCCGTCGCATTCGCGTTCGATCCGGCAACGGCACCGCCCACTTCCAAATGATGGCAGATGCTGCCCGCGAAGGCCGCCAGCTTGCCCTCGTGAAAGATCGGCAGGATGAAGATGATGTCGTTGAGGTGCTGCCCGTTTTCGTACGGATTATTGGTGATGAAGGCGTCGGTTGGGCGCACGGTTTCCAGATCGTACTTGGCGCGGATATAGGGCACGGCGGCGGCGAGCGAATTCATGTGCATGGGGATCGCTTCCGCCTGGGCCACCGTGCGCGCCTGCGCATCCATGACACAGGTGGAACAGTCCTTGGCTTCCCGCACGATGGAGGAATAGGCCGACAGCAGCAGGATATCGCTCATCTCCTGCGCAATGGATTTGAACGCGCTGGTGATGACGTTGAAATCGGCCGGATCGATCTTGCTCATGCTCTGCTCCATGCGTCGCCTACTCGGCGGCGGCCTCATTTAGGTTCAGTCCATAAACTTCGGTTGCCGCCCGAACGCCGATGCGGCCGCAGGCCAGATCGTCTCGCACCGCCTCGCGGTCGCGCGCCTTCGCATCGCCATAGCCGCCGCCGCCGGAAATCTCGATGATCAGCCGGTCGCCCTCGCGACATTCCATATTGGTCGACGCGGGGATGCGGATTTCCTCGCCGTCCCGGATTATTGTGAACGCGGAGAAACTGCCATCGTAGCCGTCCGCCAGACCCCAGGGCGGCGTATTGTGGCGGTCGCCATAGGTGCTGAGCAGCACGCCATCACGCAACACATCGTAAATCCGCCGCACACCGAGGCCCCCGCGTTGCTGCCCCGGACCGCCGGAATCGGGAATCAGCGCGTATTCGGCGATACGCACGAAACTCTGATCCATCTCGATGGCTTCGGTTGGCGTGTTGCCCGTATTCGACAGCATCTGGGCTACGACTTCCGCCCCGTCGTTGCCAGGACCGGCCCCGTTGCCGCCCATCACGATCTCGCAGAACATCTCGTAGCCGTCATCGCCGACCCGGCTCATCGTGATCGAGTTGGTGGTGTCCGCACCCGCGGCGGAGAACATATCCGGCGCGGCTTCCGCCAGGGCGCGTTTCACCGACGACGCCGTCCGGTAGGCCGCCGACATACGGCTCTGCACCGGTGCGGGATGATGCGGGTCGAGCAGCGAGCCCTTGCGGGTCACGATTTCGATGGGCCGGTAGATCCCGTCATTCGTCGGCACTCCGGAGCCCGCCAACTGGCCGAACACGGTCAGCACTGCCGACTGGGTCGAAGCGACCGGATTATTGACCGGCCACGGCACCTGATCATCTGTTCCCGACATATCGACCAGCGCCTGATCGCCATCGATCACGACGCGCGCCCGGATCACCGGCTGGGTGCTGTTCAATGTCCGCCCGTCGAGCTTGTCTTCCGCAAAATATTCGCCGTCCGGCAGACTGGCAATCGTCGCGCGGATCATTTTCTCGGAATAGTCCTGTAACGCCGCCATGCAGGCCGTCGACAGGTCGAGCCCATGCCGGCCGAACAGTTCCTGCAGCAGATCGCGCCCGCGCATGACGGCGGAAATCTGCGCATGAAAATCGCCGATGATCGTTTCCGGCAGGCGGACATTGGCGGCGATGATCTGTTCGACAGGGCCGTCGTCGAGGTCCTTCTCGACGTCGATGCGCAGGGTCGGCAGGATCAGCCCTTCCTGATACAGCTCCGTCGCATCCGCATTCGAGCCTGCGACCGCGCCGCCGAGTTCGAGATGGTGGCAGATACTGCCGGTAAACGCCGCCAGTTTGCCCTCGTAGAAAACCGGCATGATGAAGATGACATCGTTCAGGTGTTGGCCGTTCTGATAGGGATTGTTGGTAATGAAGGCGTCTGTCGGCCGCAGGGTGGCAAAATCGTACCGCGCCTTGATGAAGGGCACCGCCGCGGCGAGCGAATTCATATGCACCGGGATCGCTTCCGCCTGCGCCACGGTGCGCGCCTGCGCATCCATCACGCAGGTCGAACAATCCTTCGCCTCGCGCACCAGCGAGGAGTATGCGGCGCGCAGCATGATGTCCTGCATTTCCTGCGCAATGGATTTATACGCACTGGAAACGACATTGAAGTCAGCGGGGTCTATCGAATTCATTCGGCGCTCCGCGTCAGCTTGATGGCGCCGTTCGTAACCACTTCGAAGCCCCAGCCCGGCGGCACCGGCGTGCTGGTCGTCGCCTCGACCACGATGGCCGGGCCCTCGGCCCTAAACCCCTCGGGCAGGCCCTCGCGCTGATAGATCGCGTAGGAGCCGGTCAGGCCCGGCAGGGCAATCGAACGGCTGCCGGTGCTTTCGGTCCCGCCTGCGCCGGTAGCCGCATGCGACAGCGCGGGACGCGGATGCTCCGCCGTCAGCCGGAACGATATCGCCTCGACTCGGCTCTTCCGGAAGGCGTGGTTGTATTGCAGCTCGTGCAAATCATGGAACTTGGCGACCAGCGTCTCGACCCCGCCGCGGGCCACGCTTTCCGGGTCGATCGGCACGCGCAATTCGTAGCCCTGCCCGACATAACGGGCGTCGACGGCGAAGCTCAGAGTCAGAGCATCCGGATCATAGCCGAGCGCCGAAAACTCCGTTTTAGCCCGGTTGCGCAGATCCTCAATCCGCTCGGCAAACCCTTCCTTGGTCAGCGTATCGGTCCGCACCGCGCCGTCCGCCCGCACATAGTCGATGCGGACATCGGCCACCGCCAATCCATACGCCGAGAAAATTCCAGGATGCGGCGGCACGAGGATCTGATCCATGCCCATCTCGACCGCCAGCGGTCCAGCGATCAAAGCGCCGGCACCGCCGCAGGGCAGCAGCGCGAACTGGCGCGGATCATAGCCGCGCTTGACGCTGACGCGGCGCAAGGCCTGCGCCATGTTGACAATGGCGATCCGGTACACCCGTTCCGCCAGCGCCAAGGGCTCCAGATCGAGCCGGCCACAGAGGTCCGCCGCCGCCTTTTCCGACAGATCCGATTGCAGCTTGATCCCACCCGGCAGCACCGCCTCCGGGTCGAGCAGACCCAGCAACAGCATCGCATCGGTCAACGTAAAGAATTCACCACCATGGCCGTAGCAGGCCGGCCCCGGATCGGCGCCCGCGCTCTGCGGCCCGACCTGCAGCATGCCGCCAGCATCGATATGGGCGATACTCCCGCCTCCGGCGCCGATGGTGACGATATCGGTCATGACAACATTGAGCGGCAGGCCGTCGACGCTGAATTCCGCCGTGCCTTTGACCGTCGTCTGCGGCATGCCGTTGGTGATCAGGCAGACATCGCAGCTCGTACCGCCGACATCGATGGAGATGACATCGGAAATCCCCGTCGCCTGGGCCACTTCCGACGCCGCGGTTACGGCGGCTGCCGGACCGGACACGAACATGTTGGCGGTAAGCCGCCGCGCCGTTTCCAGCGGCACCGCACCGCCGTTGGACTGCATGATGAGCGGCGTGCCGTCGAACCCAACCTCGCGCACGGAATCGCCGAACTTGGTCAGATATTTCTCCACCGCCGGGCCGATATAGGCGTCGATCACTGCCGTGCTGGTGCGCTCGTACTCGCGGTGCTCCGGCGCCACCTCTGACGACAACGAAACCCGGACATTCGGGTATTTCCGCTTGATGATGTCGCCGATCGCCTGTTCATGGCTGGGATTGGCATAGGCGTGCAGCAGGCACACGGCGACCGACTCGACATCCTGACCGCCGACGAGATCGTCGACCAGAGCTTCCGCCTCGCGCGCATCGAGCGGCGTCACGACCTCCCCATCGGCGCCCACCCGCTCGGTGACTTCGTGCACCGCGGCACGCGAAATCAGCGGCTCGGCCTTCTGGTAGAACATATCGTAGACGACAGTCTTGTCCTGACGCTGGATGAACAGAACGTCGCGGAATCCGCGCGTCGTGATCAGCGCCGTACGCGCACCGCGCCGCTGAATCAGTGCGTTCGCCGCAATCGTCGACCCGTGCAGCAGTTCCGATACCGCACTGCCGGACGCGTTCGCCGCATCCAGGATTTCCCGCAGACCGTCGACCGCCGCGACGCTCGGGTCGCTTGGCGTCGAAGGCAGCTTATGGATGGATAGTTGACCCGACTCGTCAACCATAACCAGGTCGGTAAAGGTCCCACCGACCTCGATTCCTACAATCACGCTGTACTCTCCCGCATTGATTTCCGGGCAAGTTTCGCGCGTCGCCGCCAGCTTGGCAACCGGATGCGCTATCTGGTCACATTTGCAATTCGGGTCAGCTCGCGCCGGTCGTCGCGGGTCAGCGCGCGCGGAAGGACGGCTTCCAGATGAGCGACGAGGTCTTTCAGGGACGCAATCGTCTTGCTCTCCACGCCGACATGTGCATCCCAGAGCCGCGCCGTCCCGTCCGCCGACGCCGTCAGTATCCGCGTACCGTCCGGGCTGAACACCGCCGTATAGATGGCATTGGCGTGTCCGCCCAGCACGCCCTGGACCGCCCCAGTATTTGCGTCCCAAAGCCGTGCGGTATGGTCCCCCGCCGCAGTGACGACCCGCCGGCTGTCCGCACTAAAGGCGGCCGAATTGACCTCGCCGCGATGGCCGCGCAGAACCGCAATGGCCGCACCCGTATCGGCGTTCCACAGCCGCGCATTGTTGTCGCCCCAGGCCGACGTCACGACCCGGCGTCCGTCCGGGCTAAAATAGGCGGCGGTCACGTATTGGTCGTGACCGCTCAGAACGGCGACAACCGCGCCGGTCTTCGCATCCCAGAGCCGCGCCGTCCCATCCGCTGAGGCGGTCGCGACACGGCTGCCATCGGGGCTGAACGCGGCCAACCGGACGAGCCGTTTATGGCCGCGGAGCACCAGGAGTTCCTCACCGGTTTCGGCATTCCAAATCCTGGCCGTCGTATCGTGCGAGGCCGTGACGACACGGGTGCCGTCGGCGCTAAAGGCGGCGGTGCGGATCAGGCTCTCATGTCCGCTCAACTCCGCAATCGTGGTGGCGGTTTCGGTATCCCAAACACGTGCGGTGTTGTCGTGCGAGGCCGTGAGCATGCGGCTGCCGTCGGGGCTGAACGCGGCGGCATTCACCTCCGCCTGGTGGCCACGCAGGACGGCGAGCGTTTCGCCGCTCTCCACATCCCAAAGCCGCGCCGTGTTGTCGAAGGAAACCGTCATGACCCGGCGGCTGTCCGGACTGAACGCCGCCGACCACACCTCCGCCTCATGACCTTCGAGCGCCGCAATCTCCGTCCCCGTGGCGACATTCCATAGGCGGGCGGACTTGTCCGACGACGCCGTGACCGCAAGCGTGCCGTCAGCGTTGAACGCGGCCAGCCGCACGAACCGGTAGTGACCACGGAACACAGACATTTCCCGCCGGTCCCAATAGGCTCGATGCAGGACGCGATAGGCCGTCGCCTTTTCGTCTTCTTTGAGCGTGTCAGTATCTTTTGGCAGGCCGGCCAGCACCAAAAGCGCGCCCGTGACCGGATCGCCCGCGGCGATCTTCTGGCGTGCCATGTCCATCAGCACCGCCAAGGGCGGCAGAATGGACTGTGTTGGCGCGATCGACGGCGCAGCCACTTCGCGTTCCACCGGCGGCACTGTTTCTTCTGTGGGCTCTTGCTCGGTCTCTACCGCTCGTGGCGCGATCTCAATCGGTTTTCTTTTAGGCTTCTCCGCTGGCGCCAAGGCGACCGGTTTCGGCTTGATGCCAGCCTTTTCGGCAACATTCGACATCCGCTCAAAGCCATACCAGCCAAGAACGGCGACCCCGACGGCAACGACGACGGCGACCAACGCATCGCGCTTGGCCTTCCTCGCTTCCTGTTGCTCCATTTCGGTATCGGCCGGCATGGCGGACTTTCTCTCTTCGATGATTACGAACCGATATATGGCTCTGCATCACCAACGGCAAGCAATTGAGCCAGATCAAGGTTTCCACGCGCGCAATCGGTTACGCAATTCGGATAAGGAATACCGGAGTGAGTGATGACCGAAATCGAACCGCTTGGGACGGACGCGCTATGCCGCAAGACCGATCCCGCGACGTTCCGTTTCAAGACCACGGCCGAACTGGAAGCACCGGACGAGTGGCTTGGACAGAGCCGCGCCGTCGAAGCGGTCCGTTTCGGCATCGGCATGAAGCGCGCCGGCTACAACCTCTTCGCGCTCGGCCCGACGGGTGCGGGCAAGCACACGCTGGTGCGGAAGTTCATCGACGAACAGGCCGCAACCGAACCGTTCCCGGACGACTGGTGTTACGTCCAGAATTTCACGGAACCGCACAAGCCGATCGCGCTCAGCCTGCCGCCTGGCCGCGGCCTGATTTTCCAGAAAGACATGGAGCGGCTGGTCGAAGAGCTGAAGGTCTCGATCCCCGCGGCCTTCGAAAGCGATGACAACCGGGCGCGGATCGAAGCGATCGAAGCCGAGTTCAATCAGCGCAGCGAAAAGGCGTTCGGCGATCTGCAGAAGCGTGCCGGCGAGAAATCGATCGCCCTGGTCCGCACGCCAGTCGGCATGACGCTGGCGCCGGTGCGGAACGGCGAGGTGCTCGGCCCGGAAGCCTTCCAGAAGCTGCCGGAAGACGAGCAGAAACAGGTTCAGGCCGATATCGAAACGCTGCAGCAGGAACTACAGGAGATCCTGCGCGAAATGCCCCGCTGGGCGCAGGAACACCGCGAGCGCATCCGCGACCTGACCCATGACATCACGCGGTTTTCCGTCGGTCATCTGATCGACGAAATCCAGTCGAAATATCAGGACATCCCCGCCCTGCTCGCCTATCTGGACGCCGTCGAACAGGACATCGTCGAGCATACCAATCAATTGATCGCCCCCAAACCGGCGCAGCCGGAAGCGTTGATGCAGCAAGAAGCCGGCGAAGGGGCAATGCTGCGCCGTTATCAGGTCAATCTGCTGCGCGATCATGCCGGCCCGGCAGCCGGCGCCCCGGTGGTCTACGAGAACCACCCGACGCACGGCAATCTGATCGGGCGCGTCGAGCATATCTCCCAATTCGGCGCGCTGATGACCGACTTCACCTTGATCAAGCCTGGCGCACTGCATCGCGCCAATGGCGGCTACCTGATTCTCGAAGCGCGCAAGGTGCTGATGCAGCCGCTCGCCTGGGAAGAACTGAAACGCGCGATCAAGGCGCGAGAAATACGCATCGAGAGTATCGGCCAGGCCATGAGCCTGATCAGCACGGTATCGCTCGAACCGGAACCGATCCCGCTCGACGTCAAGGTCGTGCTGCTCGGCGACCGCATGCTGTATTACATGCTTGCCGCGTACGACCCCGAGTTCCAGGAAATCTTCAAAGTCGCCGTGGATGTCGAAGAGGACGTCGAACGGAATGCGGAATCGACCGCCCTGTTTGCGCAGTTCGTCGCCCAGTTGGCGAAACGGGAATCGCTCAAGCCACTCGATGCGCACGCCGTGGCGCGGGTCGTCGATCATGCCGCCCGGCTGGCCGGCGACTCGGAGAGGCTGTCCTGCCACGCGGAAAACATCTCGGACATTCTGCAGGAGTCCGACTACTGGGCCGGACAAGCCGGCCGCGAGACGGTCCTGGCGGAAGACGTTCAGCGCTCGATCGACGCGCAAATCCATCGGGCCGACCGGGTGCGGGAACGGTCGCAGGATGCAATCCGCCGCGGCACAATCCTAATCGACACGCAAGGCGAAGCCGTCGGCCAGGTCAATGGGCTCGCCGTCTTGCAACTTGGCGGTTTCGCTTTCGGCAAACCATCGCGCATCACCGCCAGCATCCAACTCGGCAAGGGCGATGTAATCGATATCGAACGGCAGGTCGAGCTTGGCGGCCCGACCCACTCAAAAGGCGTCATGATCCTTTCCGGCTTCCTCGGCGCGCGCTACGCGAAGGATCGTCCCTTGGCGCTCAAGGCGAGCCTGGCCTTCGAACAATCCTATGGTGGTGTGGACGGCGACAGCGCATCGTCGACCGAGCTTTACGCACTTTTGTCCGCGCTTGCCGACGCGCCGATCAAACAATCCTACGCTGTCACCGGTTCGGTCAATCAGCATGGCCAGGTCCAGGCCATCGGCGGCGCGAATGAGAAGATCGAGGGCTTCTTCGATATCTGCCGCCAATCGGGCCTAACCGGCGACCAGGGCGTTCTCATTCCCGCTTCCAATGTGAAACATCTGATGCTGCGCGACGATGTCGTCGAGGCGGCAGCAGCCGGCAAGTTTCGCATCTATCCGGTCGAAACGATCGACCAGGGCATCGAAATCCTGACCGGCATCCCGGCCGGCGAACGCGACAAGTCCGGCAAGTTCCCGCCCGACAGCATAAATGGCCGCGTCGAAAAACGGCTGGAAGCCTTATCGGAAATCGTTCGCCGCTTCGGCCATAAGGACAAGTCGGAGAATTCGGAATGAACAGCCCCGCTTCGCGTATCCGGCGCATCCTGATCGCGCTCGATTCAAGCGCCTCGACACCGAATAGCGTGGAAGTCGCCGCCGGGTTGGCGCGTCGCCTGCGCGCCGAACTGCAGGGCCTCTTCGTCGAAGACGACGAGCTTCTGCAACTCGCCGCCCTGCCGTTCACGACGCAAGTCAACCTGACGACCGGCGGGCGCCAACCGCTCGAACCGTCGGAACTGGAATCGCAAATGGCAAGGCTCGCCGCGGCGGCTCAGCGGCAGCTGGCCACAATCGCGGAACGAGACCGCGTTGCATGGTCCTTCCGCACGGTGCGCGGCCGCATCGCCCACGAGGTTGCCAGCGCTGCGGAAGGCGCCGATCTGGTTATCGTCGAAGGCGGACATCACGGCGGCCCGGCGCATGCCCGCCTTGGCCTACCCGCCAGCGCCACGGTTAAACGCGTGACGCGGTCCGTTCTTATTCTGCGCGACGGCCGCCGCGTCGAGGGCCGGATATTCGTCGTCTTCGACGGCGGCGAACAGAGCGAAAAAGCCCTGCAAATGGCGTCCGCCCTAACCCATGGCAATGGCGCCCTCACCGTTCTCCTTCCGGAAACGAAGGACAAGGATCCCCAGCAACTCAAAGAACAGGCCCAAGGATTGCTTAGCGGAGAAGCCGGAGATGTGACGATGGAGTCATTCTCGGCAAACACGCTCGCCGGACTTTGCGCGCATGTCGGACGGCCGGATACGGGGTTGGTCGTCATGAGCGCCGACAGCCCCTTGCTACCGGCGGGCGACGTTGCCGGGTTGCTCGACTCAATCACCTGCACGGTTCTGCTGGTCCGTTGAACTCATACCAAGGAGCGCTGATAGTGACCCCTAGAGATCGCGTATGCGGTCCGTCGGGTAGGAGGGGCGGCGCAGTCGATGCGGGGCATCGTCAAGCCGTTCCGACGCTCTCCGACGGACCGCATACGCGACCCGAAGGGCGGGTTATCCAGGCTTTCGGACAGCGTCGCGCCCGGCTTCCGATACCCCGCATCGCTGCGCCGCGCGCTCCTTGCCGAAAACCTGGATAACCCGTCTCTAGGGGTCACTATCAGCGCTCCTTGGTATCAGGCATTTGCGCAACTCCCGGCGCATGTTACGAATTGGCCAAATCAATTCGAACGGAGGGAGTGCTTCCTATGCGATATCTTCACACCATGGTGCGCGTTACGGATCTCGATAAGACGCTGGATTTTTTCTGCAACATGCTTGGCATGGTCGAGATGCGCCGTACCGAAAGCGAAAAGGGCCGCTATACCAACCTTTTTCTCGCCGCCAAGGAAGATGAGGAAGCGGCCCGAGCGAACAAGGCGCCGGTTCTCGAACTCACCTACAATTGGGACCCGGAAGATTATGCCGGCGGCCGCAATTTCGGCCATCTCGCTTATCAGGTCGACAACATCTACGACACCTGCCAGAAGCTGATGGATGCGGGCATCACTATCAACCGGCCGCCGCGCGACGGTTATATGGCGTTCATCCGCACGCCGGATAACATCTCCATCGAACTGCTGCAGAACGGCGAGCGCTTGCCGGACCAGGAGCCCTGGGCGTCGATGGAAAACACGGGAAACTGGTAGGAAACGTCGGCTAGGCCGTTTCTTGCGACAGCCGCGCAAGCGGCTGCTCGCGGATCGGCCAGTGCAGCGCGGTGGCAAGCAATCCGACGCCGACCGAGGCCGCCCACATCAGGTCGTAGGTCCCCGTCGTGTCGTAAATGTAGCCGCCGAGCCACGCGCCGGCGAAGCTGCCGAACTGGTGGCTCATCATGACGACGCCGAACAGCATCGAGAAATAGCGTGTCCCGAACACCTGGGCGACGATCCCGCTCGTGAGCGGTACGGTGGCGAGCCACAGCAACCCCATGAAGACGCCGAAGATCAGCGCCGTCACATCGTTGATCGGCACGATCAGGACCATTCCCATCAACACCGCGCGCCCGAAGTAGATCCAGCACAAAAGGTTTTTCTTGCTGAACCGGTCACCCAGCGCGCCAAAGATGTAGGCACCCGCGACGTTGCACAGCCCGATCAGACCCAGCGAATAGGCGGCGGCGGTCGAAGACACACCGTTGTCGATCAGGAAGGCCGGCAGGTGCGTCGCGATAAAGGTCACGTGAAAGCCGCAGACGAAGAAACCGGCTGTCAGAAAAAGATAGCCCGAATGGGAACTCGCCTCACCAATCGCCTCCCGCAATGACTGGCTGGGACCGCTGGCCTGCACGGTAGAGCCGGTGCGCAATCCAATCGTGAACAGCGGCAGCACCGCGATCATCAGCGCCAGAATCACGAATGTTTCCCGCCACCCCAGCGTATCGAGCAATTGCTGCACACCCGGCACGAAGAAGAACATGCCGAGCGATGTGGAAGCGATCACCGTCCCGAATACGAGGCTGCGCTTCTCATTGGGAACGACCTTGCCCACCGCGCCGAGTACTAGAACCTGTGTCGGGCCACTGAGCCCCAACCCGACCAGAACGCCGAGCGAAATGAACAGATCGACAGCGTCGGTGGCGAAACTCGCCATCCAAAGGCCGGCGGCATAGAGCACGACTCCGGCAATGATGATCCGGATCGAGCCGTAGCGGTCGGCGAGCAGGCCCGCCGCAGGTTGAGATACGCCGTAGATGAGCGCCTGCGCCGCGATGACCAGACCGAACAGCTGCCGGCCGATATCCAAATCGAGTGCCACAGGCCGCAGGAAGACACCGAAGGCCTGACGCAGACCGCCACCCACCATGACGATCAAGACACCGCAAACGACCATGATCCAGGCCTGGCGTGTCATGAGGTCGCCCCTCTCTCGGGGGAATGGCAAGTGTAGGTTGTCATGGGGAACTCGACTGGAAGCACCTTCCTAAAGGGGTACCGGCTGCACCCGGGTGCTGTCCAGACTAATCGAACCGGTGGCGCCGTGGTTCGATTAGTCTGGACAGCATCCGGGGAAGAATTTGGCGTGCGCACCCGGCAGCCCGGAGCGCGCACTCTATTATCAATGGAGCGTCCTCGCCTGCGCGGAAGCCTATTACGCGCGCCTCCAGCAAAGGCCGGCGCACAAGAGGGCTTACCCCGCACAATAGCGTTGGAGCCCGTTGCCGGCGGCGTTACCATCGTAAATCGCCCAAATTATATCCAAGGGGGATTGGTGCATGACAGGCCTTATCGACACGCGCCCGGGAGTCTTTCTGCGCTACGAACCGGCCGGCGCGCCGGTTCCGGTGCTCGTCGACGTCTCGCGCAGCGGCCGCGAGTATCCTCATGATTTTCGCTCGCCGATCCCGTTCTCGGTGCTGCATGACAACGTCTCGATGTATGTCGAAGAACTATGCGGCGCGGCCCCGGGTCTCGGCGCGACCATGCTCTACGCCAGTTTCCCCAACACCTACGTCGATACCAACCGCAGTGCTGCGGATATCGACGAGCGTCAGATCGAAGGCGAATGGCCGGGTCCGACCGAGCAGAGCGATTTCACAGAGCGCGGCCTCGGTCTGATCAAGCGCTTGTCCCGTTACGGCGAGGAGATGCAGGAGCGCAAGTTGACCGTCGAAGAGGTTCAGGCGCGGCTCGACGATTACCACGAGCCTTATCATCAAGAGCTGTCGCGAATCCTCACCGGAATGAAGGCGGCGCATGGCCGTGCGTTTCAGTTCTCTTGCCACTGCATGTCCGCGGTCGGCGCGCCGACCCACGCCGATCCGGGCAAACCGCGCGCCGATTTCAATCTTGGCGATGTGCACGGGACGACCTGTACCCCCGAATTTTTGCAGTTCGTGACCAAGACGCTGGAAGATCGGGGGCATTCGGTGAGCATCAACTTTCCTTACTATGGCGGTTATCTCACGCGCCGGCACTGCGACCCGGCAAATGGCGTCGAGAGCGTCTTTGTCGAAATCAACAAACGGATGTTCATCGACACCGAAACGTTCAAACGGACGGATGGCTTCGCGGCGGTCAAGGAAACGATGGATCACGTGATCGAAGCGGTCTGCCGCTACGCGGCCACGTAGTTTTAACGAATTACAGCGGCGGTTCGTGAGACTTCCAGTAGGTATCCTTGACCGCAACCTTGTTGCCGCGCATCTGCATCAGATCGCAGCCGTGCAGGCGGATTTCCTCACCATTGTCCAAGGTCGCGACGACGATGAATTGCAGCACGACGCGGTCGCCGCAAATCCATTTGCCCTGGTGTTCCCAACGCATATTTCTCTTGCTTGTGAAACGCTTCTCGAACAGTTTTCGGATCTCATCCTTGCCCTCGAATTTCGTGCCCCAGGAATCGGCGCCGCGAGAGATCATGAAAACCGCGTCGTCGGTGAAGGTATCGACGACGGCGTCGACATCGCGGGACCGGTAGGCGTCGTTGATGTAGTCAAGATCCGCAAGCGTGAGTTCAGCGGTTTGATCCGTCATGAGATGCTCCTTTGCGTTGCGTTGACACATGGCACAGGCGTGCCCGGCAAGTAGGACTGGATATTAAACGGTCTGTCGAAGCAGAATGAAAGAAGCGGAGAACGGTTCAACGGACCAATCGAATGTTGCGGAACGAAAATCATGATTGAGCAAACGACGTTATCTGAATTGCCGCCGGTGCCCGAAGGCATGCTGGAAGGCCCTGCCGCGTGGCGCGCGCAGGACATGCAAAAGGATTTAAGCTGGCAGTACATCCTCTCCGACACGGAAATACAGGAGCTGGACGATGCCATGCGATCGACCGTGGCGAACGGCTTGGAGATCATCGAAATCGATCAGTCGAACTTCCCGTTGCCGACCTTCGGCGACCGCCTTCGGGAGCTGCGGCGCGATATTATGGATGGCCGCGGCTTCGTGCAGATCCGCGGCATCCCGGTCGGCGGCTATTCAAAGGAAGAGGCGGCGCGCGTCTATTTCGGGATCGGTGCGCATATGGGCACGCCGCGCTCGCAAAATGCCGAGGGCCACGTTCTGGGCCATGTCTGCGATCTTGGCCATGATTTCGTGAACGACGCCAATCTTCGCGGCTATCGCGGTGGCGGTCCGCTGCGGTTTCACACCGATTCCGTCGATATCGTCGGCCTGCTGTGCCTGCGCGCGGCGATGGAAGGCGGCGAGAGCACGATCATCTCTGCCTCGACCATTCACAATGAGATGCTCAAACGCCGGCCCGAACTGGTCAAGGAATTGTATCGCCCGATCCACCGCGACCGGCGCGGCGAAGTGCCCGAAGGCAAGGACCCGTGGTGGGTTATGCCGATCTTCCAATGGTACGAAGGCCGTCTGAACAGTCATTTTTCGGGCCTCTACATTCGGTCCTCCCAGCGCTTTGAAGCCGTGCCGCGTTTCACCGATGCCCAGTTCGAAACCTTCGATCTGATCGAGGAAATCGCCGAGGACCCGGCGAACCATCTCGCCATCGAGTTCAAGGAAGGCGACATACAGCTGCTCAACAATCATGAGATCCTGCATGGCCGTGCCGACTACCGCGACTGGGAAGACCCGGCAAAGCGGCGCTATCTGCTGCGGCTCTGGGTCTGCCCGCCGAACGGGAGACCGCTCCCACCCAGCTATGCGGAGCGATACGGCAATATCGATATCGGCGACCGCGGCGGCATCGTCTGCCCCGGCACCGAATTCAAGGCGCCGCTGGACCCGATTTAACGCACACGGAGGAGGATGCGATGATCCTGAAAGACAAGGTCGTGCTGGTCACCGGGTCGGGTGCGGGCATCGGAGAAGCGATTGCGGTGGCCATGGCCGAAGCCGGCGCGCATGTCGTATCGGTGGATATCGACGGCGACGCGGCGCAAAAAGCCGCCAACAAGGCCGGCGAGTTTCAGGTCAAGACACTCGCGGTGCAAGCCGACGTCGGCGATGTCGGCGACATCGACCGCATGGTTGAGGCCGCGGTCGCCGAATTCGGCCAGCTGGACGTCATCGTCAACAATGCCGGTGTCACGCGACGCGCCTACATCATGGATTTGACGGAAGAGGACTGGGACCGCATCCACCGGGTCAACGCGAAAGGCGTCTTCTTCTGCCTGCAGCGCGCGGCGCGGCAAATGATCGAACAAGGGCATGGCTGCATCATCAACACCGCCTCCATCGCCGGGCGCGGCTATGCCGGCACCTCGAACGCGGCCTATGCGGCCAGCAAGGGCGCAGTCATCGCGCTGACCAAGACGGCGGCGCAACAGCTCGGCCAACACAATATCAACGTCAATGCGATCTGCCCCGGCGTGACCCGCACGCCGCTGAGCGACCGCAACCTGGTCGTCCGGGCCGAGGAGCAGGGCGTCAGCCTCGAAGAAGCGTTGGCCAATCACCTCAAGCCGATCCCGATTGGCCGCGCCAATCAGCCGGAAGATATCGCTGCTTTGGCTGTCTTCCTCGCCTCGCCCGGCGCGCGCAACATTACTGGCCAAGCCTACAACGTCGATGGCGGCCTGGTGCCGAATTAGCTCAGCCAACCGATCATCGGCATCGCCACATCGACCACCGCAAGCGAAACGATGGCGATGAACGTCAGCATCATGCCGCCCCGCCGCAACGGAATATTGCCGCTCGTAAAGCCGAAGGCGTAGCCGTGCATCAGCCGGCCGATAAGCAGCGCGGCGCCAAGCACGATCAACAGGTAGAAATTGGCTGACTGCAGTTCGGCGACAAGCAGTAGCAGGACGCCGATCGGCGCATATTCCGCACAATTGGCCTGCCCGCGGATGGCGCGCTGCAGCGCCTCGTTGCCGCCATCGCCAAGCGAAACTTTGTTCTGTCCCCGCAACCTGATGACATTGACGCTGAGAACGATAAGCGTCAACGCGAGCAATCCCGCCGTAATGGCGGTAACCGTGATGTCCATTCGCCTCCCTCCACCTTGACCGAACCGAAAGCCGGTGATGGGAAGCAAGCTTACCGCATTTTTGCTGTCAGGATGAGCTTTGCGACTGCGGCTGGAGCGTCGAGTTGCACATAGTGGCACGCACCTTCCAGGAGGTGCAGCGTCGAGTTCGGAAAGATGTCATGAAATTCGCGCGCCACGCCGCTGTTGAGATCCTGGTCTTCAGCACCGAAAAGCACGAGCACGGGCGGCGCAAACCTTTTCATCCGCGGCAAATTTTTCGCCCGGCTGGCAATTTCCTCCCGCAGAACCTCGTTCAACCCGAAAAAGGCGGGTCTCATGGCAAAGGAATAATAGGAGAGAATTTTGAGGTGCTGGTCTTTTACGTCCGCGTCGCAATAGAATTTGCCCAGCTGCTCGGTATGTCCCGACTGCCATATCCCATCGAACAGGCTGGCGACGAATACCGCGATGTCCCGTTTGATCCCGGTCGACGAAAACCGCTCGATCGCATCCGGTGCCTTTACCGCTTCGGACGGGCTATAGACGGTATTCAAAAGAACAAGGCCGGCGGTTCGTTCCGGATTGTCCAGCGTCCAATCGATAACAGGAAAGCCGGAGGCGTCATGCGCAACGAGGATGACGCGGTCGAGCTTGAAGTAATCGATGACCGCCTCCAGATCGGTACGCAAACTCGCCGCGTCATAGCGATGCCCGTCGGGTTTGTCGGATCGTCCCCACCCTAAAAAGTCGAAGGCAATGGTTTGCCGGTCGGCGCCCAACAAGGGTGAAAGCCGGTCATAGAGATGAAGATTGTCTGGAAATCCATGCAACAGTATGAAGGGCGGCTTACCATTCTTTTCACTGGAACCAAAGGCACGAGCGTACAGTTTCAACTCGCCACGTGGCACCGAATGCGCCGTGTACCTGTGTTGATCAGCATAGTCCCGATCATAAGCTTCGACCGCATCGCCATAATCGGCAACACCGCAGCCCGCGACAACCATCGCGAACAGAGCGGCTGTGCCGGGTTGCCAAAATCGCTTCGAGAGCATGAGCTTCAGTCCGCCAGTTGTTTAGTGATTATTTATTATATAGTCACTATTTTTTTTATAGCAACTTGCAATAATTATTAATCCGGTACATTTTCCTCCAATGACCAAAGGCTATAATCAGATGTGTCCGGTCGCGCGTACACTCGACGTCATCGGCGAGAAATGGACCATCCTTATTCTCCGCGACCTGCTCATTGACGGGCCGCGGAAATTTCAGGACTTCGAGAAATCCATGCCCGGCATCGCGCCAACCACCTTGTCGGCGCGGCTCAAGACCCTGCAGGCGAGCGATATCATTGAAAGCCGGCTATATTCCAACCACCCACCGCGTGCCGAATACAGCCTCACTCAGAAAGGCAAAAGCCTCGGCAAAATTGTCGGCGCGATGCGCGACTGGGGCGTCAGGCACGCCGGTGCTGGCTAACGCCGTGCCGTATACCGATCCTCAGACGTAATCGCCGGAAAATTTCTGCTGGATCGATCGGCCGACATGCAACGGGTCGTATTTCGGCGGGTCGCCGGGCCCCTGGCAAGTGGGCACACATTCCACCACCGCGTCGTAATCGGGGATCGCGAAGTAGGGCACGGAAAACCGCTCCTGCCCCGTGCGGTTGACCACGCGGTGCTTCGTCGAGCGAAAGCGGTCGTTGGTCCAGCGCGCCATGTAGTCGCCGATATTGATCACGAAGCTGCCTTCGATTGGCGGCACCGTCGCCCAGCGGCCGGACGGGGTTTGTACTTCCAGGCCCGGTACGTCGCCCTGCAGCACGATCGTGAAGGCTGTCGCGTCCGCGTGCGGCCGGTTGCCGTAAAGGCCATCCGTCGGCGGTGCCGGCGGGTAATGCAAGAGTGACACCTGCGTTAAAGGCTTTTCGTAAAAGCCCAGGAAGTAATCTTCTTCGACATCCAGCGTCAGCGCGAAGGTGCGCAGCAGGTTCGCCGCCACGCCGTCGACGGCTTCGAAATAACCAAGTAGCGTCTCGCGCCAGCCGGGCAGCCCGCGCGGCCACTTGTTCGACTGCTGGATTCGGTCGCCCGCCAGGATGTCCGGGTCGTCCAGCGGCAATTCGCGCTGGTACTTGAACGCCTCCATCACGTCAGGGGCCGCTGTGTCGGGATAAAGCCGCGCGCCAACAGGCTGATAGCCTCGGCTGTGTTCGGGCGAAATCAGCAGCGCCGGATCCATGCGTTGTTCGAGTGGCACATCGAAAAAGCGCCGCGCGGCATCGAAAATTCCGCGTATCGTTTCCGGCGATATGCCGTGGTTCGTCAGATAGAAGAAGCCGATGCCTTCGCAGGCCGCGCCGATGGCGTCCGCAACGGTCTGCTTATCCGCGGAGCTGCCCGAAAGGAAAGGCGCAAAATCGACGACGGGAACCTGCTCCATGAGTCGCTTTCATTCGGGTGGCAAGCGCATAAGGGCAAAACTTCGCCGTCGTCCACCCCCACCTTAGTCCTCCCCCCTCAAGGAGACCTCTGCGAAATGGGTAGCAACTTTGTCGAAACGGTGATTCTTTAGAGTGATCGCTATGACGGAGGTCTTGATGGGTGAGAAGCGGGTTGGTGAGGGTGGCTTTGCGGATGCGTTTGTGGCGCCGGGTGCGGGTTCGAATAAACGTCTGGAGCGTATCGAAGGTCTTTTCGACTGGTCTCGCTTCGAGAAGCTCCTGAAGTCGGTTCGCTCGAAGAAGGGGCGCAGAGGGTATCCGGCGCTGTCGATGTACAAGGCGGTTTTGCTGCAGCAATGGTATGGTCTTTCCGACCCGGACCTGGAGGAGGCGTTGGGGGATCGTCTGTCGTTCCGACGGTTCTGCGGGTTCTCGTTGAGCGACGAGACACCGGACGAGACGACGTTCGTGCGCTTCCGGGCGGCGCTGGCAGAGAGGAAACTGACGGCGAAGCTTCTGGCGGAAACGAACCGGCAGTTGGAGCGTCACGGGCTGATGCTGAAGACGGGCACACTGATCGATGCCACCCTGATCGAGGCTTCGGTCAGCCGGCCGTCCGGTGTTTCCGGCGAGCGTTCGGCGCTCGATCCGGATGCCGATTGGACGCGGCGCGGGCGCACGGCCTATTTCGGGTACAAGGCGCATATCGCCGTCGATCAGGGCTCCGAATTGATCCGCGATGCGATGATGACGTCGGCCAAAACCTATGAGAGCGAAGTGGCCGACGCGCTGATCCAGGGCGACGAGCGGGCGGTCTATGCTGACAAAGCCTATGAGCACAAGGAGCGCCGCCGGCGCCTCAAGGCGAGGGGCATCAAGGACCGGATCATGCACCGCAGCCATAAGAACCAACCGGCGCTGCCGCACTGGCAACAGGTCCGCAACCGCCTGATCTCCCCGATCCGCGCTAATGTCGAGCGCCTGTTCGGAACTCTGAAGCGGTCTTACCGATACCGCCGGGCCCGATACAGGGGGATGCAGAAGAACCAGTCCCACCTTCATCTCCTGTGCATCGCCATGAACCTGAGACGTGCCGAAACTCTTATGCCCTGACACCGTCCCTTGCCGATCTCGTCAAGAGCGTCCCAAAACCCAACGCGAAAAACCGCCAAACCTATGCACCAACCTCCAAACCCAACGATTATCTCCGATCCTGAACCCGTTTCGCAGAGGTCTCCTTGTGGGGGAAGGTTAGGATGGGAGTGCCTTGCTACTCCAGTTCCGAATCGCGCAGCACCGCGCCGCCGCTCATCAGTTCTTCGATAGCCCCCTCATCGTACCCGATTTCGCGCAGCACCTCGGGCCCGTGTTCGCCGAAGCGCGGCGCGTGGGTGCGGATGCTGTTCGGCGTCTTGGCGTAATTTACCGGCGCCCGCACCAGCAGGGTTTCCCCTTCGGTCGGGTGTTGGTGTTTCTCGAACATGCCGACGGCCTTGAGATGTTCGTCCTCCATGAGGTCGTCGAGATCGGCGATCGGCATGCAAGGGATCTGCTGTTCCTCGCAGACCGCGACCCACTCCGCCGTGGTCCGTTCCGGCGTGCATTCGCCGACGAACCCGTACAGATCGTCGACGCTGCCGATGCGGGCGCGATAGTTCGAAAAGCGTGGATCGTCCATCAGCTCCGGCCGGCCGACGGCGGTGAAGAAGTTCAGCCAGTGCTTGTCGCTATAGGGCAGCATGCAAACAAATCCGTCCTTGGTCGGAAACGGCCGGCGGGCGTTCGTCATGACCCGCGCGTAACCCAGCTCGCTGATCGGCGGCTCGTAGGCGCAACCGTTGATGTGCTCAACCAGGTTGAAGCTCACCATGGTCTCCAGCATCGGCACTTCGACGAACTGGCCTTCGCCGGTCCGCACCTTGTGCAGTAGCGCGAAGGCGACGGCCTGGCTCATGGTCAGCCCGGTGACCTTGTCCGCAATCGCTGCCGGCACGTAGCGTGCCGCGCCATCCTGCCGCTTGAACATGCTGGCGAGCCCGGACGACGCCTGGATCGCGTCGTCATAGGCCGGCTTGGACTTGTAGGGCCCGTCCTGGCCGAACCCGTAAGCGCCGACATAGATGATGTCCGGCTTGATCGCCGCGACCGCGTCATAGTCGAAGCCCAGTCCGGCCATCGCCTGCGGGCGCATATTGTGTATGAACACGTCCGCCGTCGGGATCAGCTTGCGCAGCACCTCTTTCGCCGACTCCTCCTTGAGGTTCAGCGCCAGCGAACGCTTGTTACGGTTGGCGTTGAGGAAGATGCCGCCCATGTTGACGTTCTTCACGGCGCCCATATTGCGCGCGATGTCGCCGGTCGGCGGGGCTTCGACCTTGATCACGTCGGCGCCGGCATCGGCAAGCGCCTGGGTTCCATACGGGCCGAGCAGGACCGTAGTGATATCGATTATGCGAATTCCATCGAGCGGACCTGGCAACCTAATTCTCCCTTACGCAACAAGTGTCTTTTGTTCATTTCAACCAATAATATCCGCCGGGCTACCGTTGACCAGCCCATTGCGTCCCCGACACGGATTCCGCAGATGCGAAAGCGGCGCGAATAGCATCGATGGCATCGCCGGGCAACGGTCCTTGCGCGGCGGCTTCGATATTCCGCGCGGCATTATTCGGGTTCGTCGTGCCGACAATCGCTGTCGTGACGCCCGCCTGAGACAGGGTGAACCGCAATGCAATCATCGGCCAAGGATCTATAGGGCCGCCAGTGAACCCAAGATCGCCGGGGCTCAGGCCCATAGCGGCGAACCGTTCCGCATAGGTCGTCGTGTAGTTGGCATAGAAGCCCGGCTGCTCGCCCACCCCCAACCAGGCCGCATTGGCAACCGGCCGCTTGACAATGATGCCGATATCGCGGCGCTGCGCTTCCGGCAGCAGCGTGTCGATATTGGCCTGATCGCAAATATTGACTGAGGTTTCGATCACGTCGATGGCGTCGAGGCCGGCCGCGTAAAGTGCGGCCTCATTATCGCCCGAATAGCCGGCATGGCGGATCTTCCCGGCGTCGCGCGCCTTGACCAGCGCCTCGACCGCCTCACCCTTTTCCAGCACTTCCTGATCGCAGGAATGCAGCAGCATGACGTCGAGATGATCGGTCTTCAGCCGCCGCAGCGCCCGGTCGACCGTCTGTTCGATGACCGTCGCCGACCAGGCCTCGCCGTCGAGATCGTCGAACGCCTGCCCGCATTTCGAGACCAGCACATACTCGTCGCGCCGGTGGCTCACGGCATTGCCGATGGCCTCCTCAGACCCCGGATAACCCGCCGCCGTGTCGACGAAATTGACGCCGTTATCGAGCAAATAGTTGAGGATTTCCGCGACACGGTCCTGCTCGGTACCGAGGAAACCGACAGGTCCGCCGCCGAAGCCCAGCGCCGACACCTCGAGGCCTGTCCGGCCCAGTCGTCTCTTTTCCATATCCCGTCGTCTCCCTGTATTCCGTGCAATCGCGCGCGCAACCGTGATTCAATAGCCTCCGAGCCCCCGGCTGTCGATCCCGTCCACACATTCCGATGTTTCTGACCACATTCATAACAGCAACAACCGTCATCCCGGACAAGGCGCGCAGCGCCGCCGATCCGGGAACCAGGCTGCGCAGGTATTTGCATCGGGGCTGGACCCCGGATCAAAGTCCGGGGTGACGGGATTTAGGAAGTCCAACTGGTCTGCACACCCGAACCCTAGTCTTCCCACCCCTCCCAATGGATGATGTCGTCGGCCGGGCCTCGCTTCGCCGGTTTGAAGTCTGTGCCCTTCGTATAGGCGACCGGCAGTAGCGCCATCTGCACCATGTTGTCTGGTATCCCAAGAAGCGCCGCCGCTTCCGTCTCATGCGCCAGATGCAAGGTCGTGAGACAAGACCCCAGACCGCGTGCCCGCAGTGCCAGCTGGAAGCTCCAGATCGCGGGGAAAATCGAGCCGCCCAGCCCGATCCAAGCTCGCCGTGGCGCGTCGGCGGCAATGTGACCCGCTTCGATGCAGGGAATCACATGCACGGGCGCGTCCTGCATGCGCTCGGCAAGATACTGCGCCGAGTCGAAGACGCGCGTGTCTTGCGTTGCGCCGCGTTCTTCCGCCGCCTGCTTCGCCGTTTCCAGATAATTGCCAACGCCCTTGCGATAGAGATCGCCAAGGGTTTTGCGCTTGTCCGCATCCGTCACGACGATCCAGCGCCAGCCCTGCTTGTTCGACCCGGTCGGCGCCTGCTGCGACAGGTCGATGCAGTCGGTGATGACGGACCTTTCGACGGGCCGGTCAAAGTCAAGCCGCTTGCGTACCGCCCGCGTCGTCGACAGCAGTTCGTCGGTCGTGGCTAGATCGAATGTGGTCATGGCGAGTCTCCTGAAATTATTTCCAACTTCCAAACTGTTTGCGGCGTATTTAACGATGCGCTTACCCCCCATCCTATCCTTCCCCCACATGGGGGGAAGGGAAAAGCAGCTTCTGAACTCCTCTTTGGATCCCCTCCCCCTTGAGGGGCTGAACGGTTTGGATGACCGTTCAGGGCTAGGGTGGGGGTGGACGGCGGTGTTTCCCCCAATCTTCCAACAACGTGCGATTTGTCCCCTCGCCCAATACGGGGCAAGATAATCACCCCGCCGCGACAATCACGAAGGGAACCAACCATGGATGCCGCCTTTACCGCCGAAGACGAGGTCTTCCGCGACGAAGTCCGGACCTATTTGCGCGAGGCGACGCCACCCGAACTGAAATACAAGGTCGAGAACGGCATCGAGATGAAGCGCGACGACGTTATCGGCTGGCACAAGATCCTCTACAAGAAGGGCTGGGTCGCGCCAAACTGGCCGGAGGAATATGGCGGCCCGGGCTGGACGCTGACGCAGAAATACATCTTCGATGAGGAGCTCGGGTTCGCCGGTGCGCCGCGGCTCGTCACCTTCGGGATCAACATGTGCGGTCCGGTGCTAATCGGCTTCGGCACGGAAGCGCAGCGCGAACGTTTCCTGCCACCGATGCTGTCCGGCGAAGAGGTCTGGTGCCAAGGATATTCCGAGCCGGGTTCGGGTTCGGACCTAGCATCCCTGCAGACGCGCGCCGTGCGCGACGGCGATGAATGGGTCATCAACGGGACCAAGACCTGGACCACGAAGGCACACTGGGCGGACTGGTGCTTCATGCTCGTGCGCACCTCCAGCGAAGGCAAAAAGCAGGAAGGCATTACCTTCGTGCTCGTCGACCTCAAGTCGCCCGGCATCGAAATCAAGCCGATCATCCTGATGGACGGGCTGCACGAGACGAACATGGTTTTCTTCACCGACGTTCGGGTGCCCGTGGAGAATACGATCGGCGAGATCGACAAGGGCTGGTCGATCGGCAAGTACCTGCTGGCGCATGAGCGCATGTCCGGCGGGTCGCTGGGCACCCACAAGACGTTGCTACGCCAGCTCAAGCAGATCGCCACCGACGACGAAGTCAGCGGCGGCCGTCCACTGGCGGAGGATCCGGACTTCGCGCACGAGATCGCCAAGATCGAGATCGAGATGCGGACTCTGGAGGCTTTCAATCTGCGCGCGCTGGACAAGCTCTCCAAGGATGGCGAGCTGGGCGGCAAGGCGCTCGGCGTCGAGGCCAACATCTTCAAGATCCGCAACACGGAAATCCATCAGCGGCTGACCGAGCTGAAGATGAAAGCGATCGGCTACTACGCCAATCCGTATCTGATCTCCGCGCTCAGCCACGGCTGGAACGAACCGCCGATCGGCGCCGAATACGCCAACGGGATCACGCCCGGCTATCTGCATTTCCGCAAGGTGACGATCTATTCCGGCTCGAACGAAATCCAGCACAACATCATCGCCAAGGCGCAGCTAGGGCTTTGAGAAGCCCTCCTTTGTCATACTCGGACTTGATCCGAGTATCCATGCCGATGGCAAGCGTCCTCGTTGAAGTATGGACCCTCGGGCCAAGCCCACTGTTGTCCGGTTTAATTTCTCTAACATATGAAGGCCAACTGATTTTGGCATTGAGGTGTGTTTGGTTCAGGTTCGAGCAGACGGTCAATGCGCTTTCGATGCATGAGGTTTGTTCGGACGAGGCGAGCGAATGCGAGCGGGGATTTGACGGTTTTCTGATCGGCTTTTGCGAGGTGAAGCAAGAGATAGGCGATCAGGGCAACGGTGATCTGAATGCGCACGGCATTCTCGGACCGGCCGAGGAAGTGCCGGATTTTGAGGTTCTGTTTGACCCAGCGAAAGAACAGCTCGATCGCCCAGCGGCGCTTATAGAGGTCGGCGATTTGCCGGGCCGAGGCGTCCAGATCGTTGGACAGGATCCGGAGGGTCTTGCCGGTATCGATCCGCACCGTGACTTCGCGCACGGGCTTGGAGAAGGGGTTTTTGCGGCTCATCCTTTGCCGTTTGGGCAGCAGGCCGACCCGGTCGGACAAGATGTCTTCGCCCTCGGGCACCGCCCGATCGGTGGCCTCTGTTAGCGGCGTGTGCGACTTGAAACGGGTGACAATGCGGCAACCCGCGGCGTCGAGCTTCGCCCACCAGGCGTAATCGTAGTAAGCCAGATCAAAGACATAGGTCGCGCCCGCCTCGATCGGCATCTCCTGCGCCACCTTGATATCGGCGGTCTTTGCCGGCGTCACCGCCGCGTAGACCGGGTGTTCGGCGCCCGCATCGTAAACCACATGCAGTTTCGCGCCACAGGCCCTGGCCGAAAAATACGCCCACTGCGATCCCCGGCCACTCAAGGCAAGCGGACTGGCATCGATCAGGTAGGTCGCCTCGCCAAGCGTCCGCCGCAACCCGCGCCCGGCGCGCCCAACCAACGCCGTGAACAGCTCCGAGAACACCGCGCTCGGCCGCGTCGCGTTCGCATCGGCCAGCGTCGAACGCGTCACAAGGCGACCGCCGACATGATAGAGCCGGGCACGATGGCTCTGTAGACCGCCGACGATCTCGCGCAAGCTCACCGCACCGGAAAGCTGAGCATATAGCAGGGCGATGAACTGGTCCTTCGTGCTCAGGCGGCGAACGTGTTTGTCGGCTTCATGCCGTTCCACCAAAGCCGCAAAACGATCCCAAGGAACACGCTTCATCAGATCATGAAATACGCTATTCTCATGCCGCATGGTGTTGATCCTTTCCCGTGTCCAAAACGTCGCCAAACGATTGGTCACCAGTAGAATCAATGCCATGCAAACCGTCCACTGAATTAAACCGGACAACAGTGGGTCAAGCTCAAGCATGACGGTTAAGGGGGAGGTGCAATCCGATTGGTATGGTTCGGCTTATGGTTAGCCCATACCATATTGATAAAAAACACCGTTTAAGCTTGCGCCACCGCAATTGACAGCGCACAGTCGCGCCAATACGCGGATCGCTTGCAGGAGGAAAAATGGAGGCCGTTGTCGAGCGGCCACGGCACGACAGCTGGATTATCGGGCTGATCAGTACGGGGCATTTCCTCAGTCACTTCTATTATCTGGCCCTGCCGGCGATGTTCCTCTTCCTCAAGGAAGAGTTCGGCGTCAGCTATGCGGAACTTGGCCTGGCGATGACCGCCTACAGCTTGCTGGGCGGGCTCGTACAAGCGCCGGTCGGCTTCATGGTCGATCATTTCGGGCCGCGCCGGGTGCTTCTGGTCGGCCTGGGTCTGAATGCCGTGGCGGTCAGTCTGATCGGCTTCGCCGACGCCTACTGGATTTTGCTCGTCCTCGCCGTGATTGCCGGCCTGGGCAACAGCGTGTTCCATCCGGCGGACTATTCGATCCTGTCCGGCTCGATCAGCGAAGGACGCCTCGGGCGCGCCTTTTCGATACACACCTTCTCCGGCTTCCTCGGCGGCGCCTGTGCCCCCTTAACGATGCTGGCCATCGCCGGGTTCAGCGATTGGCGGACGGCCTTCATTGCCACCGGGCTCGTCGGGGTCGCGGTCTGGGCGGTGATGCTGGTCCGCAGCGACATGTTCGTCGGTGAAAGTGCAAGCACCAAGAAAACCGCCCCGAATGGCACGACGGACAAGCGCGGCATGCGTCTGCTCATGACCGCACCGGTCCTCCTGTTTCTGGGATTTTTTATCTTCTATGGCATGGCCAGCGGCGGGTTGGTCGCCTTCACGGCCAGTAGCCTGATCAATCTGCACGGCCTGAGTGTCGATCTCGCGAATACGGCACTCACGGGCCATTTGTTCGGCGTGGTCGGCGGCATCTTCTTCGCCGGTTTGATCGTCGACCGGTTCAACCGGCACGGCATCACCGCCGCAGGCGCGATGATCCTCGCGACGGCGTTCGTCCTCCTCCCCCTCGTCGCCGGGCTGCCGCACATCGCCCTTATTGCGATTATGATTGTCGTGGGAATTGGCCTCGGCCTCGTGTTGCCGCCGCGCGATTTGATGGTCCGCGAGATGACCCCGCCCGGTCAGACCGGCAAGGTCTTCGGGTTTGTTTTCGTCGGTTTCGCGGTCGGCTCCGGCCTCACGCCCTTGTTCTTCGGCTGGCTACTCGACGCGGGCATGCCGCATATGGTGTTCGTCATCGCCGCCGCGTTCATGGCAATCGCGCTCTGCTCGATCACCGCGGCACGGAAGCTGTCCAGACGGCTTTAGGCAACCTGTTCGACCGTCGGCACATCGCCGGCCAGGGTGGTGCGGCGCATATCGCGGACCTCATTCTCTGGGAAGGGCCGCGCCCGGTGCATCGTCTGGCGGTTGTCGTACATCACCAAATCGCCGACGCCCCATTTATGGGAGTACACGAACTGCGGCTGCGTGGCGTGTTCGATCAAATCGCGCAGAAACAGGCGCGCTTCCGGCACCGGCCAACCGACGATGCCGCCGGCATGCGACGCCAGATAGAGTGATTTGCGCCCCGTCACTGGATGCGTCCGCACCAGTGTCTGGCGTACCGGCGCAAACCGCTCGCGCTCCACATCGGAGAGATCGAAGAAGCCGCATTGCTGGCGCGAGTAGATCTGCGAATGTTCGCAGACGAGCCCCTCGACTTCCGCCTTGGTGTCGTCGTCCAGCGCATCGTACGCCGCGCGCATATCGGCGAATTCCGTATTCCCGCCCTTCGAGGTCACGCTGTGCGCGTGCAGCAGCGAGTATTTCGCCGGCACCTTCTTGAACGAACTGTCGGAATGCCACAGCCGGTTGCCAATCGCAAACAGCCGCCGCCGATCGTCGCGCGCCATGGGTTTGTTTTCCTTATCCAGGTTCGACACGTCGGCAAAAGTGTCCGGCAGGCGGTAATCGTCCTTGGCGCGCAGGCTCGCTTTCGAGGGCGGTTCGATCTCGCCGAGGCTGAGCGTAAAGGCCATCTGCTGGTCGCCGGTGAGGACCGGACCGCGAAACACCAGCAAGGCGTATTCGTCCATGCCAGCATGGATCGCCGCCGCCTCTTCCGCCGATAGCGGCTTGGTCATGTCGACTCCCTCGACCTCCCCCGCGAAACAGGGGCCGACTTGACGAATGTTGATCGGCATCTCGGAACCTCCGTGTAGTGGCAACGATCAATCTTAGAACTTGGGACGCCGCCGTCCACCCCCACCCTATCCCTGAACGGTCACCAAAGCCGTTCAGCCCCTCAAGGGGGAGGGGAACCGCGACGTCACCTTATTTAAATATTCCCTTCCCCCCTTGTGAGGGAAGGTTAGGATGGGGGGAATGCGCCAACGCTTCGTTGCGCCGCAGGGACCTCCATTTGGTGTGTCCAAACTAATTCAAGGCACGCGAGACCGCCATGTTCGACACCCTGATCCCGACAACCCTGGTGGGCAGTTATCCGCAGCCGGCCTGGCTGGTCGACAAGGAAAAGCTGCTCGGCAGCGGTCCGCCGCGCGTGCGCATGCGGGAGGTCTGGCGGGTCGCTGACGATCTGCTCGAAGAAGCGCAGGACGACGCCACCTTGGCCGCGCTGCACGATCAGGAACGCGCCGGGATCGATATCGTCAGCGACGGCGAGGTCCGGCGTGAGAGTTATTTCAACCGCTTCGCCAATGCGCTCGACGGAATCGACCTTGAAACCCCGGGCATCGTGCCGAGCCGCAGCGGCCGGCCGACGCAGGTGCCGCGTGTCGTCGGGCCGATCCGCCGCGCGAAACCGGTGCAGGTTCGCGATGTCGAATTCCTACGCGCCCATACCGACAAGCCGATCAAGATCACCATCCCCGGCGCCTTCACAATGGCGAAGCTGGCGCTCGACGAGCATTACGGCGATCAGGAAACCCTGATCATGGCCTACGCCGACGCGCTGAACGAAGAAGTCCGCGAATTAAAGGCTGCGGGGGCGGACGTGATCCAGATCGACGAGCCCTACATGCAGGCCAACCCGATCGAAGCGGAAAAATTCGGCGTCGCCGCCATCGACCGGGCGCTGGATGGCGTCGACGGTCCCACGGTCGTGCATCTCTGTTTCGGCTACGCCTATGTCGTCAGCGAGAAGCCCGAGGGGTATTCCTATCTGCCGCAACTGGACGCCTGCTGTGCCGGCGCGATCTCCATCGAAGCGGCGCAGCCGAAGCTCGATCCGGCGATTCTGGAAAAACTGCCGAACAAGAAGGTGCTGTTCGGCGTCATCAATCTCGGCACCGAAGAAGTGGAGACGCCGGCGCTGGTCGCCGAGCGGCTGCGCGGTGCGCTCAAGCATATCCCGGCCGACCGCCTCATCGCCGCGCCCGACTGCGGCATGAAATATCTGCCGCGCGGCGTGGCATTCGGTAAACTCAAGGCGCTGGCCGAAGGTGCTGCCATCATCCGTAACGAATTACACTGAATCGAGAGAACAGATGGGAATGGAAATCGAAATTACGGCCGCCGACGGCGAGATCTTCGCAGGCTATTTAGCCCTGCCGAAGACAACCCCGGCGCCGGGCATCGTCGTCCTGCCGGAGGTCTTCAACACGAACCGGCACATCCGGTCCGTCGCCGACGGCTATGCGGAAGACGGGTTCGTCGCCCTCGCGCCCGACGTCTATTGGCGGCAGGAGGCGGGCTGCTACCTGCCCTATACCGACGACGGCCGCGCCAAGGCGCAGGCGCTGCGGGCGCAAATGGACACCGACCAATTCGCCCGCGACCTCGGCGATACCGTGGCGGAGCTGAGAGAGCACGATGCGTGCACCGGCAAGGTCGGCGTCATGGGCTTCTGCCTCGGCGGCAAGTTCACCTATCTGTCGAGCGTGCGGCACAAGATCGACGCGGCGGTCAGCTATTACGGTGTGCAGATCCACGAGCATCTCGACGAGGCCGACGGGCTGAACTGCCCGCTCATCATGAACTTCGCCGAGAACGACCCGCATGTCCCCGCCGACACCGTCGAGACGATCCGGGCCCGGATGGGCGACATGGACAATGTGCAGATCCACATCTATCCCGGCACGGAGCACGGCTTCAACCGCTTCGGCTACGACCCGTACAACGAAGCGCAGGCCGCCATCGCGCGGGACCGCACGCTGGCGCATTTTCGGCAATATCTGGGTGGTACGTAGGTCAGACGCCGGGTCTGGCGGGTCAATGGCACTGCGGGAGAACTCGCGCTTTCGATCCGGCTAATCACTCCGACGGCGGCGCCCGTACCCCGCCAAACCCGCTAAGCCCACTCCGAATAGGAGCAACGCCGAGGGTTCCGGGACCGAGTTCACTGTCTGGGGAGTCACACGGAACCTGGCGTCCCGATTGACAACAGCGCTGCTTTGACTGAAAAACTCTCCCCCGGCGTAGGGATTGCCGCTCGTGCTGTTGATCCCCCAGCGCGGACTGTTTCCGGGCGCGGGCGCTTCCACCTCAGCCGTATAAACCTGACCAACCGCAAGTGCGACGGAAGAAATATCAAAATCAAAGAAACCCACGAACCCGTCCGCGAGCGAAAAGTTGGTCGAGAATAGGGTAGCCCCTCCAAAACCGGAGCCATCATGGAGAGAGAACGCTAGGGAATCGTTGGGGAAACTCGGATTTATTTCTTCAAAAGAAAAGGCGAAACTGACAAATGAGTCTTCGGCCGTGAATGATTGGCCAATCCGCTCAGCAGAATTTATTTGTGTGTTACTGGGACCGAGATCTTGAAGTATCACGCCGGCGTTTGCCGTCCCTGCCGCGGCGAGCAGCACGAAACCGAGCGTTCCCCCAAACAAGTTGCGTTTCATATGCCTTTTCCTTTCAGTTTTCGACGGTTGACGCTAGGCCATACCACCACCAACCCAAACTATCTGAAGCAAAATTCGTGCCAAATTCCAAAGTAACATAGATTCAATGGCTTAGAAGGTCCGCCCCATAACGATCGCAAAAACTGTAAACTATTCCGACACAGTCTGCGGACATTTTGACGAAAAAAATCGACACGAACCAAATTTTATATTTATTTACAAAAGTTTATAGGTCCGCAAGAAACATCTTCGCCATTGTAAGATTTTTCGACACCCGTTACGGCGCCTAAGGCGATCCACCTCGCGCTATAAATTGGGGAACAGTGCGAATAGCAGGCCCATATCGCGTTGTCGACAGCAACCTCACCAACTTATCACCCGGAATCTGCGGCGCTTCTCGCCTTGTTCAGGATAACGGCTCCTGTATGCAGCAATGGCTTCTACACCACCGGCGCGGGCGGCTTGGTGTAATCCTCGTCGCTGACCTTCTCGAACCACTCCGTACCTTCGCCCGTGTCGCTCGTTTCCGACATCGCGAGATGGATGAACAGCCGGTCGGACGCCGCCCCATGCCAATGCCGCGTGTTCGGCGGGATGACGGCAGTGTCGCCGGGGTGCAGTTCCTGCACCTGCTCGCCTTCGAGCTGAACCCGGCCGATGCCGGTCACGCAATACAGCGTCTGGCCAACCGGGTGGGAATGCCAGGCCGTCCGCGCGCCGGGTGTGAAGGACACGTTGGTGGCGCGCATCCGCGACGGCGCCTCTCCCACGATCACCGGATCCTGCCAGACCTGCCCCGTAAAGTTATCTTCCGGCGCCATTTTGGTCGGCCGGTCGTTTGCGCGTTTGATGTCCATGATTGCTCTCCCTCGTTTCCCGATCCGATCAGGTTAGGACAGCATGCACCACCCCGCAATCCGGTGGCTCGCGAACGTTTCTAAAAAGATGATCTAGATTCCCACAAATAATCAATTATAGTGATTAATTATGATCGATACCCGACATCTCCAGACCTTTCGCGCCATCGCTCGAAGCGGCAGTTTCACCCATGCGGCGGACGAGTTGGGCTGCGTGCAGTCCAACGTGACCGCGCGCATCCGCAAGCTGGAGGAGCGGCTCGGCGTCGCCCTGTTCGAGCGGGACGGTCGCGCCACGAAACTGACCACGGCTGGCACCCGGCTGGAAGCCTATGCCGAGCAGATCGTTTCCCTGATCGAGGAAGCGGAAACCGTGGTCGCGGACGCGGATGGCGAGCGCGCCGGGCTGCGGCTCGGCGGACTGGAGAACGCGACGGCGACACGCCTGCCGGCGCTGATCAAGCGCCTGCATGAACGGTTCCCCGATGCGCCGCTGTCCCTGATGACCGCGACGACCGACGAGCTGGTTACGGCCGTGCTGGACCGGCAGGTCGACGCGGCATTCGTCGCCGGCCGGGTCGACCATGATGCGCTGGACAGTAGGGAGGCGTTCCGCGAGACGATGGTATGCGTCAGCCCGAAGGGCCAGAATGCCCTGGCCCCGCTGATCGCCTTCCGCCAGGGCTGCTCCTACCGCGCGCTGGCCGAACAATGGCTGCGCGATATCGGCGCCGTCCCCGTGCCGATCATCGAGATGGGCACGCTCGACGGCATGCTGGGTTGCGTCAAAGCCGGCGTCGGGATCGCCGTCGTGCCGCGCATCTCCGCCGAAGCCAGCGTCCACCGCGACGGCTTCGACATCGAAGACCTGCCCGCGCCTCTCGGAGACTGCCGCACCTACCTCGTCTGGCGGCAGGACCGCGCGCCGACGAAACCGCTGCAGCAGCTGATCGACTACCTTTCCGATGCAACGGCATAGATCCAGCGATATGAGAATCGAAGAAATCCCCACGGGCGTTCAGCCGCCCTGGGACATCAACGTCATCGTCGAAGTACCCAAAGGCGGCGAACCGGTGAAGTACGAGTTGGATAAGAAGTCCGGCGCGCTCTATGTCGACCGGATCATGCACACCGCGATGCGCTACCCGTGCAATTACGGCTTCGTGCCGCACACGCTGTCCGAAGACGGCGACCCCATCGATGTGCTGATCGCCAGCGACGTTTCGCTGTTCCCGGGCTGCGTCGTCCGCGTGCGCCCCGTCGGCGTTTTGTTCATGACGGACGAAGCCGGACCCGACGAGAAGATCTTGTCGGTTCCCGTCGACGCGCTGCACCCTTACTACACCGGCGTCGACAGCTACGAGGACCTGCCGGAAATCCTGCGCGAACAGATCTCCCACTTCTTTCTGCACTACAAGGACCTAGAGCCCAACAAATGGGTCAAGCTGGACCGCTGGGGCGGCCCGGACGATGCGGCAAGACTGATCGAGCAGGCGATAGAACGCGCCGGAACGTAATCAGTACCCCGCCGCCAGCTCCCGGGAAATCAAGATCTTCTGAACCTCGTTGGTGCCATCGTAAATCTGAAAGACGCGGGCGTCGCGGTAGTATTTTTCGACCGGATAATCGTTGATGAAGCCGTAGCCGCCATGCACCTGGATTGCGGCGGAGCACACTTTCTCCGCCATAACGGAGGCGTACAGCTTTGCAATCGATGATTCCTTGATGCAGCGGACGCCAGTCTCCTTCAGCGCCGCCGCGCGGTGGCACATGGCGCGTGCGACCTCGATCCGCATGGCCATTTCCGCCAATTGAAAGGCGACCGCCTGATGCTCGAAAATCTTCTTGCCGAACGCCTCGCGCTCCCGCGCATAGGCAAGCGCCGCATCCAGTGCCGCCCGCGCCACGCCGATCGCCTGCGCGGCGACCGCAACCCGGCCGCTGTCGAGACCCGATAGGGCAATCTTCAGGCCCTGCCCCGGTTCGCCAAGTATGTCCGAGGCAGGCACTTCCAGGTCCTCCAAAAGGACCTGGCAGGTTTCGTTGGTGCGGTGACCGAGTTTCGACTCGTGGCGCAGGACCTTGTAACCCGGCTGATCCGTCGAAATGAGAAAGGCGGAGATGCCCTTCTTGCCGGCCTCGGGGTCGGTCACGGCAATGACGCAAGCGTAGCCGGAGGACTCGCCGTTGGTGATGAAGGCCTTCGTTCCATTGATCACGTAGCGGTCGTCGTGGCGCTCGGCTCGGGTCCGGATATTGGCGGCGTCGGACCCGGTATGCGGTTCGGTCAGCATCATGCAGGCGAGCGCGTCACCCCGCGCGACCGGCGCCAGATACTTTTCCTTTTGTTCGGCTGTGCCGTAGTCCCGAACCTTGAAGCCGTAGGAATTGGTGCCGTTGATCAGGTTGGCGAAACCGGCGTCACCGGCGGCGATTTCCTCGGTAACCAGCACGTAGGACAGGAAGTCCGCACCGGCGCCAGCGTAGTCCGTCGGCATCGTTACCCCGAACAGGCCGAGCGCGCCCGCCTTACGCACAACCTCCTTCGGAACTGTTGCTAAACGATCCCATTCCGCCGCGAACGGCGCGACTTCCTTCTGAATGAAGTCGCGGGTCATATCGCGGATCGCGATCTGATCATCGGTGAACTCGGTCATGGCGCTTCCCAAACGTTTTCGATGTGCCCGATATTGGCCCTCATGGCCTTCGATGTGTAGCCTTACGCAAAATTGGGCACTGAGTTTGGAAGGATATGCGCATGCAACCGGGTAAATACGGCGTTTGGGTCTCGACAAACGGGCTATCACAGGCGGAACTTGCCGAATTGGCGCAGCGTGTTGAGCGGCTGAACTACGACGTGCTGTGGTATCCGGAATCGCTGGCGTATGAGTCGCTGGCGCTCGGCGGATTCCTGCTTGGCGAAACCTCGAAACTCTGCTTAGCCAGCGGTATTGCCAATATCTACGCCCGCGATCCGGTTACCGCACGGGCCGGTCACGACACCCTGAACAGCCTCTATGACGACCGCTTCATCTTTGGGCTCGGCGTTTCCCATGTGCCGCTGGTCGTCAATCAGCGCGGCCACACCTACGGCAAGCCGGTCGCGACAATGCGCGCCTATCTGGAAGGCATGGCAGCGGCGAACATCGCGCTCGATCCACCGGCACGCAACGTCGTGCTCGCCGCGCTCGGCCCGAACATGCTGGCCCTGTCGCGCGACATGGCGGAAGGCGCGCATCCCTATTGCGTAACGCCGGAACACACCGCCATCGCCAAGGACATCCTCGGCCCCGACAAGTGGCTGTGCGTCGAGCAGAAGATCTGCCTGACCACCGACACCGCCAAGGCCCGCGACGTCGCCTCGAAGCAGCTGCAGCGCTATATGGCCCTGCCCAATTACCGCAACAACTGGCTGCGCACCGGCTTCAGCGAGGAAGACATCACCGGCCGCGGATCCGACCGCTTCCTCGACGGCATGGTCGCCTGGGGCAGCGCGGACGACATTCGCGCGCGCCTCAAGGCGCACAAAGACGCCGGAGCGACCCATGTCTGCATCCAGCCTTTCGACCCTGACGGCGAAGCGCCCTACGACATGAAGGCGCTCGAAGCGCTGGCGCCATAGGTCAATCGAGGGAGGAACCGACATGACGCTACCGGTCTACGAAGTCTATGCGATCAAATATGGCGACCGGGTCGGGTCGCGCGGGACGATCTTCGTGCATGGCGACCCGCACGACGCGCCGCTGGCGATGGATTATTTCGTCTGGGTCATCAAGAACGACGAACGCACCATCGTCGTCGATGTCGGCTACGGCCAGGAAGAAGGTGAGCGGCGCGGCCGCAGCTTCCTGCGCTGCCCGGCAGAAAGCATCAAGCTCGTCGGCGCCGACCCCGACACGGTGCAGGACGTCGTGATCACGCATATGCATTACGATCATGCGGGCAATCTGGCACTGTTCCCCAAGGCGAACTTCCATATTCAGGACAGCGAAATGTCCTTCATCACCGGCCGCGCCATGACCCACAAGGCGCTGCGCCATTCCTTCGTGCTGGACGACGTGCAGCAGATGATTGCTATGCTGTATGGCGACCGCGTCGTCTTCCATGACGGCGACGAGGACTTGGCGCCCGGCATCAGCCTGCACCACGTCCCAGGCCACACGCGCGGCATGCAGTCGGTCAAGGTGCACACGGGGCGCGGCTGGGTCGTGCTCGCGTCAGACGCGGCGCATTATTACGAAAGCCTGGAAGTCGGCACGCCGTTCCTGACGCACGAGAACATGTTCCAAATGCTCGAAGGCTTCCGCCGCCTGCGCAAACTTGCCCCCAGCGACGCCCACATCGTCCCCGGCCACGACCCGATGGTGCTGCAACGCTACCCTGCGCCGTCGCCGGAACTGGAAGGCATCGTCGCACGGTTGGACGTGGCGCCACCGAATGACGCAAGGCACCTCCCCGTCTCTCCCAAAACGAGCAATTTTTAGCCTTGTGAGCCGTAACCCGAGATTGGGAATAAAGCCAAACACATTCCGGTATAAGGAAAGCACTAACCGGTATAAGGAAAGCGCTAACGAGAAAAATTTTCCTACATTTTTCCCTTCAATTAAGGATTTTCGATCATTACCGGAGAGTTCATTCGATTAAGTATCCTCGCTTGTGACGGTTGGCGGCGGCACGCGCGCCAATCGGTATTGGAGACGTAAAAATGCCCGACAGGGCCGGCGAAAATAACCTGTTGTTCCAACATTTGCTGCAAACAACGCAGGAAGGCTACTGGCATATCGATAACGACACTCTAACGATCGATGTCAATCCGGCAATGTGCAGGATATTGGGTCTACCGAAGGAAGAGATCATCGGGCGATCGATTTTCGAGTTCGTTGACGAAACGAATACAGCGACGTTCCATCACGAGATTGAAGCGCGCAAGTCGGGAAAACTGGGTAGCTATGAAATAGCGCTCCGCCGGCCAGACGGAACCAATGTACCGTGCTTGAACAATGCGACCCCCGTTTTGAATTCGCGCGGTGAAAAAGTCGCGTCAATTGGACTATGGACCGATATTTCCGAAATAAAGAACGTCCAGAACCTTCTCGTCGACGCAAAGGAAGAAGCAGAGACGGCAAACAACGCGAAGTCGGATTTCCTATCGAGCATAAGCCATGAGCTGAGGACGCCGCTTCATGCACTTCTCGGTTTTGCGGAACTTCTCGCAACAGATCAAGAGCGTGCTCTGGATGAAGTTCAGCAGAAATATGTCGATCGTATTCTGCGCAGCGGCGACCACCTCTTGAATCTCATTGATACGGTCCTGGACTTGACCCGAATCGAGCGTGGCAACATATCGCTTGCGATCGAAAACTTTGCACCGGACGCCGTAATTGCGCGAAGTCTGGAAATAGCCCAGCCTCTGGCCAACCGGAACGGCATTACCCTGACAGACCGGACAGTGGGACAACAATTTCCCGCGATCCGCGGCGACCAGACACGATTACAGCAGGTTCTCATCAACCTGCTTGCAAATGCCATAAAATATAATCGAAAAGACGGTGCTGCCTCCCTGGCTTGCGAGCCGACACCTGACGGGATGATGCGCTTCACGGTCTCCGACACCGGGAGCGGCATCTCTCAACAGGACCAGGAGCAACTATTTGCCCCGTTTCATCGGCTAGGAATGGAGAAAGGTTCGATTGAGGGCGCCGGCATCGGCCTCGCCGTCAGCCGAAGCCTGGTCGAGAAAATGGACGGGAAGCTCACCTTTAACAGTGAGCTAGGGAAAGGCAGCAAGTTTTTTGTTGATCTTCCAATTGCCCCAGCAGATGCACCCGATTGTGCCGAGTCGGAACCGGACACGCGCGTCGCAAAAAATCTCCAGGCACCCTCTCAGATACAATCCGCTGTCCGTATGGTCCTGTATATCGAAGACAATCCGGATCTCATTCAACTCATGGAAAATATTCTGAACCGTGAGCCAGACATGGACATGATCTCAGCTCACAACGCGGAAACAGGGCTGTTTCTCGCGGAAGAGGTGGTGCCTGACATCATCCTGATGGATATAAACTTGCCGGGCATGAATGGTCTCGATGCCTTGCGCAAATTAAGGAACGGCCCCCTCACCTGCGGCATTCCGGTTGTGGCGGTCAGCGGTGCGGCAATGCAGCATGATGTTGAGGGAGGCATTGCGGCAGGATTTTGCGCGTACCTCACAAAACCATTCCGAATGCGCGAAGTCGTCGCCACGATCAACGAAGCCCTCCCGGGAAACTGAGCCTGGCTTAACCTCGCGGCTCAATGTGCAGCGCGGTTTTCCGCGTCAGCGACACGGCACGTATCGACGAGAGAGTAGCGGTGGAGGCCGGTAGAGCGTGCTCCGTCACACCCAGTTTGGTTTTCTTTTGTCCAGGAACGCGGCAATGCCTTCTTCGAAGTTCGGGTGGGCCGCCAAATCGACGGCCTGCTTTTTCTCGATCTCCATCCCCGCATCGAATGTCTGACCGCCGCCGTCGATGAGACAGCGGCGGATTGCCGCCAGAGCATTCGCGGGCTTGCTGGCCAGCATTTCCCCAAACGCTTGGACGTCGTCGATCAACTGCTCGGACGGCGATACGGAATCGACCAAGCCGATCCGCAACGCCGCCGCCGCGTCCATGAGGTCGCCGCCATAAAGCATCCGGAACGCCTCGCTTCGACCGATGAGCCGCACCAGGCTCTGCGTTCCGGCAATCGGCGGAATGAAGCCGATATTGATTTCCGGCTGCCCCAGCCGCGCGTCTTCGGCCGCGAAGCGGAGATCGGCGTGCAACGTCATCTCCAGTCCGCCGCCGACCGCAACGCCCCTAATCGCCGCGAGGACGGGTTTATCCAAGGCGCGGATCACCCGCGCCAGATGATGCGTCTTCTCGATCCAATGCTGCATGCGTCCGGGCTCGGTGTCCTTGAATGCCGATATGTCGGCGCCCGAACTGAAATAGCGCTCGAGCGCGCTCGCGATCACCACGACTTTCACGTCCGGGCGCGCCGCGAGTTCCTGAAGTGCGGGCACAAACTCGTCCAGCATCTCCCAATGGACGGCGTTTACCGGCGGCCGGTTGAACCGGAACCAGCCCACCGACGCCCGAACGTCCAGTTCAATGAATTCGAAAGCCATGCCTGGAGTCCCCGCTTCATTCAGTTTCCGGAATATCATACATGACCTAGTGTGATGGTTCTGAAAGCCGCCGCATTTCGATATGCGGGATCCGCACACCGCGCTTTTCGGTATAGCCTTCGCGCTCTGAGATGAACGCCAGAGACTCATAGAATGTTTGCGCGTTGCGCGTCGAGATCAAGCGACCGATCGTGTGGCCGTTCTTGGCGGCATCTTCCTCACAGGCGGCGAACAGCTTGCGACCGAGACCGCGCTTCTCCAATTCCGGATCGACGAACAAGCTCACCAGCTCATCTTCCCGCCAGGAGGCGAAGCCGGCGATTTCCCCGTTATCCAACGCGGCGATCCAAAACGCCTCGCCGCCCTCGTCGGTGGCCCGCAGATAACCTTCCGGTGTCCGCCCATACAACCACGCCTCGACGATGCGCGGTTCCACCATCCGCGCGCAAACCTGCTGTACGGCTCGCGTATGCACGTCATGCATCCCAGTCGCATCCGCGTCCTGCATAGGCCGAATTGTAAACCCTCGCGTCTCCATTTTCCCTCGTCCGCGTCAATCCTTGACGGCTTCCGCTTCGATCTCGACAAGGTTGTCCGGCCCCGCCAGACCGGCGATTTCGAGATAGGTGTTGGCGCAAAGATGACCTTCCAGCATCTTGTCGCGGACTCGGCGATAGACCAGCACCTGTCCCGGCACCGTGACATAGATGATCGCCTTGACGAGATGCTCCCGCTCGAAGCCGGCCGCAGCCAAAACGGCGAGCACGTTGCGCCAGGACTGCTCCATCTGCGCTTCCAGACCGTCTTCCAGCGTGCCGTCCGAATGGACACCGAGCTGGCCGGAAATCACAATGCGCTCCGCGCTGGCGGCATGCACGACGCCTTGGGCGTAATTCGACAGCGGTTTGATGACCGTATCGGGATTGACGATTTTCATTCAGAACTCCTTGCTTTGATTCGATCCACCACTGATCGCGAGTGTGCAGGCGCGCGCCCTCAGCCGGGAATTGCGGCCATGCCCTTGAGTTCGCAGATCAGGCCCGGCTGCGCCAGTTCGGCGACACCAATCATGGTCATGGCCGGGTAGGGTTCGCCGAGATAGCGTTTGCGGACCGTCATGAACAGCTCGAAGTCGCGCTGCAGATGCGTGCAATAGGCGGTCATTTCGACCAACTCCGTCCATCCGCATCCGGCCTCATCGAGCACGAGGCCCATATTATCGAACATCTGCACCAACTGCGCCTCGGGGTCGGCGACAATGGCAAGATCGGAATCGCGGCCCAACATGCCAGAGATCAACAGCAAATTGCCGACGCGCACGCCTGGCGAATAGCCGCGTTTAGCGCGCAGGATATCGAGTGCCGGCGGCACGATCGGTTCAAAGACGGACATCGGACCCTCCGAATAATAGGCACGGACGAAAATTGGCTTCGGTCATACTACAACACCTTGCCGAGATAGAACCGTGCCGTGTCGTTTGGAAATTCGAACGATCCAAAGACGGCGTATCCCAGCCCCTCGTAGAATTCCTTCGCCTGAAAATCGTAAGTGTCGAGAAACGCCTTCGTCGCACCGCGCAGGCGGGCTTCGCTTTCGATTTCCTCAACGATCTCGCGGCCGAACCCGCCACGACGCTGATCCTGGTCAAGCCACAGACTGCGCACCTCCAACGCACCCATGCGCACGATACCGCGGCCGCCGCCGCGTAGCGTACCGGTATCGTCGCGCAGACAAACCGTAAATATGTCTGCGTCCCAATCGACATGGTCGCGGTTGAAAGCGACGAGCCGCTTGTTCAGTTCCGCATACACATCGTCGCCGGGTGCAACGGTCGTGACTTTCATGCTCTCACCACTCGATAGTGCCGCCGTCGTAGCGCAGGAACGAACCGGACTGTTCCAGCGTCAGCCCGCTGATAATGCCGCGCATACCGGTCACGCTCTCGGTCACGGGGATCTGGCCGCCCTTGCGGGTTTCCGTGGCGACCGAGCCCGGATGCAACACGGCGGTGATCACGCCCTGCTCGGCGAAGTCGAGGGACAGGCTTTTTACCGCCATGTTGAGCGCCGTCTTGCTGCAGCGGTAGGCATAGTGCCCGCCCGACCCGTTGTCGCCGATCGACCCGGATCGCGTGCCGATGAACACCATCAGTTTCGTGCCGCTCCGCGCGACATGCTTTTCGAAGGCGTCGGCAACGTAGATCGGCGCGACGGCGTTGACCCGCATGACGCGGGTGAATTCATCCATGTCGGGCAGCATCAAGGTGCCGGGACCGTCCGGCGCGAAGGTCGCCGCATTGTTGATCAGCAGATCGATGGCTTCGCCGCTCAACGCCTCCGCCAGCGCGGCGACGCCAGCCTGGTCGGAGACGTCCGCATGATGGAAATGCACGTTGTCGGACAGCGCGCTCACCTTATCCCGGCTCGCCTCGTCCAGGCAGATCGCGTGCACGGTCCAGCCGTCTGCCGCGTATTGCCGCGCAAATTCGAAGCCGATGCCGTAATCGCATCCGGTAATAAGAGCCGTGGACATGCAAATCTCCCGTCGGTTAGGGTTGCCGCCGATTCCAGCGTTCACCATTCTTTTAGGTACATTACCATGAGCAGCACGATCATCGCGGACATTGTTGCCTTCTGGCTCGGCCCGAGCCTCGACGGGCCAAAGGTCGCCGCCGCACGCCGCGACTGGTGGTACAAGGGTGGACCCGCAGTGGACGACGACATCCGCGCGCGCTTCGGGTCGATTGTCCCGCAAGCCTGCGCCCGAACCTTGATGGACTGGCAGACGACGCCGGACGGCGCGTTGGCGCTCATTCTGCTGCTCGATCAGTTCACCCGGAACCTGTATCGCAACACGCCGGATGCCTATCGCGGCGACATCTGCGCCTTCGAAATCGTCAACCGTGCCATCGATGACGAGCTGGACCAGGAACTGCATCCGGTCGCACGGATCTGGCTCTACCACCCCTTCCATCATTCGGAGCAGGTCGAAGAACAGGACCGGGGACTCGCATTGCTGCAAAAGCTCCACGATTCCGCGGCACCGGAATGGCACGCCTATGTCCAGCGCAGCATCACCGGCTGGACCCGCCACCGCGACATCGTTGCCCGTTTCGGCCGCTTCCCGCATCGCAATGAGGTGCTGGGCCGGGAGAATACAGAGGAAGAACGCGCCTTCCTGGCGGCGGACGGGGAAAGTTTCGGGCAAGGCGTGCGGATCGCCCAAGCGGAGAAGTGAAATGTCAAAGCCGCGATCCCGCCTGGCCCGGTTCGGCTTCGCGCTCGGCGGGATCACGATCATCCTAGCCGGTGTGCTGCTGCTGATCATGGGCAGCAGCGAGCTGTTCGCTCTTGATCTGTTTGGCTTAACGATTCCTGCCGAAACGCCCGGGGCCATCGTCATGGTCGTGGGCTTCGTGGTGTTTTTCTTCAGCGGACGACGGACCAGTGATACCGGCGATCACGACCCAGAGGAGCATCTGCCCTTCACGCGCGACGTCCGCGACGACATGGACAGCATGCACAGCGACGATATTTGGGACGACGACCGCGACGACGATTAGGCAGCGTTTGCATTCCGCTTCGCCTTTTGAAAATTCAAGACGAAGCAAAGGGGCATTTCAAAACGGCTAGCTCAGCCAGTCGGTGCCGACCTCGCGCTCCAGCTTGCGGGTCATCGCACCCCACTGCATGTTTTTGGACGCACTACCGCCCTTGCCGAACAGTTTCTTGCCCATCTCGATGGTGTAGTCCTGGGTTTCCTTCGATGGCAGCTGTAATTCACGGCCCAGGCTCAGCAGGTCGACCTGGTATTGGCAGGCCATCTCCATCCGGTACATCCAGAAGAACGCCTCCGCAATGGTTTCGCCAACCGTCAACAGGCCGTGGTTGCGCAGCACCATGATGCGGCCGTCGCCGAGGTCCTTGACCAGACGCTCTCGCTCGGAATGGTCGAGGGCAACCGACTCGTAGTCGTGATAGGACACGAAGCCGATGAGCGTCAGCGCCTTCTGATGATAGGGCAGCAGGCCTTCCTTCATGCAGGCGACCGCGTTGCCGGCACGGGTATGGGTGTGCAGCACCGCGTTCAGTTCATACGACGACATATGGATCGCCGAATGGATCGTGAAGCCCGCCGGGTTGATGGGGTATTCGGCCTCGCCGACAACCTGGCCATCCTGATCGACCTTGATCAGCGAAGACGCCGTGATCTCGCCGAAGAGCAGGCCGTAGGGGTTGAGCAGGAAATGCTCGGTCCCCGGCACGCGGAGCGAGATGTGGGTCCCGAACAGATCGCTCCAGCCATAGAGATCGACAAGGCGATAGCACGCGGCGAGGTCGCAACGGGCCTCCCATTCTTCGGGACTGAACTGGCTGGGGACAGGACCGTATTTACTGAGGCCGGCTGTGGGCATGGACATTTTCCTTTTGGGCTTGAATCCTGGAACCGCGAACGGAAGGGCGATCGGCGTGAGATAACCGCAATGCTATCCCGCCGTCACTGGATAAGGCAATTCTGTGGGTGTCGGTGCCGAAAACCGTTGCAGCCTGCGCCTTAGTCCTTCCGGTAGATATAGCCCTGATCGCCCGCGTCATCGATGAGCCGGATCCAGCAATTGCCGGGCGTCGGTTCGGCTTCGAACCATTCCGGGGTCAGGTGCAGCCATTGCATAACGAAGGCCCGCAGGGTCACGCCATGGCAGATGACGATGATGTTCTTGTACCGCCAGCGCTCCGCGTCGCGCAGAAAGGTGCCGAAGGTCTCGCGCACCCGCACGGCCACATCGAAACGACTCTCGCCGAGCGGCACGCGGGCCCAGAACTTGCCCTCGTGATCGACGCATTTCTTGTAGTGCGCGTATTCATTGGGAAAGCGCACCGGCAGCTCCTCGTCGGGAACGCCGTCGAACAGGCCGAATTGCTGCTCGCACAGATTGATATGTTCGCGCCGGTCGAGCGGAACGCTGTCGCCGATCACCGTTTCAATCGCGTGCGCCGTCTCGCGCGTGCGCCGGTAGGGGCTGGTCCAGAGCCGGACGGGTGAAAAAGCCTCATCGCGCGGCAAAGTGCGGAAATAGTCGCGCAGGAACGCGCCCGCTTCCTCCGCCTGCGTTTTCCCCTTGTCCGAAAGCGGGATCACATGGTCGGACAGTTCGGCGTAGATGCTCGCGTCGACGTTGGAAATCGACTCGCCGTGGCGAACGAGAAAGATGCGCATGGCCGTATCCCGAAAAGTTCGAAGACCCCGCTGGATTTATAACGCGAGTCGGCGCGAACGCCCGCGAAATTCGAGGCACGCAAACACAGCAACCGCTTGCTTGCAAAACAGGCTCCCCTTAAAATTGTCGCGAAACTAGTGTGTATAGGGAGACCCCTCTCATGCTCGCATCACAATGGACGTTCACAAGCACATTACGGACAGGAACACTGACAGCCTTCGCAGCGGGTTTATTTATGCTGCTGGCAAGCCTCGCCGCGGCCGCGGAAGACAGGCCGACCGCCAGCCAAATCGAAACGCTGCTCCGCGACGCGCTGACAAACAACCGTATTTTCGTGCCGTCCTTTTACCGAAACGCCAAGCTCAAGGATTTCGAACTGCTCAAGCTGGAGGGCGTGGCGTCGTCTCGCTGGTACGCAGACGTCGAAATGCTGTTCGACTTCGGCATACTGCCACCGACAATCGTGGGCTTCGATCGGGAACGCCGCGGACGCTATACGCTGATTTTGCAGCGGCAGGATACACGACTTGAACTGCTACGCTTCACGCCAAACGCCAAGGTGCACCTGCTACCGGCCAAGCTCTAAAGTCGTACGCGGGGTATTCCGCGGTTACTCCACTCCGTCACCCCCGACTTGATCGGGGGTCCATGGCGATGCCGCGCCATCCGTCTGCATGATGCCGCGGCGATTTATGACAATTGCCATGCCTTGGCTGCACGGTTCGGCCTGGATCCCGGATCAAGTCCGGGATGACGGACAATATTTGTACATACACCCCGCGTTACCTTCGATAGCCCGGATCTATGCCGGCGGCTTGATCGAGACGCGCCAGTGGATGCGGTCCTCTTCCGGCGGGTAGTCGGCGGCAGCGCGGTGGTAGGTGCAGCGGTTGTCCCAGATCACCACATCGCCCTTGCGCCACTGGTGGCGGTACTGCCCGTCCGGCTGGATCATGTAGCCGGTCAGTTCCTCAATCAGCGCCTCGCTTTCGTCTTCCGGCAGCCCTTCGACGGCAACGATCTTGCCGGGGTCGAAATACAGCCCTTTGCGTCCCGTTTCGGGATGGGTGCGCAGGACCGGATGCATCACCGGCGTCCAGTCGCGGTCCTCGGGGTTGAGCAGCGCGGTGCTCTTCTTGCGCCCGCCATAGGTGAACGCGCCGCGCCGGTCGCCGAGCTGCTGCCTCACCGCTTCCGGTAATGCGTCGTAGGCCGCGTACATGCTGGCGAACATCGTATCGCCGCCGGTGCTCGGGATCGCCAGCGCATAGAGCTGCGTCGCCTTGAACGGGATTTCGTCATAGGCGCCGTCGGTGTGCCAATTCTCCGACCCGCGGCCATAGATCGCCTTGTTCAGCTTCCCGTCGGCGTCGAACTTGTCGGTGCCGAGCACGGTCAGCTCCGGATAGTCGGGATGGCGCGTACTCTTCGACGGATGCTCATGCAGGTGCCCGAAGCGGCGGCTGTAACGGAAGAAATCGTCGAGATCCAGAGTCTGATCGCGCACCGCGATGACATTGCAGTCGAGCCAGGTCTGGTAAATCGCATCGAACGCCGCGTCGTCAAGATCCCGGATATCCACCCCGAGAATTTCCGCCCCAATCTCCGGCCCCAGACGGTTCACTTCCATGGCAGCGACGCCTCCTCATACAGCGGTTACATCGTTTCCAACAATAGCATCCAACCGCGTACCGTATCCTGTCAATGGGACCCACCCCGTAGCCGCCGCCCTAAGCCCCGCAGCATTTCTTGTATTTCTTGCCCGAGCCGCAGGGGCACGGTTCGTTGCGGCCGACCTTTTCGACCTGCCGAGGCGGCGCCTTTGGGTTGAAGACGGCCCCGTCGAACACCCAGCGGCCTTCTTCGCGGATGAAGTTGGAGCGTTCGTGGTGAATGGCCGGGCCGCTGCCGTCCTTGTAGCGGGCGACGAATTCGACCGTGCCGGTATCGTCCGTCTCGCCACCGCCGGCCGTCTCGCGGATCTCCAGACCGACCCATTTATGCTGCTCGAACGCCGCCTCGAATTCGGCGACGTCGAAATCGGCGCGCTCCTTCGCCGACAGCGTGTCCGAGAGATACTGGCCCTTGCCGAGCGCGTGGGCGCTGTAACGCGACCGCATCAGCGCTTCCGCCGTCGGCGCCGTCAGGGTTTCGAAATACCGGCCGCAACAGAGATCGAGTTCGGTGCCGGAGCCACAGGGACAGGTATTCATGGAGGGAACAGGCCTTTGCTAGGGGGACAGTGCGCGCGCATCATACTACAGTTCAGCAGCTTCTCCCCCCAAGAGACCTCTCGGAAATAATCGACATCACTGCCGTCCACCCCCGCCCTGGCCCTCCTCCCTCAAGGGGGAGGGGATTAACGCGCTGATTTACCGATCGCATCCCTTCCCCCCTTGTGGGGGAAGGCTAGGATGGGGGGAGGAAACGACTGCGTTCCGCTATTTCGCTGAGGTATCCCCAAAGCGCGGCGTCTCGACTTTTCCGGCCTCATAGGTCAGAACGGACGTAATCGACAATTGAGAAGATCTTCGGCCCTTGAACGATAACCTTGACGCACGCGAACCTTCGGCGACACAGGGCGCTTTGGAAAAAGCGGCAACGAAATTTCGCTGGATTTCGCAAATCGAGGCGCCGGACGCTCCTGGCTTCGTTTTCTTTGGCGGTGAAGTTCACGCCAACGATTTCGGGCATCCTGAAGCGGATTGGCCGGTGGCCAGCCTATCCGGTAAGGGGTTGAACAAGAAGGAAGCGTTCGAAGGCTGTGTCGGCGAGGGCATCGAGCATCTGTCGCGGCTGGAATGGCACAGCGAGGATCTGGCGCAGGGCGCGCCTGACACCGTGCCTCATGGCCACGATACGCCCGTGCTCAGTACCCTTTTAGAGCTGTTGGGCGCCGATCCGGAAGAGGTGCCGGTCGAACTGGATTGGATGCACGCGACCCGTCTATCCGACGGCGAAGCCGTTCTGGTGCCTGCGGACCTCTGTCTGCGCCGCGCACCCGGTGCTCGCGCGCGCGCATTGCCCTCCGCGATAAGCTCCGGGTGTGCCGCCGGGCCAACCAACGAGGCAGCCACAGTGGCGGCGCTTCTCGAACTGGTCGAACGCGATGCTGCGGCCCTGTGGTGGGACGGCGGCCGACGCGCCCGTGCCGTTTCCCTTGAAACGTCAGCCCAGGCGGACGCGCCCGCGCTTATCAGCCAGCTTCGCGCAGGCTCCGAAAATCGGATGAGCGGGCTCCTGGACATCACCACGGAACTGGAAATCCCATGTTTTGCGGCTGTCTCCTGCAACGCCGACGGCCGCGGCTTCGCCAGCGGGCTCGCCGCCGGGCTCGATCCGTGGGGCGCCATTCGCAGGGCGGTTCTCGAGCTTTGTCAGATCGAGCTCGGGCACCATATCGTCGACGCGAAACGGCAGGTCCGGGGCGACGCGGCCCTCAACGACGCCGACCGCAGAAAGCTGCTGCGGAGCCAGAGGATCGATGCACACCGAGACGACCGACTCCACCCCACCGGTTCCCCACGGATGTTCCTGGCCTCCGAGCAGTCCGACCCCGAGGCGGGCATCGATCTCATCGTCCGCAGGCTGCACGGCCTAGGCATAGAGCCGCTGGTTGTCGACCTGACGCGCTCCTTTCTGGGGGTGCCGGTGGTGCGCGCATTGGCTCCGGGTCTGCAGCCGTTCCCCTCGACGATAACAACCGCTAGACTTGCAGCGGAAGCGGCGCGCAACCACATCCTGAAACACGAGGGTTCCGAGATACCGCTATTTTGACTTCCTACAGTTAAGTCTCTGAACCTAAACACAGAATAAACGATGGGGGTGACAAACGGTATGGCGTGGGGGTTGTCCGGCAACGGCGCGATTGCGGGTGACTTATCCGGGGGGAAACTGGCCTTTTCTCTCCTCGGCGGGTTCTCGCTCGCCTATCAGGGCCGGCCGGTCGACCTCGGCAGCCGCAAGGCGCAGGCGCTACTCGCCTATGTCGCGTTGAGCCCCAATCTGGGGGCAACGCGTGAGCAGGCCGCGGGGCTTCTGTGGAGCGATGTCCCGGAGGCGCAGGCCCGGGCATCCTTGCGCCAGGTCTTGCGAGGTCTGCGGAAAGTCTTCGAAACGCTGGGCGCATCTGCCCTGAAGATCAGTCGCAGCGACGTGCGCCTCGACGGCGCGCAGCTCGAAGTCGATGTCTGGGACGTCGTCGACAGCGTCGAGCGGACCGCCCCGAATACGATGGCGCTGCAGCGGAAATTTCTGATGGAGTCGCTGCTCGACGGGTACGAGGATCTCGATGACTCTCTGCGATCCTGGTTGTTGGTACAGCGCCAGAACCTGCACGACCGCGTCGTTCTAAGCCTGGAATCGCAGCTCGCGGAAATCGGCGAGAGAATCCCGCCAAACCGGATACAGGAGGTCAAAAGCCTCGCTATCGCGTTGTCGAACCTCGACCCAACCCACGAAGGCGCGTGCCGTCGGCTCATGCAGGTGTCCGCGCTGGAGGCCGATATTTCCGGCGCGCTCCGCCGCTACAGTGCGCTCTGGGACCTGCTCGACAGCGAATACGATATGGAGCCGTCCGACGAGACCCAGGCGCTGGTCGCCGAGATCAAGAGCGGGCAGTTCAAGGCGTTGGAAATACCGCAAGCCGCCCCGGCAGCACCGGTATCCCCGGCCACCGTCGCGGCGCAACCGCGCAGCGTCAGCGAACAGGCAAGGCGGCCACGCCTCGTCGTTGGCTCGTTCGGCATCAGCCCCGCCAACGGGAACGGCGCGCCGATCGAGGAAGTCCACCATGATCTGTTGAACGGTGTTCGCCACCAGCTGATCGCCAGCCTCGTCCGCTTCCGCGAATGGTCGGTCGTCGACGGCTCGAGCGGCAACGTCGCCGCGCCGAATGCGGCGTCGGGCCAGGTGCAGTATCTCGTCGATGCAAGCGGCGTCCGCTCCGGCGAACGCGTCCGGCTCGTGCTGACCCTGTATGACCAATCTAACGGCGAGTTTGTGTGGAGCGAGGAACACGAGACCGATCTCGAGCAATGGTTTATGACGCAGCGGCTCGTCGTCCGGCGGATGGCCATCGCGCTAAACGTGCAGATTTCCGCCGACCGCATGCAGCGTATCCTCTGGGAACCCAGCGATGTCACGCTTTCCGTCTATGACCGCTGGCTGCAGGCAGCCGCGCTGACCAACCGCTGGCGCAAGGGCAACCGCCTGAAAGCTGCGGAAATTTTTCAGGAAATCATCGAGGACGTGCCGAGCTTCGCGCCGGCGCATTTCGGCCTCGCCAATTTCAGCAACTCATATCATCTCATATTTCCGGGCGCGTTCCGTACCGCCGAGCGCACGAAAGAGGCGCTGGCCCAGGCGAAGTCGGCCGTCAGCCTGGACCCGACAAATTGCCGCGCCCATCTCTGCGCCGCGTGGTCCTACGCCCTCGACGGCCATTTCGATCAAGCCGAACTGTCCTACGAGATGGCGTTCGAGTTGAACGAGAACGATCCCTGGACGCTGGTCTCCTCGACGCTCGGACTGAGCTTCTGCGGCCGGCAGGACATCGCCCGCGGCCGCGCCGATCAGGCGCTCGAGGTCGGTCTCACCGTGCAGCCGCTGCATTGGGGCTATCAGGCGGTGATCCGCTTCCTTTGCAACGACTACGAAGGCTGCGTGGAGGCCGCGGTCCGCAGCGAGGACGCGGTCTACAATTTCGCGGCCTGGAATGCGGCGGCGCTGGCCCATCTCGGGCGCGTCTCGGACGCCAAGGCGGAATGGCAGCGCTTCGTCGAACTGGTCCGCAAGGACTGGCGAGAAGATCGCCCGCAGGACGAAGGCGCCATCGCGGATTGGCTGCTCAAGGCGTTCCCGATCCGTAATACGGCGGACTGGGAACGGCTGCGGGACGGGCTCAAGATCGCGGACGTGCCCGTTCCCGCCGTGAGCGGGTCTTAAACGTCTATTCGCATTCCCCCGTCGTGTAATCGCCGACGCGCGATTGCAGCAGTTCCAGCGCCGACATCGGCAGGTCTTCCGCCTTCAACCCGTAATAGGCGGGCAGGTTGTAGTCGGTTAGTTCGAACTTCGGATCCTTCGCCCGGTTGAACGACGCTTCCACCATCTCCCGGGGCGGCAACCGGAACAGCGCGATTTCCATGTTCGTATCGATGAACTGAACCGCCTTCAAGGTATCGGACAGCTCTACGGCATCGCCGAACTGTTCCCGGAGTTCCTCAACCGTCTTGGGCCGCGACTCCGGGTTCATCACCCACTCGATCATCTTCGCGCCGACGATGGCATGCTTGCCCGGTACAATCGCCACTCTCTTCTTCAGTTTTTTCGCCATTCGCGCCTCCATGAATACGGATATTTGTTCAAACGAATTGATATTTCGGATCAGTCCAGTCCTGTCCGGCCGCGACTTCGGCGACGAGGTCGGGCATCGAGCCCGGCACCCCGCGCGCTTGGAAAAGCGTAGCGGCGAACTTGCCCAGCGCCTTATCGCCTTCGATGACGTCGTAGCTGCGGACCCGTTCGCGGAAGAAGAACTCCGCCAGCAGGGCGGACCCAATCGGCCCGAGACATTCGCCCTTGCTGCGCCGGTCAGCAGCGCGTCCGGTGGTGATCTCGGTTTCCCCGGCTTCCAGCAGAAGGAAGAACAGCAGCGGTGGATCGCGCGAGATGTTCTTGATGTAGTCGTCCGCCAGCGCGTCTTCGGAATCACCGGCGCGTGTGCGTAGCCACGCCGCGATCTTCCGCGACGACACCCGCCCCCGGCGAACCAGCGGCGAATGTTCGCATAGCGCGGAGTCCAGATTATCGAGAACGGACTTCACGGTGCGCAACCCGGCATCCGCCCCGCGCACCAGATCGCGATAGACCAGCCCGTCATTGTCGTCGGGCTGTTTCGTGGCGTCCTCGTCCGCCGATACCGGGAACAGATAGCCCTTCACGAACTCCTCGTTGAAGGCCGGTCCGATCTTACGGCTCGGCTGCTCGCGGTCCTTGCCCGTCGCGAACAGGAACGACCAGTCGACCAGCCAGTCATGCGTCAGCGGCACGTCCTGCGGCCGCATGGCGGAGTTGCGCCGGACCATCTGAATGAGGCCCTGCTTCTGCAATTCGTCATTGATCTCATATGTCCCCCGGACCATGGCATGACCGAAACGGTACACCGCGTGGGAGAATTCGAGCGGCATGCGCCAGTCGTCCGTACCGTCCCCGAAATCCGCCAGGCGGTTTTTCTTCCGATAGACTTCGTAGACGGCCGGATGCAGTAGCTTGCGCAGCAGATCGTCGAACACGATTCGCCGGTAGACCAGCGTGACGACCCGGCGCACATCGTTGAAGCGCCGATAAGTGAGCTTCTTACCATCCAACTTTTCGACCGCCGCGCAAAGCTGGTTGTGCAGCAGGATGAACAGCACCGTGAGCTGCGAGAGAATGACATTGTCGTCGTTCCGCGGGTCGGCGATCAGCGCATCCGGACTCCCGGTCTGCTGGCGCACCGCGTTCCCCGGCGGAAAGTTCGCCCGGTCCTCGATATAGGGGCAACCGGTGCGCGCCACGTCGCGCAGGGTGCCCAGCTTCGGGCTGCCGCTGCGCCTGACGCTCTCCACCACGCTCAGCCGCAGCCGGGCGCGGTCTTCCCAGGTCCGGCCATCGATCGCGTAGGCGAGCGGATCCGCCTCCGGTCCGCCGCCATACACCGTATCGAGCAGAAGCCGGGCGGACCGCGCATTGCGGCGCAGCAGATGCTTACCGCTCATATCCGGCAAGGGCGCCAGGCTTTGCACCGAATCATGCGAAACGAGTTGCGCCAGATAGGTATATCCGGCGGGAATTCTCGGATTCTCATCCGACGCATCGAAGCGGTCGCGCACCATGCATTGCGCCAGCCACCGCAGCATCCGCCGCGTCTTCGTCCGGTTTGCCGCGCTGTGCCCGAAACCGTCATACAGCTCGCGCGCTTTTGCATCGCCGAACATGTTCCGGTAGTCCGTCTGCGCATTCTTATTGCCGTCGCGGCGGCCAGCGTCCGCGGGCTCAAAACCGCCCGACGCCCCATGTTTCCCCATGTCCCCGTCCCTGCTGGATAGCCAAGTTTCACAACTATAGCACCCTCCCCCGCTTTGCCCAGCAATCGCATGTCGGGAACGAGATTTTTGGCCGCGTGAACGCGTGAATCCAGCCCTAACAGGGCGTTCACGATGGAATCACGTTCGGTTTTTAAAGATGTCCTGGCGTTCAAGACGCAATAACCAACCAAAACAGGACAGCGAGATGAAAACCGAAATGCAAATCACCGACATCACCAACCGTTCCCAGCACGTGTTTTCCGCCTGGGTCGTTTGCGGCTACTGCATTTTGTGCCTGACGCTGGCGTCGTTCTTCCTCAGCGCACCGGCCAGAACTCCGCCGCAGACGGAGCAGGTCCAGGTTAACGAACTGCCGATACCGCAAGTGCCGGAACCCGTCGCCCCGGCCGCAGCGTCGCCGAAACGTTGAGCAAACGGGAGCCTGAGTATGAGCAACTTCAACAAGTGGCTGGAAATTCTGGAGACGAAAATGGACATCCAAACATTCGACTTCGCCGAGATACTGCCGTGCAAACCGATTAACTTCATGTGCGTCCTGACGGTGCCGAACCCGGCAGACCCAAAGAAACAGATCAGCAACGTCATGTGCCGCTACCGCATGGCCGGCAGCGAAATATCGTTCCAGAAAAACCCCTTCAACGCGGACGAAAGCTTCGAAGATGCCTTGCGCTGGGCCAAAACTTTCGCACAGCGGCACGGCATTTCCACCGTTTACGCCGCCGATTTCTCCGTAGGGCCGACATAGGCCCGCCGGAAACCAGCCTTATCGCGGCGTAACCCGGTCAAACGATACCGGATAACCCCTCCCAGGCTCCTCCCTCCCTCGGGCGGCAGCGTGATCGACGGATCGCCTGCCGCCCTTTTTTTGGCTGATTGGCCGATAGAACGGCCACAGCGCGGCGGCAGTTTTACCAGCCGAGCGCGTAGGCCGGCCGGCGAGGGTCGGCACCGGCGTGCAACACGCCGTTGTTCTCGTCGACGCGAATGGCGCATACCGCCGCGGCGCGCCAGATCATGTCCGGCCACCATTCGACCTTGTGGCCGAGACCGGTGAGCGCGTCGCCGGTTTCCCGCGAGATACGCCCCTCCAGATTGAGCCGCCCCGGGAAATAGCTGTGCGGCTCGAACGACGAGGGGAAGCTGAATGTCGCGAAGCGTGGCGCCTCGATCGCCGTTTGAATGTCCATGTCGAACACCGTCTGATTGAGCAGCACCTGCAGCATGGCCTGCGATTGCACGTCGCCGCCGGGCGTGCCGAACAGCAGCCAGGGCTTGCCGTTCTTGAACGCCATGGCCGGGTTTGGGGTGAGCCGCGGCCGCTTGCCGGCTTGCGCGCTGGACGGATGGGCCGGATCGCCCCAGGACTGCGAGCCGCGCGAGGACGGACAAAACCCGGTCCCCGGAATGACGGGCGTCGATCGCGACACGTCGCTCGGCGTGGCGGAAAACGCGTTGCCCTGCAAATCCACGGCGCAGACATAAGACGTATCCAGGGTCGCCGGTTCCCGAACGTCCCGAGGCGGTGCCGCCGGCGGCGGAATCGCTGGGCCGGAAACCGCCGTCGCAGCACCACCAACCGGATCGCCAGGCGGCGGCATTTCCGGCCAGGCCTCGTCAGCGCGGATAAGCGCACGCCGTTGCGCGGTGTAGCCGTCCGACAGCAATTCGGCCATCGGCACGTCCACCATATTCGGATCGCCGTAGTACCGTTCGCGGTCGGCGCAGGACAGCTTGAGCGCCTCGGTCAGCAGGTGAATATAGGCCGGACTGTTATGACCCAGCGCCGCCAGATCCGCACCTTCGAGCAGACGCAAGGTCTGCGACAGCACGGGGCCTTGCGTCCACGGGCCGCAGCAATGCAGTTCGATGTCACCGAAGCGGGTCTGCACGGTCGGCTCGACCCGTACGTCGTAGCCTGCCAGATCCTCGTACGTCACGAAGCCGTCGTTCTCGGCGTGATAGCGCGCGATGTGCCGAGCGATATCGCCCTTGTAAAACGCGTCGCGCGCGGCCCGTATCCCCGCCGCCCGTCCGTCTCGGGCGCGGCCTGCCTCCTCGTCCGCCATGTATTGCAGCGACTGCGCAAGTTCCGCCTGGACGAAAACATCGCCCACCTCGGGCACCTCGCCGTCCGGTAGATAAACCGCTGCGCTCGACGGCCAACGCCGGTAGTTGTCGGCATCGAGGGCGATATTTTCCCGCAGCAGCGGATACATCGGGAAGCCGTCCCGCGCGAACCGGATGGCGTAACGCGCGACATCGCCGAACGACATTGTGCCGTACCGTTCGAGCGCCCACAGCCACGCCGCGGGCGCGGCGGGCAGTACAGTGCGGAGAATGCCTTCCGGGATGGCACCGCCATGCTCGCGCTGAAAGTAACCGTCCGGCAGACCACTGGGCCACGGGCCGAGCCCATCGATGTTGATGACCTTTCGCTCTTCGGCGATCCACAGAATGATCGGCGCGACGCCGGCGATATTGACGATATCGCTCTGCAGCACCCCAATCGCGAGCCCCGCCGCAACGCCGGCATCGATGGCGTTCCCCCCGGCATTGAGAACGTCGAACCCCGCCTCCGCCGCCAGATAGTGCCCCGCGGCCACGGCGTGGCGGGTGCCCATGATGACCGGACGATAAGCGCTCATCGTGCTGCCTCCTCGTTCAAACGGCCTAATCGATTGGACGCACGATAAGCTTGGCGGCAGCAGGACGGAACGATTTATCTCTTACTTTCATAAAATAGTCACATTTCTTAACAATAGGTTAACTGCGGAGCGATATAGAGAAGCAGCCGAAGTCGTGGTGGGGCGCTCGGAAAACCATTTCTCCAACAAGGTTCGAGGTACCCCTGATGAAACAGTTCTTCTTCGCAATCGCAGTTCTCATGGCAACCTGGACGACGGCAGTAACGCCTGCGTCCGCGACAGCGGTGGACGGCACGTCAACAGCGCTCATCACATCGTTGGGGAAAGCCGTCGTGGATATCCTGGAAAACCCTGCTTTGTCGCCGAAGGAACGTGCCGAACAGTATAGCGCGCACTTCGAAAAGGCGTTCGATTGGGACCGTATCAGCGCGTTTGCCATCGGCAAATATCAACGTGGCGTCCCGCGGAAAAAGTTCGTCGAGTATCGCGACCTGTTCGCGCAGCATATGACGCGCCTCTATGCCGCGAAGTTCGCGGATTATTCCGGTGAGGCGTTCCTCGTCAAAGGAGAGCGGCAGTTTGGCCGCGGCGGCAGCGAAGTCACCGCTGAAATTCGTGACGCCAACGACAGAGAGACAGTCAGACTCGCCTTCAAGGTCGTGCAGGAGGACGGCAAGCAGCGGATATACGACGTTTTGATCAACGGCGTCAGTCTGCTCGTCGCAAAACGCTCGGAACTGAAAGGCATCATCTCAAGAGGCGGCATCGACGGCCTGATCGCACAGCTCAAAAAGGCGAACACGCATTAACCTGTGTCTGACTTGCGGGGCAGATCGGTATTGGCCGCCGCAGGGCTGGTAGTTTTTAGGGATTTGTGTACAATGTATACAGTGGAAAACAAACACTGTTTTGGATGTCATGGGCGATAGCACTACCATCTCTGTCCGCGTGAGCAAGAGCATGCGGGATCGGCTTGAGAACCTTGCGCGGGAAACGAAGCGGAGTAAGTCGTCGTTGGCGGCCGAGGGCATCGGTACATTTGTCGATCTTGAGGAACGTCAAATCGAGGGGATCAAGAAAGCGATGATCTCGATCGACAACGGTCTTGGCGTTCCGCACGACGATGTCGCGGCGTGGATTGCGTCGTGGGACACCGATGATGAGCACCCAACACCAAAGGCTGTATGACTCTCATTTGGTCGCCGGAGGCCCTACAAGACCTCCGAGATATCCGTGCATTTATTTCTCAAGATGATCCGAAGGCTGCAAAAGCGGTCGTAGAACGCATTGCGACGCTCGTTCGCGAGCAACTGCCCGCTAATCCTGAGAGCGGCCGGCCGGGGCGTGTTCCCGGAGCCCGCGAGCTCGTCGTTTCGGGCACCCCGTTTGTGATCCCGTATCAGGTTCGGGAGGGGGACATAATCATCTACCGCGTCTATCACAGCGCACGGATGTGGCCGGAGAGTTTTTAGTGACATGGTCAGGTGCGTGCGTGACGAGCAGAGCCGATGGTCAGCGGGCCCAAAGGCACGGCCGCGAACGCGGACAGTTATGTCAACAGCAGGCGGGCGTTGATGCTGGGGCTGCCACAGGAGGTAAGCGGGAAATTCATCTCCTTGCCCTTTTGGTGCAGCAATATTTTGAGCGAGACCGGTCCGTTGAGCGCCGCCAGGTCGACTTCGAAATCGAAGTTCGCGAGCGCTTTCATCCGGCAGGTAGAGCACTGCGACGGCATCGTCGACTGAAACAGCCCCGTCCTGGCGATCTCCCTGCCCCTTACCTGCAGGACCACGTCGAAGCTACCGGGGATCTTCAGACGATCCACGTTCTTGGCGCGCACGGACACCTTGTTGGGCGTGCCGATGTGGAAGGGGCGATAAGCCGCGACGCTTCCTGCCTTGAGGGTCTGCCGGACGGTCGCTTTCGATTTTGCCTTCGGCGGGCCGTAGCTCACATCGAAATTGGCGAGGTTGATCGTGTCGGGGACCGCGACATCAAAAGGCGGCAGACCGTTCAGCACTGGATCGCTCAGCCAGTCCGGCGTCCCGATCAGGTGGCTCTTGAAGCTATCGACCGTCATCGCGTCGAAATTGCGCTGCCAGTTCCACCAGACGCGGTCCCAATTGCTGTGGAAGAACCAGAAGATCGGGTCGAAGGCCGCGATGTCCTGGTTCTGCATCGTCTCGCCGCACGCGTTGTGCCCGTTATCGTGCGCCGAAATGATCCCGCCATGAGTGTTGCCCGAAACCCAGCCGTTGAAGAGTTCCCAGCGCGAGCTGGTAAGCGCGGTCTCGACGGTCTCCGTCACGTTTCGGCAGGCAAGTGACGCCAGAATGTGCCGCGCGCCGTTGCGTTTCGTCCGGTCGCCTTTCTTCGCGACGCGTTCGCCCTGGAAGTCGTACAGATCCTGCGGAAATTTGTAGCTGTCGAAGGGCGGCTTGAACAGAAAGGCGGGGATCCTCCGGCTGGTGATGTCCCAATAAGGCAGGGTCACGTCCGCGCATCCCGGGACCCGGCGCAGGGCATCTTCGAAATGGTTCATGTAGGCGCGCTGCCAGGGGTTGTAGGCGTTTTCGTGATGCCGGCAATACACGGTGGGCTTGGGCAACCAATGCAGCCCGGCGAGGGCGAAGTAGCTGTCCGGATCCGTCGCCGGTTTGTCCATCAGCGCCTGAAAGGCGGTCTTGAGTTTCGCCAACTTGCGGCCGCTATAGGTCGCCGCGTCTTCCCGTCTCGCGGGCCGGCGCTTGAACTGCGCGTCCGTCCTTCGTGCGGCTTTCGGACGCTTCGGCGCCGCGATGCCGCGCGGGTAATCGTTCTTCATCCAGTTGTAGAAAGTCTCCACGCGCGCCTTCTTCCAGCGCGGGGCGCCTACCGGCATCTCGCCATCGCGCACCTTGAAATAGATCCGCAGCGCGTTGAACTTGACGCCTTCGTAGGTCCCCAGATCGATGCCGCGTCCCGCCATGCACCCCTTGTCCCCGTCGGTGAAGAAATGGCGGATGTTGGCCATATAGGTCGGGTTGGAAACTTGTTTGTCAGCCATGTGTGATACCTCCTGGGAGAAAATCGGGCGCTTTATACCAAGGAGCGCTGATAGTGACCCTTGGTATTAATGCTGCGGCAGGACGACGGAAACATTCTGCATCATGCCCTGGTCTTCGTGATCCAGGATGTGGCAGTGCAGAACGAATTCCCCGATATAGCGCTGGTAGCGCGTGCGGACGATCATCCGGTAATAGTCTTTCGGGGGATTGGTCAGCTGTCCGGGGTTGAGGTCGGTCTTGACCCAGAGCGTATCTTTCCAGACGCCCTTCAGGCCGGCGAACTGGCTGTCTTCGTCCTTCGTGCCCTCATGCTCGACCACGCCCGGCAGACTGACATCCTTGCCGTCGGGGTCGTATACGGCGACGATCTGGAACGGGTTGACGTGTATGTGGAACGGGTGGCTGACGCTGTAGGAGCGCAATTCCCACTGTTGGGTTTTTCCCAGGGCCAACGCGCGGTCGACCCGGTCCGGTCCATAGGGTGCGGCCCCTTTCGGCACATATTTGCCGCGCGGGTTCCGAACAACGTCAAAGCTGTTGCCGACAAAGAACCCGACATTCTTCGGATCGCTGACGACATCGATGAAGAAAACCATTTCTTCCGTTTTCAGCTTCGACGCTGCCACCTCCGCCTCGGTTACCGTCGGGTGCGCCACGAAGCGCGTCAGGTGCGGCGTCGGCTTTTGGCTTTTTGGGTCGGTCCGCTTCAGATCGCGGACGATTTGCTTTTTGACGCCGACAGGCATATGCGCCTCGGCGGATTGGACCAGGGTCTCAACCAGTTTCTCGGTAATCTTCGATACCGCAATCGCCTTGCCGCCAGACACTTTCACGTAACCCAGTAGGTTGGGCGCCTCGTTGGCGTCACTCACGCTTCCGCTCCGGGGTGACGGCGGCTCGATCATGCAATACAGGCCCGGTTCCGGAAAAATCGTCAGCAGGTCGTAGCGGTAGCCGGGCTGCAAGGTGACCTTGTCAGTCGTGATCGTGCGGTCCATCGTCAGGCCGTCCGCGGCAACCACCTGATAGGGCACCGGATCGCCGCTGCAATCTTCCTTCAGCGTTTTCGGCAGGCTCGTCTTGGCAAGCCGCTGCGGCACCGCCAGCGACGAAGACGCTTTGCGGAACTGCATGATAATCGTATCGCGCACCCCGGCATGGATCAGCCGCCAGCGCTCCACCTGACCGGTTTTAACGTCGTGGAAGGTCGGCAGCACTGTGCCGTTGATGCTCGTCCAGCGGCCCGACGCCGCCCAGGTGCCGGGACCGAACTGATCGTAGGATTCAATCACGCCGACTTCTCTCGGCTTGCAGGACCAGTCGATAACCTTGTTTCCGTCCTTGTCGATACGATACTTCAGTTTGCCGTCCGGCCCCAGACAAGCGTATTGGATTTGTTCGAACACAACCGTGCGTTCCTTGAAGGGCGTGCCGTTCTTCGCGACCAGCAAGGTGTCGAGATCGCCATTCTTCGCCTTTCGCGTGCCTTTGACGCCACGTGGCTTGCGGTCGCCCCGGATGATCAGCGCGCCGGCCATGCCGCTCGAGACCTGCAGCGCCGTCGACCCGTGACGATGCGGGTGATACCAGAAGGTCCCCGCCGGGTGATCCACCGGGATGTTGTATTCATACTGAAAATCGACGCCGGGATTGATCGAGAGCAGCACGTTGTCGCTGTTGCCGGTCGGGCTGATCCACAGGCCATGGGTATGGAGATTGGTGCCGTTGAAGCAATGCGGCGTCTCCGGCAACGGGCCCTCATGGGCGCAGCTGGGATCCGCCGCAAGCGTGTTGCGCAACATGACGCGGACCGTGTCGCCGGGCGTTGCGTTGATCAGCGGCGCAATGAATCGTTTCTTGCCGCGCCGGTTGCTGGCTGGCAGCAGATTCGTATCGACATAACTGCGCAGGCGAACGGGTTGATCACGATTGTGCGCCGGATCGAAGATATGGCCCCTGGTCATCTTAATCGTCAGATCGTAGGACAGCTTGTTCCCGGCGGGCGGTTGACTGACGAGCATGGCGCCACGCCCCGGTACCGCCGCGGGAGCTGCCGACGTCAGCGCTGGCGGATTGGCGAACAGGCGCGGCTCGCCGGTCTGCTGCGCCGTCGCACACCCGGCGAGGAGGCCGCTGCCCATCAACGCAACGGCGCACGCCGCCGCCGATTGCCGAAATTTACGCGGTGTGGCCTGTCCCATCACATCCCTCATCTATAGTGGCGGCGCTTGTGCACGCGCGCGGTATTGCGATGTTGCGTCTGCGGCGGCGCGGCTATCCCAGGACGGTACGGGGTCCGGGCGCCGTTCGGGGCGCGACAGAAAAACGTAGCACAATTTAAATTAGTAAGATAGGAGGACCGCATACTTAGGGTGTTTGCCGTTCCGGTCGCGATGCTACCGGCCGAGCGTGTAAGCCCGGCGGCGGGGTCGGTCTAAAAGGGGTCAGAGAGATCTATGCGAAATAGTGAATGGAGCCGCCGTCCACCCCCACCTTAGTCCTCCCCCCTCAAGGAGACCTCTGCGAAATGGGTAGCAACTTTGTCGAAACGGTGATTCTTTAGAGTGATCGCTATGACGGAGGTCTTGATGGGTGAGAAGCGGGTTGGTGAGGGTGGCTTTGCGGATGCGTTTGTGGCGCCGGGTGCGGGTTCGAATAAACGTCTGGAGCGTATCGAAGGTCTTTTCGACTGGTCTCGCTTCGAGAAGCTCCTGAAGTCGGTTCGCTCGAAGAAGGGGCGCAGAGGGTATCCGGCGCTGTCGATGTACAAGGCGGTTTTGCTGCAGCAATGGTATGGTCTTTCCGACCCGGACCTGGAGGAGGCGTTGGGGGATCGTCTGTCGTTCCGACGGTTCTGCGGGTTCTCGTTGAGCGACGAGACACCGGACGAGACGACGTTCGTGCGCTTCCGGGCGGCGCTGGCAGAGAGGAAACTGACGGCGAAGCTTCTGGCGGAAACGAACCGGCAGTTGGAGCGTCACGGGCTGATGCTGAAGACGGGCACACTGATCGATGCCACCCTGATCGAGGCTTCGGTCAGCCGGCCGTCCGGTGTTTCCGGCGGGCGTTCGGCGCTCGATCCGGATGCCGATTGGACGCGGCGCGGGCGCACGGCCTATTTCGGGTACAAGGCGCATATCGCCGTCGATCAGGGCTCCGAATTGATCCGCGATGCGATGATGACGTCGGCCAAAACCTATGAGAGCGAAGTGGCCGACGCGCTGATCCAGGGCGACGAGCGGGCGGTCTATGCTGACAAAGCCTATGAGCACAAGGAGCGCCGCCGGCGCCTCAAGGCGAGGGGCATCAAGGACCGGATCATGCACCGCAGCCATAAGAACCAACCGGCGCTGCCGCACTGGCAACAGGTCCGCAACCGCCTGATCTCCCCGATCCGCGCTAATGTCGAGCGCCTGTTCGGAACTCTGAAGCGGTCTTACCGATACCGCCGGGCCCGATACAGGGGGATGCAGAAGAACCAGTCCCACCTTCATCTCCTGTGCATCGCCATGAACCTGAGACGTGCCGAAACTCTTATGCCCTGACACCGTCCCTTGCCGATCTCGTCAAGAGCGTCCCAAAACCCAACGCGAAAAACCGCCAAACCTATGCACCAACCTCCAAACCCAACGATTATCTCCGATCCTGAACCCGTTTCGCAGAGGTCTCCTCAAGGGGGAGGAGAATATCCCGTTGATCCGCTTTAATTATCCCTTCCCCCCTTGTGGGCTGAAATGTCCATCACAGGCATTTCAGGGTTAGGATGGGGGGTGAAACGGTATCAGTAACACAATTTCGCAGAGGTCTCTCAGAGCCCCCTCCGCTATCGGACCGACCCGGTTTGCGGAAACCCGTTACAAGGTCAGCGACGTCAGATCCGTGCCGATGGTCAGCGGGCCGTCGTAGAATTCGCGGATTTCTTTCTCCATGACCGCCATGGCGTCGTCCGATTTCGGCCGGATGTGAGTCGCCATCAAATGCCCGACACCGCATTCCGTGGCAATCGTGGCGGTCTGTTTCGTGTCGGCCAGGGTGAATTCCGCAACGCGGCTCAAATGTTCGTCGCCTTCGCAGAGCGAATAGTTTTCGAAGCAGCATTGCACCAGCACATCCGCATCCTGCGCCAGCCGGCGGATGCCGCCGCAATCCACCGTGTCGCCGCTGACGACGATCGACTTGCCGCCAGCCTCGAACCGGTAGCCGAGACAACGCCAGTTCTTCACGAATTCCTTGCGGAAGCCGAGCTTGTGACCGTGCACGACATAGTCGCAACTTACTTTCCAGCGGCCCATATCGACGACCGTGCCCGGCTCGACGTCGACGGCGCGCACCGGTTTCCAGCCGCCCCAAGCAGGCTCGCCGACCGAACGCCACTCGATGTCCTTGGCGTAGACGATGTTCATCAGCGCGTCGACAATAGTTTCCGTGCCGAGCGGCCCGTAGACGACCAACTCCTTGTCCCGGCCGCGCAGCCAGGAGGTGATTAGCACGTCCGCCAGATCGCTGATGTGGTCGAGATGATGATGGGTGATGAAGATCGGGCTCACCGCAGCGGGGTCCTCGCCCGCCTGCACCAGCCGGATACCGACGCCGCGCCCCGTATCGAACAACAGCCACTCGTCATTGTAGCTGATCAGCGTGGACGGCCCGAACCGCTCCCCGTCGACCCACGGCCCGCCGGTGCCCAAAAGACGCACCGAAATGTTCGGCGGCGTGTTGGCATCCGCGGGTGATGAAGCGTCGTTGCTGGTTTGCGGCATGGGAGGCCTCCTGTGTTTCAGTTGCGCGTCCTGTCGGTGTTTCCGCTATCGGGCTTATGGATCGTAGCTCCGATCTCTGGCGTTCCGTGTATAAATTAGCGCCAATATATTAGGAGTTAGCTCAGATGGACCAGATGGATGCGAACGCGACATCGATTCGACCGGACATTGATTATCGGACGCTCATCGAACCGCGCCGGGTGCATGGGAGCCTGTCTGTTTGGGGGACACAATACTTAACTCGTGAAATCGTGAGTACCAGGAACCCAACCGCTAATCAATTAGATATTATGTCCCCATAAACCCAGTTAGTTGTATGATCGAGCCCCGACATCGCTCAAAGCTTTGGCAGACGAATTTGGAAAGAGCCCATGGCCGCTGACATCAATGGACGTCGCTATAGTTATGTAATTGGAAGCGATCTAGTACGAGACGGCATGTATCTCGAGTTGTCAGATGAAACAAAAGAGCCAACGGACATTTTGGAGATCTTCTATTCCGATCAAACGCACACAATGACGATGACGGCGTTTCGCGAGAACATTCCAATAGAAGTTGTGGAATGGGCGCTCCAGCAGGCTCGGGCTCGGTTACCTTCGAGTGCTGACTAATATTGGTGGGAGATGTTCGTTACAGAGTAGCCGCACCGCAAATGGCCGGCTAGCGTAGTTAGGAATAGTCAACACGCTCCTTCGGGAGAAGCGCGATGAAACAAGAAGACAGTGCAACGGAAGGGCCGCTCGGCGGAATCGACGGCCGGACATTCGACGTTGTCATCATTGGCGGCGGGATCAGCGGTGCCAGTTCGGCCCAGCATTTGGCGGCCGCCGGTTTCAACGTCCTCCTCGTCGAAAAGAGCGATTTCGCTTCCGCCGCGACGTCGCGGTCGAGCCGGCTGCTCCATAGTGGCCTTCGCTACCTCGCACCGCCGAAATCGCTCTGGGACTTCGTCAAGAAGCCGAGTTCTTTCTTCGCCGGTGTCGATACCGCCCGTAAATCGGCCATGGTCGGGGACGAGTTGGTGCGCAATCTGCCGAACAGGATCCGTCCGACGCGTCTTCTTTTGCCGATCGTCGAGACCGCGGCATTCCGCGGCTGGCAAATCGATCTCGGCGCCCGCTTCCTGAAACTGATCGGCCGTCGGAAGACACCGCTCAACTATGTGCGTACGTCGCACGACGACGCGCGGAACCTGCCCTTCATCCAATGGCTGCGGGAAGGCAACCGCCTGGAAAGCGTCGTCGAGATCGACGACCATCAGTTCCATTGGCCCGAACGGATCTGCATCGACAGCATCATGGATGCGGAGCGGATGGGCGCGGTGGTCTTGAATTACACCGCGGCGGAGGATATCACCCGCGAGGACGACCTTTGGCAGGTTGCGGTTCGCGGAAAGGACGGTACGCACGCAACGGTCTCCGGCAAGGTCCTGTTGAATTTCACGGGGGCCTGGACCGACCGTACCAATGCCATGACCGCTGCCGGCAAGGCGCCCAAGCGTCAGATTATCGGCGTCAAGGGCGTCTCCCTCGCGGTCCAACTGCCGGAAAGTTACGAAGGGGTCGGCATTGCCGGGCTTAACTCCGAGGGCGATGCCATCATGTGCATGCCTTGGGGCAAGCTGCACTATATCGGCCCGACGGAAACCGTCTATGAGGGTAATATAGACGACGTAAAGCCCGAGGATGAGGATATCGACGAGCTGATCCACGAGATCAATCTCTTCATGCCCGGCTTCAACATGGACCGGTCCAAAATTCTGCACGCCTGGGCGGGCGTGCGGCCGATCACCTACGATCCGGATCGCCCCAAGGGACGCCGGATGCCGTTCAGTGTGATTCACGATCTGGGGCGAGAAGGCTATCCCAATATGCTGACGGTCACCTGGAACGCGATCATGTTCCACCAACCGACGGCCCGGCGCATTGTAAAAGAGGTAAGCAAACGCGTTCGGCCCGGAGGTTCGCCGCAGCCGCTACGCTACGAAGGAGAGCGGGATCAGGCGGAAACGTCATCGCCCTTCATGGATTCGTGGCCGGAGGTGACGCGCGCCGACATCGTCCGATGCGCCGAGAAAGAACACGCTCGCGACCTCGTCGGCATCCTTTACAGACGGACCGGGCTCGGCTGGTATGTCCGGATCCCCGACACAAAGGTGCGCGAAGCGGCGGAACTCATAGCGCCCACCCTCGGATGGGATGCAGGCGATATCGACCGCGAGGTCGAGACATTTAGCGCCTATGTCCGCAAGTATCACATGATCGGCGATACCGACTGGTCCGCGTGATCACGGCGATAAAACGACACGCCCAAAATACGTCGGATCCTTGTTGGCCCCTAGAAAGGACTATCGTGGAGAGGCAGTAGATATTCTCGGCTGATTTGGGAATATCCTGCCGCGGAATTATTCGAATCACGGCTCAGGAAGGAGCACGAGACAATGGCTAAAGGCTACCTGGTGGTTTGCTATCGAGAGATCCGAGATCAGGACAAACTCAAGACCTACGCGGAACTGGCCCCTCGCGCGATGCTACCGCGCGGCGCACGCATCCTGGTCCGCGACGGCCGGGTGGCGGCTTTCGAAGACGGCCTCGCCGAACGCACAGTGGTGGTTGAGTTCCCAAGCTTTGAGGACGCGCTCGAAGCCTACAAAAGCCCAGAATACCAAGCCGCCGTCACTGCACTGGGCGACGGCGCGGTCCGAGATTTCAGGATCGTCGAAGGCGTTGATTAGCGCCGTAGTTATGGGGACATGGTGAGCTGACCCGGGCTTCGGTTGCGCGTCCTATCGATGTTTCTTCGACCGGGCTTGTTGGGCGTAGCCTTGATCTCTGGGGATCCGTATAAATGTTAGGGACAAGTCTTGCGTTATGCCGACTCTCTCGAATGTTTAACGGAACGACGAAACGCGCTGGGGCTTTGATTGTGCTCCCGTTTGAAGGCGCGACTGAATGCAGCCTCGGAGGTATAGCCAACCTGCTCCGCCACCGCCATCAACGGCAAGTCTCCCGACTTCAAGAACTCCTTGGCCCTCAGCATGCGCCAATTCGTCAAATAGTTCATTGGCGTATCCCCAACCAACTCCTTGAACCGCACCGCCAGCCCCGATCTGGACATGCCGACAGCCTTGGCGATATCGGCCAATGTCATGTCGCGATCCGCGCCTTGGTGAATGTATTTGAGCGCACCATTGATACGTTTGTCGCCAAGGGCTGCAAGAAAACCCGGCTCCCTGGGTTGATCAGTGAGCGTCCGGTAAAGCAGCCCTGCCTATGATGACGTTGGACTGTTACGCTCAGGTTTGAGCGTAACGCCAGGGGAGCAGTTCGTCGATCCGATTGATTTTATGGTCGGCGATACGTGAGCGTCCGGTAAAGCAGCCCTGCCTATGATGACGTTGGACTGTTACGCTCAGGTTTGAGCGTAACGCCAGGGGAGCAGTTCGTCGATCCGATTGATTTTATGGTCGGCGATACAGGCTAGCGTGTCGGTTAGCCAGGCCTGCGGATCGACGCCATTGAGTTTTGCTGTCTCGATCAGCGTATAGGCGATGGCGGCTGATTTGCCGCCGGCCTCGGACCCCATGAAGAGATAATTCTTCCGCCCCAGGGCGATGGGCCGCATGGATCGCTCTGCGGTATTGTTGTCGAGTTCAAGAAAGCCGTGATCTAGATATGGTCGCAGCTTCTTCATGCGGGTCAGGGCGTAGCGAATAGCACCGGCTAAGGGTGATTTGCCGGATATCCGGGTCAATTGGGCATGCAGCCATGATTCCAGGTCGTCGAAGATTGGTTTTGATTGGCGCTGCCTGATCTTCACCCGTTGATCCGGCGATTGGCCCCGAACCTCCTTCTCGACGCCATAGAGTGTGGCGATACGTTTTATGGCTTCCTCGGCAATCGCCGATCCCTGAGCTTTGTGGATATCGACGAACTTGCGTCGGATATGGGCCATGCAGGCCACTTCCGTCACCTTGCCCGTGCGGTACAGGTCATTGACCCCCGCATAGCCATCGGCATGCATGAAGCCCGTGAAGTCCGCTAGATGTTCGCGCGGGCGAACGCCCTTCCTGTCGGACGAGAACTGATACCATGCGGCAGGATGCGCCTCTCCGGCCCAGGGTCGTTCATCGCGGACATAGGCCCAAAGCCGCGCGGTCCTGGTTTTACCGGAGCCTGGGGTCAGCATTTTTACCGGCGTATCATCGGCGAAGAGGGCCTGTCCCTTTAAAACATGGCGCGCGACGGCGTCCGCCAAAGGTTCCAACAGAGCCGTGGATTTGCCAACCCAATCGGCCAGGGTGGAGCGGTCCAGATCGATCCCCTCGCGCTGGAATATCTGACTTTGCCGGTACAAAGGCGAATGATCGGCGTACTTGTTGACCAGCACATGGGCCAGTAGGCCAGGACCGGGCCGCCCGTGCTCAATCGGCCGCGACGGCAGGGCTGCCTGATGGAACGTCTCACAGCAGGTGCAGGCCATGCGCGGGCGAACAATCCGGTTCACGACAAAACGTCCGGGGACATATTCCAGTTCCTCGGTGACATCGTCGCCAAGCGTTTTGAGCGCACCGCCGCATTCCCCACAGGCATCGCCCGGCGACAGTGTTGTCTCGTTGCGTGGGAGATGACCGGGCAGCGGTTTACGTTTGGGCTTGTCTTTTGGCGCTGCAGATTGATCTGCATTTGCATCGTCTGACGCGGGCTCCTGCGCGGACGCCGCAATCTCTTCGTCTTCCAGCGTCAACGCCAGTTGATCCAGAGCCTCCGAGCGCGACCCGAAGCGATGCTGGCGCATCCCGGCCAATTGGTGTTGGAGCTTCTCGATCAACACCGCCTGTGACTTCACTTCCGACGCCAGCGATGCCACCAGACCTTTTAATGCGGCAGGTTCTCAGCGTCGTCGAGCATGCCGGCAATCTATCAGCCGCCACCCCGCATGGGAATCCCCGGAAATTGACAACCCTTTGCTGTGAAACGACTTTACCCAGCCGTCAGGGGACGCCACGTTCGTTGTGGTATGCGCCAATCAATCCCTTCCAGCAGCATCGCCAATTGAGCCGGGGTCAGCGCAACCTTGCCCGCTTTCGCAGACGGCCAGACAAACCGTCCCTTCTCCAGACGCTTCGAGAACAGACATGCCCCTTGCCCGTCCCACCAGATCACCTTGATCAGATCGCCACGGCGACCCCGGAAGACGAACAGATGACCGCAATACGGCGCCGCCTTTAGAACCTTCTCTGTTTGCGCTGACAGCCCATTGACCCCCTTACGCATGTCCGTCACGCCGGCCGCAAGCCAAACCTTCGTGTTCGTGGGAACCGGGATCATCCCGACAAGCACCGGAGCAGACGTACGAGCGCTTCGGGATCGTAAGGGCCGCTAATGCTCAAGCGATGACCTCCGGCAAGCGTGACCTCGATCTTGCCTTCGTCACCAACAGGGCGCTCGGCTTCGTGCTCGACGTGACGCGCAATCTCAACCGGCAGGAAACAGGCGGCGTCATCGACCGTGTCACTTCCCGCAAACCGGGGATCTTTCAGCCAGTTGAAAACCTGATTGGCGTTCACATTGTAGCGCCGTGCAACCTGTGAAACCGAAACGCCCGCAAACCGCGTCTGTGCGCAAATCATCCGCTTCTCGTCTGCACTCCAGCGCCGACGCTTGCCCCGCTTCGCCACATCCTGATCCCCGTTAGTGTCCACCTAAACAAGTGGACACTAAACCTCACTTCTTCTGCACGGCAGAGCGGTCAGGCCGGACGCTTACGTTTTGAATACGTCGATTATCTTTAAGCGCTTCGAGGCAGCCGAACCGGGCTCCGGCCGACCGTCGAAAGTCGATACAACAGTCTACTTTCCGTATGATTTCGAAAACGTCTATGAAGGCGGCGAATCCTTGTGCTTCAGCGATATGGCATTTCAACGCACCCTCGCAGATAAAATATGCAATGGCGTCGCCTCGAAGGAAATGCTGGAGCGCATCGCGCAGGATTTCAGCATACTGCACATGCTCGCTTCGCTACATAGCCTGGATCCGTTCGTCTTTCGAAGCAAAGCAGAGCAAGCTGGCGTCAGTGACGAGATCCACGATTCGTATTTTGCGATTTCGCCAAAAGAATGGGCGCGGATTCGCAAACCCATTCGCGAGAAAATTTCGCGCCTCGTCACCAAGGCGGTTGGCGGCGGGAATAATGAAGGCGATGCGCAGCAGGAACAAATCGAGCGGTTTCTAAAGAAAATCTGGCAAGCTAAGGATGTCGAAGGGATCGAGCCTTTCATCAAGGCCATGCAAATTGAGCCCGAGCGGGCACCCGACGTGTTCTTCGCGTGGAAAGCAGTCTGTTACTATCAGGTACGGTTCGACGCAATCCTGGAAGATTTGAAGGCGTTCTTTCAATGGGTCGGCGACAATACGCTCTGCTACCCGTCCGATTTCGCCACGATGGCAAAGGAAGACGAACAAAGAGTCCAAGGGTTACGTGACAAGTTGCGCGACGAAATACGCGGCAGCTACGTTACCGCGAACACCGTGCTGGCCGAATACGAAGAGAGCTACAAACAGTTCGTGCATCAAGATCGCCCGCAGTCATTTATGGGATTTCTTGGAAATTCGGACGCCTCATACCTCGCGCTCGCATCGCATGTCTCTAACGCGGCGCATGCTATCAGCCTGTGGAAACTGTATCTCGACCGATATGGCGATTCGATGCCGAGAGAACAATTCATGGAATTGTTCAGCGGTCTCACCCATCTCTACGGCGTCAAGCATGTCGGCGAAGTGAAAAGCTGGGATACCGAAGCGGCGGAATAGATCAGATCAGGGTTTCTTGGAATCGCCTTTGGCGATCCAAACCGTGTGAATCTGATCTAACTTATTGAGAACGATCGGATTCACAAGAATATCCGAACCCATAAAATGGGTTCGTCTAAGCTTGACCCGATCTAGGCAACACTGCCTTCGGCATCGACGACGTAAAGACGCTCGCAGCCGGGCGGCCGCATCTGTAATCGAGAACAGTGAAAATTGCTCGCGGCGTATAAGCGTCCGTTTGTCAGAAACCTCGCCGGCGCGGACGCAACAGCCGTTTGCGTATGGCGGCGTTGGCCCTCTTTCGCGATTTCGCCCCCGGAATAAACGCCGGCACCCGCTCTCGGTATTGCTTGTAGTCGTCTCCAAATTCCTCGATCAAGTCGGCTTCTTCGAACGGCGTTGCGATGAGCACATAGACGAGGGCACCAAGGGCAAACACCAACTGACCGGTCGTCATATGCGGCGTGATCCACGGTACCGTTATCCAACCGAAGCTTATGGGGTGGCGGATGATCGCGTACAGGAGCCGCGCCGAAAAGGAAGAGCCCGCCATAGACCGCGCCCGTGCCCTAGCCCAACCCTGGGCCAGGCCGAAGAAACGGAAATGCCCGAAATGAAACGTCGCCGCGGCCATCATCAACCAGACGCACAGGTATAGGGCAATGATCGCACCTATCGCCGCCGGTTCCTCGACAACCCAAATTACATCCGGAATTGGCCGCCAGAATCCGACCAGCAGCGCGGTCATCAAAGACGTCAAAATCACATAGGACGCCCGCTGCAACTCCGCAGGGAGAGTGTCGTCCCACCACGCTTTGAACCAGCGTCGCGCCGGTATCGAGTGGCTGAGGCCGAAGGCGGCAATGAGCGCGGTGTCCACGACGAGCGCAAGCCACAGAGGGCCGTTAGAACCGTCGTTGATCCCCTTTGGCACTCCAAAATCCATCAGGAATCCAGCGATATAGGCGAGGCTCACGAGCCCCGCGACATAGCCTACCGCGGTATAGACCAGAGATATCGTTTTACGAATCATGAAACTTACCGCGGGCGGGCGGAAAATAGGCAATTGCGGCGAACAAAGCGCGTCGTTCTCTTCGCGGGAGGTTTTGTCGGGTGCATGCTACAATCCAAGATCATTTACAAAGCCGCGAGCAAGGTGCCGGATACGCGTGATTTTGCCGTTAGGCGCAGCGTTACCTGTGCGTGAATTCTGGAGAAATCCACGAGCAAACTTCACGCACACCGTCAGTGAGATGCGCGCGCTATTGGCATTCGCGTTCGCGGAATGTCCAAGCCGTGCGTAAGCGTATTTTGGCTTGGTAAAGCTTCAATGATATTTGGGTCGGTGTGAAGAAACGGTCGGGCACATCGACCAAACCGCTGATGCCCGGCGTTGAATGCGTGTTGTGGGAGATTAGGTCCCGTTGCCGAGTCCATCTGGCTCGTGCCCCATCGCGAGCTTCACACCAGCCTCGCATCCGTCTGGTGCTCGACCCGATGGCCGAGCATTCACTTGAAACAGCGTTGCCATATGGCCACGGCAGTGGGGACGACCGCTGACCGCCCCCGCCAGGTGTAACCGCTGATCTAGTCTGCTGCGAAGCAGTAAAGCAGGCCGGCACCGCCGGTTTTGGTTAGATTGGTCTGACTGCATCCGCGCGAGTGATGAGCCGCGTTCCAGGACGTGTTACCGCCGCCATGACGGTCATGATGACCGACCGAAGCATTGCCTTTGCCGTCAGCGTTACTGGTCCAGTTACTGCACGTATGATCGCCTTTCTCCCACGGGAAAAAGGCCGTGCCATCGTTCTTGGAGCCAGTCAGAATATCGTGCTCGTTCGGCTTGTCGCCACGGCCTTTGATCTGATTGCCATTTTCGTCGACCGCGGTTCGCTTGACCAAGTTCGGGCTGAGATGCAACTGATCGAGATCGCTGGCGATCAAATCGCCCCGGGCATTGTACCAAGGTCCCTTACCGATCCGGTCACGAGCGGCCTTGCCCCGCCCTTCCGTTACCTGCGTGGAAAGATAGGCACGCCATGTACGGCCTTTGGAGCCAGCCGCCTCGGCGAGCTTTGCGCAATGGGCATCGCCACCCGCGACGCCGCCAAGATTGCCGCCATCGCCGATGCCGACGCTAGTGACGAAAAATCCCATGCTGTGATCACCGGCTTGTGCCAGTGGACTGCCGAGCAGTACAGCCAGCCCCGCAGCGGCCCCAATCGTGGTGATTCTTTTTGCCATATTCATCATGAATTTTTTTCCCTGTTACCTAGAAATGTTTTTCAAACGCAACGGGAAGGATAAGTTTGGCGTTAACCATTGCCAAGACACGTAATTACGATGTCGCAAGATTGTGATCAGCCACGGGAAACCCAACCGAGAAGCCGCTCTCAGGTCGGTCAAACATCAGGAAATCGAGCGCAGGTTGAAGAAAGGTGGAAAAGTGGTGCCCCCAACGGGATTCGAACCCGTGTTGCCGCCTTGAAAGGGCAGTGTCCTAGGCCTCTAGACGATGGGGACATCTAGGACGCAGATTTAAGGGGCGAAGGTCGATAGGTCAAGCCCCGGAACGTCGTTGAATGGTGACTTTTGTACCAACTCGGCAACTGTTGCCGGAAAACGGATAAATTTGGCTCCGATCAAACCTACCGTACATGCAATATAGTGTAACCTATTAAGATTATTTAATAATATATGGTTCCCCTATTGGCATTGCGCTTGCATACCTCAGCGGCGAACAGGCTATTCGTAGCCAACTCCGCCTTCAGGGAACATGGCGCATGACGGGATTTGGACTTTTTGCATCGGGTATTTCCGCTCTTCGGGCACAAGCCGATGCATTCGCGGGAATCAGTCAGGACATCTCCAACCTGACGACGCAAGGATACAAGGCCACGGACACGCAGTTCGCAGAACTGGTCCATTCCGGAGCGGGTTCGATTTTTGATCAGTTCAGCGGTACCAAGTCGGGAACGCGCAACCTGATTGATCATCAAGGGGCCATTCAAAGCACGAGCCGAAAACTCGACGTCGCGATCGTCGGCACGGGATTTCTGGTAACCAACACGCAACAGGACTTGGCCGGCGAAACGCAGCTTACACGCTCCGGCTCGCTGGATGGACGTGTCGTCAGCACCGGCGGTACGGATCAGGTGTTTCTGGCCGACCAGAACGGCAACTTCGTTCTGGGCTGGCCAAGCAACGGCCTGGGTGGGTTTACGACCGGCACGACGGTATCGTCCCTGCAGCCGATCCGTATCGATAGCGGTGCGGCGGGATCCGCGGCGGCCGCAACCACGACGGCGACGCTTGCCGCGAACCTTCCAGCGGGCGTTGCGACAGGAACGAACTTCGACCTATCTGTCGGCGTCTTTGATAATCTAGGCAACACGCACACGGTACTTTTCGATTTTACGAAAAACGCCGCGATCGATACCTGGGATGTTGTCGCGACGACGGCAGATGGCACTGTCACAGCGGGCTCGCCGGCATCGATGACATTCGACGCGGTCGGCAATATCGTCTCGCCCACCAACTTGGCGGTCGGCATTACCTGGACCAACCCAGCGACCGCGGCCGCAAGCGCCGTCGCAGTCGACTTTTCCCGAATGACGCAATTTGCCGGATCCTTTACGCCGAATATCGTAGCCTCTAACGGCAACACGGCCGGCACACTGGTCGAGGTCGAATTCAACGCGGCAGGCGAAGTCGTTGGAACGTTCAGCAACGGTTTGATTCAGAGTATTGCGAAATTGCCCGTCGCTCTGGTTCGAAGTGAAAATCAACTCACTCCCGAAGAAGGCACGAAATTCCTGCCGAACCCGAACACAGGCGATATCCGTCTTGTCGAAGCCGATCAATCCGACTTCGCGTTTTTCGTGCCCCAGAGCGTCGAAGAGTCGACGGTCGATCTGGCCGGCGAGTTCAGCGACATGGTGGTTGCGCAACGGGCGTACTCATCGGCGGCGCAGACGATCAAGGTCGTCGATGAAATGGCGCAGGTCGCCACCCGCTTGAAGGCATAATACCAAGGATCGTTGATAGTGACTCCTTGGTATTAGTCAGTCAGACCGCTTTCGCCGCGTCCTCGATAATCAGCTGAGGCTCGTCCCGCCCCTGCCAGCGATCGCGCTGTAGATGTCCTGCGATATGCAGCGGCAAGCCCCCCGATGCCAGCAACATCTGACCGAGCGGCCGCTCGGTCGCACGGAACGCAATGCCCTTGATCCGCGCGCCATCCTCGCCGCCGATGAAACAGCGGACATGATCGCGGCCGACCACGTCCGCCTTTAGCACCCTTACGGCCGGAAAGACGAAGCGTGGCCGCGCATTGCCGGCGCCGAACGGCGAGAGCTGCTCGAGCGACTCGATGAAATCGACATTGGCGCCGCGCGGCTGCAAGGACCCGTCGATGCCCAACTCGGCAACGATACCGCCATCTCCTATGTCATCGGCAATGCGCGCGGCAAGGAACGCCCGAAATTCCGCTTCCGCACCTCGTTCAACGGTAAACCCTGCCGCCATGGGGTGGCCGCCTCCATTCACGAGAAGACCGGACTGTCGCGCCGCCACGACGGCGACGCCTAAATCGACGCCGCGTACCGAGCGACCCGAACCTTTCCCGATATCCCCATCAAAAGCGACGACGCAGGCCGGTCTGTTGTAGCGATCCTTCAGCCGGCTGGCGACGATACCGATGACACCGGGATGCCACCCTTCAGCGGCGACATAGACCAAACCATCGTCCAGCGCCTCGCCCTCGACTTGAGCAATCGCCGCATCCAGGCATGCCGCTTCGATCGCCCGCCGTTCCTTATTGTAGTCGTCGAGCGATTTTGCGATCCGCGTTGCTTCTCCGGAATCCGACGTGGTGAGTAATGTCGCGCCCAAGCCAGCTTCCCCAACTCGGCCGCCCGCATTGACGCGTGGTCCCAGCACGAAGCCAGCGTGATAGGCTTCCGGCGTCTCACTGACACCGGCAACGTCGGCCAGCGCCGCAATGCCGAGGTTGCGGCGGCGCGCCATGACGGCCAGCCCCTGCCGCACGAAGACGCGGTTCAGCCCCGTCAGCGGTACGACATCGCAGACCGTACCCAGTGCAACGAGATCGAGCAGCCAGCGCAGATCCGGCTCCTTACCATCGTCGTAGCAGCCCGCCTCACGCAGTCCACGGTTGACCGCGACCGCCAGGAGAAACGAGACGCCCACGGCGGCAAGCTGGCCGTAAGGGCTATCATCGTCGAGCCGGTTTGGATTGATGACGGCCAATGCTGTCGGCAATCGCGGTTCAGCAACATGATGATCCACGACGATGACTTCGAGGCCTACCGATGCTGCGGTTTCGAGAGGCTCGAATGCGGTGATACCGCAATCGACTGTCACGACGACGGATATCCCCTCCGCCGCCAACCGCTCCAGAGCCGCCGCGTTCGGGCCGTAGCCTTCCTTGATCCGGTCCGGAATATAGACGCGTGTCCGCCCCCCAGCCGCCGCGAAGAACCGCGACAGCAACGCGGACGACGTTGCGCCATCGACATCGTAATCGCCAAAAATGCCAATCATCTCGCCATTTCGGACGGCGTCTACCAGGCGCGTTACCGCGGCATCCATATCGTTCAAATGGGACGGGTCGGGAAGCTGTTCTTTGAGCACCGGATGAAGAAAGGCCGTGGCGTCATCCAGCGATATACCGCGCGCCGCCATGACCCGACCGACGGCTTCGGGTAGGTCGAAGCGTTGCGCGAGCGCCAATCCAAGGCGGTCGTCCTCACCGCGCATCCGCCAGCGCTTGCCGCCAACAGAACATTCGACGCCGAGATACGCCGCAGACACGTCACTCATTCTTCGCTGAAACGGAATCCGGTCTTCCGAATAAAATCGTGCTCCGAGGCGATCTTCCGCACCGTACCGCTCTTCGACCGCATCACGATCGATTCCGTGAACGCGCCGCCGCTGCTACGGCGCACACCGCTCACCATAGTGCCGTCGGTAACGCCCGTGGCCGCAAACATGACATCACCAGATGCTAGATCAAGCAGCCCATAAACACGGTTCAGGTCGGTGATGCCCCACTTCGCGGCACGGCCCCGCTCGTCGTCGTTACGAAACAGCAGCCGGCCCTGCATCTGTCCGCCAATGCAGCGCAAGGCCGCAGCAGCAAGCACTCCTTCCGGCGCGCCGCCGCTGCCCATATAGATGTCGACGCCGCTGCGCGGGCTGGACGTTGCGATCACGCCGGAGACATCGCCATCGGAAATCAGCATGATCCGCGCGCCGGAATCGCGCACCGCCTTAATCAAATCGGCATGACGCGGACGATCGAGGATACAGACCACGAGATCGTGAATCTTCTTGTCCATCGCCTTGGCGAGTGTATTGAGGTTATCGATGGGCGGCGCGTCGATATCGACGACGTCCTGCGGTAGACCGCCGCCAACGGCGATCTTCTCCATATAAACGTCCGGCGCATTGAGAAAGCCGCCTTCGTCCGCCATGGCAATGACGGCGAGTGCGTTGGTACCGCCTTTTGCGGTGATCGTCGTTCCTTCGAGCGGGTCGAGCGCAATGTCGACCTTCGGACCATCGCCCTTGCCGACCTTCTCGCCGATATACAGCATCGGCGCTTCGTCCCGCTCGCCTTCGCCGATCACCACCGTGCCGTCGATCGACAGGCTATTCAGCGCATCGCGCATCGCGTCGACAGCCGCCTGGTCGGCTGCCTTTTCATCGCCGCGCCCCATCCATCGAGACGCTGATAGCGCCGCCGCTTCGGTGACACGAACCGCCTCCAACGCAAGGTTGCGGTCCATCGTGCTCGCATTTTCACTCATCTATTACTCTCCCAGCAGGACAGGCCCTTATTCAGATTATAAGCTCACACCAAGGAGCGACGATAGTAGCCCCTAGAGACAGCTTGGATCGAAACAATATTCGATCCGTGCTTAAAGAACTGCCGCTCAGGGCGTCTCGATCCGAATCATACGCGGCGCTTCCGCCACGGAATCCAAGGCCCCGATAAGGTTGAGAGCGTGGCGCATAGAGGCCTCTTTGGTCTCATGCGTTGTCAGCACGACAGGCACCACACCGCCCTCGGAGCGGCTCCGCTGGATGGCCGATTCGATGGAAATCTCCGAATCGCGTAAAGCGCCGGCAATATCCGCAAAGACGCCCGGCTTGTCATAAACCATGACACGTACGAAATAGAGGCCAACCCGCTCATCCATCGGCATAACGCGCATTGCCTGCAGCGCATCGGCGGGCACGCCATAGGTCGGCGTTTCCCGGCCCCGTGCAATATCCACGATGTCCGCGACGACAGCGGACGCGGTCGGCCCGGCGCCGGCCCCCCTGCCCTCAAACATCGTGGTGCCGACAAAATCGCCTTCCGCGACAACACCGTTGAACACGCCCTCGACGGACGCGATCGGCGCTTCCAATGGCACCATGGCGGGATGCACGCGTTGTTGCACACCAGCCTCGGTCATTTCGGCGATGCCGAGCAGCTTAATGCGATAGCCGAGTTCGGTCGCGAAGCGAATATCCTGCGCATCGATATGCCGTATGCCTTCGATATGAACGGCGTCGAAATCGATCTCGCAACCGAATGCGACGCTGGTCAGGATTGCCAGCTTGTGGGCGGCATCGACACCGTCGATATCGAAACTCGGGTCGGCTTCCGCATAGCCATGCGCCTGTGCTTCAGCAAGGATTTCAGCAAAATCCCGCCCGCTTTCCCGCATCACGGTTAGGATATAATTGCACGTGCCATTCAGGATGCCCTGCAGGCGCGTCACCTGGTTCGCCGCCAGACCTTCGCGCAGCGCCTTGATAATCGGGATACCACCGGCGACGGCCGCTTCATAGGCGAGCGTTCTTTTTGCCGCCTCTGCGTCGCGCCCCAGCGAAGCGCCATGCATGGCAATCAGAGCCTTGTTCGCGGTGACGACATGTCGGCCGGCAGCAATCGCCACCTCGCACACATCGCGCGCCACGCCGTCGCTGCCACCGATCAACTCGCAAATCACATCCGCATCGGCACTGCGCGCCATGGCGACCGGATCGTCGAACCACTCGATTCCATCGAACGAGACACCCCGGTCCCGGTTCTTGTCACGCGCCGAAACTGCGGTAACGACCAGCGGCCGGCCGCCACGGCGGGCGAGCACATCGTGCTGCGCCGCGATCAATCGAACGGTTTCAGCGCCGACAACGCCGAGCCCCGCAACGGCTATCTTCAACGGCGCGGTCACGATACAGCCTTCAAGTGCGAGCCCGCTGCGCTATCGGACGGATCAGCCTGCGACAAAAAGCGACGAATATTGCGCGCGGCCTGACGGATACGATGGGTGTTCTCGCACAGAGCAATCCGGACATAACCTTCGCCGTGCTCGCCAAACCCGATCCCGGGCGAAACGGCGACCTCCGCTTCCTCCAGCAGCTTCTTCGAAAAAGCGAGACTGCCCATGGACGCGAATGCCGGCGGCAACGGCGCCCATGCGAACATCGTCGCCGGCGGGCTTGGGATGTCCCACCCAGCACGGCCCAGACTGTCGATCAGGACATCGCGCCGTTCCTTGTAGATTTGGCGCACTTCCTCGACACAATCCTGCGGTCCATTCAACGCTGCCGTCGCGGCGACCTGCACCGGCGTAAACGCGCCATAGTCGAGGTAACTTTTGACGCGGGCCAGGGCAGCGATCAGCCGGGGATTGCCGGCCGCGAATCCGATCCGCCAACCAGGCATCGAATAGGTCTTGCTGCACGAGGTGAATTCCACGGCAATATCCTTCGCGCCGGGAATTTGCAGAATGGAGGGTGGCGGATCGCCGTCGAAATAGATCTCTGCATACGCAAGATCGGACAGGACGTAGATCTCATGCCGCCGACAGAATTCCAGAACCTCGCTAAAGAAATCCAGATCGGCGGTCAATGCCGTCGGATTAGAAGGATAGTTCACCACGAGCGCGATGGGTTTCGGTACGGAATGGATCACTGCACGCTCCAATGCCGCAATGAACTCCCCATCAGGCGCTACGGGAATGTGGCGCGCCGATCCTCCTGCGATAATGAAACCGAACTGATGGATCGGATAGGACGGGTTGGGCACAAGCAGGACATCGCCGGGGCTGGTTATCGCCTGCGCGAGATTGGCAAGCCCCTCCTTGGAGCCGAGCGTCACAATCGCCTCGCGCTCGGGATCGATTTCCACGCCGAATCGCCGGTCGTAGTAACCGGCAAGCGCCTTTCTCAAGCCAGGAATACCACGCGAGTTTGAATATCGGTGGACTCGCGGATTCCGGGTCGTTTCGATCAGTTTATCGATGATATGCGCCGGCGGCGGCATATCCGGATTGCCCATTCCGAAATCGATGATATCCGCACCATCCGCTCGCGCACGAGCTTTCATATCGTTCACTTCGGCGAAAACGTAGGGTGGAAGCCGCTTTACCTTGTAAAATTCTTCATTCATCGGAGATTTGTGTGTTCGTTGAAAAGAGTGCCGTCAGCAGGCGGCAACGGCGACTATGTAACCTTCCCAACTAGCGCTGTCGACCGCTTCTTGCGCCCGCCGCTTGCTCGGCCAACGCGATATCTCGGTTACCGTGAGGACACGGCGTACCGCGTGCGGTAGAAATACGCCTTCTTTACCCGGCAAGCGGCACGAGTGTGCAGAGCCATGACCAACCCGGACCCAGCAGTCTACGCGGAAGCAAGCGACGCACTTCGCAACGCACAGCATCACCATGCGGCAGGCAACCTCGACGACGCCGAAACGCTTTATCGGCGGGCGCTGGTGCTCGACCCCGAGCGGAGCGAAGCATTACAGTTGCTCGGCGTATTACGCCGAGAACAGGGCGACCTCGCCGAATCCGCCACCCTGCTGGATCGAGCGGCTCAGTTCGCACCGGAGTCGGCAGACATCTGGCTCGAGCTGACACGAACGCTCCATGACCTCTCAAATTGGCCGGCTTGCACCGAGGCTGCAGCGAAGACGCTGGCGCTGGATGCCGACTGCATCGAGGCAGACCTGATACACGCCACGGCCCTGTTCGCCGTACAGAAATTCGAAGCGGCAACAACCGCGATAGAGCGCGTTGTCAGATACATGCCAAACGATGGCGGTATCCAACTGTTTCACGCCCGCTGCCTCATGGCACGCAAACTATTCACCGAGGCGCAAGAACCAGCGAAACGCGCGGCCACGCTCTTGGCCAACTCTCCCGATGCCCAATTCGTATTAGGCGCTTCCTTAAAACGCACGGGACAGAATGAGGACGCCGAAGCGGCATTGCAGCGCTGCCTTGCGCTGGTACCAGCACATCACGAGGCCCTGAACGAACTCGCCGATGTCTTTATCGCGCGCGGCGACACCCAGTCCGCGCTGGCCTGCTTGCGTACATCACACGCCGCGTCCCCCTTCAATCTCGATGCAATATCCGGGTTATGCTTTTACACAGCGTTCGATCCGCATTCGGACGCCGCCGCCCTGTTCGACCTAAACCGGGCCTGGAGCCGCCGGCTTGTCGACGCGGCCGATAGTCCGGCGATATCGGCTCCCGCGATTGCCCGCGCCGACGATAGAATTCGCATTGCCTACTTGGCCTACGACCTTCTCGATCACGTCACATCCTGGTTTCTCGAACCCGTGTTGGCCCGCCATGACCATGACCGCTTCCATGTCACCGGGTACTACGGCAACGAAACAACAGATCACGTGACGGCCAGGCTCGGCGGCTATGTCGAGTCTTGGCAGGATATTTCCCGGGATACGATCGCCGAAACGGCGGCGCGGATACGGCGGGATGAGATCGATATCTTTATCCTGGCGTCATTTTTCCGCGGCAAGGACCGTAGGGTTCTTGCCTATCGCTCGGCCCCCGTACAAGTCGGCTACCATAACCGCGTCGCATCGACGGGGTTTGAGACGACGGACTATATCATCACGGAACCCGTGTCCGACCCGATCGGCCGTGTCGAGGCGTTCTATACCGAAGCACTCGTTCGATTGACCAATCACAACGTTTACCTGCCGCCGCCGGACGCGCCGACACCATTGCCACCCCCTTGCCTCAAGAACGGCTACGTTACGTTCGGCAGTTTTAACAACCATGCCAAGATCGGTGATGACGTCATCGCGGTTTGGGCCCGAATCCTGAACGCCGTCCCAAACGCGCGGTTGATCCTCCGCAGTTCGATTCATTTCGGCAATCAAACGACGCGAGATTTCTATCAGGCGCGCTTCGTCGCCCACGGTGTCGATGCAACACGGCTCGAATTCCAGGGCATGCGCGCGACCCGAGCCGACCACCTTTCTGGAATGCAGGAAGCCGATTTGACACTCGACCCCTTTCCTTGCAACGGCGGCACGACCAGTTGTGAGGCCCTATGGATGGGTTTGCCGCTCGTGACGATGGAAAGCGAGACATATATGGGGCGGCAAGGCGCGAGCTATCTCGCAAAACTGGGCCTGACCGACCTTATCGCTCATACCGCGACCGAATATATCGATATCGCGCAACGTCTCGCGTTGAATACAGATCGTCTCGCGAATTTGCGCAAAACGATGCGTCCTATCGTTGAACGTGAGATCTTCAATTATCAGCAACACGTCCTCGAACTCGAAACAGCTTACAATCATATGATGAATCGGCTGAAAACCGGTCTTCCACCGGCTTCTTTCATGGTAAATAATAAAAATACCACCGAAATAACGTAGAAATTTCTAAATTATCGAAAATTGTATATTAATCTTAACAAAATTTTCAAAGTATTATAGTTAACCGATTTTTAATATTTACATAATACTTATTTTATAGTTGTTGCTAAAATTTAGGATTTGATCTTTACTGATCAAGAACATTTCCCTCGGTACGAGTATATAGATCATGCGTTATTCTCTTTTGTTCGTCGGCGTTACCTTTCTCTTGGGCGGTTGCGCCTTGCCTGTCTCGGTTCAGCTCGCATCATGGGCCATGACCGGCTTGAGCTACGCAACAACTGGTAAAGGCATTTCGGATCACGCATTTTCCGCTGTCGCGGAGCAGGATTGCGCAATGCACCGCGTCGCACTCGGCAAGGAAATCTGCAACCCAGTAGATATCGACGGGACAGCGATTGTCGAAAACACGCCGACAACACCAACACAGCCGACGGAACGCCTGCGGGATAGCATGATCGCACTCGCCACAAACCTTGATGCGGACCTACAGCCCGTTTCGGCGGAAACGCCACGGTCTCTCGATACAGCGCTCCTCGCGATGGCGGATACCCTCGACAAGATCGATCATGACGGCGAACCGAAGGCTGGCTTCAGCGACGGCAAAAACTATCTGGTCATCGGTCAATACCGCGCGCTGGGAGATGCCGAAAAGGTCCGTCTGGAGCATGCCGGTCTCGACACGAAAATCCGCATGGTCCTATACGAAGGCGATCTGCTTTACCAAGTAACGGCCGGACCGTTCAACCGGCTCGACGCAGAGGGCCTGGAGGCCAATTTCGGCAAAACCGCGATCTCGACACGCGTCGCCCTGTCGTGCGGTACCGGTCACTCGGCGACAGTTTGCGGCACTGACGACAGCCCAGCCGTCGCAAGCCTATCGAGGTACTAACCTAGTTGACCAAATAGAGTTCGGTGCGACGGTTGGCGGCTTCACCGGTCGCTGTATATTCCGCATAGATCGGTTGGGTATCGCCCTTTCCTTCGACCAGCAGCTTGCCGACAGGAATTCCCATTCGAAGTAACACGGCCGCCACCGCATGCGCCCGTTCCAGCGAAACTTGATAGTTGATCAAATGACGTCGCGCCGCGTCGAACGTCCGAGCCCGGCCGCTGGCATGCCCGACAATCCGAACAGCACGCCCGGTCTGTCGCTGCGCGGACGCGATCTCCCGCAAAATCAACTCGTCCCTTTGCTCTAATTTGGTCGATCCGTCCGAAAAATAGATCGTGCCCACCTTAACGACTTGCCCCAGCGCCGGGATAGCAGGTGGTTGAGCAGTTTGCGGAGCCGGCGCGACAGGAGGCGCCGTTGGCTGCGGTGGCGTAGGCGCATTCCGCACAGCCGGTGCTTGCGGCGCGGCGCTGCCGCTGGCCTGCAATGGCGGCGCTACGGACGGCTGTTGCGTCGGGGCTGGTACGGCTGGACGAGGTGCCGCTGGCGGCGGTGGAACCGCGGACCGTCGCGCCGGGGCTGTGACCGTTGGCCGTACGGGTTGCGGCGCGGCCGGCCGCGCAACAGGCGGCGGCGGAACCGCGGATCTCGCAGCAGGAGCGGGCGGCACGCTGGAAACCCGCGGCGCAGATGGAACGGGACGCGGCGCCGGAACCGACCGGGTCGCCGGTGCAACAGACGTTCCTGCGGCACGGCGTGCGGCTTCCTGCTTTATCTTCTCATCCGTATAACGCGCGTTCTCCAGATCCGCCGTCAGACCTTCGGCAATCTTCGACTGCTGCGTTTCCAGGGACGGCGGCCGCTTTGGAACGGCGCCCAGCTTGGGGTATTCCTGTTTACGCTGCTCGGCGGTAGGAGGTGCTTCTTTCTCGTCATCCTCGAACCACGTTACGGGATTGACGGCATCTGGAATAATCTCACAGCCACTCATCAAAACAGACATGACCACCGCCAACACTATCCCACCCTTGCGAAATCCGGCGATGTAATTTCCAGTGATCGTGTCTTGCATTTTTTTGCACTGCAACATAATTTCGGATCGGTCCTAATAGCATGCAGTAATACGCAGCCGGCCCAGTCCTTCGCGGCTACGTCCCGACGATGCCGGCCACAATAAGGAACCTCCAATGAGCGATCAATCGGATAGCGAAAACAGCAGCCCGGACGCGGCGGAGCTTGCCGCCAATCTGGCGAATATCGCGGAGCGCAGCCAGCGCCTCGTCCAGGCGTTCCTGTCCCGGCAGGCCGGGAAAGAAAACGCGCTGGGGCACGGCGACCCGCTGAATATCGGCGAAGCCTTCTTCGAAATGACGCGCCAGATGATGACCGATCCGGCGAAAATGATCGAGGCGCAGGCCGCGCTGTGGCAGGACTATATGACCCTGTGGCAGAACACGACGCGCCGTTTTCTGGGAGAAACGACCGAACCGATCGCCATGCCGGAAAAGGACGACCGCCGGTTCAGCGATCCGTCCTGGAGCGACAACGGCGTCTTCGATTTCATCAAACAGTCCTACCTGCTGACCTCCCGCTGGATGGTCGACACGGTACGAGACGTCGAAGGTCTGGATGACCAGACGGCAAAGAAGGTCGATTTTTACACACGGCAATTCGCCGACGCGATGGCGCCGTCGAACTTCGTCATGACCAACCCGCAGGTCCTCCAGGCGACCATTGATTCGCGCGGCGAGAACCTCGTGAAGGGTCTGGAGAACATGCTCGACGATTTGGAACGCGGCGACGGCAGCCTGCGGATCCGCATGGTCGATGACGAAGCCTTCGAAGTAGGCAAGAACATTGCGACGACACCGGGAAAGGTCGTGGCCCAAACCGATCTTATGCAATTGATCCAATACGAACCCACGACAAAACAGGTGCACAAACGGCCGCTCCTGATCATTCCGCCCTGGATCAACAAGTTCTACATTCTCGATCTGCGGCCAAAGAACTCCTTCATCCGCTGGGCCGTCGAACAGGGCCATACCGTCTTCGTCGTCTCCTGGGTGAACCCGGATGAGAAGCTGGCGGACAAGGGCTTCGAGGATTACATGCTCGAAGGCACGCTTGCGGCGCTGGATGCGATCGAAGCCGCGACGGGCGAAAAGGAAACCAACGTCATCGGATACTGCCTCGGCGGCACCTTGCTGGCGGCAACCCTCGGCTATATGGCGGCAACCAACGACGACCGCATCGTCTCCGCCACATTCTTCGTATCACTGATCGACTTCGAGGAACCGGGCGAGCTCGGCGTCTTCATCGACGATGAGCAGCTTGCCGCCCTGGAAGAACGCATGGACGAACGCGGCTATCTCGAAGGTAGCGAGATGGCGACGACCTTCAACATGCTGCGCGCCAACGATTTGATCTGGTCCTTCGTCATCAACAACTACCTGCTGGGCAAGGACCCCTTCCCCTTCGACCTGCTGTACTGGAATTCCGATTCCACGCGCATGCCCGCGGCGATGCATAAATTTTATCTACGCAAGATGTATGTCGAGAATAAGCTGATCGAGCCGGGCGGCATCGAGCTGAATGGCGTGCCGATCGATCTGAGCAAGGTAAAGACACCCAAGTTTCTGCTGTCGACCCGCGAAGACCATATCGCGCCGTGGAAGTCGACCTACGCCGGCGTGCACGCCTATGGCGGTCCCTCTCGCTTCTGCCTCGCCGCGTCGGGTCACATTGCCGGTGTCGTCAATCCGGCCGAGAGCGGCAAATATTCCCACTGGACCAACACGAAAAAGCCCAAAGACCCGGACGCCTGGCTCGCCGGCGCGACCGAGAAACCGGGTTCCTGGTGGTCGGAATGGGACAAATGGATTTCCCGCCACGGCGGCGGCAAGGTGCCGGCCCGCACACCGGGCGACGGGGACCTCAAGGTGATCGAAGACGCGCCGGGGTCCTATGTGAAGGCAAAGCTGAAATAGGCGTTACGCGATCAGGTCGGCCAGGGCGCCCATGTCGCGCACCGTGATGTCCGGCGTATGCGGCGTCTGCCCGAAAGGGCGGTCGCGGCGGTCGATGAAGGCGGTGCGCATACCGAACGCCTTCGCGCCGGTGCAATCGAACTGATGGTTGGCGACAAACAGGATCGATGAGCGGCTGACGTCCAGAATCTCAGACGCCCGCTCATAGGTTCGGTGATGTGGCTTGAACGCACCGGCTTCCTGCACCGAAATCGTCGCGTCGAAATCGAAGCCGATATAGGGCTTCGCCGCTTCCAGCATGTCCCGGTCGCCGTTCGACAGGATAGCGAGCTTGTATCGCGTATGGAGTTTCTCCAGCGCCGCCGGCACCTCCGGGAACGGCCGCAGCTTTTCGATCTCGGCGACGAGGTACTGGACTTCCTCCGACGTGTGGGGAATGCCGGCGCGTTCCAGCGTGTAGTCCACCGCGCGGTGGCCGATCTCGCGGTAGGGCGTGTGGCCGCGGTTGCAGAGGGAATCGATCATCGAATTTTCGAAATGGGTGCGGCGCCACCAGGTCACGAAGCGGCCCGGGTCGATGTCGACCTTCTTGTCCTTGAAATAGGCGGTCACGATTTCGGTCAGCCCGCCCTGCATGTCGACGACGGTGCCGTATTGATCGAAGACCAGCACCTTCACTTCGCGCTTCAGCATCTCGATATCGGTCATGATTTTACCCCCGGTTTAGACCCGGTATTTGCCACGCGGTTTAACATAGCACAAATATATTGTTCTTATGTTTAATATAGAATAATTTGATATCTGGAATGTTCGACCTCAAGCAATTGCGCACCTTCTGCGAGGTTGCCGACAGCGGCAGCGTCTCGAAGGCGGCCGACCGTCTGCGGATCGCCCAACCGGCCCTGACGCGACAAGTCCATCTCCTGGAATCCGACCTGGAAATTCGCCTGTTCGACCGGCACAGCCGTGGCGTCGATCTGACGGAGGACGGGCGCGCCTTCCTGACCCGCGCGCGATCGATCCTGCGCGATGCGGAGCGGACCCGCGAAGAGTTCCGCGCCAGGTCCGGCGCCGTCACCGGCCCCGTGGCGCTCGCCATCGCGCCGGCGCTGGTGGATTTTCTGCTCGGCCGCGTCATCGCCGCCTATGGGCGCAGCCATCCCGACGTGCAGATCGAAATCGTCGAGGGCTTCACCGGCTATATCGAGGAGTGGCTCATCGACGGCAGGATCGACCTCGCCGTCCTGTACGACCCGCGCGCCGACAAACGCGTGCGGCGCGAGGCGCTCGTCCCCGAAAAACTGTTCATGGTCGGCACCCCCGAGCGCGGCTTCCATATCGACCAGCCGTGCCCATTGGCATCGCTCGCCTCGGAAAAACTGATTACGGCGAGCCGCGAGCAACGGCTCCGCGAAGTTATCGAAGACGCGGCGGAACGCGCCGGCATCACCCTCTCGATTGCGTTCGAAGCGAACTCGCTCAACGTTCACAAGGCGCTGGTGCGGCAGGGGCTGGGCATATCGGTTCTGCCCTATGGCGCCATCGCGCGCGAGGTGAGTGCCGGCCTGTTATCGGCCGCGCCGATTTACCGCCCCGAGCTCTCCTGGCAGGTCACGCTGGCGTCCCCTGCCCTCAGCCGCCCCTCGATAGCCGCGCGCACCCTTGCGGAGACGATCCGGACCACCGTCGCAGCGCTGACCGAAGCGGGCGATTGGCCCGGGCAGGTTTAGCGAAACCTTTTACAATATCTCGAACACGTCATAGGCCGCGTGGTCCGGCATGCGCCGCCCGACGCCGACCCCGACGATCCGGTTCAGCCAGTCATATTTCGGCGACGCGGTCTCAAAGAACGGCGCGTTGCGCAGATAATATTCCGAGGGATCGACCGTCTCCCCGTCGGCGATGCGCTGCATGACCTCCGGCGAGCCATGCCGCACGCCGGTGTAGTACATGTAGATCAGCGCGTCGTCGTCGGTCCGCAGCACCAGCCGCACATTCGGCGTCATCGCCCCGTCCGCGCGGATGATCTTCTGATCGATCCCGCCCGGCAGCACCGCGCCGCGCAGCTTCGGCCCCTCGAACGTCCCCTCGCCCAGCATATCGACATGCCGCAGCCCGAACGGCGTATCGCCGAAATCGTGCAGCTGCGTCACGGTCACCGTGATGGTGAAGAGATATTCCGATTGAAGCTCGGGCATGGGGGGTTCCTTTAGGCTGCTTTCCAGCGAACAAGACTAACGAAGTAGAATCCTGTTTACTACGCCGATGAAAACGACCTTCGGCATCAATGATGGCAAAGCGCACCTCTCGCGTCTCGTCGAACGCGCCGCGAAGGGCGAGGAGATCGTCATAAATTTTGGAGACACGATACCTAACTGTATTCCAGCAGTATATGATGTCCCAAAACTTCTATGCGTCCGAGAACATCATTAATCGCCAGTAAGAAAAGAGTTCACCCAATTATTGGAAGTTCCACATGAACGATGAGGCTTTAGTAAAACAATTGGAATTGTACTCTAATGCAATAGTCGCCTTCATCGCCGTGCAGGCTCTTACATTTTGTTTTTACTTTGGAACAAATCCCTTTTTTAACGCGTTGGTAAAAAAATCACTCTCTTTATCGATCACCATTACAATAATGTTTTTTGTCTCTCTGATTCTATCTTCTTTGGGGATACAATTCATGGGGAAAAATATAATAACGAAAACTTGCAGAGAGAATAAAACAATTTTGGGGAAAGTTTTTATTGGCAAAATTATAGTTGTGATATTTTGTAATATTTTCCCAATATTTTTCACGGTCAAATATGCTGTTTTGCCACGATTGTAGATCGTCATCTCCACGACCGCCCGACTAAGGTCAGGGTGCGACTAGGGTCAGGTCTTGCATTCATATATTTACCTAATAGATCGCGATCTGTGGACGTCTCGTCACGACAGAGTCCTAATGTGTGATTGCAAGACCTGACCCTGAACTTATTATCGGTCACGCCACGTTATCTATCCTCACGCAACGTGTCATCCCGGACAAGGCGCTTTGCGCCGCAGATCCGGGATCCATGGTGAAACTGCGTCCGGCATAAAGATGGATCCCCGATCTGCGCGGCTGCGCCGCTTGTCAGGGATGACGGGTCGGTGGGGAACCGAGATAACGGCACACGCCCCCTCACCCGTCCCGCTCCAGTTTCGCGATCACGCGGATTTCAACAATAGCGCCCTCCCGGCGCAGACCGGCGACCTCGACAGCGGTCCAGGCCGGATAGGGTTCTTTAACGTACTCAAGACGAATGGAATCGAAGAGATCGAAATGACCGCGCAGGCCGACATGGTAGCTGGTCATCTCAACGACCGCCCGGAACGTCAGATCGGTCTCGCGCAGAATAGCCCCGATCTTATCGAACGCGTTCCGCATCTGCGCCGCCGGGTCTTCCGGCACCAGCCCCTGCGCATCGCCCCCCGTCATACCGGTCAGGAAGAGATGGTTCCCCGGAACGATCCCCGGCGACATCTTCGCTTGCTCGGACGCGGCGCGAAGTGCCGGCGGCATGATGGAGCGAATGGGCATGGGTATTGCCTTTCGGTGTTATTGAATAACTTCAGAATCATCGCATTAGAATTTGAAGCGCGCACCAGCCGTTACAACGTCGATATCGTCCGGATCGGCGCCCGCGCCAACGTCGAGAGAAAAATTGTGATAGGAGAGGTATAACTCCGCGCCAAGGGGCTCGATCACCTGGACCGCTGCTGCGCCATAATAACGCGCTTTTTCGTTAACCCCGGCGCCATCGTTCACTTCACTGTATTCGACCGCCAGCCGCGTTTCGCCCAACGGGAAACGGTTGAAGCGATATCCGATTTTGCCATGGGTCTCACCCCCAACGGAGACGCTCAACCCCATCGGAAGGAGGACCGACAGCGATCCAACAAACGTCTTGTTGAAGTTGCGGCTCGCGTCATCGGCATAGCCGAGGCCGGCGGCAACTTTGACCCCACCGAACGTCGCGCCGTAATGCAGGCCGGCGTCCCAGCGGTCCGCATTGTGATGCGCAACCGCAACGGTAAACCCGGCAAAAGCCGGGGTGTCGTAGCGAATACGGTCGCGTCGCCCGGCCCCGTCAAAACTGCTGAAGACGTTCCCAACCGTGCGGCCCTGCGCGGCATTGTTGAGCTGAAATGCCTCGCTCCCCGCCAGCAGCACGGGGTCGCCGCTTAGCGTGGCGATCCCGGTGCCGGACAAATCGACATCCGCTGTGTCCTCGCTCGCGGTATCACCCTGTCCAACCGTGAGTTGGCCCAGCCTCTTGCTGGTAATCGTAAATTCGATCCGCCGTTCATCGAGCGCCGATGCAGCGTCCGCATTTGCGTTATCGCCGAGATCCTGCCGCGACGAAATCGCCGATTGATTGCCGAGTTCGATCAGCGTCCCGGCGGTAAGGTCGTCGTTGATCTTACCCTCGCCGACCCAACGCACGCGGGTTCGGGACAGGTTGTTGGTGACGTGCAAGACACCGCTTTCCGAACCGTTATCGCGGAATTGAATCGCGCGATTTACATGTCCGGATACGGTCAGCGACATGGATTTCTTGCTGCGCTGAACCGTTTGCCCCCTGCCGGCCTTCTCCAACGCCTCGACGCGCTTTTCCAAGACATTGAGATCTTGCGCAACCGCCGGGCCCGCCACGGCAACGCTTCCCGCCAAGGTTATCAGCGTCCAGCTGTGCCGAAACGTCACTTTGTGCCTTCACTCCAAGTCTTGGCAAATTGTCGTCGCCGAAGGACCACCCTGCCCTAACCCACGACCTTGATGTAGGTATCTTTCTTGACGATCCGGCCGTCGCCGAAGGTGTAGATATCGACGCCCAGCCAGTCCTGAGTCTCACCGGATTTCAGCGTGGCGCGGCGGTGCCATTCGGCGTAGGCCTTTTCATCGATGACGCGGATGTCGGTTTTTTCCCATTGCACATCCTCCACCATGTCGAACAGATTTTCGAAATAGCCCCTGATCTGCTGGTGCCCTTTGTAGGTAGTGCCGTGCGGGTCGGGGCCAACGGCGTTGACGAATTCACCGTCGGCGGCGAAGTAGCTCACCATGGCATCGATATCGTGGCGGGCAAAGGCGGCGCCGATGTCGTCCAATAACGTCAAGGTTTCTTCGCGGGTCATTTTATCTCTCTATCGCTTTTCTGGATTATTCTGAACTGACGTCTTCGAGGCAATTGGCATATTCACGATGGTGCGGCCCACTGAAGCCAACGGAGGCAAACCGGACATCAAAATTATGCGTGCCGACTCCCGAAACTAGTGTCCTAATTGTGAAACTCAAAGGATTGAATTTCGCGTGAATCAGGACACCAACACTATGAATCTAGTGTCCGACCCGTCGGGCCGGGAGCCGGCCTCCACTTGCAATGTAGACACCGCCCGAAATCAGAAGCATTGCGATCCAGTCACTCGTCGCTGGCCATTCGCCGAGGACAGGAATGGCCAAGATCGCGGTTATCGCGGGGGCCAGGGCCGTGAACGCTGAGCCGTTCGACGCGCCAAGAAGGCTGACCGCGCGTCCGATACACATGAACGAAATCACGGCCACCAGAAATCCATGGACAAATGCCTGCAAGGCAAGGTCACGCCACGGCGCGTCGAACAGACTGGTCCCGAAAATGATGAAGTGCACGGGTACGTAAGCGATCAATGACCCGACCGCAGCAATAGCCGCCGCGTGAAGCCCTTCCAATCTCGCTTTCTGCAGGGCAACGGTATAGCAGGCCCACAACAGGCCCGCACCGATGAACATGGCGTGGCCGATGTTCTGCGGCGATCCGATCGAGCCGCCCGCGCCCCAGACAATGCCGAGGACACCGGTAACGATAAAGACGAGTCCGATCCGCTTCGCAAGGGTGAAGGCCTCACCAAGCACGACGGCGGCCAAAATCGCTACATATAGGGGTATGAGGGCGGTAAACAGAGATGCTGCGTGTGCTGCCGGTGCGAAGAGCAGACCACCGTAGGAAGCCAACACCACCGGTGCCCCGCCGCCCAGCATAATCGCTGCCAATCCCATCCCCCCCAGGCGGTCGACGGCAAGACCCTTCTTCAGCAGATACGGCAGCAAGATCAGTCCGGCGACACCGAAACGAATTGCCACGATGTCCCAGGGTGTGAGGCTTGTCCTGATCCCAAACCGCACGGCCAGGATCCATGACGCCCAGATGCTCACGGCCGCAAGGCCGTAAAGCGAGCCACGTATGTATTCGGAGGTTGTCGGTTTCGGCAAGAGATGAACTTTCTGCGACAGGCGTCGTTAGACTAGGCCGACAGATACTGATGGCCTCGGAAAGTGCCACGGCTCAGGGCGAGGCACTGCCAACGGCGGTCGAGCCCGCCGTGCGAGTGAGCAATTCAAGTTTCAAGACGTGACCACAGGTCTACTCAGCATCCGACGTTAACACGGCTATGTCGGCTTTGCGCGGATTCGCGTCCGCTTATCCCGCAGCTTCAGACGTGACTGACGGAGCTGGCTAACGGGGACTTTTGACCCTAAGGCGGCGTTGGCTTTCGCCTAAATTTTGATAGAATAACTTATGCCTTACTACACTCGCGCTTTTTGCACCGACGATTCCTGTCCGTCAATTGACCAGCTTGAAGCGACATTAAATCGAGACAACCCGGCTGCTCGCTTAGATACGGATGATGACCGCGAATCAGACAGTTGGGATTTTGCTGAGTATTACTATAAAGAAGGAAATCAGCCGATCGTCGTCGAAATCAACCGTAACCACGGCAGCGAAAGCCTTGCCGCTGAGGAGTCTCAGGAGTTTATTGAAAAGATCGGTAAGCCCGGTCTATCGATGTCAAAGAGACGCGTTATCAATCAACTCAAGAACACCCGCTTCATTGTCAGTTGCCAATTACTTGGCGATATTGACGACGACGGGTTCCACTGGAACGGCGAACTCTTGAACTACTTCGTAAGGAATCACGCCGGGATGTTTCAAGCAGATGGTGAAGGATTCTATGATGGCCACAAGGTCACTGTGGAATTGTCCTGACCGTCTCCATTTGGCTAGAAGCGGCTGTCGCAACGTTCTCGATCGACTTCCGCGCTTCCCCCGATATCCGACATTCGCGCTGTTGTGTGTCCGAGAATTGGAAGGATAACGGATAGGGTGTTGGGCGCCCCTGGCGGTCACTTCACGGCGCCGTCCGTCTTCAGGTCCGCCACCGCGTCGCCGTCCAGCTTCAACCAGTCGCGCAACACCTCGTCGGTGTGCTCGCCGAGCATCGGCGATGGCTTGATGCGCGTCGGCCGGCCATCCACCCGCACCGGCCAGGCCGGCATCTTGAACGGCTTGTGCGCCGGGTGACGCATCGTCTGCATGATGCCCCGCTGCTCGAAGGTCACGTCATTGTTCAGCTCCATCGTATCCAGCACCGGGCCGATCGGAATGCCCTCCCCGCCGATCTGTTCCATCGCTTCGAACTTGGATTTGGTGCGGGTCCAGGCGGCGACGATCTCGTCCACCTCCGGCTCGTGCGCCGCACGGTCGCGCGGTGTGTGGTAGCGTTCGTCGCCGATCAAATCCTCGCGCCCGACCACCTTCAGCAGCCGGTTCCAATGTTCCGGGTTGGCCGCACTGGTCGAGATGTAGACATAATCGTTCGGCCCGCCAGGCGCGCAGGGAAACAGCCCCTTCGGCGCCGACTGGGAATCCGCGATCTTGCTGCCGGCGCGCCCGGCGGGCTTGCCGGTGCGGCCGGTGGTGGCGAAATTGGTGCGCATGTAATGCAGGATCGCATCCTGCATGGCGACCTGCAGGTGGTGCCCCTCGCCTGTTTCCTTGCGCTTGTGCAGGGCGCTCGCGATGGTGAAGGCCATCACCATGCCGGTGCCCGTGTCGCCGATGGAAATGCCCGGCCGGGTCGGCGGACCATCCGCCTCGCCGGTGACGCTGAAGGTGCCGCCAGCGGCTTGGGCGATCATGTCGAAGGCGAGGTTTTTCTCATACGGGCTGCCCTCGCCGAAGCCCTTGATCTGGGCGTAGACGATGCCGGGGTTGATTTCCCGGACCACGTCATAGGACAGGCCGAGGCGCTCGATGGCGCCGGGGGCGAAATTTTCCACCATCACGTCCGCGCCGCGGATCATGTCCTTGACCAGGGCCAAGCCCGAGTCCGACTTCAGGTTGACGGCGATGGATTTCTTGTTGGCGTTGAAGACGTGAAAATAATAGGGATCGTCGTCCGGCTTGTCAACGTTCAGCCGGCGGCCTGGGTCGCCCAGCTTGGGGTTCTCGACCTTGACCACGTCGGCGCCCATCCAAGCAAGCGCCTCAGTGCAGGTGGTGCCGGCCTCGAACTGGGTAAAGTCGACGACCTTGACACCTTCCAGGAAGCTGAATTCGGTGATGTTGGCGATGGGTTCGGTTGTGGTATCCGGCATGGCTGGTTCCTCCGGCTGGCTGATGGCAGGAAACGGATCGGTGCAGCGACAAGCTTGGCACAACCGGTGCGGTCAAGGAAAGAAGGGCGCGGGGCGCGGTGGGCGTGAGAAATACAGAGTCAGGTCTCGAATTATGAATAATCGGCCGCACCCAGACACGCTATGCAAATAGAACTCTGTTGTTCGCGCGAGAGCGGCAGCAAAATTTCACAATTCAAGACCGGACCTTACTTGTGTTTCAGGGTTAGGGTGAGGAGCAACGCACAGCCTGCAAAACAGCGACTGGGAGGCGATCGGGGTCAGAGGCAACCGGGGTCAGGTCTTGGATTCATACATTTACCCAGTAGATCGCAATCCACGAACGCCGCGTCGCGATTGGGTCCTAATGCGTGGTTGCAAGACCTGACCCCAAAAGCCGTGACCCCAAAAGCCAGTCAGTTGCCAGGCAATCAAAAAACTATTTTTCACTATCCTTAAACAGCTCCGCGTCGGCTGGTGTTAAAACCGTGGATTGGCAGGCGCTAAGGCCTATTAGTGCCGCCAATAAAACAACCATAAGCTTTGTGCCATTTCGATAGGGTCGCATTGTATTGCCTCTCCTCAGTAGAGCTGTTTCGAGCAACGGTTGGTGTCCCTCCCCCCGGGCTGGAAACGTACTCCGGTGTATGAAGAGGACCAACCAAAGCCCCTTGATTCTGTGACAGATATGTGTCGTGAGGATGCGATTTGCACATCACTTGATGTGCACGTGTTCGTGCGCATTCACTGGGAATTTCATTGGCGCGCCGATGGCAAGGGATCTGGCGCTCGCGGGCAGGATGTGCGTCTTGCGCTGCGGTCCGTCGGCAGTGTGGGCGCGGGCGGAATTACGGTGACGCAGCCGACGGGCTGAACGCTCTTCGGCCGAAACAGGTTGGGCACCCGCGCATCCTGACCGATGATCCCGTCAAAACGTAATATTCAGTTCCGGCGCTGTCCCTCACTCAAGCATCGCAACGACATCGGCATAGGTATCGAGCGCGCGCTCGCCGTTCGGCGTCAAGGCGTAGGTACCCCGTGCGACGCGCTGAAACCAGCCATAGTGGTCTTTTTGCAGGATCTGTGGTGCGCGAATGACGCCCGTTTGCGTTTTCACAACGACCGCCCGGCTGGCCCCGCCGCGCTGGAGGAAGGCGGCGCAGCGCAAGGCGTCCTGGCGGTACGCGGTCATGACCGGCTGCTTGGTGGCGCCGCCCTGATTGGGGTCGCCAACGCGGCGATGAAATTCTTGCAGCAGCATGCCACGCCGGCGCTTGTTCTTGCGCGGCTGGTAGGGGGCGGGATCGAGATGGATTTCGATGCTTGAAGGGCCCTCTGCCGCCATGCGGACCGTCATCAGACCAAGACCGAGCATGCGGCACAGCTTCAACACATCGCGCGCATGGCGGCGCCACACCGTTGCTGCCGGGCGGCCGGTTTGGATCGCGAAGGCGAGGTAGACATGGTCGGTCACGGTCTGGCGGCGAATGCCCTGCAGCACCAGCGGCAGCGTGAAGGCCGTCTTCAACTCGACGATGACCGGGTCCTCCTCGCCCCGCACCGCGACCACGTCGCAGTTCGATATTTCGCTTTTCACGGCGTAGCCCTGGCCTTCCAGGAAGGCTTTGACGGGCGGATACAGGTCGGTTTCTTGCAGGCGGGACATGGCGATGGGGTGGCTTGGCGTTCAGATCAGGGTACCCCGATTCGCCGCTCCCGGCGCATCGCATAGCCGTTTCACCTCCATCAAGACGGGGGCTCCGCGTACGTTTTGAGCGACCGCCCCGGAATTGACGAGGTCCGGTGGGGCGCATAGGCTTTGGGGTGCCGAAGAAGGAGCGATCGGATGACGGATGCACCCGCGAGCGCCCGTAACGAACGGGGCGAGTGGCGGCCCGCGGGCCGGATCGCGCCCGCGCCGATCAATCATTGGCCGCCGCGGCCCGGCGCGGTGTTGCGCTGGTGCGTCGGCTTTCCCGGATACCTCTGGCCGACCAACGCCTTCTGGCTCGCCGTCACACTCGTCACTTGGACCTGGCTGACGCCCGAACTCGCTGCCATGCAATCGCTCGAGTTGTGGTGGATTGCGCTGCTGCTTGGACGGAACCTGGCCCTCACCCTGCTGCTGTTCGGCGGGCTGCATCTCACCCTCTACGTCTTCGCGTGGCAGGGCGAGGCGCTGCGCTTCACCCTTAAACCGTTCGCCACCGACAGCGGGCGGTTCCGCTTCCGCCAACAGGTGCGCGACAACATGTTTCATGCGCTCGTCTATGGCGTTCCGGTGTTCACCGGTTACGAGGTTTTAACCTATTGGGGTTTCGCCAACGGATTTCTCGGCTATGCCGGTGCAGACGTTGGACCAGTCCTGTTCTGGGGCTGGTGCATGGCGCTGCTAATCCTGACCCCCGTCGTGCATTCGGTGCATTTCTATTTCGCCCACCGGCTGCTGCACACGCGCGCGCTCTATCGGACAGTGCATGTCCTGCACCATCACAATGTCGAAATCGGGCCCTGGTCCGGCCTTGCCATGCATCCGGTGGAGCATATCCTCTATTTCTCGACCGTTGTCGTACAGTGGCTGGTGGCGCTGCACCCGGTAAACGCACTCTTCCAAATTCATATCGCCATCTTCAATGCGGCAACGGCCCATACCGGTTTCGAGAAAGTGAAACTCGGCAAGCATTTGGCGGTCGAGGGCGGCAGCTATTTCCATTACCTCCACCACAAATATTTCGAATGTAATTACGGCGGCAGCCTGGCGGCGCTGGACAAGCTGTTCGGCACCTACCACGACGGTAGCGACGACGCACATACGGCGATGCGCCGACGCCAGCGCGCGATCCACAAAACGGAGGCGGCATGACCCTTCAACCCGCCCGGCCCGGCATTCGCAAGATTAGGGCCTATATGACCGAAGCCGAGGACGACGGTTTGCCGGCGCCGGACCTGCTGTTGAATTCGAACGAAAGTGTGTTCGGGCCGAGTCCGAAGGCGATCGAAGCGGCGCGCGAGGCGACGGGGCATCTCGAACGGTACACCGAGAATATCGACGGAACGCTGGCGCCCGAGATCGCATCCTTCTTCGGCGTCGACGCGGCGAAAATCACGGTTGGAAACGGCTCGGACGATCTCTTGGCGCGGCTGGCGCGGATCTATCTCGGCCCCGGGACCGAGATGCTGCGCAGCGAGAACGGGTACCCCAAGACGCCCAACTACGCCTTCGCCAATGACGCCGAAGTCCGCTCGGTTCCGGATCAGGGCTTTCGCCCTTCGGTCCGTCATCTGATTGAAGGGATCAACGAACGCACGCGGATGATCTACCTCGCCAATCCGGAAAACCCGGCCGGTACCTATCTCGGCAGCGACGAATTGCAGGCGCTGCATGCCGCGATGCCGGCGGAAGCGCTCCTCGTCCTGGATAGCGCCTATGACGAATATGTCGACGATCCGGGACGGCAGCCGGTCCACACGCTGGTCGACGGCGCGTCGAACATCGTCATGAGCCGGACCTTTTCGAAGATTTTCGGGCTGGCCGGCGCGCGTATCGGCTGGCTCTACGCGCCCCTGGATATCGTCGCCGACGTGCGCCGCATCTCCACGACGTTTCCGCTCTCCGGCGTTTCGATGGCCGCCGCACGGGCTGCGCTCACCGACCGCGGCCATTACGATGCGGTCTATACGGCAAACCGGGACGGCCGCGCCTGGCTCTCGGAGCGTCTGACAGGTCTCGGTCTCGCCGTCGTGCCGAGCCAGACGAACTTCGTTCTCGCCGGTTTCCCCAACCCGGCGCGGACCGCCGAAGCCGCGGACCGGCACCTGCGCGCAAATGGCGTCGCCGTCCGGCGGTTTCCCACACCCGCCTATCGCAACCACCTGCGGATCACCATTGGCCGCCACGAGGACCTGCAGCGCGTCGGCGATGCGCTGGAAACGTTCCTCGCCAGCTGAAATATGAAAAGGGGAATTGGCATGACACAGAACTATACCCTTTCAGAATATGTCGCGGACCTCCGCGCTATTGTTGCCGAGACAAACGATGAAGCGCAGATAATGAGAAGCGTTCGTCCGCTCGCGCAAAAATTCGTGGCCAACAGCGAAACATGGTTCAAATCGGAATTCACTCGATATGATCCTGCGCGGGGCACAGGTCTGAACGTCCTGAACGAAGAAGACGATCATTCGCTCATGGTGTTCACAGGCTGCCTCAGCCCCGGTTACGTCTCGAAGGTTCATGATCACGGCACCTGGGCCGTTGTCGTTGGCATCCAGGGTGAGGAATGCAACACCATGTACAGCCGCGAAGATAATGGATCCGTGCCGGGTTACGGCAAAATCCAGAAACGCGGCGAGAAGATATTTCACCACGGCGACGCGCTGGCCATGCCATCAGGCAGTTATCACACGGTCAGCAATCAGTCGGACGCGGTTTCCGTCGCTCTCCATACTTACGGCATGAGCATCAATCATACCGGCCGTTGTCAGATCGACCCCGATACCGGCAAGGTCGAAGATTTCAAGATACCGTTGAAACGCGTTTAGGCGCGTGGTTCTAATACGGAAAGCGACCACATTGGAGGACAGCCGCATGCAAGAAAAATTCATGGTCCGCGCAATAGAAATTGCCCGCGAAGCCGTCGATACGCCGGGCACCCTGCCCTATGGCGCGGTTGTCGTAAAAGATGGGGAGATCATCGGCGAAGGGCTCAATCGGAGCACCGCAAATTTCGATCCGACGTCGCATGGCGAGGTCGAGGCGATCCGCGACGCCTGCCGCCGGCATTCGCTTACCTCCCTCAAGGGCGCCGATCTGTACACGTCGGGCGAACCGTGCTCGATGTGCGTGGCGACCATGTACCAAGTTGGCATCGAGCGGCTGTTCTACGCCGGTGCGGCAGACGACAGCGCGGCACTTTTCCAGCGCCTTGCCGCGCACGATCCCAAATGGGCCCGCAGCATGAGCAACCAGGAACTGCGTCATCAGGTCGGACTGCCGATCGACGAACGCGACATGGCGGCCAAACAGATGCGGCGGGAGGATATACTCGCCGTTTACGAAGCGTTCGTCGACCGCCACACCTAATCGGTGGCGGCGCGTCGTTGACTCCTCATGACCGGGTGAGCACTGTCTCGACGTACGCATATAGCGCAATATTCTGAACGGAGGCGGCATGACGGTTGCTATCGCGGTTATCGGAAATACCGGGATGAACATTGGCGCCACGATGGCCGGCGATCTGGCGCTCGGCGGGCACGATGTGCGCTTTGCGCCTTGGCCCGACCAAGCAGAATGCCTGGAAGCTGTGCGGGCGGCGGGCGGTATTACGCTTATGCCGCCGTCGGCCCCGTCTCCCTCGGCACGCAGCGGGCTGGGGACGCCCCGTATTCTAACCGACGATCCGGCCGAGGCGATCGCCGGGGCCGATCTGGTGGTGATGGATGTCGAGCCGGCCGAGCTTGAAGAACGGGCGGCGGGGCTGATTCCGCATTTGGAGAACGGCCAGGTGTTGTTCGTCAGCACCTACGGTTACTGGCCGGCCTTGCGATTGGCGCCGGCACTACGGGCTGCGGACAAGGCGGGTGTGACCGTGGCGGAAGGCACAGCGCCCCCCATCGCCGCGGTGCGGACGGGTGCGGAGGTGACGCCGCGAGTCATCCGGTCCGAAATCCCCGTCGCCGCGTTTCCGGCCAACCGCGCCCCGGATGCGATGCGGTTCCTCCCCCTGATCATGGCATCGGCGGACCTGCGGCGCAGTGTCATTGAAACCAACTTCGAGAACATAAACCTGATGGTGCATCCCGCCATGGCGCTGCTCAATGTCGGGTACTTCGACCGTGCGGAGGCCAAGGGCGAACCGATCAGTTTCTACGGGACCGGGAATACGGTGCATGCCGGCCGGCTCGCCGAAGCGTTCGACGCGGAGCGGCCCGCGGTCTGCGATGCCTTCAGCGTCCGCTACCGGCCGCTGCTCGAGCATATTCAACGTCTCTACGGCGGTCCCGGGGGCACGGTGTACGACGCCGTGAAGGACTCGCCCTTCTACAGGAATATCGGATCGCTTCCGGCCGACATCTGGCGGTCCTGGATGGCGCTCGACGCCCCGCTTGCCCAGGTGCCCTTCGTGCAGCTGGCCGAAAGCGCGGGGTTGCGCGTGCCCCTGAACCGCGGATACGTCCATATGGTCGACGCGCTGCTCGGCAGCGACTCCTGGCAAGACGGCCTGACGCTTGAGCGGCTCGGCCTGGCGGGCCTGTCGCCGGAGGGGATCCGGGCGTATGTGGAGACGGGGGTTCCCGCGGCGTAGTCCTGCTTATTGGCTAGTCCGCCAATTCCCCCACCTCGTCATCCCTGACAAGCGGCGCAGCCGCGCAGATCGGGCAACTGTGTTTGTCATGCGGTTTGTTGTTTGAAGGTTTCGTTGTTTCGGATCATTGCGTTGAGTGTGACGATAAGTTTTCGGGCGACAGCGATAATGGCGGTTTTGGGCTGTTTTCCGTTATCGCGGAGCCTGTCATAGAAGGGCTGAAAGGCCGGGTTACGCTTTGCGGTGAGAGCCGCGAGATAAAGGGCGCGTCTAAGGCGTGGCCTGCCGCCGCTGATTTTTCGATAGCCTTTGCGTTTTCCTGAGTCGTCGGCGATGGGTGCGAGACCGGCCAGCAGGGCGACGGCCCGGCGGTCGAGGTTTCCGAGTTCCGGCATTTCGGCGATCAGGGTCGCGGCGATGACCGGTCCGACACCGGGCGCGGTCTGCAGGGTGTGTACGAGACGGTCGAACTCCGTGTTCGTTTCGATAAGGTTTTTGATGGCGCGCTCGAAGGTAGCAATGTGGCGCGACAGGACTTCGATGAGGCTTTTGATATCGCGCCGGAGAGGACCGGGGTCGACCTGTTTGAGGCGGGTCTTTTCCTGTTTGCGCATCTCGACGAGCTGGTTGCGCCGCTGCAGCAACTCGGCCAGGTGCTGCCGTTCGGGCGAAGGCTCGCAGGTCGGCGTTGGGTCGAGACGGGCGCCGAGCCAGGCAAGCATGCGAGCATCGACGCGGTCGGTCTTGGCGAGGAGGCCGGTGGCGCGGGCGAACTCACGGGCCCGCCTCGGATTGACCCTGGCGAAGGGCCGACCGGCGCGAGACAGCACACGGCGCAGGGTTTTGTCATAGACGCTCGTGGCTTCGAAGACGACGAGCGCGTCAGGGGGCAACTCGCGCAGCAGCACCCGGATGGCATCACGCTCATTGGCGATACGCCAGGCCTTGTCGCGGGCGATGCTGAACAGGTCGAGCTGGTCCTTGGAAACGTCGATTCCGATGTGATCTTGGTATATCGTCATGGTTCCTGTCCTTGTCATGCGGGATCTGCTTGGGGCAGCCCCTGGCAACTGTTCAGGATGAGTAAGCAAACGCGGGCGGGGAGCCAGGCCCAATCACGGTCTTCAAGACCGAGGATCCAACGGTCTCCCGCCCGTTCTCATTCTGACACAAACACAACAGACAAGGATCCATGTCGATGCCGGACACGGCGATTGGCATAGACATGGATCCCGCATCAAGTGCGGGATGACACGTTAGGGAAAATTAGCGCTACGGTGTTCCGGTGATCTGGCGGTGCGCCGTCACGCCGCCGCGCGATTTTTCGCCAGCCAGCTTTCGACCAGCGCCACCGTCGCCTCCACCGTCTCATTGTGCATGCCCTTCTGCGCGGCGATGGTCTTTACCAGGCAGTCGGCGCGCTCGATATTCGGCACGCCGGCGGCGAGTGCCCGTGCGGCTGAAGACGGCTTTGCGAGCCCGTTGGCGGCGTTGGCGTATTTCTCGAACGGCACCTGATCGGCCGGGTCGGCGCCCATGGCGCGGCAGAGTTCGCTAACCCAATTGTAGACGTCGCGCGATTTGTCGAGGTCGCTGTGCACCGCGTCCTTGATCGACTGCATCTCGTTTTCCATCACGCAGCGGTAATTGCCGGTCAGCAGCATGCTCCACTTGGCGAGCGGCACGAAAACCGAGTCGTGCACCTTGAGCTTCACCGGCAGTTCGATCTCGCCCTGCCCGTCATCGTAACGGATCGCCTCGATATCCGCCTGCATCTGGCGCAGGATCGCGGTGTGTTCGTCGGATTCGAAGCGGGCCGCCTTGAAATTGGTCGGCAGGCTGACCTGCAGGACATTCGTCTTTTCCTCCGGCGGGCGGAAGGCCTGCGGGTCGGGGCTGCACAGGGTAATCATCTTGGGATCGAAGCTGTCCCAGACCGTGGGGTCGGTGTAGCACGGCTTCAGCATTTCCGTGTCGAGGCCGGGAATACGCGCCATGTAGGGCAGCGGCGGCATGTTCATGATCGACATCACGGGCACGCCGGACGTGGCCACCTTGTCCAGCAATTCGCGCACGCCGGGGGAGCGGTATTGCGGCTCCTGCATGGCGAGTGCGATCAGATCGTATTCGCTGGGATCGACATCGCCCGGACCGGCGGCGGAGATGTTGCCCGGCAGGTCGTTCGAATGGATTTCGACCAGCCCCTCGCGGCCGCGTACCGGCATGCGGACGATCTGGCCTTGCGAGTTGATCAAATCAGCCTCTTCGGGCAGGCAGATAAGCTTTGCCGAATGCCCCGCGAGCAGCATCTTGATCGCCAGCAGCGAGCCATACGAGGCGCCCATAATTAGTGTGTTGTAGGCCATCTTTCTTCTCCCTGATCCGATGGTTTTATTTTTTTCGAGCGGATCTGCTGTCCGCGTCTGTGAATTTACAAGATTTACAGATTTAACGGAAATGTGCGCGGATTATGTGCGCCGGGTCAAGCGCCGCGCCGGTCACTAATTGTTCAGTTACGGTTGCAGGGATATTGGAGCAGCGTGGCCGTCGTCCACCCCCACCCGGCCTCCCCCCGCAAGGAGACCTCTGCGAAATGGGTAGCAACTTTGTCGAAACGGTGATTCTTTAGAGTGATCGCTATGACGGAGGTCTTGATGGGTGAGAAGCGGGTTGGTGAGGGTGGCTTTGCGGATGCGTTTGTGGCGCCGGGTGCGGGTTCGAATAAACGTCTGGAGCGTATCGAAGGTCTTTTCGACTGGTCTCGCTTCGAGAAGCTCCTGAAGTCGGTTCGCTCGAAGAAGGGGCGCAGAGGGTATCCGGCGCTGTCGATGTACAAGGCGGTTTTGCTGCAGCAATGGTATGGTCTTTCCGACCCGGACCTGGAGGAGGCGTTGGGGGATCGTCTGTCGTTCCGACGGTTCTGCGGGTTCTCGTTGAGCGACGAGACACCGGACGAGACGACGTTCGTGCGCTTCCGGGCGGCGCTGGCAGAGAGGAAACTGACGGCGAAGCTTCTGGCGGAAACGAACCGGCAGTTGGAGCGTCACGGGCTGATGCTGAAGACGGGCACACTGATCGATGCCACCCTGATCGAGGCTTCGGTCAGCCGGCCGTCCGGTGTTTCCGGCGGGCGTTCGGCGCTCGATCCGGATGCCGATTGGACGCGGCGCGGGCGCACGGCCTATTTCGGGTACAAGGCGCATATCGCCGTCGATCAGGGCTCCGAATTGATCCGCGATGCGATGATGACGTCGGCCAAAACCTATGAGAGCGAAGTGGCCGACGCGCTGATCCAGGGCGACGAGCGGGCGGTCTATGCTGACAAAGCCTATGAGCACAAGGAGCGCCGCCGGCGCCTCAAGGCGAGGGGCATCAAGGACCGGATCATGCACCGCAGCCATAAGAACCAACCGGCGCTGCCGCACTGGCAACAGGTCCGCAACCGCCTGATCTCCCCGATCCGCGCTAATGTCGAGCGCCTGTTCGGAACTCTGAAGCGGTCTTACCGATACCGCCGGGCCCGATACAGGGGGATGCAGAAGAACCAGTCCCACCTTCATCTCCTGTGCATCGCCATGAACCTGAGACGTGCCGAAACTCTTATGCCCTGACACCGTCCCTTGCCGATCTCGTCAAGAGCGTCCCAAAACCCAACGCGAAAAACCGCCAAACCTATGCACCAACCTCCAAACCCAACGATTATCTCCGATCCTGAACCCGTTTCGCAGAGGTCTCCCGCAAGGGGGAGGGGAAATTATAGGTAGGTCGTAAGGTTATTCTCCTCCCCCTTGCGGGGGGAGGATTGAGGAGGGGGTGGACGGCGATGCCTTTCGCCATTCCACAAGAGCGTCTCAGAGGAACCCAAAACGCCGTCAGGCGTCGTCGATCACCAGCGCGTTCTTGAACCGGTCCTGATTGCCGACATAGAACTCGACGGTTTCCTCGATATAGGCAATATCGGCCGCCGTGGTTTCTCGCACGATCTTGCCGGGCGAGCCCATCACGATGGAGTTATCCGGGATCTGCTTGCCGTCGGGGATCAGTGCGTTCGAGCCGATGATGCAATTGTTCCCGACCGTGACGCCGTTCAGGACAACCGCGCCGATGCCGACCATCGAGTTGTCGCCGATGACGCAGCCATGCAGCATCGCCATGTGCCCGATCGTCGTATTGGCACCGACGGTGCACGGGAACCCGATGTCGGTGTGCAGAATGCAGCCATCCTGAATGTTCGAATTCTCGCCGACGGTAATCAGTTCGTTATCGCCGCGGATAACGGCGTTCCACCAGACGCTCGCATTCTTGTCGAGCCGGACCTTGCCGATCACGGCCGCCGTCGGCGCGATGAAATATTGGTCGCCGTCGGTACTGACGCGAACGCCTTCCAATGTGTACTTCATGAAACGTCCTTGCTTTAGGTTCTATCCATGGGCTGAACGGCCCGAACTCTCTTTAACTGTCATCCCGCACTTGATGCGGGATCCATGTCTATGCGAGGCGCGGCGTTTTGCATCGACATGGATCCCCGATCTGCGCGGCTATGCCGCTTGTCAGGGATGACACGTTGAGGGGCGAAAACGCGATTACGACAATTACGAATGCTGACTAACCAAACTTCGTGCCGACGCTGATACCACTGCTGGCGATAAAGTCCGCAGCCTTGAGTTTCTTGTCGCCTTCGGGACGCACGCGTTGCAGCACGATGGAGCCATCGCCGGCCGCGACCGTGACTCCGTTGTCGTCAATCGCAATCACCTCGCCCGCCGCTCCGGTGGCGCTCGATTTAACGCAATCGAAGACTTGCAGAACCTTGCCGTCATGCGTCGTCCACGCGCCGGGCTGCGGGTTCGCGCCCCGGATCAGCGCGGACACTTCATCGGCCGGCTTGCTCCAGTCGACTTGCACGTCGTCCTTGCGGCACCAGCTTTCGTAGGTCGACTTGGACTCGTCCTGATCGATCTTCGGCGCTTTCCCGTTGCGCACCAGATCGACGCTTTCGACCATCGCCTCGACCCCCATGGGAAAGAGACGGTCGAAATAGACGCTGCCAAGCGTGTCGGTGTCGGAAATTTCGGTTTCCTTCTGCAGCAGGATCGGCCCTTCGTCGAGACCGTTGTCCGGCCAGAAGATGCTGAGCCCGGTCTTCTTGGAACCCATGATGATCGGCCAGTTGATCGAGCTCGGCCCGCGATGCAGCGGCAGCAGCGACGGGTGATACTGGATCGTCCCCTTGGTCGGGATATACAGGAACTCTTCCGGCACGAACTTCGTGACATAGGCCATGACGCCGAGATCCGGCTTCAGCGCCTTGCATTCTTCCCATACGTCCGGGTCCTTGAACGTCTTGGGCTGATAGACCGGCAGGTCGTGCTCCAGCGCCAAGGTCTTGATCGAGTCGACCGGGCGGCCTTCCTTGTCCGGCGAGCAGTACACTGCAACGATGTCTTCGCCGCGTTCGATCAGCGCCTTCAACACGGCCTCGCCAAAGGCCTGCTGGCCATGAACGATAATTCTCATCCCTATCCCTTTCTTTATTCTGATCGCGTCAGGCTAAACGGCGCCAGCGCTCTTTGAAGCGGCGATATCGTCAGCGCTCAGCCCGATCTCCCGCAATATCTCGTCCGTATGTTCGCCCAGCAACGGCGAACGGGCAACGTCTGCCGGTGAATCCGATAGTTTGACCGGATTACCGACCGTCAGATACTTGCCGCGTTCCGGATGATCGACTTCGACGATCGTACCGGTATCCCGCAGGGACGGCTCCTCCGCCAGCTCCTTCATGCTGAGGATCGGACCGCACGGCACGTTGAGCGGATTGAGGATATCCATGACTTCGAACTTGTTCTTGGTCATGGTCCATTTCTCGATTTCATCGAACATTTGTTCCAGCCGGGGCAGTCGCGCCGCGGGCGTATTCCACTCCGGATCCTCGAGCCAATCCTCGTGGCCGATCGCCTTGGCAAGGCCGGCGAACGCGGCGGCCTGCGTAATGACATAGATGTAGGCGTCGGGATCGGTCTCCCACCCCTTGCACTTCACGATCCAGCCGGGCTGACCGCCGCCGGACGCATTGCCGGCGCGCGGCGCCGCTTCGCCGAACTCGCCGTTCGGGTATTGCGGATATTCGGTCAGCGGGCCATGCGCCAGCCGCTGCTGGTCGCGCAGCTTGACCCTGCAAAGGTTGAGCACGCCGTCCTGCATCGCGCAGGTCACGCGCTGTCCCTTCCCGGACACCGTGCGATGAAACAGCGCCGTCACGATGCCCAGCGCCAAATGCAATCCCGTTCCGGAGTCGCCAATCTGCGCGCCGGTCACCAGGGGCACGCTGCCAATTTCGCCGGTCGTCGAGGCGGACCCGCCGGTGCACTGCGCAACATTTTCATAGACCTTGCAGTCTTCATACGGGCCAGGACCGAAGCCCTTCACCGACGCGTAGATCATGCGCGGGTTGATTTCCTGAATGCGCTCCCAGGTGAAGCCCATCCGGTCGAGTGCGCCCGGCGCGAAATTCTCTACCATGACGTCGCAATGTTCGATCAGCTTGGTGAAGATCGCCTTGCCGTCGTCCGACTTGGTGTTGAGCGTGAGGCTACGCTTGTTGCCGTTCAACATGGTGAAATACAGGCTGTCCACGTCCGGAATATCCTGAAGCTGACCGCGTGTCGCGTCGCCGACGCCGGGACGTTCGACCTTAATGCAGTCCGCACCGAACCATGCCAACAATTGCGTGCAGGTCGGCCCCGACTGGACATGGGTCATGTCGAGAATTTTGACGCCTTCTAGGGCTTTGCTCATTATATCGTTCCCGTTCTTAGGAGTGAATTCGGTTCAGCGTGGCTATTTCTTCTGGGCCACAACGCGCTGCGGATTGAGATTGCCGATCCGGCCGCTTTCGGTCCCGGCCGCTTCGTCGATGACGGCATTCACCAAGGTCGGTTTGCCGGAATCCATGGCGGCATTTACGGCCTGGCTCAGCGCGTCGGGTGAGGTCGCGGTGACGCCCACCCCGCCGAACGCTTCGATCATCTTGTCGTAGCGCGAGTCCTTGACGAACACGGTCGTCGAGACGTCCGAACCGCCGGACGGGTTGACGCCCGTGCCCTGATAGATGCCGCCATTGTTGAAGACGACGACGCAGACCGGCAGGTCGTAGCGGCAGATCGTTTCGATCTCCATGCCGGAGAAACCGAAGGCGCTGTCGCCTTCAATGGCCAGCACCTGATTGCCGGTTTCCACCGCCGCCGCGATGGCCGTGCCCATGCCGACCCCCATGACGCCCCAGGTCCCGACATCGAGACGCTTGCGAGGCTTGTACATGTCGATGATGCTGCGCGCGAAATCGAGCGTGTTGGCGCCTTCATTGACCAGGATCGCGTCCGGCCGTTGCTTGATGATCGTGCGCAACGCGCCGAGCGCGCCCTGGTAATCCATCGGCACGTTGTTGTTCTGCAGCCGGGGCGCCATGCGGGCGACGTTGGTTTCAACTTTCTCCCGGATCGCGCCGGTCCAGTCGGAGGGCGGTGCGGACCAGCTATCGCCCATGCCGTCGAGCAGCGCCGCAACGCAGGACCCGATATCGCCGACCACCGGAGCCACGATTTCGACATTGCTGTCCATTTCCTTGGGTTCGATGTCGACCTGAATAAACTTCTTCGGCTTATCGCCCCAGGTCCTGCCCTTGCCGTGTGAAAGCAACCAATTCAATCGGGCGCCAATCAGCATCACGACATCGCTCTCCTTCAACGCGAGCGAGCGCGCCGCACCGGCGGATTGTTTGTGCGTGTCGGGCAACAGACCTTTGGCCATGCTCATCGGCAGATAAGGCACGCCGCTCTTTTCGACAAATTCGCGGATCGCATCATCCGCCTGCGCGTAGGCCGCCCCCTTACCGAGAATGATCAAGGGGCGCTCGGCGCCTTTCAGCACGTCGAGCGCGCGCGCGACAGACTCCGGCGCGGGAAGCTGGCGCGGGGCGGCGTCGATCACCTTGACCAGCGATTGTTCGCCGGCTGCTGCGTCCATGGTCTGCGCCAGGAGCTTCGCTGGAAAATCGAGATAGACGCCACCAGGGCGGCCGGACACGGCAGCGCGGATCGCCCGCGCGATGCCGATGCCGATATCTTCGGCATGCAGGACGCGGTAGGCGGCCTTGCACAGCGGCTTGGCGATGGCCAACTGGTCCATTTCCTCATAATCGCCCTGTTGCAGATCAATGATCTCGCGCTCGGACGACCCGCTGATCAAGATCATCGGAAAACAATTGGTCGTGGCGTGCGCCAGCGCCGTCAGCCCATTGAGGAACCCCGGCGCGGAGACGGTCATGCAGACGCCCGGCTTCTGCGTCAGGTAACCGGCAATCGCGGCGGCATAGCCTGCGTTTTGTTCGTGCCGGAACGACAAGACTCGCATGCCCGCGGCCTGCATGTAACGCCCCAAATCCGTGATCGGTATTCCGGGCACGTTATAGATTGTGTTGATGTCGTTGAGCTTGAGCGCGTCGATAACCAGATTGAAGCCATCCGTTAACGTCGCCTCTTCTGCCATTTCTTCCGCCATCTTCTTCTCCCTATCGCGCGTCTAGTCTAAGTAGTGCACGTTCTTTTCGACATGCACGGCGAGATCCAGCGTGTGCTGCCGCGCCAGTTTTTCTGCCAGTTCCGTGTTCCGCTGTTCCAGCGCTTCGATGATGTTCATGTGATCGATGATCGACCGGCTGACCCGGTCGTCCTCGGAAATCGTTTTCGCGCGGATCGCGCGCATATGGATAAAAAGATTGTCCGCCATATCGACCAGCAGATCGCACTTGCTCAGGCGAATGATCGCTTGATGAAAGCGGATGTTGTGGTCGGAATATTCGTCGATATTGGCCTGCGCCTGATCCCCTTCGAAGGTCGCGAACAACGTGCGCAGCGATGCGATCTCTTCATCGCTCGCATGCAGCGTGATCAGCCGCGCCGCCATGCTCTCCAGCGCCGCCCAGACGGTGATCATCTGCAGGACTTCGTGCTTCGGCTTGCGAACGACGAACACGCCCTTGCGCGGCGCGATCCGCACCAGCCCCTCCTGCTCGAGCCGCGCGATCGCTTCGCGGATCGGCGTGCGGCTGACACCAAGCTGCGCCGAAAGTTCGCGCTCGTCGAGCCGCGGTTCCTCCGGGTTGGCATAGATATCCATTTCCGTAATCGCCTGCTTCAGCGCGTCGTAGGTCCTGTCCTTAAGTGTCTGGACGTCCTCGATGGGCTGGACGATGGCGGCAACGCCGGGCATGGCCGGAAACTCGCGTTGGTTCTGGGGTGGAGACTCTGTGGTATACATTATGCCAATGAATTTACGGGGTGCAAGTGATTTTCTGCGGGACTAGCGATTTTCCTCCTCTTCTGTCGTCCTTGGCCCCCGACCCGAGGACGACAAGAAAAAATGGACGATGCTTCGGTCAAGCGGCCCTATCGCCCCTACCGCCGATACGGTCGCTGCGTGCGGAACAGCGCCAACCGGGCCTCATAATCCGGCAGCAACAAAACCTGTCCCCTTGCCCGCAACCGGGCGATTGCCGTTTCCTGCGCACGGACGGCATCGGCGAACCGGCCCGCTTCCGCGTAGGCGGCCGCGAGGGTGCCATGCAGCGCGGGAAAATCGACGAGCCGCAGGGCGCGCTGTGCCAGCCGCACCGCCGCGTCGCCATCGCGCAGCGCGGCCTCCGGTGCGGTCGCGAGCAACCAGGCTTTGTCGTTCAGGGCAAACGCGAAGTCCGGCTTGAGTCTTATGGCGCTGTCATAATCGCGCAGCGCCCGGTCCCAAAAGCCCTCTTCCTGATGGGCCTTGCCGCGATCGTGATAGGCGCTGGCGAAGCCCGGCATCAAGTCGATTGCCCGTCCGTAATCGGCGATTGCCCGGTCGCGCTGGCCCTTACCTAGATAGGCATTGCCGCGGTTATAGAGCGCTTCCGCCTGCTTTACCCGCACCAGCCGTCCCATTTCAATCAGCCTCGTGCAAGCCGATATGCGGCGATCCGAAGGCGTGCTGGCGGTGCTGCACCATTGCAGGTTCGCAGCGTGCTCCTCCGCGGGTGTCGGCGCGGTGGCGGACAATGCCGCCAAAAGAATGAGCGCTCGCATTCCCTCCTCTCACAACGGTGCGATCGCGTCAGCCCCTAAGCCGTCGCTTGATGACCGGATACAGGGGCAACAACAAAAGAACGATCGCGATGATCATGATCACGCTGGCGATCGGGCGCGTGAAGAAAATCGAAATCTCCCCGCCAGACATTAGCAGCGATTGCCGTAGCGCCGGCTCCGCCAGCGGCCCCAGGACGATTGCGAGCACGGCCGGCGCCAGCGGATAGTCCAGCTTCCGCATCAGATAGCCAACGACGCCGAAGATCAGCATCAGCCACACATCATGCATGTCGAGCGTGGGCACGAAGCCGCCGACGATGCAGAGAATGAAGATGATCGGGGCCAGGATCGTGAAGGGCAGTTTCAAGATCCAGATGAACCCGGGAATCAAGGCGATGTTCAACAGAAGCGAAACAAAATTTGCCGCATAAAGGCTGGCGATCAGCGCCCAAACGAATTCCTGCTGGTCGATGAACAGCATCGGCCCGGGCTCCAAGCCCCAGATCACGATGCCGCCGAGCAGGATCGCCGTCGTCGGCGAGCCCGGAATGCCGAGCGTCAGCATCGGTAGCATGGCACCCGTGCTGGCGGCGTTGTTGGCAGCTTCCGGCGCGACCACGCCATCGATATTGCCCTTGCCGAAGGTGTCCGGCGACTTCGACAGCTGCTTCGCGGTCCCATACGCCATAAGAGACCCCGGCGTGGCACCCGCCGCGGGCAAGATACCGACGAAAAAGCCGAGGAACGAGCCCATGATCATGCTCTTCCACGAGGAAATAAGGCTCCGTACGGAGTCGACCAGACTGCGGAAGCTCATCGTGGCCTGGCTGATCATGGCGTCGCCCTTGTTCGATTCGATCGTCCACAGCATTTCACAAATGCCATATATACCAATAGCCAAGACCAGAAAATTGATGCCATGCATGAAGCCAATAACATCACCGAAAATCAGACGCGGCTGACCGCTGATGATGTCGAGGCCCACCGCGCCGAAGACGAGGCCGATGAAGATCGAAAACAGGGTCTTTGGGATGTCGTCGCCGCCGAGGCCGACGAAGGTCGCGAAGGCGAGCAGCATCAGTGCGAATATCTCCGGTGCCCCGAAGACCAGCGCGAACTCCGCCAGCGGCGGCGCGAACAACGTAAATAAAATGACGGAGATCGTGCCCCCGACGAAGGACGCGGTCGCCGCAGCAATCAGGGCTTTGTCGGCCTTCCCCTGCAGGGCGAGCGGCCGGCCGTCGAACGTCGTCGCCACTGCGGTCGATGCGCCGGGGATGCCCAACATGATCGAACTAATCGCGCCGCCATACATGGCACCGTAATAGATCGCCGCGAGGAAAATAATGGCGCCGGTCGGCGGCACCAAAAAGGTAACCGGCAGCAGGATGGCGACGCCGTTCACCGATCCCAATCCCGGCATGGCGCCGATGAAAAGCCCGACAGCGCAGCCGATGATGATCAGCGCTAGATTTACGGGCTGGAACGCGACGGCGAAACCGTCAAACAAGAGCTGTATGACTTCCATCGGGACCCTAAAAAACGATCGCGTAGATCGGTTCGAACAGCGGTTCGGTATATCCCTTCGGCAGGCTCTTCAGCAGCGCCACTTCGAAGAACAGGAACGTCACGACCGGCGTCAGCACGGCGAAGAGTCCGGTCAGGGTCCAGGAATGCCGCCCCAGAAACCGCAGATAGAAAATAAGAAACAACGGGATGGCGCCATACGCACCGATAACATGAAACAGGCCGATGGTGACCGTCAGGGCGCCGGCATTAAGCGCGAAGAGTTTTACCGCGCGCCGATCCATAAAAGGTTCTTCGGACCGCGACGGCGGGCTTGCCCGGATAGCCCATCGAATGCCGATCCAGATACAGCAGACCAGCATCCCGGCGGACAACCAGAACGGCCAGAACCCGCCGCCCGGCCCTTCCCCTTCGGCCCAGCCGATGGGCAGCTCGGCGCTCTTCCACATCAGGTACAGGGAGAAGACCCCCATCACGACAGCCATGACTAGTTCTGCACGGCGCATGGCGCAGGCCTCCCCCCAATCCCGAAGCGTTAGACAGCGATGACAGGCGCTACTTGATTTCGCCCATCTTCGTCAGCATCGCCTTATGGATGGCCTTCTCGCGGGCCCAGTATGCCTTGAGGCGTTTCCCAGTGAGGAACCCGCCATACAGGCTTTTCTTCTGCATGTAGGTCTGCCACTCGTCGCTCGCATAGACGCGCGCGAAGACGCCACGATAGAACGACTCTGCTTCTTCGCTCATGCCCGGCGCGCCGACGACGCTGCGTTGCATGAAGTAGACGAAGTCCTTGCCGAGCTCCTTGAAGGTCGGTGCATCGCCGAACAGTTCGAGGCGTGCCGGTGTAAACGCCGCAATCGCGGCCGTCTTGCCTGCCTGATAGAAGCCAAGCTGCTCGGATGGATTGTTGACCGTCGAGTTGGCGTTGTTGCCCGCCAGTTCCTTGGCCACGCGGCCGCCGCCCTTGTAGGGCACATATTTCATCTTGAGGTCATAGGCGGTATTCAGGAAATCGGTCAGCAACTGGTCTTCCTGACCTTTGCCGGTACCGGCCATGATCCACTTGTCGCCCGCTTTTTTCGCTGCGGCGACGAAAGAGCCCACATCCGTGATGCCGCTATCCTTGTTGACCCACAACAGGAAGGTGTCTTCCGCCATGCGGGCGATCGGCGCGAACTTGGTGATATCGACGTTGATCGCAGGCTGGCGCATCGGCGTCGTGTAGAAGCTGTTCAGCGTCACCATGATCGTATGGTTCGGATCCTTCGCCGTATTCGCATAGACCAGCGCTTCGGCGCCGGAACCGCCGGGCTTGTTGATCGGCGTAAATGGCTTGGACGCGAGTTTGTGTTTCGCGATGATCGATTGAATGAGCCGGGCCAGCTTGTCGGCACCGCCCCCCTTGCCCGCCATGACGACGAATTCAACCGGCTTCTTCGGTTCCCACGCTGCCAGCGCAGAACCCGAATAGGCGATACTGCCGGCGCTCAGTGCGACGCCGAACCCGGCGCACGCCAGCACGGCTTTACGGAATGCTTTAGTTGCTTCCATTGTTTCCTCCCTTGAATTTCGCGTTTTATCAGCCGATTCTTTGCGATCGGCTCAATGCACTTTCACTCGGCCTACGGCCAAATTTTAAGTGTGTGGATGGTAATCCAGCCTTATTAAGAGTTGCAAGCGCGCACTGTTCGGTCACCAGGTTGTGAACAGGGCGTTTTTTCTACACGCAGCGGCGTTAACAATCGTTCCGGGGCACCACAAACCATGGCTTTTCCGAGTAGAGTCCATCCCGCATATTTGCTCATCGGTCTGGTCTGCTTTCTTGTTGCGCCAATACCGCTCGCCGCCGCCGACTACACGGTCACGCCCATCCTGCTGGACGACGAAAATCCCGACCGGGTCACGTTCGGCAAATTATCCTGGCGCGGCGGCGTTGCAATCACGGGTGGCGATGGCCGCTTCGGCGGATTGTCCGCCCTGCATATCAGTGCCAGTGGCGACAGGCTGCTGGCGATCAGTGATCGCGGCAACTGGCTGACCGCCATGCTGCGCTATCGCGATGGCGCGCTTTCCACTGTTGCCGATTTCAGGATAGCGCCCCTGCTCGACCATACCGGACAGCCGGTTACCGGCCGTCAAGCGGACTCGGAGTCCCTCGCCAGAACGGACGACAACGGATTCATCGTTTCCTTCGAGCGGCGGCACAGGCTGTGGCGCTATACCGGCACGCCCGATCCCACACGATCGACTCCGACTCCGCTGCGTACGCCGGAGGGGTTTCAAGATCTGCCAAGCAACGGCGGCATCGAAGCGCTGACCCGGCTGTGCGACGGCCGGCTCCTCGCTATCGCCGAGAAAAGCGTCGCCCGGCGGGATACGGTTGCGGCGTGGGTTCAGTCCGACACAGGCTGGCAAGAGCTGGCCTATCGAACCACCGCGGGTCTGCGTCCCACGGGTGCTGCGACGCTGCCGAATTGCGATGTCGTTGTCTCCGAACGCAGCTTCGGCATGCTCGCCGGGCTGGACATCCGGATATCTCAGATATCAGCTTCATCCATTAAGGCCGGCGCCGTCCTGGAACCCGAACCGCTTGCAAGCCTCTCCGACCTGCTGACGATTGATAATTTCGAAGGCATTGCCGCGCGTCGCAATGCGGCGGGCGATACGCTGATCTACCTGATCTCCGACGATAACTTCTCCGCCGTACAGCGCACCCTGTTGATGATGTTCGCCCTAGATTGATCTGTCGGTCGCTAGATCAGATCAGGGTTTGTTGGAATTGCTTTTGGCGATCCAGCAGCCGTGTGAATCTGATCTCAATTATTGATAGCGATCGGATTCGCAAGATCATCCGAACCCATATAATGAGTTCGTCTAAACTTGACCCGATCTAGCCCGCTGGCGAACAGAACACGCCGCGGCTGTTCAACTTGCGGCACAATTCTGCCGCCATCGATGCCGACACCGGCTTTGCATATAGCCGGAAGTAGGTTCCCTTGCCGTCGACATCGACACGGCGGATCGCGGGTTTCAGCCCGTCCAGCAAATCCGAATTGGCAGTCGCCAACGCCGTCCACCCCTCTTGCGCCGCTGGCTCGCTTCGATAGGACGCCAGATGCACGGTACTGATGGCAGCAAGTGCTGGCGGCGGTGGCGGCACATTTGCCACAGGTTTTGGCACCGCAGGCGGTGGCGGCACGCTTGGTGAAACCGCCGCCACAGGTTTTGCCGCCGCGGGAATTGGCGGCGGCGGCGGGACCGAGGGCACCGCCTTCCTTACCGTCGGCGGCGGCGGCACGGGAACCCGCTGCCGTGGCGGCACCAACCCTGGCCGGGCAACGGCACGGGGTCCAACCAACGGCGGCGCAACCCGCACTGTCCTCGCCTTCGGGACTGGTTTCTGAGGCGGCACGGCTTTTGGCACCGGCGGCGGCGGAACCGCTCGCCGCACTTTAGCCAAGGGTGCCGGCGTTGGCGGCGGCGGCGCAGCCCCTCGATCGGCAGTTTGCGCCATGCGTGGCTTGACCGGCCGTTGCGGCGGAAGCGGTGCGTCTCTGCCGCCGAACTTCGGTGCCGTCAGAACGACAGATGCCAGCGCCTGCTCTTCCGACGTGCCCGTCGGCGTATCGGGCTCTTGGGCAATCGCCGCGACTTCCGGATCTGGTTGCAATGGGGGAATTTGCACGAGAGCCGGTTTGGGGTTTTCCGTTGGCCGCACCGATGCGGTTTTGGATTTACCCGGGACAATCCCCGCAACGACCGTACCGTCCGCCCGCTCGAAGGAAAGGAGGTTCCGCACGAGATCGGGCTGTCCATCCGACTGCTTTACCCGGCGAACGACGTAATTGCCAACCTTCGGTGCGTAGTAATAGGTCAGTCTATTTTTTTGCCCGTGGCCGCACCGGACGACGAAGGTCTCAAAGGGCCCGCTTATGGTATCGACGGTTTTCCGCTCATCGACCCGGCACGTCCATTTGTGCTCCCAGCCGAACGGCGGGTGGTCCGATGTCGCAGTCACCCGGAAACTCGTGGTTGCCCCCACCCGCATAGGAAACAGCGAGCCTTCCTCGTCACGGATAAGGCGGCGCCCCGATCCCGTTGCGTGGTTTTGCCATTCGAGCGGCGGCAGGATCGGATTGACGTTGGTGATCCGGCGCGCGCGCGCATCGCTTCGCCAGGAAACGTGCTGTCCCTCGATCGCAACAACTTCCCATCGCTCGACCGGGTTATCGAACGTATAGCGATCGCCGATCCTGAGCTTGAAAGGCGCATCGCCGGCGGCGTCTTTCGTTTTCTCCTCGGTTGCTTTCTCGGATGAGGAAACCAAACCGGCAACCGTGTCATACCCAGGGATATCGCTACAGCCCGCAAGCGCCAGCAGCGTTCCCAAAAACACAGGTACCGCACGCAACCGGAAACCACAAAATCGGAGCATCATTGCCAACCGTCTTTTATACCAAAGAGCGTTGATAACCGGTCTCTATGAGTCACTATCAACGCTTCTTGGTACTATAACCCAATCCTTGTCCGTCCATGTCGGAAGTTTGCCCCAGAGCGGACGTTGGGATGCATCAGTCCAATGTCGCAATTCTAACCTACTGCGAACATGAACAAAAGAAAGCAGTGGCTCCCGGAGCCACTGCTTTCAATCTACCTCAACTATGCAACGTCGCGAGAGTTCCGATGCTACCAGGCGGTTTTTCTGGTCCGCCGCGCCATGCCTAAACCAAGCAAGCCAAGAGCAAAGACTGCGAGTGTAGAAGGTTCAGGAACCGATATCCCGTTGTCCGCGACCCTGTTGAGAAAAGCATCGTCTACCGAGATGCCGGGTCTAACATTGCCGCTGCCTGAAATACGAAATTCTATTGTGTGCAGGCCCCCCAGAACACTAAACTCAGAAGAGAATTCCTCTGTGTCTGTGGGCAGGGTACCGACCGGGAAGCTGTTGTCGGGAAAACGAACGTCGAAACCAATATTGTTCCCATCGACGAAGATCCCAAGATGCTCGTTGGAAATCGCACCATTGATGCCGAATTCGGCAGCATTGTCATTCCCCATGAAAAATCCGGTGTTATAGGTGCCCGCCGCTAAATCTATTGTCTGGCTCAATGATAAAAATTCTCCGAGGCTTGTTGCGACCACGGCAAACGCGGCTTGCGTACCGCCTCGAACATTAACGAAAGCGGGCTCGAAAGATGCACTCTCGCCTGGGATTGCCGATCCATCCACGCCGACGCCGCTACTGCCTCCCCCGATATCGCTAACGGTCCAACCGGTGAAATCTCCGGTTTCAAAGCCACCGTTAATAAACATAGCGTTCGCAGACGAAACTTCGGCGAGTAAAAATGCCCCGAATATGAAGGAACCAATACGCATCATTAACGTTCTAAATGTCATAAAATTTTTCCTCCCCCTGTCTCCCTGTCGGAAAATTTTACAATTTACCTCTAAAAAGGCGCCTTGAAAGTGTTTTATGCACTATTCATGCCATCTTAGAGTGCAAGAATAAGATATTGAAAAACACAATTCACAACATATGAGATCTTGGAACGCGCGAAAGTTCGCGTAAAACTGTCGGGATTCTTTACACTCAAACAAAAAAGTGCGGTTAGCCCCTCCGGTTATGAATACGCACGCTGACGGACTCTGTCTAATTGGCGCCGAGGCCGAGGGCTGCGGGTGTGAGCATGCCGGTGCGCCGGGCCAGCAGGTAGCCGGCGATCCGCGCGTCGAACTCCGCAGAGATCTGGTTGATCCGTGCGCTGAACACCTCGCGCTCCGCGTCCAGCACGTTCAGCGACGTTTCCTTGCCCGCTTCCCGCAACCGCTTCTTCGCGTTGAACACTTCGATCGCAAGGTTCACCGCGTTGTTCAGAAGATCCACGCGGCGACGCTCCGTCAGCAACCGGTCCCACGCCACACGCACGTCTTCCTCGACGCGCCGTGTCGCAAAATTGTAGCTGTCCTTCCGCGCCGCCAACGTCCGAGACGCGCTCTCAACCCGCGCGCGCGTCCGAAACCCGCTGAAAAATTCCCAACGCGCCCGCACCAGAAGCGACTGCTCGCGCTCGATGCCCCGCGTCGTCGACACATTGTCCTCGTAGTCCAGCGATCCCACCAGATCCACCGACGGGTAATAGTCCGCCCGCGCAATCCAGCGCTGCTCGCGCGCGATGTCCGCCTGAAACCGCGTCTGACGCAACGCCGGGTGATACTGCACCGCCGTCGCGATCGCGCCGTCCAGGTCCGATGGCACCACACCCTCCGGCGGCACCCCTTCCTCAAGGCTCGAAACCTCCGGCAGGTGGCCGAACAGTTGCTTGTAGCGCGCCAAGGCTTCCTGCAGCCGGCCCTCGAACGCCACCCGCTGTTCCTTCGCAACCTGCAGCCGAGACTTCGCCTGCAGCACGTCGACCGCGATGCCCGAACCGCGCTGAACCCGCTCGTCCTCCAAACGCAACTGCGTGCGGATCGTACTCTCCGTGTTCTGCGCCACCGCGATCAGGCGTACGTTCCGCAACACGTCCAGATACTGGTTCAAGCCCTGGAACAGCAATTCCTGGCGCGTGTTCTCCAGGCTCATCTGCTGCTCGATATGGCCCAGTTCCGCCGCGTTGATCCCCGCCTCGTCCCGAAAGCCGTTGAACAGGTTCTGCGTCGCCGTCAGGGTCAGCTTGTCGCGCCGCATGCTGAACGCCCCCTGACCCGCCTGACGCCGCGCCGGATCGTCCGTCCGTTCCGCCCCGCTGTCCCCCGACAGCTCGAAGCGCGGCAGATACGCCGAACGCGCTTCCTCGATCCGCGCCCGCGCCGCAGACGCCTCGTTGCGCGCACGCCGAAGATCCGGATGCTCCCGAAGCAGCAAATCCAATTCCGAACGAAGCGGCTCGCTCAACGCCGGGCCAACCGGCATCAAACCAAACAATACAAAAACCGCTACCGCAAAAAACGGCAATAAACGCAACTGAAGTCCCCCGCTCAAGATACCTGCCAGCAACCCAGCGACTCTTTCACGCCCCAAAATATGAGATGACTACTAATATTACCGAGTCTCGCGGTCAATTGTGTATTTTTTTACGGCGCGCCGCATCGCACAACATTGCAAATTCCAATGTTCGGCATCAACGCTCCCGAAACGCCTCGTTCCGCAGCTTCAATACCGGTTTAATGAAGTAGTTCAACACGGAACGCGTACCGGTATGGATATCGACGGTCGCCTGCATACCCGGCGTTATCGGCAGCAAGCCTTGCTGATCCCCAAGGTAGGTCTTACTGGTCCGCACGACGACCTGATAATAAGGCGCCCCATTCGGGTCGGTATTGGTACTCGCCCCGATTCGATCAACGACGCCGTCGAGACTCCCGTAACGAACGAAGTCATAGGTGGAGATTTTCACCACCGCGCGCTGCCCCTCCTGAACGTAGCCGCGGTCGACCGGATTCAGTTGCGCCTCGATGACCAGACGGTCGCTCACCGGCACGATCTCCATAATCGGCTCGCCCGGTTTCACGACGCCGCCGATCGTATGGTAGCGCATGTTCTTGACCACCCCGTCGATCGGACTGCGGATGACCGCGCGACGAACCTGGTCCGAGGCGCGAGTGAGAAGCTCGTTCACACGGGCGATTTGAAGTTCGATGGCGGCCTCGTTCTCGATTGAACGGCGGTTCGTGCGCTCCTTTTCCTCTTCATATCGCGCCCGCGCCTCGGCAAGCGATGCTTTCGCCCGAGGAATAGATTGTTTCAGCACCTCCGCCTCGCCGGAAAGCTTTTCGACTTCGCCTTTCAGGACGAGATGCTCCATACGCGGTGTCAAGCCTTCCGAAAGCAAACTCGCCGACATCTGGAGACGTTGCCGAGACAGTGCGACATCGGCCAGAACCGCCTTGCGCTGCGCGGCGAGCTGCTTCACTTCCAGCTCGCTTTGCGTAATCTGTTTGTCCAGCACCGAGAGCGATGTCTTCAGTTCGCGTTTCCAGGCTTCGTAGGATTGCCACTCAGTGCGCAGCAACCCCGGCCGCCGCTCGGCAGCCTCCTCCGGAAATTTCGGCTCTTGATTTGCGATCTGCGCGCTCAACCGGGCTTTGCGCAGCAGCAGACCATCCAATTGCACGATCAGCTCCTCGCGATTGGTCCCGGCGCCGGCGAGATCGAGCTGCGCCAAGACCTGCCCGCTTTTCACTCGCGTGCCTTCGGCGACCTCCAGCCGTTCGATGATGCCGCCCTCGAAATGCTGCACGACCTTCATCTGACTCTGGGGAACCACCTCCCCCATCGCTACGGAAACTTCGTCGAGCTTGGCGAACGTGGCCCATATGAGCAGGCTGCCCAACAGGACGCAAATCAGCAGCGCCGAAACGCGGAATGACGGCACGCGGCGGCTGGCAACGAGATCGTCGAGGCGGCTCATGCGGGCTTACCTTCCTGAACCGGAACCGGCTTGGGCCCGGGTTGCAGTTTAGCCAGAACCTGACCGGCGGGACCGGCCATGACGACCCGGCCCTTTTCGAGCACCAGGATGGAGTCGCACGAGGCGAGAAGAACCGGACTGTGCGTTACGACCATCGCGGTGTTGTCGCGCGAATATTCACGCAGCGTTTCCGCCAATCCCTGCTCCGCTTCCCGGTCCAGATTGCTCGATGGCTCATCCAGCAGCAGGACCGGCGGCTGGCTCATGAAGGCGCGTGCGATGGCAATACGCTGGCGCTGGCCGGTCGAGAGTCCGTGGCCGCCTTCGGTAAGCTGGGTATCGTACCCGTCCGGCAGATCGACGATATACTGATGCGCCTTCGCCTGCTCGGCGGCGGCGACAACCGCCGCATCTTCCGCGTCGGGATGCGCAATGGCGATGTTCTCGCGGACGGTTCCTGCGAACAGCGTGCATTCCTGTGGCAAATAGCCGATCCAGTCGGCGAGTTGCCGTTGCGTGAACTGAGAGATATCGGCGTCGTCCAGCAAGACCCGGCCGCTTGCCGGCGCATAGATCCCCCGGATCAGCTTGAGCAGGGTCGTCTTGCCCGAACCGTTGGCGCCGATAATGCCGTGCAGCCCGCCGGGTCCAATCTTGCCGTCGATTCCGTCAATGATTGGGTTCCCTTCCGCCTTGTACTGAAAGACCAGCTTTTCGATATGCACGGAACCTTTCGGCCGCGGCAGTTCGATACCGGCTTCCGTTCGCTCCGAAGCCATCGCGAAAACTTCGTCCAACCGCTTCGCCGATTCCCGGAACTGCATGAACATGCGCCATTGCGATACGAGCTGGCTCATCGGACCGACCAGCCGCGCGCTCAGCATGTTGGCTGCGATCAGGGAGCCGATCGTCATCTGCTGCTCAAGGATTGCCAGCGCGCCGACCGTCGTCACGATGACCGTCGTGCTCATGGTCATGATGTAGCCGAGATTGTGATAGCCGTCGCCGGCCTCGCCGCGCTGCTGCGCGACCTCGATGGCCTGCGCATGGCGGTCTTCCCAGCGCGGGCCGACCGTTTCGCCCAGGGCCAGCGACTTCACGGTCGCGCGGCCGGCGATCAGCTCGCTCAGCAGGCCTTCGCGGTTCATGGTCGATTCGCGCTCGTCGGATGCGGCGCGCCGCATGACCTTGCCCGACCGCCACGCCAGGATCATGAACAGTGGCACGAAAACCAAGAGGACCCAGGCGACCGGCGGTGCGATAATCAGGACCACGAAGAAAAACAGCACGGCGAACGGCAAATCCAGCATCAGCGCCGCCGACGGCCCGGAGACGGCGTTGCGAATTGCATCGACATCGCGGAAGACCGACTGCCAGAAGGTCGTTGGCCGCGATTCCAGCATCCGCAACGGCAGCGATACGACTTTATTGTAAAGCGCCCTGCCGACCGCGGCGTCGACCCGCAATGCGACGCCCTGAAACACCCGGCTGCGCGCCTGGCGCAGGATAAAGTCGAAGCCGATGACGATCCCCATCCCGATGACCAGACCCTGCAAGGTCGTCATGCCGGACTGGAAAACCACCCGGTCATATACCTGCAGGACGAAAACGGGGATCGACAGCACCAATATGTTTATGAACAGCGATATCAGGATGAGATCGCGAAACGCGCCGCGGCTCTCATGCAGCGCATAGCGCAGCCAGCCTTTACCGTCCTCATTCATTACAGTTGGTCTCCCATGGGGCTTCCTATCCCTTGGAGGGTATATTTATGGTTAAAATCATTACACTGGACGATTTTGTTTGTCATTCCTACTTCATTTAGGGGATGTTTCTAGGCCTTTTATTAGTATTGTGTTAAAATACGCGCATGGGGCGCTAGAGTATAGGTTGGACTTCCGGACAAACCGGAGCCGTTCGGCACAGGGATTACGGGATGGCGCTTCTTAGATCTGATATGCGTGGTGAAGTGCTTGATTCTTCGGCATCCGCTGAAAACTCGGGTGCCGCAGTCGTTGAAGCGACGTCGGGTGGGACGGTCGTTCTGCCGAGCGGCGCGTTTCTGTCGGATGCCAGCTACCTTCAGCAAGGCGACGATCTGGTTCTGATTGGACCGGACGGCACGACGTTTGTCGTGCGCGACTATTTCCTGCTCGATAATCCCCCCGATCTGGTGACGCCGGAAGGTGGCGTCATGACCGCGGCGCTGGTGCAGTCGTTCACGCCGCCCGAAGCAGCGGGCCAATATGCGCAGGCGGGCCCACAGCTGGCGCAGGCGGCACAGCCGATCGGTCAGGTCCGGGATCTGGCGGGCCAGGCCTTCGCGATCCGCGCGGACGGGTTGCGGGTCGCGCTGAACTCGGGCGATCCAGTATTTCAGGGCGATGTGATCGAGACCAGCGACGATGGCGCGGTCGGCCTGCTGTTCGTCGACGAGACGACGTTCGCCTTGGGCAATTCGGCGCGTCTGGCACTGGACGAGATGGTGTACAACCCGTCGACGCAGCAGGGCCAGTCGTCGTTTTCGATCCTTAAGGGCGTATTCGTGTTCGTCAGCGGCCAGATCGCGCAGACCGACAACACGCAGATGACGGTGACGACACCGGTTGCAACCATCGGCATCCGCGGCACGAAGGTCGCGGGCGACGTCAAGCCGGCGGGCGAAGAATCGAAGTTCACGGTTGTCGACGGCGAGGTCGCGATCATCACCCAGGGCGGCACGGTCCTGATGAGCGAGCAGTACGCCACCACCCGGGTCACCAGCTTCCAGGCCCCACCGAGCGACCCCGTAATTCTTACACAAAATCAGATGGAAGCAAACTACGGATCGGTCGGTGAGATTGGCGGCGGCTTCGGCTCGCCGGGCGACATTTCCCCGGAAGCCGGCGGCGGTGTCGTAGGTGGCGACGATGTGGTCAGCGTGACTAAAGGGCCGCTGAGCAGAGAGGGCGGCGAATCGGATGAGGATGAAGATCCGCCGAGCCTTGGCGAAGAGGTTGCGCAGGAGGAACCGGAGGCGACTACAGAAAGCGATGACGATCCCCCTGTAACCCCGTCCGTTAAGGATGAAGATGATCCTCCCGTCGTAGGCGAGGGTGAAGGCGAAGGCGAAGGCGAAGGCGAAGCCTTTAACCCCTTCGATTTCAGCAACGCTACCGAATCCGTAAACGAAGTCGGCAGCGAAGGCGCGGATGTCATGGTCGGCACCATCTTCAACGACACGCTCGACGGCAACGACGTCATCACCGGCGGCGACGGCGACGACACGATATTCGGTGGTCTTGGCGACGATATCCTGATCGCTGCGAACGGGCTGGGAGACGACACCTACGATGGCGGAGAAGGCTTCGACACCGCCGTCTTCTCCAGCGCTGTCAACAGCGTCACGATCAATCTCTCCGACGGTTTCGCGAACGGCAGCGCGGAAGTCGGCTCAGATCTTCTCTTCAACATTGAAGGGATCGTCGGCGGCGCGGGCAACGACACGATCAACGGCGACAATAATACCAATATCCTGAGCGGCCGCGGCGGTAACGATATTATCTTCGGCAACGGCGAAGGCGACCTCCTGTCGGGCAATGACGGCGACGATACGCTGGATGGCGGCAGCGGCGCCGACAATCTGTTCGGCGATGCAGGAAATGACACGCTGGATGGCGGTGGCGGCAACGACAACGTTTTCGGCGGTGCCGGCAACGATACGATCGTCGCGAGCAACGACGAAGCGGCGGGTGATTTCTTCGATGGCGGTGCCGGAATCGACACGCTGGACTATTCCAGCGAGACGGACGCTTTATCAGTCAATCTGGCTATCGGCCAATCCATCCTTAGCTTTGAGTCGGACGGTGATTCTTTCATCAATATCGAAAACGTCCGGGGCGGCACGGGCAGCGACTTCATCACCGGCGACGGCGGCCCAAATACGTTCTTCGGCAGCACGGGCAACGACACGATTGACGGCGACGGCGGCGTCGACGTTCTGACCTACGACATCGCCGGCCTCTTTATCGATTTCAACGCGGGCACCGTCAGCGGCGCCGGCTTCCTCGATTTTTTCGAAAATATCGAAAAGGTCAACGTCACTGTTGGTACCGTCAATGTTCGGGGCAGCGACGTCGTCGACGAAACTTTCGGAGGTAGTGCTGGCGACGACACGATCGATGGCGGCGGCGGCAACGACACGATCTCAGGTAACGCCGGCAACGATATCCTCATCGGCGGCGCCGGCAACGATATCCTCCTCGGCGGCGACGGCGACGATACGATCGTCTTCGACGCCGCGGACTCGAATGTCGACGGGGGCGCCGGAATCGACACGCTGCTCGACCTTACGGGGGGAAGCGTCATCGATCTGACCTTCGAAACCACATCGACGACCGGTTTCGAACGAATCGATTTAGCGTCCAACGCCAATTCGGTCATCGTCGAGGCCGACGACATTCTGAATACCACCGAAGGCGGTACGCTGGCAGTCTTCGGCAACGATACCAATTCGATTATCTCCTCGACCCCCTGGGCCCTTGGCGGCGTGGCCGTTGTCGACGATGTCGCTGTCACGCGATTCGATTTCGGCGGCGCGACACTTTTCATCGACGATCAGATTAACTTCACCCCAGCCGTGGCCGATCCAAGCTTCGTCGGCGACGGCGATGCCAACCTGTGGTCCGAGCCCGGGAACTGGAACACGGGTCTTCAGCCCTCCGATGGCGACACGGTGGAACTCAACAGCGGCGGCAACGTCAATTACGACGCCGATGCGGGCGATACGACGCTCACCTCGTTCTTTGGCAACGACGATCTATTCGTTACCGGCGGCACGCTCACAGTCACCGATACAATAACAATCTATGACGGCGCGGTAGAGCTGCAAGGCGGCGGCTTCGGCGGTCCCGGCGCGATTCTCCTCAACGACGACTTCATCATAGATCCGGGCGTTACGGTCGATATCGTTGGCTCGGGCGGTATTACCGCATCAGGGGATACGACGCTCGGCGGCACCATAAACTTGGCCAACAACCTCACCGTCTCCGGCGCAACAGACTTTCTCGACGGCCTTACGGTTTTTAATACCGGCGGCAGCATGTTCACCCTCGCCGGCGCTGGTGTCGACGTGCAGGATGCGACTGTCCAGATAGGAACGTCGTTTGCGAATGAGGGTGTAACGGACGTTATCAGATCGAATTTGACGATTGACGGTTCGGTGGTGAACATCGCCAACGGCGAAATCCTCGTCGATGTCGCCGGCGGCGCGGCCAGCAGTTTGTTCGTCAATGGCGGATTGACGAATGATGACTTTATGGAATTCGATTCGTCGGGCGGCGCGGAAGGCGGGTTTACCCAGTTCTCCGTGACGGGCGGTCAGCTGGTCAATTCGGTGGGCGCGGAAATACAATTCTTCAGCGACGCTTTCGGGACCAATGAAGTCAACGCGTCTCTCTTCAACTTCGGAACCGTCCAGGTCAACGGCGCCGGAACCACCGCGTTTATCGACGATAGCGCCCAAACCAATGTCGGCCTTTTCGATATCAACGGCGACACCGAAATCGACCTTGTCGAAGGAAATTCCTTTAATACGGCCGATGGTACGGTGGACGTGCTTGGCGATTCCACCCTGACCATATCGAACGGCTCGTTCGTCGTCGGCGAAAACACGCAACTACTTGGTTTCGGCGGAATACGCATCGGTTCGAGTTCGTCTTTTGACGCTGAGACGGGCGAAGTGTTCGATCTCGACAGCGGGACCACGGAAATAGAACTCGACAACAATGCCAATATCGGTGGCGACGGAACGTTCACGAACTCCGGCTTCTCCGACATAATCGGCATCGATATATCGGTCGACGTCGATACGTTCGTCAATCTGGCAGACGGCACGCTGCAATTCGCGGATAGCATTTTCACCGTTGACAACACCAACTTCACAAACGACGCGGATGGCACCATCCAGCTGGATTCGACGCCCGGCGTCGTCGACGGTACGTTCAATACGGACTTGGTCAACAATGGTGTTCTGAACCTGACCAGCGACGGGGTTGCGGCATCCATACTCAGACTGGGCTCAGAAGATAGGCTGGAGATCGGTGCAACCGGGACGCTGCTTGTCGACGGCTTGGTCGCGGCCAATCATTCTGTCCTGGGCGATGTTCTGAATAATGGAACCGTCTCCATCGCCGACGGTACGGGCGCGTTTGGCGATGGCGTCTTCACAAACAATGCGGTCATCGACATCGCAACCGGTGGCCGGTTTATCGCCGGGCAGAGCTTTGCCCTCAATTTTGACAACACGGGCACCGGCGCCGTCAATGTGAATGGCGGCATCCTGACGCTCGGCCTCGCCGGGAGCACGTTTACCAATGACGGGCAGCTCAATATGGGCACCGGTCAGCTGCAAATCGCCAATACAAGCCATTTCATTCAGAACACCGACCTTACCGTGGGCAACGGCGCCACCGCCACAGTCGGCTTACTCGGGACAGGCGGAACGCTGGATGGAACGGGCACGCTGACGATCGAAAGCGGCGGGGTGGTTACGCTTGGCGGTGGTGGCATCCTCGACCTCGAATTCGTGAATTCGGGCAGCATTATCCTCAACACCGCCAACACCAACGTTATCGATCTCTCGGGAGGCACGGGCGAAATCGCCTCCGGCGGTGTCATCAACAGCAACGTCGATGCCACAATCGACTTGGTCGGCGGTGGGGTCCTTACCAACACCAGCGGTGGCACTATCAATATCAACGACGGCTCCACGCTCACCGCCGAGAACGGCGTCGTGACGAACAGCCTCGGCGGCATCATCACTGTGAGTAACGATGGTGGAATCAATCTCGATTCCGCGACGTTATTTAACTCCGGCAACCTTAACCTCGGCACGGGAGCCGGCCCGACGACGATCACAACCGCAAACGGTGGCATCCTACAAAACGAGGCCTCTGGCGTCGTGACCAGCGTCGCAGGTTCGGCGGTTGTCTTTGAAATCGACGCCGGAAATGTGGACAACATAAACCTCGGCAACATGGTGTTCGATGACGACGTGACCTTCCGGTTCCTAGGGTCCGATTCAATTTTTACGAATCAGGGCACGATCGATATCAACAATGCTGGCCCTAATGCCTTCACGCTCGACGGTCCCGTGGCGCAAGGCGGCACATTCTCCAACCTTGGGGTCATTAATATTGATGACCTGGAAGGATCGATAAATAATATCGATCAGGTTATTTTTGACGGAGCTGCAATCAATTTTGGTAGCTCACCAGGATCGCTGACGATAACAGGCGACTACATGCGCGGCGACGCGGCAGTCATGGAATTCGAGTTGGGCGGCCTCGCGGCCGGCATTCACGACGGCTTCGATCAGCTTACCGTCAACGGCACCATGGCGGCCGGCGGTACGCTGAACGTGGTCGAGTTCGGCGATTTCGACGTCGGGGTCGGCGACAGCTTCGCCATCGTTCAGGCGGGCACCATTGTCGGGAGCTCGGATGAAATCAGCGGCCTCGATGTTGGCGGCGGCGTCGTGCTGGATGCGACGCAATCCTCGTCCGCGATTACGCTGACCGGTCGTGCCGTGACGCATCAGGGCGACGGCGGCGACAATATGCTCACCGGCGGCATAGGCGACGATGTGGTGTCGGCAGGCGATGGCAACGATGTGTTCACCGGCAATGGCGGCGCGGACCTTGTCCATACCGGAGACGGCGACGATGTGTTCGTTGCCGCCGATACAAGCTTTGGCCGGTTCGACGGCGGCAGCGGCACCGATCTTCTATCCTTCGACGGCGGCGGTCAGACGTTCGACCTGACCACCCTACGCGGCGACCAGTTGAGCGGTATCGAGCGAATCGATTTCAGCGGGTTCGGCGACAACACGCTGACCCTCGACACCGATATGGCCTTCGCGGCAACCGGCAATGAGAATACGCTGACGGGTGAAGCGCACAGCTTGGTCATCGACGGCGATAGTGGCGATACGCTCAACGCCATCGGCGATTGGAGTAACACCGGTACGGTCACGATCGACGGCAACGGCTACTCCGTCTATCAAAACAGCGCCAACGACGCGCAGATTTTCGTGGACGACGATATAGCCGTATCCGCCGCCTGACGATTGCCGCTAAACTACGGGACGAAACGTCACCACCGTCCGTGAGAAACGCTTGAACACAATTGGCCCTCAGGCCTCCCAGGATACGCTGCAGGCGCCGTTCGACGTCGCCGTGATCATCCCAACCGTGCTGCGCGATACGTTGATGCGCGCCGTCCGATCGGTCTTCACCCAGGAATGGCCCGGCCGCGTCCAGATACTGATCGGCGTCGATGTTGCGCAAGGCGACCGCGACATGCTGCGTCAGCTCGGTGCGGAATGCCCGGACCGGATGGCGCTTACGATCTTCGATCCAGGCTATTCGACCGCGCAGGTGCATGGCGGGATCTATCACAACGCCTTTAGCGGTTCGCTGCGCACCGTTTTGAGCTATGCCGCGAACAGCCGCCGGCTCGCCTATCTCGACGACGACAATTGGTGGGCGCCGCATCATCTTTCCGACCTGCTGCTGGCCATCGACGGATTCGACTGGGCGTTCAGCCACCGATGGTATGTGGATGCCGGGACGCAGGAGCCGTTCTGCGTCGACGATTTTGAATCGGTCGGTCCCGGCCGCGGTATCTACGCCGAGAAGCTCGGCGGTTTCGTCGATGCGAACTGCCTGATGATCGACAAGACGAAGTGCCACTGGGCGCTGCCGAACTGGTCGATCCCGATGCTGCCGGACGGCAGCGGCGAGGACCGGAACGTCTTCAGCGCGCTGGTGAAACAGCACGCCGTCGCCTGGACGAGGCGGCCCAGCGTCTATTACGTCATCAACCCCGACTCCGGCGTGCAGCCGATCCGCGAGAAGATATTCGCCGAACGGGGCTACACGCTAACCAAGCCGCAGCGCGCCAAATCCGCCACCTTCACGCACCAGAACGAACGCATCAACGAATACCTGCTATCGAACCTGACGCGGAAGCTGCACCTCGGCGCGGGAACGAACATCCTGCCGGGCTGGCTCAACACGGATATCGCACCGCATAGCCGGGACGTGCTGGCGCTCGACCTCACAAGGCCCCTGCCCTTCGAGGACGAGACATTCGACTATGTCGCCAGCGAGCATTTCATCGAGCACATGAACCTATCGGATGGCATCCGGCTGCTCGGCGAATGTTTCCGCATCATGAAACCGGGCGCCAGGCTGCGGCTGGCGACACCCGATATCACCCGCCTCCTCGCCCTGTACGCCGCCGAGCCGACAGAGCTGCAAAAACGATATGTCGACTGGGTTACCAAGACTTTCATCGGTGGGGCTTCGGGCTATAACCCGACGCTGATCCTCAACAATATGTTCTACAATTGGGGACACCGTTTCATCTACGACCAGAACCTGCTCGCGGCAATCCTGAGCAAGATCGGATTCGCCGATCTCGCCGTTAATGCCGTCGGCGAGAGCCCGGACCCGAACCTGGCGAACATCGAAAAGCACGGCCACATTGTCGGCGCACCGGACATGAATGCCTACGAGACGATGGCGATGAAAGGCCGCAAGCCGTAACTTTCCGCCGGGGGTTATCAATCCGTTTACGTTTATCCGGCTCTATTAGTGTGATACTTTAACCATGTTCGGCGCCAGGGTGGGCGCGAAGAGCGGCGAGGCGCGAAACGGCAATGACAGCGACAGCCCATGCTCGCGAAGATGTTGGACGCTCCGGTATCGGCGCTAGAATCGCCGACTTCGGACGCAGCCTCAAAGATCAGTTCTTTCGCAGCGGCGGCAGCAAAGGGCCGTGGTGGAAGCTCCGTGTGTCGACGATTATTGCATTATCAGTCCTTGTTCTTGGCATCAGCGGACGCGTGTTTGACGTCGGCTGGGTCGAGTTAGCGCGCGTCAAAACATTCGATCTGTACCAGCGGCTGGCGCCGCGGCCGCCTGAGAATTATGGCGTTGGCATCGTCGATATCGACGAAAAAAGCCTGCTCGAAATCGGTCAATGGCCGTGGCCGCGCACCGTCATCGCAGATCTGATCAACCGCCTGGCCGACGGCAAGGCCGCTGTGGTCGGGTTTGACGCCGTCTTTCCGGAATACGACCGGATGTCACCGAATCTGGTTGCTTCGGCAATCCGTGGCGCGGACAAACAGACGATCGCTTCATTAAATAAACTGCCGCGCAACGAAGATGTCATGGCAGCGGCGATGAAGCGGATCCCTACCGTCGTCGGACAAGTCGGTCTTTTTTCCCAGCTGCCGGAAGGCCGGAACCCACCGACGGTAAAGTCATCGGTTAAGGGGTTGTTTGGGGGAGACCCGCGTGACTTCCTCTTCGAATATGTTGCCTATATGGGCAATGTTCAGGAGCTGGAGGATGCCGCTTCCGGACATGGCTTCTTCACGGTCTGGGACGAAGAAGACGGCGTCGTACGGCGGGTGCCGCTGGTCGCCCGCATCGGCAAGGATATCAGGCCGGCACTGACCGTCGAAATGCTCCGCGCCGCATTCCGCGGGAATATGGTTTTCACCAAACGGGACGCGGCCGGTCTTTCGCATATCGGGCTTCAAACGCGGCAGGGCAATTTTGAAATTCCGACGGACAGCCATGGCCGGATCTGGGTGCATTTCGCAAAACCGGATGCCTACAACTCCCAGGACAATTCGGGCCGTTTGTATGTTTCCGCTACCGACATCATTAACAAGCGGGTCCCGCCCGAGAAACTGGCGGGGCGGTTGTTCGTCGTCGGAACCTCGGCTGTCGGCTTATTGGATATTCGAGCGACCCCCATCGCCGGACGCCTTCCCGGTGTCGAAGTCCATGCCAATATTCTGGAAACGATCCTTGCCGCAAACACGCATAAAGGCCAAAAGGCGCAGGCGATTGTCGAGAAAATCAAGGCCGATGCCAAAGCGGACGGCACCAAGCTGACACCGCAAATGCTGGCGCAGGCCGCGAACGCCGAGATCTCCAAAATTAGGGACGAAGAGTTTTATCTGAAGTACCCGAACTATGCGAACAGCGTCGAGTTGGCGATGATCCTGTTCGCCGGCTTGTTCATGACAATCATGATTCCACGTCTCGGGCCGATGCTAACTTTGAGCGGTATCGCCATCGCTGGCGGCGTGCTTGTCGGGCTGAGCTGGTATCTGTATCGCGAGCACCTCTTGCTGATCGACGTCACCTATCCCGGCATCGTAACCATAGCGCTCTATTCCGTCCTGACTTTCGCCAATTACACCCGTGAGGCGGCGGAGAAGAAAATGGTGCGGGGCGCTTTCGCGCAGTATCTGTCGCCAGCACTGGTCGAACAACTCGCCGACGATCCGGACAAGCTGCAGCTCGGCGGCGAGACCAAGGAGATGACATTCCTGTTCTGCGACGTACGTGGCTTCACAGCAATTTCCGAAACGTTCAAGTCCAATCCCTATGGACTGACCACTCTTATCAACCGGCTTCTCACGCCGCTGACCGACGCCATCCTCGCCCGCAAGGGAACGATCGACAAATATATGGGCGATTGCATTATGGCGTTCTGGAACGCGCCGATCGACGATGAACAACATGCAATCAACGCCTGCGAATCCGCATTGAAAATGTTCGACGCGCTCGATGTCCTGAACGAAGAGCGTCGTCTCGAGGCGGAAGAGGAAGGCATCGAGTTCATGCCGCTCAATGTCGGCGCCGGCATCAATACGGGTGAATGTGTGGTCGGCAATATGGGGTCGGAGCAACGGTTCGATTACTCGGTGCTGGGCGATCCGGTCAATCTCGCAGCGCGGTTGGAGAGCCAGTCGAAAAACTACGGCATGAAAATCGTGTTGGGTCCCAAAACGGCGGAGGCGGCGGAAGGCCGTTTCGCGACATTGCAGCTCGACTTGATCCAGGTAAAGGGCCAATCCGTCGGGGTCGCCATCTATGCGCTTCTTGGCGATTCAGACCTCGCATCAAATCCCGAATTTGTCGCTATCAGGGAAAAACACCACGCGATGATGGAGGCGTACCGCACGCAGCACTGGGACGATGCTGACGCGCTTCTCAAAGAATGCCGGACGCTGAACGATTCCGAATTCGATATGCTCTACGACCTTTACCAGGAGCGCATCGAATATTATCGCGAGGTACCGCCGCCGGTAGATTAGGACGGCGTGTATATCGCGGAAACGAAATAGCGCTTACGGCTTTTTTGCCGGCGCGCGGGAACGTGGTTTTCGTTTTGCCCGGGTGCGCGGTTTTGCCGGTGCTTTTTTCGTTTTGCCGGACTTTTTCTTCGGTGCCGAGGAAGCGCCCGGTTCCGGCGCAGTGTCGTGCTGCCCTACCGCTGCACTAACGCCGGATTGACCATTTCCTTCTCCAACACCCACCATCTGGGACAAGGCCGTGCCCATGCGCTGGAAAACGGGGCGCCAGTCGCCCAGAATAGGCTGCCGGAACAGCCGCATATTCGGATACCAGGGCGTATCCTCGCGCCGGAAAAGCCAGCGCCATTCACCGCCGAACGGGAGAATGGTCCACACCGGCTTGCCAAGTGCACCCGCGAGGTGCGCAACCGCCGTATCGATCGAAATAACCAGATCGGCCTGATCGATAATCGCTGCCGTCTCCGCGAAATCCGTTAGCTTATCGGTCATGCTGGAAACGTTCTTGCGTTCCAGATGCGGTGTGAGTTCCGCCGCACGCGGGCCCCACTGTATGCTGTAAAAATCAACGCCGGGAATATCGAAAAGGGTCGCGAACCAGTTCACGGTGCAAGACCGAAAACGATCGTCGCTGTGCGTCGGCCGTCCGGCCCAAACGAAAGCAACCGCAAGCTTCGTTTCCTTGCGGCGGCGGATTTTCGCTTTCGTTCCAGCCGGGACCTTGAGGTACGGCGTCTTGTTTGGAATTGTCTCAAGGGTCGTTCCGAAACGGTGCGGCAGGCTGAGCAAGGGGACATGAAGGTCGTACGTGACGGACGCATCGGAGCGCAGTTCAAAAAACTCGTCAACGCCATCGAGCGTTCGCAAAATACGGGCGAGCTCCGGCTCGCAAAGCAGGAATATCTTCCCGTCGCCAAAACGCTCTCGAATAAGCGGGACATAACGCACGAATTCGAGCGTATCGCCAAAACCCTGCTCGACATGGACCAGCAACCGCCGGCCGTTCAGCGGGCTGCCGTCCCAAAGCCGCTCGCGCACATTCTTCACATTCGGTTTGTAGGCGGCCATGTCGAAGCGGGATTCGTAGGCGGCCCAGCCGTCTTTGTACTGGCCGTTCATCAGCAGAACGCTTGCCGGGGCAAAGTAAGCACGTGCGGCGCTCGGCTGCAGCTCCCGAACGCGCGCGTACGATGCCACCGCCTCCTGCAGACGCTCCATCCGCAGCAAGGCGTTGCCGAGCGTATAATGCGCATCGGGGTCGTCGGGGGCCACTTCGATCGCGCGGCGAAGCAGGTGCAACCCCTCCCCTACGTGGCCCAACTTTAAAATGACATGGCCAAGATTCTTCAAGCTCGAAAGATCGTCCGGTGCGAGCACCAGGGCGTGGCGGAGGATCAGTGCGGCTTCCTCGTAGCGGCCAAGTTTCTCCAGCGTCGCGCCGAGGTTAGTCAGCCCTCGCAAGTGATTGGGGTTGAGGTCGATGCTGCGCCGAAAGGCGCGCAGTGCGCGCTCGAAGTCGTTTTTCTGGAAAAGTACGCTGCCAAGCTTAAACCAGGCGCTCGGCCATTTCGGTGCCGCCTCCGCCGCCTTACGGTAGGCGTCCAGTGCCTCGTCGGTTTTGCCTTGATTAAGACACGCATCGCCCCTGTTGGCATGGGCTTCCGCGTAGTCCGGCCGGAGCGTCGTCGCGGCCTCGTAGGCTGCCAGTGAATCGTCGATGCGGCCCATGCGGTAGAGAAGGTTGCCGAGATTGTTTTGCGCTTCGGGGAACTCGGCACGGTGCGCAAGCGCGTCTCGATAGGCCGTTTCCGCGGCGTCCAGATCGCCGGACTCCGCGTATGCGATGCCAAGATTATTATGCGCGTCGGCATAGTCCGCCTGGAGCGCAACGGCCCTCCGCAAGGCCGCAATGGCTTCGGAATAGTGCCCGCCGATGCGCAGCAAATAGCCCAGCGTATTCTGGAACGACGCAACCGTTTCATCGGCAGCAATGGCGCGGCGGACAAAATCGACCCCGATATCGTTCCGGCCGCCGCGATGCGCGATGACACCCACCAAATGCAACGCTTCTGCATTGTTCGCGTCCGCAGCCAGCACCTGCCGGCACAGCTTTTCCGCACCGGCTAGGTCACCGGCTTGAAACTGCGTCACAGCAGCGGATAAGGGGGGGGTGTCGTCAGGCATCGCTTCGCATCTTAAGCAGATTCGCCTTTATATGTGTTAGGAAAGCCTAACGAAATCCGAAAATCGTTTCGTTTTGTGGACGTTACCGGCTAATCTGCCGCGCCGAATTTACAAATGTACGGACAAGATGAATAACGAAACACCCCTTGCGGGGATTCGAGTTGTCGAACTCGGAAGCAGTGTCGCGGTCCCCTATGGCACCTGGATTTTGGCAACGCTGGGCGCCACAGTGGTGAAAATCGAACGGCCGGAAGTCGGCGACGACTGCCGGGAATGGGGTACGGGCTGGTATCACGGCGTCAGCGGCATTTTCGTCGCGTTGAACGCTGGCAAACATTCCGTCACTGTCGATTTGTACGACGAGGAACAGCGCGCCTCCCTGCGGCGCTTCATCGTCGAGCAGGCCGATGTCGTCGTGCAGAATCTGCGGCCCGGCCAGGTCGAGAAAATGGGCCTCGGCGCGGACGAACTACTCGCCGAAAAGGAAACGCTGATCTACGTCAACAGCGGTGCGTTTGGCGCCAAGGGGCCGCTCAATATGCGTCCGGGTTACGATCCGCTGATGCAGGCGTTCGGTGGCATCATGAGCGTAACCGGCGAAGAAGGCCGCCCGCCCGTCCGCGTCGGCACATCGATCGTCGATATGGGCACCGGCATGTGGTGCGCGATGGGCGTACTCGCCGCGCTGCAAAACCGCAATCGCACGGGCAAGGGCGGCAAAATCGATGCGTCGCTGTATGAAACCGCGCTGGGCTGGATGAACTACCACGCAACCAGCTATTTCGGCGATGGCACGATTGCCGAACGCCGCGGCACATCCGGCCCCGGCATGGCACCCTATCAAGCCTACAATTGTTCCGACGGCTATCTGATCATCGCCGCGCCGAACGACCGTCTCTTCGCGACGCTCTGCGGTATCCTCGGCAAGCCGGAATGGCCGACGGATGCCCGGTTCGATATCAATAAAAGTCGATGGGCCAATCGCGACACGCTCAACACGCTGATTGAAGAAATCACGAGAACGGAACCGATGGCATCGTGGCAGGCGAAGCTGGAAGAGGCTGGGATCCCGAATGCCCCCCTGCAAACGATCGATGCCGTCGTCTCCCACCCGCAAACCGACGCGCTTGGCATCATTCAGGAAACCGAGGACGGGAAATACAAACTGATGGGCATGCCGCTGTCGTTCGACGGCAAGCGGCCGCCACAATCAAAAGGCTCGCCGGAGTTGGGCGCCGATAACGATATTATTTTCGGAGACGGTTCGTCATGAAAATGGATTACGAAACGCTGAAACTCGAGCGGGTCGAGGACCATCTGCTTCTGTTGACCTTGAACCGTCCCGACTCCGCAAACGCCTTGAACACACAAATGGGTTACGATTTGCGGGATCTTTTTTCGCATTTCTATGTCGATCAGGAGGATCTGCGCTGCATCGTCGTGACCGGTTCCGGCGACCGCATCTTCTGCGCCGGCGGCGACCTTAAAGAGCGCAACAACATGACCGACGAGACCTGGCAGAAGCAGCATGCGCTGTTCGAGCAGGCGTTTTTGGCCGTCATCGATTGCCCGATCCCGGTGATCATCGCCGTCAACGGTGCCGCCTTCGCGGGCGGTCTGGAATTCCTGCTTTGCGCGGACTTCGCCTACGGCGCCCCGCATGCCCGTTTCGCGCTGACGGAGACCACGCTCGGCATCATGCCGGGCGGGATGGGCACGCAGAACCTGCCACGTGCGGTCGGCGTTCGTCGGGCCAAGGAGATCATCCTGACGGGCACCCCCTTCTCCGCCGCAGAAGCCCTGGAATGGGGTGTTCTGAACCGCATCTGCGAAGACGGAAAACTTATGGAGGAGGCTCTCGAAACGGCGCGCAAGATTTGCAATAATGCGCCGATTTCGACGCGGCAGGCCAAGAAGTCGCTGAACGTGGCGACTCAGATCGATCTGAAGAACGGCTATGGGTTCGAGATCGAGGCCTACAACCGCATGGTGCCGACAGAAGATCGATTGGAAGGCGTGCGCGCCTTCAACGAAAAGCGCAAAGCAGAATTCAAGGGACGATAAGGAGAGCGAACATGCGACCAGGAATCGACGTAGAATGCCGCGAGGTCGGACTTCGCGATGGTATCCAGATCCAGAAGGTGTTTTTCCCGACAGCAGGCAAGATTGCCTGGCTGACGGCCGAGGCGGCCGCCGGCATGCCGGAGATCGAGGTGTGCTCCTTCGTGCCGCCGAAGCTCCTGCCGCAGTTCGCCGACGCGGCGGAAGTCGTCGCCGCGGCGAAGAAGGTCGAAGGCTTTCGCATCGCCGCACTGAGCCCCAATCTACGCGGCGCCATGGACGCGTTTAATGCCGGCGTTCACAAACTGAATTACGTCACGTCGGTCAGTGAGGAGCATAACCTCGCAAACGTCCGCCGCACGATCGACGAGTCGATCGAAGATTTCAAACGAATTGTCGCGCTGCGCAACGAAACCGCCGGCTCGGAAAAAACCATCTTATGCGCTGGCCTTGCAACCGCGCTGGGCTGTTCCATTGCCGGCCAGGTTCCCGTTGCCGATGTCATGAAGCTCGCCGAGCGCTTTGTCGATGCGGGCGCGGACGAGATTTCGGTTTCCGATACCGTCGGCTACGCCAACCCGCAGCAGGTGAAGGACATGTTCACCGCCGTTATGGGCGCGTTTAGCAAGCAGGTTGCCGTCACGGCGCACTTCCACGACACGCGCGGCCTCGGTCTCGCCAATGTCTACGCCGCGTTGGAAACCGGCTGCCGGCACTTCGATGCCTCGCTGGCCGGTCTCGGCGGCTGTCCTTTTGCGCCGAAGGCAACGGGCAACATCGTCATGGACGATCTCGTCTTCCTGCTCGAGGGTGCCGGCCTGAAAACCGGGGTCGACCTCGACAAGCTCGTAGAAGTCCGCGACATCATCGCGGCCAACCTGCCGGACGAACCGTTAAATGGCATGTATGCGAAAGCCGGCGCACCGAAGGGCTTCGTCCCGGCCACGCAAGCCGCGTAACAAAATTTAGTATCAAACAAAAGAGACCGTTCGCATGACCGATCAGACCGCCATGATGGCACTGGACGACAACGATTATCCGGAAATACGCGACGCCGTTGCAAAAATTTGCGAGGGGTTTCCCAGCCAATATTGGCGTGATCTGGAAGATCAGGGCGTTGAAGGCAGTTACCCGACCGCGTTCGTCAAAGCACTCACGGAATCGGGCTATCTCGGCGCACTGATCCCCGAAGAGTATGGCGGCGTGGGGCTGCCGATCCGCGCCGGTGCGGTCATCCTGGAGACGATCCACGCATCGGGCTGTAGTGCCGCCGCCTGTCACGCCCAGATGTACACGATGGGTACCGTGCTGCGGCATGGCTCGCCGGAACAGAAAAAGAATTATCTGCCCAAAATCGCCAGCGGCGAGCTTCGCCTGCAGGCGTTCGGCGTCACCGAACCGACGACCGGGTCGGACACGACGCAGCTCAAGACCCGCGCCGAACGGGACGGTGACGAGTACGTCATCAACGGTCAGAAAGTCTGGACCAGCCGTGCCCTGCATTCCGACCTGATGCTCCTGCTCGCCAGGACGACATCGCCGGACCAGGTCAAGCGTCGCAGCGACGGGCTATCCACCTTCCTGGTCGATATGCGCGCGGCGCGCGGCAACGGCATGGATATCCAGCCAATCGACGCCATGGTCAATCACAATACGACGGAAATCTTCTTCGACAATTTGCGCATCCCCGCAGACAGCCTTATCGGCGAGGAAGGCAAAGGCTTCCGCTACATCCTCGACGGCATGAATGCGGAACGCATTCTGGTGGCCGGCGAGGTCGTGGGCGACGGTCATTACATGACGAAACGTGCCGTCGAGTACGCCAACGAGCGCATCGTCTTCGGCCATCCCATCGGCAAAAATCAGGGCGTTCAGTTTCCCATCGCCAAGGCCTACGCCGATCTGCTGGCCGCCGACCTCATGGCGCGCAAGGCGGCGGCGCTTTTCGATGCCGGTCTCGACTGCGGCGGAGAAGCCAACATGGCCAAGCATCTGTGCGCCGAAGCGGCATGGGCCGCAGCGGAAGCCGCCTTCACGACGTTCGGCGGTTTCGCCTTCGCGCGGGAGTACGATATCGAGCGGAAGTGGCGGGAAATCCGGCTCTACAGAACCGCGCCGGTCTCGACCAACATGATCCTGGGCTATATCGGCCAGCACATCCTCGGCATGCCGCGCTCCTACTAGCTGAGACCGCCTAATCGATCGCGTGCGCGGCGCTGGCGAGGTTGCTCATCTTTTGAACTGCCGTGTCCCGGTCGAGCATCGCCAGGCCGCAATCCGGCGCGGCGATGAGGCGTGCCGGATCGATATGCTGATGCGCGGCGCCGAGCCGCCCGGATATTTCATCGACGGTCTCGACTCTGGTATTCGCGATATCGACGCAGCCGAGAATGACCGTCGTTTGGGTGAATTTTTCAAGCAAGGCTAAGTCGTTGTGGCGATGCGCGTCTTCGATCGAAACCGCATCGATCTTGGCCATGTCCAACGGACCCGCGAGTTCGAAATAGGCCTGCGGATCGGCCTTCGGGTAATCCGTCATATTCAGCGCCGAGGGATAGCCGCAACACATATGCATGACGCGCGTTAGTGTCGGCGGCAGCCCGTGGAAGCAGCGCTCCAGGCATTCGATCCCCCAATCCAGCGCCGCATCGGGCCTGCGGGCAAAGAGCGGTTCGTCGACCTGAATGAATCGGCACCCCGCTTCCGCCAAACGCCGTATTTCGACGTTCAGCGTATCGGCCAACGCGCGCGCCAGCGCCCTCTCGTCGCTGTAATGTTCGTTGACGGTCGAGTCGATGATCGTCATCGGGCCCGGCACCGTCATCTTGACCGGGTTCCCGGTGGCTTCCTGAGCCGTGCGCCAATCCTTGACCAGAAAGGGAAAGCCGGGCTGGACCGCATGGCGCAGTACCGGCACGCGCGGCGACCAGGCACCGCCCCGCGACTCCCGTTCCGCCAGGTTTTCGAAATCGAAGCCTTCGATATGCCGGAGGTGATAGTAGACGTAATGCTCGCGCGGCGCTTCGCCGTCCGTTGGAATATCAATTCCGCAGCTCGCCTGCTCTCGAACGATGGTACGGGCACCTTCAAGCGCCGCCTCTTTATCGGCGTCCGTCCGTGTCGCCAGCCACTCGGTATAGCGCGCCGTCGGGTTGGGATGCTTGGCGATGAAGCCAGGTAGAGTCATGGAATCTGGTTTCGGATAACTGCCAATCGTCGTGGTCTGCATCGCCTGCCTCCGCTGTTAGGTCCCGACCTTCATGGGGCTCACGAGCCCCCGCAACGTTGCCACGACGCTGAGCGGCGTCAGCATGCCGGTGGCGGGATTTTCCAACGATGGAATTCCCTCGATCGTCATGTCGAAGCGGGTGGCGTCCGAGTCGACCTTGATATTATGCGTATTGCGTTCGACACCCGGATCGGCCCAAATCTCGATCGTCGTATTGTCCGGACCGTTGCCCGCCAGGCTCAACGCCGCGACGACGTTAAGGTTGGCAGGGAACGCCTTCGCCGCATCCCGCGCCGTTCCCTCGAACACCAGAAGCGCCGCATCGAGATTATCGACACAAATGTCATTCTCGACCAGATAGGGTGCCCCGGCGAGGCCTTTCGGTGGCTTGCGTGTGATCATATGCACGGAATGGATCACCCCTTCCGATGCCGCCCGCACCGCATCGAGACCCAGCAGCGCCCCGGTCGGCACGATGATCCGGCCGCCAGCTTCCACGGCTTGTTGTTCCAAATCCGGATGCTCCAGAAGAACGCCGCAGCTCAAGGGAATAAAGATACGGCCCGCCGCAATGGCCGGCTCGGCGATATCCCGAAACACGGATGCCGGCGCGCATTCAACGACAACGTCCGCCCGTTCCGCGAGTTCCGGAAGAGTGACGACCGGCGGCGGCGACGCCATGCCGGTCATCCGCTCAGCCGCCGCGCCGCGGTCGCGGGCGGAGACGGCCACCAGCTTCAGACCGGATATGCCGGCATCGAGCGCACGCGCAACGGCCTCGCCGATAACCCCGAAACCGCCGATTCCTACAGTCAATGTCCCTATCGCCGCCATACCCTGTCCCCATTTTTGCCTTTTTCAGCGCTTATCATCGCACAATAAGCCATTCCGGTGTCATACGGCACGGGGATTGAACCGCCATATTAACGTTCCGATATATTCAACGACGCCATCCTCTGGGGAGTTATCGATGAAACGCCACTTTGCCGCCGGATTGATCGCCATTGCGACGCTCACAGCCCTTCCCGGCGTGGCTGCATCGCAGGATCAGAAAGACCCGCAGGCGCTCGCAAGCGAGGGTATGCAATCCTTGCTGCAGGCCATGGAACTGATGCTGATGGCTATTCCCCAATACGAAGCGCCGTTCATCAACGAAAACGGCGACATCATCATCCGGCGCAAAAACCCGTTGGAAAACCGCACCACGCCGGGGCGGCCCGCACCGGAGAAAAAAGAGAAAGCAATCTAGACATAAGCGCAAACCTGCGCGAAGTGTCGGAATCCTTTACAACTTTCTAAGTGCGCACCCCGAATACGACTATGCCTTTGTTAATTCGAGAAAATTTTCGTTTAACGCGAGTTCGTTCGCTGAATAACCTGTCGGAATAGTTTACACATTTCGTAGGAAGTTCAGGCGGTTTTTCCGTAACACATTGATAAAAAACCATTCCTTAAAAAGGCACGTTTATTGCCTGTCATCGTCCAAGAGGAGCGCAACCGCAGCGCACTAAAACGCCTGCGGGTCACGGGGAGAGATCACGTTATGCGGAATCTTGCAGCACTCGTCACCTTCGTTTTCATCGGCATCGCCGCCGTCGGGCTGGGATCGACATCGGCCAAAGCGGCCTTGATGTGGGAATTCGGCTTCGACGACAGAGTCAACAATTTCGAGGGCACGGGGTCATTCACCCTGGGCGGCCCCACCGAAGCCGACGGCTTGGTCGCGTTCGAATTCAGCGGAGTCTGCGGCCAGGACGCGGGCGGCACAGACAACCTATGTTCCTTCGGTTTAGCCGACATCGGTAATTTTAGTTGGATTCTCAACAACAATTGGACCTTCGACGCCCTGAATATAGAGGCGAGTGTCGATCTTGGTCCTGGCATTTTCGACAGCGTCATAGACATCCAACAAAACAACCTTCTCCTGGATTGTTTTGAAAGTGGTGGGACTAGCTGCAACGGTGGCGACTTCGCCTTCCGCGAATCTCCGTATGGGCAGGGCGCATTCCTCACGCCGATCCACGAAATTCCGGAGCCGCAGAGCTTCGCGCTCTTCGCGCTAGGCCTGTTGGGCTTGGGACTGTCGGTATCGTTGTCCCGACGACGGACAATAGAGGCCATCTGAACGGCGCATCATAATCCGGCGAAAGATCGCGGCGCCCGGGGTCAACCGCCGCCGCACAAGAAAGCGAACGCAATCCAGCCCGGCCTGATTCCCCAATAGCAAGAACCGGGTCGCGGCCCGGCAAGGGAAGCGGCATACGACACTCTCATTCGGTTTTCGAACGAGGTGTCGCCGTTGCGCCCGCAATCCCCAACCCGCTTGCCGCCCGGGTTCAATCGCCTGGCCTGGTCCAATCTTTCCGCGCAGTCGGCCGAGCAAATCGGTCTTGCGGCAGCGCCCCTGGTGGCCGTCCTTGCGCTGGGCGCGGGCGCCGGCGAAACGGGGCTACTGCAAACGGCAGCGACCCTGCCGTTCCTTCTCATGGCCATTCCGACGGGGCTGCTGGCCGACCGCTATTCGCGCCGAAACCTCATGGCCGCCGCCGAGTCAGTACGCGTCCTATCCCTGCTCGCTATTCTGGCGCTATTGTATTTCGATCTCCTGACCTGGCCCCTGCTCGCGATCCTCGGGTTCCTCGGTGCCACAGGCACCGTCGCCTATGGCGTCGCCGCACCGGCGCTGGTTCCCACCCTCGTCCCGCCGGACGCGCTGGCCGCTGCAAATGCACGGATCGAGTTGGCCCGCACCGTCGCCTTCACCGCTGGCCCGGCGCTCGCCGGCACATTAGTCGGCTGGGCCGGCGCCGCACCGGCCTTCGCACTCGCTGCGGCCCTTTCGATCTGGGCCACCCTCCTGCTCGCCGGCCTGCGAGAGCCGCCGAGACCGCCGCAACCGAAACGGCACCCACTGCAGGATCTCCGTGTGGGCGCGCGGTTCATGGCCACGCACGCCTTGCTTCTGCCGGTGTTCGCGACGCAGTTCGTTTTCAACATGGCGTTTTTCATCCTGCTCGCCGTGTACGTTCCCTACGCCGTCGATGCACTTCGTCTCTCCGCATCCGAGATCGGCATGACGCTGGCCACATATGGCATTGGCATGATTGTCGGCGCGCTCCTAACAGGCCGTGTGCTGCGGGTGCTTCGCTTCGGTACCGTTATCGCTCTGGGGCCAATCGCCGGCGCGGTTGCCGCCCTCATCATGCTCGCGACGATGTGGCTGCCCTCGCCCCTTGTCGCAGGCCTGAGCTTTTTCCTGCTGGGCGTCGGCCCCATCGTGTGGGTGATCAGCACCACCACGCTTCGCCAATCGGTCACCCCTCAGGACCTGTTGGGGCGCATTTCGGCCATCAACATCCTGGCCTATGGCGCCCGGCCCATCGGTGCCGGTATCGGCGCGTTCGTCGGAAGCCAGCTCGGTCTGGAAGCGTGCCTGTTCGCCGCCGCCGCGGCGTTTGCAATCCAGGCCGGCATTATATTGATGTCGCCAGTTGTCCGCCTGGAGCGGCAACCGGAATTCGTCAAGTAAGCGGTCTACTCTGCCGCTGCACTGACTGCGCGGGAGCCTCGCAGCCAACGGTAGAGCGTCCCAAAATCATGCTGGATACGGATCAGCGCCGGGACGACCAACAGCACCAAGAACGTCGTCACCATCAAACCGAACACCATGGTGATCGCCATCGGGATCAGGAACTGCGCCTGCAGGCTACGCTCGAACATCAACGGGGTCAGTCCGCCCATCGTCGTCGCCGAGGTCAGGATCACGGCGCGAAGACGGTCGCGCGTGCCGTCGACGATGGCGCTTTCCATCGGCTCACCCTTGTCGAGCCGTTCGTCAATCGTGCTGACGAGAATGATCGAGTCGTTGATCACGATCCCCGACAACCCGACCAATGCCATGATGCTGAGGATCGTCAGCTCGTAACCAAGCAGCCAGTGCCCCAAGGTCGCGCCGACGAACCCGAGGGGGATAATCGCCATCACTGCAATCGGCCGGAAGTAACTCGAAAAGACCCAGGCCAGGATGATGTAGATACCGGCCAGCCCCAGCATCGCCCCAGCCTGCATGTCGGCAATCGTGCGCGCCTGTTCTTCCGCCTTGCCGGCGAAGCTGAGTTTCAACCCGTACCGCTTGACGATCTCCTGAATGCCGTCCCGGTTCAGCGCCTCGATGACCTTGTCCGTCGTCGTAATGCCGGCCGTCGTATCCGCTGTAATGGCAACCTGGCGCACGCCGTCTTCGCGCCGGATACGGGAAAACCCGCTCTTGTCCGTCGCGGAAACGACCTCGTCGAGCAGCACTTCCGCACCACCGGGCCCGCGCAGATACAGACCGTCCAGGCTCGCCGTATCGACGCTGTTGCGCGGGAACCGCACACGGACCGTGACTTCCTCGTCATCCCGCGAGAAGCGTTTCGCGATGGCGCCCTCGAACGCGTTGCGCACCTGCCGGCCAACGCTTTGCGTGTTGAAACCGAGCGCACGACCCGTCGGCGTGACCTCCAGGATCGTTTCCCGCTTGCCGAACGGCAGATTGTCTTCAACGCCCGTGACACCGGGGTATTCGGCCAGCAGCAGGCGAATTTCCGTCGCCGCCGCCTTGAGCGAATCGAGATCTGCGCCGGCGAGCCGGATATCGACCTCGCGTCCCGGCGGGCCACCCCGCGCCTGGCGAATGGTCATGAATTCGGTACCGGCATGCAGACGGACATGTTTGCGCCACGCCGCAACCAGCGTAGCGGTGCGGATGTCCCGTTCGTCCGACGGCGTCATTTCAACGGCAAGACCGCCAATGTGATCGCCGGAGCCCGGCAACGGCGTCTGCTGACCGACCGACGCACCGACCTTGGACAGGGCCATCCGGATCAATCCGCCCTCGCCGTTCGTCAATTCCTGCTCGGCAGCAGCCAGACTTCGTTCCAACTCCGCAAGCATCGCAATCGTGCGTTCCCGCGGCGACCCCGCCGTAAACTGCACGTTGGCATAGACCCGGTCCGCCTCGGGGGATGGGAAGAAGACAAAACCGACGCGACCGCCGGCAACCAGGCCAACGGAAAGAATGAGCCCGCCAATTGCAACCGCCAAGGTCGCATACCGCCAGCGTAACACCAGATGGACCAGCGCGTTGAAGGGCCCGTCACGGAACGCATCGAATTTGTTATTGAACCAGATCCGGGGCCTGGAGCGACGCCCGGCGTTCCAGGAAAGCGCGCCGCGCATGTGGCCGGGCAGCACGAAAAAGCATTCAATCAGGCTGGCCACGATCACCGCGATGATAACCAGCGGAATGGAGCGAATGATCTGTCCGATGATGTCGGAGATCACCAGCAACGGAATGAACGCCGCGATCGTGGTGAGAGACGAGCTGAATACGGGTGCCGCCATCCGCCTGGCCCCGTTTACGGCGGCGTCCAGGGGCGCTTCCCCACTCCGGGCCCGAAACGCCGCGTGCTCGCCAACGACGATCGCATCGTCGACGATGATGCCGGGCGCCATGATCAAACCGAACAGGCTCACCATATTGATGGATTGACCGCTCAGCTCCATGACCACGACCGTCGCCATCAGGGATGTGGGAATACCGACCGCGACCCAGAACGCCGTTGGCGTGTTCAGGAACACAAAGAGGATCAGCAGAACCAGAACCAGCCCGCCGCCGCCATTCACCAGCAGCAGGTTGATGCATCCTTTGATCAGATCGGACTGGACGTCGTATCGCTCCAGACGGAGGTTCGGTGGAAGCTCGGGGCGGATTTTCTCGATATAGGCATCGACCTGTTTGGCAACCTTCAACGCATCGGCATTCACCGCACGGCGTACATGCAACTCGACCGCTGCTTCGCCGAATCGCCGGGCCGTTTTGCCGCCCTCTTCGAAGCGTTCGGAAACGGCCGCGATATCGTGCAACTGTATCTTTTCGCCGTTCTCCAATGCGCGAACCTCGACCCGGCCGAGGCTGAGCGCATCCTTGCGGAGTCCCAAACTTCGGATCTGCCGCTCCGCCGATCCCGTCGTGTCGCCGGACGGCAGGTCCTGGGATGTTTCTGCGATCCGCTCCGCGATATCGCCCAAAGTCAGATCGAATTCGCGCAGCGTTTCCGGCGCTACTTCGACCCAAATCTCCTCGTCACGCGCGCCGAACAAATCGACCTTGTCGCTGCCGCTATTCAAAAGATCGTCGCGAAGCCGTTTTCCAATCTCCTTAAGCGACGATTCCGGATAGGGGCCCGAGATGACGATGCGCGAAATGGTGTCGTAGCGCACGAGCCTACGGATTTCCGGCGTTTCGCTGTCCTCGGGCAACGTCGTCACCTGCCCCACGGCGGTTTCGATATTGGACAACGCCGACTGCATATCGGTTCCGGCATCGAACTCGATAACGATCTGGCCGTGCCCTTCGACCGAAGACGATTGCACGCGACGGACGCCATCGAGAAAGCGGACCTCGGGATCGAGCGCCTGGATGATGTTCGAGTCGATATCTTCCGCACTGGCGCCGCGCCATTCGACGGAAATGCTGATGATGTCGAGACCGAAGTCCGGAAAAAACTGCGTATTGATCTGGCGTAGCGCGAAAATGCCAACCAGAATCATCGACAGCATCAACAGATTTGCAGCCGTCCGATGGCTCGCGAACAACCGGATAATGGAGAACTTCCCGGTATCGGCGTTGTCGCTCACGGTGCCGTCACCCTGACACCGGTCCCGACCTCCGAAAGGCGCGTGGTCAGGACTTTGTCCCCTTCGACAATACCGTCGCGAACCAAGACATCGGTACCAATTCGAGCCATGACGGTTGTCTTGCGGGCCGTCAGGCGGTCATCGACGACGACGTAAACGGTATCACCGCCATACAGCGACGTTTCCGGCAACCGCGCCACGCCGCGATAGGTCCGGCCCGGCACCTCGATCCGAACGAAAGCACCGGGGCGCACCGCGGTATCCGGCCCGAGGTTACGCAAACGCGCATAGAGGCTGACCCCGCCGCTCGCCGTTTCGATTTCGCTTCCTTCGCGCTCCAACACAGCCTCGAAAGGCGCGCCGTTCTTTTCGCCCGGCCAATAAACACGGGCGACGCTGCCGGCATATCCCTGTTCCGTGCGAAGCCGTGCAAACGTTGCATTGCTCACATGGAAACGGACTTCCAAACGTTCGGCATCGATCAGGCTCGCAACGCTATCGCCCGTCCCGATCCTCTTGCCCAGTTCCGACGCAACATTCAGCAGGAACCCGTCGAACGGCGCGACCAACCGTGTTTCTTCCAGATCCCGGCGTGCACGTCGTACCGCGACATCGAGCCGCGCGATCGTCGCTTCCTGCTGCTGCCACTTCGCATTCCACGTTTTCACGGCGCGCGTACGATCTGCAATACGCTGCTCGTTATCGATCAGCGCGAGCCGGGCATCGTCAAGCGCCTTGGCCGACGAGGTGCCGCTGCCGCGTAGCTTTTCGCGCCGCGCCACATCGCGCTTTCGAATTTCAAGCTGTACCTTGTCGTGTTTCAACTGAGCCTTGGTGCCCGCGATTTCAGCGCTGATTTCGCGCATGCGCGCCCGCGCTTCATTGCGTTCCGCGTCGCGCTCGGCGACATCGGCCTCATAGTCGAACGGGTCGATCGCAATCAGCAGGTCGCCCTTGCGAACCACACCGCCTTCCTGGAAATTCGTCCCGACGTCGACGACGCGGCCCGCCACCAACGGCCGCAGATCGACCTTACGTCCCGCGACGACCTCACCGAACAAGGTGAGTTCCGGCATCTCGTCGCCAAAGCGCGCGAGCGTCGTTTCAACGACCCAAACTTTCTCCGGCGCAGCGCGACGTTCCGGTTCGGGCCGAGATTTCACAAGGGCGTAGGCACCAAACGACGCAGCGACGAGTATAACCACTGGCAGGACGATTTTGAGAGCAAGCCGCATCATGACGACGCCTCCCCTTTCGCAATGGAAATTTGCGGTAGATCCAGCTACGCAAGGGTCGCCGGAATCATCGTCGCGGCAATGAACGCGATACGGTCGCGCGAATAATCGTTCCAATCGAGCCGTGCGCAAACGACCGCCCGGCACGTGCCGAACGACATGATCTGTCCGATAAAGGCCTGGGTTCGCACCAATACTTCTGGATCTTTCGGATTTCGCTCCAGGGCGGCAGACAGCAATCCCGCGACCGCGTCGTGCATCGGGCTGATTCGTTCTGCCAGTATCGTGGGAAATTCGCGCGACGGCTGGTGAAATTCGCGCAATAGAAATTCCATTTGCCACCGCATCGAACGCTTGCCCAAAACCGAGGCGAACATGCCCTCGATAAAATTGGCAACGCAGCGGGACAGCAGCACGCGATCTCCCGCGGCGGTCTCCACATCCTCACATAACCGCTCGATGATCGGACCGAACACGGGACCGACATCTTCGATCAGCTTCAGTACGGTCTCATGATAGAGCTTGGCCTTGCCGCCGAAATGATAGTTGACGGCGCCCAGATTGACTTTTGCAGACCGCGCCAGTTCCCGCATGGAAACGCCATTGTAACCGCGCGCGGCGAACAGCTTGCCGGCGCTGGCCAATATCCGCGCCCGGCTGTCGTCACCTCCGGGCCTGCCGCGCGACCGCGCGCTGTCTGTCGGTATGACAGCTCGGCTTGTCGGCGTGTTTTCGGCGGTTTCTGCCGAACCGCCAATATCAACAACCACGTTCGCCTCCATACAATATCCCCCTATATATTTGGACAAACGTTTGAATAATCAAGTGGGAAAATCGCGCCAATTGCCGCACCCGCGAAAGACTGCCCATAAGTGGGATCAAAGTGCCGTATTGGACCTGTCCTGTGTCGGCGGCTAACCTGCAATGGTTAACGATGAAAGTCCTATCCAACGACGAAAGTATCGGCGATGCGCGCAACGAACATGCTGGTCCTCATGTCCGACGAACACAATCCGAAGGCATTAGGGTGTTACGGTCACCCCTTGGTGAAAACGCCGAATATCGACCGCCTGGCCGCATCCGGCGTCCAGTTCAATGCCGCCTACACCAACTCGCCGATCTGCATTCCGGCACGCGCCAGTTTCGCCACCGGCCGCCACGTCCATGAGATGGATGATTATTGGGATAACGGGCATCCCTATGACGGTCGCGTCGAGGGCTGGGGGCACCAGCTTCAGCGAGCCGGGCACCGCGTCGTGTCGATCGGCAAGCTGCACTATCGGAACGACGAACTGGCGACCGGCTTCGACGAACAGGTTATTCCGATGCATGTCGTCGACGGTGTCGGCGACGTGTCCGGATGCATCCGCGAACCGCTGCATGTCCGCGTCAAGTGCCGCGCCCTGTCGGAGAATGTCGGGCCCGGCAACTCGACCTATCTGGACTACGACCGCGACATCGCCGGCAACACCCTCGACTGGCTGGAAAACGAAGCACCCAAGCACACGGACAAGCCCTGGGTGCTGTTCGTATCGTTCGTCTGCCCGCACTTCCCGCTCATCGCGCCGCCGGAGTTCTACGAGATGTATCCGCTCGACTCGATTGCGCCGCCAAAGGCCAGAGCGCGCGACGGCTATGTGCGCCACCCGTGGGCCGAGGCGCTGGCGGGCTGTCAGGTCTATGACGACTACTTCACCGACGAGACGCGAAAGATCGCCATTGCCTCCTATTACGGCATGTGCAGTTTTCTCGACGACAATATCGGCAAGGTTCTGGCGAAACTCGATGCGGTGGGTTTGGCCGACGATACGCGCGTGATCTACACCAGCGACCACGGCGACAATCTCGGCGCGCGGGAACTTTGGGGAAAATCCAACCAGTACGAAGAATCCGCCGGCGTGCCGACGGTCATGGCCGGCCCCGACATTCCGGCCGGCAAGGTGTGCGCCACGCCGATCAGTCATGTCGACTTCCACCAGACAATCCTGCAAGGCGTCGGTCAAGCGGTCGAGAGCGATGACCGGAGCGGGACTTCCTTGCTCGATATTGCAGCCGCACCGGACGACGAAAAGCGCATCGTACTCAGCCAGTACCACGCCGTCGGCGCGCCGACCGGCGCCTTCATGCTGCGGCAGGGCATGTGGAAATACGTGCATTATGTCGGCATGCCGCCGGAACTCTTCGACCTCGTGAACGACCCCGAGGAAGTATCCGATCTCGGGCAAGACCCGGCCCAATCGGATCGCATCGCCGCATTCGAAAAGGCGCTGCGGAATATACTCGACCCGGACGCCGTCGACGCCAGCGCCAAGGCCAGCCAGCGCGCGCTCGTCGACAAACATGGCGGCCGCGAGGCGGTGCTCAAGAAGGGCGGCTTTGGCGCGACGCCGGCGCCTGGCGAGGCGCCCATTTATGAAGCGTCAGCAGAGCAATAATCGGAGCAAGGATCGAATATCGTGAAGACGTTAAGCGAAGAACAGAAGATCAAGTGGGCCACGGACGGCTATATCCAGCTGGAAGGTGCGCTTAACCCCGACGAAGTCGAATTCTTCAGCAACGAGCTCGACGAGGTGCGCAAGAAACCCGGCTTCGAGCCGCGCCCGGACGAACTGCAACGCGGCCATTACAAATGGCTCGACCACGCCGACGATCTTGATCCCGAAGGATTCATGGATCGGCGCGACCTGCTCACCTATGGCGACGAGTTCATCAAGCTGATCGATCGGCCCAACGTCTTCGATCTCATCGTCGACATCATGGGGCCCTGGATCGTGTTCAGTATGTCACAAGCGATCGTACGTGCCGCGACCGAGACCTTCCCCGGCTACACCCACACCGACGGCGGCGAAGCGCTGCGCCGCATTCGCGTGACGGAGACCAGCCGGCCGCTGGCGATGAAAGTGATGTATTTGCTGAGTGACGTGGAGGGCACGGATAGCGGCAACTTCACCGTTTTCCCCGGCAGCCATCTTCGCCCCTTCCCCGAAGACAATGCCGAGCTCACGCCGCACACCCCGGGCGCAGTGCAACTCACCGGCAAAGCGGGCGACGCCTATCTGTTCAGCCACGCCCTGTGGCATGGTCCGTCGCCGAACCATTCGAACAAGGCGCGCAAGACGTTGCTCTACAATTACTGCCAGATGTTCGTCCGCTGGTACGATTTCGGCTCTGTTTCCGAAGTCGTCGACCGCTGCACCCCGCGCCAGCGCCGCCTACTAGGCGATCTTGGCTACGACTTCCGGCCCGGCTCTTACTTCTACGCGCCAACGGATCAGGAAGAGGTCATTTACGGCGGCGCGGCTTAGATGGATCTTGATCTGAGCGGCAAGGTGGCCGTCGTCACAGGCGGCAGCAAAGGTATCGGCTACGCAGCGGCACACCGGCTCGCCAGCGAGGGCGCTCAAGTTGTGATCGCGGCGCGGCGCGTGTCGGCACTGGCGGAAGCCGCCGCCGTGATCGCCGATGAGACCGGCCACACACCCGAAACCATGGTAGTCGATGTTGCACAGGCCGCCGACCTCGACCGGTTTGTGACTTGGCTGAAGGACCGCTTCGGCCGCGTCGATATCCTCATCAACAATGCGGGGACCGGGACTTACAAGCCGTTTCTCGAAGTCACGGACGACGAGCTGGAATACGGCATGGCGATCAACTTCTTTGCGCAGTTTCGCCTGTCGCAGCGGGTGGTGCCGATGATGATCGCGCAAGGCGGCGGCAGCATCGTCAACGTTGCCGGACGCACAGCGTATCAAACAGCACTTCCTCCCGGTTCCACATGCACCGGCCCGGCAAAAGCAGCCGAGCTTCGCTTCACCGCCGACCTCGCCGACGAGCTGCGGCCGCATAATATCCGGGTCAATTGCGTCGTACCCGGCGTCGTCGTCACCGAGGAACGCTTCGAGAAATGGGAACGGGAAGCCGCCGGCAACGCCTACGACCCCGCTGCGGCCCGCACCCGACGCGACAAAATCGTGAAAGAGGATGGCCCTTGGGGCGACGCATGGCAGGTCGCGGACACGATCCTCTACCTCGCCTCCGACCGCGCCAGTTACGTCAACGGCGCCTCGCTGCTGGTCGACGGCGCGAACAAGAAGTCGTACACGCGGTTGTTACGGGAACGGGAGTAGCCAGTCCTACTTTAACGTTTCCGCCAAAACGTCGAACACAAGCCAGATGCGGCGGCTTGGCGATCTCGGCTACGACTTCCGCCCCGGCTCCTTCTTCTACGCGCCGACGGATCAGGAAGAGGTTATCTACGGCGGCGCAGCTTAACGTCTCGCGTCCACTGTCATCCGATCCAATTGGGTAAGCCCAACACTAAAGATATTCGCTGGCGGCCCTTGCCTTGCGGAATTCGTATGGTCTGTGTCGCTTGCTTGATTGAAAACCTTAGCAATGCATGTATTTTATGCGATAATCAACTTTTAAGAGCATGAAAGTTCCCGATAGTACACTGATTAAATTTTAGGTAGATGTTTATCGCCTTTCAACATAGGGAAGCGATCAATGAATGAGCAAAACAACGCATATGGCGATTGGTCAATTAGTATCAAACAGATTGGGATTATTATTCTCGCATTTATTTTTGGCCTGACAACAGCCCTGCTATTTGAGAATACAAAAACCGATGTTCAGACAAATTTCACGACAACAGAACTTATCGGGTTTGTATTATCTGTAATTGTTTCTGGAGCCTCTATCGTGCTTGCTATTTCTGCAATTTCATTAGGAAGGTCATCAGAACAGTCGGTTATAAAGAGAAGCGACGAAAGTATTCGGCTACAAAACGAAGTATTTACTAAGACAACCGAAGCATTACAAAGAATCGAAGCATCTACCGGCGTTACAGAAAAACGTATAGAAGATATTATCTCTGGGCGAGTTGGCGATATTTCTCATTCGATAGCCGAACTAGCGTCTGGGAAACGGAAAGGAGCAATACTTGATCCAAAAGAGTTAGAAAAAGAAATATCGCAGTCGATAATGAGGGGAGTGAGGGAAAACATAGATCCATCAGAAAAAGAAAGACGAATACAAAAACGAAAAGAAGATGAATCACGTTATGAAGATTTTCATCAAGCTGTACTTTTAGGCTTTTCAAACAGAGAAGGTGTGAAAGCACAAAAAATGGATCATGGCCATTCTTTAGGGTCTGGGGATGATCTATTTGATGGGATATTTACACTTAACGAGAAAAAGGTGGGAATTTCGGCTTTTGAAAAGGGCGCATCGAAAAACGCTGGAAGAATTACAGGTTACGTCCACAGAGTGGCAAAATATGTACTCGAAAAGGCTATACAACATTGCATTTTAGTTTTTGACGCCCCGCCTCAAGAAGGAAAGGAAATAATTGAAGTTATATCCAAAGAACTCAATCTATATAAAGATAACCAATTGAATCATATAAGTATTATTGCCTAAGAGCCAGAATCAGTTGAAGAAATAATAAGGGATTTCAATATTTCTAATAGCTAAATAGTCACCTTAGAAATCAGTAATATCTGAAATCTATCGAAATATTAGAGAACACATCATACTCTCTACACGGTATGCACTTCCCTTTCTTTTCATTAAGTACTATCCGAATTTTAATATATGGCTCAAGGGGTATGATACTTAATTTATTATTTCTATTTGACTCCGGGGAGTTTCCGCCGAAGAGACTATGCTAGCAACATCCTTGTTGATGCCAACAGCGCCTCTAACTTTATCGACGGCGCGAACAAGAAATCGTACACGCGGTTGTTACGGGAACGGGACTAGCGGGTCCTATTTCAACGTTTCCGCCAACACGTCGAACACAAGCCGGATTCGACGGCTGGTGTGGAGTTCGCGATGGGTCACGAGCCAGATCGGGATCGGCATCGGTTTGAGACCGGGGAGGACGCGCTCGACGCCGGGCGTCCGGTCCGCGATGACCTGGGCCATGACTCCGATGCCAAGGCCCCGTTTCACCAGCTCCCAGGCAACCGCACCGTTCTCCGAGAATACCTTGAAATTATCCTGCGTAAGTCTGAGGCCCATGTCATTAAGATAGGCGATCAGGCGGCCCGCCCCGTCGAACCCGATGAATTCGGAGTCCGACACCTCTTCCGGCGACGTCGGGTGCGCGTTCCGCGCAAGGTACTCAGTCGAAGCGTAAAGATGCGCCGGGGTTTCGCGCAGAAGTCTGGCGATCAGGTCCGGCTGCTCGGGACGGGCGTGCCGTATCGCAATGTCCGCTTCGCGGCGGCGTAGGTCGCGTATATCGTTCGACGCGACGATCTCGATTTCGATCCCCGGCGCCAGCTCTCGCAACCGCGCCAATGCGTCCGGCAGGAGATGCATGGCGAATAGATCCGTCGCCGTGATACAGACCCGCCCCTCGATGCTTTGCGACTGGCCCGACGCCGTGAGGGACACTCGGCTGGCGGCTTCGCCCATGGCGCGGACATGGTCCAGCAGCTCGAGCCCCGATTGTGTGAGGGGCAGGCTTCGGCCCAGCCGTTCGAACAGAGTTACGCCCAGCCGCGCCTCCAGCGCCGCCACCTGCCGGCCCAAGGTCGGCTGGGTCACGCCGAGCGCTCGGCCGGCCGCGGAGAAAGAACCTTCCTCGGCCGTTACCAAAAACGCGCGGACCTGATTCCAATCAAAATCGATCGATTGCCAATCCATGCAAAAATGCATAGCAGGAAAACGAAATTTGGCAATTTATATTTCTCGAACGCATAGGTATTGATCCGCGCATCACACAACGCCAATTCGAACGGAGCGAAACCATGGCGCAGGCGAGTTTATTCTGGGACCGGCACGCAAAGGGCTACGCAAAGCGGCCCGTCAGCGACCAGGCGACCTACGAGAAAAAGCTGAAAATTACGCAAGACTATCTGCGGCCGGATATGGAAGTGCTGGAACTCGGCTGCGGCACCGGGACAACCGCGCTGATCCACGCCCCGTTCGTGAAACATATCCGAGCCGTCGATATTTCCGAAAAGATGCTCGAGATCGCGCGGGGCAAGGCGGAATCCCGCGACATCGAGAACGTGACCTTCGAACGGTCGAGTATCGAAGACCTGGCGGCGGCGGACGCCACCTACGACGTCGTGATGACGCACAGCGTCCTCCACCTGCTGAAGGACAAGGACGCCGCCGTCGCGAAGATCCACCGGCTGCTGAAACCGGGCGGGGTGTTCGTTTCCTCCACCGCCTGCCTTGGCGAAATGATGTCGCTGTGGCGGCTTGTCTTGCCGATCGGGCATTTTTTGGGTCTGCTGCCTCTGGTACGATTTTTGACAGTGGACGAGTTGGTGCGTGACCTTACGGATGCGGGATTTCGTATCGATCACGAATGGCGGCCCGGAAAAGGCAAGACGTTGTTCGCCGTCGCGATCAAGGAATAACGATCACGCCGTCAATGCAGCGGTTCAGCCCTCATGCGCCGATAGCTCGCCGGCGGGATTTCGAAGTGCCGCTTGAAGACCCGTCCGAATGCCGCTTCCGAGCGATAACCGCTTTGCTCGGCGACCTCGATGATCGGTAGTTCGGAATCGATGAGCAGTCGCCGCGCAATTTGCATCCGCCAGGCCGTCAAATAGTTCAACGGCGTATGGTCGAGCAGTTCGCTAAAGCGATTGGAAAACGACGTCCGGGATAGCCCCGCGACCCGCGCAAGATCCTCGACCGTCCAGGACTTTGATGGCTCGGAATGAATGGCTTCCAAGGCCCGGCAGATCTGCGAGTCAGAAAACCCGGCGAGACCCGCGCGCGTTCGGCCGTCGGTCGATAAATATTTGCGGATGGCCTGGGTGAATATGATCTCGGACAGCTTCAACGCGATCAGATCGCTGCCTAGCCCGTCATTTCCCGCTTCGCCGCCAATGATCTTCAGCGTGTCGTCGAGCCAGTCGGGCGTCGATTTACCGTAATCCTTGATGAGAAGATACGCCGGCAGCGCATCGAGCAGAATATGCCGTGCACCGGGATCGAAGGCAAAATGGCCGCAGATCAGCTGGGTTTCATGACCCGCACCCGCTTCGCCATAAATCAACGCGCCCCGTCCCGAAAATCCGGATATCTCGACCACCCGATCGACGGTTTGGGCGTCTGCGTCAACCGGGTCGGACAAGGTGTGCTGCGCGCCCCGCGTTATGATGATGAGATCGCCCTGCTCAAGCGCAACAGTCTCTTTTTGCCCCTTCACATGGGCAAAGCAGCGGCCGCGATGCACATAGTGGAAGCGGGAGACATTCTCGAACTGCGGAACCTGGATACCCCACGGCGCGGTGAAAGACGTCCGGAAATAAAGCGTTCCCGAGAGTTGCATCAGGTTCAAGATGTCACTGAGTAGGTCCATGGTCCTCATTCCATATCTGCGACTTGAAGGTATATCGTTATTCCGACCAGTTTGGAAACAGGTTTGAACGATCAATCAATTTATCTGAATGAATGATCATTCATCATACATTTCAGCCTCCCTATCTTCTGCATTCAGCACACCGGCAATACCGAAGGAACGTTCGCCGATGTGCCCGAACCGCAAAGAGAAGGAGACCTCAAAAATGAAAATCCAAACGTTAGTCGTCGCCGGCATGATGTCGCTGGTGCTCGGGATCGGGGCGGCAAAAGCCGAGGACCCCGCGGCGCTCAACGATCTTCAAATAGCGCATGTCGCCTATATCGCCGATAATATCGACATCCGTTATGCGCATCTCGCCCTGGCGATTTCCAGCAACCCGGATATCCACACCTTCGCCAAGACCATGATCCGCGACCACAATGCGGTAAACACGCAAGCGCTCGCCCTACTGAAGAAACTCAACGCTCAGCCGCAGGATAATTTCCTCAGCAAGAAGCTGAACGTCGGTGCGGAGGCACTGATTAACGAGATGAGCCAGCTGCGCGGCGCGGCGTTCGACAAGCGCTATGCGGAAAACGAACTGGCCTATCACAAGGCGGTAAACAACCTGGTCGAGAACGCCTTCATCCCGAACATCGAAAACGCCGAGGTAAAGACCCTGTTCAAAGCTGGCCTGAAAATCTTCAAGGTGCATGAGCACCATGCGGAGATGATGGTCAAGAAGCTGAACTAAAGCTTTACCGATGCATCGCCGAACACTTCTGAGTGGCATGGCGGCCGTGAGTACGGTCGCCATCGTCGGCGCGGTCGCGGGAACCTTCGCGAAAAGCGCACAGCGTTCAATCCTTCACACGGTGGAGATTACCAATTTCCAGTTCTCACCCGCCACGCTCCAAGTTCGCGTGGGAGACTGGATCAAATGGGTCAATCTCGACATCGTTCCGCATACCGCAACCGCCCTCGATTCCAGTTGGGATACAGGGGAACTCAAGCCGAACGAAAGTGCGGAAATCCTCGTCAAGGCGAAGCATGCCGAGCCGTATCTCTGTCTCTTTCACCCCAACATGAGGGCGACGCTGCAGGTGAGCTGACCCCGATCAAGAAACGTCAATGCAACCCTACGAAAGCAAGAGAAGAAAATGACTGAGACCTATCAATATTTAGCGTTGAGCGGCGTCTTGACCGTTCTGCTATGGACGCCATACATCGTCGCCCGACTATTCACGTGGGGCCTCGGTGGATTTCTGAAGAATTACACAGGGGATTTCCCGCGGGAGACCCCGGAACAACCGCTTTGGGCAGCACGTGCGCAGCGATCCCACCTCAACATGGTGGAGACGATGCCAGCCTTCATTGCCGTCGTGCTTGCGGCAAGTTTGCTGACAAACGGAACGTTGGCCGCCGTGAATGCCTGGGCTGCCGTCTTCTTCTATGCCCGAGTCGTACACGCCGTCGTCTACATCACGGGCATGCCATATCTCAGAACGCCGATATATCTGGTGTCCTGGTTCGCCATTCTCGCGATCGCCTACCTCACCTTCAATCAAGCATGAAGCCTTTACCCGCACCATTGATCTCCGGGCGTCTGGGTCCGGATTTCTCTTTTCAACAACGTTGCTTAAAGAAAGGAAGATAGATGAAATTGGTATCAAAATATGCGCTTGGCGTGGCGGCGTTCCTTGGGCTCGTCATCGCTGGCGGCACATATAAATTGGATGCGGCCAAAGCCGCCTCTGATTCTGATTGGGGTCCCAAATGGGCCGATAATGGAAATCTCATTCTGCCAGTCGGCTATCATGAATGGGTTTTCGTTGGTTCACCGTTAACGCCAAACGCGCTGAATGACGGCAAGGCGGGATTCCCGGAGTATCACAACGTCTATATTCAGCCGCAGGCTTACAGTATTTATAAGGAGACCGGCACTTTCCCCGAAGGCACGATCATGCTGAAGGAACTACAGCTTACCCAGCCTGGGGAAAATGAGGACGGCTCGCGTTCCGAAGTGTCGGGCCGCGGCTATTTCCCGGCCGCCCGCAACGGCATCGATATTGCCGTGAAGGACTCAAAGCGCTTTTCCGAGAGCAAAAATTGGGGCTACTTCAACTTTGGACATCACGCACCGCCCTACAAAGCAACGGCCGCAGCAGCGCCTGTTGCGAATTGTGCCCAGTGTCATATCGACAACGCCACGAAAGATATGGTGTTCACCAAGTTTTACGCGATCCTCAATTAGTAGCGACAAACGAGACCTCAGACGAGTATTGTCGGCAGCCCTAATCCATCATCGCTTTGGTGAATTAGGGTCGTCGGCATTTTTCTTTTTTTAGGAACATTCGCCAAAAGCAGCGAATTCAGGCGCTTTTACGTAAACTGATTCACTTCCCTTGCCTTAGAACAATTCGCCCCATAGATTGTATACAATTGTGCACAATCAGAATCGTTATCCGGAGGGACCCATGTCTGAATCGCAATATGATGTCGCTATCCTTGGCGCCGGGAACGCCGCCTTTTCCGCCGCCCTCGCCGCGCAGGAACATGGTGCGAAGGTCGTTATGATCGAAGCAGCGCCGCTCGAGGAAGCCGGCGGCAACAGCCGCTATACGGCGGGCGCCATCCGGTTCGCACATGACGGGCTGCAGGATCTGACAACGGTCCTCGACCTCACGCAAGACGAGATCGACAACGCCGATTTCGGCACCTACACGAGCGATCAATTCTACGACGATCTGTTCCGCCTGACGCAGTATCGCGCCGATCCGGATAAGGCCGAGATGCTGGTCACCAAGAGCCTTGAAACCGTGCAGTGGATGAAGAGCCGCGGCATCAAGTTCCAGCCGAGCTACGGCCGGCAGGCCTTCAAGGTCGACGGCAAATACCGCTTCTGGGGCGGGCTGTGCGTCGAGACCTGGGGCGGCGGCGAAGGGCTCATCGAGCTGGAGACCAAGGCAGCGGAAGAAAACGGCATCGATATCCTGTATGAGACACGCGGCCTGTCGCTGATCTATGACGACGAGAAAGTCACCGGCATCAAGGTCAAGCACAAGGGCAAGGTCCGAAACATCAACGTCAAGGCGGTCATTCTGGCCTCCGGCGGGTTCGAGGCCAACTCGGAGATGCGCACCCGCTATCTCGGTCCGGGCTGGGAGCTGGTCAAGGTGCGCGGCACGCGCTTCAATACCGGTGGCGGCATTCAGATGGCGCTCGATATCGGCGCCATGCCGCACGGCAACTGGTCGGGCTGTCACGCGGTCGGTTGGGATCTGAACGCGCCGGAAACCGGCGACCTCACCGTGGGCGATAATTTCCAGAAACACAGCTACCCGCTTGGCATCATGGTCAACGCCGACGGCAAGCGCTTCGTCGACGAGGGAGCGGATTTCCGCAACTATACTTACGCCAAATATGGCCGAGAGATCATGAACCAGCCGGGCATGATGGCGTGGCAGGTCTTCGATCAGAAGGTCACGGGGATGATGCGGGACGAGTACCGGATCCGCCGCGTCACCAAGGCGACCGGCAATACGCTGGAAGAGCTCGCGCCGAAGCTGGAGGGCGTCGACCCCGATCAGTTTCTCAAGACGGTCAACGAGTACAACGTGGCGGTTCAGACGGACGTGGCTTTCAATCCTGCGGTTCTGGATGGCCGCGGCACGACCGGCTTGGATGTTCCGAAATCGAACTGGGCCAACGTGTTGGACGAACCGCCCTACGAGGCCTATGCCATAACTTGTGGGATCACCTTCACCTTCGGCGGCTTGCGGACAGACGACAACGGCAGTGTTCTCGACATGGAGCTTGCGCCAATCCCCGGTCTCTACGCGGCCGGTGAGTTGGTCGGCGGCGTGTTCTGCTTCAACTATCCGGGTGGCACGGGGCTGATGTCCGGCGCGATCTTCGGACGATTGGCCGGCAACAGTGCAGGAGCGCTCGCGAAAGCGGGCTGATATGCCGGCGGACACCGCCAAACAAAATTACCCCTCGCTCGGGGAATATGCCTACGAGCAGCTGCGTGCTGATATTCGCGAAGGCGTGCTGCCGCCCGGCTCGCGCGTTCGCGAAAAGGACGTCGCAGAGCGGTTGGAGATCAGCCGCACGCCGGTCCGGGAAGCGCTCCGGCGGCTGGAGGCGGACGGGTTTCTGACCTTCGAGCCGCATCGCGGCATGATCGTCGTGCAGCTCGATCATCAGTCGATGATGGAGCTGTACGCCATGCGGGAAGTGCTGGAAGGCACGGCGGCCGGACTGGCCGCCCGGCATGCCTCGGAGGCGGAAATTGCCGTCCTGTTCGAAATGCTGACGAGGGAAACGGATATCCTCCACGACCCTGCCCGGCTGTCGCAGCACAACGCTCAATTCCACCAAGTGCTCTTCCGGTCGGCGCACAACCGCTACCTGCTTAAGACAGCGAATGCACTGCGCGACTCGATGGCGTTGATGCGCGGCACCACGATGGCGGTTCCGGGACGGGGGAGCAGCGCGCACGAGGAACATACCGCACTGGCACAGGCAATCCGCGAGCGCGATACGGACGCGGCCGAAGCCGCCGCCCGCACGCATATACAGGCCGCACAGGAAGCGCGGCTTAAGCTAACGCTGGAGTCTACTTAAACCAGCCAAGCGGACGCTTCAGCACAAATAAAAGATGTGCAAAACCGGTGAATACAGTGATAATCCGGCCCACGTCAAACGGCCCGCAGAGCCGGGTCACGTACACATAGGGAGAAATAATATGCTTCACCGTAAACTTGCCACGATCACGGCGATGGCCTTAACGGCCGCGCTTGGCGTGGCAACCGCGCAAGCCGAGGGCTTGCCGAAAACTTTTGCATGGACAGCTTACGGTACGACGTCGTCCGGCTATGCGGCATCGGTCGCCGTCGGAAATGCCCTTGCCGAGGACGGATACAAACTGCGCGTCCTACCGGCGAAAAACGACATTTCGCGGATGACGCCACTGAAGAACAAGCAGGTCCATTTCTCCGCCATGGGCATCGGCTCTTTCCAGGCGCAGGAAGGCGTGTTGGATTTCGGCAAGGGACAGTGGGGACCGCAATCCATCCGTCTCGTCATGATGGGCTGGTCCGATACGAACAACGCGTTACCGGCCACCGCCAAGGACGCGAACATCAAGAAAGCATCGGACCTGAAAGGCAAACGGATTGCCTGGATCGTCGGTGGCCCCGCCCTGAACCAGAACATGGAAGCCTGGCTCGCCTATGGCGGTCTGACCTGGAAAGACGTGAAGCAGGTTAAGGTTCCCGGCTGGAAAGCGTCCATTCAGGGCATCATTGATGGCAATATCGATGCCGCGATTGCATCGACCAATTCCTCGATGCTGTTCCAGGTGGCAAGTTCGCCGCGCGGCTTACATTTCTTCGAAGCGCCGCAGAGTGAGAAGGACGGCTGGGCACGTCTGTTGAAAGTCGGACCGTGGTTCGTGCCACATGTCGCGACAGCCGGCGTCGGCCTCTCGAAGGGAACGCCGCATACCGGCGCCACGTTCGGCTACCCGGTCATGGTTACTTATGACTGGCAGACCGAAGGGGCCGTCTACGACCTCGTTAAGCTGATGCACACCAGGTACGACAAGTACAAGGATGCGCATGCCGCCGCCGCAGGCTTCGCCATGGAACGTCAGGTCTTCAAATGGATCATGCCGTACCATGCGGGCGCCGTGAAATACTTCAAGGAAATCGGAGTCTGGAGCGACGATGCGGAAGCACATAACAACAGCGTAATGGATCGGCAGAAAGTGCTGCAGGCGACCTGGAAAAAGGTTGGCGGCACGGCAGCCGGCTATGAAAAATGGATGAGTGAGCGTGCCGCGGCACTGACAGCAGCGGGCTTTGATCCAGTATGGCAAAAGTAGGCATCGATCTCGAGGCCATGGAAGCGGCCGAGGCCCAAGCGGACCTCGGCCGTTTTCGCAAGCTTGGTGGCATATGGCAGAAACTGTTTCTGCTATCAACCTGTCTAGGCGTTCTCCTAGCGGTCAACCAGATCTTCAATCTGAAGATGATGTTTGATTTCGTTATTATGGATAACAGCTACCTGTATGTGCTGCTTGGGGTCTTCTTTTCCACGGTTTTCCTTATTTTCCCCGCAACGGCAAAATCGTCGCGGTCGCGGATTCCCTGGTATGACTACGTCCTGTTTCTGACGACGCTCGGCGTCACCGGATACTACGCCTGGAATGGTCTTCGCAGCCTCGAAGAAGGTTGGGAATACGCGTCGCCGGTCACGCCGGTCATTCTCGCCTTCATCATGTGGGCGATGATCATGGAAGGTGCCCGCCGCGCCGGTGGGTTCGCGATTTTCGTCATCTTCGGCATCCTCTCGCTCTATCCAATTTTCGCCGATGCGGCCTTCATGCCCGCGATCTTCTCCGGTATGCCGCAGGATATTATGGGTACCGCGCGATACCATTTGTTGAGCGAGGAATCCGTTCTTGGCATCCCGATGCGCGTGTTCGGTACGCTGATCATCGGGTTCATCATCTTCGGCGTGACCCTGCAGTCGACGGGCGGCGGCAAGTTCTTCATCAACCTTGCCTTCGCGTTGCTCGGCGGCGTCCGCGGCGGGCCGGCAAAAGTCGCCATCGTCGCCAGCGGGTTGTTCGGTTCGTTGAGTGGCAGTGTCATTACCAACGTGTTGACGACCGGTTCGATGACGATCCCGGCGATGAAGCGGACGGGCTATCCTGCCCGATATGCCGCCGGCATCGAGGCTTGTGCGTCAACCGGCGGTGTACTTATGCCCCCGGTCATGGGTGCGACCGCGTTCGTCATGGCCTCGTTCCTGGACATCCCCTACATCTGGGTCGCGATCGCCGCGATCGTGCCGTCGATCTTGTATTTCTACGGGCTGTTCGTCCAGATCGACTCTTATGCCGCACGCTTCGGTATTAAGGGTTTGCCCAGGGAGGAACTCCCGGAAACCAAGCAGACACTGAAGGAGGGCTGGTATTACGTCTTCGCCTTCTTCCTGCTGATCTATCTGCTCGTCTATCTCAAGCGGGAAGCGCAGGCGCCGTTCTATGCGACCGTTGCCCTGCTCGCGCTGAGCCAGTTCGGCAAGCTCAAGCTCAATGACCCCTGGCTTTATATCCTGGGCGCATCGATCATTACATTCCTCGGGCTCGTTTTGGCGAGCGTCTACTTCCCACCGGAATATGTGACCCTCATCCCGGTTGGTGCGGCGGCAGCGGTGCTGGTGATTTCGCATCTGCCGAAGCACATTCGGATATCGGGCGATGCCATTCGAGATTATATCGATGCCAATGGCCGTCTCCTGGCCGAACTTGTCGGCATCCTCGCCGCCGTTGGCCTGATTATCGGCGGCGTCATGGTAACCGGCATGGCGGGGACGTTCTCCGGCGATCTGGTGCGGATCGCGGGTGGTAATGTGTTTCTGCTGCTCATCATGGGGGCAATCACGAGCTTCATTCTCGGAATCGGCATGACGGTAACAGCGGCGTATATTTTCCTCGCCATCGTGCTGGCCCCTGCCCTCGTGGAACTTGGCCTCGACCCCATCGCGGTTCACCTGTTCATTCTATATTGGGGCATGGTGTCCTTCATTACACCGCCGGTCGCGTTGGGCGCCTTCGCGGCGGCTACGGTTGCGGGTTCGAGCCCGATGCGAACGGGTCTCGAGGCGATGCGGCTCGGCAGCGTCATTTATTTCCTGCCGTTCTTCTTCGTCCTCAATCCGGCCCTCGTATTGAACGGAGAAATCGGCGTCATTCTCATCGAATGCAGTACGGCGATTCTCGGTGTGACGTTGATCGCGTCGGGGCTGCAAGGCCACTTGGTCCTGGTCGGATCGCTCAACGCCGCACCGGCAGCGCTTCTGACACGCGTCATCCTGATCGCCGCGGGGCTCCTACTGGCCTATCCGGAGATGATGACGAACGCCATCGGCGTCGGCCTTCTGATACCGGGCGTGCTGCTCGGCAAGTTTGCGGCGCGGGCGGCAACGCCCGTCGCGGCGGCGGCCGAGAGCGGTGGCTGACAGAGCCACTCACGGACGCGCCGCCGCATGTGGCGTGCCCGTGAGGAGACATGACATTTGCACAACGAACATCTGAGAGAGCACAACGCATACTAAATTGGAGGATAGCAATGCTTGGACGTTTCCTCTTTGGCTTGACAATTGTGCCGCTTTTTGTAGCGATCAGCATGAGCGCAAAGGCCGCGCCGCAAATCCTCGCTGTTCTATCTTCCAACGGTATTCACTTCGTATGTTCGTCGGGCGAATGTAGCGCAGAGCTTTCGACCTATTGCTTGCAACAAGATAGAGATCCGCCGCGCCGCGGTGTCGCCTATCATCCCGCCCGCATGACCGATTTCGCCGTGACAGTTACCGACAACGCCGGTCTGCAGCGTCAGATACCAATCGCCGGCAATGTAATGTTTGTGGCCGACCGAGGCTTTGTGTCGGTGCGCGCCGTCATCTTGGGCGATGTTATGTCCCGCGAGAAAATCGCGTCCGCCAAAATCGCCATCGCGAAAGATGCCTCATTGGTACCGAATGCCGATGCGCGCGACGCCCGGCCTTTGACAGAAGGGGAAATCGATACGGCCACGGGAACCTTGCGCCACATCGGCCGAAAGATGATCGACCGTTCTCCGACGGCATCCGCAGTGCGATTGCTCAACCAGGCATCGAGCCAGTTCGCTCCGATAGAGTCGTATCGCTCAGACCAATTGCCCGGATTGTGGCATACCGTCACGAACGCAGCGAAAGCGGACACCGCCGATAAAGACGGGTTGCGCGTTGCTCGACACGGATATGAGCGTTGCATCTCGGCCGTTTCCAAGCAGAGCCCGTATCAGAATACGCTTTCTGTTGGTCGGGTGCTCAGCAATGTTGCCTTCGCGTCGTCCATGCGCCGTTGCCTGCAGCGGGCACACGACACCCTGCTCCGTGACGCGAATACGCGATACTGGAACAGTCTCGCGGGTAGTTAGTCGGCGTGAGCGTTGTCGTCTGAGCGAATGATCAGGTTGCCAAGCCGGTCGACCGTCCCCGCCATGTCCGGCTCGATGAAGATCGTCGCATCGGATTGTTCCAGAATCGCCGGTCCTGGCACAATTGTGCCGACCGGTAGGGCAAGCCGCTCGTAGACGGAGGTCTTTTGCCAATCGTCGCCCGCCCAAACCGTCCGTGTGCCTAGGGCGGCATCTGTTTCGCCGCCCGTCGGCGCCAGCAAGGAAAGATCAAAGCTCGGCCGTTTCCCAATCACCGAAACGCGCAGGTTCAGGATTCGTTCCGGCAATCCTATCAAGGGCCGGCCATAGGCCTGACGGTATCGGTTTTCATAGGCGATGCGGACATTCGTCTCGTTCAATTCAATCTTATTACCCTGCACGAGTGCGTCGAGCGGAACGTCAACCGTGTGCGTTTGGCCCTGGTAGCACATGTCGAAAGCAAATACGCACGCCACTTCGTCGAAGGTCACGTGCGTAGCCTCAAGCATCTCACGGCCCTCTTGCGCGAGGCCATTCATACGCCCGCCGAGCGCACGCAGATCGGTATCGCCCAGCACGCCATTCACCGTCTGCACAAAATCATGCCGCATATCGGCCATGGCGCAGCCCAGCGCGCTGTTAATCCCGGGGAACCGAGGCACAATCGCACCGGCGAGGCCGATGTCTCTGATCAAAGCACAGGCGTGCAACGCGCCGCCGCCACCGAACGGCATCGAGAAGAACTTGCGTGGATCATGGCCCCGCTCGATCGAAACCAAGCGGATTGCGCCCGCCATATTCGCGTTGGCGACACGGAGTATCGCATCCGCCGCCGCCATGAGGTCCAGACCGAGCGGCGAGCCGACCTCTGCCAGGATTGCTGCCTTTGCGGCCTCGACATCGAGACGCTTCCTTCCGCCACCGATCGGCCGCTCCGCATTGATGCGCCCCAGCACCACATTGGCATCCGTCACGGTCGGCCGCCTATTGCCGAGGCCATAGCAAACGGGACCGGGATCCGAGCCGGCGGACTCCGGGCCGACCTGTAGCAACCCGCCACGATCGACCGACGCGATCGAACCGCCCCCCGCGCCAATGGTCGTGATTTCGATCATCGGCGTGCGCACGACCAGGCCAAAATCGATCTCGGTCTGCGCCGCGAGCGCACTACTGCCGTTGGCGATCAGCGACACGTCGAAACTGGTTCCACCCATGTCGCAGGTAATGATGTTTTCGATCTCCGCCGAGGCGGCGATATGTTCCGCGGCAATAACGCCCGCGGCGGGGCCGGAAAGCGCGGTGCGTACCGGAACCTGCTTGGCATGGTCGAGCGACACCAGGCCGCCATTCGATTGCACAATCAGCACCTGCCCGCCGAACCCGCCTTCCCGCAGCAGGGTTTCCAGCCGTTCCAGGTAATGCCCGACCTTGGGCCGAAGATAAGCGTTCAAGGTCGCCGTCGATATGCGCTCGAACTCGCGGATCTCGGGAAGGATCTGCGAGGATGCGTCGACATGTTCGTTGGGCCAAACAGCCCGAACGGCATCCAGGGCTGCGCGTTCGTTAGCGTCGTTCGCATAGCTGTTAATGAAAGCGATGCATATCGACTCCGCGCCCTTCTCGCGCAGTTGCAGCGCGGCGGCCATTACCTCGTCCAGATCGACGGGCGTCCTGACATCGCCGTCAGCCAGCGTGCGCTCATCCACCTCCAACCGCATGTCGCGTGGCACGACCGGCTCGAACTGTCCCCATAGCCCCCATGTCTGCGGTCTGTCGCGGCGGCGCATTTCCAGCACGTCGCGGAAACCCCGCGTCGCAATGATCCCTGTCTTTGCCCCGTCTCGTTCCAGCAAAGAATTCGTGCCGACCGTCGTACCATGCACGATCGTCGCTATATCGGCGAAGTCATCGAGCTGCATTCTGATACCGGCCAGAAACCCCTGCGACTGGTCGGCTGGCACCGAAGGCGCCTTGGCCGTCTCGTAGCGCCCGGTTTCCAGGTCGAGGAAAAACACATCGGTAAACGTGCCACCGACATCGACACCGACGATCCAGCGGGACTGGTCCGTCACGTTGTCTTTGCCTTCCGGAGAGTGGCGGTCTCCGCTTCCCTGACCTGCCCCGCGCCATCAATTGCGACACCATAGTCTCCGGCAGCTCGTTGCGGAGTAACAAAGTCGAGGCGGATATCGCGCGCAACCGCCTGCGGATCGCGCTCGAACGCCGTTCCGTAGCCACCGCCACCAGGCGTTTCCAAACGGACTTTTTGTCCTTTGCGGATCGAAATGTTTCCCGCTTTCGATACCAGGGCCGGTTCATGGGAACCATCATCCTGCTCGAACGAAAATCGGTTCAACGCACCGGTGCCGCCGCCAATGACACCTGCGGGCGGATACTTGCCACGTTCGCCGAACAGAAAAACGTCGGCTTGTTCCTCGAGCAATTCGATTTCGTAAATGGCGCCGAGGCCACCACGATGTCGCCCCGGTCCGCCGCTATCCGCGCGCAGCGCCCATTGGGTAAACATGACGGGATAAGCGGCTTCGAGGATCTCCAGCGGAGGGATCGTCGCCGTCGAAATAGGCGCGTTGCCATGGTTCAGCCCATCGCCCTCCGGATGCCCACCATGGCCGCCGCCAAAGAAACTGAAGAGCACCCAACGCCGCCCGTCCTTTCGATGCCCCGCCATCGACAACGCATTAATCGTCCCATAGGCGCAGCCATTGACCATGTTGGGCGCAGCCTGTGCCATCGCACCGAACATCACGTCGATAATGCGAAGAATCGTCTCAGTATAACCCCCGACCGGTTTCGGCGCGCCGACGCCAAGCAACGAGCCCTCGGGAATGATGATTTCGATGGGCTCCATGACGCCGGCATTGGCGGGAACGTCTGCGAAGATGTGTTTCAAGGCGACGTAACAGGACGCGACGGCTGTCGAGCGTGCGATGTTAACCGGCCCGGCGCATGCGTCCGCGCTACGCGAAAAGTCGAGCGTCATACGCTCGCCCGCGACCGTAAGGTCTAGGGCGATTTTTAAGGGATCGTCGGTGATCCCGTCATTGTCGAGCCAATCGTCACAGGAATAGGTCCCGTCCGGCAATTCACCGATGCTGGCCGCCATCAAACGCGCGGCGCGCTTCCGCAGGCCATCCAGCGCCGAAAGAACAGTCCCGTCGCCATACTCGTCCAGCAATGCATCGAGGCGGCGTTCGCCAAGGCCAAGCGCATTGATCTGGCCGTTCAAGTCGCCATACAGGCTGCCCGGCAATCGTGAATTGGCCATGACGATGTCGACGATGTCCTGACGCAACGTGCCGGCCTCGAACAGCTTGACCGGCGGGATCAGCATGCCTTCCTGAAAACTCTCGGTCGCGACCGGATTGTAGTTGCCGGGCACATTACCCCCGACATCGTGCCAATGCCCGACCGACGCGAGATAGCAAAACACCGTGCCGTCCCGGAAATAGGGCCGCACCAGCTTGAAATCGGAAAGATGCGTGCCGCCGTCATAAGGGTCGTTGAAGATATAGACGTCGCCATCCCGTAGCCCGCCGTCCCGGGCGACCTTGTCGATGACGGCCTTGACCGCGAAGGACATGACGCCGACGAAAATCGGCAAGCCGGACTTGCCCTGCACCAGCGTCTCGCCGGTCGCCGCGTCGTATAATCCATGCGAGGCGTCATGCGCTTCGGCGATGATCGGATTGAATGCGCTGCGGAACAGCGTCGCGTCCATTTCGTCGGCGATCTGCTCGAGACGCCCCTTCAGCACGGCGAGGGTAACCGGGTCGATTGTCTGTTCAGTCATCGGAAGAAAATTCACGCGCCATAGGATGGTTTCGGCGCCGCATTCTAAACCTGCCCGCGCAGGCGACCAAGAACCGTTATGCGCCGAAACCGGTTCCGACTAATCCTGCCGGCGGCCGAACAGCATGGTCACGTTGATGCGCCGATTTTCGTATCCGGATTTGAAATCAATCGTATCGGTTTCATGAAACAAATCGGAGTTGAATAGAACGGCCCGATTTTCCGCGTAGGGGACGACCATCTTGCCTTCATCGTTCTCCGCGAGGTAACGCCGAATGCGACGTTGATCCTTGTTAAATGCGTTAAAGCGCCAATCCAGGGGCGCCTCCGTCTTGTAAACCACGAGGCCGCCACTATCCCGATTCAGGTTGGCCGAACTCGGCGTGACCCAGAAGTTCACGTTGACGGCGGCGGTATCCGCATGAACATCGATCCCCCGCAAGCGGCTGTCATATTTATAGGCCCAGCATTGCCGCAGCGCGTGATCCTTGAATATATCGGGGAAGGTGCGGCGAAAATCTTCCGCGATCTGCAGAACCAGCGGACACGCCAGCCCGTCGTTCAGGAATGCGCCCAAATACCCGCCGCGATACTTGAAATCGAACCATATCGTGCTCTCCAGCAAATACCGGCGTAGCGCGACCAAAGCAGGTGGTGACAGCACATTGTCGCAGAACGTCATGCCCGGCCCGTTCCCAAAATATTGGCGCGTGATTTCGTCGGCGTCGATATCCTCACCCAATGCAGATCCCGGCACCTCCAGAGCATCGGACTGATGTACTGGCCGGTTATAACTGTCGGCGACGAGGCGGTACTGCGCGTCCGTCAGCGGAACCAGAAATGGATCGCCAGCCGGCCAATCGATTTCATCTCGCAAACGCTCATAAATCTCAGCGAGCTTGCCAAAACGTTCCGCCTCGTATGACCGGCCTTCCAGGTATCGGAACTGCTCGATATCGTGATCGATCTTCGCTCGGGAGATGAACCGGAATCGATTGTCGTCGGCACGCGCCGAATGAGCACTGCGTGTTAGCACCAGATGTCTGCTGAAATGCTCGATCGCCTCGCTACGATTACCAAGCGCATTCAGTGCGACGCCGAGATTGCCATGCGCATCCGCAGCGTCCGCATCAACCGCAAGCGCTCGACGATAGCTGGCAACCGCCGCCTCGTAACGACCCTGGTCCTGAAAAAGAAGCCCGAGATTATTGTGCGCATCCGCGCTCTCCGGGTTCAGCGTTAGCGCTTGCCGATAGCGCTCGGCAGCCTCGTCATAGCGCTCCATTTCATGAAGGGCATTGCCCAAATTATTGAGGGCGTCGAAATAGTCGGGAACGAGGGCGATCGCACGCCGGTAGCTCGCTATCGCGTCCTCGTGGCTGTCGAGCTCCTGAAGCGCGTTTCCCAAATTATTGTGCGCATCTGCGTCGTCCGGGCTCAAAGCAACAGCGTGCCGATAATGTACAATGGCTGCGTCGAGCTCGCCCTGCTCCTGAAGCGCAAGACCTAAATTGCTGTGGGCGTCGACATTGTCCGGATCGAGCGCAAGTGCCTGACGACACCGTGCAATCGCGTCGCTTAAACGCCCGAGCTTCTTGAGCACGAATCCCAGATTGCATAGCGCGTTGATATAATCCGGGTCGCACAGCAGAGCCCGTTCATAACTCTCCGCGGCGGCATCCAACAAATCCATTTCCTGGAGTGCATTTCCCAAATTGTTATGTGCCTGGGCGTAATCCGGACTGAGCGCAATGGCGCGCCGGTAACTCGCTATCGCATCGTCCAGCTGCCCCAGCGCCTTGTGCACCAGGCCTAAATTGCAATGCGCATCCGCATATTCCGGTTTATGGGCAATGGCACGCTGGATCAGTTCCAGTGCGCTGTGGCTCTTTCCCTGCTGATGTTCAGTGACGCCCAGCAGATGTAAGGCAAAGGGGTTATCGGGCTCGCGCTGGAGGATCTCCCGATAGATCTCTGCAGCATCGGATAACGCGCCGGCACCGTGGTGTCGCATTGCGTGTTCCAAAGCCTGTTGGATGCTCAACCGCCGTGGTTGCGAATGGTTCCTTTGCGACATAAGCCGCCCCCGAAGAACAAAAATTGGCGGTATATTGATAATAGATGAAAGGGTATGGGGGTATTAAAAAGCGGTACAGCGGTAATAAATAATGATGAAACGGTATTTTAATACTGCAATCTCGCCATTCTATTCTAGAGCCGATACTTCTGATTGGCTCTCGTCAGAACTTCGCCCGACAGCATCATCCCGGCCCCATTTGAACATCGTCTCTTAGCCCTCTAAATTGCCGCTTCGGCGAAGCGGCACGGCAATACAGGGACGGAAGAAATGACAAGATGCTTTGTGACAGCCGTGATGCGGCACGAAACGAACACGTTCTCTCCGATCCCAACGCCCGTCGCCGACTTCGGCCGCATCGGACCTACGGACGGCCCGGCGCGGGGCGACGAAGCGCTGCGGGTCTATGCGAATACGAACAACCCCGTTGCCGCCTATATCGACATCGCCGCCGAGGAAGGCGCGGAACTGGTCTTCCCCATCGCCGCAAATGCGCATCCCAGCGCGCCCGCGCCGGGTGAAATCATCGACCTCTGCGCAGACGCGATCTGCGAGGCCGTGCAGAAGGGTTGCGATGCGTTGTTCCTGGATCTTCATGGCGCCATGGTCACGCAGGCCCATGATGACGGCGAAGGCGATTTGCTCGGCCGCATCCGTGCCATCGCACCCGATCTCCCGATCGCTGTCGCGTTGGATTTTCACACCAACCTGTCCGCCGCCATCGTCGACAACGCCACGGTGATCGCCGGCTACCGGACCTATCCGCATATCGATATGTACGAAACCGGCGACCGCGCCGGCCGCACGCTGATCCGCGCCCTGAACGGCGAAGTCAATCCGGTCATGGCTTGGCACTCGCTTCCGGTGCTGACCCACATGAACCGTCACGCGCCATCGATGCAGCCGATGAAGGACATGTATGCCAAGGCAATTGCGGCGGAGAGCGCCGGCACGGTTCTGAATGCCTCGATCTTCGGCTGTTTCCCCCTCGCCGATATTCCGCATGTCGGCTTGAGCGCCATCGTCGTCGCAGATGGCGACAAGGACGGCGCCGAGCGCCTGCTCTACGACATCCTGAACGAAGGCTGGGAGCGGCGCGAAGAGTTCGTCTTCCCGGTCGAACCCGTCGAGAAATCAATTTCCGAAGCGAAGGCACTCGACGGCGGCCCCGTCATCCTGGTCGATCATGGCGACAATTGCGGATCGGGCGGCAATCAGGACGTCATGGCCGTTCTCAAGGAAGTGCTGCGTCAAGATCTCGACAACGTCTGCGCCGGCCCGTTTTGCGACCCCGAGTCCGTGGCCCAAATGATCGAGGCAGGCGTTGGCGCTAAGATCACATTGCAGCTCGGCGGCAAGGTCGATATGCCGGCGATGGACCTCAAAGGCGAACCGCTCAAAGTCACCGGCACAGTGCGCCGCATCACCGACGGATCGTTCACGATCACCGGGCCAATGTTCACCGGCGTGAAGTTCAACATCGGGCGCTGTGCCGTGCTGGATACGGGCAAGGTCGAAATCGTCGTCAGCGAAGGCCGCTACGAACCCTTCGATGTCGGCGCCTTCACTCACGCCGGGATCGATCCGGCGCGCAAGAAATACGTCTTGCTGAAAACGCGCCAGCATTTCCGTGCCGGCTTCGAACCGCTCGCCAAACACATCGTCATGGTCTCCGGACCGGGCACTTGTACATCGGATTACAGTCTCTTCCCCTGGAAGAACTTGCGGCGGCCCGTCTATCCGCTCGATCCGGATGCGGAATCGAACCTGCCGACGCAGAGCTAGTCAGGCCCATGCCCATCTACCAAGACGGCTACGACATCCGTTGTGAGTGGGGCGAGTACGGGGTTGCCGAGATCGCATCGCGTGTCGAGTGCTGCGTCATCGTCGGTGCCCTCTCGTTTTCAAGCTGCGTGGATATCGCCACGGCGCGCGGCGCAACGGTCTATCCTTGTATTCCGGAGGATGACCCGAAGGCCTGTGCGGCAGCGCTCGGCGCGGAACTGGCCGAGAAACGCGGCGTTGGCCGATATTCTCTATCGCCGGGGACACTGACCGACATACCGAGCGGCACTAAGTTGGTCCTTCCCTCCCCTAACGGCTCGACGCTGACGCGCAAGACAAAGGCGAACCGCCTGTTCGCAGGGTGTCTGCGCAATGCCCGCGCGGTGGCAGCGGCAATAGACGGATCAGCCGTCATCGTTCCCGCAGCGGAGCGCTGGCCGGACCGCACGTTGCGGCCGGCGATCGAAGATATCATCGCAGCCGGTGCGATCATCAGCTTCTGCAGCGGCGCCAAATCGCCGGAAGCAAAATTCGCCCAACGCGCTTTTGAGACCGCACGAGAAAGTCTTGAGCAAACATACCGAGAGTGTGCATCGGGAAATGAGCTCGTCACGCGAGGACACGAAGACGACGTCCGACTCTGCACCGAACTCAATGTGAGCGACTGCGTCCCGTCCCTAGTGGACGGCGCCTATCGAAATGTTGCGGCGTAACCCTTCAAACGGCTGCGATCGTCTGCACTTCGACCAGGAACTCTTCCTGCACAAGACGGTCGACCATTAGCAGCGTGTTCGGCGGATAGGCGCCGTTCGGAAAGAAGTTCGGGAATTCGCGTAGTCGAAATTCCATGAAGTTCGGGATGTCCTGGCTGTGCACGAGATAGGTCGTGAACTGCACCACATTGCCCCATCCGGCGCCTTCAGCGGCCAACGCCTTTTCGATATTGCCGAACACCTGAACGCATTGCGCATCGAAGTCGCCGATGCCAACCGAATTCCCTGCCTTGTCGGCGGATAGAGAGCCGGCAATGAACAGAAACTCCGACGCCTTGACCCGGGTGATCTGAGAATACTGTCCCAGCGGCGTGCCCAGGGTATCTGGATTGTAGATCTTGATATCGGCGGCCATGGCCTGTCCTCCCCCATTGTTCAACTGCATCTTACGACGATAACCCTTTCACGACCTTCTCGCTCAACAGTTTTACCGCGTCCTCAAAAGACGGATTAACGCCATCGGCGAACGCAATATCGGCATCGACCGTGCGGGCGTGGGAGCGGCGGGTGCTCGCCGACATGATCGGCTCCATGCCCAGCTCCGCCAAATTCTCCATGACCTTGTCGACTTCTTCCATGCGGCGTTTGGCGTGATTGGTATGGCTCGCCGTCAGGGACGTGACCATGCCGGCGAAGGTGCGATCGTCGATGTCAGCGAAACAGGCGAGGACTTCGTCGGTCAATCCGGCGCGGTGCGCCGCAACCAAACATTCGACACCGAGCGCCTCGAGTCCCTTGACCATAATCGAACGAATGATCTTGACAGCCGAGGCATCGCCTGCCCTGTCGCTCATGACGCTGACATCGAAACCGAGCGGCCGCATCCACGATGCCGCCCGCTCCGCCGCCGGCCCCGACAAAACGAAGGGCGCCTTGAAGCCATAAGTACTGAAGCCGCCCATCGCGGCGATGTCGACGTAATCGACACCCGTAGCGTCAACCATCTTTGCGATGTCGGCGGTCTGCTTGCCGGTCAGTGTGTTCACATCGAGATAGATCGCTCCGGGCTGCAAGTGCTCAATTGCCGACGCGGCCGCATTGCGCGCCTCGACGCCGGTTACGACGGAGATGACGATATCGGCTGCCGCCAAAGCGGGCGTGTAACGCGGTTCGATTTCAACACCGATTTCCCTCGCCCGTTCGGTCATTGCCGGTCCGCGAACATTGTCGTTTTGCGCAATATCCACAGACAGGATGCGACGGGCCGGATCGTCTCCTCGCCAGTGTTCCGCCAGCCCGTGCGCGATTGCCGTCCCTGCCTCGCCGAGACCGAGCAGCGCAACCGTCGCAATACCGTTCGGGTTCTTGGGTGCCATCTATTCATTCCTCCAGGATTTTCGATTCTCGGTCTCGCACAGTATAAACACCGCGGCGGTCGGTTCGACCGCTTCACATACCGATCAATGGAAAACAGGACGAATTATGACCATGCTGGGCAGACCGGGTTTTTGCGTCGTCACCGAGATTTCACGCGCGCCCGCCGAATTGGTGGCACGAATAGCGCAATTTCCAGCCTCCATCTTGGGCGATGCCCTCGCCCACCGCGGCAACATGGACGCGGGCATTTCGCCGATCCGCACTGGCACACGGCTCTGTGGCACTGCGGTCACGGTGAGCACAAAACCTGGGGACAATTTGATGGCGCATGTCGCGCTCAAGATTGCGCAGCCGGGCGATGTCATCGTCATCGATGCAAAGGGCGATCAGAGCTGCGCGCTCTGGGGCGACCTGATGGCGCGCGCTGCTAAGGCAAAGGGCGTCGCCGGGCTTATCGTTGATGGCCCTATTCGGGACCTTGAAGAATTGATCGAATTCGGCTGGCCGGTTTACAGCCGGGGCGCCAATCCGCGCGGCCCGGAGAAGAACGGCCCCGGCGAAGTGAACCAGCCAATCTCCTGCGGCGGCGTAGCAGTCAATCCGGGCGACATCATCCTGGGAGACGGCGACGGCGTCATCGTGATCCCGCCCGATATGGCGGAAACCGCATTGGAAGGCGGCGCGAAGCGGGTCGATGCGGAGAAGGATATTCTCGACGCTATCGAATCCGTCGACCGCTGGCCGTTCGATATCACCACACCACTGCGGGCCAACGGCGTTCTCGGACCGGATGAAACGATCTGATGGGCTATAAGATTCTGATCACGGCGCCGACCCTCGCCGACAAGGCGATGGCGTTGCTCGACGAGCTGGGGGCAACCGTGTTCACCGTGCCGGACGGGTCGCCCGACAGCGTTATTTATGACATCGCCGTGACCGAACAAATCGATGGGATCATCGTGCGGATAGGCGAGATCGATGCGCGGGTGATCGACGCCTCAAAAAAGCTGCGCGTGCTCAGCAAGAACGGTATCGGCGTCGACAATGTCGATCTCGCTCACGCGACGAAAAGAGGCATCCCCGTCGTCAACGGACGAAACTCGAACTCGCAATCTGTTGCCGAACATGCGCTCGGCATGATCATCGCGCAGCTCAAGGATTTCCGGCGCCTCGATACCAGCGTCCGGGCTGGGAAGTGGGAGAAGGCGACCTATTACGGTACCGAACTCTCCGGCAAGCATGTCGGGCTGATCGGACTCGGTGGCAACGGCAGCGCGCTCGCGCGATTGCTCGTTCCGTTTGGTGTTAAAATCACCGCTTACGACCCCTATCTCGACGACACCGAATTCTTCCAAGGCGTGAACCGTGCGGCGCATATGGACGACTTCCTATCCGACATCGACATCCTCAGCATCCATTGTCCGCGCACTTCCGAAACGGACGGCATGATCGATGGCGATAGTTTTCGGAAAATGAAACCGACCGCGCATCTGATCAACTGCGCCCGCGGTGGCATCGTCGATGAAGATGCGCTGGTGACTGCGCTGAACGAGGGGCAGATTGCCGGAGCTGCGATAGACGTTTTTGACGTCGAGGCACCGCCGACCAACCACCCGCTCTGGCAATGCCCCAACGTCATGCTCAGTCCCCATATTGCCGGCGTGACCCATGAATCATTCACGCGCATGGGCACCATGGCCGTCGAAAACGCCTACAGGATACTCAACGGTGAGCCGATCAACCCCGCCTGCGTGATCAATCCCGAAGCGCTTCCCGATAAGTGCCGCACCTGAATCCTCCTCCCCTACAAATCGGAACGAAGAAGAATGGACGCATTGCTTGAGCCCGGTCTGACCCCGGTGGAAATCGAACGCCGGTTCGAGGAATCGGCGGAAAGGACGACGACACCTTGCTGTGATGGAGACATGATCTGGCGAATGTGGGGCGAAGGGCCGCCTCTGGTCCTTCTGCATGGCGGATACGGCTCCTGGCGGCACTGGGTCAAGAATATCGAAACGCTGTCGAAAACACGGCGGCTCTATGTCGCGGACAATCCCGGGCTGGGCGACTCTGCGTCCGTACCGCTGCCGCATTCCGCCGAGCAACTCGCCGGAATCATCGTCGAGGGGATCGATCGGCTTATTCCCGCACCGGCGCAGTTCGATCTGGTTGGGTTTTCATTCGGCGGGCTGCTTGGTGGGCATGTCGGCTCGATTATGGGCAACCGGGTCCGCAACCTAGTCGTCGTTGCGCCGGGCGGTTTGGGCATTCCGCGCACCGGTGAGCGGCCACCGCTGGCGAAGATACGCTCGCACATGAGCCCTGAAGAACTCGTCGAAGCGCATCGGCATAATCTGTCGATCATCATGTTCCACGACGCCACGAAGATCGATGATCTTGCGCTCCATCTGCAGCGGGAAACAGTCAAGCGCGCCCGGGTGAAGAGCCCCCTAATCGCCCGCACCGACACGCTGGCGCGGGTTCTGCCGAATATCAAAGCGAACCTGAATGCAATCTACGGCGAAATGGACGACGAGACCGGCACCGGTCTCGAACGGCGTCAAAAGCTATACCGGGAGAGTCACCCGGACATCGACTTTCGCGTCATCAAGGGTGCGGGGCATTGGGTGATGTACGAAACGCCCGAGATCTTCAACGCGATGATAAGCGAAATGATAAGCAAAGCTTGAACGCTACCAGATACACCAAAGGTCAATGATGATGACGCTTCGCGGCTGGGCCGAGAACCAGCCTTATAAAGCCGACTATGCGGATCGGATCTGCTGTACGAAGCTTTGAACCTCGCCGCGCAACGTCTCGGACTGCTCCGACAACGCACCAGCCCCGGTCAACACTTCCTGTGCCGCCGATTTGGTATCGGACGCGGCATGGGTCACGTTATCGATCGTACTACTTACCTCACGCGTGCCGGTCGCCGCATGCTGCGTGCTTGTCGCTATTTCTTGGGTCGCGGCACCCTGCTCACCCACCGACGATGCGATCGCCTCGGCAATGCCGCTGATTTCGTTGATCGTCTCGCCAATACTCTTGATCGCACCCACGGCATCGTTCGTCACTGATTGCATGTCGCCAATCTGCGTACCGATCTCCTCGGTTGCCTTTGCCGTCTGTGTCGCCAAGTTTTTCACCTCAGAGGCGACCACCGCGAAACCTTTGCCGGCCTCGCCCGCTCGGGCCGCCTCAATCGTCGCGTTCAAAGCCAACAGGTTGGTCTGTTCGGCGATATCAGTGATCAGGTCGACGACTTCACCGATCTTCTGCGCCTTTTCCGCCAGACCTTGCACCGTCTCATTTGTACGCTGGGCATCGCTGTTGGCCTTGGCCGCGATTTCCGTCGACTGCCCAACCTGACGGTTAATCTCGCCAATCGATGCCGACATTTCTTCGGCCGCAGATGCAACAGTCTGAACATTACTGGTCGCTTGTTCGGCGGCTGTCGCCACGGTGGCTGCCTGAGTGTTGCTCTCTTCTGCCGTCGACATCATGGACTGTGCCGTCTCCTGCATCCGGCCTGAAGAGGTGGATACGGTCTCGACAACAACCATTACCCGGCCTTCGAATTCGTCAGCGAGCGCGTTCATGGCTGCCCGTTTCTCTGCTCCTGCATTTTTTTCCTGCTCGACCTTGTCCTCTTCCATTCGCTTCATTTCCATGGCGTTGTCCTTGAACACCAGCACCGACCGTGCCATGTCGCCAATCTCGTCGGTACGTTCGATGCCGGTGATCTCGAGTTCCAGCGCATTTTTAGCGATCGCCGCCATATCGCTATTCAGCCGAACGATCGGCTTGGCCAGAGCGCGCCCGATAAAAAAGCCCACACCGCACAAAACGGCTAAAATAGCGGCGCCGATGATAAGCAGGGTATTGCGCATGACATGCGCATCCTCGAGCAATTCGGCCATGGCTTTTTCCGACACGACCGCAAATTGCGTGCCTTTGAAGGTCATGGGGACATAGGCGGTGGCGACATGCACACCATCATGATTAACCGCCTCCAACAACCCAGTCTTGCCGGCCAGCGCGGCACGCACTGCAGGAGTGTCGACTTTTTGCTTAAGGATGGTCGATTCCTTGGCGAGGCGAGCATCGTTCCGCATCAGCAGATCCGTGCCAAGGATAAAAGATTGGCCCGTCCGCCCCATGCCCGAGGCTTCTTCCATGATCTTGTTGATCCGGCTGATCGGCATCTGGAATGCCAATACGCCCAGGAAATCGCCCGTGGACGACAAAATAGGCGCCGAGATAAAGCTCGCCGGCGCGCCATGACTCGGTGCATAAGGCGCAAAATCGAAAAATGCCTGAAATCCACGCGTCGGATTATCGCGTCCCGCCCGGAATGCTTCTCCGAGACCGCTGTCCCGCCACTTACCAATGACGAGATTTGTCGCAAAGTCCAACTCTTTGAAAACCGTGTAGACGAGATTTCCCTTCGCGTCGAACAAGAAGATGTCGTAGTAGTCGCGGGCGCGCAGAAGCTTGCGAAACCACGGGTGATATCGTGCGTGGCTCCTGCTATAGGCGGAGCCATCACTGGCCGCGTCCAGCTCCTCCTTTTTCCCGGTTGGATGCGGATTATCGGTGATATAAAGGCGCTGGAGTACCGCTTCGGGTACCTCAAACGCACGATAACCTTCTTGGAAATCGACCAGCGCCTGAATTACGGCATCGTTCTCGGCTTGAACCAACAGATCTTCCGAAATGCTCTTTAAATAGTCGGCGAGAGCGGCCTTCCGCGATGATGTCACCGCCAGCAAGGTGTCCTCGGCTGCGGAGGTAATCGTGTCAACAGCCTTGAAGTAAGAAAAACTTCCGGTCAGACCAATCGATAAAGCGCCAAGCAGAACAATGACAGCAGGTATTTTTTTTGCGATTTGCATTTGTGTGAGCGCGGAAAGAAATCGAAAGGTCATCATTAGCCTCCAATGCGACAAGCTCAACACAACCATAGACAAAGCAATTGCCAGAAGTGGCGCTCCGTCTGAGCTTGTTCGTAATAGGAAAGGAAACTAATGGTATAAATATAAAATAGTATGAATATTTAAGATGAATCACAAATATATATAATATATCACCAGTACTGTTTGGAGTATTTTTTTTAATACTATACCGTAATAAGTAATATCATGTATTTTTATTTATAGTAAAAATTGTTTTGCCTTACAGTGAATACAATATTAGAGGGATCATCGTTACAGCATTGGCGCCGAGCAACCTCGCATTGAATTTTATGACTGGGCTATGCCAACGCACGCGATCTCACGAGCGGGCAAGTGTGACCTCCGATCGAAGACGAATCGGTCGTAGAAGCTCCTTAAGCCTGCGTGCGTCGCAGCCATGTCCAACAGGCCGTACTCGCGCTTAGAACCCAAAAGGTCCGCTATCAATCGCCGGCCGGCTATCCGTTATTCCGCAGCGGCGGCGAGCGTAAACCCGTACTTCTCTGCCAGGCCAAGGTCGCGCAGGATGTCGAGCCCGCGCTGCAGCGCCGCGCCCTGCAGACCGGTCAGCGGCCGGCGCAAATCGCCCGCCGGCAGTCCGACGGCACGCATCAGCGACTTCACCGGCACCGGATTGATCGCCGAATAGGTGAAGTGCAGCATCGGCAGCATGTGCAGCCACATATCCTTGAAGTTCTCCGAATCCTCGAAGCTCTCCCAGGGCTTGGAAATCACCGCCATCTCTGCCGGGATGATGTTGCCGGACATGTTCGCGGTGCCGTGTCCGCCCAGCGACATCGTCGGCACAACGAGACCAAGGTTTGGCGAGTCGCAGCACATCAGCGACATGTCGGGATTGCCCGCGGCAAGTTTCGCCGCCTGGCCGACTCGGCCGGTGGATTCCTTGTTCACCACGATGTTGGGATGCTCCGCCAACCGCAGGATGGCTTCGGCGGACAGATCTGTCGTGACGCGCGGCGGATTGTTGTAAATGCCGACGGGAATATCGCTGGCCTCCGCGACATCGAAGAAGAACTGTTCGATATCGGCTTCGGGCGCACAGATATAGGCGGGTGCTGCGATAATCGTTCCGTCCGCGCCGGCCGCGGCGGCGTGCTGGACGTAGTCGATTGTCGTCTGCGTATTGTTGCCGGTGCAGCCGTAAAAGAACTGCATGCCGCCGGTCTTGAACTTCATCGTTTCCTCGACGACCCTATGCCGCTCTTCCTGGCTCAGCATGGAGACTTCGCCGGTCGAGCCCATGATCAGCACGGCGCTGGTGCCGTTCTTCTCCTGGAAGTCGAGCAATGTCCGGAACCCGCCATAATCGATCGAACCGTCCCGATTGAACGGCGTGATCATGGCAACGAAGGAACCCGTCGGTTTTGTCATCGAATTCTCCATACAAATACTGCGTTCATATCAGAGCACATCTGTTACACCGGTTCCAGCGGTGCGTGCAGGGTCGCCCCATCGATATACATGCCGCCTCGCTTACCGATTTCAATATCGCCATTGTACTTGTCCTCGTAACTCGGCGGCAGCGGACGCCCATCGGGGGGGCACAGCCACAGGCGCAAGAGGTGGCGTTTCTTGTCCGGATAATCCTCGAACTCGGTGCGGTCGTGCAGTATCTGGTGATTATGGACGAACTGCATATCGCCCGGCGCGAACTCCATGAACATGCACAGTTCGTCGGCAAGCTTTTCGAAGAGGTCGAGCGCCTCGATCTGTATGTCGGTCAAGGGGTTCAGATCGGGAAACCGCCGCGCGGATTCGATATAGCGCCGCACCATTTGCGTTGTCAGAAGCCCGTCATGCCAACTGAAAATTGGCGCCGAATAATATGGATTCCGGCCCGGCGGAATTTCGTCCCGCCTGTCGGCCTCGAAGCTTTCGAACAGCACTGCTGCAAGATCAGGCCGGCGCTTGCTCATTTCGTTGTAGATCGTAACCGCGCTCACAAGACTGCTGAGACCGCCAGATTTGGCCTTTTGCAGGCAGAGCAGCGAAACGATATCGCATGTGTCGACATGATAGGTCTGGCGCGCCGTCGTCTGATAGATGCGCGCGCTGGTGTCCTGGGGATCGCGACCCAGATCGATAACGTGACCCAGCAAATGCCCCTTCGCATTCTGCGGAACCGCGGAACCGAAATAGCAGCCGATGCCCCAATAGAGGATGGCCGCTTCTTCCATCGAGTACCGCTCGACCGGCAAGCCGCGGATCAATACGAAGCCCCGCCCGCGAAGAACATCGCCACGCAGCTTGTCCAGCGTCGCGCCCAGCGTCGGAAGCGGAAAGTCAGTCCGGCGAATTGCGGCTATGTCGAGCCCACGGGATTGAACCGCCTGCAACGCGCCATGCAGCTCCACTAGATCGCTGTCGGACAGGTGATAAATCCATGCCGTCGAGCTCTCGATATCCTTGCCGTACCAAGCCGACGGGCCCGAAATCGGTCCGCCGGGCATCGGGATCGTCGCTTTGCCGCTGGCGGCTTCAACACGCACTAACATTCAAGCACTCTTATTGCTGTCAGAGGGGACAGCGCGGACTATAGCCCGCAACGCGGGTAAGATCAGCTACCAGCCGGAGAAAATTTTGGCCGCCTCTGTTAACCATGGAGAACACCGGCTACCCTTCCCTCCCTTCGGCAGCAAAACAATTCCGGAACCGGCATTATGAGCAAACTGTCTTCGACAGACCCCCTACCTCACTTTCACGCTGTCGCGACAGCCTCCGCGGAGGCATCATCCGCGGACGGCTTTCTGGCCGCCCTGGACCCGGCTTTGGATGCCGTATTCGGCCACACGCTGTTTACCGCTCTGCTCTACGATGCCGAGTCAGGCTACACGGAGCGATACTACACCAGCAATCCAGACGCCTATCCGGTCGGCGGCCGCAAACCGCCCAATCTCACGGCCTGGACGCAGAATCTTCTGGTCGAGCGACGGCCCTATATCGGCCGTAACGCGGACGATATTCGCGAGATATTTTTTGATCACGAACTCATCCTCTCGCTCGGCTGCGAGTCAATTCTCAACATCCCCGTTGTCCATAAGGGCGAGACTTTGGGAACGCTCAACATTCTGAACGAGGCAGGCTGGTACGATGAGAGCGACATCCCGGCGGCGATGGTCTTCGCCGGATTGGCGGTACCAGCCTATCTCGAACTGGCGGCGCGCTATACCAAGGAGCGATGATAGTGACCCCTAGAGACAGCTTATCGCGGTTTTCGGCAAGGAACGTGCGGCGTGGCGATGCGGTGCATCGGAAGCCGGGCGCGACGCTGTCCGAAAGCCGCGCTAAGCTGCCGTTCCGACGCCCTCCGACGGGCCGCATTCGCGATCTCTAGGGGTCACTATCAACGTTCCTTGGTATTAGGCTGCGGCTGCGCGGCTCCCGTCCCGGATCGACATCGGCCGTTCTCCGACGATCGTCACCCGGTGCATTTCACGGCGTTGACCGTGATAGTCGTTCAGCGCGTTGTGCTGCGCGCAGCGATTGTCCCAGAACGCTATCGACCCGGCCCGCCAGCGGAAGCGGCAGGTGAATTCAGGACGGACGGCATGGTCGCAGAGATAATCCAATAGCGGTTTACTCTCCGCCTCGGTCCATCCGGAAAACCGGATCGCGTAGGTTCCGTTGACAAACAACGCTTTGCGGCCGGTCTCCGGAATAAGACGCACCGCCGGATGTTCCACCGTCGCATTCGCGTCATCACCGGTGCGAACCTGCATCGATTTCGCACCGGGGCCATATTTGGCAATTGCTGTATCGGTATTCCCGTAAACGCGTGTCGCACTGTGCACTACCGTCATGCCATCGAGCATGTCTTTCAAACCATCCGACAGGGTATCATAAGCAAGATACTGATTGGCGAACATCGTATCACCGCCATAGGCCGGTGCATCGAGCGCATAGAGCATCGATCCCAAGGGCGGCCTTTCGTAGAAGGTGACGTCAGAGTGCCACAATCCACCGAAGTTGGTGCCCTGGTCATCCGCTTCCTTGATAACCGGCATAACTTCGGGATGATCCGGGAGCCCCGCGACGAAGGGATGGATATCGAATTCCCCGAACCGGCCGGCAAACGCCAGATGCTGCTCCGGCGTAATTGTCTGATCGCGGAAGAATATAATGAGATTCTCATCGAACGCCCTGCGAACCTCCGCGAACGTCTCGTCGTCGAGTGGCTGCGCCAGATCGACACCGCCGATTTCCGCACCCAGTGCGCCAGCGATAGGCGATACGTCAATTTTCCGGTACGTCATCTTTCGCTCCTTCCGCTCTATTCAAGGATGGCTAGAGACTATGCCGCCAGTGCCGAGGCGGGAATATAGACATAGCCGTCAAATAAACGACGCTGCGTTCGCATGACCGCCGCCTTCTCCGCATGCCATGCGCCCTCCACCTGTCCAACATCCGCAGTACAGACAATCACACCGGAGGGCTGGACGATACGTAGTTCCGATTTTGGATCCACCGTGTGCCGCGCAGCGCGATGTACGACCGTTCCTTCGATCCGCGCGGCCACTGTCATGCAAAGCGAACCGGTCAGCGGCAGTGCGCGGTGAATATTGCCCATCGATACCATGCGCCCGAGCAGGTCACCGTCATCAGCCGTAACCGTTTCCCCGGACAAGAACGCGGCATCCCTCGGCGGCGCAACGAAACCGATCATCGGCAGCGCGGGGGAAAATGGGAAACCCATCGCCGCCGCACCCGCTTTTCGAATGGCCTGCAGCAGCGCCATCAGGTCCTCCCGCGCGTCGAGATCGGCGGGCATTTCGTTGCCAATCAGCCCAAGATCCGATGCTGCAACGAACATGCCCGGATTGGCCGCGTCGACGAGCGACGCTTCAATCGAACCGTGCCCTTCGATATCCAGCGTATCGGTGACGTTACCCGTCGGCAGCAATGTGCCGGTACCGGCACCACCCGGCGCAACGAATTCCATGCTGACCGGTGATCCCGTGCCGGAGACGCCGGGCAGTTCCAGGATGCCATCGACGGCGGCAAACCCTTCATCGACCGAAAAGCGCGCATGAATGATTTTCTTGGTGTTGGTATTGTGAATGCGGATTAGCGCCTCATCACCCTCAACCGAAACCAGCCCCTCGTCGACGGCGAACGGCCCCATCGCGGACGACATGTTGCCGCAATTCCCGGCATAGTCGACCATCGCGTCGCGCACGGCGACCTGGGCGAAGGTGTAATCGATATCCGCGTCGGGATGGCTCGACGGCCCGACGACGCAGACCTTGCTCAGCGAGGAGATCCCGCCGCCCATGCCGTTCAACTGCCGCCCATTGGGATCCGGGCTGCCGATCGCGGCAAGAAACACCGCGTCCCATTGCGCGCGGTCCTCGGGCAAATCCTTTTGATGGAAGACGATCGCATTGCTCGTCCCGCCCCGAATAAACGCCGCCGGTATCCTGACTTGCTTCATAGACCTCGCCACATATGTTTCGTCCGACAGTGAGTTTTGAACGAATATCGACCAGAAGCAAGTCGGCGGAAATTTCCGGACGGTCACTAACGGTTTTCGCGGTCGGCCCGGATGTTCAGCAGGTTGCCGGCAAAGATCACACCCGCCCCTAAGAAGACGAACAAGCTGGTCGGCTCCTGGTATAGAAAATAGCCGAGGAATGCCGCCATCGGCAGGCGGATGAAATCGATCGGCGCGACAATGGCAGCGTCGGCGAGCGCGAAAGCTCGCGCAAAACAATAATGGCTGCTCAACCCCGCTAACCCCGTCATCACGATCCAGGGCCAGGCGCTCGCGGACGGCATCACCCAGTCCGGCACCATCAAGACGAAGCTGAGCGGCAGTTGCACCAGGTTCATATAAAACAGGATGGTCAGCGGCCTATCGCTCGACGCCATCGAACGGGTGATGACGAACGTCGCGGCGAACCCGACCGCCGCCCCCAAAACGACAAAGGCCGCCGGATCGACGATCGCGACCCCGGGCCGCAGGATGATCAGTATGCCGATAAACCCAAGAAGCGTGGCGACGCTTCGCTTACGCGTCAGCGGCTCGGCCAGAAACATCGCAGCCAAAATCGCCGTCCAGATCGGCGCGGTAAATTCGATGGCAAAGACTTCGGACAGCGGCAGATTGAACAGGCCGTAATACCATCCCGCCTGCGCCGCGAAATGAACGACGTTCCGGAACCCATGCATGCGAAGTCGCCGCGTGCGAAACAGGTGGCCGCCATAACGCATCACCAACAGGCAGATGATCGCGAGGCAAATCGCATTCCGGAAGAACATGATCTCGAATATCGAGATTTCCGTAGCCAACTCGCGTCCCGCAATCGCCATCGCGATCAGCGACAGGACGGCACCCACCATCCACAGGACCGCGCCCGACAGCGATTGCGGTGTTGCGCCACTCTTCACTTCGCAGGCCTCTGGTACGAGCCCGCCGTCATTTCGCGTCGCGCAAATAACCGTTTGCGAATGTCACCGCATCCGCGCCACCGAAACGCCGCATGCGATCAAGCGCCGCGGTGAGCGCGTTCTCGCGGGCTTTACCGAAGCGCACGCCGGGTTCCAGCCACAGGCCGGTTACATGGAGTGCATTGTCCTCCTGGCGCTGATGCTTCATATCGATTCGGCCGACGAACCGATCGCCTTCCAGCAAGGGGAATACGTAGTAGCCATACTGGCGCTTGGCAGCCGGAACGAAAACTTCGATGCGGTAATCGAAACCGAACAGCCGCTTGGCGCGGACGCGGTCTCGGATCATCGGATCGAAGGGGGATAGGACGCGCAGCGTCGGCAGCGGCTCCGCTGAACCGGCAGCGCGGTCGAAGACATCCTCGTTCGCGTAAACCTCGCGCGGCTTCGACCCATCGGCATCCTCCAATATGACCCGCCGCAAGCCGTTGCCAAGGTTCCGGCGGCACCAGTCGGCGGCTTCAGCTGGACTTACCGCCTCCCAGAAGCCCGCAATCTCGCCGGAAGACGCAAACCCCAAGCGCTCCAGCGCCGAGCGGCAGGCCCATTCGATTGTCTCTTCGTCGTCCGGTTCATGCGCACGATGCTCGTCCGGAATAACATTTTCGGCAAGATCGTAAACTTTTTGAAACCCTTCCCGTCGGGTAACCGCCAAGGCGCCGGTGCGCCACAGATATTCCAGCGCGGTCTTGCTCGGATGCCAGTTCCACCAGCCGCCAGCCTGCTTCGGCTGGTCTCCGCCCAGTTCGCGCGCCATCACCGGCCCCGACGTTGAAATCCGGTCTAGCACGGACTCCACCTCCGCCTCGAAACCGGGGCGGCGGTGCTTGCGCCAACGCTCCTGCAAATGCGCCGCCGTTTTACGAAACCGGGGACGCCAGTACGGAAAATACCGGCTCGGAATAATCGATGCGTCATGGGTCCAGTTTTCGAACATCGACCGGTCCCGCTCGAGAAGCTGGCTGAGTTGCTTTGGCCGATAGGTTCGGTTACGCGCATGCAGGATCATATGGTGCGCCCGCTCGACCGTATTGATGCTGTCCACCTGGACAAATCCAATCTGCTCGATACGTGCGTTCAGGTCCGCGGTTGCCATCTTCCGATGAACGGGTTCGGACAAACCGTGCAGAGTCAAAAACAGGCGGCGGGCGTCACGATTGGAAAGGCGGTCGATCATGGAGAGTGGTTCACGCGTGATTCAAATTTAGCGAAGGACAAGCACATCAGTGCAATGAGTCGGAAAGCAATCCAAGAACAAAATAAGAACAACTGCTACGGAGTAGAAAGAAGCGACATCAACCGCTTCACATCATCGGCGGTTAGCCCATCGATGTTTCCAGCCAGTTCGGCGACCTCCGCCGCTTGTGCTTCGTCGAGGCGAACAGCAAGACAGTCGCGCACCTTGACCAAATGATCCTCGTCTCTAATCGGCGGTCCGCCCCACTTACCACGCGGGCCGTCGCAACGCGCCTGTACGGTCGAACCATCCTTTAGCCGTACCGTCGTCTCGACATGCATCTGATCGAACCGCGCCGGGATATCTGCGCGCATATCCACGGTGACTCGATCGAGCATATCTTCCATATCGGCTGCAAAGCGCCGGGAATCCTCGAAGCTCGCCATATTGACGCGCCCGTCGAGCAGTGCGCACGACGTCACGTACTGCCAACTGAACTTGCCGGCCAACCCGGTCACCGGACGCGGACGGTCGATATAGAACATCTGCGGCGTGACCACTTCAACGGACTCGATGGCTTGCGGTTCCGGAATGCGCCCATGCAATTCCAACGCTGCCGTTATGGCGAAATGCGTACCATACTGGCTGGGAAACATTTTGATTGCGTAGCCCGGCTCGACAACCCGAAACGGCGGTCCGTAGTTGAGCAATTCCTCAAGGACAAAGCCCTCGTCGAACAGGCCTTCGACATAGCCCTGAGGGGCCTCAAAGATATCGGGGTTCCCGGTAAAGCCGCGCGCCGCCAGCATCGCCGCATCGAGCCCTGCCGCGACGGCGACGCCGCAATTCGTCGACTTCGTCATCGTCCCGGCGTTGGCAAGCAAACCGCCCGTGCGCGACGCGGCAATTCCAAGCGCATTGCGCAGCCCCATGACGTCGAGACCAAGCATATGTGCCGCCGCAACCGCGGCCCCCATCGGGCCCACCTGGCTGGGCGGATGGAACCGCGCCTGACGCGCCTCGAACTGGTGCGACGCCTGGCGGATCCAACCCTGCATCTCAATGCCCTTAACCAAAGCCGTCAACACCTCTCGCCCCCCCATATCCCGCGCTTCCGCCAAGGCAAGGGCTGCCGGCAAGGTCGTCGACATTTGATGATTGGCTGGATTCCACATCGGCTCAAAGTCAAGGACATGCATGCTGACGCCGTTGATATAGGCGGCGTTGACCGGAGAGGTTTGAAACCCGAAACCGATCGCCGATGCAGCCGGCGCACCGCCCATTTCGCGTAAATGATCGGCAAGTATCCCTGGCGACGCTTCCTGATTGGATCCCGCAACCGCGACGGCCACGCCGTCGATCACCAATCGCCGCGCCGCCGTGCGCGCAGCATCACCGATATCCTCGTACCCTAAATTGGTGACGCAGCGGCAGAGATTTTCCGTTATTTCCATGGGGCCCTCAGGGGATAGGTTTCTTTAACCTTACTACGCAGGAGTAAAAGGCAAAGGGCTCAAAGACCATAACGGTAAATTAGGAGACCGGGCGCTTCAAACGATGATAAATATGTCGATTGACGCTCACCGTAAATCCGTAACCGTTTTATTTACCAATGCTCGCTTAATACGTAGAATAATTAACGTTCTATCGATCTGATATAACACTGATTTGTTATCTACTTTTGTCACAAGGAAATTGAATTGCATACGCCACTCGAAACAATGACCGAAACGATCGGCTTCGACGAACAGACACGGTCGCTTTATTCATTTGATGCTTTCAAAGACCGCGAAAACGGTACCATCCTGCGCCATCTCTACAATTACTGGGTAACCCTGCCGGTCGGAGCGCACGGATTGCCGCATGAGGACCAGTGCCGCCCGAAAGTGGATCTTTCCGCAAAAGTCGCCGACATGGTTTCCTGGATCGATACGACACCGGACGATCCGCTAAACTTTATCATCCGGGATCATGTGGAAAGCACCATCCCGGGCTGGGGTGTCGAGCTCTCGGACAAACCGCTTTGCAATTGCCCGGAAATGGAAATGCACACGACAGCGTGTGCGGTGGAGTATCTGTTCTGCAAACATGAGCGGAAGCCGATGTATCACGAGATCGACCAGTTGATCGGCGGGTTGAAGCGCCACTATACGCGGATCATGCTACCCGTCGAAAACAACGCTGGAGAGGTCGACCGCATCTATTATGCGACGAACCAGCTGCAACCCATAACGCGGGTTGCTTTCCACGTGGTTGGAGAAAGCTAATGTACGGCATACTGAGAAGACAGTACGAAGAGAGTGGCACCGATCAACAAGAGCGGCTCATGCTCTCTTTCGACAAAATGTTTTCGCGCGAACGTGACACGGCATTGGGCGATCTATTTTCCTATTGGCGGCTTAAATGTGCCGGCACATCGAATTTACCGAATATGAACGAATTTTCGTCACGCAGCCTCCTCCCACAATCGGCGCGGCGCTTTACATCCTGGCTCGAAACGGAAACATCCAATCCGTTGGGCTTCGTTCTGAGGAATCATCCGAAGTTAACAGCCTTTGGCGATCATTCGAACCACCGCCTGGGTGAACTAACGTTCAAAATGAACGCGAAAGCCATAATCAAAGAGTATCTTTACTGCAAAAGTTTACAACGACCGCTCTATCACGAAATCGAGCAAACGGTCGAGAGCAATAGCCGTCACTTCGTACGGCTATTGCTCCCCGTCGTCGATGACTCCGGCGACGTTACCAGACTTGTCTACGCGGTCCGCCTCATTGGCGCGGCCGCTCCGCCAGACTCCCCGGCCAATTCCTGAGTGATTTGTGACATGAGCTCGCCACGATGCATCCAGTAGATATCAACGTCGAGATCACTATTGCGGCCTGGATAACGCCCGGTCAGCAAGTGCCGCCTGTTACCCAAACCTAGCCCATTGGAACCGTATTGCCGACGCTTGCCGGTAGCTGTAATGAACCCGACATAGTAGTCGATCAAGAAATGCCGCAGCGCCAATATCCGGCCCATCCTACTGATCAGGCCGCTAAGCTTTTTGCCGCGATAATCGGGGTGGACCCAGGTTCCACCACCGAAATCGATGCGACCGCCGAGTACTGGGACTGATTCGCACAACTCTACCGGAAAGTGATGCAGCGTCGGGCAGCGATTGCCGAAGAACCGATGCGTACAAATGTATTCCTGTACGAAATCGTCGACCTCTAGAAACCGGTTTGCATGGCACACGACGATACGATTCCGGGCATCCTTGAGGTAAACCCAAAAGGAATTACCAGGTCTAACGTCGTTGACGGTTGGATCCAATGTTCTCGAAACCGTGCCGCCGTTCGGTGCGTTTTCGGCATGTTCCTTCCATTTTCTTAAATCGTCATCGACATGCATCGTGAGTCCGAGTTCAGCTGCTTGCTCGACTTTTTTTTCGATCCAAGCCTGGATTGTATCTAACTCAGCCTTCGTCAATAAAGTCATTTCCTTCTCCTATGACATTTTTTCGTGTAAACAGGATAATTGTTCGCCTTTATCGAGCGAAATCCAATATTAACCTTAATAAAATTGCTAAACAATCCAGCGAACATTACTAAGAGGTAGGATTAACAATCTTATTCGAAAAAATGGAATAACTTCTTACAAAGGTAGATTATCTTGCATTCCAGATTGCAATAAAAAATTGTTGTGAAATTGCGACAATACAAATACTTTATTTCAACATCTGAAATATCACTTTAGGTTGTTAAAACAAAAAAATAGCAAAAATTGGATACTAGCCCGTAAAGATCGGGGCGGCCTTGCCACCAAAGACGTTTCTTGTCCTGCGCAGAGCCTTCATCCAAACCGATTTTCTGAACCGGCAGTTGCTCGTTCGCTGAACCCGCTTCTTGTTTGAAAGGCACCGTTTGGTAGGATCGCGATGCCACGTCCGAAGTACAACGAAACGCTTTCCGTGCGACCTTGCTTGCAGCGACTACAAAGACGCCACTCTCGAAATTCTCGACCAGCCAATCGGAAAAACGGTAGAAATAGCGCACTGAAAGTCAGGATATCAACACCCCACGCCACGGCCTTATCGATAAAGTGGTAGGCCGTCGGCATCTTATCCCATGTGCTTTCCGAAATTACGCGACCGGTCTACGCGGCGACAACTATGCCTCTCCGGCTCATTGCGCGGTGAGCCCCTCCGCCAACGATTGTGCATCGCTATCGTCAAGACTGAGCACCAAAGACTGTACGGCTTCCGCACGTTCGCGCGACGACGCCATCATCGCGTTGTCGGTAAATTTCGAGACAATCTCCTCGCCGGTCAATGCCCGGTCACCGGCACCGCGGTTTATGCGCTCGTGGTGAATGAACTCACCGCCATCCTTAGTCGTAACGACCATACCGCCTGAGAAGAAGCGAGGAAACTCGGAGTTCGGGTCGATTTCACAATCGACCTTGTCGGCAAGGGCCAGGATCGCCGGGTCACTCAGCGCTTCATCTTCTAGTTCTGCCAAACCGAACTTCCCACGCTCGAAACAAGCGGCGGCAATGAACTGCGTGCTGAATTTCGCGTCGTAGTCGCTGCTGGGGCGCTTCTTGTTCGCAACCGGTTCCGCGATCACCGGTACGGTGTCTTCTGGAATGAGGGCGCGGATACGCGCGATATTCGTTGCTTCGATGCCGTGCCGCTCCCGCAGAGCCAGTGCGGAGTCGGCAATCGCATGCGTGAAATGGCAGGTCGGATAAGGCTTGATGGCCGACTCGACCACCGCCCAGCGGTCTCCCAGCTGATCCGTAATCGCCGCGTAGTCGACATGGCTTTCAAGATCCGCCAGATGATTCTTGAAGATACCGAAGCGGCCCTCATAGGGTTTGCCCGGCGCGATGTAACCGTGCTTGGCCTGCCCAGCCGCCATGATGCCAGCGACACCACCCCAACCCGGGTGCAGCCGCTTGTTCCATGCACCGTCTTCGACGAATTCCTGGCTCGCCATCGCCGTGCTGCAGACCACGCCTTGCGCCGTCGCGAGTTGCGCCGCATCGAGGCCCAACAGCTTGCCCGCAATCAACGCGGACGCGAAATGCGCGACGACGCCGGTCGCATGGTAGCCGCGATGATGAAAACCGAAATTTGCCGCCTCGCCAATCCGGATGGCGACTTCCATGCCGACGATATAGGCGGTCAGAACATCTTTCCCGCTGGCACCTTCGCGCGCGGCAACCACCATCGCAGTCGGCAGGGTCGCGGCGGTCGCATGCACGACCGATTTCATATGCGTGTCGTCATAGTCGAGACCATGCACCAGCGCGCCATTCATCAGCACGGCATCGCGCATCCCGAGCCGCGCCTTCATGCCGATCACCGGGCAGTCCCCCGGCTCGGCGATCGCCTGAATGCCCGCGAGAATACAATTGGCGAACTCGTGCTGGGTCGACGCCATCGCAATCCCGACGGAGTCGAGGATCAGATATTTGGCCCGCTCGCGAATATCCGCCGGAATGTCGTCGTAGGTTAGACCGTGCGCAAAGTCCCCCAACGTGCGCGAGATCTGCCCAGACAGCGCCGCCGCTTTGGTTTTCGTTGCTGTTGTCATTTCCATTCCTCCATATTCACGAGCAATTTGTTGACCTTAGGGTAGCATGCCTGCTTGCCGCGCCGTCAAATCCGGCCAGAACGCGTCAGCGCCGCGGCCCGCGATGCCGCGCCCCAGTTCTTCCGCCCAACGGCTTTCGGCCCCGAATTCCGCACGCCACGACCATAATCTGCGGGTTGTGAACTGCAAAATATGCTCATAGGTAAAGCCAATCGCGCCGTGGATCTGATGCGCCGTCGCCGCAGCCGAACTGGCCGCATCGCCGGTCACCACTTTCGCAGATGCCGCTTCGAATTGCGGATTGCCTCTGTCCGCGGCACGAAACGCCATTTCAGCCGCCGCACCTGCCAACGCCATTTGCCCGGCGAGAGCCGCCAGATTTTGCTGAATAGCCTGAAATTTTCCGATCGGGCGGCCAAACTGGATACGGTCACCCGCATATTGAACGGTTTCGTCCAACGCCCGAGCCACGCCGCCGGCAAGCTGCGCGGCGCGGAACATCGCGCCATACAGTTGCAGCGTATCCGGCGGCAGTGCCGTCTGCGCCAACGCTACGATTGGTGCATTATCGAATGTCACCGTATCGCGCGGTTCGCGGGCGATATTGCAATCCTCTTCGATCGTCGCGGCATCCAGGGCTGCCAACGCAACAGCGCCGCCGGTCAGCACAACGGTATGTCTGGCCTGACGGCCCCACGGTACAGCAGCGGCTTTGCCTGAAAGAGCGCTGCCGTCGATCAGCAAACTGTCTATCGCGCGAACGGGCGCAACCGTCATCGGACCGTCCGGCACGTCGATGCCTGCTCCGGCCAGCAGCCACGCGCCCAGCATCGTTTCAACCAACGGAATCGGGGGGCCGTAGTAGCCGGCTGCGCGCGCGATGGCGAAGCTGTCGGCCCAGCTGAGCCCGGCACCGCCTCGCTCTTCGGGCACAAGCGCCAAGGTCAGCCCGTTTTCTTCGCACGCGTTCCACAAGGCTTCGGGCCAAATGCCATTCTCCGCATCCTGCAACGTCTCTCGGGTTACCAGGTCGGCGAAGAGCCGCGTTACCGTATCGGTTAGAATGTCGCGCATCTCACTCATCGCAGCCCAAGCCCCCTTGCGATAATGCCACGCAAGATCTCCCGCGTGCCGCCGCGCAACGAGAATGAAATCGCCGCCTGGGTGACATAGGCCAGAACCTTTTCGAAATCGCTTCCGCCCATGAGTTGCGGGTCGGCGCCCACAAGTTCATGAGCAATCTTCGGCATGTCCTGTTCGTAGACCGCGCCGAGATCCTTGACCACCGATCCCGCCAACGACGGGTCCGCTCCCGCGTCCTGCATACCCGCGACGGAAAGCGACATTTGGCGCAGCGTTGCGTAATGCGCAACCAAACGGCCAATAGTCACCGCCGCGCGCGCGCTTGGAATTTGCGACGCTTCGCGAATCAAAGCGTGCAGCAGTATGTGGCTGCTCATATACCGCTCGGGCCCTGAGCGCTCGAAGGCGAGTTCGTTCAACACCTGCTGCCAGCCGCCGCCTTCCTTACCGACGACCATGTCCTCGGGAACGAAGGCGTCGACGAAGGATACTTCGTTGAACATCTCCTCCCCCGCCATGTTGCGGATCGGGCGCGCCGTCACGCCCGGCGTCTTCATATCGACCAGGAACTGGGTCAGCCCTTCATGCCTGTCTTCGACGTCGGTATCCGTCCGGAACAGCGCGATCATGTAGTGCGCTTCGTGCGCCTTAGACGTCCAAATCTTGGTCCCGTTCACGACATACCCACCATCGACCTTCACCGCCCGGGTGCGGATCGAGGCGAGGTCGGAACCGGAGTCCGGTTCGCTCATGCCGATGCAGAAGTAGATCTCACCGGCGGCGATACCGGGAAGGCAGAGCTCGCGCTGTTTTTCGGTCCCGTAATGCAACAACAGCGGACCGCTTTGCCGGTCGGCGATCCAATGCAGCGTTACCGGCGCGCCGGCCGCCAGCAGTTCCTCAATTACAACGTACCGTTCGAGAGCCGTTCGTTCCTGCCCGCCGTATTTCTTTGGAAACCGCATGCCGATATACCCAGCCGCACCCAGCTTGCGGCTGAACGCCGCATCGCCCCCGGCCCAGGATCGGGACAAGGTTTCCGGCGAATAGTCGGTCAGTGTTTCGGCGAGAAATTCCCGGATCTCGCCGCGCAATGTTTCCGTTTCCGGCGGCAACTCACAGGGTTCGAAGTACAGCGATTGCATGAAGATTCCTATTGTCGTTCTAGCGCGCCAAACGGTCGAGCTGATCGAGGATCGCGTCGCCCATCGCCGTCGTCGAGACCGTGGTTGAGACATCTCCCGCGATATCCGCCGTACGGACACCGGCGGCCAGCGTGTTTGCGATCGCGCTTTCCAGGAGCGTTGCATCCTCCGGTCGTTCGAAGGAATGACGCATCGCCATCGCGAAGCTCAAAATCGTGCCGATGGGATTGGCGACATTCTGACCCGCTATATCGGGCGCACAGCCATGAATCGGTTCATAGAAGGCCTGGCGCCGCCCCTCCTTATCCGGATCGCTGAGAGACGCCGACGGCAGCATGCCAAGCGACCCGCCGATCGCCGCCGCGCAGTCGGACATGATGTCGCCGAATGTATTCTCCGTGACGACCACGTCGAACTGTTTGGGATCGCGGACCACCTGCAACATTGCGTTGTCGACGTAGAGATGGTTGAGCAGAACGTCCGGGTATTCCTCCGCGCCGAGGCGGATGACTTCCTCACGCCACAGCTCGCCTACATCGAGCGCGTTGGCCTTGTCTACCGAAGTCAAATGCCCGCCGCGTTCCTTTGCCAGTTCGAAACCAACGCGCGCGACCCGGCGAATCTCGGGCGTCGTATAGGCCATCGTATTGAACCCGCGCCGCTCGCCGTTGCCGATATCTTCGATCCCACGCGGTTGACCGAAATAGAGGCCGCCATTCAGTTCGCGCAGGATGATCATATTCACGCCACGGACGATTTCCGGTTTCAGCGAGGAGGCATCCACCAGTGCATCGAAGGCGACGACCGGGCGAATGTTTGCAAACATGGCAAGTCTACGGCGCACGCTAAGCAGTCCGGTTTCCGTTCTTATATGCCGGGGAATTTCGTCATAGCCATCACCGCCGATCGCCCCAAAGAGCGTGGCGTCCGCCGCCTCAATCGCCTCCAGCGTTTCGTCCTGAATTAGCGTGCCATGCTTCTCATAGACGTTGACGCCGAGCTGGCGCTCCTTGATGTCGAGCCCAAGGCCTCGGTGCCGGTCGAACCATTCCACCACGCGCGACGCCTGGCCGATGATTTCCGACCCGATGCCGTCACCGGGGATGACGACCATCGTCCGCTCATTCTTCGTCATTTTCTCGTTCCTCTCGCATCCGGCACCATTGTTCTACAGCGTCACGTGAGGGACAATGTCCCCATGAACGAAATTCCAATTCATCTTGAAACCGACGTGTTGGTGGTCGGGGCCGGCGGCGCCGGAATGTACGCCGCCATCGCCGCCGCGCGCAACGGCGCCCGGGTTCTGCTGGTGGACAAGAGCCTGATCAGCCGCGGTGGAGCGACGATCATGGCGCAGATGACTGTTGCCGTGGCGGTTGGCGAGCAGGAGCCCGATCACTGGACCCACCACCTCGCGGATACGTTGGCGGCCGGACGCGGGCTATGCGACGAGGAATTGGCCGCGATCCTGTGCCGGGAGGGACCGGACCGCATCCGCGAGATGGACGAATGGGGCGTCCACTGGACCCGCGAAGACGGCCATTTGAAACAGGTGATGGCGCCCGGCCATGATGTTGCCCGCTGTGTTTTCGTCGATTTTCTGAACACCGGTCCGGCGGTCGCAAGGACGTTGCGGACCCGTATTGCCAGAACGGATGGCATTACCCGGGTCAGCGGCCTGTCGGTCACGTCCCTGGTCAAACATAGCGGCCGGGTTACCGGCGCTGTGGCCCTAGACCTCGAAGAGGGCCGCACGGTAACGATCGCCGCGGGCGCCGTGGTTCTCGCCGGCGGCGGTCTAACCCGGCTGTACCGGCGCAATAGTGCCTCGGTAAATATGGGTGGCGATTCCTATGCCATGGCGCTGGCAGCTGGCGCGGATCTGATCGATATGGAGTTCGTGCAGTTCTTTCCCATAGGGCATCTGGCGCCCCGGCTTGTCGGCATGGACCCGATCATGTGGGACCCATTCCGCTACAAACTGGGTGGGCGCTTGCTGAACGGCAACAAGGAAGAATTTATCGAACGCTACGGCGCGAGCGACTCCGGCACCTACACTGCGCCGCGCGACGTCACCTCCTACGCCATCGTCAAGGAAGTAGAAGCCGGGCGCGCGTCGCCAAACGGCGGCGCCTATCTCAGCTTCGAACATCTCGATGAAGCAACCTTGCGGGACGCGTTCGGTCCCGTGATCGATCGCTTGGCGAACAATGGCATCGATTTGACCAAAGGCCCGATCGAGGACGCCCCGATTGCGCATTATCATATGGGCGGAATTCGCGTGAACGCGTCGATGGAAACGACACTGCCGGGGCTCTATGCCGCCGGGGAGGCCGTTGGCGGTGCGAATGGCGCAAACCGCCTGTCCGGCAACGCGATCACCGAGGCGCTCGTTTTCGGTGAACGGGCAGGTCGTTTCGCAGCCAAATCCGTATCGGCGCCAAGTTGGGATACAGCGTGGGCACAACGGGGTATCGACGAAATTCGGACCCTTAAGTCGCCTCCCAGGGACAACAACAGCCCGGTATTCGGTGAACTTTTCAGCGAACTTCAGAACCTCATGTGGGACAAGGTTGGGCTTCTCCGCACCGGCGAAAAACTCCAACAGGCGTTGACGCGCATCCAGGGAATGATCGCCCATGATCTCCCCGCGCTGCGCCCACAGGACGGCAAGGCTTTTGCCGTAGGAATTCAGGAATGGTTCGACCTGCGCGCGGCGCTCGCGACGGCGGAAACGATTACGCGTGCCGCTCTGAACCGCACGGAAAGTCGGGGTGCCCATCAGCGCGAAGACATGCCGGATACCGATGAAAGCCAAACCCACAATCAAATCGTCAGACAGGAAGACGCCGGTCTGGCAATCGAAACGGCCGCCGTCCGCCACATCGAATTCGATCGCGCCGCGCTGGAAACCGCAGTATGAAGACCGTCACCATTCGCGTACAACGCGGCGGCGACGACGCGGAAGATCTGCAAACATACGAAGCGCCGTACCGCGACGGTATGTCCGTTTTGGATGCACTTATTTGGATCCGCAGCAATGTCGATCCGACACTTGCGTTTCGATACAGCTGCATAAATGCCAACGCGTGCAAGGAGTGCGTGGTCAAGGTGGATGGCAAGACCGAATACGCCTGCACAGCGCGATTGGCAAACACCGGCGTCACCGTGCGGCCGTTGAGCACCAAATCGCTGATCCGCGATCTGGTGACCGACACGCTTCCACCGAAGGAAAAACTTTCCGCCGCGATTAAGGATACAAAGTAAGGATCAGACGATGTTCACGGAAACGTCGTTATCGATGACGAGTTGCGCACCGTTCGTGCCGCTCTCGAAGACCGTATAGCCGTTGCCCGCAATCGTTACCGTGCCCGTGTTAGACCATGCGCCGTGCGCGGTCACCGCATCGCCAGCATTTCCGTCAATCAAAAGGCTGTCCGACGCGTTGGTCAGCGCATTGGTCCCGCTGGTCGCAGCGAGCGCGATTTCCGTGTCTAGGGTCAGTGTATTGCCGCCCGTTCCGGCAATGTCGATGCGTTCGATGCCGCTTAACTGATCGCCCCGCAACGAGGTCAGATCAAAACTGCCACCATCGAACCGCACCGTGTCCACGCCGCCATTGCCGTCGAGGCGGCCGAAACCGGTATCGGCGGCGATGAAGATATCGTCGCCCTCGCCACCATGCATCAAATCGGCGCCACCGCCGCCGACAATGAAGTCGTTGCCGGCTGCACCGACGAACACATCGGCGCCCGTGCCACCCGTCAAGCTGTCGTCGCTCGCCGTCCCTTGATGGGTTACCGCGCGGCCGGTCAACGTCACCCCATTGGTGCTCTGCGCCGCGTCAAGAACCACACCGCCACCGACCTCGAGACCGGAGATTTCACGGAAGCTACCGGTCAGCGTCCCGGCGTTAACGATAGCAAAGGTGTCGCCGACCGAAACATCGAACCCGCCGAACTCGACAATATCCACGGTGCCGCCCGCATCCAGTTCGCCTGTCACGGTAAACTGATCGAACCCCCCAACGCCCGGCGTGAGGCCTCCCAACTCAAACTGCATGAACGCGGTATCGCCCCGAATCATGTCGCCAGCAATTGTCAGCGACCCCGGCGACAGACCGAACGTCGTCGTTCCGCTATCGGAAAAAACACCGCCGCTCGACGTCGCGATGGTCCCTGTACCGAAGACGTTGATCGTCCCCGCGGCGAGATTCTCCAATGTTCCCGTATCGACTGTCAGGGTCGTGCTGTTATTGACATCGATCGTCCCGCTGTTCGCCAGCTTGTCCGGCGCGCTGCTAAGGAGCAGCGTCGTCGTATTGTCGAAATCGATGACGCCGCTATTCAAATTATTGGCACCGGCGATCGTAATCAGGCCGGTCGTATTGTTGAGAAACCCCGTCAGCGTACCGTTGTTCAGCGCCATGGCCGACGTCACCGTCAGTGTGCCGGTTCCACCCAACTCCCCACTGGTCGCGCCATCACCGATTATGAAGGTCCGCCCCGCCGTCGCGGTGAAATCGTTGTTGAGATTGAAGATACTGTTATCTTTTACCGTTACCGCGCTGCCGGACCCCATCAGCAGGACACCATTATGGGTCAACGTGGTCTGATGCAGGACGAGATCGCCATCAATGTTCATGGTACCGGTATTCGTGAAGAGGACATCCCCCGCCGCATCGGTCTGGCCAAGATCGAGAGTCCTGCTGACATCGACATCGAGCGTTCCGCTATTCGTCATCGTCGCATCGACCCCATCGATCGGGGCAATACGGGCAATCCCAGGCGTATTCGCCAACACCAGGCCCTGATTGTCGAGGTCGCCATTGAATTCCATCGTTGCGCTGGCAACCCCACCCTCTAACGCCAATGTTCCCGTGTTGGTGAGCGTGAATCCCGAACCTTGGTTGAAGATTGCTGTGTCAGTTGCAAGCGTGCCCGTTGTCAGGCGGATCAAGCCGTCATTCGTGAAAGCGGTCAGGTGATTAAGCTGCGTTAATGTCGAACCATCGGCCTTGATTTCGACAAGGCCACTGGCCGGATTAACCAGTCTGGCGTCCAGAGAGTTGGTGCCTTCGAGAGCCTGGATCGTTCCGGTCGCCGTATTCGTTATTGTGCCGGAACCGCCGCCAACGGAAATAGCTCCCGTGTTCGCACCGACGAATTTGATCAGCCCGCTATTCGTAAAGTCGTTGGTAAAATTAATGCTCGTATTGGAGACGGTTGTGTCGACGATTAGATTGGCGCCCGCTTGATTCTCGAACACCGAAGTTACGGACAGCGCGCCGTCGGCGTGGTCGAGCGTGCCACCGTTGGAATTGGTAAAGGTCGCAACGCTGACGGCACCGGCATTGTCGATGACAACTGAACTCTCGTTCACGAGAGTCCCACCGCCGGTGATATTGCCGGTAAGAATCTCCAAATCCGGCCCAACGCCACCGGCACCGGCACCGGCACCGGCACCGAGGGTAAAACCATATCCCGTGTCGATGTCGAAATTCGATGAGGCCAGTCCCAGCGTGCCCGCACCAGTCAGAGTGCTGCCACTCAACATTTTGACCGTGCCATTGGACGCCGCGAAAGTCGACGCGGCAGCGACAATATCTAGGGTGCCGGCGTTCGCGATCAGCCCGTCGAAGAAGTTCATGTTCGCGGTGCCCGACAACCGTAGGACGCCGTCGTTCGTCAAGGTCTGACCCGGCGCCATATCGGTGGTCGTATTGACGTTGAAATCCATCACCGCGCCAACCGTATTGTCAATCGTAGCGCTGGTGATGGTACCGGCAGCCGTCGTGAAATTGAAGATGCCCTGATTGATCAGCGAGTCGACGGAGAACGTGCTGCCGTCATCAATTCCCTGCGTGCCCTGGTTCACCAATGTACCGGACCCCTGCAGCAAAGACGGTATCGCACTATCGACGACGGTGTTCGACCCCAGGATCAGTGCGCCGTCGACGGTCACCGTTCCATCGAGCCCGAACGTACCGGTACCAGTGCCACCGTCGAGTGTTGCCGCAATGGTATCATCCGTCAGCGAGAGCGACTGCTGATTGAGAAACGTGCCAGTGCCAGCAAGCGTCTTCGACCCGGTCATGTCGATATCGCCCGCCCCGGTCAGCGTAATCGATCCGTTGTTGGTATAGGTGCCGTCGCTGGTGGTCAGTGAGCCCTGATTGACGATGTTGTTGGTCAATGCTGCGCCGGCATTGAAGTTGATCGTGCCGTTACTCTTAAAAGCGCTGACCTCGGAGTTAATCGTCGATCCACCGTCCGTAAAACGATCGAGCGTCGCGGTCCCCAGCACGATAGGCCCCGTAAGATTCCAGTTGTCGCTCGTCTCCACGACATCGTTGCCATTACCGAAAGCGGACAGCGTTCCATTTCCGGAAACTGACGTGATGAGTGCGCTGGTAACTGTTAGTGTGTTACCGACCCCGATGGTTCCGCTAAGGTCGATTTCTTCGATCAAACTGACATTGACGAGGTTGCCGGTGTTTACGACTTGACCAGCGCCAAACAGCTTCAGTTTATCGGTGCCCGCGCCCCCATCGATCGTCTCCGCCGAAATGTCGAAGCCAATCGTGTCGTCGCCGCCGCCGCCATGGATCGTGTCGACCCCTCCCTCGCCGTCGATAATATCGTCACCGGCACCGCCGAAAATTTCGTTGACCCCGGCATCGCCATCCAGCACATCGCTACCGCTGCCGCCGACCAGAACCTCGATGCCACTAAACGTATCGCTATCGATCTGGCTCCCGGATGCCGTGCCGGCCGCAAGGTCAGCTATTATTCCAGAGGACGTACTCGAGAACGACAAGGTATCCGTGCCGGCACCACCATCATAGGTGTCGAATCCCGCGCCGCTTCCGGCGATCAGTAAATCATTACCAAGGCCACCAATTACCGTATCGTCACCGGAACTGCCGGATAGCGTATCGTCGCCAGCATTACCTGTGATGATATCGTTGCCCTGAAAACCAAGGATATTGTCGGCACCGGAACCGCCCGTTAGCGTATCGTCGTTGTTCCCGCCGGAAATATTCTGTGTGGTCGTTTCCGTACCCCGGTCGTCGACGATCGGCGGATCGAGAATAAAGGGATCGCCGGTATCGATCGGATCGATCGGATCGTTCGGACCGTCTGGTGGTGGCAACGGACCATCGAGAGGGCCCGGTCCTAAAAAGTCGTCAAAGCCGCCAAGAAAATCGCCCGGCCCAAACGGGTCGCCAAGCGAACCGAACCCGCCATCGAATCCGCCGCCAAATCCTGTGAGGCCATCGGCCGGGCCGCCAAATGCGCTGCCGCCACTGAAACCGAAATCCCCGCCCCCGAATTCACCACTGTCAGCCGCCCCTGGCCTATCGACCACTTTCTCGCCCTCGGATCCCTTGCCGCCAAAAACCTCCTCACCTTCACGAGTTTCTCGCGACTCGGGACCGCCTTCGCCCTCTGCCGTCTGCGGCGCGCCCTCTACCGGTCCCGCTTCATCACCCTGGAGCGCGCGGCCCGCCAGCTCAGCACGCCGATCACCTTCCTCGCCTTCAGGACCAGCGGTACCTTCCCCGTCAGCGAGTTGCGCGGCATCGTTTTCGCCGGCCGGCCGCTCGCCATCTGGCCCCCGTTCCCGGCGGTCGCCGGTACCGACCGTCTGGGGATCACCACCTTCGCCCTCTCCGCCGCCTTCTGCTTCTCCAGCGCCTTCGGCCTCCACGGCCGCAGCGCCTTCCCCCTCGCCGGCACCTTCGCCTTCGCCGGCAGCTTCTTCACCGTTGTCCGGTCCACCCTCGCCCGCCGCGGCTTCTCCGCCGGCTGCACCGTCTGGCCCCTGATCCGCCGGCTGTTGCGGTGGCGGCGCGTCCGGTGCGGTCTGGCTTTGGCCGCCACCGTTCAAAACACCACCGGAAACCGTATTCACATCGCCATAGCTTTGATTGACTTCGCTTTGACTGATGATAACGGGCGCCGTCGGCGCCGCGCTGAAACTCGTAACGGTCGTCGTGGCGTTCTGGTCTCCCATGACAACAGTGCCAGCCTGTGTCGCCACTGCGATTTCGCCATCGATTACGGTGAACTTGCTTTCCTCGCCGGCCGGCCTGATCTCGCCTGCGACCTTGGTTCCGCGAATGCCGATCGTCGCCACTGGGGTGTTGACCTGCATCTTCGTACTATCGGTCTTGGCAATCTCGCCGCTGACGAAAACGAAGACGCCTTTCATGATCGAAAAGGAAGAACTCCCCGACTGCGTTGCCGGGTTGTAGACCAGCTCGTCCAGAGCGAGGCGCGCATCACCGCCAAGTGCGAACGTTGTCTTGTCGACGAACACCATGTTGATCGCGCCGCCGTCGCCGGTCTCGATCACGTCCCCCTGAAAGACCGAGTCGCCGGCGGACAACGCGGCGCGTGTTCCATCCACACGTACTGCAAACACTTTCCCGGTCAAATCCTTGACTTGACCGATCGGTTGCGACGCCTGCGCAAGTTGCCCAATTTGTGCGTATTGTCCTGTCGTTTCCGGCGGCGTGAACGACTGCACCAGCGCCGGTGTCATCCGGGCGCCCTCCGGCGTCACTAGGTCAGGCGGATTTTCCAGCAGAAAATAGCCGCGAACGACAAACGTTGTGCCGTCCAGCCCGACAAGAACGAGATCGTCACCTTGCTGCAGGTAGGTCGCATCGGTCGCAAATCGAGCGCCCGGCAATACGATCTCCGCGCCCCAGGACGCATCGACCCCGGCCTGAGACCCGGTCTCTCGTATGACGGCAGTGTCGCGCTGTACGACGTCCGCTTCCGGCGTCCGTAGCGCCATGCGTGTTCCCCCGGCTGACCCTCTTGGACAGGCGCGGAAACGCTATTGCACGATGATTAATATCGTATTAACGACCCCTGGCGGATCGCGTTCGTTCACCGGTTGACGCGTGCGGGTGCGTCACCATAATCCAGAGCAAAGGCGCGCTGCCGCGCGGCACGAATAACAGGGGGACCGAACATGGCGACCAACGGCAAAAAGCCACCGCTTCGCAGCCGCTCCTGGTTCAACGACCCGGACAATCCGGGCATGACCGCGCTTTATATTGAGCGCTACATGAACTATGGCATCACCCGCGGGGAGCTGCAGTCCGGCCAGCCGATCATCGGCATCGCGCAAACCGGTAGCGATTTGTCTCCTTGCAATAAAATCCATGTTGAGCTGGCGGAGCGGCTCAAGGCGGGCATTCGGGAGGCCGGCGGCGTTCCGTTCGTCTTTCCCGTACACCCGATCCAGGAAACCGGCCGACGGCCGACGGCCGCGCTGGACCGGAACCTGGCCTATCTCGGGCTCGTCGAAATTCTGCATGGCTATCCGATTGACGGCGTGATCCTGACCACGGGCTGCGACAAGACGACACCGGCCTGCATCATGGCAGCAGCGACGGCCGATCTTCCGGCCATCGTTCTGTCCGGCGGGCCGATGCTTGATGGCCACTGGGACGGCAAACTTGTGGGCTCCGGCACCATTCTGTGGGAGGCGCGCCGCCAACTGGCCGCCAAGGAAATCGACTACGAAGAATTCATCGAAATGGTCGCAGCCTCCGCGCCCAGCCTCGGCCATTGCAATACCATGGGAACAGCGCTGTCAATGAACTCGCTGGCCGAAGCCCTCGGCATGTCGCTACCGGGCTGCGCCAGCATCCCCGCGCCCTATCGGGAGCGCGGCCAGATGGCGTTCGAGACCGGCAGGCGCATCGTGGCAATGGTCCACGAAGACCTGAAACCATCCCAAATTCTTACAAAAGAGGCATTTCAGAACGCAATCGCCGTCAACACCGCGATCGGCGGATCGACCAACTGTCCCATACATATCACCGCCATCGCGCGCCACATCGGGGTCGACCTCGATATCGAGGAGTGGCAAAGCCACGGCTTTGACATTCCCCTATTGGTAAACTGCCAGCCCGCCGGCGCATATCTAGGTGAAGGCTATCATCTTGCGGGCGGCGTCCCCGCGGTTTGCAGCGAACTCATGAAAGTAGGGAAACTTAATGAAAAGGCGCTGACCGTAAGCGGCCGAACGATTGGCGAGAACTACCACGACGCGAGAGTTCTGGATACGGATGTGATCCGGCCCTACGACGATCCGCTGATGGCGCAAGCCGGTTTCGTCGTCGTTAGCGGCAACCTTTTCGATGCGGCGTTGATGAAGACGTCTGTGATCAGCGACGAGTTCCGGGCGCGATACCTGTCGGAACCGGGCAGCGAGAACCGCTTCGAAGGGCGCGCCATCGTATTCGATGGTCCAGAGGACTATCACGACCGCATCAACGATCCGTCTCTCGAAATCGACGACTCCTGCATGTTGTTCATTCGCGGCAGCGGACCCGTCGCCTATCCCGGTTCAGCCGAAGTCGTCAACATGCTGCCGCCGGATGCCCTGGTTCAGGCCGGTACGGCGGAATTACCTTGCATCGGCGATGGCCGTCAGAGCGGTACGTCGGCGAGTCCTTCTATCTTGAACGCGTCTCCCGAGTCGGCGGTCGGCGGTGGACTGGCAATCCTCCAAACCGGAGATATGGTGCGGATCGACTTGAATACGCGGCGCGTCGATGTCCTCCTCTCCGACGATGAATTGCAGGCGCGCTGGGATGCACACGAGGCGCCCGTACTCGAACATCAGACGCCATGGCAGGAAATCTATCGAGGCATGGTCGGTCAATTGTCCAGCGGCGCCTGCCTCGAAGTGGCGACACACTATCACGGCGTCGCCGCCAAGATGCCGCGCCACTCGCACTGATCGGAACAGACACCATGACAGGAAGATTGGCGGGCAAGAAAGCGGTGCTGAGTGCCGCGGCACAAGGCATCGGCCACGCGTCGGCGCTCGCATTTGCCGCCGAAGGCGCGGAGGTCGTTGCGACCGACATCAATGCCGAAAAACTCGAAGAATTTTCGGAAACTCCCGGTATCTCGGTGCGAACCCTCGACGTAACCGATAGTGCCGCGGTTAAGGCCCTCGCCGAAGAGGTTGGTGCCGTCGACATTCTGTTTAACGTCGCCGGCATGGTCCATCACGGAACGGTGCTCGACAGCGAAGAACCCGACTGGGATTTCGCCTTCAATCTCAACGTCAAAGCGGCCTACCGGATGATCCGCGCGTTCCTGCCGGCGATGCTGGAGGCGGGCGGCGGATCGATCATCAACATGTCGTCCGTGGCATCGTCGGTCTCTGGCCTGCCCAACCGATTTCTCTATGGCGCCAGCAAGGCCGCCGTCATCGGCTTGACGAAGTCGGTTGCCGCCGACTACATCCGGCAAGGTATTCGCTGCAACGCACTGTGTCCGGGGACAGTGCAGTCCCCTTCCCTCGACGAAAGGATCGCTGCCTTCGATAATCCGGTCACGGCGCGCAAGGATTTCATCGCTCGGCAACCTATAGGGCGGCTTGGCACAGCAGAGGAAATCGCCGCGATGGCGGTCTATCTGGCAAGCGACGAATCGCGCTACACGACGGGCACAGCGATGGTGCTCGACGGTGGGCTCACTCTTTAGTCTCTAGAAAATAATAAGGCGGAATATGACCAAGGCATTCGTTTTTCCCGGGCAAGGTTCGCAGGCGGTGGGAATGGGCCACGAGCTTGCAGAGGCGTTCGCACCTGCACGCCACGTCTTCGAAGAAATCAACGACGCACTGAACCAGAACCTGTCCAAGCTCATGTTCGAAGGTCCGGACGATGAGCTCCGCTTAACGGAAAATGCGCAGCCCGCTCTCATGGCCGTCAGCATGGCGATCGTCCGGGTGCTCGCGGAAGAAGGTGGCGTAACGATCGACGACAAAGCCGCTTTCGTCGCGGGTCACTCCTTGGGTGAGTACTCGGCATTGGCCGCGGCGGGTTCGCTGGCAGTCGCGGATACGGCACGGTTGCTCAAGCTGCGCGGCCAATCCATGCAGGAGGCTGTTCCCGTTGGCGAAGGCGCAATGGCAGCACTGCTTGGCCTCGATCTGGATGCCGCCCGGGAAGTTGCCGAAGAAGCTGCAGAGGGTGACGTTTGCGATGTCGGCAACGACAATGCGCCGGGTCAGGTGGTCTTGAGCGGCGCCACGGCGGCAATCGAACGGGCTGTCGAGATCGCCAAGGAGAAAGGCGCGCGGCGTGCCGTGCCACTCCCCGTAAGCGCACCATTCCATTGCTCGATGCTGGCGCCGGCGGCGGAAATCATGGCAGAGGCGCTGGGCAAGACGGAGATCGCAGCCCCGGCACCAGCACTTGTCGCCAACGTTACGGCCGAGAGCGTGCAAGACCCGCCGATCATCCGTCGGCTGCTGGTCGAGCAAGTGACCGGCATGGTCCGCTGGCGCGAATGCGTTTTGTATATGAGAGACCAGGGGGTCGACACGCTGATCGAGCTGGGCGCCGGAAATGTGCTAACCGGCCTCACGCGCCGAATCGACCGTGAATTGACAGGCCGCTCCGTCCAAGCGCCGGACGATATTGAAGCACTGCTAAAGGATTTATAGGATCCGCGCTGGCGGAGGAAAGGCGATCATGTTCGATCTTACGGGAAAATCAGCCCTGGTGACGGGCGCATCGGGTGGTATTGGCGGTGCGATTGCCCGCGCGTTGCATGCATCTGGTGCCGCCGTCGCGCTGTCAGGAACGCGCACCGAACCGCTGGAAGCGTTGCGCGACGCGCTGGGCGACCGCGCGCATGTCACGCCTGCGGACCTGGGCGCAGTGGACGGAGCGGCGCAGCTTGCAAAAGACGCCGAGGCGGCGCTTGGACAGATCGATATCCTTGTCAACAACGCGGGGCTGACACGCGATGGCTTGGCGATGCGTATGAAGGAAAAGGACTGGGGCCGCGTGCTGGACGTCAATCTAACCGCAGCTTTCCGCCTTAGTCAGGCGACATTGCGCGGCATGATGAAGCGGCGCTGGGGGCGAATCATCGCCATAACGTCGATCGTCGGCGTTACTGGCAATGCCGGCCAGGCAAACTACGCGGCCTCCAAAGCGGGACTGATCGGCATGTCCAAATCGCTCGCGCAGGAAGTTGCCAGCCGGGGCATTACGGTGAACTGCATCGCGCCTGGATTTATCGAAACCGCGATGACCGACGCCTTGAACGAGCAGCAGCGCGAAACCCTGGCTGCCGCCGTGCCGGCCGGCCGTTTCGGCGCCGTTGAAGACGTCGCGTCGGGAACCGTCTATTTGGCCAGCAATGAAGCGGCCTACGTGACCGGTCAGACATTGCATATCAACGGCGGAATGGCGATGATATGAGGGGAGGCCAGTACCCATTCTGGGGTGCTGGCGTTTACGAATTAATTATGTTACTAGGGCGCGCTTCCGCCTGTGGATGCGCGGAGTTTCCAACGAATAGCCCAGAATAGTTTAAAGGATAGGCGAAGATGAGTGACGTTTCCGAACGCGTAAAAAAGATTGTCGTTGAGCACCTTGGGGTCGAAGAAGCAAAGGTGACGGACAACGCCAGTTTCATCGATGATCTGGGCGCCGACAGCCTGGACACTGTCGAGTTGGTTATGGCCTTCGAAGAGGAATTCGGGTGCGAAATTCCTGACGATGCAGCCGAGAAAATTCAGACGGTCAAAGACGCGATCACGTTTATTGACGCAAACACCGACGGCTAATCGCATTCCTAGGTCGCCGTTAGGACTTCTGTATTCTGGCGTCTGCTTTTGTGATGGTTGGAAGTAAATGAAACGCGTTGTTGTCACAGGTTTGGGTGCGGTTACGCCATTAGGCGTCGGTGTCGATAGAAACTGGAAGCGATTGCTGGCCGGTGAGTCTGGCATATCGTCCATTCAAGCTTTCGACGTCTCCGACCTTCCTTGCAAGGTCGCCGGCTCCGTACCGCCCGGAGAAACCGAACAGGGTGCGTTCAACGCTGACGACTGGGTCACGCCCAAGGATCAGCGCAAGATGGACCAGTTTATCGTTTACGCGATTGCGGCGGCAAAGCTCGCAGTGCAAGATTCCGGCTGGGTTGCGGAAACCGAAGAGCAGCAGGAGCGCAGCGGTGTCTTGATTGGCTCGGGCATAGGCGGCCTTCCTGGCATAGCGGAAGCCGCGTTGCTGATCGAAAAGAAGGGCCCGAGACGGCTCAGCCCATTCTTTATTCCCGCCAACCTAATCAACCTTGCCTCTGGTCACGTATCCATCGAACACGGATTTCGGGGCCCCAATCATTCGGTGGTCACCGCATGCGCAAGCGGTGCGCACGCTATCGGCGACGCTGCGCGGATGATCAAATGGGACGATGCCGACGTTATGGTCGCCGGTGGTGCCGAAGCCGCAATTTGCCGCCTTGGCATTGCAGGCTTCGCGTCCGCGCGGGCGCTTTCAACTCACTTCAACGATACGCCTGAAAAGGCCTCCCGCCCCTGGGACAAGGATCGCGATGGATTCGTGATGGGCGAAGGTGCGGGTATCGTCGTGCTCGAAGAATTGGAGCACGCGCGCCGCCGCGGTGCGAAAATCTATGCTGAAGTCGTCGGTTACGGGATGTCCGGCGATGGCCATCATGTGACGGCGCCAGCGCCGGACGGTAATGGTGCCTTTCGCTCCATGAAAGCGGCCCTCAAGAGCGCGGAGCGCAATGCCGAAGACATCGATTACATCAACGCACACGGCACCTCGACGCCGCTCGGTGATGAAATCGAACTCAATGCCGTCAAACGGCTGTTCGGCGAACACGCCTATAGTTTGTCCATGTCCTCCACAAAATCGGCGGTCGGCCACCTTCTCGGTGCCGCTGGCAGCGTTGAGTCGATTTTCTCCATCTTGGCGATGAAGGACAATATTGCACCGCCAACGATCAATCTGGAAAATCCGTCGGAAGATTGCGATATCGACCTTGTTGCGCTCACAGCGAAGGAGCGCGACATTCAAACCGTGATGACGAATTCCTTTGGTTTCGGCGGCACCAATGCGAGCCTGATCTTCGCGGGCCCGCCGACCGGATAATGAAACGCGCGCTTGGCGCAATCCTCGTCGTCATTACCGCCGCCGTGCTTATCGCAGGCGGCGTTGTGCTCTGGGGTAATGAAACGTTCCAACGAGCAGGGCCGCTTGAACGCGACACCGTTATTGTGATCCCACGCGGTGCCGGCTTGCGCACCATTGCGACAATGCTGCATCGGGCCGACGTCATCCGACATCCGATGCTTTTTATCGCGAAAGCGAAATGGACCGACGCGCACCGGAGTTTGAAAGCCGGCGAATACGCTTTTTCGGCTCATGTTTCGTCGGCTGAAGCTCTCAACCAAATCCGTAATGGCCGGGTCGTCATCCGCCGCATCACGATTCCCGAGGGTTTCACCAGCCTGCAGGTCGCCGCCCTTATCGATGCGGCTCCAGGGTTGGAAGGCGCGCTCGATGCGGTACCGGCGGAAGGTACTGTGCTGCCGGAGACCTACGACTATATCTATGGGGACACCCGTACCGCGCTGGTACGGCGCATGGTCGAGGCTCGCAGCACAACCCTCGACACGCTGTGGAAGTCCCGCGCGGACAAGCTGCCGTTCACAACCCCGCATGCGGCCGCGACACTCGCCTCCATCGTCGAAAAGGAAACCGCGAGCCCGGACGAGCGACCGCGTATCGCGGCAGTATTTATAAACCGGCTACGCCGCGGCATGCGGCTGCAGTCCGACCCGACCGTCGTGTACGCCTTGACCGCCGGCAAAGGCCCCCTGGGACGCCGCTTGACCCGTGCCGATCTGGCCATCGACAATCCCTATAATACTTATGTTATCAAGGGCCTTCCGCCTGGACCGATCACCAATCCCGGCGCGGCGTCCCTGGCTGCCGTCTTACAACCCGCGGAAACGAAGGAGCTATATTTCGTCGCGGACGGCAACGGTGGACACGCCTTTGCCAAAACGCTGCGCGAGCACAATCGCAACGTTGCTCGCTGGCGCCGCTTGCAGCGATCACTACGGAAACGGCAGAAATAGGAAGGGGCAGCGTTTGTCAGAAGACTTTTGCAATACCGCGGAACATCAGCGCTAACGCCGCCAGCAGCAGTAAGAGCTGAAGCGCATCGTAAAACCGCCGCGGCTCCGTAACGTGGAAAGCCCGCGTCCCCGCCCAGGTACCCAACAGCACGACCGGCGATAGCAACGCTGCTTCGATCAACAAAGGTGCCGTTATCAGCCCCGTCGGTACCAGCAACGCAACGCGAACCAAAATGAAGAAGCCGGCGAGGATGAGGTTTGTCCCCCGCAACGAAGCCGCTGTCTTGCACGCCAGTTTGAGATATATCACCAGAAAGTAGATTCCGCCGCCGCCACTGACGGTCCCGACGCCGCCGGAAATTGCCGCGAGTGTCGAGGTGACGGCGCGTGCCCGGATGTCGACATATTGGGTAAGCCGTTCCAGAAGGCGCAACCGGTCCATTGCGACGACGACCGTAATTAGAATGCCCATCAACAAGGTCAGCCAATCCGCCGCCAAAATCGTAAACAACCAGGTTCCCACAGCAACGCCGACAAACATCCCCAAAATGAGTGGTCGCGTCACCGTCCAGTCGGCGGTGCGAAACCCCTGCGGGAAAAGATGAACCTGCGCCACAGTCGCAGTGAAGATGACCAGCAGAATGGCGTGGTGCGGTCCCAGCAGCCATGTCGTCAGCAGAACGATTGGCATATTCGAGCCAAAGCCGAACGCGCCACGAATGAAGAATCCAATAAAGTGTGCCACGAAGACACAAATCACGGCCCAGACGGGAACGTCGGCGAAAGGAAGCAGGTCAGAGGGCAAGGGTTTTTATGGGGTGGCTGCGTATCTCATTCAAAATATAGCAGAAAATCAACACGGCTCGTCTTATGAAATCCTTCCGCTCAGACTTTGTTAACCATTTTTGGTCATATTTGATAGGTTCCGGTGAAAGCAATGCCAATCAAGGAACTTCATTGACAAAGGAGGCGAGTGGATGACGGCGACGGCGTATGATTACGATCTATTGGTTCTTGGGTCGGGACCGGGCGGTCATCGAGCAGCGATTCAAGCATCGAAGCTTGGCAAACGCACCGCCGTCGTGGAGCATAAGGCCGTTGTCGGAGGGGCCTGCATCAATACCGGCACGATACCCAGCAAGACGCTGCGCGAAGCCGTACTGCATCTGTCGGGATACCGAGAACGCAGCATCTACGGTGCGTCCTATACGGTGAAGAAGGATATCACCATGTCGGACCTGCTCGTACGTACCGACAACGTCGTCGCCAACGAACTTGACGTCAACCGCCATCAGCTTCAGCGCAATCGGGTCGAGTTGCTGCAAGCGGAGGGGACTTTTGTTGACCCGCATACGGTTCGACTGGCGGGGCTGGACGGGCACGGGCATTGGGACGTGACGGCCGACAAGATCATCATCGCCGTCGGCACGACGACGACCCGTGACTCCCACGTCGAATTCGACGGTCAGAAAATTTTCACCAGCGATGACATCCTCAATCTCAAGGAACTGCCACGCTCGATGGTCATCATCGGCGCCGGCGTCATCGGCCTGGAATACGGAACGATCTTCGCCGCACTCGGCGTGCGCGTAACGGTCGTCGATAAACGGCCGAGATTGCTTACCTTCGTCGATTTCGAAATTATCGACACGCTTGTATATCAAATGCGGCAAAACCGGATGACTCTTCGCCTCGGTGAAGAAGTCAGTGGTCTTGAGCATATCTCTGGCGAACAAGGCGAGCGGGTGCGCATTACACTGGCAAGCGGCAAGCAGATTCAGGCAGAAAGCGCGCTGTATAGCATTGGCCGTACCGGCGCCACGGCGAACCTCAATCTTGATGCTGTCGGGATTTCCGTTGTCGACCGCGCCCTGATCAAGGTGAGCGAGAACTTCCAGACCGAAGTCGACCATATCTACGCAGTCGGCGATGTTATCGGCTTTCCTAGCCTTGCCTCGACATCCATGGAACAAGGCCGGGTCGCATCCTGTCACGCGTTTGGCGTGGAGGCGGAAAGCGTACCGAATTTGCTCCCCTACGGGATATACACCATCCCAGAAATTTCAATCGTCGGACAGAGCGAAGAAACCCTGACCGAGGCGGGCATTCCTTATGAAGTCGGCAAGGCGTCATACAAGGAAATTTCACGCGGTCAGATAATCGGCGACTCTGTCGGAGTCTTAAAGCTGTTGTTTCACAGAGAAACCCGCCAACTGCTCGGCGTCGCCATTCTGGGCGAAGGCGCCTGCGAGTTGATACACATTGGTCAAGCGGCCCTCTCTCTCGGCGGGACGGTCGATTATTTCGTCGATACTGTTTTCAACTACCCGACGCTCGCCGAGTGCTACAAGACCGCCGCGTTCGACGGCATAAATCGCCTGTATTAGCACCCCGGGCCTTGCCAACTCCCTACGCGTAAAGAGAGAATGCATTTAAACGCGCCGTACTCGTTGCGGCGCGCTATAAGCATTCACCAAAACAGCGCCATAGGGAGACATACAATGCTGCTCGACGTTCGCACTTACACCTGCCGTCCGGGGACGATCAAAAAGCACCTCGAACTTTATGAGAAGATGGGCAAGGAACCGCAGTTCCGCAATCTTGGCGAGCCTCTCGCCTATATGACGACGGAAACCGGAAACCCGAACCAGTACGTACATATCTGGGTGTATGAGAATGCGGGAGACCGCGAGGCCAAACGAGGCGCGATGTGGCAGGATCCAGCATGGATAGCCTATACGCAGGAAAGCGCGAAACTCGGTGCCCTGGAAGCCCAGGAAAACAAGCTCATGCAACCGGTCAGCTTTCACACAATCAAGCGTTAGAATTGACCGGAAAACAAAGCGGCGGCTTCGAGAGGAGCCGCCGCTTTCTAGAGCAAATCGGGGTTGGTTGGCATCGCCTTTGGCGATCCAACAACCGCGTGAATTTGCTCTAAAACTATCCATGACGAGCAGATTCACAAAATCGTTCGAACCCAGATAATGGGTTCAACCAATCTTGATCTGCTCTGAAGTTTGACCGTACCTTCGGCCTTCGACACAATCTCTCTTCAATACATATCGCGCAACCGAGGAGAAGATCATGAAGGCCGCCGTACTGCATGAAGTGGGACAACCTCTTGCCATCGAAGAGGTGCAGATCGACAAGCCGGGTCCGCGCGAAGTACTAATCCGCACGGCGGCGGCGGGCGTTTGTCACAGCGACCTGCACTTCATCGAAGGTCTCTACCAGTACCGGTTGCCCGTCGTCCTCGGCCATGAGTCCGCCGGCGTGGTTGAAGCCGTCGGGTCCGACGTAACCTACGTGTCGCCTGGCGATCATGTGATCACTTGTCTTTCCGCGTTTTGCGGCCATTGCGAGGCTTGCCTGACCGGCCATATGTCGATCTGCGACGGCAAGGAAACACGGCGGCAGCGGGACCAGGAATCTCGCCTCTCCCAGGCGGAACGACCGGTAAGCCAGTTCGCGAACCTATCGTCCTTTGCCGAGATGATGCTGGTGCACGAGCATGCGCTGGTCAAAATCCGCAAGGATATGCCGCTTGACAAGGCAGCTTTGATCGGCTGTGGCGTCACGACAGGCGTCGGCGCCGTGCATAACACTGCCAAGGTCGAAGTCGGCTCGACCGTCGCCGTCATCGGCTGCGGCGGCGTCGGCCTTTCCTGCATTAACGGTGCCGCGATCGCCGGGGCGGGGCGGATCGTCGCGATCGACGTCGTGGGTTCCAAGCTCAACCTCGCCAAACAGTTCGGCGCGACGGATGTTATCGATGCGGCGAACGGCGATCCGGTGGAACAGATCAAAGAGATGTTCGATGGCGGCGTGCATTATTCGTTCGAGGCGATTGGCCACAAACGGACGGCGGAACAGGCGTTCGAGATGCTACGCCCCGGTGGTACCGCGACGATGATCGGCATGATCCCCTACGGCACCAAAATCGAAATCCACGGCGCCGATTTCCTGCAGGAACGCAAGATCATCGGCTGCGCCATGGGATCGAACCGCTTCCGGGTCGATATGCCGAACTATGTCGATTTCTATCTCTCGGGGAAACTCAAACTCGACGAGTTGCTGTCTCGGCACATCACGCTGGATCAGATAAACGAGGGCTTCGAAGCGCTGAAAACCGGCGAAGTCGCCCGTAGCGTGATTAAGTTTTAACATCCATAAACAAGAAAAAGGGGCCTCGGCGAACCGAGGCCCCATACCCATACTGGGTTCAATATAAGACCGCGAAACCGTATACGCTCAGGAGTCTATTTCCTGCGGCTCTAGACTGTCTTGCTCGATCCGTCGACCGAAAAAACAGGCGGCAATAAGAATAAAACCGGCAAGTACCGAAATGAGCATTTCTTCCATGAAAGCGTCCCCTCTTCATTCTCGGCGCGGTTTGCGTCGTCTCTGTGAGCAGGAAGGTACGAAAGCATGCCCATTTGGACGTCCTCCAAATGGGGGATAAAACAACGAATGTTGCCTAAATCAGATAAATTTGCGGCCAGTGCCACGGTTTCGCGTTAACCATTGTCTTCAAGGTGGACAGCGCCTTAGCGGCTATGTTTTTTAGGCAAACGGCTCATTAGAGGATCGGTCAACCGCGGCGGAAGCACGCCGAGCAGCCACGCCACGGCATAGACCGGCCAAGGGAATGCGATCCGTGGCCGGTTTTTCGACAATCCGCGCCGGATGATGCGCGCCGCCCGGTCCGCATCCATCAGCATGGGCATCGGGAACGTATTTGCGTCGGTCATCCGACTGCGGATGTAGCCGGGACAGATGACCGAAACACGGACACCGTCCACCGCCAGCGCGCCGCGAAGCGCCTCGCCATAGACCCGCACGGACGCCTTGCTAGCGGAATAGGCGGGGGCGCCGGGGAAACCCCGAAATGCGGCGAGAGAGCTCATGATGGCGATCTGCCCCCTACCCCGCCGCCGCATGACCTCTGCTGCCGGATGTACCGTGTTGAGGACGCCATCGACATTGGTCCGGAAGATCTCGGACGCCTGCGCCGAAGACTCGCCGCCATCCGCCGCACCGCCGGAGATGCCGGCATTCGCAACGACCAGGTCCAGCGGCACCTGCCTGTCCTCCGCTTCTAGCCATTCACGCATCGCGCTGTGGTCGGTCACATCGATGACGCTACCCGCTATATCTGCTCCCGCAGAGCGGCACGCATCGCCAACCGCATCCAGGCGTACCAGGTCGCGGCCGCCAAGCGCCATGCGGACACCGGGCGCTGCATATTCCTGGGCCAGCGCGGCGCCAATGCCGCTCGACGCGCCGGTAATCAGGATGGATTTCGGGTGTGTCATCCGGTGATCATAGCGGCATTGTCCGGACCCGTCGTTCTCCGTTACAGTCGCAGCAATAACGCCACAGGGAGAGACAACCATGACCATTCAACGATTGGCGGGCGGCGCGCAGGGCCGCAGCCGCGCTACCGTGCATGACGGCCGGGTTTATACCGTCGCGACCGCACCCGACACGAGCCAGGATGTCGCGGGACAGACCGCGCAGACGCTCGCCGCGCTCGACAAGAACCTGGCCGACGCCGGCACCGATAAAACGCGGATCCTTTCCGCGACGGTCTATGTCGTCGATATCGAGAAGAAGGACGAGATGGACGCGGTGTGGTGCGACTGGATCGGCAGCGCCGACAACTGGCCGCAGCGGGCCTGCGTCTGCACCGGCTTGGCCGGCGATACGCTGGTCGAGATCACCATTGTCGCGGCACTACCCGCATAGAGCAAATCGGGGTTGGTTGGAATCGCCTATGGCGATCCAACAACCGCGTGAATTTGCTCTAAAACTATTCATGACGAGCAGATTCACAAAACCGTTCGAACCCAGGTAATGGGTTCGAACGATTTTGATCTGCTCTAATAGCCTGTCGTCACCTCGACCAGGATATTATCCGGATCGCGCAGATAGACCGAGCCGACGTCTTCGGAGCCGTGGATCGAATGGTCGATTTTCCGTGCCTTCAATGTTTGCACGATCTTTCGGTATTTCTCAGCCTCCGCCTTTAGGGCGACGTGATGCATGGCGCCCACGCCGCGCACGGCCGGCGCCGGTCCATGTTCCGGGAAGTCGAAGAACGCCAGCATGTTCCCGCCCCCCATATCGAGAAAGACATGCGTCGATGTCGGGTCGTCCCGGTTGGTGATGACCTTCGCCAATCGCATATCCAAAACTTCGGTATAGAACCGGACGGTCGCGTCCATATCGGAACAGATAAGCGCCAGATGATCGACGCCCGCCGTCGATACCGGCGCGCTCGAATCCTCCGATAGGTAGTTTTCGCGCAGCGCCTCTCGGCGGGCTTCGTACTCGGTGAGATCGGACACAGTGTCCTCCTTTCAGTCGACGATGACTCCTACCAGTCCTTCTCTTCGTACTCGAACCGGAATGCATTGCCATCGGGAACAATCCACCCGGCTGACGGCAGCGGAAAGTGTGCCGTGCAAACCAGGACACCGTTCTCGCAATAGCGTTCCAGGAACGCGCGGCGGGTCGTTCGCGCTATTTCAACGTCGTAGTCCGGCCGCGCCGCCCATTCCGGATGGTGCGTCTGTATCGGGCAATGCATCAAATCGCCGCTCATCACCGCTTCATTGCCGTTCGACGACAGGCGAATGGCGAAATGGTCCGGCGTATGCCCCGGCGTCGGCTCCAGCCAGACGGAATCGTCGATGGCATGATCGCTCGCGACCAGCTTCGCCCGGCCCGCTTCTTCGATCGGCAGCACGCTATCGATGATGTGTTCCAGCGGTCTGGTCTTATTGAAATCGCGCCAATAATCGAACTCTTTACGCGAAAAAACATATTCCGCATTCGGGAACGTCGGCACCCATCGGCCGTCGAGCAGCTTCGTATTCCAGCCGACATGGTCCGGATGCAGATGGGTGCACATGACGTAATCGATGTCCTCCGGCGCAAGTCCAACCGCCGCCAGCGCATCGATATAAGTCGTATCCGTTTTGTGATTCCAGTTCGGCCGATGCGGACGGTCCTTGTCGTTGCCGACGCAGCTATCAACCAAGATCGTGTGGTGCTTGGTCCGAACGACATAGCTTTGCATGGGAAAAATCAAATTACCGCTCACCGGGTCCATGGCGCTCGGTTGCAGCCAATGCAAATGCGGCTCCCAATCTTCTGGCGACGTGTCGGGAAAGAACCCGTACGGATCGAAGTCCGGTGTGTTCATCTCCAGCACGCGGGAGATCGTCATATCGCCAAGCAGCCTATGCTTCATTCCAAGTCCTCTCCACTTTGTCGGTTCCGAAGACTATAGGCCGAACGGCACAGTGTTTGGAATGATTCCCGAAAGCCAAATTAGCTCGCAAGCTCCAGCATTTCAGCTGCGTAGCCCCGCAAGGTCGTGCTCATGGTCTTTCGTTGCTCGTCGGACAATGTTGTCATGACGCCATACAGCAATTCCTGGAAGCGCCGCCAGCGCCCTTCGGACACCGCCTTGTACCCCGGGTCGACAATCTCATGCGGGCGCAGAATGATCTTGTAGACGAATGCGCTTATCTCTTGCTTGCTCGGCTCTTGAGCAAGGAAGTCCGTAAAAACGCGCTGACGGTTCGCGCGGTTGCGAAGCCAGACCTCCGTATCGCCAAGAGACGCCTCGGCATAACGGCTGACCGCCACGATCTGCGTTTCGGTCAGCAAACCGGTAAACCGCTCGAAATTATCAACGATCCGCTCGATGCGCGCTTCCAACTGTTCTTCCGGCGGCTCGTCTAACTCCTCGCGCCTCTCCGCCTGGTGCTCGGCCATTTGTTCCTTGAGATGGCGCACTTTGTCCGGCTCGGTATGGTTGACGAGCACATCCGCCGTATAGCGCGACGCTCCCGATACAAGCGCTTCCAAAATTTCCCGCATCGCCACCACCGCCTCATCAATCGCAGCACGGTCCAGCGCGCCGCGATCCACCGCATCGGCCTGCGCATTCATGAAGCGCGCATATTGCGGCAGCATTTCAGCGCTATGCCATTCCAGAAGCGCCTCGATCTTTTGATCGACGAAGGCTTCGCCGTCTTCGTCCAGGTCCAGATGGTCCTTCGCCTCGCTTGCCAGTGCCGTTTCAGCCAAACCGTACACAAACGTCAGGCCGCTGCACCCGGTGCCGATTAAAGCCACGATCAGCAATACGGCAAGTTTGCGTAAAGACAGAGCAGTCAGCATGGCGCCGCCATTTTCAACCGGGATAAGATCGTTTCGCCACCGCGACAAACGAACGTATGTAAATCGTCGACCGAGCACATCAGCATTCCTTCACACGTTCCCATAACGTGTTACCCAATCATAAGGTGTGGAAGGACGCCAATGCCAATCGCAAATCAGTGAAGTCGCCCGCTTGCCCTCGGGAAGTTGTTGGAAAGGCTCCTAGCTATTGTAATGCAAAGCCAACCAAACGGTCGGCTTGGTTTCGTCAGTCCAACTCACGCGATGCCGCCGACGCGGCGCAATATCGATGAAATCGCCTTCTTCCAAGATATGCTCACCCGGTTCGTCCTCGAACACCAGCCCCGCACGTCCCCGTAACACGACAACCCATTCGGCCTCAGGTTGGTCGTACCATTCGCCGTCGGGTGTCGCTTGTCCCGTCGAGACGATCCGCACCAGCTTAAACTGGCCGGTCTCCAACAGTGTCGTAAATTCTTCATCCGAACGGTTTTCGGGCACTGCGTCGAAAAGGTTCGTGTTTCGATCGGTCATTCCATCTCGCTCCGCAGATCCGACGAAGCATGGGGTATGACATGAAAAAACGCGACTCCGAAGAATCGCGTCAATAGCTTCCCAAAAAAACTGGTCGGAGCGAGAGGATTCGAACCTCCGACCCCTTCACCCCCAGTGAAGTGCGCTACCAGGCTGCGCTACGCTCCGACACGGCGCGCACTCTACCGCCGCCGGCGTCTGGGTGCAATGCGCTTACTCGGTGTCGATCATGCGGCGCAGGGCAACCAGCTCGGCCATAACCGCCTCCAGCTCCGCCCGCAGCGCGACGGGAACAGCACTCTCGTCCGCCGAATGCGGCTGTTGCGCATCCTGCGTTTCGACATCGCCTTCCTGCACCTTGCCGGCGCCGTCCAGGACGCTCTTTACGCCGACCTCACGAAAGAGACGTTGCACGCCTCGGATCGTGTAGCCTTCGGTATAGAGAAGATCGCGGATGCGCCGGAGCAGTTGGATGTCTTCGGGCCGGTAGTACCGGCGCCCACCGCCACGTTTGAGCGGTTTTACCTGCGAGAATTTGGACTCCCAAAACCGCAACACATGCTGCGGTATGTCGAGTTCCCGTCCGACTTCGCTAATCGTACGAAACGCCGCAGCCGATTTTTCGGCAGACTTTCGGACTTCTGGCTCAACGCCAATTGCCATCGTCAGGTACCGGTAGAGGCCCTGTCGCCATGCATGTTGATCCGATTCTTGAGCACATGGCTCGGTCGGAACACAAGCACCCGGCGTGGTAGAATTGGGACTTCCTGCCCTGTCTTCGGGTTGCGCCCGATGCGCCGTCCTTTTTGCCGCACAGCAAAACTGCCGAAAGACGAGATCTTGACCATCTCCCCTCGCGCAAGCGCATTTGAGACTTCACCGAGTATCGACTCGACCAAATCCGCCGACTCGTTCCGCGACAGGCCTACCTCCTGATACACGGCCTCTGTCAACTGAGCCCGCGTTACGGTGTTCCCCATCATACCGTCCCCCTGTTCTTCCATCTTTTGACCAACGGTACCGCCCATCGGGAACGCCGTCAATTCCAAAGGGATCGGCCAACTTGATGATATTCGACTTAAATTTGTCCGCCGATGCTCTACCAGCGGATCAACGACGATCCCCAGGCGAACCCGCCGCCGAGGGCAGACAGAGCAACCAGGTGCCCCGGCTGGATCCGATCATTGTTTTGTGCATTGGTCAGAGCGAGCGGAATCGTCGCCGCCGATGTATTAGCCTGTGAGCCCACCGTGATGACGACTTTTTCGTTGTCGACCCCGAGTCGGCGGCTAATGCTCTCGATGATGCGAATATTCGCCTGATGAGGCACCAGTAGATCGATATCGGATAGGCTCAGGCCGTTTGCTTCTATCGCAATTTCAATCGCCTCGGCCATGTTGTGAACGGCGTGGCGGTACACCTCTTGCCCTGCCATGCGAAGGTAGCCCGATTTGCCCGTCGTCGAAGGACCGCCATCGACATACAGCGAATCGTAATGGGAACCGTCCGTGAACAGATGCGTGGAGAGGACGCCACGGCCGCTAGACCCGGCATCGGACATCCCGCCACGCAGCACAAGGGCACCGGCTCCGTCGCCGAACAGCACGCAGGTCCCGCGGTCTTCCCAATCCAATATCCGACTGAAGACTTCTGCACCGACAACCAGCGCGGTCTGCGCCTGGCCAAGTCGAATCATATTGTCCGCAACCGACAAAGCGTAAATGAACCCGGAGCACACGGCCTGGACGTCGAAAGCGATTGCACGCTTGATCCCCAGCTGCGCCTGCACCTTGGTCGCCGTCGCGGGGAACGTATTATCCGGTGTCGATGTCGCAAGAACGATGAGGTCGATTTCTTCCGCATCGATCCCTGCCCGCTCCAGCGCAGGCCGGCACGCCGCAACCGCCAGGTCGGAGGTGAGTTCGCCCTCCGCGGCAATATGCCGTTGTCGAATGCCCGTACGCTTGCGAATCCATGCATCGGAGGTGTCGATTCGTGTCGCCAACTCGTCATTCGTTACGATGCGTTCCGGAAGATACCCTCCGCAGCCGAGGACGAGCGATTTCCGAACGGCGCCTTCCTGCTCTAAAAGTACATGTCTTTCAGGGTATTGCGACCCTGCTTGATGAATTGTGTCCGCTTTCATAAGCATGTTTTACGCGTGCCCCCTTCAGGGGCCAGCCGCTTCCCGCAGTTGCGCTTCCTCGACTGTACCAAGGCTGGCAAAATCCTGCGTCATCTTTTCCATGAAACCGTGCCGCGCCATATCGATCCCGACACCGATCGCATTCGCAAAGCCCAACGCGTCGGCCCCGCCGTGGCTCTTCACCACGATACCGTTCAACCCGAGAAGCATCGCGCCGTTATATTGACGCGGATCGATTCGCTCCCGCAGCTTCTCGATCTGCCGCTTTGCAAAGAGGTAACCGATCTTCGAGAAGATATCGCTCCGAAACGCTTCGCGCAGGAAACCGGCATATAGCCGTACGATTCCTTCGGCCGTCTTCAGCGCAACGTTGCCGGTAAATCCATCCGTCACGACGACATCGACGGTGCCGGCCGCAATGTCGGTACCTTCGATGAAACCTTTGAATTCGATCGGCAGGTCGATGGCACGGAGGATCGTCGCAGCCTCGCGGACTTCTTCGACCCCCTTCAAATCCTCAACCCCAACGTTCAGCAGGCCAATGATCGGACGGTCCAGCCCAAGAACCGTGCGCGCGAAGACTTCTCCCATAACCGCAAACTGAACCAGATTCTGGGCGTTGCACTGCACATTCGCGCCGAGATCGAGCATCGCCGCTTCGCCACGCGCAGTCGGAAAAAATCCACAAATCGCCGGTCTGTCGATGCCGGGAAGCGTTTTTAGGACGAACTTGGCGATTGCCATCAGGGCGCCGGTGTTGCCCGCGGAAATGACCGCACTCGCCTCACCCGCGCTGACGGCATCGATAGCATGCCGCATGCTCGAATTGCGGCCGCCCCGTAATGCCGTCGACGGCTTGTCCTCATTCAGGATGACACCGTCTGAATGCCGCAACGTCGTAATGGCCGACAGCGCATCATATTTCGCGAGGAGAGGCGAGATTTTCGCCTCGTCCCCGAACATAAGGAACTGAACGTCCGGATAGCGTTCCCACGCCAACTCTGCGCCGCGCACAACGACATGGGGGGCACGATCTCCCCCCATAGCGTCAAGCGCGATTATAATCGGCGTCGTCACGTGTTTTACCTGCCCCTAATATTTATAACGCCGCGTTAGAATGTGGAGGCTTCTACGACCTCACGTCCATCATAATGGCCACACGCCGAGCATACATGATGCGGGCGCTTAAGTTCACCGCAATTAGGGCATTCGATGGACGCCGACGTCTTTAGCGAGTCGTGCGACCGCCGCATATTCCGGCGTGATTTTGATATTTTACTCTTTGGAACCGCCATGGATTAACTCTTTCACCTATCAAGGTCGAAAAACGAGGGTCTACATAAACAGAAACCAGCGGTACAGCAAGCATACGCTAATCTCCGGTCTTCTTTAAAGCGGCAAGCGACTCGAACGGATTTTTCGAGGTTTCCTGCGGCTCTTCGCCATCATCCTGATACTGACACGGCACCTTTGCCTCAGGTGCTCTTGGATAGGGATCGATCACGACACCAAGATTTTGGGCAACAATCTCCCCCAAATCGATTTCATTGTCGATAATCGGCTCAGGCGGATCTTCCTCATCGAACGAGAACGCCACCTCGGTCTCGGCTTCGCCAGGAGGCCCGAAACGCTCATCCACGACCTCGTCTATCGATTGCGCTACCGGCTCACCCGTCACCACGCAGGCCAGCACAATCGTGGCCGTAAGGCGGCCACGCACACGAACCAGATCTCCGCCTTTGATGCGCTCGGCCGTCAGATCAGCAGTCAGGGAGTCGATTGACAACAGATCGAAACGACGCGCTAGCGCTGCTCGCTCCAGTTCTCCGGCTTCAAGACGCAGTTGTTTTGCTGTGTCATTGAATGCATCGACGCGAAGAACCTTGGAAAATTCGGGCACTATTTCTGCCCCCATCAATCTTCCCCCTTACAAAGCGGTGCAAAGAAGATACGCCCCATGGTCATTTCCGAGAGGTCTTGCGCGGCCAGCACCTTCACGTTCCGCCGAACGTAATCAGCCACGTCCGACAGCGTATTCGCATCGGGCCCGGTCTCGGCATAGAGGTTTCTTTCAAGCGCATCGCGCAAATCGACATCGCCTCCAGACAGTGCTTTCTCGTAGGCCGCCGCCCGGCCGTAGAACCCTTCCGCCAGCTTGCGGACTTTTTTCCCGACGCTAAGGTCGCCGACACCCATTTCCCTCAGGTTCCGGTCCATATCATCGAAAATCGCGCCGGAATAGGCCTCGGCAAACTTCTCCGCATCGCCTTCGTCCTTAAGCCTGTAAAGAACCAGAAAGCCGTGCAGCGCAATAACGTCGAACCGTCCGATCGCCGTATCGGGCACCTTCCAGTCACGATAGAAGCCGGGCTGGCGCGCCTGCGCTACCGTCGAATTATAGGATTGACGAACCGCGATATCGAAAGGCGACCGGCCAAACAGCTTCTTTATCGACCAGCCGCTCACGGCAAACCGCTCCCTATTTGCGACCGTTCAACTTGATATCCGTGCGCACGGATCATGACGGCTCCATAATACTCTGCCTTCGCGGCGTTGACACGAGTCATCATGAAGTGCGAATTTCGCCGAGAAATCGCCGAAACGCGGATACTATTGAAAATGTCACAGCGCACCAAACGAACCGGCATCGCACTCACCCTGGCTCTGGCCCTTCTGGTTAACGCCTGCGCCCCGCGCGTGGCGATTCGCGGAAACTTGCCGCGACAGGAACAAATGGCAAAAATTAAGATCGGTGAGCAAAATCGCGACGAAGTCGCGGAGATACTCGGCACACCATCAACGCTCGGCACTTTCGACGACAAAGTCTGGTACTACATCAGCCGAAAAACCGAAAAATTCGCCTTTCTCGAAGAAGAAATCATCGATCAGCAAGTTATCGCCGTTTATTTCAGCGACAGCAATATCGTTCAGGCCATTCACCGCTATACCAAAGATGACCTTCGGCAGATCGAAATGGTCGATCGCACCACCCCGACCGCTGGCAAGGACCTTTCGGTCCTCGACCAGCTCATCGGCAACCTCGGCCGCTTCGGCCGCAACTAGGCTTACCGCCTAGTGTGCGAGCATCGCCAGCAGCAATAGCGCAACGATATTGGTGATCTTGATCATCGGGTTCACGGCCGGACCGGCAGTGTCCTTGTAAGGATCCCCAACGGTATCGCCAGTCACCGCCGCTTTATGCGCTTCCGATCCTTTGCCGCCATGATTGCCGTCCTCGATGTATTTCTTGGCATTGTCCCAAGCGCCGCCACCGGCGGTCATCGAAATCGCGAGGAACAGGCCGGTAACGATCACACCCAGCAACATCGCGCCAAGAGCCGCAAAAGCCGCCGACTTGCCCGCGATCAGCAGCACGACGCCAAAGACGACGAGCGGCGCCAACACCGGTAGAAGCGACGGAATGATCATTTCCTTGATCGCCGCCTTGGTCAGCAAGTCGACACAGGTCCCGTATTCAGGCTTGCCCGTGCCTTCCATGATCCCCGGGATTTCCCTGAACTGGCGCCGGACTTCGATCACGACAGAGCCCGCCGCGCGGCCGACCGCCATCATGCCCATTGCCCCAAACAGATAGGGCAGCAAGCCGCCAACGAAAAGCCCCACGACGACAAACGGATTGGACAAGGAGAAGTCCAAAACAACGCCTTTGAAGTAGGTGAACTCGTTTGCATTGGCGATGAAGTACTGCAAGTCCTGGGTATAGGCCGCGAACAGTACCAACGCACCCAAACCAGCGGACCCGATCGCATAGCCTTTGGTCACCGCCTTGGTCGTGTTGCCGACAGCGTCGAGCGCATCGGTGGTTTTACGCACGTCCTCGTCCATCTCCGCCATTTCCGCGATGCCGCCAGCGTTATCGGTCACAGGACCGTAGGCGTCGAGAGCAACGACCATACCGGCAATCGCCAGCATCGCAGTTACCGCAATGGCAATGCCCACCAGCCCGGCCAGGAGATGCGTTATTATGATCGCGGCACAAATGAGCAGTGCCGGAACCGCCGTTGCCTCAAGCGAGATCGCTAGTCCCTGAATGACGTTGGTGCCATGCCCCGTTTCCGAAGCCAGTGCGATGGCCCGCACCGGGCGATATTCCGTTGAGGTATAGTACTCGGTCACCCAAATGATCAGGCCGGTCAGGGCCAGTCCAACCAAACCGCAATAGAACAGGCTCATACCTGTGAAGGTCTTGCCATCCGCAGTAAAGCTGGTCTCGGTCCCCAGAACCCACTCGGTAATCGGATACAGCGCGATCGCTGAAAGAACCGCACAAACGATGAAGCCGCGATACAGTGCGCCCATGATGTTCTGGCTCGATCCCAACTTCACGAAGAACGTTGAAATAACGGAAGCGATGATACAGGCGCCGCCGATCATCATGGGATAGAGCAGGAACTGCTCGGCCTGGGCGCCTTCGAAGAAGATCAGGCCCAGGACCATGGTTGCGACCATCGAGACGATGTAGGTCTCGAACAAATCTGCGGCCATGCCGGCGCAATCGCCAACATTATCGCCAACATTGTCCGCGATCACCGCCGGGTTGCGCGGATCGTCTTCAGGAATGCCCGCTTCCACCTTACCGACCAGGTCAGCACCGACATCGGCACCCTTGGTGAAAATACCACCGCCCAACCGGGCGAAAATGGAAATCAGCGAAGCACCAAATCCCAGCGCGACCAGCGGACCGATCAGATCGCGTCCTGTCGTGCCAGTCTGAAGCAGAACAACGTAGTAGACCGCGATCGCCAGAAGCGCCAAACCCGCAACCAGCATGCCCGTCACCGCGCCGGATTTGAATGCCAGGTCCAACCCCTTGTCCAGGCTCTGGCGCGCGCCTTCGGCGGTTCGTACATTGGCGCGAACCGAAATATGCATGCCGATATAGCCGGCAGCCCCAGACAGAACCGCACCGATTACGAAGGCAATTGCGGACAACATGCCCAAGAACAGCCAGATCAGAATCGCAACGACAACGCCTACGATCGCGATCGTCGTGTATTGCCGGTTCAGATAGGCCGCCGCACCTTCTTGCACCGCGCTGGCAATTTCCTGCATGCGCTCGTTACCCGCATCCGCGCTGAGCACCGCGCGACTCGCGTAAATTCCATAAAGTAGCGCGAAAGCGCCACAGGCAATGACGAACCAAAGCATCACCGACCCATCCCGTTCTTGTTTTAAGGAAACAACGTCCGCTGCCTAACTCACAGCCCCAAAATCAACCTTCCGGTCCTGCATAAACGCTCGGTGGCGGGCGAAAATCGGCGGGAACATGCCAGAACGTTATCCGAAACGCAACCGATGAACGCATATGCGATGGACAAGTAAAGAAGTAGATCATGCCGCTGCCGACTGACGCCGCATGTATCGAAGCCAAATAACCGCCAGGAATACCACCAGCATCGGCGGAACCATCGCCAAATTAATCCAGTCCCAGCCCAGTTGATGCTGAATCGCCCCCGACGAAAAACTGCCGATCGCGACCGCCGTAAACACTAGGAAATCGTTCAACGCCTGCGCCTTCGCGCGTTCCGCCGGGCGATACGTCTCCGTCAGCAGTGACGTTCCACCGACGAACATACAGTTCCAACCCAGCCCCAGCAGAACCAGCGCGCCCCAGAACTGCACCACCGATATCCCCGACAGCCCGGTCAGCAGCGATGCGATCATCAGGCCGACGCCGATCATGATGATGTTCAACGCGCCGAAGCGGCTTATCAGATGCCCCATGAAAAAGCTTGGTGCGAACATGCCCAGCATATGCCATTCGATTACGAACGCCGTATCGTTGAAGGCGTGACCGCAGACCGCCATGGCCAGGGGCGTGGCAGTCATCACCATCGCCATGACGGCGTATCCCAGCATAGAGGACAGCACGGCCACGGCGAATTTCGGCTGCCGTGCAATTTCGCCCAAGGGGCGGCCCGAGTCGCGGCGTTCGCTCGCTGTAGCGGTCGGGATTTCGATGAATTGCAGGACCGAAATCGCGATCAGGACGATGATCACAAAGGCCGCGTAACTACCGGCAAATTTTACGGGCTCGAAGAGGTCGACGGTGAGCTTGGCGACCTCGGGGCCGACGATCGCGGCAACGATTCCGCCGGCCAGAACGTAAGAGATCGAACGGGCACGGAAGGCTTCGCTCGCGGTGTCGGCGGCGGCGAAGCGGTAGTATTGCCAAAACGCGTTGTGCACGCCGATGCAAAACGATCCTGCAATAAATAAGGGAAAATTAATATCATAGATTGCATAACCCGCGATGGCCGCGCCTGTCATGCCGAACATCTGGCCGATCGTGAAGCCCGCACGCCGACCGATTCGCCGCATGATCAGCGAGGCCGGTATCGTGCTCAGCATCGTCGCCAGGAACTGACAGGCAACGGGCAGCGTCGCCAGGCTTTTGTCGTCGGCGATCATATAGCCGGCGAGCGCCGCCACGGCGGCCAGCATGGAGGACCCGCTCATCGCCAGCCCCTGGCAGGCCGCCAGGAGAAAAACGTTCCTATGGGTCGGATCGCGGCGGGTCGTTACCGCATTTGACATCGACAAGGATCCTAGCAGAGGGGGCCGGCCGGAAACGCGAACTCGATTCGACCGATTCAGTTGGTCGGCTTCCAGTCACGCTCGAATAAGCTCAGCACCAATACATCCTTGACGGCATCTTTCCCAAGCGCTTTTTCGCTGTGCCGTAGCAAACGCTTCTTGATATGCGGCACCTTCAGGCCGGCTTTCAGCGACGGCAGGTTAGTGAAGTATTCGTTCAGTGCATTGATGAACACGTCACGCAGCTTGGGAATCTTCAGCTCTGCCAGCGCCTTGGCAGGAAGGTCGCGCAGCTCCAGCGTGATATCGAGAACGATGTATTTCTGAACGCCGCCGTCGCGGATCACGTGGACGCTCAACGTCTCCATGGCCAGAAAGACCGGATCCGCGGGCGGCGCCTCTTCCTCCGCGGTCTCCGTGTCGCCGAGCACGAAGAACCACGTTGCGGCGCCGCCTCCAGCCACGAGCACCAGAACGACAACGATGATGATGATTAGCTTCATGCCCCCACCGATTCCGCTCGGCGCCTCTTTTAGCAGGAACAGCCTGCAGTGGTAGTCCCCGTGAACCGTACCCGGTGGGTCCTTACCGCATGGTTAACGCCGTCGAGGGGCAGCGTTATCCATGCGAATAGCCGGATTGCGTCAATGTCATCGGCGTCCCGCCCGCATCCAGCACGCGCACGCCAGCGCCCTCAGCTATCTTCCCGATTGCCGTAAGCGGTAGATCGATTTCCTTCGCCACGGCCTGTATCGCATCGGCAGCAGTCTCCGGCGCACAGAATATCAGTTCGTAATCGTCGCCACCGGTCAGAACGGTCTCCCGCAATTCAGGCTGCGCACCGATTGCGGCCCGCGCCGCGGACGACAAGGGCACGGCATCGGCCTCGATTGTCGCGGCGACACCGGACGCTGCGACGATATGTCCGAGGTCGGCGACGAGCCCGTCGGAGATATCGGCCGCCGCATGCGCCAGCCCGGCCAGGCGCTGACCGAGTTCCAACCTTGGCCGCGGCAGCCTGTAGCGCTCGATCAGGGCAGCGGCGGCCTTCTGATCCAGCCCCGCGAGCGTCCCGCGCGCCGCCCGCAGGCCGAGCGCACCATCGCCGACAGTCCCGCTGACGAAAACGATTTCGTCCGGCCGGGCCCCAGCACGGCGTAGGGCACGCCCCGACGCGACTTCGCCGATTGCGGTCAAGGTAAACACCGCAGGACCCGGCGTGCTGACCGAATCGCCCCCGATCAAGGTAATGCCGAAACGCGCCTGATCGTCGGCCAGTCCGCCGGCAAATGCCGCCAGCCACGTCTCGTCGATGCTTTCGGGCAGGGCAATGTTCAGTGTGTAGGCCCGCGGCCGCGCGCCCATCGCGGCGAGGTCGGATAGATTGACGCGCAACAGTTTGGCCGCGACAAGCCCCGGCGCCTCGTCCCCGACATAGTGAACGCCAGCAACGATGGTATCGGTCGTAATGACGAATTCCGCGCCCGCCGACGGCGCGATGACGGCGGCATCGTCCCGCAAGCCGAAGGCGCCTGGAAACGACTCGGCTAGCGGCGCGAAATACCGCGCAATACGGTCGAATTCACTACGCCTCGCTTCGCTCTCCATGCGGGCGGTCTCCCATGCCGTCGGGCCGGATCTCACGTGCCAACTTATCGAGGACGCCGTTGACCATCGTGGACTCCCGGCGCACGAAAAAAGAGTTCGCAACGTCAACATACTCGCTGATCGTCAGCGGCGGGTCGATGTCCTGGCGCGCCAGTAACTCGTATGCGCCGGCCCGTAGGATCGCCTGGATCAAGAGTTCCAGCTTGGCCAGCGGCAACTCATCGCTCAGGATTGCATCCAGCCGCTCGTCGATTTCCGCACGACGGCTGGTGACGCCAAGCACCAGATCGCCGAACAGTTCGGGTTCTGCTTCGACCAGGCGCGCGCCTTCCGCCTCGCCACCCAAACGGTATCGGTTGAATTCGCCGACGACCGATTCCGCGCCGCCCCCAGCGACATCGAGCTGATACAGCGCCTGCACCGCTGCCAGCCGCGCCGCACTACGCCGTCTGCCCCGCGACACCGAAGGCCGCTTGCGGGTCATTGACCGTCGAGACCGAACTGCCGGCGCAGCGCCACCATGGAAAGGCACGCATTCGCCACATATCCGCCCTTGTCGCCCTGCTTCCGGTCGGCGCGTACCCAGGCCTGTTCCCGGTTCTCCGTGGTCAAAACGCCATAGCCGATCGCGAGCCCGTGCTGCAGCGCCAGATCCTGCAATCCGCGCGCGCTTTCCTGGCAGACATAGTCGTAATGCGTCGTCTCACCGCGAATGACGCATCCGAGGCCGATATAGCCATCGAAGGGCCGCCGCGCGCCTTTGCCGGCTTCGAAAGCCATCTTGACCGCCGCCGGGATTTCAAACGCACCGGGCACTTCCACGCGCTCATATGTGGCGCCGGCGGCGTCGAACGCGGCCAGCGCGCCGGCAAGCAATTCCTCGGCGATCTCTTTGTAATATCGCGACTCGGCGATCAGTATATGCGGCTTGGGCTCAGTCATGCTCCGTCTGCCTAAACCTTTCTTCTATCGGACATTGATCCACCACGTTCAGGCCGTAGCCGTCGATTCCGATCACCCGCATCTTCGGCGAATTCGACAACAGCACCATGTCACTGACGCCCAGATCGAGCAAAATTTGCGCGCCCATGCCGTAATCGCGCAATTCGCTGGGATCGGTCACGACGACCCGTGACAGCTCATCATTCGCGGCGTGCACGCGGTCGGAAATGATCGTCGGGTACCACTCGCGGATGACAACCACGACACCCCGCCCCTCCTCGCCGATTTTCCGCATCGCGCCCTGCAAATCGCCGGCCTTGCCGCTTCGCTGGGCGCCGAGCGCATCGTTGAACAGGTTGATCGCGTGCATCCGCACCAGCGGCGGCTCCGATCCGGCAATGTCGCCCTTTACGAGCGCAACGTGCTCTGAATAATTGATCTTGTTGGCGTAGACATAGAGTTTCCAGTCGCCGCCGTACTCGCTGTTCATGACGGTTTCCGCGACCCGTTCGATCGTACGGTCATGACGGCGGCGATAGGCGATCAGATCGGCAATCGTCCCAATCTTCAAATTGTGGAACTGCGCGAACTTCACCAGATCTTCGCGGCGCGCCATGGTGCCGTCGTCGTTCATGATCTCGCAGATCACACCGGCCGGATTCAGGCCCGCAAGGCGGGCGATATCGACGGACGCTTCGGTGTGCCCAGAGCGCACTAGAACACCGCCATCGCGCGCCACCAGCGGAAAAATGTGACCTGGCGTCGCGACATCGGCGGCACCTTTGGTGGGATCGATGGCGACGGCGACAGTGCGCGCCCGGTCCGGCGCTGAAATACCCGTCGTCACCCCTTCCCGCGCTTCGATCGACACGGTAAAGGCGGTCTCCAGGCGGCTAGAATTCTGCTGCGGCAACAAGGTCAGGCCGAGATCGTCGACCCGCTCCTTCGTCATCGCCAGGCAGACCAACCCGCGTCCGTGCTTGGCCATGAAATTGATCGTTTCCGGCGTCGCCATTTGCGCCGGAATGACAAGGTCGCCTTCGTTTTCGCGATCCTCATCATCGACCAACACGAACATCTTGCCGTTCCGCGCGTCTTCGATCAGTTCCTCGGCCGTAGATTTATAGTCTTTGAAACTCACGTTCGTTCACCTGCCGCTAGCATCGCTGTCACAGTATCCGGCCCCTCGCTAGGATCCGGATGACCGCGCTTCCTGAAGGCGCGCAACATATCGGGCCAGCAGGTCCACCTCAAGATTGACGTTATCGCCGGGTTGGGTCGCCCCCAGCGTCGTTTGCTGCGCGGTGTGCGGTATGATGTTGACGCCGAACCGGCGTTTATCGACCTCATTCACCGTCAAAGAGATCCCGTCGATCGCAACCGAGCCCTTGCGCGCGATATAGTACGCCAGTTCTTCCGGCGCCTCGAATTCGAACCGTATGCTCTCGCCATCGGGACGCCGCGCCGTGACCGCCGCCACGTCGTCGACATGCCCCTGGACCAGATGGCCGCCCAATTCGGCGCCAAGCCGCAACGACTGCTCCAGGTTGATGCGCCGTCCTTCCTGCCACTGTCCCAATGTCGTGCAGGCCAGCGTCTCCGCCGAAACATCGACCAGGAATGAATCGGCTGTCTTCTCGACCACGGTCAGGCATGCGCCCGAACATGCAATCGACGCGCCGATCTCAACGGCAGCCATATCGTAGGCTGTTGCGATAACAAAACGGGCATCGGTCGACCGCTCGACCTCCCGCACCTCACCGATATCCGTAATCAGTCCCGTAAACATGCCGCACAATAACAGCCCGATGCCGCGAGTCCCACAGTGGCGCGGCGATTTTGGGGGCCGTGCGATATCGGCTACGATTTGTCCGCTAGGGCATCGGCTCACGGAATAAGTTTCTTGCCTCCGATGGCCGCGAACTGATCGTGACCGGCTTGCGAAAGAGCAGCGTAAATTGTTCCGGCTTTGACCGAACTCGGAAGTCAATGCTGCGGATCCCTGTTTATGGAAACAGCATGTTGGATCAATTAGAAGCGGGCATGCTTGTTTTGACAAAGTTATCTCGAGAAACCGCCAAAGAGTCATAAGAGACGTCCCAAAATACGAGAAACGAAAAATTCAACCTCTGATAAAATCGGAAAATTAATTGAAGTAATTCAACGTCTAAGCGTCTAAAAAAAACTTTTAATTAACAATAATTACGCCGTTGTATTTTATCAATTAAGAAAAAAAACTTCATAAAAAATTTTAGTTTTGGTGGGTTTATTGAGAATTCCCGGTGTCGGTAGAGAATGCTGTCGGGGAAACTTATACCAATATTTGTTAACTAGATGAGGCAATTCAATCATGAGTAATTCCGGGGTTTTTAGCTTTTTCACCAATCTCAATGTCGGAACAAAGATACAGTCGATTGTCTCTATCATAATTGTTCTGATGATAACGGTCGCCGGCACGGCAATTTATCAAATCTACAAGATTGGCGAGGAACTGACAGGTATTGCGGAGCGCGATATACCGCTCACCGAGATCCTCAGCAAAATCACCACCCATCAGCTTGAACAGTCGGTATATTTCGAGCGTGCCATCCGGTTCGGGGAAGAAATGGCCCATGAGCCAGCCGCACGTGAGCATTTTGCGACCGCCACGGAGCATTTTGAAAGCCTGGCCGGTAAGGTCGATAAAGAGATCAAGGAAGGCGAGGCGCTCGCGGCCGATGCAATAAAGAACGCCGTAACGCCGTACGCTAAGGAGGAGTTCACGCATGTGCTGAGCGCACTCAAGAAGATCGAGAAAGCGCATGGGACCTTCGACGAACATGCCCTGCATGTCCTGGAGCTGCTGGTCGCGGGAAAAAACAAGGAAGCGATTTCACTGGCGTTCGAGGTGGAAGCGGAAGAAGAAAAACTGAACCACGAACTCGTGGCCCTATTGTCCGAAGTCGAGACCTTCACCAGAAAGGCGGCTTTAACTGCGGAGGAACACGAGAAGGCAGCCCTACAGATGCTTGTGATCCTTTCCGCGGTCGCGACGGTCTTGGGTTTTGCATCGACTATATTTGTCGTCCGCCGCTTCGTCTCGGCACCGCTTATCAACACCGTCGACGCGCTGAACGCGCTGGCACAGGGCGATACGTCGGTTGACGTGGCGGTCCGTTCGACAGACGAGATTGGCCAGGTTGGCCTAGCCTTCCAGTCCTTCAAAGAGACGACGATCGAAGCGCAACGGCTGAAGGAGGAGAGCGCCGAAGCAGAAAAACGTGCCGAGGAACAACGGCGTCAGGATCTCCTGAAGATGGCCGATGATCTTGAGAACAGTGTCAAAGGTGTCGTCGAAAGCATAGCGTCCGCCGCGACGGAGATGCAATCGTCTGCGCAAGGCATGTCGGCAAACGCCGAGCAGACGAGCAAGCAAGCAACAGCGGTTGCGGCTGCCTCCGAAGAGGCTTCGACCAATGTGCAGACGGTCGCTGCCGCGGCAGAAGAGCTGGGAGCGTCGATCACCGAAATCAGCCGTCAGATCAGCGATGCCGATCAAAAGGTGCAAAGCGCAGTGACGCGGTCGACGACCGCGACCGAGACGGTCAGTAATCTCTCCGAAGCGGCCGGCCGCATCGGAGAGGTCGTTGATCTGATCAACGACATCGCCGCGCAGACCAACTTATTGGCGCTCAACGCGACGATCGAAGCGGCCCGTGCTGGTGAAGCCGGCAAGGGCTTTGCGGTCGTCGCCTCGGAGGTCAAATCCCTGGCCAGTCAGACGGGCACGGCGACCGAAGAGATTGCACAGCAGATCGGCAGTATCCAGGGCGTCGTTGCCGACACCTCAACGGCGATCGGAGAAATCCGGAAGGAGATCGAAGATGTCAGTCACGTGGCGACGGCTGTTGCTTCCGCCGTGGAGGAGCAGAGCGCCGCGACGAGTGAAATCGCCAGCAACGTACAGCAAGCCGCTCGGGGCACACAGGAAGTGAGCAGCACCATAGGCGGCGTAAGCGATGCGGCAGGCGAATCCGGTCAATCCGCAAAGATGGTGCTGGATGCGACCGGTGAGTTGTCGCAACAGGCGGAAGGCCTTCGCCGTGAAATGGATACGTTCCTGGCCGGGCTCCGTGCAGCGTAAGCAAACAGGCGATACGGATACAAAGAACCTGAAAGAGCAAGCTTACCATGCGGAATAAATCATTTTTGACGCTGACAACGTCACTGACCCTGCTGGTAGGCGCCGGTGTCGCAATGGCCGAATCGTCAACGCACGGCAATGGCCATAACACCCAGATCGCGTCGGAAGCCAAGCAAGCGGGCCAAGCGAGTGGCGGTGGTTCCTTGTCGGAACGGGTGCGTGCCATAAAGCCAGCCTCGGCGGGGCATGGCGATACGAAGGCCAGCCCCTCCAAAGTAGCGGCAACCGCTCATGGCACAGCCGCAAAACCTGCCCTTGGTGGCGGCCACACCAGTCCCTGGAGCTATAGCGGGGAGAATGGGCCCGACAGATGGGGTCTCTTGAAAGCGGAGTACGAGGCCTGTGGCAAGGGCCGCATGCAATCGCCAATCAACCTTCAAGGCCCTGCCGTCCAAGGTGAGGTCGATATCGAGTTCGATTATAAGGCCTCTGTCCTGCAGGTACTGAACAACGGCCACACCTTCCAGGTCGGATATGGCGCCGGCAGTGGTATCTCCATCAACGGCGAACGCTTCGAGTTGCTGCAGTTCCACTTCCATTCCCCGAGCGAGCACGGCCGAGACGGCAAGCGTTATCCGATTGAGGCGCATCTGGTGCATAAGAATGCCAAGGGCCAGTTGGCTGTCGTTGGTGTGTTCATGGAAAGCGGCGCGGAAAACATCGCGCTGATGGAAATGTGGGATCACATGCCGATGCAGGCAGGCGCATCCGCAACGCATGCCCGTGTCGCGATCAACGCCGGCGATCTGGTGCCGTCCGGTACCCAGTTCTATCGCTATATGGGGTCACTGACGACGCCGCCCTGCAGCGAAGGGGTAAACTGGTTTGTTTCCAATAAGACGGTTACGGTGAGCCGCGCCCAGATCGAGAAGTTCTTGCAAGCCGTCGGCGGTGAAAACGCCCGTCCGCTGCAGGCCTTGAACAACCGCCTTCTATCGGGACCCTCGCTAAACAAATAACACAGATTCCCCTGTTGCCGAGCTGGGAAAGGGGGCGTGATGCCGGTACGGTTGTCTGTTAAGCTGGACGGCGAAACCGCACACTAGGGGTCACCCATTAGCCGCTTTTAGGTCAAGGTCGCATATCGGTGATTCCGGAAACCATTACGAAAAACGGCGGCCTAACGGCCGCCGCTAAACGAATTATCTTGGCCTGTTAAGCTAAATTTTTGCGGCGACGCATGACGCTAAGCCCAATAAGGCCAACACCGAAGAGTGCAATTGCACCAGGTTCGGGAACAATTCTGCCTTGGAACAAGAAATCATTTGCTCCCGAGGAATTACTAGTCGGATCAACCCATCCGCGACCGACTAATGAAGAATTGTCGCCGGGTAGTCTATGCCCATCGGGAAGCCAAAGGAACGCCAAGTCGTCACCATTTAGCGCGAACCCGAGCTCAAGCTCTGTGAGGGACCCTTGTTGATTAACGCTCCCAGAGCCACCAGTGGCTATAAATCCAGCGAACGGATCTCCAACATCTTGAACCGTAATTCCGGAAAAAGTGTACTCTAGATCCCAAACGCTACAGTCTTCTGGACTGTCGTCATTACCGCCTGAGCATGCGGCAGTGCTTCCATCACCATTTTCGATGACTGTGCCGCTAATGGACGCTGTTCCAGCGGTGTCAAAAATCAACCGTGCTGTTGAGGCACCACCAAAACTGAAGAGCCTATCAGGACCAACGGGCAATGTGTCATCCAGCCGTAAACCGTAGAAAGGACCCAAACCACCGGAACCGTGATCGAGCAGATCCCAACTGACAATGGCAGAATGCGAATTATTCGATGAGGATATAAAGAAAACGCCTGCTAAAGCGATCCCAACCAGTGCTTTAGTGCAATTCATAAATTTTCGCTCCTAAAATCTCGCACACCCTACGAATAAGTGTGCTCACGCTACATTTCCTGTCGGGAAACTTTACGATTTTCCCATATACAGGGGCCTCTAAGGCTATAGCAGCAAAATGCGGGCCACCAAGAAATTCCCAGATAAGGCATTGAAACAAATATAAATTTTTATTTTTCTACTGTCAGACGCCCAAATTTCAACGGAAAACCGTCGGGATTCTTTACAATTTATGAGCAACAAAACTGCGAAGCAGATCGCCAGACCCGACCCTGACTACTGTATCCGACGACCGGGCTATCTCATTTCGCCACATTAGGGGCCAGGTTGGGCTAACCAAATCTACTGCCCCAACGGTTGCTGACCATAAAATATCCCCTGATATTCGGCCAAAAACACCGCCGCTATACGGTCAAGATGGCATCGATCTCGTTGCGGTTCTCCTCAGTCAATTTCCATCGGGCGGCGGCAGCGTTCGCCGTCATCTGATCGGGGCGGGACGCGCCGGAGATGATGCTGGCGATCGACGGTTGCGCGGCAAGCCAGGATATCGCCAAGGTCAGTAGCTCGTAACCGTGGTCCCGCGCATATGCCTCCAACCGTTCCAATAGGTCGAAATCCGCGTCGGCGAGGTACTGGTCGCCGGACAATCGGCTGCCGGCCGGTGCGGCATTGCCCTTTCGGTATTTCCCGGTGAGCAACCCTTTGGCGATCGGATAATAGGGCAAGAGGCCGATCGCGTTGGATTCGCAAACAGGAATTAGGTCCGTCTCGATCTCCCGTTCCAGCATGTTCCAGGCGTTCTGGGCGGTGACGAAGCCTTTCAGCCCCGCGCGCGCGGCCTCGTCGACGGCTTCCTGCATTTGCGCGCCGGTAAAGTAGGAACATCCGTAGTAACGGATCTTGCCTGCCGTCACGAGGTCCTCGAGCGCGCCCATCGTCTCACCGACCGGCGTATCGGGGTCGGGCCGATGTATCTGATACAGATCGATCCAGTCGGTCTGAAGCTTCGAGAGGCTTTGGTCGAGGGCGGCGCGGATATTCTCCGGCGACCCGCGGTTCTTGTCCGCGACATGGGAGGTGCCGAAGCCGAACTTCGACGCGAGGAACACCTTGTCGCGCTTTCCTTTGAGTCCGCTTCCCATGTACAGCTCGGACTTGCCGCCGCCGTAGGTTTCCGCCGTATCGAAAAAATCGATGCCGGCGTCGATTGCCGCATCCATAACGGCATGGGTCCCTTTTTCGTCCACGCGGCCCCCAAACGCGTTGCATCCGAGGCCGACCAACGAGACCTGCAATCCGCCTTTTCCCCCGATGTTTCGTTTTTCCATATCGGATTGGTTCCCTTCTCGTTGGCAAGACCTTGCCGCCTACAGTCCTCCGGAACAATGGACATACAGAGACCGGACAGTTGGTGTCGAACACCTGCCACAGTGTAGGCTTCAGACTTCTAGCTTTAGGGTAGTTTAGATCCAATTGGAGCGCGAGAGACCATGTCTATGCAATTTGGAATCATGATGCGGGGCCAGTTTCCGGAAGGTGAAAACGTCGCCGAACGTTTTGCGGAAATGATGGAACAGGCTCGTATGCTCGAACGGCTGGGTTATCATTCCATTACCAAAGGGGCGCATTACAGCACCCACCCGCTGCAGGACCTTCAGCAGATTCCGTTCCTGTGCCGCGTCGCCGCGGAAGCGCCCAGTCTGCGGTTGAACGCGGGCGTCCTGCTGCTGCCGCTGCACAAACCGCTCGACGTGGCGGAACAGCTCGGCACCCTGGACATCATGACCAACGGCAAGGTGATCTTCGGATGCGGCGTTGGATATCGCGATGTCGAATTCATGGCATTCGGGGCCTCGCGCAAACTACGCGCCCGCCGGTTCGAAGAAAATCTGACCGCGATCAAACGGTTGTGGACGGAACAAACCGTTACCATGAAGGGATCGCACTTCGAGTTGAAAGAGGCGAGCTGTTCCGCAAAACCCGTTCAGAAGCCTTATCCGCCTATCTGGATTGGCGGCAGCGCCGATGCCGTTATCGAGCGCGCCGCGAAGATGGGCACGACCTGGTACGCCGGCCCCAACGATCGACTGGACGAATTGGTGAGCCAAGTCGAGACCTACAAGCGGGCGCTGGACGCGGAAGGGAAAGCTTTCCCGGAAGAATTTCCAATCCGGCGAGAGGTCTTCTGCGCGCCGACCCGCGAAGAAGCGTACCGTCTAGCGAAAGAACCGATCATGACCAAGTACAAAGCGTACCACGCCTGGGGCCTTGGCCGCTCGCGCCCGGACGCGAAGGACGAACTCGGCCAGCCCTTCGAGGAACTGCTCAAGGACCGCTTCTTCATCGGCTCGCCAGACGACGTTGCGGAGCAGATCATCAATTTCAACAAGCGCGTGGGCATGAATCATATTGTGATGAGCATGCATTGGCCCGGGCTGGAAGTGGCGCGCTCGATGGAAACAATGCAGCTCATCGCCGAAGAAGTCTTCCCCCGGGTCCAACAAGGACTTTAGGCGAAACCGAAATCACCCAGCGCGCGTTTCGACCGGCCGTTCCGACTGTTCTGGCTCGATGCCGATGAACCCGCCCGATTGCCGGGACCAGAAGATTTCGTAGAGGCCGCGCCGTTCCAGCAGTTCGGCGTGCGTGCCCTGCTCAACGATCCGACCCTGGTCGAGAACGATGATGCGGTCCATCCGCTGAATCGTGGACAGCCGGTGGGCGATAGCGATCACCGTTTTACCGGCCATCAGTGTTCCCAGCGCCGCCTGAATGAGGGCTTCCGCTTCCGAGTCGAGCGCGGAGGTCGCCTCGTCCAAAATCAGGATCGGCGCGTCTTTCAGCACCGCGCGCGCCAAAGCGATGCGCTGCCGCTGACCGCCGGACAGCTTCACGCCACGCTCGCCGACATGGGCGTCGTAGCCGCGACGCTCTTTCGGATCTTCGAGATGGCCGATGAATTCGTCGGCATAGACCAGCCGGGCCGCTTCGCGCATTTCGGCCTCTGTCGCATCCGGCCGGCCATATAGGATGTTGTCGCGCACGGAACGGTGCAGCAGGGCCGTGTCCTGCGTCACGACGGCGATGGACCGGCGCAGCGATTCTTGACTTACGCGGCTGATATCCTGGCCATCGATCTCGATACGGCCGCACTCGATATCGTAGAAGCGGAGCAGCAGGTTGATCAGCGTGGATTTGCCCGCACCGGAGCGCCCGACCAGACCAACTCTCTCGCCCGGACGAATGTCCAGATCGACACCGCGCAACCCGCCCGCGGTCGTTCGATTGGTCCGGCCGCGGTATAGATGCTCCACGTCGTGGAAACGAATGGCGCCGCCGCTGACGTTCAGCGCGGGAGCGTCCGGCGCATCGACGATTTCGTGCGGTTCGGAGATCGTCTCCATGCCTTCCTTGATCATGCCCGCATACTGGAACAGTTGCGACAACACCCACATGATCCAGCCGGTCATGCCGTTCAGGCGCAGGGTCAGCGCCGCCGCCGCGGCCACGACACCGAGTGTGGTTTCGCCGACATGCCACAGCCACACGGCCCCGCCGACGGTGCTGACGATCAGCACACCGTTCAGTGTCGCCAGCCCCGCGGTCATGGTCGTCATCAGCCGCATCAGCCGCGCGAGACGCAGCCGGTGCATGCGCATGGCGGTCTGCGCGTAGGCTTCCTCCCGCGCTGCATGGGCGAACAGCTTGACCGTCTGGATGTTGGTGTAGGCGTCGACGATACGCCCGGTGACAAGCGAACGCGCATCGGACAACCGCATCGACGCATGCCCGATGCGCGGGATCAGCACGCGCAACAACAGCAGATAAGCCACGAGCCAAAGAGCGAGCGGGACGATCAGCCGCTCGTCCGCATTAACGAGCACCAGGGTGGCGCCGAGTATATAAGCGGCCGCGTACCACAGCGCCTCGAACGCCATATAGGTCGAATCCTCTACAGCGGGGCCGGTCTGCATCACGCGGTTGGCGATGCGGCCGGCGAAATCGTTATGAAAGAAGCCAACCGACTGGCCCAGCAGATGCTTATGCGCCCGCCACCGCACCTGATCGAGCAGATTGACCGACAGGCCCTGATTGAGCAGCGCGATATTGAGCACGATGACGATCGGGCGGACGAGCAGGATCAGCAACGCGACGACGGCGAGTTCGACACCATGGCGCATGGTGAGATGGTCCAGTCCGCTGGCCGTCATCAGATCCACCAGCCGCCCTGCGTAGAAGATCAGGCCGGTCTCTATCGTGGCGACACAGAATCCGGTGACGGCGACGACGGCCAGCAGTCGGCGGAATGGCCGTAGGTGGCCGAGGATGAACGGCCAAAACCGGTCCGGTGGGGCGTCATTCGTTGCCCGGAACGGGTCGATTAGGGACTCCAAAAGACGGAACATGCTTATCGCTCCTTGGTCGCGACAGAGACGCCGATGCAAAACATCGCGTCATCATGGCTGAAATCAGACTTGGTCGATGGAAGAAAGGCCGGCAAAGCCGGGGCGAGGATGACGTCACCCTGCGCAGGGTGCGGTCACCGAAGTCGGATGATTACGCTGCTCATTTCCATCTGTGCACTCCGTCTTTGTGCTGCGTGCTTCTTAGCCCTTAATGGTTAATGGATCAAGACGGTACTGGCGAGCACTTCCCCCGGCCGCGCAGATTAGGTACTGCTATTAGCGCAACGGAAACGACAACGCGGCACAACACGCCGCACAGACATAATATTTAGGGAGAAACGCGATGGACATGGTCCGCCTCGATCCGCCTGCCGAACTGACGATGCCAATCGGCGAGGCAATGTTCAGCCAACGCGCGACGCGCCGGCTGGACCCTGACCGGCCCGTCACGGACGCGCAGTTGGAAATCATTCTAAATGCCGCCTCGAAAGCGCCGAACGGGGGCAACACTCAACCGGCACGCTATCTGGTCATCCGCGAGCGCGATGCCATCAACGAATTCGGCAAGCTGTATTTCGAAGCCTGGTGGGCCAAACGCCGCGATGCGTACGGCTGGAGCTCGAAGGCCGATATACCGGAGGACTCCCCGTACCGCCTGGCGGCGCTGCTGGCGGACGAGATGGTCAATGCGCCCGCGGTCATCCTGGTGTACTCGGAATCGTCCGGCGTCGCCGCGTCCTCGACCTTCCCCGGGGTCCAAAACCTCCTGCTGGCGGCCCGCGCGTTGGGCCTAGGCAGCGTGCTGACCACCCTGCACGCGGAGGTCATGGAGCGCGTCAACGCCATGTTCGGCGTCCCCGAGGAGATGGTCTTTCACTGCTGCATCCCGCTTGGTTATCCGCGCGGCAAATTCGGGCCCACCAGCCGGCTGCCTACCAGTGCAACGACCTCGTGGGACCGCTGGGGCCAAACGCCACCCTGGAAGTAAGCGCTTGACCCGGCCCTTGGGGCTGCCCCGATAAGGATGGCAGTCAGTAAACGAGGAGTCGATCCGTGAGCCGTTCCAAACAATTCCTAAGCCCGTCCGAGGCTGCCAAGCGGCTTGGCGTCTCGACCAAGGCACTTCGTCTCTATGAACAGCGCGGATTACTCGACCCGGTCCGCACCGAGGCAGGATGGCGGACCTATGGTCCCGTCGAAATGGCCCAAGCCGCCGAGATCGTGGCCTTGCGCGCGCTTGGCCTCAGTCTTGCGGAAGTGGCTCGGGTATCGAACGGCGATCCGCAGTCTCTGGAACCAGCTCTAGCCGCCCATCAGAAAGCACTCGAAGGTCGAATCCGTAGGCTCGCCGATACGGTCGAGCAGGTACGTGGTCTCAGAGCCGACCTTGCCCGGGAAAAGGCGCCGAAAGTCAGCGAACTCGCGCGTATGGTGCAACCGACTCCCGAGATCAGGATCGCCATAGACCTGCCATGGCCATGGGGCGGCGAAAGATTCGAACTGAGAGACATACGCGCGCTCAACTACATCATCGGCCCCCTGTTCAGCGGCAAGACGCGGCTCGCCCGAACTATTGCAGAGACCCTGCCGGATGCCACTTTTCTGGGTCTGGAACGCCTGACCGACGAAGGCGCCGCGGCAAGGGAGACATTGGACAGGAACCCGGCCCTGAAGGCACGTGTGGATAAGTCGTTGCATTGGCTGATCGAAGATGGTGCCACGGAATCTGCGGCTTTACGCGTACTTGTCGTTTCGCTGGAATCGGAAAACCTGGGGATACTGATTGTCGACATGGTGGAGGACGGTTTGGATCAGGCCTCGCAGGAGGCGCTCATTTCATACCTCCGCCTTCGCGGACCCAACGCCCGGCCACTCTTTCTGCTTACGCGCTCCTGCGCTGTCCTCGACTTGGCCGCCGTCGGTCCCGACGAGGCGATCATCCTATGCCCGGCCAACCACAGTCCGCCGGCCCAGGTCGCCCCCTACCCCGGCGCCCCCGGCTACGAAGCCGTCGCGACTTGTCTGGCCACCCCTGAAGCGCGCGCGAGAACCGAAGGGGTCGTCGCATGGCGACCCGAAGTCGCTTGAAGCCGATCATGGCTATAGGACACCGTGCCCGGCGATCGCGGCGATGCCATCCACGCCGATTAACCTCCGAATTGCCGTCAAAGGCCTAGACGGCTACTCTGAGGGCCGGAACCGGCGGCCATCAGGGGAATGTCGGATAATGGCGATCTCAACCTCGATGATTGAAGCAACCGATGGCTGAAGACGGGTCCAAGCTCGGGCCACAGACGCCTCAGCGCGATGATCCCGCCAGCGAGGCGGAAGCGGCACTGGCGCGTGAACGGGCCGCACACCGGCAAACCGAAGCCGCACTGAAGCTGACCGAACAGCGGCTTTCAAGCCTGCTGGCAGCCGGCTCCGACTGGCTTTGGGAAACCGATATTGAGAACCGTTTCACGATGATTATGGGAGCCGGGCTTCCCGATGACCGGGACCACGATCAGCTTCTCGGTGTCGGGCGATATGATTTAGCTGCCGACCGTGATGACGAAGAAAAATGGCAGGTGCATCTGGCAGATATGGAAGCGCGCAAGCCATTCCGCGATTTCACCTACCTGGCGAACGTCCCCGATCTCGGTATCCGCCATGTCCTCACTTCAGGCGCACCGGTCTATGACGGGGATGGCAGGTTCACCGGCTACCGGGGGACCGCCACAGACGTAACGGACACCATTACCGCGCGCCAGCAGCTGCAGGAGATGGGTACCATCCTGCAAAACACGTTCAACCATATGGAGCAGGGTCTGGCCGTCTTTGGCCCGGACCAGCGTCTGGTCGTGCGCAACGATCGCTTCGACAGGTTGCTCGCCCTGCCCGAGGGTGGGCTGGTGCCCGATCAAACCCCTTATGCCGATGCCATTCGATTCGTGGCCGCAGTCGTGCGTGCCGGCGACGATGGCGGCAGGAGAAACGGCTTGGTCATACGCAAGCGCCTTCTGGACCATGCCGCGGCCGGAATCGCCGATCGATTTGAAGTAAAAATCGCAGACAGCGGCTGGTTGCAGATCAACGTCAACCCGATCGCTCAAAGCGGCCTGGTTATCACCGTGACGGACGTTACGCCGCTGAAGCAAGCAGAGGCGCAGCAACGCCGATTGCGCAAGGAAATGACCCGGGCGCGACGCCAGTTGCGCGACGCCATTGAAGCGATTTCGGAAGGCTTCATCCTGTTCGACGCCGAAGACCGTCTGGTGATGTTCAATCAGCGCTACCGCGATGAGTTTTCTTATGCCCCCGAAGCCCTGGTGCCCGGCGTCACCTATGCCGAGATCCTGCGCCGCGGCGTCGCCGACGACAGCGTGCCGCAAGGCTACGACATCGATACCTGGGTCAAGGAACGGGTAGCAGCGCACCGAAACCCGCCACCGCCCTACCTGGTCGAACGGTCCGACGACCGCTGGACCCTGATGACCGAACATCGGACACGGGAAGGCGGCATCGTTGGTATCCGTACCGATGTAACCGAATTGAAGCTCAGCGAACAGAATGCCCAGGCGAGTGAACGGCTGCTGCGCGAACTGGTGGACGAGGTCCCGGCAACGATCCACACCAAGGACCGCAAAATGCGCTACGACCTGGTGAACCGCTATTTCCTGGAGATCTGGGATCTGCAGCGCACGGATGTCGTCGGCAAGACCCAGGAAGAGGTGTTCCAGGACGATCTCGAGCCTGCCTACGGACAACAGGCCACCGATCGCGACTATTGGGTGTTGGAACAGCGCAAGCCCACAGGCTATTACGAAGTCAGCTACCCCAGAGCCGACGGTCGCACCATGACCCTGTGGGCCCAGAAAATCCCGCTACTGGACGAGAATGGCGATGTCGACCGTATCCTTTCCGTCGGCATCGACATCTCAGACCTGAAATCTGCCCAAGCACAGATCGAGAAACAACAAGAGACCTTGCACCAGTCCGAAAAACTGACAGCTCTGGGCTCTCTGCTGGCCGGCGTGGCGCACGAACTGAACAACCCCCTGTCCGTGGTCGTTGGCCAGACCGCGCTGCTGGAAGAGCAGGTCAACGACTCGGCAATCGCGGCCAGCGTGGCCAAGGTGCGCGCGGCGGCGGAACGGTGCGGGCGCATCGTCAAGACCTTCCTGGCCATGGCCCGTCAGCGCACGCCGGTGCGCCAGAAGGTTCAGCTCAACCAAACGATCGAAGATGCCCTGCAGCTGCTTGCCTATGGTTTGCGATCCGGCGGCGTCGAGATCGAACGCGACCTGGCCGAAGACCTGCCGCCAGTGTCGGGCGATCCGGATGAGCTGACGCAGGTTTTTACCAACCTGTTGGTCAATGCAGAACAAGCTCTTTCCGGCAACGAGACCGAACGACGGATCACCGTACGTACGCGCAGCACAGGCGGGCATAGTGTCGTCGCGGACATCATCGACACCGGGCCGGGAATTCCCGACGATGTCCGCGACCGCATCTTCGAACCGTTCTTCACCACCAAACCAACAGGCGTCGGCACAGGGATCGGTCTGTCGGTATGCCACGGTATCGTGTTGGCGCATGGCGGCACGATCGACGTGATGAGTCGCCCCGAGGGGACGACCTTCTGCCTCCAGCTGCCGATCGACACCTCGCCCGCCGACGAAGAAGCGCCGGCCGACGAGCCTGCCGTAAAGCCTGATGCACGGCGCATCCTGGTGGTCGACGACGAAGAAGATGTCGCCGACCTGATGGCGGAAATTCTGGAAAGTGTGGGCCATGATATCGAGGTCGCGCATGGCGGCCTGGCCGGCTTGAAGGCTCTGGGCGAGCGTGACTTCGACCTGATCATCTCTGACTTGCGGATGCCGGACCTCGACGGCCGTGCGCTTTGGGAGCGGGCAGAAACATTGAAACCGGGGCTATCGCGCCGCTTCCTGTTCCTGACCGGCGACATCCTGAGCCCTATGGCACGCACATTCCTGGTCGAAGGCGCACGTCCCTATCTGGAGAAGCCGATCATGCCCGACGATTTGCGTCTTGCCGTGGCGGAAACATTGGCAACACTGATGGACGAGTCGTAGCATCACCCTCCGCGGGAAAGCTCCCGACGCGCTCGAGTTTCACGGCTGTATTCTTGACCCCGCCTCAAGCTGATGATTGGGTGTCGAACGGGAGATTTTCAACTCGCCTTCTCCCATTTCCTCCGCCACGTCCGCAAAAAGCGGCGTGCTGAGATAACGCTCGCCCGTATCGGGTAACATGCAGAGAACCGTCGCGCCATCCGGCGCTCCGGCGCAGCATTTGAGCGCCCCGGCGAACGTCGCGCCCGATGTGATCCCGACGAATATACCTTCCTTGGTCGCAAGATCGCGGCTGCATCTCAAGGCTTCCGCTTCCGCAATGGTGACGACCTGATGGATGATATCCATATCCGCCGTGTCACCGGTCAGTTTGGACATGAAATTCGGTCCCCAGCCCTGCATCGGATGCGGGTTATAGGCTGGGTGTGTTCCGACCGGCATGCCATCGGTATCCTTTTCCTGCGGCAGACCGCTCGACAGGACGGGGGCTTCCTCCGCTTCGCAGACGACGATCTTGGTGTCGGGACGTTCCTTGGCCAGGACCCGAGCAACCCCCTTGAGCGTGCCGCCCGTCCCATAGCCCGTCACCCAGTAATCGAGCGCCTCGTCCTTGAAGTCACGTAAGATTTCCTGGGCGGTCGTGGCCGAATGGAAATCGGGATTGGCTTCGTTCTCGAATTGCCGCGTCATGAACCAGCCATGTTTTTCGGAAAGTTCGGCAGCCTTGTTGATCATGCCCGTGCTGCGCTCCGCGGCTGGAGTCAGCACCACCCTCGCCCCCAGGAACCGCATCAACTTACGGCGCTCAATACTGAAACTCTCCGTCATTGTAATCACCAGCGGATAGCCCTTCTGGGCACATACCATGGCGAGGCCGATGCCCGTATTGCCGCTCGTCGACTCCACCACGGTTTGGCCCGGTTTGAGCGTGCCGGATCGTTCCGCATCCTCGATAACGCCCAGCGCAAGCCGGTCTTTTATCGAGCCGAGCGGATTGAACGCCTCGACTTTTATGTAAAGATTCACGTGCGCCGGGGCGATGTTGTTGATGCGCACAACCGGCGTGTTGCCGATGGTCTCGAGAATGCTCTCAAATTTTTGCCGCATGGTATTTCCGCTTATACCAAGGAGCGTTGATAGTGACCAATAGAGATTGCGAGTGCGGTTCGTCGGGTAGGAGGGACGGCGCAGGCGATGTGGGGCATCGTCAAGCCGTTCCGACGCCCTCCGACGGACCGCACTCGCGACCCGAAGGGCGGGTTATCCAGGCTTTCGGACAGCGTCGCGCACGGCTTCCGATGCACCGCATCGCCGCGCCGCACGCTCCTTGCCGAAAACCTGGATAACCCGTCTCTATGAGTCACTATCAACGCTCCTTGGTATTATGGTTTGGGACGCCTGCCTTTCACCATGGCACGACCAAGATCACGATCAAAGCGGGCGCGATACAACGGCGGTGTTGACGGTTTGGTAGCCTCGGTGTTGACGCTATAGTAGCCTCGGCAAGGTCAGGAGCCTCTATACGCAGAACACGAGTCGACGACAGATGATCGACGATCCTGTTATTTTGAACGACTGGTATACGGTCGGTCGCTCGAGCGACCTGAAAGAAGGCGGCATCCTGGCGGCCCGTCTGTTCGATGAAAACCTCGTCCTCTGGCGGTTGGACGGCGAGGTCATCGTCTGGCGGGACCGCTGCGCCCATCGCGGCACGCGGCTCTCGCTTGGCCAGATCAAGGACGGCCAGCTCGCCTGTCCCTATCACGGCTGGCGATATGATAAAGGCGGCGTTTGCACGCACATTCCCGCCCAGCCCAATACCCAGCCTCCCGCGAAGGCCCGCGCGACGGCCTATCGCGCGACGGAAGCGTACGGTTTCATCTGGGCGTCGTTGGGCGAGCCAACGCGGGACGTTCCTCCTTTCCCAGAGTACGGCAACGACAAGTTCAGAAACGTCATCGCCGGGCCCTACGAATTTCACGGCAGCCCCTACCGGACCATCGAAAACTTCATCGACATTCCGCATTTTCCCTTTGTCCATCCGATGATTAATGGCGATCCCGACCGGCCCGACGAATTCGTCGATTACGATGTGATCACGGATGAGGACGGCCTTCACACCAGTCCGGTGGAAGTGTTCCAGCCCTTCGCCGACCATCGGGGCATCCCGGCAATGGCCAAATACAGCTATCGGGTTCTGCGGCCGTTCTCCGCTTATTTTTCCAAGGATACCGGCGAAGGCAATCTCTTCTGCATGTTGATTACCCTGACCCCGCTGGCGCCGGACGATTGCATCGTATGGCTCCATGTCGCGATCAATTTTGGCGAAGAGCTCACCGACGCCCAAATCATCGATCGCCAGGACGCGGTCTTCGCCCAGGACAAATGGATTGTCGAATCCCAAAGTCCCCCGGAAATCTCGCTGGACCTCAATACCGATCTCCATATCCGGGCCGACAAGTTCGGCGTCGCCTATCGGCGCTGGCTGAAATCGCTAAACGTCGATTGGGGCGTCACCCAGTAACTCAGCGTGGGACCGCGGGGGCCAATCGTCGCCATGTTGCATGGTTTGCAACAAATTATTGCGCATTCCGAATCTGTTAAACCCCTGGGAAAACTGCGAACTCAGTGCTCTTCAGCGGCGAGCCAGTGAAGCGGCGCGCCTTAGCGGGAGAGAACTGATGAAGATAGGAGAAACATTGTAACCGTCCGGCCTGACCGCTCTGCCGCCACGAGTAGGTGAGGTTTGGTGTCCACTTAGATTAGGGGGACACGGCCGGGGAAGCGGGACAAGTGTAAGCGCTGGGGTGAAGATGAGAAGCGCATAATCTGCGCACAGGCGCGATTTACGGGCGTTTCGGTTTCACAGGTTGCGCGGCGTTACGATGTGAACGCCAATCAATCCGACAACGGGAAACGATGACAAAAAATTTGAGTCCAGAAATATTCCAGAAACCTTCAATGTCGTAAAGCGGCGTAAAATCGATTTTGAAATTCGGAACAGCTTTGACTGATCGGAGATGAACATTGGACGCGGACACGCAAAATCGCGCTAACGACAATCCAGCGATCTATATCGCACGGGAGAACGCGGGCGCGACGAACGTTTACGAAACAGCACCGTTAGCCCGCACCATTCGGACGTGGGCCGCCACTCTGGCCCTGTGTGCGCCGCTGATGCTGGCCGCACAGCAGGCGCAATCCACACCCATCGTGCCGTTTCCGGATACCGGCGATTTGTTCGTGACAACGCAGAACGGGATTGTCCGGGTCGACGAGACTACCGGCGCGCTCTCGTTCTTCGTGACCGACAGTCAAATTCAAACCGCCACGGCCGCCGATCCCGGGGCCTCGGGAGGCGGCAGTTACGGTCAAACCAACCTTGCCTTCGACTCGGCCGGAAACCTCTACTTCACCGACGACGGCGCCGATTCCGTGCTCCGGCGGACAGCCGGTGGCGCGCTCTCCGTGCTGGCCAGTCAAACGGCCCTGGAAGCCGCGGTCGGGGGAGGCGGGAATGTCGACACGGCCGGTGTCGCCTTCGGCAATGACGGTTTCCTATACGTGCTGAACGACGAAGCCAGTACGGGCCGCAGCATCGTCCGGGTCGACCCAGACAGCGGCGCGGCCAGCCTTTTCGTCAGCGAAGCCACGCTAAACGCCGCCGCGAATGCGGCGGCCGTCTCGGGGAGTGGCAGTTTCAACTTCGATGGCGGTGTCGTCGGCTCCCTTGACGGCAAGATCTATGTCACCAACGAAGGCGGCAATCCGCGCGGTGTTTTCGAAGTCGATCTCGGGACCGGCGTTGTCACGGAACTCGCCAGCGGCGACGCGGATTTACTCACCAACCAGCCCGCCTACATCACCCGCGGCCCCAATGGCGATCTGTTCGTCGGCCACAACGGTGGCGGCAACATCCTGCGGATCACACCGGGGGGCGATGTCAGCGAATTTCTGAGCGAGGCCCAATTGATAGTCGCCAACGGTGGCGTCGTTACCAGTGAGGACGGTGGAATCGCCTTCGACGATGCGGGAAATTTTTATCTTCTGGATGATTCTTCGGACAATATCCTGAAATTCGTCGTGGACGATGCGCTGACCGACCCGGAAGTGACTCTCCCCGGCTCGATCTTCGTCGCCGCGGCCGACTTTCAGGCCTTCGACGACAACTTTAACGGACTGGTGGTCGGTATCGCCTTCGCGCCGGTGGCGCAATCCACCGCCGTGCCGGAGCCGGCGAATCTGGCGTTGTTCGGCATCGGGCTTCTCGGCCTCGGCTGGGTGCGGCAGCGGAAACGCAAGACCGCTTAGCCGGAGGGACGCCGGACGAATACTTCCATGGTGTCAGCCCCCACGGGAAGGCTCTCAACGCGCTTGAATAAAGCCGCCTTGTCGGGATGGGTAACACCATATCCGGCAATCGCGCCGATGCCGTCCCCTCCCATCACCCCGGCGGACCGGAACCACACGAGGCGGTCGATCAGATCGTTGCGCATAAGTTCGGCCGCGAGCCCGCCACCGCCTTCGACGAGAAGTCGGGTCAAGCCCCGCTGGCCCAGCGCATCAAGCGTCGCCGGCACGTCGGGCCGCCCCGCGGAGTCGGGATCGACTTGAATGACATCGACCCCGCAGTCCGTGAACCGGTCCGGGTTCGGCGCATCGCCCACCGTCACGATCCAGGTCGGGACCTCGCGCGCGGTTTCGACCAATACCGAGTCGAGCGGAAGCCGCAGCTTCGAATCCATGACGATCCGCACCGGAGACCTGTCTTCCAACCCGGCAAGCCGGCAGGTCAGCGACGGCGCATCGGCAAGTGCGGTTCCGACGCCGATCATGATCGCGTCATGCGTTGCGCGCAGCAGATGCCCCCGCTGCCGCGCCTCCGGTCCCGTGATCCATTGGCTCGCCCCGCCGGACGCGGCGATTTTGCCGTCGAGCGTTGTTGCGGTCTTGAGGGTCACCAGCGGGCGTCCGGACTGAACACGAGAGAGGAAGCCCGCATTGACCCATGCGGCCTCGTTGCCAAGCACATCGGTTACGACCTCAATGCCGCCCTCGCGCAACCGGTCATGCCCCCCGCCCGCCGTTCGCGCATCCGGATCTTTCAGCGCAGTAGCGACCCGCGCCAGACCGGCATCAAGCAAGGCCGATGTACAAGGCGGCGTCTCGCCAAAGTGATTGCAGGGTTCGAGAGTAACGTAAGCGCAAGCGCCCTTGGCGGCAGCGCCGGCTCTGCGCAACGCTTCGGTTTCGGCATGGGGACGGCCCCCCGGCTGAGTCCAGCCGCGGCCGACAACCCGATCGTCTTTTACGATGACACAGCCAACCGACGGATTCGGCCAGACAACGCCGAGACCGCGCCGCGCCAATGCCAGCGCCGCGCGCATGTGGATTTCATCCGTCTGTTTAGTCGTCCTCGGCACCGAGTTCGCCGGTGATAAAGTCTTCGAAATCCTTCGTCTCCCGGAAATTCCGGTAGACGGAGGCGAAGCGGATATAGGCGACCTTATCCAAGGTCAGCAGTGCTTCCATCACGAGTTCGCCGATATTGTCGACGGTGATCTCGATCTCGCCGGAGCTTTCCAGGCGGCGCACAATGCCGTTGACGACGCGGTCCACCCGGTCTTCCTCGACGGGCCGCTTGCGCAATGCAATCCGCATCGAGCGCAGGAGCTTCTCCCGGTCGAAGGGTTCTCGCTGACCGCCTTTCTTCAGGACGGTAAGTTCGCGCAGCTGAACCCGCTCGAACGTCGTGAAGCGGGCGCCGCAATTCGGACAATACCGCCGCCGCCGTATCGCGGAGTTGTCCTCCGTCGGCCGCGAATCCTTAACTTGCGTATCGTTGTGAGCACAGAAGGGACAACGCATGACTTCAGACCTCCCCGGTCACTCGTATAAATCCGAATAGATAGGAAAACGCCGGCACAGCGCACCGACGCGCGAATGCACTGCGGTTTCGACCGCAGCATTATTATCGCGGTTTGCCGCCAGCCCTTGAAGGACTTCGACAATCATTTCGCCAACCTTGCGAAACTCGGCAACGCCGAAACCGCGTGTCGTCGCCGCCGGGCTGCCAAGCCGTATGCCGGACGTCACCGTCGGCTTTTCGGGATCGAACGGCACACCGTTCTTGTTGCAGGTCATGCCGGCCCGCTCGAGACTCGATTCCGAAATGTCGCCGGTCAATCCCAGCGGCCGCAAATCGACGAGGACCACATGTGTATCCGTACCGCCGGACACGATATCCAGCCCCCCTTCGATCAATGTGTCCGCGAGAACGCGCGCATTTTCCGCCACGGCTTTCGCATAATCCTTAAACGACGGATCCAACGCTTCTCTGAAAGCGACCGCCTTCGCGGCGATTATATGCATCAGCGGCCCACCCTGCAGACCGGGAAAGACCGCGCTGTCGATCTTCTTCGCGATCGCCTCGTCGTCCGTCATGATCATGCCGCCGCGCGGCCCGCGCAACGTCTTGTGGGTCGTCGTGGTCACGACATGAGCGTGGCCGAAGGGGGTCGGATGCGCACCGCCGGCGACAAGCCCGGCGAAATGCGCCATGTCGACCATGAAATACGCGTCGACCGAATCCGCAATCTCGCGGAACCGGGTAAAATCTATCTCGCGTGGATAAGCGGACCCGCCGGCGATGATGAGCTTGGGACGATGTTCCTTGGCCAAGGAAGCAACCTCGTCGAAATCGACCAGTGCATCGTCCGGACGGACGCCGTACTGCACCGCATCGAACCATTTCCCGGAAATATTCGGCCGCGCGCCGTGCGTGAGGTGGCCACCGGCGGCAAGGGACATCCCCATGATCGTCTCGCCCGGCTTGACCAAGGCGAGGAAAACAGCCTCGTTCGCCTGCGCGCCGGCATGGGGTTGCACGTTAACAAAACTGCAGCCGAACAAGGCCTTCGCCCGCTCGATCGCTAACCGCTCGGTATCGTCGACATGCTCGCAACCGCCATAGTAGCGGCGGCCGGGATATCCCTCGGCGTATTTATTGGTGAGCACCGAGCCAGCGGCCTGAAGCACCGCCTTGCTGACGATATTCTCCGATGCGATGAGCTCTATCTGATCCTGTTGCCGCCGGCATTCCGCCACGAGCGTCGCCTGCAGTTCCGGGTCAGCCTGAGTGAGGTCCTCGTCGAAAAACTTGTCCGGTGCGGATCCCGGCTTTTCGGAAGCGTTATGCAGCACGGTCTACCAATATTCCTTTTCATCGGGGACGGACGTGCCGCCCCTCAGGACATTTTCGCAACCCGCCTTGCATGGCGCGGGTTCGTATCCCCTTCGAATTCGGTTTGTAGGAAAACCCGCACACAGTCCTGCGCAACTTCCGGGCCCATCGTCCGCGCGCCGAGCGCCAGCACGTTCGCGTCGTTGTGCTGCCGCGCCAATCGCGCATCGGTCGTATCATGGCAGGTCGCGGCGCGAACGTTGCGGTGCCGGTTCGCCGCCATCGCGATACCGATCCCGGTGCCGCAGACGAGAATACCGCGCGCGACGCGCCCTTCGGCCATCGCCCCGGCCAGCGCGTCGGCGAAGTCCGGATAGTCGACAGAGTCCAGACCATCGGTGCCTAGATCGACCGCTTCGAATCCCATCTCGGACAGCAAGACTTTGAGCGTCGACTTCAAGTCATAGCCCGCATGATCCGAGGCGATACCGACGGCCCCTGCTGCGCTTTGAATGGCTGTCATGTCGCAAATTCCCGCGCCGTCCTGACGGCGCACTCCACCCGCTTCCTCAATGTCATGAGTTACCATATGTCGCATGTGGGCGCCAGCGTTCCCACAAGCTGTGCTCTATCTTTAGCCGGAAACCGGCAAAAAGTCGGACAGACAACAGTATTCACAGGAAGAGTTGATGTTCTCGTCCCGTCATTGAATCAACAATCACGCCCCGGCCGCACACACCACACTATATTGATAATAAATAAGTTAATTTTACCATATATAGTATAAAATAGATTTAAAGTACAAATCTATTAACTACTTAAATGTTTTCAAATGAAATGAATATTAACGCTATATTCGGCTTTAATTGACATTGACTGTACAGTGTGCATATTCAAAAGAGTGAACAGAGTTTGATTAACGGGTGGACTCTATGACCGACAAGTCAGGACTTGAAAAGTCCAACAATAATATCTCGCAGGGCGACATGCTCCGCATGACGACAGAAGTCGTTTCGGCATATGTTGGCAACAATTCTTTGCCGCTGGCGAAGATTCCGGATGTCATCAGTTCCGTTTTCGGAACACTGCGGACTCTGGATACCAGCTATCCCAACGGCGGCGAACGGCCAAAGCCTGCGGTTCCCATCCGCAAGTCGATCACGCCGGATTTCATCGTCTGCCTCGAAGATGGCAAGAAGCTGAAAATGCTGAAGCGCCATCTCCGGACCAACTACAGCATGACGCCGGAGGAATACCGCGCGAAATGGGGCCTCAACTCGGATTATCCGATGGTCGCGCCGAACTATTCCGCGCAACGGTCCAGTTTCGCCAAGCGCATCGGACTTGGCCGCGGCCGTTCCGGCCCGCCGGCCAGCTGATAATACGGCGTCCGCGCGGAGACGCGCGGACACACAACCCTTTCACGTTGAAGTGACAGCGCCTGCCATTCGCGCATGCTAAGAAACTCGTCTTGGCACAAGCAGGGAAAGGGCGTCATGTCGCACGACAGACAGGGATTGACCCGGCGTCGGCTCCTACAGGTATCCTTGAGCGCAAGCGCGCTGACCGCCAGTCTGAAACCGGCCGCGTCGGCCTGGTTTCCGCCGACACCGATGCAGCCCGCCGGGCCGTTCTATGCCCCCTTCAAACCGCTGTCTATCGACAATGATCTGCTGTTTCTGCCGGGTCGGACCCAGCGGGCCGACGGTGAGATGATCCATATCTCCGGCCGGGTGCGCGATCAGTCCGGCAAAGCCATCAAGGGTGCGCGGGTCGAGATCTGGCAGGCCAACCAGTACGGCCGCTACAACCATCCGCGGCACGAAAACTCCAACCTGAAACTCGACCCGAACTTCCAGGGCTTTGGCCACGACGCAACCGACGAGGCCGGCGCCTACCGGTTCCGCACGATCAAGCCCGGCCCCTACCCCGACTCGCCGAACTGGCTGCGTCCGCCGCATATCCATTTCGCGGTTTTCCCACCGGGCGGGCCGTCCTGGACGACGCAACTCTATTTCGCCGGCGAACCGCTGAACGACAGCGACTTTCTGCTGCAGGGCCTGCCGACGGACGCAGACCGCAACCGGGTAACGGTCGCGCTGAAACCGCCAACGGCGGCACTCGAAGCGGAATCGCGCCTCGGCGTATTCGACATCACGCTCGGCATTCCCGGCGTCCGACGGGAAAAGATTTAGCTCCCGCCGCGCGGCGGGCTACTATCGGTAATCAACGGTAGGAGCATAGCGTGAGCGAGACAGTAAGCCGGATCGATGCCGCAACCCTGAAAGCATGGCTACATGACGGCGACGAGTTGGCCCTGCTCGACGCCCGCGAGGAAGTGCCTTTCGACGCGCGCCACCTGTTGATGACGTCCTGCGTGCCGCTCAGCCGGCTGGAAGTCCTGGTCGACGCGCTCGTCCCGCGCCGGTCCGCCCGCGTGGTGTGGTGCGACGATGGCGACAGGCTCGCGGAAAAGGCGGCCGCGCGGATGGCGGCCCTCGGCTATACCGACGTTTCCCTACTCGACGGCGGCGTCGCGGCGTGGGAAGCGGCCGGCTATCCTATCTATAGCGGCATCCATGTGCCCAGCAAGGCCTTCGCCGAGGTCGTCGAGCACGAAGCCGGCACGCCATGGATTTCCGCAGAAGAATTGCAGGCCATGATCGACCGAGGCGACGATATCGCCATCTATGACAGCCGGTCCTACGAGGAGTATCACGAAAACAGCATCCCCGGCGCGGTCAGCGTGCCCGGCGCGGAGCTGGTCTACCGCTTCGCCGACCTGACGCCGTCGCCGGAGACGACCGTCATCGTCAATTGCGGCGGCCGCACACGCAGCATTATCGGCGCGCAGGCGCTGATCAACGCCGGCGTTCCCAACAAGATCGTGTCCCTCAAGAACGGCACCCAGGCATGGCACCTGTCGGGGTTCGATGTCGTGCGAGGCGCCACGCGGCGCCCGCCGGAGGTATCTCCGGACGGGCTGGCCAAGGCGCTCGACGCCACCGCCCGCATTGCGGACCGCTTTACCATTCGGTCCATCCGCGACGCGACATTGGACGTCTGGCGCGCGGAAGCCGACCGCCGCAGCCTCTACATCCTCGACGTGCGCACACCGGAAGAATACGAGGCCGGACATCTGCCCGACGCGCGGCTCGCGCCCGGCGGACAGCTGGTGCAGGAAACCGACGTCTATCTGGGTGCCTGGGACGGGAGGGTCGTTCTTGTCGACGACAACGGCGTGCGTGCCACAATCACGGCATCCTGGCTGCGGCAGATGGGATGGATCGACTTGGCAATCCACACCATCGATCCGACACGCAACGACCTCACTTCCGGGTCATACGAGCCCCGTATCCTCGGATTGGACGCTGCCTCCGCACCGACGATCGATGTCGACGCGCTGCAAGACACAACCGACACGATCGTCGATTTGGCGACCAGCCGGCAATACCGCGAGGGCCATATACCCGGCGCGCAGTTCGCCATCCGCTCCCGCCTTACGAGCGATGTGTCTGCGGAGGCCTTGATCCTGACGTCGCCGGACGGACGGCTTGCCCGCCTCGCTGCAAGCGAAATTGGCGGCGGCGCTCGCGCGCTCGCCGGCGGCACGCAGGCCTGGATCGACAAGGGGCTGGCGCTGGAACGCGGCGCCACCGATATGGCGAGCGCACCCGACGATATACGCCTCAAGGCCCGCGAACAGAGCGGCGCGGTCGAAGACGCGATGCGCGCCTATCTCGCCTGGGAAATCGATTTGGTAAACCAGATGGCGGCCGACGACGACCATCGTTTCCAGGTCGCGACATCCTGAGATAGCGCTAAACCAGACGGCCGCGCTCGCCCTTCTCCGCGGCTTTACGCATCACATTTTCAAGCTTCCGCATCGCGATACGCCGCAAGGCGACTTCGCCGCGCTTCGGGTCGCCGACGATCGACACTTCCGTTCCGGTTCGGGTATCGATGGCAGAAACCTTCACGTAACTGCCGATCGAGATAAGCTCGATTATGACTCCGTGCTCGTGACGTCGCGACATGTTCAAGGCCAAAGGGTTGGAAACGATAGTTTGTGGGCACCAATCCCATAAATACAACGATTCGGTTCTGCGTCGAACGCATTGTTCGGCGGCAATCGAAACTTCGGCGGTCGACTCCCGGGTATCGTCTGGATACAAGAAGCGCCTCAAATTCAGTGTGAAAGCAAACAGATGGACTACAAGCTTATCGTAAGCGTCCGGCCTGACCGCTCTGCCGTGCAGAAGAAGTGAGGTTTAGTGTCCACTTGTTTAGGTGGACACTAACGGGGATCAGGATGTGGCGAAGCGGGGCAAGCGTCGGCGCTGGAGTGCAGACGAGAAGCGGATGATTTGCGCACAGACGCGGTTTGCGGGCGTTTCGGTTTCACAGGTTGCACGGCGCTACAATGTGAACGCCAATCAGGTTTTCAACTGGCTGAAAGATCCCCGGTTTGCGGGAAGTGACACGGTCGATGACGCCGCCTGTTTCCTGCCGGTTGAGATTGCGCGTCACGTCGAGCACGAAGCCGAGCGCCCTGTTGGTGACGAAGGCAAGATCGAGGTCACGCTTGCCGGAGGTCATCGCTTGAGCATTAGCGGCCCTTACGATCCCGAAGCGCTCGTACGTCTGCTCCGGTGCTTGTCGGGATGATCCCGGTTCCCACGAACACGAAGGTTTGGCTTGCGGCCGGCGTGACGGACATGCGTAAGGGGTTCAATGGGCTGTCAGCGCAAACAGAGAAGGTTCTAAAGGCGGCGCCGTATTGCGGTCATCTGTTCGTCTTCCGGGGTCGCCGTGGCGATCTGATCAAGGTGATCTGGTGGGACGGGCAAGGGGCATGTCTGTTCTCGAAGCGTCTGGAGAAGGGACGGTTTGTCTGGCCGTCTGCGAAAGCGGGCAAGGTTGCGCTGACCCCGGCTCAATTGGCGATGCTGCTGGAAGGGATTGATTGGCGCATACCACAACGAACGTGGCGTCCCCTGACGGCTGGGTAAAGTCGTTTCACAGCAAAGGGTTGTCAATTTCCGGGGATTCCCATGCGGGGTGGCGGCTGATAGATTGCCGGCATGCTCGACGACGCTGAGAACCTGCCGCATTAAAAGGTCTGGTGGCATCGCTGGCGTCGGAAGTGAAGTCACAGGCGGTGTTGATCGAGAAGCTCCAACACCAATTGGCCGGGATGCGCCAGCATCGCTTCGGGTCGCGCTCGGAGGCTCTGGATCAACTGGCGTTGACGCTGGAAGACGAAGAGATTGCGGCGTCCGCGCAGGAGCCCGCGTCAGACGATGCAAATGCAGATCAATCTGCAGCGCCAAAAGACAAGCCCAAACGTAAACCGCTGCCCGGTCATCTCCCACGCAACGAGACAACACTGTCGCCGGGCGATGCCTGTGGGGAATGCGGCGGTGCGCTCAAAACGCTTGGCGACGATGTCACCGAGGAACTGGAATATGTCCCCGGACGTTTTGTCGTGAACCGGATTGTTCGCCCGCGCATGGCCTGCACCTGCTGTGAGACGTTCCATCAGGCAGCCCTGCCGTCGCGGCCGATTGAGCACGGGCGGCCCGGTCCTGGCCTACTGGCCCATGTGCTGGTCAACAAGTACGCCGATCATTCGCCTTTGTACCGGCAAAGTCAGATATTCCAGCGCGAGGGGATCGATCTGGACCGCTCCACCCTGGCCGATTGGGTTGGCAAATCCACGGCTCTGTTGGAACCTTTGGCGGACGCCGTCGCGCGCCATGTTTTAAAGGGACAGGCCCTCTTCGCCGATGATACGCCGGTAAAAATGCTGACCCCAGGCTCCGGTAAAACCAGGACCGCGCGGCTTTGGGCCTATGTCCGCGATGAACGACCCTGGGCCGGAGAGGCGCATCCTGCCGCATGGTATCAGTTCTCGTCCGACAGGAAGGGCGTTCGCCCGCGCGAACATCTAGCGGACTTCACGGGCTTCATGCATGCCGATGGCTATGCGGGGTTCAATGACCTGTACCGCACGGGCAAGGTGACGGAAGTGGCCTGCATGGCCCATATCCGACGCAAGTTCGTCGATATCCACAAAGCTCAGGGATCGGCGATTGCCGAGGAAGCCATAAAACGTATCGCCACACTCTATGGCGTCGAGAAGGAGGTTCGGGGCCAATCGCCGGATCAACGGGTGAAGATCAGGCAGCGCCAATCAAAACCAATCTTCGACGACCTGGAATCATGGCTGCATGCCCAATTGACCCGGATATCCGGCAAATCACCCTTAGCCGGTGCTATTCGCTACGCCCTGACCCGCATGAAGAAGCTGCGACCATATCTAGATCACGGCTTTCTTGAACTCGACAACAATACCGCAGAGCGATCCATGCGGCCCATCGCCCTGGGGCGGAAGAATTATCTCTTCATGGGGTCCGAGGCCGGCGGCAAATCAGCCGCCATCGCCTATACGCTGATCGAGACAGCAAAACTCAATGGCGTCGATCCGCAGGCCTGGCTAACCGACACGCTAGCCTGTATCGCCGACCATAAAATCAATCGGATCGACGAACTGCTCCCCTGGCGTTACGCTCAAACCTGAGCGTAACAGTCCAACGTCATCATAGGCAGGGCTGCTTTACCGGACGCTCACCGTGAAAGAGATAATTTTTTTTATAAAGACATAATTAAAATCGATAATGATATGTTTGGATTTATCTATGATCGCAATCGACGAAATCCCCCGGCGGCGTCACTGAAGGCATTGGCCGCGTCCGGACGGCAATCCGCCGTGCCGGTCATCGACATCGGTGCATTGTCGCTAACTTTTCAAACAACGGACGGGCCGGTTCATGCGTTGTCCGATATCGACCTGAGCGTGATGCCCGGCGATTTCGTTCCGTGCATCGGACCGTTCGGTTGCAGCTTATCTTGGGAAACAAGGTCTACTCGAGTTGGTCACTACGCGGATGGCTGCTCTTCAAGCCGTTTGGCATCGCCTTCGATCAGCAGGTCGTCCCGCTCTACACGGACGACTTCGAAGCCTTTCGGACAAATACCTTCCCGGCACGGCAGGTCCCGACGCTGGTCGTTTCCGGTGGTGAGACGCCACTGGTCATCTGGGACAGCCTGTCGATTGCCGAATTTCTGCATGAACAGCATCCGGACGCCGGCATCTGGCCGAAAGACCCCGCGGCGCGTGCCGCGGCGCGCAGCCTTTGCGCGGAGATGCATTCGGGATTCCAGGCTCTGCGGTCGACGATGCCCATGAACCTGCGGCGGCGATACTCGACATTCCAGCCGAGCGAAGATGCCGCCGCCGATATCGAACGGGTCTATACCTTGTGGCGCTGGGCGCGCGACAACTGGGGCGATGGCGGCCCGTACTTGTTCGGCGAACAGTTTACGGCGGCGGACGCGTTCTTTGCGCCTGTCGCCGCGCGTTTCAGAACCTATGGGGTTGTGCCGGATGGTAAGCCTGCGGCTTACGTGGACACTCTCCTCTCCCATCCTTCGACCGTCGCATTCAACCGCGATTCGGAAAAGGAAGTTTGGGTCATGGATCACAACGAACTCGAGATCGACTGAAATCGCGCCCGACCCGGTTCGACCGTCTCCATGACCCAGCAGGTCAGGGAATGGCGGCTAGGAAGCTGGTCAGCAGACGAACCAAATCCGCCTGGCTATGCGTGTCTGTTTTCCGCATCAACGATTTAAGGTGGCTGCGCTCCGTAGAGATTTTGACATCGCGCGCCGCGGCCTGTTGGTGCAACGTCCGGCCGTGCAGCAGCGCAAAGGCGAGTTCGGTCTCGCGGTGCGTCAGCGAGAAAGCCTTTGCCATCGCGGATGCGCGGGGCCGCGCGGCCAATTCCGGATCGTAGATGAAGACCGCGGCAGCGGGCGCAACCGGATCATCATAGACGGCATGAACGCCGCTCAAGCGGTGTAGGGCCAGGACATAGGCCGGGAGACCGGAAGGCCGCCGCGTGACAACCAGATTATCGATCATTCGGCCGGCGTCCGGCTCGCGCCTGAACAGTTCGGTCAGGATGGCGGCCATATCTGCGTTGGCCACCACATCGGTGGCGTGCAGCCGGCCATCGCGCTGCATCAATCCATCGCCTTTCCTCAAAATCGCCGCGGCCGCGTCATTCGCAAACTGAACACCACCCCGGGCATCCAAGGTGACAATCGCCTGCGGCAGATGATCGACCAACGAAAGGAACCGCGTTTCCCGCGAACTCTGTGTCTTTAAATGCAGATGAAGATTAAGCCCCTGCGCCAAATGGGGCACGAGCCGCGTCATGACTGTGAGGTCGGCGGCGTCTGGATGTCCCTGGCGCCGGGAGCGATGGACATAGGCACCGCCCAGCATGCCGGGCTTGTTGATCAAGCTTCCCGATGAGAAATAGCGAAGATCGTCGGAACCAAGGAAGTCGGCATAAAACGCATCCCGGTCCATCTCCTGTTCGGAGATGAATTCATAATCGCAACCGACGCTGCCGGGAGACTGCGACGCGAGATACGGAATGCGCGGGCAGATTGGCGCATAATGGCTAAGGTAATCGTCGATCCCCAATGGCGGCAGCCTGTCGCCAGCGACAAAGAACAGCGGCGGGGCGCCAACGACCGAATGAACTTCCAGGGTGGTATCGACGCCACCGACGATGTCGGCCACCGCCGTCAGCACGCCGGGCCAGCGCTCGCCATCAAGCGCTGCGGCGTAAATTCCCTCAACGACATCAAGAACTTCATTCTCTCGCACCATCGGAAAATCGCCTTCTTCGCCTGGCGGCCCGAGTTCCTATGCCGGGCCGCAAGCCCCTCAAGGCATTGTGCCATATTTTCCCGCAGCCGGTAAATCGCCGGCGCAGATGCATTCCAGCACGAGCGACAGCGGCATTCCCGTTTCCGGGTGGCGCGGTTCCGAGCAGCTGGAAACGGAGAGCCCGGCATCGGCAACGACCGTCAACCAAGACGCGAAGGTTCGAAAATACCAAGGCATCGGCGCCCAGCCTGCCTCATCGAAGGCCGCGAAGCTCTCCTGCCGCCATCCGTCCGCATACGGCACGCCATCGCCGAGCGAAAGCGGGTGGACGGTTTGAATGATCACCGCGCCACCGGAGGCCATTAGGCGGCGCAATCCGGCCAACAGCGGGACCGGGTCTTCATCCAGCAGCGAGAAATTGCAGACCGTGACATCGAACGGTCCCGCGAGCCGTGCCGTTCCGGATGCGATTTCTTCGTAGGACAGCGCGAGATAGGTTCCGGCATCGTGCGCCGCCCGGGCGTGGCCAATGAGTGGCGCGCAACTATCGACGCCGACAATTTCGCAGCGGATGTCGTTCGCGAGGGCCCTTGCCAGCCAGCCCTCGCCACATCCGACATCCAGAACCCTTTTCGGCTTCAGTTTCGCCACGGCATCGAGGATGGCCCGATCGGTAGCCACCACGCGGCTGGCAATGGATTTGTTGCGCACCGCTCGCGTCCACCGGTCGGCGTTCGCCGTCCAGCTTTGGATCCCGTCCTCGGTAAATTTGTGCGTCACGGCCTACGCCGCAGCAGGCTTCTCGGCCAGAAACGGGCCCGCCACGAGCACATCGAGACCGCCTCGAATGAAGGCCCGCGCGGCGTCGGCGGGGCTGCAGACGATCGGCTCCTCATGCATGTTGAAGCTCGTATTGATGAGCGTCGGTATTGAGGTGAGCTTTTGATATTCCTGGACGATATCGTAGTAGCCCGGATTGACCTCGCGCTTGATCAGCTGCGGTCGCGCCGTCCCGTCGACATGCACGGCGGCCGGGCAATTCTGCTTCATCACCGGCTTGCAATCGGTCGTCACGGTCATGAATTGCGCGGCAAAATCGATGCCGTCGATATTCTCGTACATCGCGTGGCGCTCTTCCCACAGCGTGACCGGCGCGAAGGGCATGAATTCCGTTCGGCCGAGCCGATCGTTGAGCCACTGGTTAATCTGCGGCTCGCGCGCGTGATACATGACCGAACGGTTGCCAAGCGCGCGCGGTCCATACTCCATGCGGCCGTCGAACCGGGCCAGGACCTTGCCCTCATTGATACTTTTGGCGGCCTCGGCCGCCAGATTATCGGGCCGCGAGAACATCAGGCCCTCGTGCTTCAGCGCCGCCTCGATCTCGCTTTCCGAATAATCGGGACCAAGATAGGCGGTCGGAAACGCGCGGCAGACGTCACCGTCCCGCGCCGCATGCAATGCCACGCCCGTGCCGCAGCCGCCATCGCCCATGTTGGGATAGACGAAGAGCTTCTCGACGCCTTCCACTTCATAAATACGCTGGTTCATTTTGACGTTGGCGGTGACGCCGCCGGACAGCACCACATTGCTGCAGCCCGTCTTGCCGATCCAGTAGCGAACCAATTCCTGAGCGACGGCTTCCAGAACGTTCTGATAGGCGGCGGCGATATCGATCTTCGAGAAATTCGCGCTGAGATGGCGGCTGAAATAATAATTGAAACTCTCGCCAATTTCGTAATCGCCATTCTCCTGCCGGAAGCGTTTCAGCAGGAGCGGCGATAGACGATTGGGATCTCCATACGCCGCCAGCCCGACGATCTTGCCGGCATGACGATCGGCGTTGTAGCCGAGGCAGGTCGTCACATGTTCGTAAAACGAGCCCAGCGAATGGGGGTAACGGAGGCTGTGCAGCCGCTCCATCTTGCCGCCCTCGCCGACGGCGACCGCCCCCGCCAAACCGCTGCCATATCCGTCCAGGGATAGGATCAAAGCGCGGTCGAAACCGCTGCAGTAATAGGCATTCGCGGCGTGAGAGATATGATGTTCGAAGCGCCGCAGCGGCGCTTCGATGCCGGATTCCTTCAAACCACTTAGCAGGTCGTCCTGCCAAAACTTGTGGTCCTTCACCGCCTGGCGAATCCAGCTCTGTCCAAGATGCCGGTTGACCGCGCTGGAGACACCCGGCCAGGTGCCAAGCGCGCTGTATCCCAGCCTCTTCAGCCACCCCTTCTCGACCTTTTCATGCGGGCTGCTCAAACCCGGCACGCCGGGCACGCCGGTGCGATCCGATGCGGCAAGCGCGGCGTCCAATGCCTGCTTCCAATCCTTCGGCAGATTTTGTCGAAGCGACTCGTTGACATTGGCCGTCATCAGTTCCTCTTCGCGCCCGGCGTCAAGGAATGCATAGGCCGCAAGCTCGATATCTTCCGGCGACCAGCCGACATACCGCAGACCATCCGCGAGTGCCTTCGTAGGGAACCCGGCATGATGCTTCTTTCGGCTGTAGCGCTCTTCGCCCGCGGCGAAGAGAACCTTGCCGTCCTCGATCAACGACACCGTCGCGTCCTTATCCAGAGGCGAGATACCTAGTATTTTCATTATGATCCCGCTTCTTCCACAGACCGAATTTCAGCAAGCAGCCCTAGCGGCGTCGCGGATTGTCCATCGAGCTCTTCAAAAAAGAAAGAATAATAATTTTCAAGAGTACTCAAGAAATTCTTAAGGTCTTGTTTATCGCGCACATAAGGCGTGCAACCAACCGCTAAACTAGGACTATGATAAGTCAGAGTAAATACTTTCTCACCCCGCGCCAGAAGACTATAAGTTAGCCGTTTCATTTCGTTTAAGTTGAATCCTTCTGGCGACAGCCTAATTCTTTCCATCAGGCCCAACCGGGACAATACCCCACCTGCCCGGACCATTCGTCCCGCAGGGTTTTCCGAAACTCTACGCAACCCGGGCCCGAAAGCCCTTAATCCGCCGACGAAAGCGCCGGTTCCGGCGATACAAAGTAAGTCACGGTCCGCATCCAGCCACATCGGCGCGTTGGATACGGTCTCATGATTGGGTCCGCCATCGCCCGTCAGGTCGAAACCAGGGGTCGCGCTCATGTCAACGGCGAACCCAAGTTCGATCAGCGTTGCGGCCGTTCCCCAGCCGAAGCCGTAGCGACCGGCCTTATGGACTATAGGACGGTTGCCGGAACTATCCGCAATCCGGTCACAGAGGAACTGCAATTTTCGTTTTTCCAGGGTGGGAGGAAGATTCCCCTGGTAGGAATTCGCCGCGGTCACATCCTCCTCGAACGGCGGACAAACCCAGCCATGGAGATGAGCGCCAATTGTCGCGCGGCCCTCCTTCGCATAGCGGGATAGTTCCTCCATCGCGCGCGCATCGCTCGCGACGGGATAGTCCACGACATAGGTCGGCGCCAAACCAACCGCGTCACAGAGCGCTTGACCGCGCCCGACTTCGGACATTGCGTGTGTGTTCGTGGCACTGCGATCGAACGGAGCGGACCAGTCGAATGTTTCCTCCGTATCCACCACGATCAGCAATCGTGGCGGGCCCGGCAGCGGCAATGCCGCAAATTCTGCCGGGCGGGTCAGAGCGAAAGGGTCGTCCAATAAACTTGGGCATGCCCCCTTAGGCTCTTGAATTTGCATATTTTCTACGTTTTCGGGAAGCAATATGGACCATTAGAATATTACGTCAGATGAATTTGGCTGCAAAGAGAATTCGAAGACACCGTTCCCGTTAAGCCAATGCAATCGATATGCCGTTGTTACGCCGATTATGCTACGAGGGCGTCAAAATCAATATAGTGAAGCTGATCCGCAACTTCTCTCCTCAGACACGAAAATGCACGGCATCCCTGGCGACCGTCCTGCCAGTGCCGCGTTTAAAACAAGGCTAGCCTTCGCGGGCGAGCGCCATGAAGTTTTCATAGATCGTCCGGGCGCTGCGATTGAGCGCCGGCAGCGCCGACGCCATGTCCCGGGACAGCCTCGATAACGACCCCGTCCCCTTCACCGCTTCCAGAGACTCGGCATAGGCCGGCACACAGCCCCATTCCCCGGCCGTATCTCCGGTGACCTCGACGTGATACTGCAGGCCGTACGCCACACGGCCCAGCCTGATCGCCTGAACCGGGCAGGCATCGCTGCCGGCCAGCACGGCTGCGCCGGAGGGCGGTTCAAGAACGCCGGCGGAATGCCATTGCATGCATTGGCCGCGCCTTGGAAGCCCGGCAAATAACGGATCGCAAACGCCGTCATCGGTCAGTTCGATATCCATGATGCCGACTTCGGGTACCGGAATGAGCCCGACTTGACCGCCGAACGCATCGGCGAGCAGCTGATGACCAAGGCAAAAACCCAGGAAGGGACGGTCTGCCTCAACCCAATTCCGAATGGCCTGTTTTTCCGGCCGGAGCCAAGGGTGGACGGCATCTTCCCAAACATCCATGGGACCGCCCATCGCCATCAGGATATCGTATCCGTCGAAATCCGGTATCGCGGCGCCGTCGTCCAATTCGACCGCGTCCCAGTCGATACCGTCCTCGGCAAAGAAGTCGCGAAAGATCCCCGGGTGCTCGACAGCGATATGCTGTAGGACGAGAACCCTCACCGCTTTGCGGTGCTAGATCGGGCCGGCGCCGAAGCCCATGCCGCCGCTCCAGAACCGTTCCAGACGCAACAAGATTGTATTTGCGTGGTTCAGTTCTTCGACGGGCACGGTATCCGATCCGAGACGCTCCGAATGGCGGTCGAACATCGTATCGACGATGTTCCGCAACTCAAGCCCCTTGTCCGCCAGACGAACACGGATCGAACGACGGTCATGGGCGGAGCGTTCCTGGATCAAATAGCCGTTCTCGACCATTTTCCGGACGTTATAGGAAACATTCGAGCCGAGATAATAGCCTCGGTTGGTCAACTCTCCGACGGTGAGCTCATCTTCACCGATATTATAGAGAATAACCGCCTGAATGTTGTTGATATCCTGCATACCATGTCGATCGAGCTCGTTCTTAACGACTTCTAAAAACTGTCGGTGTAAACGTTCGATCAGATGGATCGATTGCAGGTAGTCTGTCTTCACGGCCATGTCGAAACACTCGGAATTGTTACGAATATCGGGAAATTTCGACTACATATTACATACTTTTCTATTTTTTGCAAGATTTTCTTCTAATTCCCCCGAATCATATTAACTATTGCGGAAAAATCGAGATTTTCGTCGTTTGAGTTACAGAAAAGAGCGAACATCGCGGCCGCCGCAGCGCCCATCGGGGTCGCCGTTCCCGCGTCCTGCGCCGCCCCCTGCGACAATCTCAGATCCTTCAGCATCATCGCCGCCGTGAATCCCGCTTCGTAGTCCCGGTTCGCGGGCGACGCCGGCGCCGGACCCGGTACGGGACAATAAGTGTTCAGCGCCCAGCAGGACGATGAAGAGGTCGAGCAGATGTCGTAGAGCTTCTGCTTATCGAGTCCCAGCTTCTCGGCCATCACGAAACCTTCGGAGACCGCGATCATGGTCGCGCCGAGGATCATGTTGTTGCAAATTTTCGCGACCTGCCCGTTTCCGCTGCCACCGGTATGGACGATGTTCTGCCCCATGATGTCGAGCAAGGGTTTGCCGCGGGCAAAGGCGCTATCCGGGCCGCCTACCATGAAGGTTAGCGTTCCCGCCTCCGCACCACCAGTGCCGCCGGAAACGGGCGCGTCGAGCATTTCGAACCCGCGCGCAGCGGCCATTTCCCCAACCGCGCGCGCGGACGCGACGTCGATTGTCGAGCAATCGATCAGGAGCGTGCCTTCATCGGCATTATCGAGGACCGTCTCGCCATACACCGCGCGCACATGCGGGCCCGCCGGCAGCATGGTAAGGACCGCATCAACGCCGCGGCACGCGGAGGCCGCGTCGTTGGTCGTCGACGCACCCGCCTCTGCCGCCCGCGCCATCGCTTCCGGCGAAAGATCGAACGCTTTGACCTCATGACCGGCTTTCACGAGATTGGCCAGCATCGGCCCGCCCATATTGCCCAATCCGATAAACCCTAGCTTCGACATCGTCTCTTCCTCCCTTATTCAAATTCTATTAAACGTCAGGTCGTCCGCGCCGAGCGGTGCGAAATAGCTCTCCACCATCGCATCGTCCACACCGGCTAGCGTGTCCGGCTGCCATTGCGGCGCGTTGTCCTTGTCGACAATCAGCGCCCGGACCCCCTCAAAGAAGTCATGCCCGGCCATAAAATGCTGGCTCATGCGATATTCCATGACCATGCAGTCGTCGAAACCCATCGCCGCACCGTTCCGAAGCTGCCGGCGCGCGACCTTTTGGCTGGTCGGCGATTTGCCGGCCATAATCTGCAAGGTCTTCTCCGCCCACGGGCCGCCTTCCCGCTCCAGCATGCTTTGTATTTCCTCCACCGTCCCCTGCGAAAAACAGCGGTCGATCGCCTCCTTGTGTTCCGAGAGCGGCGCAGGTCCGGTATCGCCGGAGAAACGGGATACAGCATCGTCGACGGATTCACCCTGGCGCAGTGCACTTATGAAATCGTCGTGGTAGTCGTCTTCGATATAGCTATCGACGATTCCAGAATACCGGCAATCAGCCGCACGGAGGCGCGCGCCCGTCAGCGCCAGATACATGCCGATAGCGCCTGGGCAACGCGGCAAAAAATAAGATCCGCCGACATCGGGAAAAAGCCCGATGCCTGTCTCCGGCATCGCGAACAAGGTGCGCGCCGATGCGATGCGTGTTCCCGCATGCACCGATAGCCCGACTCCGCCGCCCATCGCCACGCCATCGATCAGCGCGATGTAAGGCTTGGGATAGTGGAAGACCAAATGGTTGAGGCGGTATTCGGCGCGAAAGAAGTCCACGGTGAGCGTACCGCCGGTCTGCTTCGTATCATACATCGCGCGGATGTCGCCACCCGCGCAGAACGCCTTGTCGCCGGCACCCCGAATGACAACGGCACGCACCGTATCGTCCTTCGTCCACGCCGATAACTGCGCCATCAGCGCCTCCGCCATGCCCAAACTCAGCGCATTCATTGCCGCGGGGCGGTTCAGGGTGATCTCGGCAATGCCGTCCGCCACCGAGAAAAGGACATCGTTGCTCATTCCTGTAACAGCCGCCGCGCGATGATCACGCGCATGATCTCGTTGGTCCCTTCCAGGATCTGATGCACGCGCACGTCGCGCAGATAGCGTTCGATCGGGTACTCCTTGATATAGCCATACCCGCCATGCAGCTGCAGCGCATCGTTGCACACCTGAAAGCCGGTATCGGTCGCGAAGCGCTTGGCCATCGCACAATATTGCGTCGCCTCCGGATGTCCGGCATCGAGCGCACCTGCCGCCTTGCGCACCATGAGGCGCGCCGCCTCAAGCTCGGTCGCCATGTCGGCCAACTTGAACTGCAACGCCTGGAAATCGGCGATGGCGCGGCCGAATTGGCGGCGGGCCAGCATGTGCTCGCGGGCCGCCTCGAGGCAGGCACGCGCACCGCCAACCGAACAGGCCGCGACGTTCAACCGGCCGCCATCGAGCCCCTTCATCGCAATCTTGAAGCCGTCGCCCTCCGCGCCAATCCGGTTCGCGACCGGGACGCGGCACTCCTCAAAGATGACGGCGGCCGTCGGCTGGCTGTTCCAGCCAAGCTTGCTTTCCTTCTTGCCGAAACTCAGTCCGGGTGCGTCCTTCTCCACCACTATGCAGGAGATACCACCCGGCCCCTCGCCGCCCGTCCGCACCATGCAAACGTAGACATCGCTGGTGGATCCGCCGGAGATGAACGCCTTCGATCCGTTCAAAACATAATGGTCGCCGTCCTGCACCGCGCGTGTCTGCAGCGACGCGGCATCGGACCCGGATCCCGGTTCGGTCAGGCAATAGCTGGCGAAATGTTCCATCGTCATGAGTTTCGGCAACCACTTCGCGCGTTGCGCCTCACTCCCGAAACTGTCGATCATCCAGCACGCCATGTTGTGGATCGAGATATAGGCGGAGGTCGATACGCAGCCGCTCGACAGCTCTTCGAAGATAACCGTCGCATCGGTCCGCGACAGATCCGAACCACCATTCGCCTCGCCGACATAGATGCCGGCGAAACCAAGCGCCGCCGCCTTGCGCAGCGCCTCGACCGGAAAAATACACTCGTCGTCCCACTTGGCCGCGTGTGGCGCAAATTCGGCCACTGCGAAGTCGCGCGCGGTTTCTTGGAACGCCCGCTGCTCCTCGCCAAGTTCCAAATCCGCCAGCGTCATGTGTTAGCACCTCGTTTACCGGTTTGCCGCATATCTTTCTTCCCGCGTCAATTCGACCGCTACAGGGCCATTGTAACCGCAATAGACGGCCCGTAATATCGCCGACGGAGGACAATTACCATGATCGATTTCCCCGCCACAGGCTTTCCCACGAACCGGATGCGCCGCAACCGCAGCGAAGAGTCGGTTCGCCGGCTGGTTGCCGAAAACCGGTTGTCCGTCGACGATTTGATCTGGCCGCTCTTCATCGTCGATGGCGTCAACGTCAAGACGCCGGTCGACTCGATGCCGGGCGTATTCCGTTACTCAACCGACCTGGTTGCGGATGCGGTCTCCGAAGCGGCTGATCTCGGGATTCCCGCGTTCGCGCTGTTTCCCTATACGGACCCCGCGCGCAAGACGGAAGACGGCCGTGAGGCGGTCAACTCCGACAACCTCGTCTGCACCGCGACCCGCGCCGTCAAGGCGGCCCGTCCGGATGTCATGGTCGTCTGCGACGCGGCGCTCGACCCCTATACCTCGCACGGCCATGACGGGCTCATGAAGGGCGAGGAAATCCTCAACGACGAAACGCTTGAGGTTCTGGTCAAGCAATCCCTGGTTCAAGCGGAAGCGGGCTGCGACACCATTGCGCCTTCCGACATGATGGACGGCCGTGTCGGCGCGATCCGCCAGGCGCTCGACAAGAACGGCTTTCAACACACACGCATCATGGCCTATTCCGCGAAGTACGCGTCCGGCTTCTACGGCCCGTTCCGCGACGCCATTGGATCGAGCTCGGCGCTGCGCGGCGACAAGCGCACCTACCAGATGAACCCGGCGAACTCGGACGAAGCGCTGCGCGAAGTCGCGCTCGACCTGCAGGAAGGCGCCGACATGGTGATGGTCAAACCGGGCATGCCGTATCTCGACATCGTCCGCCGCGTAAAAGACAGCTTCGGCGTGCCGACGCTCGTCTACCAGGTCAGCGGCGAATATTCGATGATTAAGGGCGCGGTCGACCGGGGCTGGCTCGACGACAGGGTGATCCTGGAAACCTTGCTCGGCTTCAAGCGCGCCGGTGCGGACGGCGTGCTGACTTACTTCGCGCTGGAAGCGGCGCAAGCACTCAACACTTAGTGCGCGGCGAAGAAATCAGCCGCACAACGGTCGTGCCAGGACACGTCGTGCCCCGCATCGTGAAATCCGACATGCCCGCCCGTTCGCGGCAGCAAGGGCGTTAGGCACGAATTACGCGACCAATCATGGGCGAGATAGGGTCCTGCCGGTATCCACGGATCGTTCTGCGCATGGACAACCAGAGTCGGCACCCGTACCGCATCGAGAAAGCGGCCCGCCGCGCACTCCGTATAATAATGCATAGCGCCGTCGAAACCGTGCCGCGGCGCCAGGAAGCGATCGTCGAACTCGAAAACGGTACGCGCCTGTTGCATCGCCGTGCGCTCCGCCGGCTTGAGATCCGATCCGCCGCAATCGGCCTTCATGCGGATGAGCAGCCAGCGATGATACAGCGCGTTGCGCCGTCGCATGACGGATCGCGACGAGGCGGCAAGATCAATCGGCGCCGAGATCGATGCCGCCGCCCGGATCGGGAATTCCGAGCCGCGCTCGGCGAGGAACTTGATCATCACGTTCGCGCCGAGAGACACGGCGGAGATAAAGATACCGTTCGCGGTCAGTTCCGGCGCAGTTTCGACCAGCGATGTCAGCGCGTCAGCCAGGTCACGGCTACATCCGGCATGATAGTCGCCGCGGCAGGTCGCGCGCGACGGTCCAGCACCACGCAGATTCAGACGCAGAACCGGATGGCCCAAGCCGTGATGATGAAGCGCCGCGCGGACCATATTCATTGAGGTCTCGCATCCGGTCAGCCCATGCAGCAGTATGACCAACGGCTTAGTGCCGGGAGATGGGGGAAAGCAGTGCGGCCAACCGGTCACTGCTGCCGTCCTTCATTTCGAGATGGAGTCGCTCCCCCACCAGATGCGGCCGGCCGCCGCTGCGTGCGGTAAAGAAGTTCCGCAAGGTCTGCAGGTCCGGGCCCCACCAAGGCGCGCGAGGATGGAACGGTGGAAATTCAAGTTGCAAGCCAGTCATCGATAATCGCGATTTGATCCTCTGCCATCAGTGCCGGCGCGTGGCCGCATCCCTTGATTTCAACGACCGCTGCCTTCGGACCGCGCGCGGCCATTTCCGCCGCGGTCTCCGCCGACAGTAAGTCGGAACTCTCGCCACGCAAAACAAGCACGGGACAGCGTATCGCGTCCCATATCTGCCACAGGTCAATATCCGCCAACCCATCGGCGTTATTGAAGGGCACGGCTATCCCGGGATCGTAGGCAAGCATGAGCTGCCCTTCTTACGCACGGCCGCCATGCTCGGCAAGGTGCCGCCACTGGGGATCGGCCAACGGACCGAACGGCGCATGCACCTGCCGCAGATAATGTTCCAGCGCGTCGATGTCAGCGAATGGCTTCGCCTTGCCGCAATATTCCGCGATCCTCTCCAGCGCGGATTTCGGGATGAACGGACCGACATCGTTGAGCACCAGGCGGCGTATCGGTGTCCCCGCTTGCGACGCCAGCGCCATCCCGATAAGCCCGCCCATCGACGTGCCTACCCAATCGACCCAGCCGACATCCATGCGCGCAATCAGTGCCGCCATATCGGAGACGTATTGGGGCGTCTGATATTGAGCGGGATCGGGCAGCCAGTCGCTCACTCCTCTGCCGACAACGTCCGGACACACGACGCGCCGGTTCTCCGCAAGTCTCGACGCCAGATCGTCGAAATCCCGACCGTTGCGCGTGAGGCCGTGCACGCAGACGACGTTGCTCGCCGCCTCCCCATCGCCCCAAGCGACATAGGCCATGCGATGGAAACCACCCGGTCCCAGGCACGGCACCGATCCCGACGTCATATCGCGTGACGATGCGTTTCTCATCCGACTTCCCCGCTCGCCCATACCGGGCTTGAAAGCAACCAAATTGCGCGTACTTTTTTATTCCCTAAGGAACACGCTATCCCTATATAGCTCGCGCGACAGCAAACTGCTCCCACAACGCTCATAATCTGCCCGAAAGTGCCGCTGCCATGAATGAGAAAATTGTCCGTTTTCTCGATATGCAACAACCGGCCACACCATGTCTTGTCGTTGACGTCGACGTCATTCGGCAGAATTACGGGGCATTGGCGGAAAACCTGCCTCAGGCAGAAATCCATTATGCCGTGAAGGCCAATCCGGCACCGCAGATTCTATCGGCTCTCGTCGCCCTTGGCTCCCATTTCGATGCCGCGAGCTATGCCGAGGTCGAGCTTTGTCTTGCCGCCGGCGCGTCCCCGGCGCAGCTGTCCTACGGAAACACCGTCAAGAAACAGAGCGATATCGCCAAGGCCTCCAAACAGGGCATCGACTTATTCTGTTTCGACAGCAAACCGGAATTGACCAAGCTGGCCGAAGCGGCACCCGGCGCCCGGGTCATGTGCCGCATCATGATGGACAGTGGCGATGCGCAATGGCCCCTATCCCAGAAATTCGGCTGCGCCCCGGGGATGGCCATCGACCTTTTGACCACCGCCAAGGATATGGGCCTGCACCCGTACGGCATCTCGTTCCATGTCGGGTCGCAACAGATCAATCCACAGCAGTGGATCGCGGCAATCGAGCAAACTGCGTCCCTGTTCGCCGCTGCCGCGGATTCCGGTATACCGTTGAAGACGATCAATTTGGGTGGCGGCTTCCCCGCCAATTATCGCGATGACGTCCCCGACCTGGCCCGTTACGGCGATGTGATCATGACGGCGATGGCAGCACAGTTCGGCAATTCGCTTCCCCGGATCATCATCGAGCCCGGGCGCGGTATCAGCGGCGACGCCGGGGTCATTCAAAGCGAAGTGGTGCTCATTTCGCGCAGGAACGATGACGACGAGAAGCGCTGGGTATATTTGGATGTCGGCAAGTTCGGCGGCCTCCCCGAGACAGCGGACGAGCTCATCCAATACCGTATTCGGACGCCGCATGACGGTGGGGAAACAGGCCCGGTCATCATTGCCGGCCCGACCTGCGATGATCTCGATATCCTTTATAAAGATGCGGCCTATGCCTTGCCGCTCGCGCTTCAAACCGGTGACAAAATCGAGTTCCTGAGCGCCGGCGCCTACACCTCGACCTACGCCTCAATCGGGTTCAACGGCTTCCCGCCGCTCGACGAATACTATATTTAGCATTTAGCTAAGCCGTCCCTGCCGTGGACAATGGAGGTACAGGCATGAGCGTCACGATTGCCGATATTCGCGCCGCCGCCGCCCTAATTGAGGGGCAGGTCGTCCGCACGCCGATTGTTCGTTCCGGCGCGCTATCCGACCAGCTGGGCTGCGATATTTTCATTAAGCTCGAAACGCTTCAGCATACGGGGTCCTTCAAGGATCGCGGCGCGTTAGTAAAACTGAAAAGCCTGACGCCGGGTGAACGGTCGCGCGGCGTGATTGCCATTTCTGCTGGCAACCATGCGCAGGGTGTCGCCTACCATGCGCAGCGGCTGGGCATTCCTGCGACAATCGTCATGCCCGAAGGTACGCCCTTCAACAAGGTACGGCGTACCCAGGCATTCGGCGCCCATGTCGTGCTGAAGGGCGAAAACATCAATATGGCGGAACCGTTCGCCTATGACCTGGCGGACCAGGAGAAACTTACCTTCGTTCATCCCTACGACGACGTGCGGATCATCGCCGGGCAAGGCACCGTCGGCTTGGAGATGATGGAAGACGTTCCGGACCTGGAGACCATCATCGTCCCGATCGGCGGTGGCGGAATCATCTCCGGCGTTGCGATTGCCGCCAAGGCGATCAACCCGAAGATCGAAATTATCGGCGTTGAGACCGAGCTTTATCCGAGCATGCACAACGCAGTTCGGGGACTGGAACAAAAGGCGGGTGGCGACAGCATCGCGGAAGGGATTGCCGTTAAATCGCCCGGCAAGATCACGCGCGAAATTGTCGAGCGTCTTGTCGGCGATTTGCTCGTTGTCAACGAATCAACGATCGAATCGGCAGTGCAATCAATGTTGGTCGACGCCAAAATCCACACCGAGGGCGCGGGCGCCACCCCTCTGGCGGCGTTGCGCGAACATGCGGCGCGCTTCGCTGGGAAACGCGTCGGGCTCATCGCTTGCGGCGGCAACATCGATCCCCGCATCCTTGCGTCGGTCTTGATGCGGGCCATGATTAGGGCGGGCCATATGGCCCGGTTGCGTATCACGATAAGCGACCAGCCGGGCACGCTGGCCCGGGTCACGCAACAGATCGGCGAGGCCGGCGGCAATATCGTGGAAATCTATCACCAACGCATGTTCTACGACGTTCCCGTCAAATTGGCGGAGCTCGATGCCGTCGTCGAAACCCGTGATTCGGATCACGCCGACGATATTATGAAGCGCCTCGCCGCTGCCGGCTTCCCGACGCGCCGCCTGCACGATTCAGGCGCAAGAAATTAATTTTTTGCCACCCTTCTCGATTGCATAAAACCGAAGATTTTTTTCGAAAAACCGGTATTTGGAAAAGGGATTGTTAACACTTTGCCGCAATACTCCACAGGATTTGTTAACCATAAGGATGGACTTCGTTAACCATAAGAACGTAGGTTTCTCCGGGTCTTGGGTGTGGGGCAGGCATGTTTCTAATCATTGGCGTCGTCGTTGTGACCGGCTGTGTGTTGGGGTCCTACGCTGTCCATGGCGATATGGGCGTTTTGTGGCAACCGCTCGAGTTCATTATCATCGGCGGCAGTGGCATCGGCGCGTTCATCATCGCCAACCCCCCGCATGTCCTTAAAGGCGCTGCCGGTGCATTCGGCGCGCTACTGAAGGGTCCGAAATACAAGAAGGCCGACTATCTCGAACTACTGACGATGCAGTATCAGGTCTTTCGCATGGCCAAGACCAAGGGCATGCTGGTGCTGGAACAGCATGTGGAAAACCCGCACGATAGTTCCGTATTTCAGGCGTTTCCGAAGTTTCACGCCGATCATCACGCCGTTGAATTTCTGTGCGACTATCTGCGTCTCATGACCTTGGGAACCGATAACCCAGTTGAAGTCGAGACGCTGATCGATATCGAGCTCGACGTCCACCATCACGAAGCGGACCATATCGCGCATGCCCTGAACACGATGGCCGAGAGTTTTCCAGGACTGGGCATTGTCGCGGCGGTTCTCGGCGTCATTGTCACGATGGGTTCGATTTCCGAACCGCCAGAGATTCTTGGCGGATTGATTGCTGCAGCGTTGGTTGGAACGTTCCTAGGAATTTTGCTCTGTTACGGATTCTTCGGGCCCATGGCCGCTTCCGTGAAGGCAATTGGCGAAGACGAACACGCCTATTTCATCTGTATGAAGGCGGGAATCATCGCGTACCTGCAAGGCTACGCGCCGGCCGTCACCGTCGAATTTTCCCGCAAGGTCCTGCAATCGCACCAGCGCCCGACATTCGCCGAAGTGGAAGACGCCTGCGGCGAGTTGCCGCCGGTTTAGACCTCACCGCAAACGGATTTAGCCAAGATAATGTCCGACGAAGAAGCGCTTGAGCCATTAATCCTGAAGAAAAAGCTCAAAGGGGCTGACGGCGGTCATGGCGGCGCATGGAAAGTGGCGTACGCCGATTTCGTCACCGCGATGATGGCGTTCTTCCTGCTCCTCTGGTTGCTCAACGCTACGACATCGGATCAGAAACAGGGGCTATCGTTTTATTTCCAGCCAAAAACCGTAACGTCGGGCGACGAAAGCGGTTCGGGGGGATTGCTGGGCGGCTTGGCCGTCGGCGCCATTGGAAATCTGCGCTCCGCCGGGTCGCCACCGTCGGTAACGATTCCCATCCCCTCGGCCGGTGGTCCCAAGGAACGAAAGGGAAAAGACGAAGCCGCCCTTACATCGAAAGACCCCAATCCCGACAGCACCAATTTCGAAGCCCGCAAACGGGAGGAAGAGGAGGACGCGTTCCAGAAGGCAAAAGCCGATTTGCGCCTGGCGGTCGAGCAGACCGACCAATTGCGCAATTTTCAGGACAGCCTCCTTATCGATCAGACTCCGGAAGGCCTGCGCATTCAGTTGATCGACCGTGAAAAAGCCACGATGTTCGAGCCTGGCAGCGCAGTTTTTACGCCGTATTTCAAAGCATTGCTGCAAATCATCACGCGTGTTGTCGCACGCTTCCCAAATCCCGTTTCGATCAGCGGCCATACGGACTCCGCCCCCCTGCCACTCGACGCGCCCTATACGAATTGGGAGCTGTCCGGCGACCGCGCCAACTCTGCGCGGCGCACGATGGTCGGTGCCGGACTTCCCACAGACAGAATCGCCAATGTCACTGGCCGTGCGGACACAGAACATTTGTTTCCGAAAGAACCGAACGCATCCAGCAACCGGCGCATCAGCATTCTCATGATCCGCATGGCCGATAAGGTCAACGCCGGCGCCGATGGGTCCGAGCAGCGCGAAAAAGGCTCGTCGAAATGAGCGACGCGGCCGAAGAGGAAGCAAAACAGGAAATCTTATTCAAGAAGATTAAGCCACCGCCGCCGCCCGCCCATGGTGGCGCCTGGAAAGTCGCCTATGCCGACTTCGTCACGGCCATGATGGCGTTTTTCCTTTTGCTTTGGCTGTTAAACGCAACGACGGAAGAGAAGCTGAAAGGTATCTCAAACTTCTTCCTGCCGGTCGGCGCGAAAACCGGTACCAGTGGCGGCGAGGGTGTCTTCGGCGGTATATCCGCAACCGACCCCGGCCCCGTGACGGAACCATTCACAGCACGGCAGATCGCCCCGACCTCCGAAGTCGAATCCGGGGATCAGCAGGTCAGGAATGAATCCAAGGTTCCGGATCTGAAAGAAGATCTTCCAAACGTAGCGCCCATAAAGCCCGATAACCAGCAACAGCAGTTCAAGGCCGCAGAAGCCGCCATTCAGCAAGCGGTCGACAGTATCCCCGAGCTCCGCGACCTGCATGAGGCAATCCAGCTCGACGTCAACGAAGATGGCTTGCGCATTCAATTGATCGATCAGCAAGACGCCGCAATGTTCAAGCCGGGCGGCGCGGAACTCAATGAGCGGACAAAGACGCTGCTGCTGCTGATCGCAAGCGTGGTCGAGCGGCTACCGAATAAACTGACCTTGTCCGGCCATACGGATGCAACGCCGTTCCGGTCGCCGGTCGGCAAGACGAACTGGGAACTGTCGCTCGAGCGTGCGAATGCCGGCCGGCGCGTACTCGTCGACAATGGCATTCCGAACGTCAGGTTCGAGAAGATCAGCGGACTTGCGGATCGCGACCCGCTGGTGCCCGAGAACCCACTCTCGCCGCGCAACCGGCGCCTGATCATACAGGTACTGCGCGAAGAAAAGGACCGGGAAGACCGCCCCCCTACCCCGCCGCGCATCTTCGGTGTCGATCAGTAATTTCGAGACATCTTGCGCAAGCGCCGCATCGAACCAATCTAAAAGACCACAATATGGCCGATGGAGGTGCTGAAATTGAGCGGGAAGGATTTACCAGAGCTTTCCAACGCCAGTCTTGACTGGTCGCGCGCGGGCTTCGATTTGGACCGTGAAGCGCTGTACGAAGGGGTTACATGGCGGCGGATTATCGCCTTCTTCATCGACGTGGCCATCATCAGCGTTCTCTTGACGGCACTTTGGGCCATCGTCTTGCTGTCCTGGGGGCTTCTATCGGGCCTGTTGACGCTCATGCCCCTCGTTCCGGTCATCTACCACACATTGCTGATTGCCAGCCGCCGCTCGGCGACGCTCGGCATGCAGTTTATGGGTATCGAAGTGCGCAGCCAATCCGGCGAACGCCCGGCGATCCTGCAGGCATTCGCGATGACGGCATTGTTCTATCTCAGCGTCTCGGTTACCGGGACTCTGATTTTGATCATCGCGCTGTTCAACGATCAGCGCCGCTGCGCCCATGACATCCTTTCGGGAACATCGGTCGTTAACACGCACGCGGAACTTTGACCCCGGCGCGTCCGGCGCGTAACATTTTCGCCGATGACCAGTCAGCGGAAGCCAAACCTATTCACTTTCTTTCGGTCCGGGCCGATGCCCTGCCCCTATTTGCGGGGCAAGGTCGAACAGCAGCTATTCACCGATCTGTCCGGTCTGGGCGCACGGTCGCGCTATGAAGTCCTGTCGCAAGGCGGATTCCGCCGCAGTCATCACATTGCCTATCGCCCCGCCTGCCGCGGCTGCGACGCCTGTGTGCCAGTCCGCGTCGCTGCATCCGAGTTCCAGACTAACCGCAGCTGGCGCCGCATTCTGAACAAGAATGCCGATCTCCACGCCGAAGATGTGGGCACGAAGGTCAGCAATGAGCAGTTCGATCTGTTTTCGCGGTACATGCGGTCGCGGCACGATGGCGGCGACATGGCGCGCATGGACCGCAACGACTATTTCGAAATGGTGGTCTCCAGCCCCGTCGATACCAGCATTATCGAATATCGGAATGCCGACAGCGATCTCGTGGCCGCCTGCCTGACCGACCGGGTCGGCGATGGATTCTCCGCCGTCTACAGTTTTTTCGAACCGCATCTGACCCAGCGCAGCCTTGGCAGTTTTGTCGTCCTGTCTCTCATCGAGCGCGCGCGCGTCGAAGATCTGCCCTACGTCTATCTAGGCTTCTGGGTCGCGAACAGTCCGAAGATGCACTATAAGATCCGGTTCCGGCCGATCGAAGGATTCGGACCGCAGGGCTGGCGTCCGCTCGCGGAATTCGCCGGCGCGGATCCGGATAACACCGCCTAGATCGGTTCAAGTTTAGACGAACTCATTTTATGAGTTCGGATACTTTTGTGAATCCGATCTCTATCAGTAAGTTAGATCAGATTCACACGGATTTCGGATCGCCAAAGGCGATTCCAACAAACCCTGATCTGATCTAGCTAAAACGGTTCGTCCGGGGGAACCCCTTCGGCGGCAATCGTCCCGATTGCGCGCGCTTGCCAATCCAGTCGCGCAGATCGGTCTCGGTGCGGGTGCGCTCGCCGCTGCGCCACTGCAGACCAACGGCACTGTCGAACATCACGGCATCAGACAGACCGCCGTCACGGAAGCGCTGCAAGATGACGCCGCGGCCGCGCGTCATTTCCGGCAATTCGGCCGCGTCGAAGACCAGCAGTTTCCGATTGTCGCCAATGACGGCGACCGAGTCGCCTTCCGCCGGCGAGCATACCTTCGCCTCGTTCCCGCCGGAGACGTTGAGCACCTGTTTGCCGGCACGGGTCTGCGCAAACACATCCTTTTCGGTCACCACGAAACCGCGCCCGTCGCTCGACGCGACGAGCAACTTGCGGTCGGGCTTGAAAATGAACAGGGACACGATGTCGTGGTCGCTCGGCATATCGAACATCAGGCGTAGCGGCTCGCCGAAACCGCGCCCGCCCGGCAATTTGTCGATGCCCATCGCGTAGAACCGTCCGTTCGTTGCGAAAACCAAGACTTTGTCCGTGGTTTCCGCATGGAAGGCGAAGCGTTTTTTGTCCCCCTCCTTGTACCGAACCTCCTCGAAATCCTGCAGGTGCCCTTTTGCCGCGCGGATCCAACCCTTTGCGGAACAGATCACCGTCACCGGCTCACGATCGATCATCGCTTCCAAGGGAATGACCACGTCGGAAGGCGGCTCGCCAATTTCGGTCCGGCGCTTGCCGAGTTCGGTCTTCTCGCCGAACTTCTTGCGAATGTCGCCGATCTCGTCGGAAATCGCCGCCCAGCGCAGCGTCTCATCGCCGAGCAGCGTCTCCAAACCGGCCTTTTCCTCGCTCAAGGCCTCATGTTCCGTGCGGATTTCCATTTCTTCGAGCTTGCGCAAATTGCGCAGCCGCATATTGAGCACTGAATCCGCCTGCAGTTCGGTCAACTTGAACTGCTTCATCAAGGCGCCCTTGGCGTCGTCCTCCTCGCGCACGATACGGATCACTTCGTCGAGGTTCAGATAAGCGATCAGATAACCGTCGAGGATTTCCAGGCGGTGTTCGATGCGGCCCAGCCGGAATCGCGAGCGCCGGATGAGAACATCATGACGATGATCTAGAAACGCGCGCAGCACCTCCTGCAGGTTCATGACGCGCGGCGACTGATCGGCGTCCAGCACATTCATGTTCAGCGAAAATCGGGTTTCCAGATCGGTCTGGCGGAACAGCGACTCCATCAGAACGGACGGATCGACATTGCGGCTCTTCGGTTCCAGGACGAGGCGGACTTCCTCCGCCGACTCGTCCTGGATGTCATTGAGCATCGTGAGCTTGCGTGCGTGCATCAGCTCGGCGATCTTTTCGATCAGCTTGGACTTCTGTACCTGATAGGGAATTTCGGTGACGACAATATTGTAGCCGCCGCCCTTGATCTTCTCGGTATGCCAGCGCGCGCGCAGCCGGAAACCACCGCGTCCGGTCTTGTAGGCCTCCACAATACTGTCGCGGCTTTCGACCAGGACGCCGCCGGTCGGAAAGTCCGGACCCGGGATCAGTTCGACCAGCTTGCCGATCGTCGCGTTCGGCCGCTTGATCATGTGCAGCAGTGCTGTGCAGATTTCACCCACATTGTGCGGCGGAATGCTGGTCGCCATGCCGACGGCAATGCCCGCGGCACCGTTCGCCAACAGATTTGGGAACCGCGCCGGGAGGACGACCGGCTCGTCGCCTTCGCCGTCATAGGTCTCGCGGAAATCGACGGCGTCCTCGTCGATCCCCTCCAATAACGCTTTGGCGACTTCGGTCAGGCGCGCCTCGGTATAGCGCATGGCCGCCGGGTTATCGCCGTCGATATTGCCGAAGTTGCCCTGCCCGTCGACGAGCGGATAGCGCACCGCAAAGGATTGCGCCAAGCGTACCATCGCATCGTAGATCGCAACGTCGCCATGCGGGTGATACTTGCCCATCACGTCGCCGACGATGCGCGCGCATTTCTTGAACCCCGACGACGGATCGAGCCGCAGTTCGCGCATCGCATGCAGCATGCGGCGGTGTACCGGCTTCAGACCATCGCGGACATCCGGCAGCGAGCGCGACATGATGGTCGACATCGCATAGGACAAATAGCGCTCGCCGAGCGCATCGGAGAACGTCGTGGGGCGAATGTCGCCAGCTTCGGACGATTGGGCCATATCAATCTGCTCTTACAAGATCGGGTGGATGGGCGCGGGTGATATTGCCATATATAGTATCAAGCGTCGAGTTCGAGAAGCCCGCTTTCCGCCGCACGGCGCAGAAGTCCGATCAATCTCTCGCGCGCATCCGGGAGGCTGCGCCCCTCGGGCTGGGAAACGTGCCGGTCGAGGAAATACCCGGTCAAACGCAGCCCATTGAGGACGTCGTCCGCGTTCGCCAGCGTCCCGCCTTTCAGGAATTCCGGCAACGCCAACAGCTTGTCGCGATAAGGTTCGCCCGCCGACCGTGAGACCGCCTGACCGCTGCGCGGCGACACATAGATCAAGTCCTCGGTCACACCGGTTGCCGCGCAGGACGTCAGATCGAGCCCAAAACCCAACTCACCAAGCAGATTGAATTCCCACATCGCGTAGCGCGCTGCGAACGGACCGTTTTCCAGCGTTTCGATCAAGTGCAACGTCGATGCGAACAGGGCCGGATGCGGCTCCCGCTCCGCCAGACAGCCGTCCAATGTCGCACACAGTGCGCTCAGCGCCGCCAGCCGGTCCGCCCGGTCGAGCACGCGCGCCGCGTGGCCGGTTTCCAGCTCGACCGTGAAGTTGCCGAGATGCTCCTCGAGCCGCGCCCGCCAGGACGCGGAAAGCAGATTGCCGACCTCAAGCACGCCGCGCTGTCGGCGCGACTGCCCGCCCCGCACCACCCCCGCGTGCCGGCCATGCTCCACCGTCAGAAGCGACAGAATGACCGACGATTCACCGTGGCGGCGGGCCGACAACACGATGCCTCGGTCCGTCCAATCCATGGCGCGACTGTATAACAGCCGCTCTTAGAATTGATAGCGCGCTCATCAAACAGCCGTGAGCAAAAGAATCGCGTATCGCGCGCGTCGCTGTTTTTGTAGTATCAATTCAACCTCTTGCAACATGCGGATAGTCGCCATGGATGATCATCACGACCACTCTCACCTTGCGGATACCGACCTGCGGGTCCGGGCCCTTGAATCGCTGCTGGCGGAAAAAGGGCTCGTCGACCCGGCGGCGCTGGACGAGATCGTCGACCGGTACGAAAACAAGGTCGGCCCGCGCAACGGCGCCCGGGTCGTGGCCAAGGCCTGGACCGATCCCGAATTCAAGAAATGGCTGCTGGAAGATGCCACCGCGGCCATCGGATCGCTCGGCTATGTCGGCACCCAAGGCGCGGATCTGGTTGTGCTGGAGAACACAGCGGACGTGCATAACGTCACCGTCTGCACCTTGTGTTCCTGTTATCCGTGGTCGGTCTTGGGCCTGCCGCCGGCCTGGTATAAATCCTTCCCGTACCGCGCCCGGCTGGTGAAGGAACCGCGCCCCGTTCTGGAAGAATTCGGACTCACGCTCGCCAGCGACGTCGAAGTCCGCGTCTGGGACAGCACGGCGGAACTCCGCTACCTCGTCCTGCCGGAGCGTCCGGCAGGCACGGACGGTATGTCCGAAGACGAACTCGTCGATCTCGTCACGCGGAACTCGATGATCGGTACGGAAAAGGTCGCCTCGCCGGCGGGAGACGCGTAATGGACGGCATTCACGACATGGGCGGCATGGACGGCTTCGGCCCCATCCCCATCGAAACCGACGAGCCCGTCTTTCACGGCGAATGGGAAGGCCGGGTCTACGCGATGAACACCGCCATCGGCGCCTGGGGCAAATGGAACATCGACGCCGGCCGCTACGGAATCGAACAGATGAATCCCGCGCTCTATCTAGCGTCGAACTATTACGAGCGTTGGCTGTATCGCACCTCGAACATGATGGTCGAGCACGGCTTGATCACGCAGGACGAGCTCGACGGTAAGGAAAAACCGAGCGGTCGCGACTCGCAGCCGCTTACCGCGGCGCAGATCTTCGAGCGCCAAAGCAAGAACCGGTCGGCCCGCGTCGACGAAGAGATCGCGCCCAAATTCAAAACCGGCGACACCGTGCTGGTCCGCAACATCCACCCCAAGGGCCATACCCGCGTGCCACGCTATGCGCGCGGGCGGCACGGCACGATCTACCGCGACCATGGCGTGTTCATCTTCCCGGACACCAACGCGCTGTTCCAGGGCAAGAAGCCGCAGCACATCTACAGCGTGCGCTTCACCGCGCAGGAGCTCTGGGATCCCGACGCGCCCTCGCCGGACAGTATTTACCTGGATTTGTGGGACGACTATCTGGTCTCGGCATAAGATGACCGCCAGCGTCCCCACCCAAGAAGAACTGCCCTCCCTGCCCCGCGACGAGGACGGCCCCGTCTTCCGCGAACCCTGGGAAGCCCAGGCCTTCGCCATGACCCTGCGGCTCTACGACGGCGGTCACTTCACCTGGCCGGAATGGGCGGACTGCCTCGCCACCGAAATCACCGCGGCGCAGGAGGCCGGCGACCCGGATCTGGGCGACACCTACTATCTGCACTGGCTGAAGGCGCTGGAGCGGATCGTGGCGCAAAAAGGCCTGCTCACCGAAGACGAACTGTCGCGCCGCAAAGACGTCTGGGACCGCGCCGCCCACGCCACGCCACACGGCGAACCCATCGTCCTGCCGCCGGAGTGCTGACGCCGCTTACACCTCGACCTTGCGGAGAAACGTCCGTTCCTCGGACTGAATGAAGCGCTCCTCCTCCGCAAACGCAAAGTTCGCCGCCCCCGCAGGATCGTCCTTCAGCCGCGCCCGATACGCTTCGTACGACGCCAGACTGCCGAACGAGATCAGCGCATACGCGATATCGTTCGTGCCCTCATGCGGCATCCAATACCCCAACAAATCGCCCCCCTGCGCCGGAATGATCTCATGCCAGCGGCGGGCGTATTCCTCGAACCGCTCGCGTTTGAACGGGTCAATCCGGTAACGGATAAAGACAGTTACGGTCATGTCGTGATCCTCCATCAGGGATGAACGAACTGTAGTGGATACGCTTCCACTCATGCTTCGAACAGGAACGAAGTAAAAAAAGGACATGAGTAAAAAAAACCCTGCGAACCAAGCGCGCGTTTGGCGCCTAACGGCCTCTCGGCAAAAATTCCAACGTCACTTTGCGATTTAACTGGTCACGCGCAGTCCCAAGGCCGGACCGGTCCGCCTTATCGATACGTACCGTACCATCAATATCGGGTGCCTCTGTGCACCGTACGGTCCACTTCCCCATACCGCCAGTTTCAAATTTCGCTTCGCCTTCGCATCCTCCCATGAAGCGGGCATGCTCCTGAAAATTCATGCTCGCAGCCTTGCCATCCGGGGAGAATGTTGCGATCCCCGCGACCATGCGCACCGTTCCGCTTGTGTCATGCCCCTCCCACTTCAATATGAGACGGTTCTGGGTATTATCCGCCGGGTTCCATATTGATTGTTGTCTGGCAACCGCTCCTTTCCAGACAACGTTCCTACCGATTGCGTAAACAAGACAGGTGCGATCACCCGCATTTTTCCGGCAATTCTTCAAGGCACCATCGATTGCTCGAGGGTCCGTCATGTTTTGTTCACACTCGTCGGTCAGGCAAAAGAACCGCGCAGCGTGGCTCCCGTCAGTCGTTATTGCCATAGCCGCGGGACGCTCAAGACGAAAGTATCCCTCAACCGCAGTTGCTACTCGCGGCGATAAGTCCAGGGAACCACTCCCAATATCATTTCCTGTCGTTTGGCAACCGCCTACCGCCAGGAGAATTAATAGGTTGACTGATTTCCAGTTCATGGACTGACTGACCGTGTTACGAAATTCATACCCATAATATAACCTAACCGGCGATGCAGAATAGTTTTACCATTATAGAAAGAGTTACAGAATTCGCGAAACTGACCTGAAATAACAATCTGGGTCCGAGAATCTGCGTAAGCGGTAGCGAGGTTCCCGAACATCTCACAGCTAGCCGAGTGTGAATCCCTTGACGCCCCTCGCCACCGTGACATTATCTCCGCAACGCATTTTCACAAGGAGGCAGCAATGGCGCAGATAGCGGCAGCCGAGGTAACACGCGGCGACAATCCGGCGCATGAGGCGCGTTTGCGAATGCGCACCGGCGCGCATCAGGGGCATACGGCGGGGGTGGCGCCGGGGTATGTGCAGGCGAACCTGGCGATCATGCCAAAAGAGTATGCGCAGGAGTTTCAGACTTTCTGCCAGTTGAATCCCAAGCCCTGCCCAATGCTGGCGATTGGCGAGGTGGGGTCGCCGCATCTGCCGACCTTGGGCGCGGATCTAAATTTGCGCACCGATCTCTCCGGCTACCGCGTGTTTCGCGACGGCGAAGAGATCGATGTCACCGACGACGTCACCAAGTACTGGCGCGACGATCTGGTCGCCTTCCCGCTCGGCTGCTCGTTTTCGTTCGAGGACGCGCTGCTGCGCGACGATATTCCGTTGAAGCATTTCGAACGTGACGAATGCGTCGCAATGTACCGCACCAATATCGACACGGTGCCGTCGGGGCGGTTCGGCGGCAAGCTGGTCGTGTCCATGCGCCCGCTGAAGCCAGCGGACGCGATCCGCGCTATTCAGATCACCAGCCGCTTTCCCAACGTGCATGGCGCGCCGGTGCATATCGGCCTGCCGGAAGCCATCGGCGTCGAGGATTTGGAAAAACCCGTCTTCGGCGGCGACCCGCCGCGCATGGCGGCGGACGAGATTCCGGTCTTCTGGGCCTGCGGGGTGACGCCGCAAGTCGCCATCGAGCACGCGAAGCCGTCCTTCTGCATCACCCACCTGCCGGGTCACATGCTGGTGACGGACCTCAAGAACAGCCACCTGTCGATCATCTAGGCGGCGCGAGCCCTTAAGAAGACCTCTGCGAAACGGGTTCAGGATCGGAGATAATCGTTGGGTTTGGAGGTTGGTGCATAGGTTTGGCGGTTTTTCGCGTTGGGTTTTGGGACGCTCTTGACGAGATCGGCAAGGGACGGTGTCAGGGCATAAGAGTTTCGGCACGTCTCAGGTTCATGGCGATGCACAGGAGATGAAGGTGGGACTGGTTCTTCTGCATCCCCCTGTATCGGGCCCGGCGGTATCGGTAAGACCGCTTCAGAGTTCCGAACAGGCGCTCGACATTAGCGCGGATCGGGGAGATCAGGCGGTTGCGGACCTGTTGCCAGTGCGGCAGCGCCGGTTGGTTCTTATGGCTGCGGTGCATGATCCGGTCCTTGATGCCCCTCGCCTTGAGGCGCCGGCGGCGCTCCTTGTGCTCATAGGCTTTGTCAGCATAGACCGCCCGCTCGTCGCCCTGGATCAGCGCGTCGGCCACTTCGCTCTCATAGGTTTTGGCCGACGTCATCATCGCATCGCGGATCAATTCGGAGCCCTGATCGACGGCGATATGCGCCTTGTACCCGAAATAGGCCGTGCGCCCGCGCCGCGTCCAATCGGCATCCGGATCGAGCGCCGAACGCCCGCCGGAAACACCGGACGGCCGGCTGACCGAAGCCTCGATCAGGGTGGCATCGATCAGTGTGCCCGTCTTCAGCATCAGCCCGTGACGCTCCAACTGCCGGTTCGTTTCCGCCAGAAGCTTCGCCGTCAGTTTCCTCTCTGCCAGCGCCGCCCGGAAGCGCACGAACGTCGTCTCGTCCGGTGTCTCGTCGCTCAACGAGAACCCGCAGAACCGTCGGAACGACAGACGATCCCCCAACGCCTCCTCCAGGTCCGGGTCGGAAAGACCATACCATTGCTGCAGCAAAACCGCCTTGTACATCGACAGCGCCGGATACCCTCTGCGCCCCTTCTTCGAGCGAACCGACTTCAGGAGCTTCTCGAAGCGAGACCAGTCGAAAAGACCTTCGATACGCTCCAGACGTTTATTCGAACCCGCACCCGGCGCCACAAACGCATCCGCAAAGCCACCCTCACCAACCCGCTTCTCACCCATCAAGACCTCCGTCATAGCGATCACTCTAAAGAATCACCGTTTCGACAAAGTTGCTACCCATTTCGCAGAGGTCTCCTTGAGGGGGGAAGGTTAGGAAGGGGGTGGAAACGAGGCCGATAGCCTTATTACGCAGAGGAATCCTTAAGACGGGAAGTCGAGGCCGAGGGCGCGGTAGTGCTCGGCCTTGTCCTTCCAGTCGCTGCGTACCTTGACGTGCAGGAACAAATGCACCTTGCAGTCGAACATGGTTTCGAGTTCGGCGCGCGCCGTCGCGCCGACTTCCTTGATCCGCGCACCGCGCTTGCCCAGCACCATGCCCTTGTGACTGTCACGCTCGATGATGACGACGGCCGCGATACGCACGCTGCCGTCCTTCAGCGTCTTCCAGTCCTCGGTCTCGACCGTTAGGGCGTAGGGCAGTTCCTGATGGAGCTGCAGGAAAAGCTGTTCGCGGACGATCTCCGCCGCCATCAGGCGCATCGGCATGTCGGAAAGCTGGTCGTCCGGGAACATCCAGATTCCCGCCGGCACTTGGGCCGCAAAATAGGCGACCAGATCGTCCACGCCGTCGCCGTTCAGCGCGGAAATCATGAAGGTCTCACGAAATTTCCCCGCCTCGTGGATCGACTGTGCCAACGCCAGCAGTTTTTCGCGGGGCACCCGGTCGACCTTGTTGAGTATCAGAACCGCATCCGACTTCAGATTCGCGACAATGTTCCGTGTATTGCGGTCGAAGCCCCGCTCGCTGTCGACAACCAGCGCCAGCAGGTCGGCGTCGGACGCGCCTTTCCAGGCGGCGTCCACCATCGCGCGGTCGAGCCGCTTCTTCGGTGCAAAAATGCCCGGCGTATCGACGAAGACGAGTTGGCTCTTGTCCTGAATCATGATGCCGAGAACCCGGGTCCGCGTCGTCTGCACCTTGGGCGAGACGATCGACACCTTCGCGCCAACGATCCGGTTGATCAGCGTGGACTTGCCGGCGTTCGGCGCACCCAGAACGGCGATAAAACCAAAGCGCATACCGGTGTTTTCAGGTTCGTCAGTCATCGGCCGTCAACATTTCCAGCAAAACCTCAGCCGCCGCCTGCTCCGCCGCGCGTCGGGTCGAGCCTTCGCCCTGCCCCGTCTGGCTATCGCCGACGGACACGGCGATGGTAAAGGTCGGCGCATGATCCGGCCCCGTGCGCTCGACGATTTCGTAGGCCGGCAGCGGCAGTCCCCGCCCCTGGGCCCATTCCTGCAGGGCCGTTTTCGCATCGAGCGGCGGCTTATCCGACTGGTTCATCCGGTCCCGCCAATAGCGCTGAATGAAGGACACGGCCGGCGCCAATCCGCCATCGAGATATATGGCCGCGATGACCGCTTCGCAAACATCCGCCAGCAGCGACGGGTTTTCGCGGCCGCCCGCATCGGCCTCGCTCTGGCTCATGACGATATACGCGCCCAGCCCTAGCTCCGTCGCGACATCGGCCAGGGTTTCCCGGCGCACCAACGCGACATAGCGGCGGGCAAGCTTGCCTTCGTTCTCGTCGGGATAGGAATTGAAAAGCAGCTCGGCGATCGCGAGGGACAAGACCCGGTCGCCGAGAAATTCGAGGCGCTCATAGGTGTCATCCGGCTTGGACGCCGCACTGCCGTGCGTCAGCGCGGTGGCCAGCACCTGGGAATCGCTGAACTCATACTGTAACGCTGCGGCAAGTTCTTTCGTCATCGCTCCGCCGCTTCGGGAGGTTATACCAAGGAGCGGTGATAGTGACCCTTAGAGACGGGTTATCCAGGCCTTCGGGCTGCGTCGCACACGGCTTCCGATGCCCCGCATCGCTGCACCGTATGCTCCTTGCCGAAGGCCTGGATAACCCGTCTCTAAGGGTCACTATCACCGCTCCTTGGTATGACTACTCAATGCCGTTAAAGAGGCGACTGTAGCGTATCGAAAACGGCCATTTCCAGATTTCCCAGATTCGGGCCTCGCCATTGGTCGAGAAGAACAGGAATTCCGCCCGCCCAACCAGGTTCTCCGCGGGAACAAACCCGACCGGGGCAGACCCGTCCCTGTTGAGTACACGGCTGTCCAGGGAACTGTCGCGATTGTCGCCCATCGCGAAATAATGTCCCTTCGGCACGGTAAAGATACCGGTGTTGTCCAACGGTCCGAAATCGCCATTCGTTTCGATGATGTTGTGGACAAGTCCGCCCGGCAGCGTCTCCTGATACTGGATCGCCGCCCGCTGGCCTGGCCGCTCCCCCGGGAAATCGCCGACCCGCCGGCGCTTCATCGGCTCGCCATTCACATGCAAGATACCGGTGATGACCTGAATGCGGTCGCCCGGCAATCCGATGATCCGCTTTATATAATCGGTCTTGTTGTCGCGCGGCAGCTTGAAGACGGCGACATCGCCGCGCTCCGGCTGGCTTTCGAAGATCCGGCCTTTGAAAATCGGTGGGCTGAACGGCAGCGAGTGCTTGCTGTACCCGTAGGAAAATTTGGAAACGAACAGATAGTCCCCGACCAACAATGTCGGGATCATCGACCCGGACGGAATGTTGAAGGGTTCGAACGCGAAGGTTCGGACGATAACGGCAAAAAGGATCGCATAAACAACGGTCTTCAGCGTTTCCAGCACGCCGCCGGAATCCGATTCCGCCTTAGCCTCAGCGCCAGAGCCACTCCTGGGAATTTTTGACGCCATTTAATGCCTTTGCGGGGAACCGTCGGGCGGCTTTATGGTCGCCCGGACTCAGTCCTGTCAAGGGGGGTGTCGATGCCGGCCCGCCAGGAGGTCATCACAATGGCATCACGCCGGGACGGCGAAAATGATCACGACGGCATTCGCCAGCCCCGACTCGTCGCTCAAGGAAAGCTCTACCTGGGCACGCATCCCGTCCGGGGTCAACGCCTGCATGCGCGCCAGCGCGCCGCCGCTCAGCTGCATCGTGGGCTTGCCGGACCGCAGATGCACGACTTCCATATCGCGCCAGAAAACGCCTCTTCGGAATCCGGTACCCAGCGCCTTCGAGCAGGCTTCCTTGGCAGCGAACATTTGCGCGTAACGGCCATCGCGGTTGAACGGACGGCGCTCGGCGCGGGCCTGTTCCTGCTCGGTATAAAGGCGATTTTCGAATCGGCCGGGAAAGCGTTTCAGCGTTTCCGCCACGCGGCCGATATCGCACAAATCGGTGCCGAGACCGAGGATCATGCGCTGCGCGCGCCTTCGGCATCGGCCCGCGCCTTGTCCATCAGCGACCGCATGCGCCGAATCGCGCTGTCGAGACCGCTGAAAATCGCCTCGCCGATCAGGAAGTGCCCGATATTCAACTCGACGACCGAGGTAATCGCGGCAACCGGCGCCACATTATCGAAGGTCAATCCATGACCAGCATGGCATTCCAGACCAATTGTCTCCGCATGCGCGGCAGCGGCTTCGATCCGTGCGAACTCCGTATCTTGTTCAACGCCCTCGAGTTCCGCGTAGCGGCCTGTATGCAATTCGACGACCGGCGCGCCCAGCGAAACCGCCGCGTCGAGCTGGATCGGGTCCGGCTCGATGAACAGGGACACCCGGATACCGGCGTCGGCGAGCTGGCGGATAAAGGGCTTTAGATGGTTGTGCCCGCCAATCGCGTCCAAGCCGCCTTCCGTCGTCTGCTCTTCCCGTTTTTCGGGCACAATGCAGGCCGCGTGCGGCTTGTGCTTCAGCGCAATGTCCAACATCTCCGCCGTGGCGGCCATTTCAAAGTTCAGCGGCTTGTCCACTTCGCTGTTGATGCGCTGGATATCCTCGTCACGGATGTGCCGGCGATCTTCGCGCAAATGCGCCGTAATCCCATCGGCACCAGCCGCAGCCGCCAGTTTTGCGGCCCGCACAGGGTCCGGATAGACGCCACCGCGGGCGTTCCGGATCGTCGCCACATGGTCGATATTCACGCCAAGGCGGAGTTTAGGTTTCATGGTTCGCAACCCTCAGTGATTTCGCGCCAACACGGGCGGCACGCCTATTCTGATATATGTCGAGTACCCGCTTCAAGAGCAGGAATGCCACGATCCAAACAACGGTGGCGGTGACGGCACCACCAGCCAGCATCGGCGCCATAATCGGCCAGACCTCGGCAACAAGAAACCGCACGTCAAATCGGAGGATCCCGTCGACCACATCCGGCAACAGGCCGCCGACCCTTTGCTCCGAAGACGTTGCCGAGTGGGAGCCGGCGCCGAGCCATATTCCAAGCTTATAGGTCCAAACCCAGATAAGCGGGAAGGTCCACGGGTTGCCCAGTACCGTGCCGATCAGTGCCGCGACCATGTTTCCCCGGATCAGCCAAGCAACCACCATGCCCAGCACGACGTGAAGTCCGATCAGCGGCGTAAAGGAAACCGCCGCTCCGCACGCGAACCCTGCGGCAATACCGTAAGGCGTGCCGGGCAACCGAATAACGCGATAGACCGTATACCGCCAAAGCCGCCGCCACCCCATCTCCGGCCACAACCATCCCATGAGCCGCCGGCCAGGGGCCAGTTTTTCACGCCGTTTGAACATTATACCAAGGAGTGATGATAGCGACCCATAGAGACAGCTTAGCGCGGTTTTCGGCAAGGAGCGTGCGGCGCGGCGATGCGGGGCATCGAAAGCCGCGCGCGACGCTGTCCGAAAGCCGCGCTAAGCTGCCGTTCCGGTCGCGTCTGCGGCCCGTCGGAGGGCGTCGGAACGGCTTGACGATGCCCCGCATCGCCGGCGCCGTCCCTCCTACCCGACGGACCGCAGATGCGATCTCTAGGGGTCACTATCATCACTCCTTGGTATTAGCCTCGTGCGCGTTCAACCGAGCCGACCGCCGGATCCGCGCGCAATTCCGCGATGATATTCGTCAGATGCTTGACGTCGCTCACCTCGATGTCGATCTGCATTTCGAAGAATTCTTCCGCACGGTCGTTTATCTTCAAGTTCGAGATGTTGCCATTATTGCGGCCGATGACCGATGTGAGTGCCGCCAGGCTGCCCGGCCTGTTCGCCAGAATAACAATGAGCCGGCCGACATGGTTTGCCGTCCCTTCCGCGCTATCGTCCCACTGAACACCGACCCATTGCTCCGGCATCTCGACAAAATTTTCCAGCGTCTCGCAATCTTTCGTATGGACCGTCAAACCCTTACCCGTAGATACGATTCCGACGATTTGCTCCCCGGGAAGCGGGTGGCAACAAGCGGCGAGATGGACAGCCATCCCCGGGATCAGGCCGCGGATCGGCACGGCAAATTCCTCCGGCGCTGCCTTCCCGTTGCCGTTACTGGTGGCGGGCCGCTTACGGCCGCGTTTGGCCGAGGGATAGGTGACGTCGAATACCTCCTGCCCGGTCAGCTGTCCCTGCCCCACCATTGCGAACAGATCGTCCAAGGTACGGCAGGAAAAGCTGACCAGTACGCTCTTCAGCGTCCTGGTCACGACCTTACGCCCTTCGCGGCGGAAGGCCTTCTCGACAATTTCACGGCCGAGCCGGATATACTGCTCGCGCGTTTGGGATCTTACGAACCGCCGTATGCAGGCGCGAGCCTTGCCGGTAACGACGAAGCCATCCCACATCGGCGACGGTGTCTGAACCTTGGATGTCTGAATTTCCACCTGATCGCCATTTTTTAGCTCGGTCCGTAGCGGGACGGCGTGCCCGTTGATTTTCGCACTCACACACCTGTCGCCAACCTCGGTATGTACGGCATAGGCGAAATCGACCGGCGTCGCGCCACGCGGCAGTTCCATCAGGTCCCCCTTCGGCGAGAAGCAGAAAACCTGATCGGAAAACATCTCAAGTTTTGTGTGTTCGAGAAACTCTTCCGGCGCTTCGGCATGATCAAGAATTTCGAGCAACTCTCGCAGCCAGCGATACTGTCGGCCATCGGTCGTCCTGTTCTGCTTGAACTGCCAATGTGCGGCGACCCCAAGCTCCGCAACCTGATGCATCTCCTCGGTCCGGATTTGTATTTCGATGCGCTGGTTCTCCGGGCCGTAGACACTGGTATGCAGAGACCGGTAGTCGTTCGGTTTCGGAATGGAAACATAATCCTTGAACCGGCCGGGGACGACGCGGTAGTGGCCATGGATGGCGCCCAGCGCCTGATAACAGTCCTCGACCCGTTCGACGATCACCCGGAACGCCATGATGTCGGAAAGCTGTTCAAAGCCGATATTCTTGCGCTGCATCTTGCGCCAGATCGAATAGGGCGACTTTTCTCGGCCGAACACATCGGCCTCCACGCCATTCTTCGCCAACGTCTGCGTCAGTTCGGAGGTCACCCGGCCAACAATATCGCCTCCGCTTTCGCGCAAAAAGGTAAGGCGCCGTTCAATGGAGTCCCGCGCATCGGGGTTAAGTTCCATAAACGCGCGGTCTTCCAATTCGTCCTTCCAGTCGCGAATGCCGATCCGCTCCGCCAGCGGCGCATAGATATCCATCGTTTCCAGGGCAATACGCGAACGCTTCTTCTCGTTGCGCACGAATTGCAGCGTGCGCATGTTGTGCAGGCGGTCGGCCTGCTTGACGAGTAGAACGCGAATATCCTGCGACATCGCCAGCAGAAGCTTGCGGAAATTTTCCGCCTGCTTGGCGCGGTCGGACAGGGTCTCGATCTGGCTGAGTTTGGTGACGCCATCCACGAGCCGAGCGACATCGTCGCCAAACAAGCCCTGTATATCCTCCATCGTCGCCAGCGTATCCTCGACGGTATCGTGCAGCAGGCCGGTAATAATGGAATCGCAGTCGAGCTTCTTGTCCGACAGAATGCCGGCTACTTCGACAGGATGGGAAAAATAGGGGTCGCCGGATTCGCGTTTCTGCGTGCCGTGCGCTTTCATCGAAAAAACATAGGCGCGATTGAGGGCATCCTCATCCGCGCCCGGATCGTAGCTCTTAACGCGTTCTACAAGCTCATATTGCCGCATCATGCGGCGTTACTCCATGACGCGAAGCAGAGGCCCGCCCCGCAGGTTAATATTCTTCTTTGTTAGTGTCTTGAGGTGCTTCGATAGGTTGCGGCGCGTCGCTCCCGATGATATCGGCATCTCCCGCCATCGCGGCGCCGGCCATTAACTCGATGGGGTCTTCTTCCTCAGGTTCGTCAATCTCAACATGCTTTTGCATGCTGCGAACGACGTTATTTTCCAGCTCTTCGAGCTCGATCGTCTCGTCTGCAATTTCGCGCAGCGCAACAACCGGATTCTTGTCGTTGTCCCGGTCTATCGAAAGCGGCGCACCGGCGGAAATAGTGCGGCTTCGTTGTGCAGCAAGAACAACCAACTCAAAACGATTTGGAATCTTGAGAACGCAATCTTCTACGGTTACACGGGCCATCGGAAAATTTCTCCATTTTCGCCGAACGCATGCGGGCGGCGGAATATAGGCGCGGGAACTGGGCAATTCAAGAAAATTGCCGCAACCACGCGCTTTTGGCGATCAACGCCCGGTTTTACGCCAAATATAAACCCGTACAGCCTCTTGTCGGGCTAGTCCGATCATTATAAATACTTTATTATACTGGCGAATTGTCGCCCGTGACTGAAAAATTCACAGTTCGGCTGGGGATAATTAATTTCTGTTGTTTTCAAGGTAATTCGGAATGACTTTCAAATTCTATAAAGATGAAAAAACAGCATTATTTATCGACGGGGCTAATCTTTACGCGGCGGCGCGAGCGCTTGGTTTCGATATCAACTACAAGCGCCTCTTAAGCATCTTTGGCGAAAATACGCGTGTCATTCGCGCGTTTTACTACACGGCGCTCATTGAAGATCAGGAGTATTCGCCGATCCGGCCGCTTGTCGACTGGCTCGACTACAACGGCTACACGATGGTGACGAAGCCGACGAAGGAATTCACCGACAATTACGGGCGCCGCAAGATCAAAGGCAATATGGACATCGAACTCGCAATCGATGTCATGGAAATGGCTGGGATCCTAGACCATGTTGTGCTGTTCTCCGGAGATGGCGATTTCCGCCGCCTGGTTGAGGCCATTCAAAGAAAAGGCGTGCGTGTCACTGTCGTCAGCACAGTGAAATCTTCACCGCCGATGGTCGCCGACGAACTGCGGCGCCAAGCCGACCATTTCGTCGAACTCATGGATCTTACGAGCGAAATCGCCCGAAAACATGTTCGCAAGGAAAACGAAGTGGACGACCTTCCGGACGATCAACCGGACGAGCTTAATGACGATGACTACGACGATGATGAGTACGACGACCCCATCGTCACGACAGCCTGACGCTAACGTTTCCAACGCGAACGAGCAGCACGCATGAGCGAGACGTCCCCCGGGAGGGATTGCCCGCTTTGTCCCAGGCTCGTCTCCTTCAGGGAAGAAAACCGGGCCAACTGGCCAGACTGGCACAATGCACCCGTCGAAAGTTTCGGCTCGACGGACGCCGCTCTTCTGGTGGTCGGACTCGCACCGGGATTGCGTGGTGCCAACCGCACCAGCCGCCCCTTCACCGGCGATTATGCGGGCCAACTCCTATACCCAACCCTAAAGCGGTTCGGATTCGCGGAAGGACGCTATGGCGAGTCTCCGGACGACGAACTGTCGCTTGTCGATTGCCGGGTGACGAACGCCGTTCGCTGCGTGCCGCCGCAAAACAAGCCGGTTGGTGCGGAAATCAATACCTGCCGCCCCTTCCTGAACGCGGAAATCGACAGCATGAAGAATTTGCGCGTTATCCTGGCGCTGGGCACCATCTCCCATGCGTCTCTACTGCGCGCACGGGGCCTCAAGCAGAAAGACTGGCGCTTCGGCCACAACGTATTTCATGAATTGCCCGACGGCCTTGTTCTCGCCGATAGCTACCACTGCTCGCGCTACAACACGAACACCGGCCGGCTGACGGAAGCGATGTTTCACGATGTATTTGCGGAGATTGCTAGTCGCGTTCGCGCATGACACGCGCCTTCTGCCGCTGCCAGTCCCGATCTTTCGTCGTCTGCCGTTTATCCACCTGCCGCTTGCCGCGCGCCAATCCGAGCATCACCTTTGCGATACCTCGGTCGTTGAAATAGATCGACATCGGCACGATCGTGACGCCTTGCCGGTTCGCCGCGCCCGTCAGTTTCTGAATTTCTCGTTTATGGAGCAGTAGTTTGCGGGGACGCCGTGCCTCATGATTAGCAAACTGCGCGCTGTTATTGTATTCGGGAATATAGCAGTTGTTGAGCCAGAGATCGCCTTCGCGTGGCCCCGCCCAAGCCTCCGACAGACTGGCCTGGCCCTGACGCAGGGATTTGACCTCGGTCCCCTGTAAGACGATCCCGGCTTCTATCTTCTCATCAATAAAGTAGTCGTATCGCGCCCGCCGATTCTGGGCGACGGTCCCGCTTTCCGACGACTTGCGAGCCATTGCTTCAGTTGAGCAATCCGGCCGAAACCATCGCGTCCCGTACGGCCGTTTTGCTGCTTTCCGCAATCGGCGCCAAGGGCGGCCGGCATTCAGGCGAACTCCTGCCAAGCAGGCTTGCCGCATATTTGACCGGTCCCGGACTCGACTCGCAGAACAATGCTTCATGCAGCGGCCCAAGACGATCGCGCGCCGAGCTGAATGTGTCTAGATCCCGATCCTGCCAGGCGGTGTGCAATGTCGCACAGAGTTTCGGGGCCACATTGGCGGTCACTGAAATGCAGCCATCACCGCCCTGTCCCAGAAAAGCACCGATCGTCGCGTCCTCGCCGGACAGCTGACAAAATTCCTCGCTGATCGCGAGACGCGAAGCAAGCGGCCGCGCCAGATCACATGTCGCGTCCTTCACGCCGACAATGTTCGGCAGTTTGGCCAACCGCGCCATGGTTTCGACAGACATGTCCACCACGGACCGGCCGGGAATGTTGTAGATAATGACCGGCAGGTCGACCGCATCCACGATCATCTTGTAATGCATGTACAAGCCTTCCTGGGTCGGCTTGTTATAGTACGGCGTCACGACAAGCGCCGCATCCGCTCCGGCATCTTTGGCATGTTGAGTCAATTCGATCGCTTCTGCGGTCGAGTTCGAACCAGTCCCGGCGATAATCGGCACCCGACCTTTCGTTGCCTCGATGCAAAGCTCAACGACACGTTTGTGTTCCTTATGATCAAGCGTCGGCGACTCGCCCGTCGTCCCGGTCGGGACAAGCCCGTGCGTCCCCTCATTGATCTGCCAGTCTACAAAGGATTGAAATCCGTCTTCATCGATTGCCCCATTCTCCATTGGCGTAATCAACGCAACGAGTGATCCCTTAAACATGTCGTTTCTCCCTGCCGCCACCGCGACGTCGACTAAAAATTAACCTTCCCGGGTTAAGCCAACAATAGGCACACAATGGTTTGATGTGCTCGTTATTGGCCCCATTTCGAGAATCGCATAGAATCCTACCCAGGAAATGCAGTATTTTTCTCAGAAATACAAGGCTTTGGTAAAGTCGGCGCTGTTGTTTTGCGCCGTCATTGCGGCTTTGATCTCGAATTCGCCGTCGGCGGCCCTCGGCGATACACTGACAAAAACAGATGCGGCGCACTACCGGGCTGCGTTCAAGGCGGCACATTCCGGTAAATGGAGCGAGGCAGAACGGAGAGCCGCGCGGGCCAAGAATCCCCTTCCCGCCAAGGCGTTGGCTTGGCTTCGCTACAAGACAGTTAACTCCGGCGCGGATTTTACTGCCATCGACAGGTTTCTGCGCGCCAACGCTGCCTGGCCGCACCAGTTCGATCTGCGCCGTAACGCCGAACTAACGATGCGCAACGTCTTATCCGATGATGCCGCTATTGCCTGGTTCGAAAAGAATCCACCCCTAACGACCGCAGGTTCTGCGCGTTACGCCAGCGCCCTGATCGCCAAGGGACGTAAAGCCGAAGCAATCGCCTTTGTGCGAGAGACGTGGCGGGAACTTCGCATGAACCGGGCGGAGGAGCGCAACTTCAGACGACAATTCCGTAAGCTGCTGCGCACCGAGGATAACATTGCCCGTCTCGACAGGTTGATCTGGGATCAGCAGGTCTCTTCCGCCCGCCGGCAAATGCGTCGGGTCGGCCGCGATCATCAGCACCTTGCGCTGGCGCGTCTCGCGCTCATGCGCCGTACCGGCGGCGTCGACGGCGCGATTGCCCGCGTGCCCGAATCGCTGCGCGATCATCCGGGCCTCGTCTATGAGCGGCTGCGCTGGCGGCGGCGTAAGGGGTTTTCGGACAGCGCCGTCGAGTTGCTGCTCAACCCTCCGGCGCAGTTAGAAAGGCCCGGCAAATGGTGGCTCGAGCGCGCCATTCTAGCGCGCCGCGCCTTGCGCGACGGCGATATCACGCAAGCCTACCGGCTCGTCAACGATCACCGGCAGACAGACGGCGCGCCCCATGCCGAAGCCGAATGGCTCGCCGGCTGGATCGCCCTCAGGTTCCTTGGCGATTACGATGTCGCGCAGCAGCACTTCAAAAGACTCTACGGCAAGGTTCAGTACCCGGTCAGCCGTGCCCGCGGTGCTTACTGGACGGGACGGGCAATCGAAGCGAACATCGCCGATGTCGAGAACCGCAGCGCCAAGGCGGCGATTTGGTATCGAAACGCAGCGCAATATGCCACCACCTTCTATGGTCAGCTCGCGATAGACCGGCTGCGGCAGAACCGAGTCAAGGCGCCGCCACAGGAGCCGACGCCGAGCCCGGCGGAAACGCGCGCGTTTGAGAAGCGGGAGATGGTTCGCCTGGTTCGGATTTTGGCCACGCTTGGCGAGGACAAACTGCTGGGCGATTTCATCTCGGGCCTTTCGAAGGCTGCCGAGAGCCCAGCCGAATGGGCGTTGATTGCGAGGCTCGCTGTCGAGTCCGGCCGGAACGATCTCGCGATCAAGGTCGCCAAGGCTGCCATCCGAAACGGCATCGCGCTGACTGAGGCCGGATATCCAAAGCTAACCGTAAACAAAAATTTCTCTGTCGGCCCTGCCCTCGTCCATGCCGTCATTCGGCAAGAAAGCCTCTTCAATCCAAGGGCAATCAGCAGTGCCGGGGCCCGCGGCCTGATGCAGCTGATGCCTGCCACAGCGAAGCTCGTGGCCCGGCAGTTGAAGCTCCGGCACACGAAGCAGCGCCTTATCAGCGATCCACTCCACAATCTGAGCCTGGGAAGTGCGTATCTGCGCCAATTGCACGACTACTATGACAGTTCGCTGATCTTAACGCTCGCCGCCTATAACGCAGGGCCGGGCAATGTGAACCGCTGGCTGCGCATGAACGGCGATCCGCGAGACTTCTCGACACTGGAAGCGATCGATTGGATCGAAGCTATTCCTATTCCCGAGACGCGGAACTACGTTCAGCGGGTGCTGGAAAACCTGACCATCTACGGCTATCGCTTCGAGGATAGCTTTTTGCCAAGCATGATCATTGACGCGATGATCGGTTCCGATACGGTCGATTACCCATAGCAAATCCATAAAGGACAGTATTCATGGCAGGGCAGGACGTTTTGGAGAATGTGGGCGCATGCGTCTTCGATGCCTACGGTACGCTATTCGATGTTCACTCCGCTGCGGCCCAGTGCCGTGACGACCTGGGCGACCAAGCCGATGCGCTGTCGGCTCTATGGCGGCAAAAACAGCTGGAATACACGTGGTTGCGGTCTCTCATGGGGGCGCACACGGATTTCTGGCATATTACCGGCGACGCACTGGACTACGCCATGGCCGCAACGGGCTTGAGCGGCGATGCGCTGCGCGAAAAGCTTATGTCGCTTTACCTCACCCTCGACGCCTATCCGGAAGTGCCCGCCGTGCTTGCGGCGCTCAGGGAGGCGGGGATGAAAACTGCGATCCTGTCAAACGGGTTGCCGATGATGCTGGATGCCGCCGTCTCCAACGCCGGTATCGCGGAATTGCTCGACGCAGTCCTGTCCATCGAGGATGTCGGTGTCTTCAAAGTATCGCCGAAGACCTATCAGCTTGCCGTGGACCGTCTCGGCCTTGAGGCCGGGCGGATCTGTTTCATGTCATCCAACGCCTGGGATGCCGCCGGCGCGGCTCATTTCGGGTTCCAGGTCGCCTGGGTCAACCGTTTCGGACAACCGCGCGAACGTCTGCCCGGCACACCAAAGGCGGAAATTACGTCGCTCGAGCCATTGCCCGCGTTGGTCTGCGGCTGAACACTGAAAGGCATGCGGGCCGGGACGAAGCGAATGAGCACAAATGCCTGAGTTTCGCGAACAGCACTACACGGCTCAGGACGGCCTATCGCTTTACTACCGGGAATACGGAGACCGCGACGCACCGGAAACGCCGGTGCTGTGCCTCGGCGGCCTGACACGGAACTCAAAGGATTTTCACAGCGTCGCGATGCGCCTGCATACAGGACGGCGGGTGATCTGCCCGGACTATCGCGGTCGCGGCCGATCGGCGTATGACCCCAATCCGCAACATTATCAGCCTGCGACCTATCTGAACGATATTCGCCATCTTTTCGCTGCCGCGAATGTCGGGCCCGCAATCATTATTGGCACCTCATTGGGTGGCCTTCTCGCAATGGCCATGGGCGCCGCAATGCCAAGCATGTTGGCCGGCGTCGTATTGAACGATGTTGGGCCAGATATTGGCGGCGACGGTTTGAGCCGGATTCTCGATTATGTCGGCGTGGACCGCCCGCACTCCGACTGGGATAGCGCCGTACAAGATTTGCGGCGTATGTTTCCGCATCTGTCGCTTGATACCGAGGAAGCGTGGCTCGAAGCGGCGCAAGCCACCTGGCGCGAAGGCGCGGACGGCATGCTGCATTTCGACTGGGACGTGAAACTTGTCGACATGTTGCGCGACGGGCCGCCTGTTCCGGATCTTTGGCCCCTGTTCCATAGCCTTGGCAATATCCCGATACTGGCAATCCGCGGTGCGCTGTCCGATGTCCTGACGGCCGCGACGTTTGACAAAATGGCGATGGCGCGCGCCGACTTGGTGCAAATCACCGTCCCCGGAGCAGGGCACGTCCCGACGTTGAGCGAACCCTCGGTTCGAGAACCGATCGACACCTTCATCGCGGGACTTTCCCACCAGAAAAACGAGAGGTAGCACCATGCCTTTGGGCGCATTCCTACCAACCCGCGCGTTTTCCAAAGACCCGCGTGCAATCCGCGATTGGGCGATGGCCGTCGAGGAACTCGGCTACGACTATATAGACGTGCCCGATCATGTGCTCGGTGTCGACCGGCAGAGCCGGCCCGATTTCGAAGGCCCTTATGATATTTCGGATGCCTTTCATGAGACCTTCGTAACGCTCGGCTATCTGGCTGCCATTACCGAACGGGTTCGGCTGCGCAGTGCGGTTCTGATTTTGCCGCAACGGCAGACCGCGCTTGTCGCCAAACAAGCAGCCGAAGTCGACGTTCTTTCCGGCGGCCGGTTCGACCTTGGGGTCGGGGTCGGGTGGAATTCGGTAGAATACGAAGCGCTAAATGAGGATTGGAAAACCAGAGGCTCGCACCAAACCGAACAGCTCGAAGCCATGCAACGCCTTTGGACAAATGACGTTGTTAACTACAATGGAAAATTTCATAACTTCAATGGAATAGGATTGAATCCTCGACCAATACAACAACCTATCCCGATCTGGTTTGGCGGCTCGGCGGACGCAACTTTGCGACGGGCAGTGCGCTACGGCGCTGGCTGGATTCCACTGGGCAAGCCGGATGTGGACGCCGTCTCACGCCTCACCGCCTTATGCGGCTATCTTGAGGCAGCGGGCCGGGACCCCGACGGTTTCGGCATTGAATGCTGGATCAGAACCACGCGGCGCGATCCCGATTCCTGGGCCCGTGCCGCTAATGCCTGGCGCGACATCGGCGCCACGGATGTGACGCTTTATACCTCGGGTACGGATATCGAAACTGTCGCCGATCAGATCGACGCGTTGCGCGCCTTCAAGGAACGCAGTGAAAATTACTGAGCGACGACGCTTTCTTCATCTCCACCGGCGACCACGAGACTTGGTTTCGCAGCGAAGAGGTCCGGCCTCTGCCGGTCCTGCTCCACGTTACGGCACATGCCATGCACGAACGCGCCCGCCTCGACCGCCAGACTTTCATGCACGATGTCGCCGGTTACTTTGGCGGATTTGCCCAGTTGAACCGATCGCGCATTGATTTGCCCGTTGACCGTTCCATCTACTCGGACCGTATCTCCGGTGATCGCCCCATTAACCACGGCCGCAGCGCCCACGGTCACAAGCTGGGATTTTACATCGCCGTCAATCACACCCTCGATTTGGATATCGCCTTCGGTCTCAAGATTGCCAGTAATATGAAGGTTCTTACTGAGAATTGATGGCGGGTAGTTTTTTTCTTTTATTTCCAAATTACTGCCAGCGTTTTCTCGCTTACTCTTTGAAAACATGTTTCCCTGCCTGAATAAATTTTATCGGGTCCATAGCGATGTTGCCGTATAAAATTTCGTAATGCAAATGCGGTCCTGTGCTCCGCCCACTGCTGCCCAAAAGGCCAATCTTATCGCGGTGCCGGACTTCTTGACCTTTCTTGACCAAGATCTTGTGCAAGTGTCCGTACCGTGTACGGATGCCAAATCCATGATCGATTTCGATCATGCGCCCGTAGCGTCCCTTATAGCCGGCTTTCGTTACAATGCCGGGCGCGGACGCATATACCTTCGTCTTCCTGCGACTTGACAGGTCGACACCGGAGTGGATCGCCCATTTCTTGGAAATCGGATCCCGACGCTTCCCGAACCGGCTGGCTACGCGGTAAGTGTCGACCGGGGAAACCAGCGGCACGGCCTGCAACGCGACCCGAAGCGTTTCGAGGCGGGTCAGCCGGCTATCCAAGCCATGTACCGCACCGGCAAGGCTGTCGTTCGCCACACCCCCGGCCAATGCGACAAAAGGCCCGCCTTGCCCCAACTCCTCAGGGGTGCCGACTTTCGTCAGTAATTTATTAACGTTCAGTCCGGTCATACCGATGATCCGCTCGGCATCCTCGATATCGCCAACAGTCAGCGTACTCAGGTTCGCAATAACCCGGGATCTTGCCTGATGAATTTTGGTAAGTCGGTCGAGCAACACGGCAACTCTTTCGCTCAAGGACTCTTTCGCCGGGTTGTGCGGTTCGGGGTCACCTGTCTCTTCCCCCAGATGCAACGCGAAACGCCGCAGGTCGGCCTCCAGTTGGTTCGCACGATCCTCTTCCGCGCGCAGGGACCCTTGCAACGCAGCCGTCTGCACTTCGAGGTCCGCCCGCTCGCTGGACACGCGATCGTAATCTCCCTGCGCCACGGCGAGGTCGGCCCGCAATTCGGCCGTCTTCGTTGCCAGTTCGGCTTCGCGCGACGCGGCTTCTTCCAGGAGCCGTTCCAAGTTCGACTGCCCCTCAGCAAACCGGTCGCGCACCGCTTCGACACGCACCATCTCGTTCCGGGTGCTTTTCAAGGCTCCGGCCAATTCCGCAACTTTTGTCTCAAGACCACCGACAGAGCCACGTGAAGATTGCAGTTTTCCCTGCAACACCCAGACTTGTTTCTTGAGATTGGCGCGGGCTTGATAGACCTTTTTGCGCTCCGCAACAGCGGTGATCAGATCATGCTGAATCGAGTTGAGCGACGCGGCAAGCACATCGTCCAGATCGGTCATCTCGCGCAATTCTACATCGAGTTGCCGCAAATGCTGCCGCATCGCATCGCGCGACTCGGTGATTGCCGCAAGCCGCTTGCTTGCATTGGCGTCGGGCGACCCGTCGATACTGTCATCGCGCTCCAGCGCATCCGCGCGGGCAAACCGCCCGATCAGTTCAGCCTGATTCTGTTTCAGCTTACTGGTGACTTCCGCGACCTTGCGCTGATAGATCGCAATCTCTTCCAACAGATCTTTATAGGCAACGCGGGCGTCCTTCAAACGCGCATCGCCTATGGCGATTCGGTCATATTCGAGCCACGACACAACCGTCGCCGCGGAGGCCCACAGCAGGAACGCCGCTGCAACGGAAACCAGACCGATTTGCAGCGGCCGCGTCAGCCGAAGAAAGCGAACCTGCCCACCTGATCGTAGCAGCAGTTCCCGCTCCCGGAAGGCGTGCGCCAGAATCCGTGCGGCTCTTGATTGCGATCGATCCGACGCTGATTTCTGTTCCGGCACGCTTCTGATAGCCCCTTATCCCCTGGTAACGGGACTATATCAGAACTGCGCGGAAACCGGAGTCGGAATCGCTATATTTTTGTCTTTTCGACTGAGAAATCAACGAACGGGATTTTCGGGGCCCCGCCCTCGATACGCATCGATGAAGGCTGCCGCCGCTTTCGCGTCAAAGCGGTCTAGCCGCAGGGTACGGCGCCATGCCGTAAATATCAGTTTCTCCCCCAGACCAGCTCGTTTTACCGCGACGATACCGCTCCACGGCCCGTTGAACAGCCCTGTCCAATCCCGAAGCGTTTCAAGCACTTCGGCGCCGGGTGCATCGTAATGAAAAACAATCATCCCGTGCTCGAGAGAGTGAACCAGGTTGCTGCGCCCCTTAGCGGTTTCATAGAATCCGGGATCGACCCATGTCGGGAAATGCGAACCGGAGGTCGGTGGATTCGTACCGTAGCTGATCCGCGTTCCCGGCGGCACATGGTTACGGCCTTCGTTGTTGTGCGTTTTCACCTTTGTCAGCGTTGCGCGTCCCTCCTCAGCAAGGGCGGCGAAGGCGCTGGCTTGCTCTTGGCCGCTGAAAAAGCCGTATACCGCGCCGGCGAGGGCCAGAACGGCGAGCCCATAGATGACGTATTTCGTCGGAAAGCCACCACGCTTCGATGTTTTAACTTCAGAGGAAGACGCGGATTTTTTTCGTTTTCTTTTCGGTTTTGCCATAACGGTGCCCTGTTCAATATCCGGCTTGACTCTTGCCGTTGTAAAAATCGGGTCATCCGTAATGCATCACATCCACGAACCGCAAGATACGACCGCTCTCATGGCGTTCAATATCCCGTGTGGTCGCGCGATACGGGCCGGTAGCACCTAGTGGAGGGTAACGTCCGTCGGTATCGGCAGCTGGCCTTCGCGCTGGCGGCGTTCATTGAAAATTTCTCCGACCAGCGAAAGTACCGCCTTCTCGGCATCCTCGATACCATGCTTCTCGCAATGAAGAATGCAAGCGGCCAGCAACGAACCGTAGCAGATGGTATCCAGATCCTTCATTGATTCCGCGTCGGCGATCAGTTTTCGGGCCACGTCCCCGAACCCCTCGACCACGGTATCCAGAAAGTTGAACTCGGTTTCCGATTCAAGCATCGCAAATTGCACCGATCCCCAAGGCGACCGGGTCCCTTTTATGAGGTAGCGCGAATTCTTGCGGAAATTCGGAAAAAATTCTTTAACCGATGTGCGACGATAACACGAAAATCTGCGCCCGTGAAGGCGAGATGGTTAACTCTTGCCGGGAACCGGGACCCTGGTTTCGTGGAGATGAAGCCAGACAAAGTGATCTTTACCTTCAGCACATTGCAGTAACACACTGGATAAAGGGGCATTTATCGGCGGATGAGAGTTCTTCGCCCCGTGTTGTAATTCGGTATAGGTCGCCATGACGAACCGCCCATCGCCGAAAATACGGTGGATCACCAATTCCCTGATTTCGATCTCGAAAGCCGAATTCGTTCCGTGACCGCTTCGAATTGGATCCAGCAATTCGTCTCGTGTCAGGATGCGGCCTGCCGGTTGCACATTTACGAACTCGGGGTCCAGCCGAGCGGAAAACCCGGCGTCGAAACCTTCAGTCGTATTGGGTTCGGTGCCTTGGAACCACGCCGAAATGAAACGATGAAGCGCTTCGACTTCGGCGAGAACCGCATCGTGAATGTCGCTCATATTCAATTCCCCAACCTGCGCATCACCATCGTCGTCACCGCGCGTTTCAAGGCACGGAACGCCAGCGAGGGGGCCATCATCGTGCGCCGCACCGGATCGGTCACCTCGATCGTGCGCTTGCCCAGCGCCGAAAGCCCCCGCCGTGCGACCGTGTCGGCATCGATCATGTATGGCATCGCGGAATCCGCCAGGTTCGCCCGGTTGAAGAATTCGGTGCGTGTCGCGCCGGGACACAGGGCGAGCACGTCAACGAGCGAGTCCGCAAGCTCAGCCGAGAGCGCTTCCGCGAACAGCAGATCGAAGGACTTCGTTGCCGCGTACGTCCCGAAAAAGGGCAGCGCCTGAAATCCTGCAACGCTGGACAAGACGATGACGCCCGCCCGTTGACCGCTGACTTCCGCCCGCGTGATCATATTCGGCAGCAAAGACCGCGTCAGCACGACGGGTGCAACAACATTCACCTCGACCATCTCGCGCTCCAATGGGGCGGGATTCTCCACGAACACGCCGAATCGGCCAAGACCGGCATTGTTGATCAGTAAATCGACATTCGCGGCCTCCGCAGCGGCGATAACGCGTACACGCCCTTCCTGCTCCGCAAGGTCGGCGGCGATCGTTTCAACCTGTCGGCCATCGCGCGAAAGCGCGTCCTTAAGTTCGAGCAACCGGTCTTCGGCACGGCCCGTCAGCACCAGATTGGTCGAGGATGGCAGCAGTTCGGCAAAGGATCTGCCAATCCCACTTGTCGCCCCGGTAACCAGCGCGCAACTGTAAGCCATATTTATCCTCCTTGCGGCCGCGACTATACCGCGATTGTATAGCGCCGACTGAAAAGGAATTGATCATGCGGGCATGGCAACGAATGCTGAGCGGGCGGCGTCTGAACCTGCTCGACCCCTCGCCGCTCGATATCGAGATCGAGGATATTGCGCACGGGCTGTCGCGGGTAGCACGGTGGAACGGCCAGACATCCGGCGACTGGGCCTTCACGGTCGCACAGCATTCCGTCCTGGTAGAAACACTCGTCGGCCGGTTTCGCGAGACAGCGCCGGTGACGTGGCAGCTTGCCGCCTTGATCCATGACGCGGCCGAATATGTGATCGGCGATCTTATCTCGCCCTTCAAGGCGGCGGTCGGTCTCGACTACAAATCTTTCGAGATCGGACTGCAAAGCGCCATCCATATCCGCGCCGGTATCCCGGCAAAGCTTCCGGAAACGGCGCAAAAGCTGATCAAGCGCGCCGACCGGACATCGGCCTATCTGGAGGCAACTCAGCTCGCCGGATTCGAGGCCACTGAAGCGCGGAAGATATTCGGCAACCCGCGCGGGCTGGAGCGCCTACGCCTCAAACCCAAGCCACCCGCCGAAGCAAAGGCTGAATTTCTCGAGCGGTTCGAAGCATTGTCGCGCGCGCTTTAGCGCCGCTATGATGGCGGTTCTCTGGAAGGAAGCCGTTGTCATGTCCGAAATTGCGAAGCTGCCAGCCGCCGAGCTGGTAAATAGGTACCGCCGCAAGACACTCTCGCCGGTCGAAGTCACCAAGGCCGCGCTCGCGCGGATCGAGCAATGCAACGGCGCCGTCAACGCCTTTTGCGTCATCGATGCCGATCAGGCGCTCGCCGGTGCGGCCGCGTCGGAAGCGCGTTGGGTAAAAGGCGAGCCGTGCGGATTGGTCGACGGCGTTCCCACGACGATCAAGGATGTCGTCCTGACCAGGGGTTGGCCGACCTTGCGCGGCAGCCGCACCACCGACCCGGACCAGCCCTGGGAGGTCGATGCACCCTGCACGGCGCGTCTTCGCGAGCATGGCGCCGTACTGCTGGGCAAGACGACGACGCCGGAATTCGGCTGGAAGGGCGTCACGGACAACCTCGTGTCAGGGATCACCCGAAACCCCTGGAACACGGACCGCACGCCGGGCGGCAGCAGCGGCGGTGCCGCCGCCGCGGCGGCACTCGGGATGGGGGCACTGCATATCGGCACCGACGGCGGCGGATCGATCCGCATCCCGAGCGGATTTACCGGCGTCTTCGGGCACAAGCCGAGCTTTGGCCGCGTGCCGGCCTGGCCGGGCAGCGCTTTCGGTACCCTATCCCATGTCGGACCGCTGACCCGGACGGTGGGTGATGCGGCCCTGATGCTGAACGTCATCTCCGAACCGGATGCCCGCGACTGGACCGCCCTTCCCTACAGCGCGCGCGATTACCGCGTCGGGCTCGAAGATGGCGTAGCGGGGCTGCGCATCGCGTTCAGCCCGACGCTCGGCTATATCGACGTCGACCCGGAAATCGCTGCCCTCGTCCGGGCGGCAGCGAAGGTCATGCGCGATCTCGGTGCCACGGTGGAGGAAATCGATCCCGGCTTCAACGACCCGGCCGAAACGTTCCGGCGGCACTGGTTCGGTGCGGCTGGGAAAATGGTCGACGGCTTCCCGGCCGAAAAACAGGAACTGCTCGATCCCGGTCTGCGGGAAGTTGCAGCGATGGGGTCCACCCTTACCTTCAGCGAATTTCTGGACGCCGTGGAAGCGCGCAACCAGCTTGGCGAGACGATGTCGCAATTCCACGAGACCTACGACCTGCTGCTGACGCCGACGATGCCCATCCCGGCCTTCAAGGCAGGACAGGAGGTCCCCGATCCGGACAACCAGCCGCGTTGGACCGTCTGGACCCCGTTCACCTTCCCCTTCAACCTCACGCAGCAGCCTGTTTCATCGGCGCCGTGTGGCTTTACCAGCGACGGCCTGCCAGCGGGGATGCAAATCATTGGCCCCAAACACGCCGATGCCCTAGTGCTGCGCGCCGCCCGCGCCTACGAGTCCGCCTGCCCGTTCCGGATGCCGAACGAACCCAACGTGCAACATCAATGAGCGCATCCACCAAAATCGACTCGGCCATCCTTGATCAGTTGAAGGACATCGTCGGCCCCAAGGGATGGATCGAAAACGAAGACGACAAAGCCCCCTATCTGGTCGACTTTCGAACGCTCTATCAGGGGGCGACGCCGCTCGTGTTACGCCCGGCGAATACCGCCGAGGTGGCGACAATCGTTCGGCTTTGCGCCAATGCCGGGATCGGGATCGTTCCGCAAGGTGGCAATACGGGCTATTGCGGTGGCGCGACGCCGCATGAAGACGGCGGCGAAATCGTGCTGGCGCTTACCCGAATGAACAAGATCCGCAACGTCGATCCGCTCGACGACACGATTACGGTGGAAGCGGGGTGCGTGCTGGCGGACATTCAAAGCGCCGCGGAAGCCGTCGACCGGCTGTTCCCGCTCAGCCTCGCCGCGGAAGGCAGCTGCCAGATCGGCGGCAACCTCTCGACCAATGCCGGCGGCACGGCGGTGCTGCGCTACGGCAACGCGCGCAGTCTGGCGCTCGGGCTGGAAGTGGTCCTGCCCGACGGGCAGGTTTGGGACGGGCTGCGCCTGCTGCGCAAGAACAATACAGGCTACGACCTGAAACAGCTCTTTATCGGCGCGGAAGGCACGCTCGGCATCATTACGGCGGCAACCTTGAAGCTCTATCCGAGGCCGGTTGAGAATTGCACGGCGTTTGTCGCGCTATCCGATGCGGAGGCCGCCGTTAAACTGCTGGCGCGCGCGAAGGATGCCAGCGGCGATGGCACGACGACATTCGAATATATCCATCGCGCCTGTCTCGATCTCGTCTTCGCCCTCGACTCGGATTTGTCGGACCCGTTCGAGGACCGGCACGACCACTACGCCCTTATCGAGATGTCGTCGAACCAGGATGTGGCGGAAGAGGTGCTGGGCGAGGCCTTCGAAGCGGAAGAAGTACGCGACGCTGTCATCGCGTCGAGCGGCGCGCAAGCCGCGACCTTGTGGCGGCTGCGCGAATTGATCCCGGAAGCGCAGAATCATGCCGGCGGCGTTATCCGGCATGACGTGTCGGTTCCAGTGTCGCACGTCCCAGAATTCCTGCGAAAAGCGCGCCAAAGTGCCGAAACGACTATCGAAGGCGTACGTATCGCGCCGTTCGGCCATATCGGCGACGGCAATATCCACTTCAATTTGGTGCAGCCCACCGGCGGGGCGCGCGACGCCTTCCTCGCCCGGACTCATGACATCGAAGTAAAAATCCACGATATCGCAACGGAGTTGGAGGGCAGCTTCAGCGCCGAACATGGCATCGGTCAGCTGAAACGCGACGAGCTGATCCGCTACAAGCAGCCCGCCGAGCGAGAGATGATGTTACGCATCAAGGCGGCCTTCGATCCGAAAGGCCTCATGAATCCCGGCAAGGTCGTCTAATGGACATCCAGGGAACGACGGCAATCGTCACCGGTGCGGCATCGGGCCTCGGCCAGGCGACGGCGGCTATGCTGACCGATGCCGGAGCGAAGGTTGCCGCGCTCGATATCGCCTTTTCCGACGCAGAGATCACCGCCGACGTTCTAAAACATCCCTGCGACGTGACCAGCGAAGCCAGCGTCGAAGCCGCCTTGGCGGCGGCGCAATCGGCATTCGGTTCGGCCCGCATCCTGGTCAATTGCGCCGGCATCCTGGAAAGCCGCCGCGTATTGGGACGTGAGGGCGTCATGCCGCTGGATCATTTTCGTCACCTGATCGATGTCCACCTGATCGGCACCTTCAATGTGGCCCGGCTGTTTGCCGACTCCGCGCGGCAGTTGGAACCGCTTTCCGAAGACGGACACCGCGGCGTCATCGTCAACACCTCCTCCGTCGCGGGGCTGGAAGGTCAGATCGGCGCCGTGTCCTATTCGACGGCAAAAGCGGGCATTGCCGGCATGACGTTGCCTTTGGCGCGCGAGTTTGCCCGGGAAGGCATTCGTGTCGTGGCCATTGCGCCGGGATTGTTCGAAACGCCCATGGCGGCCGGCCTGCGCGATACGGCGCAGGAGCAGATCATGAGTGCTGTGCCTTTCCCGAAGCGGTTGGGCCAACCACGGGAATATGCGGCGCTTGTCCGCCATATTTGCGAAAATGATATGCTGAACGGGGAAGTAATCCGCCTCGACGCGGCGATCCGAATGCCTTGACGCGGGAGTAATGGACGATGGGTGATGTTTACGTAATCGGTGTCTCGATGACACCGTTCGGCCGCTTTCTCGACAAGTCCGTGAAGCAGCTGACGCGTGAATCCGTGACCGCCGCGCTGGCGGACTCGTCGCTGGAAAAGGAAGCTGTCGGCGCCGCCTACTTCGCCAATACGACGCAAGGCCTGATCGAAGGCCAGCATCTGGTGCCCGGCGAAATGGCGCTGCGGGACATGGGCTTCGAAGGCATTCCCATGATGAATGTGGAAAACGCCTGCGCCAGCGCATCCAGCGCCTTTCACAGCGCCTACCTCGCCGTCAAAGCCGAGATGGCCAACGTCACGCTCGCGGTCGGCGCGGACAAGATGTACGCCGAGGATAAACTGAAATCCTTCGCGATCTTCGATGGCGCCTGGGACGTGCACAATGTCGACGGCACGATTGCCGGCCTTGAAGCTTTGGGCGAAGGCGTGGAGCCGCCAGCCGGAACCGTCATGCCAAATGGTAAACGTAGCGTGTTTATGGATGTTTATGCCAGCTTTGCGAAGTTTCACATGAAGAATTTCGGGAGCACACAGCGACAGTTCGCAGCCGTCGCCGCAAAGAACCATCAGCACTCCACCCTGAATCCGCTATCGCAATATCAAGAGGCCTATTCGGTCGATGAGATCCTTGGTGCGCGGCTCATTTCCTGGCCACTGACCTTGCCGATGTGCTCCCCGATCAGCGACGGCGCCGCCGCCGCAATCCTGTGCAGCGAAGAATACCTTGCGACCCTGGACGATGCGGTCCGCGACCGGGCGGTCCGGATCGGCGCCTGCGAACTCGGCACCGGTACATCCCGCACCGCCGAGGAGATCGACAAACACATCACGCATCTGACCGCGAACCGCGCCTATGACCGCGCCGGCATCGGCCCCAATGACATCTCGCTGGCCGAAGTCCACGACGCAACGGCGTTCGGCGAAGTGACGCAAACCGAGAACCTCGGTTTCTGTGAATTCGGCAAGGGTGCGTGGCTTGCCGAACAGGGCGAAACCGCGTTGGGCGGACGCATTCCGATCAACCCGTCCGGTGGTCTCGAATCGAAGGGCCACCCCATCGGCGCGACGGGCCTCGGCCAGATCTACGAGCTTGCCACCCATTTGCGCGGCGAAGCGGGCCAACGCCAAGTGGAAGGCGCTCGTTTCGCGATTGCCGAGAATGGCGGCGGCATCTACGGCATCGAAGAATCTGTGTGTTGCGTCACTATTCTCGCCCGGGCCTGACGCTCGATTACGAAGTCTTCGGCGCCGCGTATTCCTCAATGAAAGCCGTGAATGCGGCTTCGAGCTTGTCTGGCTCCGCATAGTCGTCGAGATGCTCCAGGAGGACGACCAACAGATAATTGTTGCCCAACCCGTACTTCGCATTCAAAGCACGCAATCGCGCATAATACCAAGGAGCGATGAATCGCTTCGGCAGTGGAAAGCGCTTTTTCTTGGTCATGCCACCTCCGTCAAACCCATCAAAATCAATCGAGCCATGCCTGGAGCCGGTCCCGGACCGTCGCATCGGTGTGCAACCCCAACTTGGAGCGCCGCCACAATATGTCGTCTGGGGTTGTCGCCCACTCCTGTTGTGTCAGATAGTCGACCTCCGCCTCGTAAAGACCGCCCCCGAAATCTTCGCCCAAATCTGTCAGGCCGGTCGCACCTCCCAAGACCGTCTCGAGCCGCGTCCCGTAGGCGCTGGTGAGCCGGCATAGCATCTCCGCGGGAAGCCAGGAATACCTGCGCCGGGCTTCCGCGAGATAAGCGTCGAAATCGGCATTCGGCATGTCGCCGCCAGGAAGTGCCGCCTGCGCGGTCCAGGGCCCTTTGCCGCCGCCGAGTGCAGGGCTTAGTCGATCAAGCGCCTGTTCGGCGAGTTTTCGATATGTCGTTACTTTACCGCCGACGACGGTCAATACCGGCCCCAGGTCCTGTGATTGCTCGAAATCGAGCCGGTAATCCCGGCTTACCGAAGACGCTGTCTCCGACGCGTCGTCGAGCAACGGGCGAACCCCGGCATAGGTCCACGTGATCTGACTTGCGTTAATCCCTGGTTGGAACCAGCGATTAACTGCCTCGCAAAGATAAGCGATGTCCTTGTCCGAGCATTCGACATCTGCCGGATCGTCATCGTAGTCCGTATCGGTCGTGCCGATCAGCGAGTATTTGCCTTCGTACGGGATGACAAAGACAACCCGGCGATCGGCGTTCTGTAGGATATAGGCGTGGTCGCCGTCGTACAGCTTGGGTACGGTAAAATGGCTGCCCTTCACAAGACGCACGCTCTTGGGCGCAGCGCCGTCTAAGGCATGACCGATCCAAGGCCCAGCCGCGTTGACCACGGCGCGCGCGGTAACCGTTTCCTCGCTGTTGTTCTGCTCTGATCGCAAGGTCGCGCGCCATTCAGGTCCCTGCGGCTGCATCGATGCAACTGCCGTACGCGGCCGCACGACAGCGCCGCGCAAGGCGGCATCCAGGGCGTTCAGCACGACCAGGCGAGAGTCGTCGACCCGGCAGTCCGAGTAAGCGAACCCGGTCGCTAACCCGGGTGTCAGTGGCGCCCCTGCTGGATGCCGATTTAGATCAATGCGCTCTGACCCGGGCAAAACCTTCCGCGCGCCCAGATGGTCGTAAAGAAACAGTCCGGCGCGAATCAGCCAGGCCGGCCGCAAGGTATCGTCGTGCGGCAACACGAATCGCAGCGGCCGAACGATATGGGGTGCTGCACGCAACAGGACTTCACGCTCCCGCAGCGCGTCCCGCACCAGCCGGAAATCATATTGCTCCAGATAGCGCAAACCGCCGTGGATAAGCTTGCTGCTCGCCGACGATGTCGCCTGCGCCAGATCGTCTTTTTCGCACAGCAGTACGGAATAGCCGCGTCCAGCGGCATCCCGGGCGATACCCGCGCCGTTTACACCCCCACCAATAACGAGTATGTCGAAATCCGCCACTTGCGACGCCTTTGGCCAGTAATATCCGGTTCAATATGGTCGAAACGGGCCAATGTCCAGCAAAGCCGCGACGATGGGGCGCAGCTTTCATGACTTGATCAATTCGCCCATTCCCACTAATTGAGTGCGGCAGACCCGCAGGGTCGGGCGGTATTTAGGCGTTTAATGGTTAATGGAGCGTTCATTATGAGGAAATCTCTTCTAGTTGCTTTCGGGTTGGCGCTCGCGCTGGGAAGTACTTCTGCATCTGCCGCCGACGCAAATGCGGGCAAGAAAGTCTTCAAGAAATGCAAGGCGTGCCATTCGCTTAAGCCGGGCAAAAAGAAAGTCGGTCCCACGCTGCACGGCGTTCTCGGCAACAAGGCCGCTGGAATGAAAGGGTACAAATATTCCAAGGCGATGAAAGCTGCCGACATCACTTGGGACGATAAGACGCTGGACGCCTATCTGACCAAACCAAAGAAATTCCTTAAGGGCACGAAAATGTCCTTCGCCGGTCTGAAGAAGCAGAAAGACCGCGACAATGTCATCGCCTATATCAAAGAAAACACCAAGTAACGAGACATTCGGTTAGAGCGGCAAGGGCGGCATATGGAGCCGCCCACCGCTATTGGTATAGACTGCGGCAAATGTTGAAGTCGCACCTTACTGGGCTTACCTGGCCGGTTGTACCGAACCGGACCAACGCTGCCGTCCTGGCACTGATCTATCAGTTCGATCAATCGCAATGGTGGACGCCGGAGCGCATTCTCGATCATCAAATGACGCAGATCGGATTGCTCCTTCGACATTTCCGAGACACCTCACCGTTCTACGCGGAGCGCCTCAACGCCATCGATATCGACCTTAGCAAACCGCTCGGGTTCGATGATTTTCGCACCATTCCGCCTCTGACCCGCGAGGATATCCAGTCCGCCGGCGACTCTTTACTGAGCGATAACATTCCAAAAGGCCATGGTCGCCTATTGACGGCCTCCTCTTCGGGGTCGACCGGCCGACCGGTTACGGCACGCAAGACGGACGTCAATCAAACGTTTCACCGCGCCTTGAATCTGCGTAACCACCTATGGCACAAGCGCGACCTCTCGGCGAAATTCGCCACGGTCCGCGGCTACGACCCCGGCGTTGCAATGGCCCCGGACGGTCAGCACAACAAAAGCTGGGCTGCCGTTTATCAGACGGGCCCGTCGGTACAGCTAAATTCCGCGCACTGCACGCTGGGCGAACAGGTGCATTGGATCGTCAAGGAGCGCCCGCCCTATATCCTTTCCTATCCAACCAACCTGCATGCGCTGGCACTGCGCTGCGCCGAGTTAGACCTACGCATGCCGTGGCTGAAAGCGCTTGTCACCTTCAGCGAAGCCTTGTCCCCCGGACAGCGCAGCGTCATCGAAGATGTCTTCGGGGTCGGCGTGGAAGACATGTACAGCGCCGCTGAAGTCTCGATGATCGCGGTGCAATGTCCGGACAAGCCGGGCAACTATCATGTGCAGTCGGAAAACGTCCTGATGGAAGTGGTCAAAGACGATGGTACGCGGTGTGATATCGGCGAGACCGGCCGTATCCTGGTGACCGATCTGCATAACTTTGCCATGCCCTTCATCCGCTATGAAATCGGCGATTTGGCGACTTTCGGGCCGCCCTGTTCCTGCGGGCGCGGATTGCCGACCGTAAAACGGATTTTCGGCCGCGTGCGCAATATGTTGCGGCTCGAGTCGGGCGAACAGATTTTCCCGGACATCGCGGCCTTGCATCTGAACGAGATCGCGCCGTTGCGACAGTATCAGATGATTCAGAAAAGCTTCACCGACATCGAGATGAAGCTGACCCTTTCGCGCGACTTCGAAGGCGACGAAGAAGCCCACATGCGAAAAATGATCCTCGATGCGCTGGGCCGGCCCTTCAATCTGCATCTTGTGCCCGTAGACGACATTCCCCGCCACCCGAGCGGCAAGTTCGAAGACTTCATATCCGAGGTGAAGGGGTAAGAAGCGTTAACGCAGCACGGTGCCGTCATCGACCTGGATGATCTGCCCGTTGATGTAGCTTGCTCCTGAACTGCACAAGAACGCGATAACCTGAGCCACTTCCTCCGGCTCGCCGAGGCGGCCGAGGATGGTGCCGTCGGTCACGTAATTGCCGCGCTGCGCGATAAGGTCGGTCGTCATGCGTGTCACGATGATTCCCGGCGCTACCGCATTGACCAGAACACTCGGCGAAAACTTTTTCGCAAGCGAGCGGACCAACCCATGCAAGCCGGCTTTCGCGCAACTGTACGGCGTGAAATCCGGCGACCCGCGACCGGCGGCAATCGAGGCCGTGAAAACCATGCGCGCGACAGCATCCCGGCTGTACCGGGACTCGAACGCAACGGACATGTCGTAGGCAGACTTGAGATTCACTTGAATGGCCCGATCCCAGACGTCCTGAACCGACGGGTCGAACGGATCCGGCTCGAATAGCCCCGCCAGATGAATCAACCCGTGGGGCTGGTCTTCCGCGGAGTCCAGGGCCGCCGCACACGCATCCGGTCCCTCCAACGCAGACACATGCGTCGAAATTTGCCCTGGCCCCGCGGCTTCGACGGCCGCCTCCAATGCATCGGCACGGGGGTCAACGAGGTGAACATGCGCACCACCTGCGGCCAGGAGTTTTGCACATTCAACTCCGATACCACCGGCCCCGCCAGTGACAACAATCGTCCGCCCGTCGAAATCATAGCTGTTCATTGAAATTGTCCTCTTTCCGTTTCGATTTACAGCCTGATAAAGCGGCGAGTACCTGTCAAACCGAGAAATTTGGTCTATCTTGCCGCCAATAGAATTCCCTTCAATTGAGGTATCTCAGATGATCCTAATCGGCCGTTTCGGCTCCCCTTTCGTTCGCCGTGTCGCGATTACCCTTCGTCTCTACGGTATCCCGCACGAACATCAGGCTCTTTCCGCGAGCGGCGACGACCGCCCGAAGCTGCAGGCGATCAATCCGGTCGCGCGCGTGCCCGCACTCATCACCGACGAGGGCGAAACGCTGATCGATAGTGTGACAATCCTTGACTATCTGGACCGCCTTGTCGGCCCGGAAAAGGCGCTCACGCCATCGGATGGCGCCGCGCGTACGAAGGTTATGGCGCTAATCGGCTTGGCCATTGGCGGCATCGAAAAATCGATTGCCGCCTATTATGAAATGGGCAAGCGGCCAGAGGAAATGTGGCACCGTCCCTGGCTGGACACCTTGCTGGAACAATCGAAAGACGGATTCGAAGCCTTGGACCGGGCGGCGGCAACGCCCTGGCTTGCGGGCGACCGAATGACCCAGGCCGACATTAGCACGGTCGCGTTCTGGGATTTCGCCGTCCGCGTCCGTCCGTCCGACGCCCCGGCGATGGACTGCCCCAACCTCGTCGCGATCGCTGACCGCGCCAATGCGTTGCCGGCGTTTGCGGAAACGAAACCTTAGCTGACCGTCGAGGATCAGTCCGCGCTGTCGTTGACCAAATGAACGGTGCGCTGCGGGTAGGGAATATTGACCCCTGCGCCGTCCAGGGCTTCCTTGATGTCCTTCGTGAGATCGAACTTCACGCCCCAGTAGTCCGCTCCCTTGCACCAGGCGCGAACGGTGAAGTTGACGGAGTTGTCGCCGAGATCCGTCACCGCTACCAAGGGCGCCGGATCATTCAGCGTCCGGTCGTCCGCCTCGATCACGCTGTTGATCGTCGCCATTCCTTTGTCGATGTCATCCTCGTAGCCGATACCGACGACAATATCGACGCGACGAGTCGCGTGATGGCTGTAGTTTTTCACCGACGAGCCCCAAACTTGGCCGTTCGGCACGACGATGTGGACATTATCGGGTGTCGCCATTTCCGTCACGAACAGGGAAATCGCCTGGACCGTACCTGCATGCCCGCCGACTTCAACGTAATCGCCGATTTTAAAGGGACGGAAGAGCAGCAACATGACGCCAGCCGCGACATTGCTTAACGTTCCCTGCAGCGCCAAACCGATCGCAAGGCCCGCGGTACTAAGGACCACCAATAGGCTCGCCATCTGGATACCAAACTGCGACAGAACGGCGAGTACCGTCACAACGAGAACCAGATAACGTACAGCGCTCATGAAGAAGCGCGTCAGAGTCTCGTCCATATTCTTGACGCGACGAAGACCATTACCCGTCACGCGCGACGCCCAGCCGGACGCGATCCAGCCGACTATGAGTATCGCAATCGCGCCGACGACTTGCAGCCCGTAGACCGTGACGATTGCCATTACCTGTTCCGTGACGGCGTTTAGATCCTGTTCCATCTCGCTTACCCCCTTGGTGACGCCAGCCTAAGTAACCAATTCGAATTGGTCAGGCAATCCATGATCATGTGATATTCTGGAAGCCTCTAGCATTGGCTGATTTCCGAATATACCGATACTAATTTAGGTAACCGAATTCCTTGGATGCCGGCCTTCTAAGTGTAGCGAGATCACCAGAAACCCCAATGCGGAGCGCCAAACGAATCCGCGTCACGACGCATCGTTCCCCAGGATAAACGGCGCGCCACAGGCTTCGGCAACCTGACGCACCTCGTTGAAGAGTGTTTCCGTCATCGGGATACCACTTTCCATGCGGATGGCCCGCTCGCGATGTTCAGGATCTCCGGCGACGAGCACCTGCTGCGCCGGGTCAACCGGGTCGGTGCCATGGAGCATGTCGATCAAATCGTCCAACTCCTCCTCGAATACGCCCTCCCCCCGGAAGGCTGCTGGATTCAAGGCGAGACAAAAATGGCCGACATTGATGAACTGCTCTCGGTCTCCGGATTTCAAATTGTATCCGCCGATAAACGACCCGGACAAAACGCTCGAAAGGATATCGACCATCACCGCGAGACCATAGCCCTTGTGCGATCCCAGTTCGCGCGACCCGCCCAGCGGCGAAAGCCGTTTCGGCACGGCATTCAGCGCCACATTGGGATCGGTCGTCGGATGACCGTCGGCGTCATGCGCCCAACCCAGCGGCAGTTCCTTGCCGGCGCGGCGGGCGATATTGAGTTTTCCGACCGCCACCGTGCTCGTCGCCATGTCGAGGGAAAACGGATCATTGCGTTTCGCCGGCGCTGCAAAGGCGATCGGATTGGTGCTGAAACGCGGTTCCTTGCCAAAGGTCGGCAACACGGATCGCTGTGTCGTGCCTGTCGTGCAGAGCCCGATCAGGCCGCGCTCGACCGCCATCGTCGCATATACGCCTGCCGCGCCGAAATGGTTCGAACCCCGCGCCGTCACCGTCCCGACGCCGAACTGCTCCGCCTTGTCGCAGGCGAGCTGCATGGCGCGCGTCCCCGCAACATGGCCGAGGCCATGATCGGCATCGATCAGCGCCACCGCGCCGAAGTCGTTTACCACCCTGACATCGGGCGTCATGTTCAGCGCGCCGTCACCGCGCAACCCGTCGTAACGGGGCAGCATGCCGACACCGTGCGAGTCGATGCCGCGCAGATCGGACTCGACCATGTTGTCGACAATGGTTTCGATGTCCGCCTCGGGCATTCCCCAAGCGCGATAAACTTCGGTAAGCTGCCGGCGCAGCGTATCCGGCGATATGTTAAAGATGGCCGCCTCCCTCGTATCCAAGTTCGCAATAGGACGCGCCCTCGAATGGGACGCCGCCTAAGGATGCGCTTTGAGACGCGGGAGACGCAACTTATTCATCAGCGGCGTTTAGAGATTAAGCTCCACACCACCGACGCCAGGCGTCGCGCAGCAGATCAACACTTCGTCGTCTTCATGCGGCGCGTTTGGTTCTTCGACATAATCGACGGCCCCGGACTTCAAGCGTGTCGCGCATGTGCCGCAAATGCCGGAGCGGCACGAGAAAGCGGGGTTTAGTCCGGCGTCTTCCGCAAGCTCCAGCAATGTTCCCTTGCCTGCTGACCACGTCGCGTCAACCTCGGATGCCGCAAAGCGAACGGCAACGGGTTCCCCGGCAGGTTCCGGTTCCACAGCGGAGGTCGGTTTGAGGATCATTGCGGGTCCGAAAGACTCGTAATGGATGCGTTCGTCGCGCACGCCGAGTTCAACGAGTCCCTCGTAAAGCGACTGCATGAACGGTCCCGGACCGCAGAGATAGAAATCGTAATCGTCGAACGGCAGAACGGCCTTGAGCAAATCGACGTCGACATGACCCTCGCTGTCATGCGTTGCGCCAAGCCGGTCGCTTTCGTTTGGACGGCTATAGCGGATGTGCGCGGCCACATTATCATACGATCTCGCGAGTTCGCGGATATGGCCGCCGAACGCATGATCTCCGCCGTTGCGGGTGCCATGAATGAAACAAGTACGGCGAAAATCGCGAGTCCGATGCCCCTCATTGATGATGAAATTCGTCATCGCGATCATGGGCGTAACGCCAACACCAGCGGAAATCAGAACCACCGGTCGATCACTCGACCGGTCCAAAACGAATTTGCCTCGTGGCGCCATCGCTTCAAGCTGGAAACCGGGTTTGGCGTTTTCATGCAGATAGTTCGACACCAGCGCCGATCCCTCTTCCCGCTTGATCGAGAGGCGATAGTGCCCCTCACCCGGTGCGTCCGAAAGCGTATAGGTCCGGCTCAACAGGCCGTCTGTGCCCGGAATCCGTACTCGAACTGGCAGAAACTGACCCGGTTCATAGGCCGCCGGCGTCTTGCCATCCGTTCGGCGCAGCAGGAAGGATGAGATCGAGGCGCTCTCTCGTGTTACCTCGGTAACTTCATACGGCAGATAGGCGTTGCGCTCGCGCTCCGCCGCCAGCGCTTCCGCCGCTGCCGCCCACGTTCCGGTGAAATTCAATTGCGGTGAGTAGTCGCCAAACGCGAAGCGCAGCGGCAGAGTTTTCTCAACCCGGATAATCTCTTCAGCGCGAAAACGCACCAGCCGCTCCGCGCCGGCAAATGCCTTTACCTCTTCGCTGTCCCAAACGATGTCCGCCGAGCCGGTCATATAGACGAGATCGCGTGTTTCAAAATCCACGAAAAGGAACCCTGCCTTCGGGTTCAGTAGGATATTGCCGATCGTGTTGTAGTGATTGTTACCGGAGAAATCGGGGAACACGAACGTACGGTCATCATCAATTCGGACAAAACCGGGCTTACCACCGCGATGGGAAACATCGGCACCCTCGCTTACCGCGCCCGGATCTTGGCGGTAAGCTGTCGCAATAAACAGCGTATCGGCCTGACCGATCAGCGCGCGGGTGCGGTCATCGAAGCGATTGCTCCAGCTCACCTTTGGCGCCGTAGCGCATGCCTCGGGCAATATCTCAATGTCGCGGGTTTGGATATATTGCGGACAATTGCCGAATGACTGAAGAATATCGATCGCAAACCCATCGGGCCGAACCGTGCCGATGCGCCCCGTCAGCCGGTTTCGACGCCTTGTCGCGGGCTCGATACCGAGCAGCCCGACATCGGCACCTGGCTTGAGAGTCCCGTTCAGCGGATCGCCGGCAAGCGGTCTAGCGGCGACGTTGAGTGTCCGTGCATCGGGGCTCGACATGAAGCCCGGCGTCTTGGCAACCAGGGAGGCCCAAGGCCTCCCTTGATCGTCAACGGAACCGATCAGAACGAAGGGCAGTTGTGCGTAGAATTCCCGATGCTGATCCGGCATGTGGTCGCGGACGGCCCGGCGGGCGAACGGCTCGATGCGATCGCGCACGCCAAGGCGCTCCTGCACCTGCTGTTCTCCCGGATGGAAAGGCGAATCCACCACTGTCTCAACATCGGACATTGTCGCGGCTCCTGCCTCAACTGCCAGGAGCGAAGAATTCGACGCGGATGCCGCCCGGGATCGCGCACATCATGTGCTTGTTCGGCCCGTCGCCGACTGCCTCTGGCGCGAACTCGATTTCAACGCCCGCGGCCACTTGCACTTTTTCGTGGACGGTATCCAGCGCCGCCGCGTCATCGACCTTGAACGCAATATGATGCAGTCCGATGACGTTCTTGCGATCAAACGATACCGCGGTTGCTGGGTCCGCCGCCTGCCAGAGGGTAATCATCGTGCTGCCGTCCGATACGAAAATGGCAGGGTAGAGCGGCTTTTCGCCGACCTGAGCGAAACCGAGCGTCTCGGTGAAGAACGCGGCGGCGTCCGCAAGATTGGGAACGGTGAGACCGATGTGGTGCGCGCCTTGGGTTAATGCGGTGTTCGACATAATCCTGTCCTCTCCAGAACGGTTGTGAATGGCCCATGGCCGTGTGTGATATGGGAAACTTAAGAATTGCCGCTTCAGGAGAGAATGGGCAAAATACACAAGTTATTATTTCATTAATTGGAATAATTATGGACCGCATCCAGACCATGTCCGCCTTCGTGGCAGTCGCCGAAGAGGCTGGTTTCGCGCCCGCCGCGCGGCGCCTTGGCGTGTCGCCCCCATCGGTGACCCGCGCGGTATCGGAACTCGAGATACGGCTCGGCGCCCGCCTGTTTTACCGCACCACCCGTTCGGTCCGTTTGACGGAGACCGGCGAACGATATCTCGCCGACTGCCGGCGTATCCTAACGGAGATCGAAGAAGCGGACCGGCACGCGGCCGGCATTCACGCCGCGCCACAGGGCTTAGTGATGATATCCGCATCAGCACTGTTCGGCCGCATTTATGTCGCGCCCATTCTGCTCGACCTTCTAGATCAGTATCCCGGCATCTCCTTCAATACCCTATTCGTCGACCGGATCGTCCATTTGATCGAGGAAGGCGTCGATGTCGCCGTACGCATTGCCGAGCTTCCCGACTCGTCCTTTTCGGCCATTCGCGTCGGCTCGATGCGGCGGGTCATCTGCGCATCGCCGGAATACCTCGCAGCGCATGGAACACCCGAACGGCCACAAGAACTGCGGGACCACGAAACGATCAATTCCGCGCACATGGCGTTGGGGGGCGAATGGACACTCGAGACCAATGGTAAGCGCTTCGGGGTCAAGCTGAACTCGCGTCTCACGGTGAACAACGCGGATACCGCCATCGCGGGCGCCGTCGCCGGCCGCGGGATAACACGGGTTCTGTACTATATGATCGCGCAACAGCTTGAAGCAGGCACGCTGAAGATTATTCTCGAAGACTACGAACTGCCCGCCGCCCCCGTGCATGTCCTGCACAAAGAAGCCGGCCACACATCCGCCCGCACCCGTGCCGTCGTGGATTACCTCGCCGAGCAATTGCGCAAAGAGCCGGTGCTGGCGCTGGGTTGACCGTACGATAAGAGAAAGAGATCGCGATGGAAGCCAAGAACCTATTGATTATCATGTCGGACGAGCACGATCCGCGTTTCATGGGCGCATCGGGGCATCCGTTTGCACGCACACCGAACATGGATCGCCTCGCGGCGCGCGGCACCCAGTTTGCAAACGCCTACACGCCCTGCCCGATTTGCGTGCCGGCACGGGCGAGCTATGCGACAGGCCGTTACGTGCATGAGATCGGCTATTGGGACAATGCGATTGCCTATGACGGCCGGGTCGAGGGCTGGGGCCATCGACTGCAGCGCGAGGGCATACGCCACGACACCATCGGCAAGCTGCACTACCGCAAAGAGGAAGACCCGCTCGGCATCGACGAGCAGCATAATGCAATGCATATCATCGACGGGATCGGCATGGTGTGGGGTTCGATCCGCGACCCGCTGCCGACACGAACCGGGTTGGCGGGACCGAAACGCCTCTTCCGCAAGATCGGGCCTGGCGTCTCGAACTACAATCTGTACGACCGCCAATGCGCCAACGATGCCTGCAACTGGCTAAAGCGGCATGCGGACGCAGAACCCTGGGTGCTCTATGTCGGCTTCGTCGCGCCGCATTTCCCATTCGTCGTGCCGAAGCACTATCTCGACCTTTATCCGCTCGACGCTATTCCGTTCCCCAAACTGCTTCCGCGCACCGGCTATCAGCAGCATCCCTGGATCAAGGAAGCCGAAGCCTTCGTCGGCCAGGACCCGTTCTTCGAAAGCGACGAGCAGCGCTTGTTGGCGATGGCCGCCTATTTCGGCCTCTGCACTTTCATGGACGAACAAGTCGGGCTAGTCCTGGATATGCTGGAGGATACCGGTCTCGCCGACTCCACGCGGGTCGTCTACACCAGCGACCATGGCGACAACCTCGGCGCGCGCGGCCTATGGGGTAAGTCGACCCTATATGAAGAAGCCACCAAGATTCCCATGATCGTCGCCGGGCCCGACGTTCCCACCGGCAAGGTCAGCGAAACGCCGGTCAATCTCGTCGATATCTATCAGACCGTGCTCGACGGCGCCGATCTGTCACCCGATGACGAAGAAATGACACTGCCGGGCCGCTCCCTGTTCGAACTGGCATCAGGCGCGTCGGAACCGGAGCGCATCGCGTTCAGCGAATACCACGCCGTCGGCGCGCCATCGGCCGCCTTCATGCTGCGAATGGGGCACTACAAGTATCACCATTATGTGGGTTTTCCGCCGGAGCTGTTCGACCTCGAAACCGACCCCGAAGAACTGACCGACCTCGCGGCCGACCCCGCCCATACGGCAACACTTGCAAAATGCGAAGCCGCCCTGCGCGTCATGCTCGATCCCGACGCGATCGACAAGGCGGCGAAAGCTGATCAGGCCGCGCTGATCGAACGCTTCGGCGGCCGCGAAGCAGCGATGAATTTCGGCGCTCCCGGTGCGACCCCAGTGCCGGGGCAATCGCAGGAGTAGCCGTCACCTACGCATCCAGCTCCGGATAATGACGGAACACGCCGTGCTCGTTGAACGGGATACGCCGGTCCGAGGCGAGATAGGCCGCGATATTCGGCAGTGCGGCCACCCTGTCATGGACAGCAGACACCTTTGGATAGCCCGGCTCGACCCGCGCCATCGCCTTGGGAAAGGCGAAACGCAGGCCGGTAACAAGCTGAAAGAGCGACAGGTCCGGATAGGTCGGCGCATCACCGATTAGCGTTCCCGACTTCGCCGGGTTGCGCGCAATCGCACGCTCGAAGTAAGTGAGAAATTTCGGCACCCGGATCGACAAAAAATTTTCCGTGTGCCGCTTCGCCTCATCTTTCTGCTCTTCGTAATACAGCGCGTTGGCGATCGGATGATGCGTATCGTGAATTTCCTGAACGAAGTCCGTGACGGTCAACTGCAGCTGATGCGCCCACAATCGTCCCGCCTCGTCCTGTGGTGCGATGTCGTGGCGGCTGCCGAGGAACAGCAGGATGTTCGCCGCATGCGCGACCACGAGATCGCCCGCCTGGAGAAAGGGCGGCGCGTAGGGCAGCGCGCCATCGGACTCGCCGTCGAGGAACGCCCGCATCGCATCAACGCCGCCCGAACCGCGTGCGACATCCGCATAATCCGCGCCCGCCTGCTCCAGCGCCAGCCGCACGAACTCGCCGCGTCCCTGAATGCCGGGCCAATAGTAAAATTTGTAGCTCATGATCCACCGCCTCCGAGATCCAACTAACGTTCGGCCAGTTTAATCGACCACTTGCGGGAGGCGTAAGATTTTCAGACCCGCTTCCGCGCCAGCACCTGCAAGGTCGGGGCGTTCTTCTTGTAATAGCGCTTCACGATGTCGAAGCCGTGCGCTTCGAACAGGCGCGTCAAGGTCGCCTCGGTGAACAGCTGCACGTGGCGCGGTGGCGAGAGCATGTCCCATTTTGTTACGTCCTCCGGCACTGTCGGGTGGGCGATGTCGGGGGTCGTCAGAAAAACTCTTGCGCCAGGACGCGCAATGCCGGCGAGAAACGCCATATAGCTTTTCACATCGCCGATATGCTCGATGACCTCCGAGGAGTGGATGAAGTCGAACGTCTCGCCGCGCGCCAGGAATGTTTCGAAGCTTTCTTCAAAGAACCGCACACCAGGGAACGCGTCCTTGGCATAGGCAATCGAGCCGGGACTGATATCGAGCCCGGCGACCCGCGCGCCGAGACGGCGCATCGACTCGGCTACGAACCCGCCGCCACAGCCCACATCGATGGCGTCCTTGCGAAAGAAATGCGGCCACAGCCCCAGCGCCCGGAACATCGCCCGGCGCATGCGCGACCTGGCTTTCGGATAACGGGCAACATCGAACGCCGCATCGTCATATACGGCCGCGAGCGCCGCCGCCGACGGCATCGGCAGCAGGAACACGAAGCCGCAATTCCGGCAGACGACAAAATTATAATCGTCCTGACGCGCATAGAACGCCGTCTGCACGCCGTCGCATATGGGGCAAGCATCCATCGCCGACTGTCTATCGCGCGGCGTCGGTTTCCGCCATCGGAAATTCAGATGGTGCCAACACGCTGTCCCGTAGGTCGACATCGAATTGCAGCGCGGCAAGGCGGGCGTAGAGACGGTTGCTTTGCAGTAACTCGGCATGGGTGCCGCTGGCGACCACCCTTCCCTTGTCGATCACGACGATCCGGTCCGCATCGACCACCGTGGCAAGACGGTGCGCAATAACCAAGGTGGTGCGGCCCGCCTTCAATTTTTCCAAAGCCGCCTGCACCAGCCGTTCGTTCTCCGCATCGAGCGCACTCGTCGCCTCGTCAAGCAAAAGCACGGACGGATCCCGCAGCAGAGCGCGGGCCAATGAAATGCGCTGACGCTGCCCGCCCGACAGGCGCATACCCTTCTCGCCCATGAAGGTGGCAAATCCGTCCGGCAACTCGTCGAGGAACTCAGCTGCAGCCGCCGCTTCCGCCGCCGCCCGCACCGCCGCATCGTCCGCGCCAGGTCGGCCATAGCGGATATTCTCCCAGGCGTCCGCGCCAAAGATTACCGGATCCTGTGGCACCAACGCATAGCGCTCACGGACCGCCTTCGGATCAGCCTCGCGGACGTCGACGCCATCCAGACGGACGTGCCCCGACTCCGGATCATAAAAGCGCAGTAGAAGCTGGAAGACCGTCGATTTGCCCGCCCCGGACGGACCGACCAGCGCCACCGTCTCGCCTGGCTGCACGTCGAGCGAGAAATCGATCAGCGCCGGCAGATCGGGCCGCGAGGGATAATGGAAGGTGACGTTCTCGAACCGCACCCGCCCCTCCGCCGGCTCGGGCAACGCCTTTGGATTGGGCGGGGCGACGATCTCCGGCTCCGCTTCGAGCAGTTCGATCAACCGCTCCGTCGCGCCCGCCGCGCGCTGCAACTCGCCATAGACCTCGCTGATCACCCCAACGGAAAAGGCAACCATCGTCGCATAGAAAATGAAGGCGGCCAGCTCGCCGCCAGTGATCTCGCCCGCCTGCATGTCACGCCCGCCGAGCCAAAGGATGAAGCCGATCGATCCGAACACCAGCAGGATCACGACGGCCGTCAACGCCCCGCGCATCAGAATACGGCTGATCGCCACGTTGAACGCGTTACTCACTTCGCCGGCAAAGCGGTTGCGGTCGACGCCTTCATGGGTAAAGGCCTGGACCGTGCGCATCGCGTTGATCGATTCCTCGGCGAAAGCCCCGACATCGGCGACTCGGTCCTGGCTGGCGCGCGACAGCTTCCGCACGCGCCGCCCAAAGATCATGATGGGTGCCACGACCAGCGGTACCACCAGCAGCACAAGTCCGGTCAGCTTCGGGTTAGTGACGAACAACATGACGATGCCGCCGACCAGGTTCAACGCATTGCGCAGCGCGACAGAGGCGGACGAGCCAATCACCGTCTGCAGCAAGGTCGTGTCCGTGGTCAGCCGCGACAGCACCTCGCCGGTGCGGGTCACCTCGAAAAAGCCGGTATGCAGCGACAGTACACGGTCGAACACCGCCTTGCGCAGATCCGCCACCACCCGTTCTCCCAGCCAGGACACAAAATAGAACCGCGCGAAGGTCCCCACCGCCATCACGACGGACAGCCCCAGCAGAAAATACAGCGCCCGGTCGAGCGCCGCCGCATCGCCCGCCGCGAACCCGCTATCGATTAGCTCCTTCAACCCCTGCCCTAGCGCCAGCCCTGTCAACACCGTCACGAGCAGCGCCACGATCGCAGCCGCAAGCCGCGCCTTATAGGGCTTCAGAAAGCCCGCAGTGCGCGACAGGTAACGCAGGTTTCGGCCTTTGGGCCGGTCGAAAGACAAGGTATTGGGCGCCACGTTGAGGTCCTATCTGGGTGGACCGTATACATGTCGCCGCAGGGCAGAAAACGCAAGATGGGACAGGGACGCCGACATCGTTTCCGGATGGCCCCCGGATCAAGTCCGGGGCGACAGAGGGGGAAATCGGCAGAGGGAACGGTTAAACGCTTCGGATTCATAGTTTTGCCGAGGACACTTCTCACGTCATCCCGGACTTGATCCGGGATCCATCCAACAGTGCGATCAGACGATCTCGTCGAACAAATCCCGCCACGCTGGATTTCCGCGTTCGATCAGCGCGGTCTTCCAAGCCCGCCGCCAGCGCTTGAGCTTCTTCTCCCGCGCAATCGCGGATTCTGGATCGTCATGCACTTCGAAATACACCAGAGACTTCACACCGTACCACTTAGTGAAGCCATCAACGGCATCGGTGCGGTGCTCATGTACCCGGCGCACAAGGTCGTTGGTGACGCCGACATAAAGCGTCCCGCCTTTGCGCGTCGCGAGGATGTAAACGTAGTAGGACAAGTGTGGATCATCGCTTGTTGCGGGATCCCGGATCAAGTCCGGGATGACATAGAGGTGTGTGCCCTAACGATCGTGAAGTTCGCCGCCCCGCCCTTGTGTCCGCCGTACCTCACCGCTTAGGATCGGCGGCCTTTTTGCCAACCAGACAGCGAGACCAGCCCGTGAGCGAACAGATACCTGAATTCCCGTCCCTGCACGACATCGTCTACCGAGCGAAAATGAACCTTTCGGACGGCGCGTGGGGGTATCTCGCGGGTGGTGCGGAATCGGAGACGACGTTGCGGCGCAACCGGCAGGCGCTGGATACGCTCGCCTTCCGGCCACGGGTTTGCCGCAACGTGCATGAGCTCGACACCAGCGGTACCTTGCTGGGGCAAAAGATGCGTATTCCGGTGATGTTGGCGCCGATCGGGTCCCTGGAGACGTTCGATCCCACGCGCGGCGGCGGCGCGACCTCCGGTAAGGCCGCCGAGGAATTCGACGTCGTGCACATGCTGAGTTCGCGCTGTGCACCAGGGTTGGAGGAGACGGCGGCGGCAGCGGACAATGCGCGCATCTTCCAGCTTTATGTGCGCGGCGACGCGTCGTTCGAGGACGATTATGTCAAGCGCGCCATCGACAACGGCTATTACGCCTTCGCCGTCACGGTCGACACGGCCCATTACAGCCGCCGCGAGCGCGATTTCGACAACCGGTTCGTGAAGACCTGGCGGGTCGGCGCGGGCGGTATGGAATATCAAGCGCTCTATACCTGGGACAACGTGAAGCGCTTCAAGGACAAGCACGACGTGCCACTGATCCTGAAGGGCATCGCCACCGCGGAGGACGCGGCGCTGTGCGTCGAGCATGGCGTCGACGGCGTCTATGTCTCCAACCATGGCGGCCGCCAGCTCGACCATGGGCGCGGCTCAATGGACGTGCTGCCGGAAGTCGTCGAGGCGGTCGGCGGCAAGGTAGCGGTGATCGTCGATGGTGCGATCAACCGGGGCACCGACATCGTGAAGGCGATGGCGCTCGGCGCGGATGCGGTCGGGATTGGCCGGATGCAGGGTTACGGTCTTGCGGCAGACGGCAAGGAAGGGCTGGTCCGCGTACTGGAGCTGTTGGAGGAGGAAATTCAGATCTGCTTCGGACTGCTGGGCGTGACCAGCTTCGCCGAGCTCAATTCAAGCTATCTGCACAAGGCGCTGCCGGTGAACCTGCCGCACGTGACCAGCGCCTTCCCGTTGATCGATCTGGATCACCCCTACTAGAGCAGATCGGGATTGATTGGAATCGCCTGCGGCGATCCAATAATCGCGTGAATCTGCTCTCAACTATTAAGATAGAGCGGATTCACAGAACCAACCGAACCCAAGTAATGGGTTCGATCAATCCTGATCCGCTCTAGCCGGCAACTACCCCTGCGTCGCGGCCAACGCGTCGATCAGGTCGGCGATGACCTGGCCCGGAGTTTCGGAGCGCATGACCGAACCCATGACGGCGACGCCTGCGGCGCCGGCTTCGATGCAGGCCCCGGCATTCTCTGATGTGACACCGCCGAGCGCGAGGACCGGAACCGAGACGGCGGCCGTGATGGCGGCCAACCCTTCGGCTTCCAGCGCGGGTCCGTAGCCGGGCTTGCTGTCCGTTGGGAATACCGGGCTCGCGGTGATGTAATTTGCACCGTCGGCGGTCGCTTGCAGCGCCTCGGTCGGCGAATGCGCCGAGACTCCGATCAACGTTTCCGGCCCCATCACCCTGCGGATCATCGCCACCGGCTGACCTTGCGGCAGATGCACCGCGCGAACCTTGCAGATCGAGGCGGCGGTAAAATCGTTGTTGATCGAAACCGTCGCGCCGAAATCCTTCGCAACTGCCACGGTCGCATCGACGATCGGGCACAGCTCCGCCGTCGCGAGGTCTTTCTCGCGCACCATGATCCAACGGCACCCGGCCTGCAGCGCCTGTGCCACGACTTCTGCCAGCGGCAGCGCCGTGTTCCTGCGGTCGGTGATAAGAAGCAGCGAAGGCGCCGCCATGCAATGTCGTCCTTCTTCTCGCGCAATACGTCCTGGAGCGGCATTCTAAGGCAATTCGGAGTCTGGTGGAATTGGCCGCGACAGACACACCGCCGCAATGTGGGACTATTTTTAACGTTTCACGGCTCAAATTGATCTACATCAATTCGGTCAGCATCGCCGCTCCCTAGTATAGAAAATGTGAAGACGAGTGCACGTTGTGCTCCCTTCCCCTCTGCTCCAAGATCGGGTCGCGCCACCCTCGCGGCCCGATCACTTGTTTGGAAGGCAAAAAAACGCCCCCGCCGGCACGACGGGGGCGAAGCTTTACAGGGAGAGAGTTCCTGCGCTGATTAAGCGCTTAGAGAATTTTCCAGCTGCCGTCCGGCTGGCGGCACGCTGTTCCATATGCTTCTTCGCTGCGCCCGTTTACCGTCACGGTCTTCTGGTATTCGCGGCAATAGGCACCTGTCGCCCGGTCGTTTCCTTCGCGAACCGGCGTGACGCTGCCATAATTCCCGCTGTCGGGATTGCGCCATTCGATCGGCTGGCCAATGGGCGCGGTCTGTGCAGCCCGCGCGGCGCGTTCGGCTTGAAGCCGGTCTGCGCTATCAAGCGATTTGCCAACCGAATTGCCCAAGAACGCACCACCGAGCGCGCCAATGGCGACGGCAGCGAGCTGTCCCCGGCCGGACCCGAACTGCGATCCGGCTAAAGCGCCCAATCCTGCACCCAGCAAGGTCCCGCCGGTTTGCTTCTGGCCACCGGTCGTCTGACAGGCACCTAATGTCACCGCGAGCAAGACAACCATCATCGCGCGCGGCCATGTTAGTTTCGTCGCTGCCATAATTTGCTCCTCGTCTAAAAAGAATCCACCAAATCAGATATGAATGGGCCTGGCACTCAATTCTCCATCGGCCTCATTGCAGCAATTAAAACTATAATAATTGATTGCATTTTTGATGTCAATACGTTATATAAATTTTTAACATACGATGCCTGACTAAATAGGAATGCCGTCTTTCGGACCGTTTCTCCGAGACAATAATGTGATGCGTTTGCAATCGCTGCGAATCGCCTGTATTTAGGCAAAATATTAAATGCAAATTCGAAATGAATTTAAACTAGAAACGCAGAACGCGAGGAACGAATGGCGCTGAAGTATAATAATGCGCAACATAAACAATACCTCGAAATGATAGATGGCGTCGGCAGCAGCTGGGTCGACGTGTTCAGGGGCGATACCGAATTCTACTCCGCGGCATACTGGGACTTGCTCACCGGTATCTGGCGCGCCAAGGGACCGGTCCGGAAAACCGACGCACTTCGCTATATGACGGCGATCAAGAGCGCCCACACGGCGAGCAAGTATGTCGACTTCTCGATCAAGCAGGGCATTCTTCACGAGACCGAGAACCCGGACGATGCCCGCTCCAAACTGCTCACCTTGTCCGACGACATGCGCGAACGGCTCGATACGTTTTTCGATTTCGCCGTCGGGGCCGTGCGGCGCGCCAACCGTTCGATCGACGAAACAGGCCCCTCGCCCGAAGCCCCTTAATCGCTACGGCCAATTTCATAGATTGTTTCGTCGGCGGTTTTGGCTTTAATGGTCCTATCTACCGTCTCTAGGAAATAACGATGACCGAAATCATCAAGGGGCTTCGGCTTGTCGAAGTCTCCGCCTTTATCGCAGCGCCCTATGCCGGCCTCACCTTGGCGCAGATGGGCGCCGACGTCATCCGTATCGACCCCGTGGGCGGCGGCCTCGACTACCGGCGCTGGCCGGTGACTTCGGACAACAGGAGCCTTTATTGGGCCGGCCTCAACAAGGGCAAGCGGTCGATTATGCTGAACGTCCGTGAGGCCGAGGGCCGCGAACTCGCCCATGCGCTGATGACCAAGCCAGGACCGGAAACCGGCATCGTGCTGACCAATTTGCCGGCGCGGGGATGGCTCGACTACGAGGGCCTCAAAACCAAGCGCGACGATTTGATCATGCTGGGCATCACCGGCAACCGGGACGGGTCGGTAGCCCTCGATTACACCGTCAACGCCGCTGCGGGGTTCCCTTCGGTTACGGGCCCGGAAGATCACAGCGGGCCGGTCAATCACGTCATGCCGGTGTGGGACGTCGTCGCGGGCCTATCCGCCGCCAACGGCATCCTGACGGCGGAACGGCACCGCCGCGAAACCGGCCAAGGGCAATTCATTGGGCTGGCGCTCGCCGACACCGCCTTCTCGACCTTGAGCCATCTCGGCTATGTCGGCGAGGTCCAAATTAACGGTGACAACCGGCCAGCAACGGGCAACCAAGTCTACGGCACGTTCGGTTGCGATTTCGCGACATCGGACGGACGCCGGGTCATGATCACCGCCTTTACGCCGCGACACTGGCAGGCGTTGCTCAAAGCGACCGGCATGGAAGCACGCATGAAACAGGTCGAAGATCTGTTCGAACTCGATTTGCGTCTCGAAGAGGCGCGCTGGGAAGCCCGAGACACCATTATCGCGGTGCTCAAGCCTTGGTTTTCCAGCCACAGTTTGGGAGAAATCCGCACCGCACTGGACGACGCGGGCGCCTGCTGGGGTCCCTACCAGACCTTTGCGCAAGCGGTGCAGGAAGACAGCCGGCTTTCGGCAGAAAACCCGATGTTCGAGGAAATCGATCAGCCCAATATCGGGCGCTATCTGGCCGCCGGACCGATGCTTGACTTCGGAGACGCCCCCCGCACGCCTGTGCTACCCGCCCCGGTCATCGGCGGCAGCACGGACGAGATCCTGGCCGGTGAACTGGGCCTCGGCGACGGCGAAATCGGCAAGCTGCACGATGCCGGCATCGTCGCCGGCGCCATGCCTTGACGGAAGAGTCTTAGCTACCCGCCTTCAGTGCGTTCCAGTATTCCTTGTTCACGCCGTCGATCAAATCGTCATGCATGATGCCAAGGCAGGCCCGGTAGCTGTACCGTGAGTCGTAGCGCTTGATGATGGCGTGGTCCGATACGCTCCGGCAGGCATAAAACGCCTCTTTGGCGTGAGACAAAGCGGTTTTCGAAACGGTCTTGCTCAGCGCCGCGTCCCGTGCCGAAACCCGCTCGTCCTCGTTGGTCGCGCGGTCCCGTGGCAAGGCGTTCATCGCAACCTGCACCACGCTGGCGCCGACAACCTTGTCCGACCGTTTGCTGAGAATGCGCTTGGCGGTGCCGCGCTGCATGGTCTTCGCAACCTCGATATCGGAGGCCGTCTGCGGGTTGGGGTCGTTCTTGTCCGCTTCCGGGAACAGCAGCACGTTGCCCGTCACCCGCACAGCAAGCGAGGTCAGCCCGTTCTGCCGCATGACCGCCTCATCGACGCTCAGCGTCACCGCGAAATGATCACGTTCCGCTTTTATGCGCAGGGTGTTTGTTGCAGGGAGAATTTTCTCGTGCCCGGCGGCATCCGTGCCAACCAAGGTCATCGTGTCTTCGACCCGCGTGCTGCGCGCGCCACGAATATTGGCATCGCTTTCGCGCACGCTGTAGTTCTTGCCGCGTGCCGGGTTTCCACGATCCGGTTGCAGGCAAATCGCCGCCACTTCTGTGGAACAAAGTCCGTTCTCGCAGGTCAGCGGCAATTCGTCGGTCGGTGTCACCACCATAAGCACCTGTGGCGCTGCCGCAGCGGCGCCTAAAAATCCGACAGCAGCGAGTACTGACGAAACGGCAAAGATTCCAATGCGCATGTCGCTTCTCCCCTAATTGCTCGTCAAGTGTCCATCATAGAACGATTCCGCGGTAAACGATATCACGGTGCGGTGAACCGATTCCAAACATAACACCGTCGAAAAGGGCATTAAACACAGCGCGGAAACTCTGTATGGTCCGGCGTCCAAACAAGAGGAACTCCGATGCCATCGAAAAGACGCCCCTGGGTCGCGATCACCGCGACCGAAGACTTGCCCGTTGCCATGAAACCCGTCCGTGAGGCGTTGCGCGACATCGCACCCGCAAAAACCGTACCGCTTCCCTACAGCCCCTTAAGCGCCGCGGAGGAAACGAAGTTCGCGAAGATGCTGCAAGGCGCGGCGGGCATGCTGTTGCGGCCCGGATACATTACCGCATCGTTGCTCGACCAGTTGCCCGACCTGAAAATCATCGCGGTCCATGGTGCTGGTGTCGACCAGGTCGACGTCGATGCCTGCACCGAACGTGGTGTCCTGGTGACGAACGCACCAGGCGCAAACGCCGACGCCGTCGCAGAGCTGACAATATGTCTGATGATCGATTTGGCGCGACGCGTTTCAGCAGGGGCGTGGCGCGTCCATAACGAACGAGTCTGGGGCGACGCCCGCCATACCGGGAGCGAGCTGAGGGGCAAAACGCTCGGCCTGGTCGGCATCGGTCAGATCGGTGGGCGCGTCGCACGCCTCGCCAAGGCATTCGGCATGAAAGTGTGCGCCCACGATCCGGGTCTCGCGTCGAAGGACATCCGCGCAACCGGTGCAAAACCGATGACCTTGGACGCCCTGCTGGCCGGCTGCGATTACATTTCGCTGCATGCGCCTCACATTCCCGCCACGCATCACCTGATCAACCGCAAGGCTATCAATCGGATGAAAAAGGGCGCGCTCCTGATCAACGCCGCACGGGGCGCCCTGGTCGACGAAATTGCTGTTGCGCAGGCGCTAAAGAGTGGCCGCCTTGGCGGCGCGGCGCTGGATGTCCTTGAGGGGGAACCGCCGAACCCGAAGAGCCCGATATTCGACGCGCCGAATATACTCCTCACGCCGCACATGGCCGGATCGACCAATGAATGCCTCGATACGATTGCCGGCACGGCGGCTGAGGATATCGCTCGTTTTCTGCAAAACAAGCGGCCGAAATACCGGGTGAACAAACCGCGCAGGAGAAAGGGATAAGTCGTTCGGCCGTTCTCCGATATCCTTGTCCAAACTCATCGTGCTCCGATAGTATTGCCGGCCTCGCCATTCGCGCGTGACAAAACCCACGAGGAAACAATGCCCGACACGGCCACCAATACGCCTAAAGTCGATCCCGACGAGATACTCGAAGGTATTCGCACCTGGGTTGAGATCGAGACGCCCTCCTATGACGGCGAGGCCGTCAACAAACTTGTCGACAAGGTGGAGTCGGACATGCGAGCCATCGGCGCGGACATCGACCGCGTACCGGGCCAGGACGGATTCGGCGACATCCTGACGACGCGCACGCCTTGGGGCGGCGATGGGCCGGGGATACTGGTTCTGAGCCACGTCGATACGGTGCATCCGATCGGCATGAAGGACGGCATCCTGCGCTGGCGGCGGGAGGGCGACAGCGTCTTCGGGCCCGGCATCTACGACATGAAGGCCGGCGCCTATCTCGCCTACTACGCCTATAGGCACCTCGTGCGGCAGGGCAAACAGACGCCGCTGCCGATCACCTTCATGTATATCCCGGAAGAAGAGATTGGCAGCCCGACGTCGCGCGCGCGCATCGAAGAAGCCGCGAAAGCAAACAAATACGTTCTCGTTACGGAACCGGCACGCGAGGGCGGCAAGATCGTCACCGCGCGCAAGGGCGTGGCCCACTTCCAGGTCGAAACAACCGGTGTCTCTGCGCACGCCGGATCGCGGCCCGAGGACGGGCGTAGCGCGATCCATGAAATGGCGCACCAGATCGTAAAAATTCAGGCAATGAACGACTTCGAACGGGGTGTCTCCGCGAATGTCGGGCTCATCGAAGGCGGCACGGGCATCAATGTCGTGGCCTCGTCGTGCCGAGTCGAAGTCGACATCCGCGTACCCGACCCGGAAGCGGGAGAAGAGTTCGTTGGGAAAATGATGGCGCTGACGCCTGTCGATCCCGATGTAACGCTGAAAATCACCGGCGGTATGAATCGGCCGCCTTTCGAAAAAGACGAAGGCATCAGCATGTTGTTCGAGCATGCAAAAAAAGTCTGTGCGGAAATCGGTTTCGATCTGCAGGATATGAAGACCGGTGGCGGCAGCGATGGCAATTTCACCGCCGCTCTCGGCATCCCGACGTTGGACGGGCTGGGCGCGGATGGCGTCGGCGCGCACGCACACCATGAACAAATCTATTTCTCGTCCTTGGAGCCACGCGCGAAGATGTGGATCCGGCTGCTCGAGACGCTGGAATAGAATAAGGAGAGAGCAAACCCATGGCGGACCAAGCAAGCAATCGGCCAAAAGTCGACCCCGACGAGATTCTCGAAGGCATTCGGACCTGGGTCGAAATCGAGTCGCCCTCGAATGACGCGGAAGCGGTCAACCGGATGGTCGACAAGGTCGAGACCGATTACCGTGCGATCGGCGCCGAAATCGACCGCACGCCAGGCTGCGACGGCTTCGGCGACATCCTGACCGCCCGCACACCCTGGGGCGGGGACGAACCCGGCATCCTTGTCGTGAGCCATTCCGACACTGTTCATCCGATCGGCATGATCAAAGACATCCTGCGCTGGCGTCGCGAGGGTGACAGCGTCTTCGGCCCCGGCATCTATGACATGAAGTCTGGCGCCTACATGGCCTACTACGCCTACCGGCACCTCGTTCGGCAAGGCAAACAGACACCGTTGCCGATCACTTTCATGTTCATCCCGGAAGAAGAAGTCGGCAGCCCCACATCGCATGAGGCGATCGAAGAAGCCGCACGGCGCAACAAATATGTGCTGGTGACCGAACCGGCGCGCGAAGGCGGTAAAATTGTCACCGGGCGCCGCGGTTCGGCCCGGTTTCAGATTACCGTCAACGGCGTTCCGGCCCATTCCGGTCTCCGCCATCAGGACGGCCGCAGCGCGATCCGCGAGATGGCGAAACATATCCTCTATATCGAGGGTCTGACCGACTACGACCGCAACGTTACGACCAATGTGGGGCTAATCTCCGGTGGCACGGGAACCAATGTCGTGCCGAGCGAATGCGTGATCGAAGTCGATATGCGCCTACCCGACATGGAAGCGGTCGAGGAATTCGTGCCGGCGGTGCTCAACATCAAGAAGATCGATCCCGATTGCATCGTCACGGTCAAAGGTGGATTGAACCGCCCCCCTACCAAAAAAATGACGGCATTCAGGCACTATACGAGCATGCCAAAGGCCTCGCCGAAGAGATCGGCTTCGATTTGCAGGATATGTATACCGGTGGCGGCAGCGACGGGAATTTCACGGCAGCACTGGGCGTCCCCACTCTCGACGGGCTAGGTGCCGACGGCAAAGGCGCGCATGCGCATGACGAGCAGATCTATTTCTCGTCGCTGGAACCACGCACCGAGTTATGGATCCGGTTGTTCGAGACCCTCGAATAAACGAGCCCTCACAGATCCCGAGCCTTCAACAACCAAGCTGGCTAGCCAAGTCTTCAAAATCTCTCGCGACATAGTCGAAATCGTGTTCCGCTTTGAGGTCGCGAGCCTGTCCGGGGCCGTGTTCGTTGGGCCGCGGCACGAAGGCTGTCCGCAGCCCGCAGGCAGCGGCGGCAACGAGGTCGCCGTTATGGGCCGCCGTCATCAACACCTGTTCCGGCGCGAGCCCAAGCCGGTCGCACGCCTTGATGTAGGCCTGCGGCTCCGGTTTGTAATGCCCGACCACCTCGGCACCCAGGATCGTGTCCCATGGCAATCCGGCACGCTTGGCCATATTAACCATCAGCGCGATGTTGCCATTGGACTGCGTGGCGATGATGAACTTCGACTTCAGCCGCGTGAGGCCCGCGACCGAATCGGGCCACGGGTCGAGGCGATGCCAGGCGAAGTTGAAATCGTCGATTTCCGCTTCATCCAGTCCGGTTATGCCGGAACGGCCCAGCATCTCGAGCAGGTTTTCGCGATGCAAAATGTCGAGTTTAACGAATTCCCGATTGCCGTCCCGAATGCGGGCCATGGCCGGGTCGTATAGCGACCGCCAGCCGTCGGCGAAGGCGGCCCAATCCAGGTCGATCCCCTTTCGCGCCCCCAATTCCTGACCCTCCCGGGTAATACTGCCGCGCCAGTCCACAACCGTACCAAATACGTCGAATATCAATGCTTTAATGTCCGCGGCTGCCATGATGTCCCTCAGCGAAATCCATTGCGATTGGGGCACTATATACGACGGTGCGCGCGCGTGTGACTCCGCGCCGAATTGGACGATCACGGGAATTTGAGGAAACAAAAGGGAACGTTACTAGCGTGACGAGGCGCGTGATTGTCTAATCGGGCGGCTAAATCAGATGCGGAGCGGGAAAACCGGCCGCGCGATAATTGTAGACAGGAGAACGCTATGATGAAGAAAACTGTAGTCGCCCTGAGCGTCGCGGCCCTGGCTGCGGGCAGCGTTGCGCTTCCGGCAGCGGCAGCGAGCCTCGATACCCCGGTTCAGCTTGCCAGCTGCAACCCCTGCAAAGCCAAAAAAGGCTGCAACCCCTGCGCCGCCAAGAAAGGCTGCAATCCTTGCGCTGCGAAGGGCTGCAACCCCTGCGCCGCCAAGAAAGGCTGCAATCCTTGCGCTGCGAAGGGCTGCAATCCCTGCGCCGCAAAAAAGAAGTAGTGGTAAGCCACAGCTAGCGTATCCGGTACACGGGAAGCGCTCGGCCGCGATCTGTCGCGGCTCGGGCGCTTTTCCGTTTACCTTCGTAAATGCAACTGCAGCCACCGTCCGGTCAGACTGGACGGGAAACGCGGCGCTTCGGAAGAACCCTTCGCGCAAGCGTTCGATACGACTATATTTATCCAACAATCGCGTTCTTCTGTAGCAACACAGGAGCGTTAAATTTGCCGCGCGCGTCATCTGTTGTAACTCGGGCGCTATGTGTTTGGTGTTTCCTCGCCGCCGCGGCAATAATCCTGCCGCATAGGACGTATGCGGCGGACGTCCTTCCCCTCCAGAATCAATTTCTCACGGGCAAGCTTCTGGTCGCGCGCCCGGACATGCCGGATCCTCGATTTCGGGATACGGTCATCTTCGTCGCACGACATGACGAAAACGGCGCATTCGGCTTGATCGTGAACCGCCCCCTTGGTCAAATCGACTACGCAACGATCATTGAAAGCCTGGGTGTTGACCCTGCCGGATTGGAGGGCGACGTCGCCATTTTTTATGGCGGTCCGGTGGATCCAAAACGCGGGTTCATCCTGCATTCGAACGATTATCCGCATCCCCCCTTGATTCCGGTGAACGATCGCTACAGCATCACCATGAGTACCGACCTTTTGCTCGCTTTGGCAAATGGCTTCGGGCCCAAGCGCAGCATTTTGGCAATCGGTTACGCCGGGTGGGGCAAAGGGCAATTGGAACAAGAACTCGACCGAAGAGACTGGGTCGTCGCACCAAGCGATGAACAAATCTTGTTCGACACGAAATTCGCCAGCAAATGGAAACGCGCCTACAATAACCGTTACATTGAGATCTAAAAGTCGGTCGTCGGGCCGATGCCTTGTGTTGTCATTGGAATTGGCTCGATCAGGAAGGGGCGCGCATCGCCGGAATGTTTCTTCCGCTTGTCCTCGTACATACGGGAATCCGCCAAACGCACCAAGCCGTCCGGGCTGCCGCACTGATCGGGAAACAAGGCAACGCCCATACTGATTCCTAACTTGACGCGGTTTGTTTCAAGGTCGAAGCCTCTATCGAACACTTTCTGAATTCTGCTGGAGACGATTTGCACGGATTCTGCCGTCACACCTGTATCGACGAGCAATACGAACTCGTCACCACCGAGGCGCGTAAGGGTATCGCAGTCTCGAACCTGCTCGCGCATCCGCGTCGCGGCCATCCGCAGAACATTGTCACCCGCAGCATGCCCGAACCTGTCATTGACCGCTTTGAATCCATCAAGGTCCATGAGAACAATCGCGACTGGCTCATTGGTGCGGGACGACCGTGACAGGCTCTGACTCAACCGTTCGTCGAAAAGGCGTCGAGTCGCCAACCCTGTCAGCGCGTCGTAATTTGCAGCACTCAGCAACTCGGCCCGCGCCTGTTCGAGCGATGCGCTTGTCGACTGCAAAATCTCAACCTTCTCGGTTAAGGTCCGCTGCGCGGCGATTTCAGCCGTCACATCCCGTTGGACACCAACAAATCCGGCAAGCCCTTGATCAGATACCATGACAGGGCTGATGGTGAGTTCATTCCAAAAGGTCGATCCATTCTTTCGATAGTTTAGTAACCGCAGCGTAATGCTGCGTTTTTCCTCAATCGAGCGCTTGATCGCGGCGACAGCGTCAGGGCTGGTATCCGCCCCCTGAAGGAAACGGCAATTGCGCCCTATGAATTCAGGTTTTTCATACCCGGATAGTTTTTCAAACGCCGGATTTCCATAAACAATTGGATTATCTGTCAAATCTGAATTTGAAATCACAACCCCCGCAGTCGTCGACTCGACCGCCGCCGCGAAACTGGCTTCGATAAGATCATTCCGAAAAAAAGATTCGAATTCGGTCATTGTAATTTTTTCACAACTAAAACAATAGAATCGAAGCTCAACATGCTCCTTGCCGCACGATGATCTTCAAAATTTTCGGTAATTTCTATTTAGATACTGTTAATCGGACGAAGGCCCTAGCCCGTGCGCCGCTCGAGACAGTCAGATAGGCTGTCAGTAATATTCTCGAGTATTGTGAAATAGGTATCCGGGCCAGACGCTAGTGTAGCGCCCAAAGGATCAAGCACGGAAATGCGCAGCGCCCTGTTCGCAACAATCGTATTCAACATGGATGGTTGGAACTGCGGTTCCCGGAATACACATCGTATGTCTCCACGAGCCACTCTCTGCTGGACAGCGTCTAGGTGCCGCGCACCGGGGCGGTGTTCCGGATTGAGCGTGACCGTCCCAATTGCTTTCAAGCCGTATCGTTTTTCAAAATATTGAAATGCATCGTGAAATACGAGGTATGGGACCGAGCGGACTGGCTCCAACGTCTCTCGAAGACGCTCGTTCAGCGCAGCCAGCCTAGCTATCAACGCATCGCCGTTGCGCCGGTAACGGGCGGCATTCGCGTTATCGATGTCCGATAGCGTCCGTACGATGGTCTCTGTCGCTGTCTGCACCAAAACCGGATCAAGCCAAAAATGCAGATCATGCGTACCGCGCTCGTGGCGATGCTCCTGGTCGTGTTTCGTATGATCGTCGGCGTCTTCCGCAACGTTCCACATGCCATCTCTACGGTACGGGAGCAACGTCACGGACTTCGACAGCGCCACGACTTTCGCGCGCCTTGAGAGAGTCTCCAACGGCTTGACCAGGAACCCTTCAAGGTCGGCACCGACCCAGAACACTGCGTCCGCGCGCTGAAGCGACCGTGCCTGCGACGGTTTCAATGCAAAACTATGCGGTGTTTCCGCCCCACCAATCAGGAGCTCCGCCGGGGCAATGCCGCGCATCACCGCCGTAACAAGCGAATGCAGCGGCTTTATACTGACCACGACAGCAGGCGGCGCTGCCATCGCCGAACCGACCCCAAGGACCGAAAGCAGCAGTAGAGCGCTTAGCGAATATCGGCCGTGCCGTCGTAAAGAGTGCAGCGTCAGGATCATTCGGAAGGTCTTCTATTTTGATATGTTATAATATAACATATGTAGCGCTGCTGCCCACTCTGTCAACGCCATTGAGCTAAATGCGGCAGACAGCTTCAGAATGACTGGATTCCTCGATGCTCCAACCACCAGATGTGCTGGTCGAAGCCCACGACATCGTTCTTGGATATGACGGCCGGGCGATCCTCGACGGCGTTGAGATCGCTGTTGCCGAGAAGGAGATCGTAACCCTAATCGGACCGAACGGATCCGGCAAAACAACCCTGGCACGGATACTGCTCGGTCTTGTCGAGCCGGAGCGCGGTTTCATCCGGCGGCGGCCCGGCCTGTCGGTCGGATATCTGCCCCAGCGTTTGAGCGTTGGCACCAATCTGCCGCTGACGGTCGCACGATTTCTGCGTCTCGCCAAAGGCAAGAACCGCATACCCATTGACGATGCGCTGGGGGAAGTCGGCGCGCAGCATCTTGCAAAGGCCGATATCGGTAGTCTCTCGGGTGGCGAGTTGCAGCGTGTTCTATTGGCGCGCGCCCTGCTCCGCGCACCGGACCTTCTCGTCCTCGACGAACCAACTCAGGGCGTCGATTTCTCAGGCCAGATCGAATTTTACGGCTTGATCAGCCGCATCCGCGATCGCCATGGCTGCGGCGTTCTGACGATCTCTCACGACCTGCATCTCGTTATGGCCGCAACCGACCGGGTCGTCTGCCTGAATCACCACATCTGCTGTTCGGGCGAACCGGAGTCGGTAAGACGGCACCCCGAATATCTGGCGCTTTTCGGTCCCGACGCCGCCGAACGGTTGGCGGTCTACGCGCATCATCACGACCACAATCACGACCTCGCAGGCGAGATCGTCGAACCGCACCAGCACGAACATTGATAAACATACTGGACGATTTCTTCTGGCGCGCGGCACTCGGCGGGTTGGGTGTCGCGCTTGCCGCGGGGCCGCTCGGCTGTTTCATAGTGTGGCGGCGAATGGCCTATTTCGGTGCCTCCATCGCACATACCGCGCTCCTCGGCGTTGCACTGGGGTTCGTTCTGGCGATCGACCTTACGCTCGGCATCGCCTTGACCTGCATTGCGTTCGCCGTTGCGATCGTATTCCTGCAACGCGGGACAAAGCTGGCGTCGGATACTTTGCTTGGGATCCTGGCCCATGCCGCACTCGCCATCGGTCTCGTCGCCCTGTCCTTCATGAAGGGCGTACGGATCGACCTTATGGCCTATCTGTTCGGGGATATTCTGAGCATCTCGCACACCGACCTGCTATGGATTTTCGGTGGCGGGGGGGCTTCTATTGCGATCCTGGTCGCAATCTGGCGACCGCTTCTTTCCATCACGGTGCATGAGGAACTCGCCCAAGCCGAGGGCGTTTCCGTTCTGTCGGTGCAGTTGACCTTTACATTGTTGCTGGCGATCGTGATCGCCGTATCGATGAAGATCGTCGGGGCGCTCCTGATCATATCGCTCCTGATTATTCCAGCGGCAACGGCCCGCCCTTTCTCCCGCTCGCCCGAGCAGATGGCGGGACTGGCTGCCTCGATCGGCGCCGTTTCCGTCGCGGGTGGGCTAACAGCATCGTTCCAATGGGACACACCTTCCGGCCCGTCTATTGTCGTCGTCGCGTTCCTGCTGTTTATGGTGAGTCTTATCGCCGGTAGAGTCCGCTAACTGTATCGCGAACCGCCTCCGGCGACGGCAACACGATCACCAGACCGGACTTCCGTAACCACAGCTGCCATATCCGACAGATATTCATCGGCAACCTCTGCATGGCCTGGCGACAGCATGAGATGCATGCCCTTCGGCTGACGCAGACCAGCCGACATCCAGCCGCGGTCCCGCATGCCTTCCGCGACGGCAAACATATCGAATTCATCGGACCCGAATGCCAGCAGCCCGAGCTGGTGCCGCCCCCAGAACTGGAAGCCGCCAATGGCTTCCAGCCCGCGTTCGTATTTCTCGCGCGTCTCGATCACGGTCTGCGCCTTGGACTGATACCCTTCCTGTCCGAGATAATTCATCACCGCCCAAGCGGCAGCAATAGCGCCACCGGGTCGCGTGCCCGCCAAGGTTGGCGTCGCCATTTCACCCGTCGGCCAATCGCCAAAACGAAACAGTTGATGCTCCCGCAACTCACCGGAACGATAGAAAACTGTGGATGCTCCTTTGGCCGCATAGCCGTATTTATGCAGATCGGCCGACATCGACCGGACACCAGGCAAGGCGAAATCGAAAGGCGGCAGATTGATCCCGTTCATCCGCGCAAAAGGCGCAAAATATCCGCCGACGCAAGCGTCCACATGCAGCCAGAGATTCCGTTCGAGCGCGAGTGTCGAAAGTTGCTCGATCCCGTCGATGACACCGAACGGAAAACAGGGTGCCGATCCGACAACCATCATCGTCCGGTCATTGACCGCTACCGCCATGGCATCGGTATCGGCGGTGAAATCCGCCGCCACTGGCACCCGGGTCACGGTGAGGCCTAGATACTCGGCGGCCTTGTTGAAGGCCGGATGGGCCGAATGCGGCGCGACGATCTCTGTCCGTTCCGTTTCACCTTGCGCGCGCCACCAGTCGCGGCAGGTTTTCACGGCCATCAGGATGCTTTCCGTGCCGCCCGAGGTCATGTCGCCACAGGCATCTTCCGGTGCTTCAAGCAAAGACAGGCCAAATCCAACGACCTCGTCCTCCATGCGCCGCAGGCTTGGAAACGCCGCCGGGCCGAGCCCGTTCTCGGAGATAAACATGCTGTAGGCGTCTCTGGCGACGGTGCGCACGTCTTCGCCTGCATTGAAGACATACACGCCGAGCCGTCCGGCACGCCAATCGAAGTCGTTCTCTGCGAGCGACTCCATTTCCGATTTTATCTGTGCCCAGGAACGGCCCTGGGCCGGCAGCGATCCATGCCTATTCGTCATCATGAACTCGATTAATGCGCCATGATGACCGGAATTTCTGAATAGGCGAGAATATGGCTTGTCGCACCGCCAAATATCATTTGCCGCAGGCGGCTATGAGTATATGCGCCTTTGACGATCAAATCGGCGCCGTGCGTCGCCGCTTCCTCGAGCATCGCTTCGCCAAGCGAGCGTTTGCCGGCAACACAGTCTGCGGCCGTCGCATTTATGCCGTTACGCGCCAGATGTCTCGCTACGTCCGCCCCCGTTGGCCCGGGAACCATGGCATCCTCGACTGTTGAAACGACAACCTTCGCCGCCCGCTTCAAAAATGGCATCGCAAACGCGATTGTCCGCGCCGTCTCCGTGCTGCCATTCCAAGCGATAACTGCCGTTTCCCCCAGCGTCGGTAGCGCCTTTGGCGGGGCAATCAAGATGGGACGACCGGTCTCGAAGAGGGCTGCCTCCAATGTGTGCATCGTCGGGGTGGTGGCGCCGTGCACAGGACGGCCGACGACAACAAGATCGAACAACCTGCCACGGTGGCCCACATAATCGTCGCTGGGGCCGACATTCTGCCACACGGCAGAGGCTTGATCGGAGGGCGTAGAGGGCTCCGAACCGGCAACGCCCCGGGCTTGCATGAAATCGTTGAAATATTGCTCCGCCTGACTTATTCGAGCTCGGTCCTCCTGCTCGTATTTCTCGACGAAGGCGGGCGTTACGACGCCAAATCCGTCCGCACTCGCAATTGCAGGAAGCGCGGGTTGAACATAGACCCCTTCGATATAGCTGCCAAAGCGCTGTGCGGCCAAAACCGCGGTCCCCAGCACTGAATCGACGACATCGCTCTCTTCGAATGGTACAAGAATCGCCTTCATGTCATTTCCTCCGTTTTCGGATCGAAATGCCCCAACCGGGCGCACGGAATAAGCGTAGTATCATCGCCTAGATGTCCAGCAATTCAAAGCTCAAGTTTTTCTACCATTCCGAGAAATGGAAACTGTTTGCCGTCGTAATGCTCGGATTGATTTCCCTCGCCATTTTTCAGACCAACAACCGTTACGTGGTGGCGGAAACAAACATTCTGCCCAACTTGGACTTTCGCCAGCAGGGCAGTCATTGGATAGGAACACGAAACGGAATAAAATTAAGACGGACACCTGCACCGGTTCTCGAGTTCAGCAACGAAGGCCGACGGCAAACAATGGTGACGCAGGTTTTGCGAAATCCGCATCGCTTCGAGAATGTCCACGTCTCCGTCGATATCAGGATCGATAAGGTGGTACCCGGTCCCATTTGGTGGCAACAAGCGGGCATCCTTTTGCTTGCGTTCGACAGGAGAGGCGCGCGGATGACGCACTGGCCATCCGAAGTCGTTTTGATCTCAGGAACGCATCCTTGGCAACAATATGAGGCCATCATACCGGTGTCGGCTAATATTGCACGGTTCCAGCTGTTCCTCGTCCATGGCGGCAAAGCCGGCCTGATGCAGGTGAAGAATATTCGTGTGGATGCCGTCGACGAAGCGTTCTGGTTCGTTGCCGCAAAGCCCCTGCTGATCGCATTTTGGGTAGTCGCTGCTTTCTGGGTACTGATCCCACTCCTGATTGAGAGACGCAAAACCCTTTCAGCCTATCTCGCGCTTTTTGTATTTCTTATCACTTTAGCCGGCGCGCTTACACCGCAACCCCTGCTCTCCGAATCCAGCCGTCCGGTATCAGACAAGCTCACAAGATTTATCGCGCCGACGGAAAAGACGGCTGATCGTAAAAAGGCCCCCGCACGACAATCAGTGAAAGAAAGGCCGCTATTAGAGGCGCCTAACGAAACAATGACCTCGGCAAGCCGCGTGAAAACACGTCCAGTAACGCTTGCATCTGCAATAACGGGTGACAGCGGACAATACACCGCACACTTTTTCAGCCACCTCTTGCTGGGATTTCTCGTATCTTTGGTGTTTTTCGAAGTGGCGTGGTGGCGGCTCCTCGGGTACTTGCTGCTTGCCGCAACAGCGACCGAGCTCCTGCAGATCTTCGTCATCACTCGGTCAGCCGGGATTGCCGACGGTATGGCGAACGTTGCGGGTGTTATCGCAGGCCTCGCGCTATGTCTGGGGTGGCAGGCTGCGCGCCACCGTATGACATTCAGGAAGAGCCCTTAACGTCCAACGTGACACGGATCATGGGCTAACGAAACGTACTACTCTCGTTCTTTTAGGCGTTTGCGGCGATATTCGAGGGCATAGGGAAAGCCGACCGACAAGATCAAAAGCACCCACAAGATGTTTGCGAGGCTGGAGGAAAACAAAACCGTCAGATCGCCCTGCGACATCTTCATGGCACGCAGGAAATACTGTTCGAGCAACGGCCCGAGTATAACGCCGATCAATATCGCTGCCGTGTGGTACCCGGTCTTGCGCGCGATATAGCCCAACACGCCAAACGCGAAGGCGAGATACATGTCGAACAAATATTCGCGCGGCACGAAGGAGCCAACCAGCGTGAAGGCGATGATCAGTGGCGCCATGTAAGTCGTCGACACCATCGTTACCCGCGACATGTAACGCGACAGCGGCAGTATTGTCAGAATCATCAGCGCGTAGGTCACCGCCATCGCTGTAAAGACGCCATAAGCCAGTTCCGGATTTTCGATGAACAATTCCGGACCTACCGTAACACCATGATATTGCAACACAACCAGCATAATCGCCGCCGTCGCACCGCCGGGAATGCCGATCACGAGCAGCGGGATCAGCGTGCCGGATGTCACGCCGTTATTCGCTGACTCTGGCGCGACAAGCCCTTCGATATGCCCTGTGCCATAGAGCTCCGGCGTCTTTGAGAATGTCCGCGATTGCTGATACGCCACGAACGCGGCGATGCTCGCACCCGCACCGGGTACAACGCCGATGACGAGGCCGATGAGACTAGTCCACACGATGTGCCACCAGCGGGACAATGCCGCCCGGACTCCTTCCATCGTTTCCGCCCAGCCGGCCTTGCGCATCAAGTCTTGTCCCTTGCCCGAAAGTATCGTTTCTCCCTCGATAACGAGGAACGCCTCGGAGACCGCGAACAGGCCGACCAGTGCTGGAATCAGAGGTACGCCGTCATACAATTCCAGAAAACCGAACGTGGCCCGCGGCGTCGCATACACAGCGTCGGCACCGATTGCGCCGATCATCAAGCCGAGGAAGCCAGCGATCAGCCCCTTCAGAGTGTCGCGCGCAGCGATCGTCGCAATCAGCGATATGCCGAACAGCATAACGACGATCATCTCCACGCTGTGCAGATAGAACGCAACTTGCGCCAACCACGGCATCGCCAGCAAGGCAACGATGGTTGTCAGCAGCCCGCCTGCGGTCGACGATACGAAGGAAATCGCCAGCGCCTGTTGCCCCTTCCCTGCCCTCGTCATTGGATATCCATCCAGCGGTGTTGCAGCGGCACCGGCCGTTCCCGGAATATTGACCAGAATTGCCGGTATCCCCGCGCCCATGCGGGACGAACAATAGAGCGCGACCATGAAGATCAGCCCAACCTCGACATCCATCGCCAAGGTCAGCGGCAGCAGAATGATAATCGTGTTGGCGGCGCTAAACCCCGGGATCGCACCGACAACCAGGCCAAGAAAGATCGCCGGGATAATGACCCACCAGAAGGTCAAGGTATGCGCGAACAGCGGCGCGAATATGTCCCAATCAAACTCCATGTCAGAACAACGGCTTCATAAGCGCTTCAAAGGGCCCTACCGGGAACCGGGTCTCGAAAGCCACGATGAACAGCAGATAACCGACGAGCGATAGGGACACCGACAGCAACAGCGCCAGGCGAAAGTTTCGGCCACCGCCCAGCAACAGCATTGCCAGGAAAAGAAACCCGAAGCTGGTCAGGGTAAAACCACCCCACTCGATCAGCGCGATGTAAGCGAGTGTGAGAACCAAAAGCAGCAGCCGTCGAAGGACAAGCCCCGGCGGCGACACCAGAGTGTCAAAATGCCACGATGCCTCTTTGCGAATGATTTGACGGGCCGATTTGACCAGGAACGCCGCGATCAGCGCGATCAGGATTGCGCCGACGAAAAAGGCGCTGACCTGCGCAGTCCAGGGCGAATCGAGGATCGTGGAAAAGTAGTAGAGCGTAAAAACCAGAGCGGCGACCGGAATGACGAGATCGCCGCCGATCGACTTCTTTTCGCGGCGTTCGGCCATACTATCGCCCGTCATTCCCGTGCTTCCGGTAGCGCAGAACAGCGCACCGTTTTATACCGCCTACGATTTTTTCCCGGTCATCAGCGGCTTAAACCGCTCACCAATCGCGGTAATACTCTCCGCGTAGGTCTTGCACGCCGCCGCGTCGCCATAGCGGATGTTCTCCCAAGGCGCCTTGGTCTTCAGCACCGCTTTCTTATAATCCGGGTCGCCGAATACTTTCAGAATCGTATCGTTCATGGCTTTGTAGCGGTCCGGATGCGCGTCCACCGCCCTCTTTTGAATGGCAAAGGCGCGCGCCGAGACCAACGGCGGCAGTTTGGTTCCGAAATGATCGTTCGCTGTCGGTGCATTCACATCGAAGCTGCTCAGCCGGGCGCCCAGCCGATTCTTCTCGTCGAAAACCAAAAGGGACCGCAGCACTTTCACGCCTTTTTTCGAAACGCTGCCGGACGGCAGCACGCCAAGATCCATTTCACCTGTGACAACACCGGCAATCGTATTCTTTCCGCCGGACAATGGAATCAAGTTGAACTTGGCCCCGGTGTGCTCGCCAACCGCCAGGATACCGATCGAAGCTGGATGCGCGAGGCGACTAGTCCCAACATTTAGGGTCCGCTTTTTGCCTTCAGCGATAACGTCATCGATGCTGCGGAAGGGACTCTTCGCGCTCACGAAGACGACGCTCGGGTCTACATCGACGCGGGCGAAGTAAAAATAGTCGTCGAGGCTGAACGATGGCTTCTTCACTACCCAGTTCAGCATCTCCGGCCCCATATTGCCGAACAGCAGATTGTAACAATCGGCCGGCGCCTTTCCCATATAGGTCTCATAACCGACACGACCCGCGGCACCCGGATAGAAAGAAGGCTCGAAGTTGGTCTTCAGATATTTTTTCCAGACACCGGTAAAGGCGCGAAGGTTACGGTCCGCACCACCGCCCTCTCTCGTGGGCACGTAAACCTTGATATTGCGGTCGGGGAATCCCGCGCTGAGCGCACTAGAAAACGGCACGGCTGAAAGGCCTGCAGCCGCGAGGCCGCCCTTGACAAAACTGCGCCGCGACGGCGCCCAAAATTTGGTCATCGTATCCTCCCTGTTTGCGGCGCGCTCTCTTTCGTCGGCGCGCAAAATAAAAACGCGCCAGCTGTTCATTGACAGCAGAGATTCACACCAAAGAATAGTGTCCGTTAGGTGTATTTTCCTGTCAACGTTCACCTGCTCGGTGGCCGATCACAGATAGTTGTTCAAGCAAACGAGCAACGACACCCTATCCGCTGATCGAAAATCCTGACGAGCCACGACTCAATGCGAAGCGATTGAGGAAATCATGATGGCTGCAATAGTTTCTTTGATCCGCGGCCCGCGGCACACAACTACTCCGACTACGGGACTGCCAATCTGGAAGACAAGACCCGTATCGATATGCCACCAACGGACGGCGCTCTGATCGTCTTTCCCTCATACCTGTATCACTCAGCGACGTCCTATAGCCGCCCACGAGACCGTATCGTGGTCGCGTTCAACGCCAGCATCCACTACGATCCCTAAACGTAATCTTGTAGTGGAATCGAACTATGTCTCAGTCGAATTCGGACGCGAACATCGCTGTCCTGGACAGTATTACCAAGTTGACGGACGGCCACCGCGGTCAGGTCATCGTCGCAGGCTCACACGGCGCCGAGTACGCCGCCTATCTCGCGGCGAAAGGCGGTGCGCGTGCGGTTATTCTGAACGATGCCGGCGTCGGAAAAGACAACGCCGGAATTTCCGGACTGCGCTATCTGCAGGCCCTCGGCGTCCCCGCCGCTACGGTCAGTCACAGCACGGCACGCATTGGCGACGGCACGGATATGATGGCACGCGGCACGGTCAGCCACGTGAATGCTGCCGCAGAGGCACTCGGCTGCGCCACCGGCCAGAGCTGCGAGGCGTGCGCCGACCGATTGTGCGCAGCGCCACCAGTTATCGCTGCGCCGCCCACACAATTGGAAAACCGCATTCTGTTGCGCAACATTTCGGGAGATCCCGAAGTGTGGGGTCTCGACTCGATATCCCTGATCGTGCCGGAGGATGCGGGCCATATCGTTATTTCCGGATCGCACGGCGAGAGCCTTGGCGGCAAGCCGGAAACGGCCCTGAAATACGACGCTATCGCAGCGGTTTTTAGCGACGCCGGCATTGGCATAGATCAAGCCGGACTCAGCCGTTTGCCGGCGCTCGACTCGCGCAGTATCCCAGCCGCTACCGTGTCCGCAGAGAGCGCGCGGATCGGCGACGGCCGCTCAATCTACGAGGACGGCGTGATTTCCTGCGTTAACGAAACCGCAAAAAATATTGGCGCAAAAACGGGAATGCGGACGCCCGAGTTCGTCGACTGCGTCATCGCATCGCTGAAAAGCAGCTGATCCTTAGACGGGGCGATCCCCCTTCTCGACCTTGAGGACTCGGCTGTCCACGGCCGGTAGCATCTTCGTCGGATCGCGCGTCACAACGACATCGACGACAGTCGGGCGTTCCGTTTCGGCCAGACCCTCCTGTATTGCACCGGCTAGCGCCTCGGGATCCTCGACGCGAATACCGTGGCAGCCGAACGCATTCGCCACATTGGCGTAGTTCGTCTCCATAAGGTCGCTCGACTGGTACTTACCGTCATACATCGCGTGCTGAAGCGCTTTCACATAACCGGACGCGGCATTGTTTACGACCAGGATCGTGATGCCCGCCTTCATGCGCAGCGCGGTCTCCAACTCGCCGATTACCATATTGAAACCACCGTCGCCCGTCATGCCGACGACCGGGCGATCCGGCACGCCAATCTGCGCGCCGATAGCGCCCGGCAGACCGTAACCGATCGAGGCGAGACCACGATCCGGGGCATAAGTTCTGCCCGCGATCTTGGTGTCGTAGAGCAGCCCGGTCCAATGGCCGGAAAACCCGCCATCGGCGACCAGAACCGATTCCGCCGGCATCACATTGTTCAACTCGTTGATCATGCGCGCCACATTGATCGGCCGTTCCGTCGAATGGAGCCGCTCGGAGGCGTCATCGAGCCATTTCTTCATCCGCACGGGGACCTCGGCGACATAATCGGTGCGCGCCGCGTGCTGTTTGCCCGCACTGTCGGACATCTCCGCGCTCAACGCCCGCAACCCCTCGCCCGCGTCGCCGCATAAACCGGCGTGTATGCGCGTCGTACGGCCGATCTCTTCCGCCAAAATATCGAGTTGTATGATCGGTGTCTCGGTCGGCAAAAGCTGGTATCGCTTGGTCGCGATCTCACCGAGTTTGCAGCCAACGGCCATCAGGCAATCCGACGACTCGATCAAATCGTTCGCGATCCGCGTATATCGTCCGAACAATCCCGCGGAGAGCGGGTGGGAGCAGGCAATGCCGCCCTTTCCGCTCATCGTGTGGGCCACCGGAATGTTGTGCGCCTCAGCAAATTCCTGCAGCGCTTCATAATCGTTGGAGAGGTGAATACCGCCACCTACCAGCAGCAAGGGCCGCTCCGCTTTTGCCAGCAGTGCTGCCGCACGCGAAACATCGTCTGCGCCGGGGCGAATACGCCGGGCCGGTATCGACATCGACTCCGGGTCGACCCAGAATTCGTCCGCGCGAATTTCATGAATGTCGTGACAGATATCTTCGGGCACATCGAGAATGACCGGTCCCGGCCGGCCGCTCGTCGCCACCGCGAAGGCACGCCGCACGAGCTCCGGAATCCGTTTGCCGCTCTCGACGCGGATCAACTCCTTGACCGCCGGCGTCAGGATATCCACTTGCCGGCATTCCTGAGTCATGTTCTTCCAGGCATGTTCGCGGTTCGCATCACCCGTGAGTACCACCAGCGGAACCCCTGCGTTCAAAGACTCCACCAAGCCGGTCACGAGATTGGTCGCACCCGGTCCAAGCGTCGCATCGCAGACGCCCGGCTTGCCGGTCACTCGCGCATAAGCGTCCGCGATGAAAGCGCCGCTGCGTTCGTCGTTGATCAGATTATGGTTCAGGCCCAGAACACGAACTGCTTCGTAAAACGGCGACAGCTGGAAACCGCCCATGCCGCACATCAACTCGACCTCATGCGCCTGCAGCATTTCCGCCAGCGCCTCGCCGCCATTCATACGGCGGGTAACGTTATCGTTGCCTTGCGCGCTCATACGCCCATCTCCTCAAATACATTCATGACATCCGCCACGCGCACGCGGCACAAATCTTCCAGCGGCGGCGCGTAAGGGATTGGAATACGGGGTGCGCCAAGCCGCCGCACCGGTGACTTCAGCCGGTCCCCCATCGTTTCGGACACCGTCGCCGCGATCTCTGCGCCGAACCCGCACACCTTGACCGCCTCATGGACAACCGCCAGACGCCCGGTTTTCTCGACCGAGGCGAATACCGCATTCTGATCCCAGGGCCACAGGCTGCGCAGATCGATGATTTCGACGGAAACATCTTTATCGGCAGCGGCATCGGCCGCCTGCCGAGCAACCTGCAGCGCGCCCGACCAGGTTACGATCGTTACATCGTCGCCCGTCCGGTCAATCCGCGCCTCGCCAATGGGAACTGCGCCATCGTCACCGTCCGGCACCTCGCCTTCCATGTCCCAACTATCCTTATGCTCCATATAGATGACCGGATCGTCGCAACGAATAGCGGACTTCAAAAGACCGCGATTGTCCTCCGGCGTCCCAGGCGCCAGAACGACGAAACCGGGAACGTGGACATACCACGACTCAAGCGACTGCGAATGTTGTGCGGCTGAGGAGCGCCACATCCCAATCGGTTGCCTGATGACCAAGGGCGCCCGCGTCTGTCCGCCGAACATGTAGCGAGCCTTCGCAGCCTGGTTGACCATCTCATCCACCGCGCATAAGGCGAAATCGGAGAACCGTAGCTCGACGACCGGGCGAGTCCCGACCATCGCGGCTCCGACCGCCGCTCCCATGATCGTTGCTTCCGAGATCGGTGTACTGACGACCCGCGCTGGGCCGAATTCATCCACCAGACCAAGATACTGTCCGAAGACGCCGCCTTCGCTGACATCCTCGCCCAGCGCCCAGACCGTTGCGTCGCGCCGCATTTCCTCTGCCAGTGCAAGCCGCGCCGCGTCCTTGTAGGACATCGTGGTCATGCCGCGCCTCCGATGTCCTGTACGTCCGCCGCCGCAAGTTCCGGTGCTGGCCAGGGTGCGTCTTTGGCTGCCTCGTAGGCCGCCGCCATTTCCTGCTGCGCATCCCCTTGGATCGCCTCCAGATCCGCTGCCAAAACGCCGTTCTCGGTCAAAAAATCACGCGCAATCGTCAATGGATCATGGGCCATGAACTCGGCGATTTCGTCCGCGGGACGCCACGTTCCTGGATCGGCAACCGTATGGCCGCGCTGTCGATATGTCTTCGCATGAATGAAATGCGGCCCGCCGCCAATACGCATCTCCTCCACCAGCTTTCCGGCGAGGATGTCGATCGCAACGATATCGTTGCCGTCAACAGGATGCGCCGGTACGCCGAGACTCTCCGCCCGCGCCGCCGGACCGGGACCGCCGGTCATATCGCCCGTCCGGGTGCGCGCCGCATAGCGGTTGTCCTCGCACACGAATAAGACTGGGAGGTCGTAAATCCGCGCCCAGTTTAGGCCTTCGAGGAAGGGCCCCCGGTTAACCGCACCGTCCCCGAAAAAACACGCAACGACCGTGTCCTCACCAAGCAATCGCTTGGCCTGCGCCGCCCCCGCGGCAATCGGAATACCGGCAGCGACAATGCCATTGGCGCCCAGCATGCCGACCGAGAAATCGGCAATATGCATCGAACCGCCTTTGCCGTCACTGGTGCCACCAGCACGCCCGAACAGCTCGCGCATCATGGCTTCCGCGTTCGCGCCCTTCGCAATCGTATGGCCATGGCCGCGATGCGTGCTGGTAATCAAATCCGACCTGCGGAGGTTGCCGCAGACGCCGGTCGCAACCGCTTCCTGCCCAATCGACAGGTGAGCCGCCCCCATGACCAGCCCTTCTTTGGCGGCCTTGTCCGTCGCCTCTTCGAAGGCGCGGATCCTGCACATCGTACCGAAGAGGGAGAGAATACGTTGGGCCGATGGCGTCTGATCGCCCAGGCCCGATGACTGTGTTTCGGACATCTCTTAAAGCTTTACCGTTGCAAAATACTGGATGAAACGTAACGGGTGCGGCGCTACATGACAGCCCCAATCTGCCAAGGAACGAACTCGTCATCGCCAAATCCGAATTGCTCGCTTTTCGTCGGGTCCCCGGACGCGACCTCGAGGAGGCGTTGAAATATTTTCTCACCCACGCTTTCAATCGATTCACCGGCATCGACGACGCCACCGCAGTTGATATCCATATCCTCGTCCATGCGCTCGAACATCGGCGTATTGGTCGCCAGCTTCAAGCTTGGCGCAGGTTTGCAGCCATAGACGGACCCCCGCCCTGTGGTAAAGGTGACGATATTCGCGCCACTTGCGACCTGGCCTGTGATCGAGCAGGGATCGTAGCCTGGTGAATCCATGAACACGAAACCGCTCTGCGTTATCGGCTCCGCGTACTGATAAACGCCGCACAGATTCGTCGTACCGCCTTTGGCCGCCGCCCCAAGCGACTTCTCCAAGATGGTCGTCAATCCTCCGGCCTTATTGCCGGGCGACGGATTGTTGTTCATCTCTCCACCATTTCGTTCGGTGTAGGCTTCCCACCAGCGGATGCGTTCGATCAGTTTTTCGCCAACTTCCTGGCTCACGGCGCGGCGCGTCAGAAGGTGTTCCGCACCGTATATTTCCGGTGTTTCGCTCAAGATCGCCGTACCGCCATGTCGGACCAGAAGGTCCACCGCCGCACCCAGCGACGGATTTGCCGTAATGCCGGAATAAGCATCCGAGCCGCCGCACTGCAACGCCAGGGTAAGATGGCTTGCCGGCAGGGTTTCACGCCGGACACGGTTGGCTTCCGGCAGCATCTCACGGATCAGGGCGGCACCGCGCTCGACGGAACGCCGCGTGCCGCCGGACTCCTGGATGGTCATAGTCTGGAACAGCGGGCCGCGCTCGATCCCATACGCTTCGAGCAAAAAGTCGATCTGGTTCACTTCGCAGCCGAGGCCGACCATGACGATACCCGCAAAATTGGGGTGCCGGGCATAACCCCAAAGCGTCCGCTGCAGGTTGGCGTAACCCTCGCCGGTATCCGCCATGCCGCAACCGGTGCCATGGACAAGCGCGACAACGCCATCGACATTTGGATAGTCGGCCAAATCTTCCTGCCGCACCGCATCGGCGATGTACCGTGCGACGGAAGCTGAGCAGTTAACGCTTGTCAAGATGCCGATGTAGTTCCGTGTTCCGACGCGATCGCCACTGCGCCTATACCCTTCGAACGTGGCAGGGTCGTTTATGAAATCGGTCGCGCGGGCTTCCTCGCAATATGCGTAGTCGCGATCGAACTGGCGCATCTCCACATTGTGGACATGCACGTGGTCGCCCGGCGCGATATCCGTCGTCGCAAAGCCGATAATCTGATTGTACTTGCGCACTGCCGCCCCCGCCGCGATCGCGTCAACGGCGATCTTATGGCCCGCGGGTATCGTATCCCGGCAGACGGTACCTGCGGCCTCCGTGCCCGCAAGTAGGTCGATGCGCGCGACAACAACGTTATCGGCGGCATTAAGACGTATCGTCAGCGGCTTCGCGCTTGCCATATCCAAACCCCACGGCTATCGAAAATTCAGCAAGCGACAACTTAGCGCTTGAATACGCTCGGGGCGAGAAGCATTAAGTCACGTTCTCAACGTAAACAGCGGCGCCCGACGCATTATCTGTAAAGACAGTGTAGCCTTCCGCAACGTCGTCACCGTCGGTATCGAGGAACTCGTCGCTCTCTTCCCAATCCGCTCCAACGACAGCCACCTCAGCGTCGCCATCGCGCCGGATAACAAGAGAATTCTCATTCCCCGTCAGAGCATTTACACCGCTCGTCGCTGCCAAAACATCGTCCAACCCAATCGTAAGCGATATGTTCGAACCATCGCCAAGATCGAAACTTTCGATACCACGCAGCGTGTTGTTCGCAACATTACCAAGGTCGAGCGTGAAATCGATCTGAACCGTATCCGTACCAGCTCCGCCATCGATAAGAACGAAACTATCGTCACTTACGATCATGCGATCGTCGCCCTCGTCACCCCGCAATGCGTCCTTTCCACCACCACCTATGATGAGATCATTGCCGCTGTTTCCCAGGATAATATCGTTCCCTGCATCGCCAAGGAGCACATCCGCGTCTACCGTACCCTCAAGCACATTCGCCGAGCCTATATCAACTCGTACTGTTGTGATTTCGCTTTCAACACCATCGTTGTCGGTCACACTGATAGTGAATTCCCGCTCTCCCGGCGTCACATCATCTGCACCATTCGCAAATCGTACTGCCTGAAGCGCCGTCTCATAGGCGTCCAACGATGCCTCACCCGATAGCGTCAGCCTATAAACGCCCGCCGTTGCATCGAAGCCGTTCTCGGTAACAACGATGCCGGTGCCCGACAGTCCCTCTAATTGCAGAACGTCGTCAGCTTCCGAACCGGAAACAATCTCCAACTCCGCTTTCGATAGTGTTTCACTATCGACATCACTCAACGAAATGTCGGGCAAGACAGCGAACGGTGTCAAAAATTCTTCGATCGCAGGGCCAAAATCGACCCGGAATACCGCATCGTCGAAGTCACGGTCGCCGAGACCCCGTAAATCTTCAAAACCAATCGTCAGACCACCGGTCTCTGCGTCTAATCCGCTCACCGTATGAAGCAAACCATCGTCGTTGAGCTGCACGGATTCATCAATCCGAGTCGTATGATACACAGCGCCCGAGACAGTACGTTCGCTCCCATCCGTCCCGACAAAAACCAATGAAGGGTCATCACTTTGTACCGTCGCCGCGCTCGCACCCTCTTTGAACTCGAACGAACCATCTCCGAATTGCCCGAAATTATTCAGCCTATCGCCATTGGCTACAATGAAAAATGAGATTCGGTCGCCGGCAGCAACATCCAAAGTCGCTGAGGAGACGCCTGGCACAAGATCGCCCCCCGACCCCACGGCGGAGGCATTCTCCCAGATCAGTTCGACGTCTAATATTTGCCCATCGTCAGCGATTTTGTAATACCCAATCGTGTTATGGAATCCAGCGGTTTCACTCATAAATGTCACGGTTACTGGATGATCGTTCGCGACCTCCAAGTCCGACATTTCGACACCGTTCTGCTTGTCCGCAGGTACCGATGCACCATCCTGCAAATCAGAAAACGGCGTGTCCGTCTCAAGCATGTGGATTAACTGAACCGGTTCGGCCTGGGCTGATTGAGCTTCCACATCAAAAATCTTCGGTGCATCCGACACCGCTAGTACCGTAACTGGCAGCACTGCCGACGCAGTCGAAACCGCACCGCTCGATGATTCCTGAGCTTCCGCCTTGATAGTTAGCGTGAAGTCCTCATCGCTATCCGCCGGTGGCGTTATGGTCAATCCATCCAGCTGCGCGGCAGTCAAGGTGACACTGCCATCCTCGTTCTCCGTGCCTGAGGACAGTTTGGCACCAACTGGGATATCGGTGACAATCACTGATAGGATCTCCGAACCATCCTGATCGCTTAGCGTGGCTGCGATGTCCAGCGAGATCGCACTATCCTCACTCCCAGCCGCTGGCAGAACCGAAAGATTAGGTGTAGAGGCATCAAGATCCGCCGCCTCGCCATCAACCAAGATCTCAAGAGACTCCCAATTGGTCACTTTCAGACCGAGAGCACCAAACACGCCCACCGCCCCGTTGTCGGATTCCGGATCCGCATTCTCGGAGACGAATGACCGCAGCGCGAGAAAATCGTCCACAACAGCCGTTTCAGAAAATTTATTCGACGTCAGGTTTAGGGAAAGAGCGTCATTACCAACACCGCCGTCATAGAGATCGATCGTCTGGTCGAGCGTGACGATTCCAATGTCGTCGCCAGCGTCGCCCATTACCGAGTTTGCGCCGGTCCCGCCATCGAGCTCATCATCTCCAACACCACCTTCCAGAAGATCGTCGCCCGCGCTACCGACAATTTTATCGTTGCCGCCGCCGCCGCGGAGCGTGTCGTCCCCTTCGCCACCATCGATTCCGTCAGCGTCGTCACCACCATCGATCACATCGTCGCCGTCATTACCGGCCAAGCCGTCTTCGCCGGCGCCGCCGAAGATCGTATCGTCCCCGATACCGCCGGTTCCGAAATCGTCACCATCGCCACCGTGAATCAGATCCGCACCAGCTCCACCTGCGATGCCGTCGTCGCCGTTTCCGCCGTCAAGGGTGTCAGAGCCATCACCGCCGCTAAGGCCGTCGTTACCGTCACCACCAAAAATGCTGTTGTCACTCGCATTTCCCGTAATCGTGTCATCACCGCTGCCGCCGACGACATTCTCAATATTGGCGATCGAGTCGAATTCGGTTTCCAATCCATCTGCGAAACCGGTCTCTAGATTAATTGTCACCGGAGCGGAAGAGCTTGAGAAAATTATGGTGTCGGTGCCGTCGCCACCATCATAGCTGTCATCGCCGCCGCCGCTTCCGGCGACGATCACATCGTCTCCGTCGCCACCGGAAACGACATCGTCGCCGTCGCCGCCGGTGATGTGATCGTTCCCGTCACCGCCGGTTATGGAATCATTACCTCCGAGCCCCGCGAGCAGATCGTCACCTGCACCGCCGATAATCGTGTCGTCGCCTTCGGTGCCGCGCACAGTCACGGACTCGGTTTCACCGCTGCGATCGAAGAGTTGGCCCAGCCCATTGGCCGATCGGCCACCACTGTCGCCGAGCGGGTCAACCAGACCGTCATCGTCGTCGGGACCACCGCCTGTTCCACTCCCGCCAACGACTAGGCCAAAATCGTTCTCCGCCGGCGTGAAGCCCGTTCCAGGATCGATTGGAGACGGCAGCGCCGGGGCTTCAGGCGCGCCTCCCTCGCCTTCCCCTTCGCCACCGGGACCGGCTGCGGGTGCAAGATCGGAGAGCTCCTCGGCCAATTTCTCGAGATTTGGCTCGTCACCTTCTCCCTTAAGTCCCTGCCCGTCAGAAGAGCCAGAGCCATAGAAGTCATTCGAGATGCGCTTGACATCACCGTAGAAGTTATCGATCTCGTTCTCATCGAGAAGAACCGCTTCCGTCGGTGGCGCATCGAACCCGGTCACGAAAGTCGTTTCATTGGCTTCGCCCAAGACGACGTAGCCAGCGTCGGTCGTGACGATAATTTCGCCTTCGAGGATCGTGAATTTGCTCTCTTCGCCGGCAGGCTTAACGTCGCCGGCAACCTTCGTGCCACGAATGCCAATTGTGGCGACTGTCGTCTTCACCGTCATATCGAGCGGATTAACTTTCGCAATCTCACCGCTGGAAAACACGAACATGCCCTTCAGGATCGAATAGGAGGACGAACCTTCATGCGTTTCCGGGTTGTAGACGAGTTTGTCGATGGCAAGTCGCGCATCGCCGCCGAGCGCGAAAGTGGTCTTGTCAACAAACAGAATATCAATGGCACCTCCATCGGCCGTCTCGATCACATCGCCTTGGTAGATCGCATCGCCAGCGCCGATCGTTTCACGGACACCGTTGGTCCGCACGACGAAGACCTGTCCGACAATACTCGTTGCCTGCCCGATCGGCGCAGCAGCGCTATCACCGGCCTGCGCATACTGGCCCACAGCCTCCGGCGGGGTGAACGAATCAACCATCGCCGGCGTCAGGCGACCCCCTTCCGGTGTCAAAAGGTCAGGCGGGGGGTCCGACAGAAAGTAGTCCCGAACGACAACGGTAGCGCCATCCGTACCAATCAGAACCAGGTCGTCGCCCTGCTGGAGATATTCTGCGTCGCTCGCGAACTGGCCGCTGGGCAACATTGGCGGCACCTGCGACGCGGCTTCGACAATCGTCGTCGCGTCGGTCGCCGAAGCACCCCGGATATCACCCGGATTTTCCCCGTTCCCTGGTTGTCTTGGGATCGCCATTTTCTAAACCACGAATCCGCAGCGGCTGCCGACAATCGGCAGCGCTGCGGATTCAATTCCTATCCCCAGGATTACAGCCGATTTGCGCAAATTTCGCATCGTCCAATTGGTGTAGACGGTCCGCAAATCACGAGTCAAGCTAAACGCCGTTTTAATGTTGCAAAACAAATTGTTATAAGCAGGCGATAGTATCGCTTCCGAACAACGGCCAGGGTCTCGGCCATTCACGAACGATTCGTTCGGCATGGAGAGCACCAAGGAAATTATATTTCGCCACTGTCTCAATCGATTTTCCTGCATTAGGGACAAACAAACGGGCGTCCCGAACCAGCGGAACGCCCCTTCACCATCCAGAAAAACCTTATGGGAGGTCGATCGTACCGCTGTAAAATACTACCGAAGTAAGCCGCCAAAGGAAACCTCGCCCCGCAGCATGTTGACGAGCCGCGGCAACATATCGAGGCGAGTCTCGTACAGAAACGCTCCCAGAACGGTCTGACTCGTCATGCGTTCGAAGGCGTCACTGGAACCGTCATTTAACTTCGTCCGAAATTCCAACAACGCAACTATTTCACCGTTCGGGCCCCGACGCCTTTGCCACAAGAATACCGGCCCGTGCGAATCCAATTTTATTAGCAGCGCAACCGCCAGCAAAACGGGGGAGAAGTAGATCAAGAAGAACGCAGCGAAAACCCGATTTCCGGCCGAAACGGCGATGCGAGATATATCGAGTGATTTTGTCTGTGTCGTCATTAGTCCGCCTCAAGCAAATCAGTAGGTCTTTTTACGCGCGCTGGTTGTGACAGCGTCGTGAAAGCCAAGGATGCCGAACTAAATTAACGACGTTCAAATTGCCCCCACGGCCTCGCTCGAACTTGTCACTCAAGCAACTATAGAAAACCACACACCCGCCCTGCCCGCAGTGACTGACGTCACATAAACCAATTTTTTTTAACTATGCGCCGTTTGAAAGATCGAAGTGCCAAAAGGCCAAGAACAAAAATTACAAAGCAAATAAATATAAAATTTTATGTATATAATTTTCAAATAACTATTTATTTACTAAGAAATTTGTCGATATTTATTATATTTGACTTTCACTTTCATTTTAGCAATTCTTTAGAAGATAAATTCCATTATAGGATCCTCAAGGTTCCCTGACAGACTGCCATGCATACTGACGAATACGACCATCTTCGGGAGATCGCGAACACAGGCCGTGTTCCCGGAAGCCAGGACCTGTTGGAAGCTCTTGAAAAAGCTTGCCTAACACCTGGTAGAAAACTCCGCGAGTCGGAATCGGCATTGCTCGGCGACATCCTGCGTCAATTGATCCGCGATGTCGAAATGCCCGTGCGCCGGGCCCTTGCGGACCAATTATCAGGCCGCGACGACGCCCCTCAAGATCTCATCGTCCTGTTGGCCAACGACGTCATTGATGTCGCCTTCCCTTTGCTTGCAAAAAGCCCCATGCTCCGCGATCAGGACTTGATTGATGTCGTCTCGCGGCATGCCCGGGAACACGCCCTCGCCGTCACGAAACGCGAGACGATTTCTCCCGCCGTCGGCGATGCGCTGGTCGAAACCGGCGATACGGATGTCGTGGTGTCCCTGTTGAAAAACGACGGTGCAACGTTGTCCGGCGAGGCGATGGACGGGCTGATAGCGCAATCCCAGAGCACAGAAGCGTTTCAAGCACCGTTGCTGGGGAGAAAGGATCTGAACCTCGATATGGCCATGCGCATGGCCGATTGGGTCGGCGAGTCACTGCGCGGCTATATCGCCGAGCGCTTCCAGATCAATGACCCAAGCTTCGACCGCGCGGTCTCGGACGCGGTTCTAGAAGCGATCGACGGCGACATCTTCGAAGCGAACAAGGACAAGCTTACCTTAGACATCGAAGGAGAACAGCCCGGTCCGAGGCTGCTGCATGCGCTGACGCATGACAATCTGACCCTGTTCAAGCAGACGTTCGAGGAATTGTGCGGCATCCCGTCGAGCTGGGCCGAGGACTCGCTGTATTGTTCCGGCGAAGCCTTGGCCATCGCCAGCAAGGCGATCGGCCTGGAATGCGAAACGTATGCGCGCATTGTCTGTCATTTGCACAGTGTCGACATCTTCGACGACTTCCTAACCTCCGAGTATGGCGTCCGCATGACGCAATATTTCGACTCGATGGCGCAAGAGAACGCCGGCAATATTTTGGAAGGCTGGCGCCGCGCCGCAGGGTAATCCGCGCGTCCTATCGCCGCAGCCGTCGCCACCGCGCCTTTTTCCCCGCTCCGCGGGTAGCCTGCGCCGCCTCCCGCGCGCTAAGGTGCCGTCAAACGCACCGAGATGGCAGGGAGTGGCCCCATGGACTTCGAATTTTCCGAGCAGACAAGAGAACTTCAGCTTCGCGTTCAAGCGTTCATGGACGAAAACGTCTATCCGAACGAAGGCACCTATGCCGAGCAAGTTGCCGGCGGCGAAACCCGCTGGGCAGCAGTCCCAATTCTCGAAGAACTGAAAGCCAAGGCGAAGGAAGAAGGCCTCTGGAACTTGTTCCTGCCGGAAAGCGATAAGGGTGCCGGCTTGACCAACATGGAATACGCGCCGTTGTGCGAGATCATGGGTCGCATCAACTGGGCGCCAGAGGTGTTCAACTGCTCCGCGCCGGACACCGGCAACATGGAAACCCTCGTCCGCTATGCCTCCGAAGCAAACCAACGTAAATGGCTCGACCCATTGCTCGCGGGCGAAATCCGCTCTGCCTTCGCGATGACGGAGCCGCGCGTGGCCTCCTCCGACGCCACCAACATCGAAACCCGGATCGAACGCGACGGCGACGAATATGTCATCAACGGGCGCAAATGGTGGACCTCGGGCATCGGCGATCCGCGCTGCAAAATCCTCATCGTCATGGGCAAAACAGACCCGGACGCGCCAACCTATAACCAACAATCGATGATCCTAGTCCCGCGCGACACACCGGGTATCAAGGTGCATCGTATGCTCAACGTGATGGGCTTCGATGATGCGCCGCACGGTCATGGCGAAGTCGAATTCGACAATGTTCGCGTGCCTGCCGACAACATGCTGCTCGGCGAAGGTCGCGGCTTCGAGATAGCGCAAGGCCGCCTTGGCCCGGGCCGGATCCATCACTGCATGCGCATCGTCGGCGTCGCCGAACGTGCACTGGAACTAATGTGCAAACGCTCGATGGAACGCACTACTTGGGGCGTTACACTGGCCGACCGCGGCGTCACGCAGGAGCGTATCGCCAACGCGCGCATCGAGATCGAGATGTGCCGTCTGCTGACGCTCAAGGCCGCCTATATGATGGATACGGTCGGCAACAAAGAAGCCCGGCAGGAAATTGCGATGATTAAGGTGGCTGCCCCGAATATGGCGCTCAAAGTCATCGACGATGCGATGCAGGCACATGGCGGTGGCGCCATGAGCCAGGAGTTTCCGCTCTCCTTCATGTGGTCACGGATGCGCGCCCTGCGCTTCGCCGACGGCCCCGATGAAGTGCACCGCCAGCAGATCGCCCGACTGGAACTGCGCCGGCACAACTACAAATCGAAAGCGGCGCGCATCGCGGGCTAACTCGCGCCCATCGCCAAACGACTAGGCACGGCATGACTGGCAAAGCTGTCTGGCAAAACCTGGCCCAGTCGGAGCTCGACGCGGCTTATGATCAAGCCGCTTATGCGGCTAATCGCGAACAAATACTCGCGCGTTATGTTGTGAATAGTAAACACTGCCGAAAGCGGCTTGGCCCGCCGAAACGGTTCGCCTATGGCGGTGGCGGGAAGGAAGGGCTCGACGTTTATGGGACCGGCACGGCCAACGCGCCGATCAACATTTTCATTCACGGTGGCGCGTGGCGGGCAGGCACCGCGGCCGACTACGGATTCCCAGCCAGCCTCCTTGTACCGGCGGGAGCCCGCTTTGTAGTTCCCGATTTCGACTGGGTTCAGGATCGCGGCGGCGACCTGCTGCCAATCGCCGATCAGGTCCGCCGCGCCATTGCCTGGGTCTGGCGAAACGCAGATCGCTTCGGTGGCGACCGGGATCGGCTGTTCCTTTCCGCGCATTCCTCCGGCGCACATCTTGCCGGTGTCGCGCTGACGGCCGATTGGCCAAAGGCGTACGATCTACCGAACGATGCGATCAAAGGCGCCTTGCTCTGCAGCGGAATGTACGATTTGGAGCCCGTGCGGCTTTCGGCTCGCAGTTCTTACGTCACGTTTACCGACGAAAGCGAAGCGCTTTTGAGTCCGATGCGGCATATCGAACGCATCGCCTGCCCTGTCATTCTGGCGCATGGAACTCAGGAGACGCCCGAGTTTCAGCGTCAGACGAACGATTTCGCCGCCGCACTCATCGCGCGGAATCATGATTGCACGCATTTGATCGGCGAAGGGCTAAACCATTTCGAGATTCTCGAAACCTTGGCGGCTCCCGATGGTCTGCTCGGCCGCGCGGCTATTGCACAAATGGAATTAGCCTAACGGCTGCATTCAGGCGGCGATCACTGGGCCGTCGCCGACGATGGTGGTGCGGTGCATGACGCGGCGTTCGCCAAGATCGTAAGGCGTCACGCGGTGCATCGCGCAGCGATTGTCCCACATCACGATGTCGTCGTTCGACCAGCGGTGGCGATAAACGAAATCCGGCCGCCCGGCGAATTTGGTTAGCTCCGCGATGAGATCCACCGCTGCCGCCTGCTCCATACCTTCGATGGCGTCGTTGTAAATCGGGCTGATGTACAACGAGGTGCGCCCGGTCACAGGGTGGCGGCGGCGCATCGGCTGCCAGACTGGCGGCATCGCGGCGCGTTCTTCTTCGCTCAGCGGCTTGATGGGCGCGAGGGTCGCGAGGTGGCCAAAATCGTGGCACAACTTGCGGTCGCCTACCGCCTGCCGGAGCCGGTTGGGAAGCGCCTCGTGCACCTCGTACATGTTGGTGAAGCAAGTCTCGCCGCCGGTTTCCGCAACCTCGATGCCATGCAAGATCGATCCCATCGATGGCGTGGCGCGGTAGCTGCTGTCGGTATGCCAGCGCTGCGCAAGCGTAATCTGAGCGACTGTCGGATGATCGGCTTCCATAAGATTACCGGTATCGTCGACATTCGATACCCGGAAGATTTCCGGTTCCCGGGCCGACTTGATGATGTCCTGATGATGGGTTTCCAAGTCGCCGAACATCCGCGCGAAGGTGATTTGCTGCGCGTCGCTGACGGGTTGGTCGGGAAAGACGAGGACCAGATGTTTCATCCACGCCTCGTGAACGGCGACAAAACTCTCCTGCGACATTGGCCGTGTCAGATCGAGGCCGCGTACGGCAGCGCCGAGCGCCGGATGTAGCGGCTCGATCTCCAAGCCTGCCTGTTCGTAGCTATCGCTCATTGCCATGTCTTTAAGCCTCCGCGAATTCGAACCCCATGGCGCGCGTGTGATAGTAGATCCCACCATCCTGGACGATCAGAAAAAGCGCACGGCTGTTGCCACTGTTATGGTGTGAGTGTACCGCGACCGGCGGCGTAATAGTCGTTGCCCAAGGCGCCCAATCCTTTCGGTTACCATCGACCATCGAATAGCAGCCCTCACCACTGATCACGAGAGACACCGCTACGGAATTATGGCGGTGCGGCCGTTGCATGCTGCCGCCCGACAGCGAGTTCATCGCCAGCGTCAAGGTCGGCAACACGTTCCGGTTGGCTTCCTGTTGCTCGGAAGAAAAGACGATCGCGTAACCGGGGAGTTCCCCTTCCTCGGCATTATCGTAAAGATAATCGATCTGCGCGGTGATTTCGGCTGCCGTGTAATGCACGACGCCGGTCGGTGCATCGCCCGCCGCCGGTGCCTGCAATCCTTCGAACGCCACTTGCGGCTCGTTGCTGACCACCCAAAGAACCGCATCGGCATCGCCCGCCCGATGATCCTGCACGGATCCGCCCGGGAACAGCGTCAGATCGCCGCGGTTCCAGGCGACCTCTTCATCGCCGCACTGCGTGACGCCAGCGCCTTCGATGACATAGGCAATGACACCACTCGCCCGCGGCTCGGTCGCCAGCTTTTCGCCCGCGCGGATGCGCGCGTAGCCCGCCAGTACCAAGGGAGAGGTTGCCGGAAAGGGACATGCGAGTTGATCGGAGATATCGCAGAGTATGAGGCCGGTGGGCGTTTCCGGGTCCAGCGCCCGCGCGGGTTCCTCGACGAAAGCATGGTCGGGCACAGGCGGCAGCTTTACATCGAACGCATTGCCGGAGTTGAAGAAGCGCGCACGGCCCTGCGCCGGCGTGGCCGGTGCCGCCGGATGCTGCGCCGGCAGTTCGGAGACACGCTGCTTCGGATTAGTCTCAGTCATTGTCATCTCACCGGTTGAACGCGTAAGAGCCTCGCCCAACGATAGCCAGCGCGCCATTGCCGCGCAATCGGCGTCGGCAATGGACCCCGGGCGCGAGTCCAGCCTATCATTAGCGGAAAGAACAATACGCACTCTCCGGGAACCGATGTATCCCGAAGAATGACAGCCCTAATTGTATATGCAGAGGAGGTAGCGAAGATGGCTTACGAAGGCATGATTGCGGAAACTTTATCGATCAACGGTCACAACAACGAGATGGTCTCGGCTTATGCCGCGCGACCTCTCGGCTCTGGTCCATTCCCCGGCGTCGTTCTGATCCATCATCTTCCCGGCTGGGACGAATTCTATCGCGAGGCAACCCGCAAGTTCGCCCATCACGGCTATGCTGCCATCAGCCATAACCTCTATCACCGGTTGGGCGAGGGCAACGCCGCCGATGTCGCGGCAAAGGCGCGCGCCGAGGGCGGAGTCGCCGACGATCAAATGGTCGGCGATACCGAGGGCGCGGTGCAGTGGTTGCGGGCGCAGCCCTGGCTTAACGGCAAGGTCGGCGTGATCGGCAGTTGCTCGGGCGGGCGGCAGGCTTTCCTGTACGCCTGCAAGACCAGCAGCATCGACGCCGTTATCGAACTGTGGGGCGGCCGTGTGGTGCAGGCTGAGGACGACCGGCCGGAGAAACAGCCGGTGCAGCCGATCGACATGACCGCGGATCTCTCCTGTCCACTACTCGGCCTGTTCGGGAATGAAGACCGGGCGCCGAATCCAGAACAAGTGGACCAGCACGAGGAAGAGCTGAAGAAGCACAGCAAGGATTACGAGTTTCATCGTTACGACGGCGCCGGGCACGGCTTCTTCTACTACGACCGGCCAGTGTACTGCATCGAGCAGGCGCTGGATGGCTGGCAGAAGGTCTTCGCCTTCTTCGAAAAACGCTTGGCGGGGTAAACGACACTATGTGCACGTCAATAGTCGAGATCGTCGATGCCGAAGGTTCCGGCAAAGGCAATAATGGATGGTTCCCTCTCACGCACGCAGTCGTGTCCTATGACCACCCGCATTACGCCCTACTGGAAGAGGCCATCACCATCGATTTCATGAATCAGAGACTCGAACCCGGTGCGCGGGCCGCCGTGGAACTGACGCTGGAGTCGGCGAAAGCGTTGAACGCCGCTCTGACGAAGGCAATCGAGGCAGCCGAAATCGAGGAAGGCGAGCGGTTGAAGGCTGCGTAAATCAATGCGTTGGACGCGGCCTGTTACGCGTCCAACGCGCCCTTCAACCGGTCAAGCTGCTCTCGGTACTCGTCGATCGTGTCATAGCGCATGCCGCAAATCAGCCGGTCCACGCCAACGCTGCGGTATTCGTCCAAGAGGTCGCGCGAATGCCCTGGGTCCGCCAGGGGTAATCGCACCGACACGGTAATGGTGCCCGGTGGTTTGTGCGCCGCTTCGCTCAGCTCTCGGTATTGCGGCAATGCCGAAGCAACATCGTGCGGACCGCGCGCCATCGGAAACCAGCCATCGCCGTATTTTGCGGCGCGCTCAATCGCATGCGGCGCCCGGCCGCCGATCAGGATGGGCGGCCGTGGCGGGCGTGGCTTGAACAAAAACGCCTGCCCGTTGGCTTCGACCTCGTCCTGCGCGAAACAGTCGTGAAAGAAACCCAGCATCTCGTCCGAAATGCGGCCGCGGGCACGCCGGTCGACGCCGAGAGCGTGAAATTCGGCATCCATCCAGCCGATCCCTACTCCCAGGACCAGCCGGTTGCCACTCAGCTCCTGCACGGTCGCGACCTGCTTCGCTGTCGGCAGCGCCGCCCGATAGGGCAGGATCAGCACGCCGGAGCCGAGCTTGACCCGTTCGGTGATCCCCGCCAGCCAGGCAAGCGTCGTCAGAGTGTCCATATACCGGCCACCACTGCCTTCGGCATCGTCCGGCGGGATGGCGATGTGATCGGTAATCCAGATCGACTCGAACCCCATTTCTTCCACAGCCCGTGCGCACGCGGCCATCAGTTCGCGAGTAGACTGCGTACCCATGTTCCGGATCGAAACGCCAATATCCATCGTTCCCTCGTTCTTTCAGCTACGCCGCAACAGGCGGGATTATGTGTCGGGATGGATCTAGGTTGATGATCATCCGCTTGACCAGCCGGTTGTACTTTTCCGAAAAACCGTCTCGCTTGTGGAGCACGACCGCGTTGTCCCAGAGCACAAGATCTCCCGGCCCCCAATCATGATCGTATACATGGGCCGGCTGTGTCGCATGCGCTAGCAATCGATCCAACAGATCATCGGCTTCGTCCTGCGGCATTCCATCGATACCGGTAACCGTATTCGGATCGATATAGAGTGCTTTCCTGCCGGTGCCCGGCTCGATGTTGACCAGCGGATGTTTGACGTCCGGAGTCTCGGCAAGACGTTTGGCGCGGTCGTGATTGTCTCCCTGTTTGAGATTCGTGCCAACACGTGCGGCGAAGCTGAAGGTCCCGATGGCGCCGTCGACAGCCTTCGCGAGTTCTGGCGACAGCGTCTCGTACGAGCGGTAGAGGCTTGCCCAACTTGTGCTTCCGCCTTCCTCCGGCAACTCCACACCGTAGAGGAAACAACCCGTGACGGGTGTGGTGTAATAGGATTGATCGGTATGCCAAGTAAGTGGCTTGTTTGCGAGGCCGCCCAGCATCTCTCCATCCTGACCTCGCATGTTTGAGAGAATGATGACCTCCGGATAAGTCGATAGCCAGCCGGTCTCCGCATAGAGATCCGGTTCGCCGATCATCTTTCCAAAGGTGAGTAGTTCTCCTTCGGAAAGCGCCTGACGGCGAAAAACCAAGACGCCACATTCGCGGAAGACATCACGGATGGCCGCCGCATCTGCATCGGCAACCGGCTCCCAGAGCGGAAAATCTTTCACTTCATGGGCAAAGTTGCCGCCGATCGCTTCGATACGCATCTATATCCTCCCATGCGACTCACAGCTTACTATCCAATCTGACGCGCACCGTCGCAATCCCGATCCGTCTTAGGGGTCGATCCGGTGTTTCCAGCTATAAGCCTGCGTGCCCCGGCAACGCTCGAGGGCTTCGAGGATCCGGGCGCGTGTCTCCGCGGGTGCGATCACATCGTCGATCAGGCCCATCCCGGCGGCGGCATAGGCGCTCGATTCTTCTTCGATCTTTTTTCGGATGCCGTCGCGCGCTTGCTCCGGATCATCTGCCTTCGCGATCGCGCGACCATGCACCAGCTCTATTCCGGCTTCCGGGCCCATGACATCGAACCGTGCGGTCGGCCAGGCGACCAACAGATCCGGATCGACGGCGCGTCCACCGAGCGCGATATAAGCGAGACCAATTGCCTTGCGCAGTACGACGGTGACCAGAGGCACCGACGCGCCGAAGATCGAATTCAGCAGCCGGCCGGTGAGGCTTACCATGCGTTGCCGTTCGATCTCTGGCCCGACCAGGAAGCCCGGGCAATCCATTAGCGAAATCAACGGGATATGGAAGGCGTCACATAGATCGATGAACTGCCGAACCTTGGCCGAACCCTTGTCATCGATGGTACCGGCCTGGCGGAGCGGCTGGTTCGCAACGATCCCGACCGAATACCCGTCCATGCGGGCAAACGCGGTGATCACGCTTCGCGCATGATCCCGCTTCAACTCGAAATACGCACCGCCATCAACCAGCAGTTCGACGAGCTTATGCATATTGTAAGCGCGCCTATGATTTTCAGGAACAAGGTTATGGATCGCTTCACGCCCCGCGGCACTCTCGACCGGTGCAGGTTTCGGCGCTGCGCGGGGCGGCGCTTCGTTGCAATTCGACGGCAGGTAGGAAAGAAATTCGCGGATCGAAGCCATGCAGTCGGCTTCGCTCTCGGCGAGGTAGCTGGCCTGTCCGGTTTCAACCGCGGACATCTCCCCGCCACCGATATCCTCGCTCGTGGTATCGAGGCCGATTCCAACTTTCACAACGGGCGGTCCCGACATACCGATGAAGCCGGTACCCTTTACAATCGATACGAAGTCGGATTGCGCTGCGGTGAAGGAAGGTCCGCCAAAACAGGGACCGACGGCGGCGCCAACCTGCGGCACGCGGCCTGACATCTTGAAATGATCGCCAAACCGATAACCAAGCCCCGCCGCCGTCGCCCCATAGGTTTCTTGCACCCGGGCCGCACCGGCCTCCATAAGGGCGATGAAGGGCTTCTCGTGTTTCAAGGCAAGGTCGCGCACCCGCTTGTTCTTCACCTCCGCCACCCGCCCGCGCGTGCCGGCCAGCACGGTGCCATCGTCGGCGGTCACGTAAACCGTCCGGCCGTCGATCTTGCCTGACCCGGCCAACATGCCATCCGCCGGCGTCCGGTCCTTAAGGTCGCCATGCTGACTATGCGCCAGCATTCCTATCTCCACGAACGAGTCCGGGTCGAGCAGAAGATCGAGACGCTCGCGCGCCGTCAGCTTGCCGCGCGCATGGATTTTTTCGACGCTCGCTTCACCGCCCATGCCGCGCGCGCGCCGGCGGTGGTCGTCCAGCGTCTTCTTTGACCCGTTATCCATATTTCTCAATCCGTGTGCGTGCCGGCCCGCGATTATCCCACCGCACTGATTTTCGCGCGCATCAACAGGCGATGCTCATCCATCGAATATGCCGCCTCGGCCTTGTGCCAGGTGCAGCGTTGGTCCCAGATAACGAGATCGCCCACCCGGTAATTGTGGAGGTGCTGGAAGTCAGTATTCAGGGCGTGCTCGAAAATCTCGTCGAGCAACGGTGCCGCCTCTTCCTGCGGCATATCGACGATACCGTACACATGCAGCGGATTGATATTGAGCGACTTGCGTCCGCTCGACGGATGCATCCGGACCATGGGATGGATTACAGGCGGGTGCATATCGTCCTGTTCCTCGGTCATCGGAATAACGCCACCGTCCGCCGGCCCAGCGGAGAACTTGTGCTTCGCTTGCCGCCCTTCGATGGTTTTTTTTGATGTCAGGTGACAGCGTTTCGTAGGCGCGATGCATGTCCGCGAAATGCGTGCCGGCACCCCGGCGCGGCATCTTTAACGCGTAGAGAACGGTATGCGCGCACGGATATTCCTTGAAGGTGCTGTCCGCATGCCAAGCGGCCCCTCGCCCCGCTGACGCCGGATCCGGCTGCCCGCCAGAATCGCGGTTGGTCAGATAAACGACTTCCGGGTGGTTCTTATCCTGGAACTGGGGCACATGATGATCGATCTCAAAGGTGCCGAAAACTTTGCCAAAATCCATAAAGGCACTCGTGTCGAGCGATTGGTCGCGGATCACGAGCACCGGAAACTGCTGGTGCGCACGCGTCAGCAGCGCCTCCATCTCCGCGCCTGATCCCGCGCTAAGGTCGAGTCCCGCAAGCTCGCCGACAAACCCATCGACGATCAACATTGGCTGTATGGTTTTGACGTCCAGCATGGCCCGTTTCCTTGCATCGGTTCGCCCTTATTCGTAAACCGCGACAGCACATATGCCAAATTGGCTCCTCAGCGGAGGCAAAAAGCATGGAGTACTTTGTCCGCTCCAATGGCCAAAGGCGTCACAAGGATTGACGGCTGCACGGATTCACAATAGATAACGCGCCGTGCCTTTCCCGTGCTTAGGGTAGCGTTAACCCCAACGGAGCATCCCGATGTTTGTACAGAAATTGAGGTCCAGTCCCCCACGCTAGGGCGGCATTCCATCTCCCCGGCAGCGATACGCCGCCGCGGCGACCTCGATCACTTATCTGTACAAGACTGGGGGGCTCCTCATGCCTTACCTTCGATTCATCGCGTCCAGCCGGCAGGACCCGAGGGCCATGTCCAATGGTCCGTTTTATCTTGCCTATGCAATGGCGCAGGACCAGGACCAGCCTGCCTACTACCGCGCCCCCTTGTGCGAGAATCTCCTTTGGTTCGAGGCACACCTACCAGTTCCCAACCGGTTTCAGCGTCGAATGGGTCGCGCGAGCACCGGCATCGGTGTGTGTTGGTTCCGAGGCAATGCGGCGCCGCACATCGGCCGGATGCGCGATATGTGCGTTATCCTGAACGAAATCGGTTATCCCGTGACTCGTCACTGGACAGCAGAACCGGGCTTGCCGATCTATCAGGACGATTTTCAGATCGTGGCGCTCGAACATACTCGGCCCACCCACGAGTGCTGGTGAGACTACGGTCTCACCAGCCATTCGGCGTGGAAAGACGTTCGGAGGGCGCAATACCATGCTGTTGGGATTGGCGGAAAATTCGGTGCCGTCGTCGAAGACCTCTATAATGTAGTCGTCGACTTCTAACCTTTCTCCACCATGTCCCACGCGATCTCCGACAGCATGCGGCAGGATTCCTTGCGTTCCAATGCCGCCGCCGACGGTGCATTGCCTTGCAGACCGCGGTAGTAGACACCCTGGATAATCGCGGAGATCCGGAAAAGCGATAGCACGACATAGAACGTCCAGTCGTCGACACCGGCGCGGCCAGTGCGGCGGCAATAGGCGGCGACGTAATCTTCTTCGGACGGGATCCCGTAGTTGGCGAAATCGATCCCGATGAGATCGCCGCGTCCCTCGTCCGGCCAAACATAAGGCAGGCAATTATAGGCGAGATCGGAGAGCGGGTTGCCGAGCGTGCCGAGTTCCCAATCGACCACGGCCAGCACCGTGGGTTCGGTGGGATGGAAGATGATATTTTCCAGACGGAAATCGCCATGCGCGACGGTCGTCAGGCTGTCGTCGGGGATATGCTCCGGCAGCCATGCCATCAGCTTGTCCATGGCGTCGATGTCTTCGGTCTTGCTGGCCGCGTACTGCTTGCTCCAGCGGCTAACCTGACGCGCGATGTAGCCGCCGACGCGGCCATAGTCGCCAAGACCTATCGCTTCGTAATCGACCATATGCAGCTTCGCCAGCGCATCGTTCATGGCGTCGTAGATGGCAGCCCGCTCCGTTGGCGGCAGTTCGGGCAGCGACATGTCGCGGAATACACGGCCGTCCTTGAACTCCATGATGTAGAAAGTCTGCCCGATGACCGACTCGTCCTCACACAACGCATAGGCCTTGGCGACCGGCACCTCAGTCTGACCAAGCGCGGAGATGACGCGAAACTCACGGTCGACCGCATGCGCCGACGGCAATAGCTTGCCCGGCGGCTTCTTGCGCAGCACGTAGCGCGTCCCATTGCCGTCGCGCAGGATGAAAGTCGGATTCGACATCCCGCCCATGCTCTGGCCGACTTCCAGCGGACCCTCGTAGCCCTCTACATGCGCTTCCATGTAACGGGACAGCGCAGCCTCGTCGAACCGGTGTTTCTCCAGCACCGGCACCGCATCCATCGTTGCTGTGGTGGGTATTCTGTCGCTCATCGTCTCCCTACCTTCGGCTCTGCTTTTTCTTGGCGGGCAGAATAGCAGCGCGCATCAGCTTGCAAACGTTATTTCGCCGCCTTCGCCAATACGCGCATAGCCGTCTTGCGGTAACTGTTCGACCGGCACGCGCAGCACCGGAATCGATCCGATCTCCATTTCCCGCGCGACCACAACACCGAGCGTCAGAATTGCGTCCGGCCGGCCAAGCAGTAAAGCGCGCGGCGCCAGCCCAGCGGCGATCAACTCCAGCATAACGGCACTGGACGAGCTCGAGCCGATGGTTTCCGAAAGCGCCAATACCGTCCCTGAGACGGAGGCGCCGTGATCGGGATGCCTTGGGTCCGTCACCCGGCCACTCGCCGGATCGACCCCGCCCCAGAAGCTGATCGGTTTCGCCATGCGGAAGAGCGGCCCTTCCGCCGTCCCGTCTATCAGAACCTCGCCCTGCAAGGTTACCGCCATACCGTCTCATCCCGAACGACGCGGCCCGCGACGGCCGAAGCGACGCAATCGGACAAACTGCCATAGACGACCTCGAACCCGGTATTGGCGGGGCCGTAATGGGCGAACTTGGCCGAGTTGGTCATCAGCACACCGCCAGCCTCCGGCAAGATGGGCGCGACAACGACACAGGTATCGACAACGAACACGACACCCGCTTCTTCCAGCGCGGTTTGCTCTCCGCTGTTTGCAAGCGTGGAAAGAACGTCCCGTCCCGTGCAAGCGTAGAACGGTATGGCAAATTTCTGTCCTCGCGACAGGGCGGCAAGGGCCGCGAACTCGGCTCTCGAAAAATGGGGACTGCCGACGGCCACGGCGTCGATACGCTCATCGTCGACTGTCGACAGGCGATCTCGGGTCTGCCGAACCATCTCGGGCGTCAGCGCTACTTCCATTTCAGGCTCGCCTCCGCCACACGCGTCCTTCACCGTCGCCGCTTCCGGTGTAACACCGACAATATGGAAAAGACCGATAGCCCCCGTCGACGCCGCCCCGGCGGCGATGGCTTTCAACCGGTCGTCCGACAGGCCGGATGGGAGGCCATCGACGGCCGCGACTATTTCCCCGAGCGTTGCGCCAAGCCAGGCGCCGAGCACTGGATAAAAAGCATCTGTACCCTTCAGCGCTGACGATACTGCATCTGTGTTCACGACGGCGCGCGCCACTCGATTACGATCGAGATGCAAGCCACAATAAGGCGCCCGTCCGGCAATTCCGGCGGAAATATCGAGGAAATCGCCACAACGGTTTGTCCGCGCACCGAGAACCGAATTGGCAAACGCGACCGCATTACTTTCGCCCCAGGCGACATGTTGGCCCAAGCCGGGCCGGTGTCCACTCTGATAAGGCGCACAGGTAAAGCTTTGGGTACAGCCGAGCGCCAGATGCCCATCCATCAGCCGCCGCGCCATATCGCGAAAGTGCGAGTCACCGCGCACCCGCTCCGGATGCAGCAAGTCCAACGCGCCGACATTGAGTGTCGTCGGCACCCGGACACGGCCACCCTCCGCAACGAGCCTTTCGATGAAGTGCACGCTCGAGTCACCGTGGTAAAGGCAGCCATCGACATGCACCGAAGCAATTTCAATCAGGCATCCCGCACCGAGCAAGCGCCCGGCCTCGGCAACGATCCGCATTGCCATGGCCGAGGCGGCGCCTTCCGCACCTTCGGCGATCGACCGTTCGTGCGCATCGAGTTCCATTACGCCGACTTGTCCGCTTCGACGTTGAGCGCCATAAGCCGGCCGTTTTCCTTATCCATATGCGGCAGATAGGCCTGACTGTAGTCGTCGATACCGGCACGCCCGATATCGGTTTCGCGCCAGTCGTATCGCCTAACATTGGTAAAGCCGGCCTCTTCGAGGCCGCCACGCATCAATTCGAAATCGAAGATCATGCCATGCCAATCGTAGAAATCCCGCTGGCCGCCGATAATCAGTCCGGTCACTTCAGTGATGTTACCTGCCGCCGCATACTCCACCACACAGGCTTCGAAATCAGATGTCGACAGGCGCAAGATCGCGCCAGGCCGCAGCACCGAGAACCAGTGCGCCAGAACGGAGCGCCACTCATTGCGCTCGAAATGCTCGATAACCGCGCATGCGTAAATGAAGTCAACGCCGCCAGCGGGAAAAGGCAACCGGCGTAAGTCAGCGACAAGGTCTACACCCGGCCGCGTGCTCAGGTCGATATTCACATAGCCGGGGATCGATACGCCACCGCATCCCAAATGCAGTTTGATGCCGTCAGCCATCTTCACTCCCCCTCCAGCGGCGCCACATCTCGTGAAGTGCGTCTTCCAGATCCCGCGCCGCCAGCGCACCGTCCGTAAGCACCGACTTAGCAACCTGTGCGCGTATCGCTTCTGGTTCCGGCCGCTCTTGCGCCAGTTGGGCCGCGATCGACACATAGGCGTCAAGCGACGGCGCCACCCATTGCGGATAACCGGCACGGCTCAAAAAGGTAACACCGAACCGGCCGACATGCCTATCGCTAGCGAGACTGACAACAGGCGTGCCCATCCACAGAGCCTCGCAGGTAGTGGTCGCGCCGTTATAGGGAAACGTATCAAGCGCAACATCGACACCGCCGTACAAATCAAAGTGTTCCTCCCGCGTCGCCGTGCGTCCCGCGAAGTCAAGCCGGCTACCGTCGATGCCAAGGCCTTCGAAGGCATCTCGCAACCGCCCCCCAATCTGCGGGTCCGCCAGTTGCCTCGATTTCAACAACAGGCGCGACGTCGGCACGGCGTTCAGTACCTGCGCCCACAATTCGATGACATCACCATTCATTTTGGACAGATTATTGAACGACCCAAACGTGACCGACCGGCCCGTTTCCCGCTCCGGCAAGGGACAGTCTTCCGGCGGCGTGTAACACATGAATCCGGACGGTAGCCTGTAGAGCTCTTCTGTACACCAATCATCGGCGGGGCCCTCGGGATCCACCCAACCATCCGAGAGCAAATAGTCCATCTGCGGCATGCCGGTCGTCATGCCGTAACCGAGCCAGGTAACTTGTACCGGCGCCGCGCAGCGTGCGAAGACAGGCAGCCGGTTGTTCGCAGTGTGTCCCGCCAAGTCGACCAGAACCTGAATGCCGTCGTCGCGGATTCTGCGATATAAGGTCTCGCCATCATCTTGGTAGACGTCGTGCCAACAGGGGACATGGTTGCGTAACCGCGCCGTCGTCGCGTCCGGTTCCGCAACATCGCTATAGCAATGCAACGATATCCGGTCTGCCGTGTGGTTCGCGAAGAGGGAATCGACGAAGAAGGCGACGGAATGGTCACGGAAATCCGGAGAGAGATAGCCGACGCGAAGCGTCCCTTCCTCTTCCAGGTCGAATGGCTCGGTCGTCCGTTCCGGCGCGTGCCGAGCGGCCCATGCACGATGCATCGTTATTGTCTCCGACGCATCGACAGACGAGTCGTAACAAAGGCACATCAAGAGGTTCGAATGAACGCCGGCATCCTCCGGATCGCGATCCAGCGCCGCCTGATAAGCATCGCGCGCCGCGTCGAGGCGCCCCTGATCCTTGAGCACGATGCCAAGATTATTGTAGCCGTCCGGCGAGTCCGGTCGTAATACGATTGCCTTGCGATGTGCCTCTTCGGCCTCCACCAGCCGGCCCTGTGCCGCGAATGCCGCCCCGAGATGCGTCCAGGCCGCGCCGTCATCCGCGTTGGCTTCCAGCACGGTTTCGAAACACGCAACCGCTGCCGCCACGTCGCCCGCTTCCTGCAAAGCGACGCCAAGATTGCCGCGCGCTTCCAGATAATCCGGCTTGCGCTCGAGCGCGGCGCGGTAGCTGGCGATGGCGTGCGCATAATCGCCGCGTTCCCGCAGCATGTTGCCGTAATTGTTGTGAATTTGAGGAATTTCCGGTGAGAGCGAAAGTGCGCGGCGCAACGCGCGCTCCGCGTCCTGCGAGGCACCCGCCCGCGCCAACGCCACACCGTATTCGTTCCACACGATCCCTAAGTCCGGCGCAGCCTCTGCCGCGTAGCGCAAATTCTGTACAGCTTCATCCAGGCGTCCAAGCGTCATCTGGATCGAGCCGAGCCGGGCCTGCAGCACCGCATTCGCGGGGTCCTCAGCAAGGGCGGCCGAAGCGAACTCCGCTGCGGCTTCCATGTCGCCTGCTGTCAGCGCCTCGCGCAATCGGTCCTGATGACTCATCGGCTCATTCTACTAGCGTCCCTTGTCGTGCAACCTATACCATCCGCGGAAGAAACGCGCGGCCATCGGGAGCACACCATGAAAATTACCGGTATCGAAACAATCGCCCTGGATATTCCGTTCAGCCATGGCGGCGCGCCCTATGGCTGGGGCGGACAGGAGTGGAAAATACTATCGACATTGCTGGTCCGGGTGGAGACGGACGCCGGCATCGTCGGGTATGGGGATGCCTTCGCCTACAATTGCCGCCACGCGGTCCAGGCGGTGGTCGACCGCATCATCGCGCCGGTCGCAATCGGACACGATGCCGGCGACATCGCAGGGCTGAGCCACACGCTGCAGAAGGCGATGCATTTGTTCGGGCGCTACGGGGTGACGATCTTCGCGCTGTCCGGTCTCGATATCGCCCTGTGGGACATTGCCGGCAAGGCAGCGGGCCTGCCGCTTCACCGCCTGCTCGGCGGTGCGGCGCGAGATTCCGTCGATGGCTATGCGAGCCTGTTCCACTACCGCGATGCCGACATCGTCGCGGAGAAATGCCGGGCCGCCCTCGATGAGGGATTCACGCGGATCAAGCTGCATGAAATTGCCGAGCCGGAAGTCCGCGCCGCCCGCGAGGCGATCGGCTCCGGCATTCCGCTCATGGTGGACACCAACTGCCCGTGGACGCCGGCGCAGGCCCGCGAAGCCGCGCACATATTGAAGTCCTACGATCTGTATTGGTTGGAGGAACCGATTTTCCCGCCGGAGGACTATTCGGCGCTCGCCCAACTTCGAAGGGAAAGCGGCGTGCCCATTGCCGCCGGCGAGAACGCCTGCACCGCCTTTGATTTCCGCGCCATGTTTGCCGCAGGGGCGGTCGACTACGCGCAACCCAGCGTGACCAAGGTAGGCGGCGTGACAGAATTCCGGAAAGTCGTGGCACAAGCCGAAGCAAGCGGGGTGACGGTCATGCCGCACTCACCCTATTTCGGTCCCGGTTTTGTGGCGACCTTGCACCTCATGGCGGCGCAAGCGGCCGAAGGGCTGGTAGAGCGTTTTTACCTGTCGCCGGAAGCGACGCTTTACGGCGATTTGATCGAACCCACAAACGGTGGTTTCCGCGTACCGGAGGGGCCGGGACTCGGCGCCGACCCGGATCAAGCGGTTATCGACCGCTATCGCGTCGCTTAAAAACGGCCTTACAGCGCTCAGATAAGCTGCCAGACCGCATACATGATCAAGCTCCACAGGGCCACACTGCCACAGGCAATAACGACTGCGGCACGAAGCCAGGTGATCCCGCGATTGTTCCGGTGTCCTTCGAACGCCGGTGGCGTCACATTGGGATAATCCATCAAGCTCATAACGGCTCGCCTTCTTTAGCGTCACGGTGTCCTGAGCCGCGACGCCTACACGGTAGGCGTTAATGCTTAATCAATCGTTACCAGGAATACGCACCAACGACCCTCGCCTTACTTGGTGACGCGAAGATTGATGAGCTGTTCCGCGATATCATTGAAGGTATCCTGCAAAGCTGCGTTGTTCCCTGAATCGAAGTATTTATCGTCGTCGCTCGCGCAATTCCGGTAAATTGTCTTGGTGGGCTCGTCAGTCAGCAAAAATGTGATCGTATAGATAATGATGCCTGCTGCCTTCATATTCGTACAGACTTCGGCCAGCCGATTGTTCAGAATCGTCCTCGCGGCGGAACTGCTCGTTGTCCCTAAATTGCCTTCAGATAGATATTCATAGGCGGCGTAGTCGTTACCGGCGTAGTTGTTTCGCCCATCGGTCATCAGAATTGCGACCTTATCAAAGCCGGGCGTTTCGTATGGCAACCCAGTCGTGAACGGCGCTTCCGGCGACAGCACCCGCCACCCCCAAGCCATACCCACATTGCTGAACGTACCGCCACCACGCCATGCCCTCATCGCGCCAACCGCTGCGTCGAGGATTCCTTTATCATTCGTCAACGGTGTAACCGGCGTCGGACACGCGCGATTTGGCCCTGTCACATCATTGGCGTTATTTACAAATACGATAGAGGCTGGAGGCCATGTATTGCTGTTGGAGCTTGGCGGTTCCGATGGCCAAAAGAATTGAGACCAATCTGCGCCGCCACCGCTGGGCGTATCCCGAACGTCATCCGGATAAGTCCGGGCCAGAACGCATCCCTTCCACTTTTCTTGATCCGTCTCACTGAAGTCTGCCGGCGTTACGCCCGAAATAATGCTCAACCCGGCAGCGCCTAAATTCACCGTCCCTGCATACGGAACGATGCCCACCGTCAGCTTCGATGACAATTCGGGATTTGCGAAAAGGATATCGACAAGATCTTGCGATGCCGTTCGCAATGCGCCGATTTTATCGCTGCTTCTCATCGAACCCGTATTATCGAGGACCAATGCGACTTCCAATCCCTTACGCAAGACTTCGGCCGCCGCGGCAACCGTAAAATCCCCTTGCCCAATCAGGCGTAGCAGTGTCGGCTCGAGCGTCACGGTGCCGGAAACCTTGATAACGCCGCCATCCACGACCAGCGTTGGAACCGATGGCGTGCCGGGCAATTCTTCCCGATAGTTGGCAGCGAAATATTGCTCTGCGATTGTCCGCATTTCCGCCTCTGTCTCGCCACCCGCGCCGGCCGCAAGACCCGCGGCATCCAGCGCAAAGGCAAGCCGGGATTTCGCCATGTAGGCGCGCGACACGTCAACCGCGGCGCCAACGCCAATCACAACCGGAATCGCGGCCAGAGCCCATAAGATCAAGACACCACCGCGTTGCGACCGCCCTACGGCGCGGAACAACCGCCCGACACGGTTTTGCACTCTTTCAATCCAGAACATATCAAGAGTCTCCCGAGTTATTCCCGCTCGACGATGGCGCTGCGCCGCGGGCGGGCAAACGCCATCTCTACGAGCTCGAACGAGCCGAAAACAAAGTCGCCAAAAATCGGTACGTAGTCATAGGTCGCCCGTACGATGACAACGCTGTCACCCGGGGGGCCCATACCTTCGGCCTTGGTAACGGCATCAGGCACGACCCCGCCGCGATGGCTTTCCGTCCAATCGACGGAGGGCACGCCGTCGGTTTCATCGAAAACGACACTCGAAACGCCCACCGCAAGTCCGCTGGCGGTAAAAGGCTGCATCACTAGATCGGCGGCAACCAGGATATCAGCCATGCGATCGTCATTGACGCTCGGTTTGTGCGTGACCAAATCCGCTGTGGCATAGGCCGCATTCTGCAGCTTGCGGTCGAGTCGGAGCAAACGCGTCGCTTCGACGGCACCCGCGAAAAGCAGCGTCATCATCGGTACGATGAGCACAAATTCCGTGAGTGCCGAGCCGCGCCGGCATCGCATACATTCTTTCAGAATTTGCATCATCCGCCGAGCTCGTATGGTTCATTCTGAAAGGCCATCGTCGAAAGCAACAAGACGCTCCCGGTACCGTCCGATGAAAGTGCATTGCCAACGAGCGGTGTAATAAACTGCCAGCGATAGGTAACCCGAACGATCGTGATCTCGCCACTGTCGCCTGGTGCGAACTGAGGATCGACGACATTGCCATCCTCATCGAGCTGCAGCGATGTATCAACCGACCCGAAATCCGCGAACGCCCGAACGTCGAAGACGACCTGGTTACAATTGACCACCCCGAACAGAGAATCGCAGAGCTTTGTGCGAAAGGCAGTAAGCGGGTCATCGTCTTCCTGCACGCGGCCCGTTCGAATATCGCGCGCAGCGCTCTCAGCCGCACCACTAAGCGCCGCTTCGACGAAGAGCGTTACCGCGACTTCCACCGTTGCCGTCAGGAGTAGAATGACAAAAGGGGCGGCAAAGGCGAACTCAACCAGCGTACCGCCGCGGCATGACCTGAAAAGGCGCCTGACGCAACGCAAAGAGCCGTATTGAAGTGCATTCGTATTCATCTCTATTTGACCACCCATGAATTCATAAAACCATTATCACTGTTATTATAATAAAGAAAGTTTTTATTATTTGCCATTATTCTAATGTTTACGATTAAGTATTTTAAATACTCATGGATTATAAATAAAATTTTATGGATAATTGGCCAAAATTCGCAAAATCACGAAACCCAATGCTTCCATACATCTTGCGTTTTCTCCGCGGAACTTCGATATACTGGCACTAGCGGCGTTAATAATCGGTATGCACCGGTTCACGCCTAATCATGCAAAGATAATGGGAGGAACAGCCATGGATATCGGCGTCTTCATATTTGCCACCGACTACAGTATCCAAATCGACGAACTTGCACGCGCATTGGAAGACCGCGGTTACGCTTCACTATTTCTGCCGGAACACACGCACATCCCCGTAAGCCGGAAGTCGCCATGGCCGGGCGGCGGCGAGTTGCCAAAGGAGTACGCGCATACGCACGATCCTTTCGTTGCCCTCTCGTTCGCCGCGGCGGCGACCACCAAACTGAAGCTGGGCACCGGCATCGCCTTGCTGCCGCAGCGGGAGCCCATCGTGACTGCGAAGGCTGCAGCCAGCCTCGATATGCTCTCAAACGGCCGTTTCATCTTTGGTATCGGCGGCGGCTGGAACGTTGAGGAAATGGAAAACCACGGCACGACCTATAAGGAACGGTTCGCGCTGATGCGGGAAAACGTCCTCGCGATGAAGGCGCTGTGGACCGAGGACGAAGCCGAATTCAACGGCGATATGGTTAAATTCGAAAAATCCTGGTCATGGCCAAAGCCGCTACAGAAACCGCATCCTCCGATCATCCTGGGCGGCGAAACGAAGTACACGTTGCGCCGTGTGGTCGAGTTCTGTGACGGCTGGCTGCCGCGCGTGACGCCGGATTTCGACCCGACCGAAAGCATGGCGCGCCTGCGGGAGGCCGCAGACGAAGCCGGCCGCGATATGTCGGACCTCTCCGTTACGGTCTTCCGCGCACCGCCGGACGCCCAAAAGCTTGAATCCTTTGCGCAAGCGGGGATTTCAGGAGGCCTGCTGCAGCTTCCTTCGGCAGACAGGGACACAGTTCTGCGGCTTCTTGACGAATATGCGCCCCTCGTAAGCTAAGCAGCCCGAACGCGCTGCTTTAAAACCGTGCTGCGATAAAACGCTCGATTTCGGCATTTATCGCGGCCGGCGCTTCCGTCATACAGAAATGGCCCGGGCCGGATATGGTCTTGCTTTCGGCGTCGACGATATGCGCCAAAATCAAGTCTTGAAACGGCCCGGACTCACCGTTTTTCAGAGGCCGCCGCTTGCGATCGAGGTCCATCGTCGTGCTCTGAACGACAAGCACCGGCACGTTGATTTCTGCCATTGCCGGTTCCAGCTTTTCCGCATCCCAGGCAATCAAGGCCCGAAACAAAGGACGTCCCGTCGTTTCCGGGACCGCCAGCACCTTTTTCAGTGTCTCGTCCTTCCAATCCGGCGGATCGTCGAAAAACATGCTTTCGAACAGACCGCGCACGACGGTGCCATAGCCATTCATAGCAATGGTTTCATCGAACGCTCGTTCTCCCACCAACCGATCGACACCGACCCGGCTACCGTCAACGAGAATCAGCCCCGCGACCCGGTCCGGCGCCTGACGCCGCGCCTCCATGACGACGCGGCAGCCCATCGAGTGGCCAACCAATATCGCCCCTTCAATACCTTGCTCTTCAAGCAGCGCCGCGACGTCACCGCCCACCGTCTCGATCGTCATCGGCGCTTCGCCCTGCGGCGTAGCGCCATGCCCCCGCAGGTCGCAAGCAAGGACGGCGTGCCGGGCGGAAAAATGCGAAACCTGATGTCGCCAATCCTGGTGCCGGCACAGGAAGCCGTGAACAAAAACGACCGGCGGCGCGCCGGTACCGGCGCGAATATGGTTTAATTTCAGATCTGACATATTTTTGGGTCCTGTTCCTGGCGAACGATCCGTAACACTCTATATATAGCGCAACGCGAGGCGCAAAATGCTACCCGTTTGGATACAGCACCGTACCGGGAGAACGATTGATGAAGTTCAGAATTGAATATTGCGGAGTTTGAAACTACGAGCCCCGAGCTCTCCGTGCGAGAGACATCATAACCGCACAAGATAGCACCGTAGAGGTAGAGCTTGTACGTGGCGGCGGCGGCGTCTTCGACATCGACCTTGACGGCGGCCGCGTCTATTCAAAGCACGCAACAGGACGCTTTCCTACCGATGAAGAGGTTCGCGGGCTGCTGCCCTAGCCAAGGCACCGTCCCGGAAATATCCGAACGCTTCTGCAGCCGTATGCCCTAAAATGACGAATTCGGTTCGGTTAGAAATTGCATTTCGGCTTCTGTCGAGTCCCGGCCCAGAATGTCGTTACGGTGCGGGAACCGCCCGAACCTCTCGATAATCTCATAGTGGCGAACGGCGTATTCGTGGGTTTGCTTATCGAGTCCCGCAAACAGCGCTACCGAGCGTCGTTGCTCATCCAGATCCTCACTGTGCTGGTAGGGCATGTAAAGGAACTGGCGCTGCAGCTCATTCATCTCGCGGTCGAACCCCTTTTCTATCGCGAGACGCGTCAGATTCAGAGCTTTCCGGTCGGTTGCAAAGGCCCACGGATCGTCCCTGAACAGGTTGCGCGGAAACTGATCCAGCAGGATTACCAGGGCAAGACACCCGAACGGCGTCACCGCCATGGCATCCAAGGCGCCACTGGCTGCGGCTTCGTGGACGCTGCCGAACCGCGCCGCGACGGCCGCGTCGAAATTCGGGTCTTTTTGGAACCAAACAACCCTCGGTTCGATCGGTTCCGGCCCGAACCAAAAGCTCAGCACTTCGTTCTCGATTGCCTCGAGTTTCAACTGAGATCCTCCATTTCCCTTGATTACCGCGGGTCCGAGACTGCCGCAAACGAAATGTACCGCGCTCAAAATAAACCTCACTTAAAGTGATAATTATTATCAAATTAATCGCAAAAGTACACGTTATTTTAATGGTGAATTATCGATGATGGTCTCAGGAGTATTGGGACCGTAAAGATGGACATCTCGGACACAATTCACCACGCGAAACTTTTAGCGCTTTACGCCTATTGGAACAAAATATGCGGCGGTCGCGATATGCCGTCGCGATCCAATTTCGATCCGGTCGATATTCCGCATCTGCTTCCCAATCTCATCCTAATCGACGTCGAGCGCGACCCTTTGCGCTTTCGCATCCGGCTATACGGAACCGCCATCGCCGGGCTCCGCGGCCGCGACCTGACAGGCTGTTATCTCGACGAACCGAACGTATCCAATATTGTCGACCTTGCCGTTCAGGCAAATATGCAGGTCGTCGAAAACAAGCAGCCGACCTATATCGATGCACCCTATCCCCACCATTCAGGAAGGTTCGGGCATTTTTATCGATTGGGCCTGCCGCTCTCGGCGAACGGTACCGATGTCGACATGATCATTGCCGGCTTCTACGAAATGGACACCTCACTGGCGCTTGCCGCAAACTTATAGCCCGTGCCCGACCGACAGTTGTTATTCCGTTAACAATCCTCCTCCAAGCCGATAAAGTCGAAGGACAACGCCAACTGAATAGGGAGGCGGCTATGCCTGTCGATCATGACAAATTCATGGACATCGCGCTTGAGGAAGGCCGCAAAGGCGGCGCCGAAGGAAACCCGCCCGTCGGCTCGGTCATCGTCCGGGATGGCGAGGTTATCGGTATCGGGCGCAATCGTGTGAACTCGGACACCGACCCCACCGCGCACGCCGAAGTCGACGCGATCCGGGATGCTTGCCGCAATATCGGATCGACCGACCTTTCCGGCGCGGTCTGCTACACCTCCATGGAGCCCTGCCCGATGTGCTGCTGGGCGATCGAGGCAGCCGGTTGCGGCGGTGTCGTGCTGGGGTCGCGGCACGCTGAGTTCCGGGGTGTCAGCGCGCGCGACTATGGGGGCTATAGCGTCGAAGCGCTGTTGGAGTTGACGGGCTGTTCGTACGATATCGTGACAGATGTCAGGATCGACGAATGCAACGCGGTTCGCCTCGAGTGGATTGCCGGCGGCGATGGCTGAGCACATGCGGACGGTTATCGCGGCGGCGCTGATTGCCACTGGCTGCGCCGCTGCGGCGGCGGAACCGGCCACAATCAACATCGTCGCCCGCGGCGCGACAGTCACCACGAAAACTGCCGCAGCCAGTGTTCGAACCATCGAAGTGCACGACGTACGCTCGCGCGGCGAGCGGACCCGACTGCTTATCGAAACCGTAAATAATCCCGCGGCGGTCGCGATATTGTTCGCCGGCGGCAAGGGCGCGACGCGTCTGTCCGCCACCGGCGATATCGGCTGGGGCAAGGGCAATTTTCTGATCCGCGGCCGCACTCTGTTCCTGCAAAACGGCATCACGACGGCCGTTTTCGACGCGCCGACCGACAAACCTTACGACCTCAGAGGAGGGTTCCGCGGCTCGGCGGCGCATGCCGCCGATATCGGTGCGGCAATTGCACATCTGCGAGCCGCCTTCAACAAGCCGGTTTGGCTGATCGGCACCAGCCGCGGGACCAATTCGGCCGGCAGTGCGGCAGCGCGGCTCGGGACGAGCGGCCCCGACGGCATCGTCCTCACGGCGTCCATGCTGGCATGGAACAAGAAAGGCGATCACCTTTTCGACTACGCGCTGGGCGATATCACCGTCCCTGTGCTCATCGGGCATCACGAAGAAGACGAATGCTTCGTCACACCGCCCGGCGAAGTACTCGAACTCGTCTCCCGTTTGTCGAATGCCCGTATCGTAAAAACATTTCTGTATAGTGGTGGCATCGCACGCGGCAATCCCTGCCACGCTGCGCATTACCATGGTTTCAACGGCATCGAAGAGACGGTCATTCGCGATATCTCGAACTGGATAAAGGCCCAGTCGCCATAGAGCGGATCAAGTTTAGGCGAACTCATTTTACGAGTTCGAGTATTCTTGTGAATCCGCTCGCACTCAATACCTTAGATCAAATTCACACAGTTGTTGGATCGCCAAAGGCCTTCACGACATTGCCGAAACGCAAAAGCCCCGCGATGAGCGGGGCTTTTTTTCGGGTACCTGTCGGCACCGCCCGATCCTTGACCGGGCCTAGTTTTGTTTACGTGATTATGTCCGCACTACTGTCGGGTGGCGTCATTTTCCGAGCCTCCTTCAGTCTGGTTTCATCGCGTAAAAAGGGAGCCTAGACCTCCTATCTCGTGGGATGTTAACCATATCGCGCCGCGCATCGGTTTACAATTGCGAAAAAGGCAAAGCGGCGCGGTCGCCAGTCTATGACCAGTTTTCCAAAACGGTCCGAGCCTCCTGCATAATTTGCCGAACCACATCACCCGCGGGTGGGATCGAATCGATGAGGCCCGATCCCTGCCCCGCGGCCAGGACACCGTTTTCCGCATCCCCTTCGATACGGCCAAGCGCGGAAGCCGGCTCCCCGACCTCCCGCAACTGGTAGGGAAACGGTTTGATCTCCGCTTCGTGCTGTGCCCAGTACTGGGTGAACTTGTTGCGAATGATACGCGCCGTCTTGCCGGAATGACCGCGGGTCACGACTGTGCCATCTTCGTCGATATCGACGATCTTTTGTTTGTAATTGATGTGCCCGCGCGCTTCCTCGGTCGCGATGAACCGCGTGCCCATCCAGACCCCTTGCGCCCCCAGCGCCAAGGCCGCTATCAGACCGCGTCCGTTGGAAATACCGCCGGCAGCCAGGACGGGGATGCTCACGCTGTCGACAACTTTCGAGACCAGCGGCAAGGTTCCGACCCGCCCGACATGACCGCCGCCTTCATTCCCCGACGCAATCACGGCATCAACACCGGCCGCTTCCACTTTTTGCGCCTGCCGCGAAGTGCCGACGAGCGACATGACCTTCATGCCCGCCGCATGCGCGCGGGACACGATCCGGCCGGGATTGCCGAGGCCCGAGACGATAACGGAGGCGCCCTCCTCGAAGGTCACCTCGATATGCTCTTCGACCTCCCTTGTGTAGCCGCCGGCCGTGGCGTCACCGCCCTGCACTTCCGCAAACAGGATATCGACACCATAGGGTTTGTCCGTCTCGTTCTTCACCAGCCGGATTTCCCGGCGCAGATCTTCCGGGTCCATGAAGGCGGAGCCAATCACGCCGAGCCCGCCCGCATTCGATACCGCAGCCGCCAATTTCCCATAAGCGACCGAGTACATGCCCGCCTGGCAGATCGGGTATTGGATGCCAAGCATCTGGCATAGAGGATTATCGTCGAGCATTTTCGTCACAGCATCCTCCCCTCACGCATTGCCGACGGCATATTGCGCGGCACTCGTCCCCGCCAGCTTTCCAAAGACGGATCCGGCCATCAAGCCGCTGCCACCGGGATAGTTACCGTAAAACAGACCACCGACCAGCTCCCCGGCCGCAAACAGGCCGGGAATACTGCGTTCGCTCACATCCTGGACCGCGCCTTCATCGTTGATGCGCAAACCGCCGAATGTGAAGGTGATGCCGGTCGTGGTAATGAAACCGACATAGGGCGGCTTGTCGATCGGCAAGGCCCAGTTGGTTTTCGGCGGCGTGATGCCTTTGGTGGTCACACCATCCAGAATGGCCGGGTTGTATTCGCCAGGCTGGCAGGCCGCATTATATTCCGACACCGTCTTCGCCAGCGCGGCCGGATCGATCTCAAGCTCCTCGGCCAAACCTTCTATGGTATCCGATTGCACCTTGGTCACCTGATGGATGCGATATTCGTCGCGCAACATGTCGACCGTCTTCTGATCGAATATCTGTACGCAGGTCCGGTGCGGCTGCGCCATGATCTCCCGGCCGAAGCGCACATAGGTCAGGTTGCGCAGGTCCTCGCCCTCGTCAACGAAGCGCTCGCCATTCAAATTGACCATGATGCCGAGCGGGTAGGAGTGTTTCTGAAAATTATCCAGGACGACGCGGTCGCCATAGGGCGGCGCGCTGATATCCCATCCGACCGAGTGACAGCCCGACCAGTTGCCGAAAGCCTGCGCGCCGATGTCGAGGGCCATTTGAATCCCTTCGCCCTTGTTGTGCCGGGTGCCGCGCACACGGCAAAGGTCCCAGCCGGGACCGAGGTAGCGCACGCGCATCTCCGGGTTCGCTTCGAAACCGCCGCAGGCAAGCACCACAGAGCGTGCGGCAATGTCCTCGTAGCCGTTCGGTCCGCGCACTTGAACGCCGACGACATTGCAACGCTGATCCTGCAGCAGTTTCGTCGCGCCGGTTTCATAGCGGACTTCGATACCGAGTTGGCTCAACCGCGCGAGCTCGAATTCGACAAGCCCCTGCCCGCCGCCCACGGCTTCGATGTTCACGCCGCCATAGAAAACATGCTTGCCATCGACGAGATAGGATTGGCGGCCAAACATGGGGATGAAACGAACGCCATGTCCCCGCAACCAGCCCATGGTTGGCCGGGAATCGTCGATCAATCGCCAGGACATCGTTTCATCTGCCTGATGATGGGTGACCTTCATCAGCTGTTCGTAGAAATACTGCCTGTCATGCGACGGCAGAACGATTTGATCGCGCTCGGCATCCGACAGGTCAACGAGGATATCTTCGCAGACATCTTCCAACCCATCATGGGCAAAGCGGAACCCCCCCGCAGTGAAATAGGAGTTCCCTCCCTTTTCATCCTCGGACGCTTTCTCCAGCACCAGAACCTTGGCCCCGCCCACTGTTGTCCGGTTTAATTTCTCTAACATATGAAGGCCAACTGATTTTGGCATTGAGGTGTGTTTGGTTCAGGTTCGAGCAGACGGTCAATGCGCTTTCGATGCATGAGGTTTGTTCGGACGAGGCGAGCGAATGCGAGCGGGGATTTGACGGTTTTCTGATCGGCTTTTGCGAGGTGAAGCAAGAGATAGGCGATCAGGGCAACGGTGATCTGAATGCGCACGGCATTCTCGGACCGGCCGAGGAAGTGCCGGATTTTGAGGTTCTGTTTGACCCAGCGAAAGAACAGCTCGATCGCCCAGCGGCGCTTATAGAGGTCGGCGATTTGCCGGGCCGAGGCGTCCAGATCGTTGGACAGGATCCGGAGGGTCTTGCCGGTATCGATCCGCACCGTGACTTCGCGCACGGGCTTGGAGAAGGGGTTTTTGCGGCTCATCCTTTGCCGTTTGGGCAGCAGGCCGACCCGGTCGGACAAGATGTCTTCGCCCTCGGGCACCGCCCGATCGGTGGCCTCTGTTAGCGGCGTGTGCGACTTGAAACGGGTGACAATGCGGCAACCCGCGGCGTCGAGCTTCGCCCACCAGGCGTAATCGTAGTAAGCCAGATCAAAGACATAGGTCGCGCCCGCCTCGATCGGCATCTCCTGCGCCACCTTGATATCGGCGGTCTTTGCCGGCGTCACCGCCGCGTAGACCGGGTGTTCGGCGCCCGCATCGTAAACCACATGCAGTTTCGCGCCACAGGCCCTGGCCGAAAAATACGCCCACTGCGATCCCCGGCCACTCAAGGCAAGCGGACTGGCATCGATCAGGTAGGTCGCCTCGCCAAGCGTCCGCCGCAACCCGCGCCCGGCGCGCCCAACCAACGCCGTGAACAGCTCCGAGAACACCGCGCTCGGCCGCGTCGCGTTCGCATCGGCCAGCGTCGAACGCGTCACAAGGCGACCGCCGACATGATAGAGCCGGGCACGATGGCTCTGTAGACCGCCGACGATCTCGCGCAAGCTCACCGCACCGGAAAGCTGAGCATATAGCAGGGCGATGAACTGGTCCTTCGTGCTCAGGCGGCGAACGTGTTTGTCGGCTTCATGCCGTTCCACCAAAGCCGCAAAACGATCCCAAGGAACACGCTTCATCAGATCATGAAATACGCTATTCTCATGCCGCATGGTGTTGATCCTTTCCCGTGTCCAAAACGTCGCCAAACGATTGGTCACCAGTAGAATCAATGCCATGCAAACCGTCCACTGAATTAAACCGGACAACAGTGGGCCCCGCCCTCGAATGCGGCCAGCGCGGCACAAAGCGCAGCATTGCCGGCGCCAACGACAACGACATCGTAATCCATTTGCATCCTCCCTAAGGTCACGTTGCAGTCTTTGCGTTGCCGACCCATTCGCCGCCAAGCTTTGCTGCTACGCTAAAATACTACGACATGAGAGGAGAGTTGAAAGAGGACAGAAGAACGCACAGCGTCCGCTGCCATGTTTTGGGGACCAAAAGCGTTTAGAAGCCGCGTCCCGCGTTTGCGACATATAGCTCCTGCATCAAGGAGAATACCGCCAGATCCTGACGTTCGACCGCAGCGAAGTCCGCACGGGTGCGCAGGTTATGAAATCCTTGATCCATGCCGCCGTTGGCCGCGCCAGGAGAATGAAAACCCATCGACCAATTGGGAAAGGCACGGTCCCCAACGTCACGGTCGAACATTTCGATGACATCCTGATTGCGCGGGTCGTGGCGGATGTTGTCGTAGAGTTGGCCAATAGCGGCATTTGGCCCTTCGATGATCTGCATGAACACCCTGTTCACGTAGAGCAGGAGCCCTGTTACGCCATGATGCGAGTTGTTGGCGAGCGCCTCGTCACGCAAATTATGGAGTTCAGCGTCCCCCATAACCATCGCTTCGGAACTAAGGTAGACTATTTGACGAACGGTCACGCCCCCAACCCAAGTCATCATTCTACAAATTTATCGCAATCAAATACAATATTTGTGAGTTTTGTCAAGTTACAAATTAGTAATAAGCAATATTAGGTATCTGGAACGATTCTATTTATACCCCCATCACGACTAGTCTTTTCTATACTGCAAGAAAAACACGGATACGATTTTACTAGTCAGCGTTTACGCAACGCATCGACTCTTAATTATTGTATCCAACAACGAATACACGCAGGAGAGCCATTTCGATCACACAAGACCGGAACGGACTCTCGCAAGTATCGGAAGGTGTCTTTCATGATCGCCAGCGAAGCGGACCATGAGATGGCTTGCCCCCGCATCGGCATAGGCCTGTAGCCAAGAGGCCATCTCCGCCTCGGGTCCCGCATAGCATGCCTGCCGCCGCCGCAGGACTTCCGCCGGCTGTCCATAATACTGTTCCAGATAGGCATTGATTCGGTCGTTTGCGCGCGCCGCATCATCGTCGATGAAGACTGTCAGATACACAGCCCCCGTGACGTCGCCTTCGGTACGGCCCGCCGCTTTTGCAGCGGCACCGACTTCGGTCCATTGTGTCTGCCAGCCGGCGGCATCCGGGCCCGTCGGGAACCAGCCGTCGAAGTGCCGGCCGGCCCTCTTGAGACTCGCTTCCGCCGATCCACCGCCCCAGATCGGCGGGCCTCCCGTACGATGCGGCGTCGGGCCGAGCACACCATCCTCAACATGCCAGCGCCCGTCCCAGTTTACAGGCTCACCGGACCACAGCGCCTTACAAAGCCGCAGCCCTTCCATCATGCGGCCGACGCGTTTTTCAAAAGGCACACCGGCCGCTTCGAATTCCGCGCGGATATTGGGCACGTCCGCGGCAATACCGATTCCCAGGATGAAGCGGCCTTCGCTGACTTGATCGAGCGTTGCCACCTGGTGTGCGAGCAGAACCGGATTACGCAACGCCGGCAGCAGAACCGCCGTTCCCAATTCAACCCGTCCGACGCGTCCGGCCACCCCGGCGAGCAGCGACAACGGCTCGTGCCGCGGCCGAGCCAGCAAGGAATCGCCGACCCAAATCGAGTCCAGCCCGAGCCCCTCCGCCCGTTCGGCAAGCGCCAATAGAGGTGCGGCTTCCGGCCGGCCCTGCATGATCTGCTCGCGGGTCGGCAGCAGGTACCCGATCTTAAGCGTCATCGGTCATAGTCCTCGTTCGCGGGTGCCTCAGACCTTGGCGCCCCAAGCACGTTCCGCGTAATCCTTTGTCACGATATCGAACACCACGCCGTTCGGATCGCGAAACTTGATCTCCGTCGCACCCTCCGCCGAGTCGGGAAGCCGCATGTGATAGCGTCCGCCATTCTCCTCGATCGCCTCGCTGGATTGAGCGATGTCGTCGACGACGAACCCCATATGATGCAGCCCGTGAAAATCCTTGCCTCGCTCGTCGCCAGCCTGCTCGTCGGATTTGAATTTCAGAATAGCCAGGCTAATGGTGCCGTCGGATAGCATAATGACAATGGGCGATTCAAAGACGCGCTCCATCTCGAATGTCTTTTCGTAGAAACTCGCCGCCGTTTCCATATCGGGAACTGTTACGGCGATATGCCGAAGCTTTGCCATGATATCCTCCGCTGTTGAGCTGGTTGTTCTGAAAGATGGTGTTCACGCACCGCTGCCACTGTCAAGACGGGACGGTTCAGGCCAAGCTCGGCCACACGGGTTTACGCTTCTCGTTGAAAGCAGCAACGCCTTCCTTGTGATCCGCTGAATTGAACAGATGGGTCAACTCGTCCTGGCCGAATGCGAACGAGCCATCCAATGTCATTTCCCACATGTGATGCATGGCGTGCTTGCCGCGCCTTACCGCAGTCGGCGATTTATCGGTAATGCGACTGGTGAGCCAATCTAATTTCGCATCCAGCTGTTCAACGGGTACGACATAGTTCACAAGGCCCACTTCCTTTGCGAATGCCGCATCGAAGAATCCACCGGTCAGCGCCATCTCCATGACGATGCGCCGCGGCAGCAAGCGGCGCAACGAAGCGACAATAACCGTTGGGAAGAGGCCGATCCGCACTTCCCGCAATGCGAACCGCGCATGGTCCGCGGCCACAGCGAGATCGCACATGGATAGCACGCCCATTCCGCCTGCCATGGCATCGCCATTGACCCGGGCGATTAGCGGCTTGGTAAAAGCGTCCGCGGCACGAAAATAGGCGACGGCAGGATGCACGAGCTCCCCCTCACCCATTTTTAAGGGGCTATATTCCGTATCGGGTTTCAAATCGGCACCGGTCGAAAATGCCAGATCTCCCGCACCGGTGAGCACCACGGCCAACACAGCAGAGTCATTTTCCGCTTCGGACAAGGTTGCGATCATGCGGTGGAATAGGTCCCCAGTATAAGCATTCCGACGTTCCGGTCGGTTTACGGTCATCCACAAGACCGGCCCGCGCCGTTCAATAATTAAAGACTCTGCGTCACCCATCGATCTTCCTCTCTTCGTTTCTGCAATCAACACGAGCGTGTGCAACCGCCTTCGATTTTGTATTGTCGCCCACAGAACAGTAGCTTATTTCGACACTACAATCTCAGGATCATTGATGACCGCGCAACAGAACAACTCCTCCAACAAAGTTCTTTCCGGCGTCCGCATCGTCGATTTCAGCCGCCTGCTGCCAGGCCCGTGGGCAACGCAGTTGTTGGCCGATCTAGGCGCCGACGTCATCAAGGTCGAGCAGCCAGACGTCGGCGACTACAGCCGTCACAATCCGCCGAGCTACAAGGAAGGCGGCGTCTACTACAACAGCGTGAATTCGAACAAGCGCAGCATCGTCATCGATCTTACCAGTTCGGAAGGCCGTGCCGTCGCGCATCGCCTGATCGAAAAGTCCGACGTTATCGTGGAGTCTTTCCGTACCGGCGTCGCGAAGAAGCTGGACGTGCACTACGAACGCGCCCGCGCGCTGAACGAAAGCATCGTCTACTGTGCGATCACCGGCTATGGCCAGGACGGCCCACTGTCGCGCGTGCCGGGGCATGATCTCGTCATCCAGTCGATGACTGGGCTGATGGGCATGTCGGTCGACCGCGAGCCGTTGCCGCCCGTCCCCGGCTTCCAGGCCGCCGACTATGCCGGCGGCGCGATGGCGCCGACCGCGATCCTGGCCGCCCTGATGCGCAAGCAGCAGAGCGGCGAAGGCTGCTACATTGATCTGTCGATGTTCGATTGCCTGTTCTACATGTGCAACATCGTGCTGACCGGCGGCATGTCGCGATTGGCGGGCTATACGGGCGAGCCGGCGATGCAGCCTTGGGGGGCGAACCCGCGCTACGACACTTATCTTTGCGGGGACAATAAGCCCGTCGCGGTGTCGCTGCTGGAGGCCGTGCAGTGGCGTCAGTTCTGCACATTCATCGAACGCCCCGATCTGATCCATGAAGACGAAGGCCCGGAGGATCGCCACACAACGCATGGCGACCGCGCACCGATCTACCGCGAAGCCATCGCCGCTTATTGTAAAGCGCATACGCGCGACAGCCTGCTGGCGAAGATGGAATCGGAACAGATTCCCGTTTGCGCGATCAACACGCCGGACGAAGCGCTTGCTTCGGAAAATGTCGCGCAGCGTGGTCTCATCGAACATATCGACCATCCTAAGGATGGCCGCATACCCCACCTGACCAATCCGCTGGACCGCACCGGCCTGACCAAGGACATCCGCACGCCGGCCCCGGGACTCGGTGAGAACAATGAGGATATACTGGCCGAGCTCGGCTATTCGGAATGCGAGCGCGCGGCATTGCACGACAAAGGAGCGGTATCATGACAACGATCCAAACCCCGAATGCAGACGCAGCAGCCCAATTCATCAGCACCGCGCAGGGCCGGAATTACCCTGCCGAGGTCGTCGAGGCGGCACGTATGGCGCTGGTCGACACCATTGGCGTTGCGCTCGGCGCGCATAGTGAGGGTGCTGGCCAATCAGTCCGCCGCGTTGCTGGCAACTGGGGCGCCAGCGGCGAGGCACAAATCCTGATGGGCGGCCGCTCCGCGCCTGCTGTCGCGGCGCTGGTCAATGCGACGCTCGGCCATTGCCTGGATTACGACGACACCCATGTCGGTGCGGTGGCGCATCTCGGCAATCCGACCTGGGCGACGGCCATCGCCGTGGGACAACAGGTCGGCGCGTCCGACCGCGAAATCCTCGGCGCCTTCATCACCGGCTTTGAAGTTGGCGCGCGGCTCGGCGGCGGCGGTCTCGGCCACACCTTGAATGAGCGCGGCTTCCACTCAACGGGCATGTTCGGCTGCTTCGCCTCGGCAACGGCGGCGGCAGTGCTGCTCGGTCTCGACGAAGAAGGTATCCGCAACGCGCTCGGCGCGGCAGCAACCCAAGCCGCCGGACTCACGGCGTCCTTCGGCACCATGTCGAAACCTTTCCATGCCGGCAAAGCGGCGATGAACGGTATTCTCGCGGCGGAACTGGCGAAGGAAGGATTCGAAGCGGCACAGAACCTGATCGAAGCAAAAAGCGGGTTCGCCAGCGCCTATGTGCAGGACGGCAGCAAGGTACCGGCGCTGCTCGATTTCGACGGCAGCATGGAAATTACCCGCAACACGCTGAAGCCCTACGCGTCCTGCCTGCTCACCCACCCGGTCATCGACGCGGCCCGCGCACTCGCAGAGGCTGCCAAGGACAATGACGTCGCGGAAATCGCCGTCGAAGTAAACCCAATCTGCATCCAGCTCGCCGGCAAACCGCAACCGCAGACCGGCCTCGAAGGTAAGTTCAGCACCGCTTACTGTGCCGCGCTGGGCCTCACGGGGCATATGGTCACCGCTCAGGACTTCGCGGAAGACCGGGTTGCCGACCCGACAGTGCGTAGCCTGCTCGACAAGGTCACTCTGACCCCCGCACCGGACATGCATATGACGGCGGCCAAACTCCGTTTGCGTCTCACCGACGGCACCGAGATCGACCAGGAAACGCCGCTAGCGCTCGGCAATCCCGGCAACCCAATGGATTGGGATGACATGGCCGGCAAATTCATGCCCCTCGCCGAACCGGTCATCGGCGACGACGCGCAAGCGCTCTACGACCTGCTGCGCGGCTTCGGCGACGACGATCGCATGGACTCGATCCGAGAGATCGTGGGGCAGTAGGCCGAAAACCACATTAACGCAGGAGCCGTCACGGCATGCATTTTTTCGAACTGGCAGAACCGGCGAGCTTGCAAGAGGCGATCGGGCTGCTCGGCGACTCGGGCGGCCGGCCGGTCGCCGGTGGCACCGCGGTCATGCTGATGATGAAGACCGGTGTCTTTCAGCCAGAGCGGTTGGTCAGCCTGCGTAAGATCGAATCGCAATATTCGCAAATTCGTTTAGACAGTGAAGGAAATTTGCGTCTTGGCGCTATGACGCCTTTGCGACGAATCGAAAGATCGGCGGATGTCGCGGCGGTGGCGCCCGTCGTCACCGCCGCGATGCGGCGGCTATCCAACGTGCGGGTGCGTAACGTCGCGACCTTGGGCGGGCACCTGGCCCATGGTGACCCGCATCTCGACCTGCCACCCGTACTGATCGCACTGAATGCATCACTGGTCGTTGCCAGCCCGTCGGGCGAGCGGACCATGCCGGTCGAAGATCTGTTCCGCGGTTATTTGGAAACGGCGCTGGCGCCGGACGAGCTGATCGCGGAAGTCATTGTCCCGGCAAACCCGGATCAAAGGGCAGCCTATCTGAAGCACACGACCCGGTCGGCGGAGGACTGGCCGGCACTCGGGATCGCGGTGGCGCTCACCTTGAACGGCGGCACAGTCGAGACGGCGCGCGTCGCCATCGGTGCGGCAACAGACACGCCGCGACGACTGACATCGGTGGAAACGATGCTGATCGGCAACCCTCACAACGATGCGGTCTTGCAAACCACCGGCGACGCGACCGCGGGCGAAGCGGAAGTTCATTCCGACGCGCGCGGCTCAGCAGCGTACAAGCGAGAGCTCATCCGCGTCTTCACAGCGCGGGCGATCAGGCAGGCTGTCGAGGGAGACAGGGCATGACGGGCGGATCGACGACAACGGTCGGGCATTCGTTTCCCCGGATGGAGGGGCGAGCCAAGGTCACTGGTCAGGCAGACTATATTTACAACATGCGGCTGCCTTCGATGCTGCATGCGAAGGTCCATCGCAGCCCGATTTCGCACGGCCGCATCCGGTCGATCAATACTGCCGCCGCAGCGGCCATGCCGGGTGTGCATCAGGTCATCACCGGCGAGGATGTGAAGGCGGTGTTGCCGGAACCCTATTACGGGCCGGCCTTCCACGACCAGCCGATCCTGGCTCTAGAGAAGGTCCGCCATTTCGGCGAACCGGTCGCCGTCGTGCTGGCCCCCGATCCGCATGTCGCCGAGACGGCGGCGCAGCGCATCGTCGTCGACTACGAGGAATTGCCGGCTGTCTTCGACGAAGTCGAGGCGCTCACCTCCGAGGCGATCGTTCATGAAGAACTCAAACCGGCGGGCACCTTCGCCGACCTGAAACATCTGTCCGGCAAACGGGACACCAATATTGCGCTCGACTTCCATCTGAACCATGGCGATGCGGACAAGGCCTTCGCCGAAGCGGCGCATGTCTTCGAGCATACCTTCCGCACGCAGCAAACCATGCACACGCCGTTCGAGCCGATGGTCGCGTTGGCCGACGTCCGCAACGACCGGGCGGAAATCTTTTCCTCGACGCAGAGTCCCTCCTTCGTGCGCTTCGAATTGTCCCGTCTGCTCGGCTGGCCCGAAAGCAATGTGCGGGTAAAGACAAGCCATCTCGGCGGCGGTTTCGGCGCCAAGGTCTACGTGAAGGTGGAGGCGCTGGCGATGGCGCTATCCCTGATCGCACACCGGCCGGTGCGCGTGGCACAGACGATGGAAGAGCAGTTCTATACCATCACCAAACACCCCAACACCTTCCGTATCCGGAGCGCTGTTGACGGGGATGGCCGCATCACCGGGCGCAAATGCGAAGTGTGGTGGAACGGCGGCGCCTATGCAGATATCGGTCCGCGGGTGACACAGAAATCTGGCTTCACCGCGGCAGGCCCCTACGATATCGACAACATCGATATCGATTCTTTTGCGCTCTATACCAACCGGCCACCAGCTGGGGCGTTGCGCGGCTTCGGCATCCCGCAGCTTGTCTGGGCCTATGAAAGCCATACCGACATCATCGCCAGCGAACTCGGCCTCGATCCGGTGGATTTCCGAAAGCGCAACATCCTGCGTAATGGCCGGCCGCAGGCGGTTGGCACTATCGTCGAGGATGGCGAGTTCGAAGCAGTACTCGACGGTGTGGCGCAACGGCTTGGCTGGAACCGTCCGTTCGACAAGGGCAGCGGCACGAAACGCCGCGGCCGCGGCGTCGCGATCGGGTTCAAGGCCTCAATCTCGCCAACCACCTCCAGCGCCATCGTCAGCGTCAACGCGGACGGCAGCGTCATCGTCTATTGCAGCACGGTGGATATGGGCCAGGGCTCGGACACAGCTATGGCGCAGATCGCCGCCGAGGTTTTGGACGTCCCGCTCGATCTGATCCGCGTGGTCAATCCGGACACCGACGTCACGCCCTACGATATGTCGACCCTGGGGTCGCGCTCGACCTTCCATATGGGCCACGCCGTGCAGTTGGCGGCGACGGATGCGCGCGACAAGCTGCGTGCTATGGCCGACGAAGTCGGATTGCCCGAAGGCAGCAACGCACCGCTGCCAGAACTGTTCATCAAGAAGTTCGGCATGCGCGCCGGGACCGTCGTCGGCGCCGCCAACTACAAGCCGGATTACGCACCGCCCAATTACGAGACCGGACAATCGCCGAACGCGACCCCGTTCTGGATGATCGGTGCAGCGGGCGCGGAAGTCGAAGTCGATACCGAAACCGGCCAGTTCCGTATTCTGCGGCTGGTCAATGTTTGCGACATCGGCAAGCCAATCAATCCGGAGGTCGTGGAAACGCAGATCTCCGGCGCGGCCGTCATGCAACTCGGTTTCACCCTAACCGAGACGATGATCATCGAAAACGGACAGCTCACGAATCCGTCGCTGGCGGACTACAAAATTCCCGGCCTCTTCGACATGCCGGACGTGATGGAAAACGGCTTCATCGAGGCGGAGCAGCATAACGGCCCGTTCGGCGCAAAAGGCGCGGGCGAGTCCGGCACCTTCGGCGTGTCCCCCGCCATTGCAAACGCCATTGCGGATGCGGTCGGCGTACGGATCACGGAAATGCCGATCACCGCCGAAGCCATCTTCCGTGCCCTGCGCGAAAAGGCGGGTCGGCCGCTGGAGGATGTGTGAGATGAGCGGCCACCGCAGGACGATCACCTTCACCCTCAACGGCCGCGACGTGGCTGCCGATATCGGCGTGCATCAGAATCTGACGGAAGTGCTGCAGGAAAGTTTCGGCCTGTTCGGCGCGCGGGAGAGCTGTGGTCAGGGCCTATGTGGTTGCTGCACCGTGCTGGTCGACGGGCAAGCAGTGACCAGTTGCCTTTCCCTCGCCGCCTTCGCTGACGGATCGACAATAGATACGATTGAAGGCCTTGCCGACGGCGACACGCTGAGCCCGGAACAGGAGGCCTTCATCGAAACCGGCGCCTTCCAGTGTGGTTACTGTACACCCGGCTTTATTCTCATGACGAAGCAGTTGCTCGACGAGAACCCGGAGCCCAGCGATGAAGAGATTATGCATTACCTGTCGGGCAACCTGTGCCGCTGCGGTGCCTATGCGGAGATCGTGAAGGCCGTCCGGCTTGCAGGACAGAAGCGGAAGGCCTGATTACGCGCCTTCGCCGATCACCACCGGCCAGAGTTCGCTGTCGAGCGGCGCGCCCGGCGCGCATGTCGGGTCCCACATCATTTGCTGGATGTTCTCGCGCGGATAATAAGTTGCATCCGCACCGGCCCATCGCGTGACATAAGCGCGGCGGCGGGCATCGCTACGCGCATTGCCCGGCGCACCGTGCACCAGCAAGGCGTGGTGCGCCGTGCAGTCGCCCAGTTCGAACTCGAACTGGAGCAACTCTACCTCGTCCCGCATCGTGTCGATATCGGGCACCTTCGGTAGGTCTTCCTTGTAGCGGCCGTCACCGGCGAACGCATCGGCGCGGTAACGCTGTCCCCATCTGTGCGACCCCTTCACATATTCCACCGACCCGGTCTCCGCCGTGACGGGGTCAAGTGCAAGCCAGACTGTGCAAATCTGCGTGCCCACGACTGGCCAGTAAGGCATGTCATGATGCCAGGGCGTGCGTTCGGTCGTGCCCGGCTCCTTGATCAGCAATTGATCGAAGAAAATATTCACCTTGTTCGATCGCATGACGGACGCCGCGATCCTGGCGGCGGGCGACTCGAACACAGCCTGTTTGAAGCCGTCATTGTAGGTCCACATGAAGGTGTCGAAAAAGAACCGGCCTGGGTTACCCTCTTTGGTGAGTTCCTGGCAAAGCTTGCCGGGATTGGCCATGTCCTCGTCGACCAGACCGCGCAGCCGTTCCACCCAATCCGCGTCGAACAGGCCCTTCAGGTGAACGATACCGTCTTCTTCATAGGTCCGGATTTCGTCTTCGGTGATCGCGCGCGCAAGTTCTTGCGTCATCGTACCTCTCCCTGCCATACGGCCGGCCATAGTTCACTGTCCAGCGGTGCGCCGGGCGCCATATCCGGTTCCCACAACATGTCCTGAATATTCGGTCGCGGATCGTAGACCACATCGCTACCGGCCCATCGTGTCACGTAGGCACGGCGGCGGCGGTCGCGGCTCTGATTGCCGCCGGCCGCATGCACTAGCAAGCCGTGATGCACCGTGCAGTCGCCGATTTCATAATCGAAACGTGTGAATTCAAGCTCGTCCCGCATCGCATCGATATCCGGCACGGCGGGCTCGCCCGTCTTGTATTTCTCGGGATCGACAAAGGCGACGGGATGGAAGCGTTTTCCCCATTTATGCGAGCCAACGACGAATTCCATCGACCCGGTTTCCTCCGTGACCTCGTCCAGCGCCAGCCACAAAGTGCAGACCTGATCGCCGCGGATCGGCCAATAGGTCAGGTCGTGATGCCAGACCGTCGGCTCATCCGTATTCGGTTCCTTGATCAGGAATTGGTCGAAGACGATGTTGATCTTCGCCGACCGCATGATCTGACCGACGATGGCCGCCGCCGGCGAGCCGTAAATGAACTCGCGAAAACCGTCATTCTGATGCCACAGAAAGGTCTCGCTAAAGAACCGACCCTCGTCGCCCGGCTTCGACAGTTCGTGATGCAGCTTGCCGGGATTGTTCGCAACATACTCCACCCGCTCGCGCATCATCTCGACCCAGCCGGTGTCGAAAAATCCCTTCAGGTGGACGACGCCGTCTTCCTCGAAGCGCCGAATTTCATCTTCGGTGATCGCCCGTATCGGCTTTGTGCCCATCTGACCCTCTCGTCCGCTCTGCCAATCAACTCATGCCATTTGCGTGGGATTTTAGTATCAAGTCAAATTGTGTTATCTGATAAGTGACTTCAAATTTTTTGATACTGTGAATGAACTTTCAACAGCTCGAAACGTTTCTGCAAATCGCACGGCTGGGCAGCCTGAGCAAGGCCGCAGAACGCCTCCATGCGACGCAGTCCGCCGTCTCCATGCGGCTCGCCGATTTGGAGCGGGAACTCGGCGTTGAACTGGTCGACCGGCGCTACCGGCCGTGCCGGCTGACATCAAAAGGCCGTGATCTCGTCGCCTATGCGGATGAAGTGGTGACGCTGACCCAGCACATTCGCCATCGCGTCGGCGACCCGGCGCAGCTTACGGGATCTGTCAAGATCGGCGTTGGCGAGCATGTCGCGCTCACCTGGCTTCCGGACCTGGTGGCCGAACTCAACCGACGGCATCCGGACGTGGTGGTGGAACTCGACATCGGTCTACTCGAACAAATGACGGCGCAGCTTCGGTCCGGCGAGTTCGACATCCTGTTGACCGCCGCCCAGGACAATTCGGAACCGGATATCAGCTATCGGCCGCTCGGCAGCGAGCGGTTCGTCTGGATGGCAAGCCCGGCGCTCAATTTACCGGAAACGCCGCTCTCACCCGACGACCTGTCGCACTGGCCTGTCCTGACCATGAGCCGCGCGTCGGTGCTGCACCGCCTGATGGAAAACTGGTTCAAGACGGGTGCGGCAAGACCCAGACAAGTCAATGTCTGCAACAGTTTAAGCGCGTGCGCCAGCCTCACGCGGGCGGGTCTGGGCGTTGGGCTGCTGCCCCGCAGCTACCGCGAAAGCGGCCTCGTCGAGCTGCATACAGAACCGCCGCTTGACCCGACGCCGTTCTACGCCATGCATAACGCCCAGGCCGCCCCGCCGCTGGCCGGCATTATTGCGGAGCTTGCCGAAGCCGCTTCCACCTTCCCCTAGCACGCTCGCTATCGGAGCAACCCGTAAAGCCCGACGGCGAACAGAAACGCCAACGTAATGTGACGATAAAGGCCCTCACCAGAGCGGCGAAACGCACGGCCACCGAGCCAAGCGGCAAGCATGAAGACCGGCAGCATTACTCCGACCCGGCTGATCGCGGCAATCGTGATCAACTCCTTGAACGCCATAATCAGGATCAACGCCGCCAGGGTTATGGCGAAATAGGCGGTGACGTTGGCACGGTTGCGGGCCGCACTGTCACGGCTCGACAGCATGTAGAGCATCACCGGCGGGTTGCCGAGGCTGGTGCCCGCCATCATCACGCCGGACAAGCCGCCGACTCCGAAAGTAACCGGCAGGGGCTTCGCGCCCTCGTAGCGCCAGCCCGTCCAGAGCACAAGGACGAAGGCGACTACAATACCGGCAATCACGCGGGAGACGATTGCCGCATCGGTATTGACCAGCAGCCAACTGCCGGCCGGCATCAGCAACGCTGCTGCCATTCCCATCGGCACAACGAACCGCCAATCAATTTCGCGCCATACCCCGGGCATAAGCTGCACCGTGACAACTGCTTCCAACAGAATGATAATGGCGACCGTCTCGACGGGCCCGAAAAGAATGGCGAAGACTGGCGCCATCAGCATACCCGACCCGAAACCGGCAAAGCCGCGCATCAGCCCTGCCACCGCGGCGACAGCGAGCGCAATCAGGACGTCGGTTGTGAAAAAGTCGGGCATCGCGACCATCACCTATCATAGGTGCGGTCGCCCGTATCCGAATTTTACTACCGCTTCGAACGCCGCTTCGCATAGGCGATGACGTTGCGACGATCCGTTTCCGATGCCAGGCCTTTGAAGCTCATCTTCGTTTGGGGGATGAACTTCTTCGGCGCAGTGAGGAACGTGTCCAGAGTCTCCGTCGTCCAAACGAGGCCACCCCCACTCTTCTCTTTCATACCAGCCGAATAGGAGAAGTCCGGCGCGGTACCGGCCTTGCGGCCGTAAAAACCCGCAAGCGAAGGGCCGAAACGGTGTTCGCCAGGCTTGAAGGTGTGGCAGCTGCCGCACTGCTTGAACACCTTGCGGCCGTCGCGCCAGTTTGGCTTCTCTTGCGCGGCAACGACGCTGGACAGCGTCAAAATGGCGGCGAAACAGGCCATCGGCAACGGTCGTAAGGACATCGGCTTATCCTCGGGCTGTCAAACGCCCTATTCTCCCGCGCGTTTGGCCCGGTGCCAACGCGACAAATAGCCCCTTAGATATTGTCGCGGATAGGAGATTTCCATACCCAATGTGGCGGCCGCATACCAGGGCCAGTGCGGGTCGCTGAGCATTGTGCGAGCAAGCGCAACGAAATCGGCGGCGTCGCCAGCGACGATACGCTCGGCGTGATGCGGATCCTGGATCATGCCCATGGTCATCGTCGGCATACCGGCCTCGCGTTTGACCTGGGAAGAGAAATCGACCTGGTGGCCCTCTCCAACCGGAATTTTCTGCTCGAGCGACAGGCCGCCGCTGGACACCGCCATGTAGTCACAGCCCCGCGCCTTCAGTTCCCGAGCCAGCAGAACTGTATCCTCGACTGACCAGCCACCTTCTATCCAGTCGGTTGCCGAAACGCGCACGCCCATCGGCTTGTCCGCCGGCCACACCGCGCGCATCGCATCGAACACCTCCAGCGGAAATCGCATCCGGCCCACGATATCGCCGCCATACGCATCGTTTCGCAGGTTGCTTAGCGGCGACAAAAACTCGTGCAGCAGATAGCCATGCGCCATCACCAACTCGACGAGATCGAACCCGATTCGCGCGGCGCGTGTCACCGCTGCCGCGTGGGCATCGCGGACGCGCTTCAGCCCGGTCAGGTCGAGCGGTTCCGGCACCGGCCAGCCATCGGCACGAGGCTGCCCCGCACAGCCGAATGTCTGCCATGCCCCTTGATCCGCCGTCAGCGGCGCAGCGCGACCTTCCCACGGCAGCAAGGTCGAGCCCTTGCGTCCCGAATGGGCAAGCTGCACACCAAGCTTGGCGGTCCCGTGCTCGCGGCAGAACCGCACGACGCGGTCCAGCGCCGCTTCATTTTCGTCGGAATAGAGACCGAGGCAGCCATGGGTAATCCGGCCCCGTTCTTCCACCGCCGCCGACTCCGTGATGATCAAACCCGCACCGGACACCGCAAACTTGCCGAGATGCATCAAGTGCCAATCGCTCGCGCTGCCGTCGCTGGCGCTGTACTGATCCATGGGACCGACAACGATGCAATTTTCGATCTCGAGGCCGCGCAGCGTGATCGGTGAAAATAGAGCGGAGGTCATGCCTGGGGTCGCCTTGTTTCGATGCTTTCCGCGATGTTACGTTTATACGCGGCGGCTTCCCGTGCTGTCGAACACGCATAACGCGTTGAACCAAAACCATAACAAGAGGCAGGGCGAATGGATCTCGACTTGAACGGCAAGAATGTGCTGATCACCGGCAGCGGATCGGGCATGGGCCAGCACATGGCGCTCGGTTTTGCCAAGGAAGGCGCCAGGATCGCCGTCAACGATATCAATGTCGAAGCCGTCGCGGAAACTGTGAAACAGGTCACCGCCGCCGGTGGTACGGCGCACGACGCGACCGCGGACATTACGGATCTCGCGGCCGTCGGCGAAATGATCGCGTCGGCGGAAGCAGCGTTGGGCGGGATCGATATCCTGGTCAACAACGCAGCCCTGCTGACCGAACACACGCTGTTCCTCGAAACCGACCCGGCGGCCTGCGACCGGGAAATCCGGGTCATCCTCGGTGGTACGATGAACTGCTCGCGCAGCGTGTTACCCGGCATGATCGAGCGCGGTTACGGCAAGATCGTGAATATTGCCACAGACGCCGCGCGAGTCGGTCAGGAACGCGAAGTGAACTACTCCGCTGCCAAGGGCGGGGTCATCTCTTTTACCAAATCGATCGCCAAGGAAGTTGGACGGCATAACGTGAACGTCAATGTCGTATCGCCCGGCGCCACGAATTCGCCGATGCGGATCGGACTGCAGGAAGAATTGCGCAAAAAACTCGGCGACGAAGCTTGGAAGGCACGCGAGGCCAAGGTCATGCGGCTGTATCCCATCCGCCGCATCGGCGAGATGGAGGACATCACCAACGCCGTCCTGTTCATCACTTCCGACGCCGCACGCCACATCACTGGACAGGTGCTGAGCGTCAATGGCGGCTTCGCGATGGTCGGGTAAGGGAGAGAGCCATGTCCGAGATTTTACTGTCCGAACGGCGCGGCGTGGCGATGGTGCTGACCATGAACCGTCACGACAAATACAATGCGCTCAGCAATGAGCTGCTGACGGCCATCGGCGACAGGGTCCACGAACTGGACCACGATGACGACTGCCGCGCGATCATCCTTACCGGCACCGACAAGTTCTTTTCCACCGGCGCCGATCTAAAGAGTGCGCTGGAGGCAAAGGATCTGCCGAGCACTCATACGATGCTGAGCTATTTCGACCACTGCAACCGCGCCATCGAGCGGTCCCGCAAGCCGGTCGTCGCCGCGATCAACGGCTTCTGCCTGACCGGCGGTCTGGAAGTGGCGCTCGCCTGCGATATCCGCATCGCCGGCAGTGGCGCGCAGTTCGGCGTCACCAGCTCGAAGATCGGCTCGGTCGCTGGCGCAGGCGGCACTCAGCGCCTGCCCCGCGTGGTCGGGATGGAGTGGGCCAAGGATATGCTATTCAGCGCCGACTTCATCGACGCCGAGACCGCCTTGCGCATCGGTCTGGTTAGCCGGGTCGTCGATCCAGACAAGGTGATGGACGAAGCGATGGCGCGCGCTGAGGCCTATGCCGCCCGCGCGCCGCTCAGTGTCTGGTACGCGAAGATGGCAGTGAACTCCGGCATGCAGATGGACTTGGAGCCGGCGCTGGAGTTCGAGCGACACCTCACGGCCAGCCTGTTCACCACCGAAGACCGCAGCGAAGGCATGTCTGCCTTCCTCGAAAAACGCGACGCCGAATTCAAAGGCAAATAACCAACCGAAAGCGATAGCCACCATGTCCGAAGACCAAGTGCCGACCTACCAGGATATCCTGTACGAAGAAAAGAACAACGTCGCTACGATCACTTTCAACCGTCCCGACCGACTGAACGCCTTCCGCGAAGGCATGTACGAGGAAGTGACCGACGCTATCGTGCACGCGTCCTGGAATCGCCAGATCGCGGCGATCGTGCTGACAGGCGCGGGCAACCGCGCCTTCGGTGTCGGCGGCGACTTGTCAGACAAGAAGAAGGGCCGGCGCGGCAAGGGCACCATCGGCGTACCGGTCGAGGATCTGCACAGCGCGATCCGCGACGCACCGCAGCCCGTCATCGCCAAGGTGCGCGGCTACGCCATCGGCGGCGGCAACGTCATCGCGACGATCTGCGACCTGACCATCGCCTCGGACAATGCCATCTTCGGCCAGGTCGGCCCCAAGATGGGTTCCGTGGATCCCGGCTACGGCACCGCCTATCTGGCCCGCATCGTCGGCGAAAAGAAGGCGCGCGAGATCTGGTATTTGTGCCGCCGCTATTCGGCACAGGAAGCGTTACAGATGGGGCTGATCAATGCGGTCGTCCCCGACGACGAACTCGACGCGGAAGTCGACCGCTGGTGCGCCGAACTGGTGCTGCGCAGTCCGACCGCGATTGCCATCGCCAAACGCACCTTCAACGCCGACAGCGAAAGCATACGCGGGATCAGCCGTCTCGGCTTCGAGGCGGTGCGCATGATGTACGACACCGACGAGTCCAAGGAAGGCGGCAACGCCATGCGTGAAAAGCGCGACCCGGACTTCCGCTCTCAGTTAGGGTAAGCGCTATCGGAGGTCGTATTAGCCGGGCTGTCCGTCCACACGGGGACGGGTCAAAACCGGCCAGAACAAGGTCGTGAAGATGCCGAAGGCGACCACCCACAGCACGCCCGACGCGATCATCACTTCGGTGTACCAGTCCGGCAATATTTCCGGGCCGAACAGGCGGGTCAGCGCGGCGAGCGAAACGGCTCCATAGGCCAAGGCGAGAGCGCGGCTTGCGACGAGTGGGCGGCCGGTATGCCCCAGCGCGGCACGCGACATCACGCCAAGCGTCAAGGTCCCGATCGCGCCTACCGTCAGCCCATGCATCGCCGTCACAGACGAAACCCAGCTGGTGGTCTCCGCGATCCCTTTCAACAGCAAGGCGAACGCAATCCACCCGTAGCCTAGATGCAGCACCCACAGGATCGGCTTGTCCAGCGTCTTCCCTGTCCGCCACCCGATCATTCGGAGCCCTAGAGCCGTACCGGCGATCAACGCGCAAACGCCGCTCGAAAACGAATCCGGCAGCGCCAGATCCGTGATCCCCACAGCCAAGACGCTAGCGATCGCCAATTTATCCAAAAGATTTGATGACCGAAGAGTTACGTCCTCGGCACGGAGCGCACCCGTCGTAAAGGCCGGCACGATCCGGCCGCCAACGACGGTCATCAGCAACAGAACCACGTCGATGCCAAGGACAAAACCAGTGCGGGCGGAGTCCTCGAACCAGCCCAGAACTTCGGCATGGACAAAGAAGTTGGCCGTCGCGATGGCGAATAGCACCGCGACGAAGACGTAGTTCCGTGGCGCTCTCTTCTGCCACAATGGGCCAACGACCATCGCCGCCAGGATTATGGGGAACGGCACATCAATAGCGGCGACGAGCCAGCCGGGCAGCGCCGCGCCAAACCACATTGCCAATCGGCCCGCACACCAAACGGCGGTCAACAGCATAAGACGCGTGCGGCCCAACATCGGCGAACCCGTCCAGTTGGGCACTGCCGTCAGTAGAAAGCCGGCGATTACCGCGACAACATAGCCGAACAACATCTCGTGGCCGTGCCACAACAGGGCAGGAAAATGCGACATCGGCTCCAGAACGATCCCGTTCATCGCATGTAGCGCCAGCCAGCCGATCCAGACTAGCATAGCCAATGCCGCATACAGGCCCGCAAACAGGAAGAACGGGCGCAGGCCGTAGCCCAGAAAAATACCGAAGCCTTTGCCGGCCGGATCACTGTTCGCCATCTACCGTTCTCTATCCAATACGAAGAACCCACGTGCGCCAGAACGAATACGAAATCCTGCCGTTGGCTCCCCTGAGATATATCAATTTGACGGTTTTACCCCAACGATGCTGCTGCGCTCGTGAATTTACGCTTCGCGCGCATTCCCTCGCGCCGTTAAAACAAGCACACTGCACACGACGTTATATGGTGCGGCAGCAAGGAACGGCGAACATGGCGAAGGGTTTAGTCGGTTTCATAGGCCTGGGAGATATGGGCGGCCCCATGGCGTTGCGGCTGCTCGATGCCGGTTATGAAATGAGCGTCTTCGACACGCGCGACGCGGCGTTGGCGCCCGTCGTCGCCAAGGGTGCGCATCGGGCAATGGCGCCGGCTGACGTCGCGGATCGGGCGGAGACGATTCTGGTCAGCCTGCCGACGCCGGATGTGGTGCGCGAGGTGGCGCTTGGGGTGAACGGGATTGCGAAAGGCAAAGCTGTCCGCACCTATATCGACTTGTCGACCACGGGCGCGGTGATGGCGAAGACCGTCGCCGCGGAACTCGGCGAGAAGAATATTGCCGCGCTCGACAGCCCGGTCAGCGGCGGCATTCTCGGTGCGGAGTCGGGCAAACTGTCATTGATGGTTTCCGGCCCCGAGGCAGTGTTCGAAACAGCGCGTCCGATACTAAACGCGATCGGCAACAATCTCTTCTATATCGGTGCCGAGCCCGGTCTCGGCCAGACCATGAAGCTGACCAACAATTTCCTTTCGGCTACGAACAATATCGCTGCGGCGGAAGCTATGGTCATGGGCGTCAAGGGCGGCCTCGACCCGAAGGTGATGCTCGACGTCATCAATGCGAGCAGCGGCCGCAACTCGGCAACGATGGACAAGTTCCCTCGCGCCGTTCTCGACCGCAGTTTCACCAAAACGATGAAACAGAAACTGCTCTACAAGGACGTCCGGCTGTGCCTCGAAGAAGCTGAAGCGCTGGGTTGTCCCATGTGGCTCGGCAGCACGGTCAAACAGTTCCTCGCTTATGCGGTCAGCCAGGGAACAGGCGACGACACCTCGATCGCGCTGATCAAGCATATCGAACACTGGGCCGGTGTCGAAGTCGGCAGCGAAACGAATGAGGGAAACGATTGACGGTGGCTTCCATCCTGCCGCTTCAGGTGCGCGACCTGCGGTACGAGGTCGACGGCACGAGCCTGATCAAGGACATATCGTTCACCCTGAACGGCGGATCGCGGACGATTATCCTGGGCCACAATGGCGCCGGGAAAAGTCTCCTGCTGCGGCTTTGCCACGGGCTGATACCGCCGACGGGCGGGGACATTATCTGGCGCGGTCCGGCGGAGGAACCCGCACGGCACCAGGCGATGGTATTCCAGCGCCCGATGATGTTACGCCGAACGGCAGCGGGAAATGTCGACTTCGCGCTTAAAATGCGCGGTATCCCGCGCGCGGAACGCCGCCCACTGGTCGTCGACGCGCTGAAACAGACTCGCCTCCATCGTCACGCTGACCGGCAAGCGCGCACCCTGTCCTTCGGCGAGCAACAGCGCCTCGCCCTGGCGCGCGCCTGGGCGATGAAGCCAGATATCCTATTCCTCGACGAACCCACGGCCAGCCTCGATCCTGCCGTCACCAGATCGATCGAAGATTTGATCAATCTGATCCACGACGCCGGCACGAAGATCGTCATGTCGACCCACGACCTGGGTCAGGCGAGACGGCTCGCCGACGAGATCCTCTTCCTGCATCGCGGCCGCCTCATCGCCCATGCCCCCGCTCAGGACATCCTTAACCACCCCGGCAGCGAAGAGGTGCGCGCATTTATCGCGGGAGAGCTATTCTGGTAGCCAAAGTTAGGCCGCGGGTGCCGGTTGATCGTCATAAGCGGAATAGGCCGGCGTTGCAGGCTCTTGCCCCGGCTGATAGTCGATACCGAGGCCACCACTTGCGTTGCGGTAGATATCAATGTTTTCGATCACGGGGCGTGACGCGCTCGACTTCAACCAAAGCCGCAACAGCAGCCGCTTCATTTCGGGTTCGTCCCAATCCTCAAATTCGGTGCGCGCATGCAGAACGGTACGGTTGTTGGTGAACGCCGCGTCGCCCGGCTCGAGTTGAATGCGCAGGCAAATATCGTCGCGGTTCATGACCTCGTCGAGATAGTCGAGCGCGTCGATTTCCAGCGCCGTAAAGTCGCGCTTCAGGTCCCGCAGGCCGACTTCGAAAATGCCACGCACGTAAAAGCAACTGAATGTGCCGTGGGCCGCCGAGAAGATTGGAATGTCGTAAGGCGTGATCGGCTCCGCGTCGGGGGCTTCCTCGCCGCGGCGGTGATAGGGAAAACCGCGCAGATAGACCGGCATGAATTCCGGATGCTCCGCTAAGACCGTATTGTAGACGGCCGGCGCGCTGACGAAGACGCTCTCGCCGCCGGACTTTGCCCGCCGTACGCAGAGCAGGCTGACGATTTCCGACAGGTCGGTGTGCAGGGTCAGCTTCCGGCGGCTCAGATAGCCGCGCGCACTTTGACGCTCGCCGGGTTTGGTTTCGTCAAAGACATGGCCCATATAGTCGCCGCGCGCACTTTGCGAATGGCCCGTCCCGAGGTGACTGCCGATGCCCCAGAAGATGCGTTCCACATCCGCAACGCCGTAGCGGTCGACCGGAATGCCGCGCAGGATCGCGAAGCCGCGCCCTTCCATGATCGTCGCAAAGAGATCGGCCAGCGTTCCATTGAGATCGGGGTCGGAGAACATCGCCTGACGGATGTCATGGAACGGCACATCCTCGTCACGCAATCCCGCCATGATCCGGTCGATCGCACTCAGCTCCGGCGCGCCCAACTCAATATAGAGAGGCTGCCTGTCGGCAAACTCACTTGCACGCCAACTCGTACTGTCCTCTATCCGCGACTCGCCCAACTGAAACATCGAACGCTCCTTCTTTCCGGATACGGCCTGCGCGTATTTCACGCATTCTCTGCATGCAAGTCAACTTGGCGCATGATCGCAGAACCGCGCCTCCGACTCATACGCTGCCGCAACACGATACAGCGTCGCTTCGGCGAAGGGCCGGCCAACAAGTTGAAAAGACGCCGGCAAGCCGTTGTCGGTGAACCCCGCCGGTACGGCCAGCGACGGCAAACCAAGATAGTTGATCGGCCGCGTACAATGGGTCATGCCCGCAATGGCGGCGGGGAAGTTTGGCGACGCCTTCACATCCGATTCGGCGATAGACGGCACCGGTATGTTGATTGTCGGCGCATGGAACACGTCCGCATCGGCGAACACCGTATCGACGAAACGCTGCGTAATGCGTGGCCGGATCTGCTGCGACATAACATATTCGGTGCCGGAGATCGCCAGCCCCGGTTCGAGCCGCGCCTTGACCTGTGCGCCATAATCGTCTGGCCGGTCGCGCATCCAGGCCTGATGCAGCACCGCCCCTTCGGGACCGCGCAACGCGATCGCCAGATCGGCCAGCTTCTCGTGATCCGGCACTTCGACCGTAACGATCTCCGCACCGAGCGACTCGAAGGTCTTCAGACTCGCATTCATGAGTGCCCGGACATCGTCCGTCGCGCCGTCGTAGTAATAGTTGGACGGCACCGCGATCCGCAGTCCCTTGATCTCGGCATCGATCGTTGCCGTCTCGTAATCGTCCACGGGCATCGCACTGGCAGTCAGATCCTTCGGGTCGGCGCCGGCAATGATGCCCATCATGCGCGCATTGTCGCGCACGGTCCGGGTCAACGGTCCGACATTGTCGAGCGAAAAGGACAAGCCCATGACGCCGTAGCGACTAACCCTCGTCTGCGTGCCTTTCATGCCGACCAGTCCACAACAGGCCGCCGGCAAGCGCACCGACCCGCCGGTATCCGACCCCAGCGCGCCGAATACGACCCTTCCGCCAACCGACGAGCCGGAGCCGCTCGACGAGCCGCCGGTCACATGTTCCGGATTCCAGGGATTGCGGCAATGCCCCCAATGCTCGTTGTGCCCGAACGGACCGACCGCGAACTCCGACATGTTCAGCCCACCCATATGCAGCGCACCCGCCGCGGCCAACCGCTCGAGCACAGTCGCCGTGTGGTCCGGTTTGAAGTCCTTTCGGATCTTGGACCCGCAGGTCGAAACCTTACCAGCGCGGTAGTACATATCCTTGTGCGCCAGCGGCACACCCTGCAGTGGCCCAGCGGCATCGCCGCGCGCCAGCGCCGCGTCCGCCGCATCGGCCTCGGCCAGCGCGCCCTTGGCATCCAGTGAGATGAAACAGTTCAGCGTAGGCTGCATCCGTTCCGCCTTGGCGATGCAGGCTTCTGTCAATTCACGTGCGGAAATCTCTTTCGATGCCACCATATTCGCCGCATCGACAAGGCTCATCTGTGTCGGATCAGTCATCGCTGCGCTCCGCCATCGCGATGAGCGCGCGGTCGTAATGCGCCGGTTCGGTATCGAACATCGATCCGCCGGCCACCGCATTCAAAGTCTTGCCCACGGACGTCGAGAGAGCGGCAAGCCGCGACGCCGCTTCATCGTCCAGTGTCACGCCCTGCCAGTACATGACGAGATCGCGCATCGTTTGACTGTCCATCATTCCCTCCTCATTCTTTGCAAAATAGTAGACCGCACAAACCGGCATCGCGAGACAAGAAATTCGTATTAGGCTAGACTCGCGTTCGCTCGCCAAACTGGGAGGATGCAGACATGCAGGACAGTTTCAAGGAAGGCGTGTCGACGACACGACGTGTCACCATCGACGAACCGCGCACGATTTCCGTCGCCGGCGATGAATTCAGAGTCTACGCCACACCGGAGATGATCCGCGACATCGAGCACACCTGCAAAAGCTTCATCCTGGAATTCGCCGGCCCCGGCGAGGACTCGGTCGGCACCCAGGTCAACATCGCCCATGTCGGCGCGACCCTGATGGGTATGTCGGCAGAGGTCACCGTGACGGTGAGCACCCTCGACCGCCGCCGCGTGGTGTTCGACGTCTCGGTCAAGGACGATCTGGAAGAGGTCGGCCGGGGTACGCATGACCGCTTCATCACCGATGCGTCGAAATCGGCGGAGCGGCTGCGCGCGAAGGCCGAGAAGGCCGGAGTTTAAGCGGAAAGTTTCGCCATGACCGACATCTTCATGTTCGACCGCACCGCCGAGACGATGCCGTGCGACGATATCGCCGCCCTGCAGTGCAAGCGGGTCATGAATACGCTCGGCCGCGCCTACGAAAAAGTGCCGCACTACAAGCGGGCCTTCGACGCGGCGGGTGTGAAGCCGGACGATTTCAAGACACTCGACGATCTGCAGCGCTTTCCCTTCACGGTGAAGACCGATCTGCGTGACAACTACCCGTTCGGCATGTTCGCCGAACCGCGCGAGACGCTGATGCGGCTGCACGCTTCCTCCGGCACCACGGGCAAGCCCACGGTCGTCGGCTATACCCCGGCGGATGTCGAGCTGTGGACCAATCTGATGGCGCGCTCGCTCGCCTGCGCCGGCGCGCTGCCCGGCGACATCGTGCACAACGCCTATGGCTACGGGCTGTTCACCGGCGGTCTCGGCGCGCATTACGGGGCGGAACGGCTCGGCTGCACGGTCGTCCCTGTCTCCGGCGGCGGCACCGAGCGGCAGGTCATTCTATTGGAGGACTTCGCCGCGCGGGTCATCTGCGCAACCCCGTCCTACGCACTCAACATCGCCGAGGTCGCGGCGCGCCAGGGTGTCGATTTGCGCACGTTGCCCGTTTCTATCGGCGTGTTCGGCGCAGAGCCGTGGAGCGACGCGCTGCGCGGCGAACTCGAAGACAAGCTCGGCCTCAAGGCGGTCGACATCTACGGCCTTTCGGAAATCCTCGGCCCCGGCGTCGCGATGGAATGCCATGTCGAACAGGCCGGGCTGCACGCCTGGGAAGACCATTTCATCTTCGAAACCATCGACCCCGAAACGCTGGAACCGGTGCCGGACGGCGAACCGGGCGAGCTGGTCATCACCACACTGACCAAAGAAGCCCTGCCGATGGTGCGCTACCGCACGCGGGACATTACGCGGCTCAGCGACGAACCGTGTTCGTGCGGTCGCACCCACCGCCGCATCCTGCGTATCACCGGCCGCGACGACGACATGCTGATCATCCGCGGCGTCAACGTCTATCCAAGCCAGGTCGAAGCCGTCCTCGTCGGTCTGCCCGGCATCGCCCCGCACTACCAGTTCGTCGTCACCCAGGACGGTCCCATGACCGCGCTGCGCGTCGAAGTCGAAGCCGATGCGGCGATGGACGACGATGCGCGCACCGCCAAGGCGGCGGAGGTGCAACACCACATCAAATCCATCGTCGGCGTGACCTGCGAGGTCGCGGTCATGGATATCGGCGCGGTGCCGCGGTCGGAAGGCAAGGCAGTGCGGGTGCGGGATTTGCGGAAGTAGGCGTGCAGTACCCAGCACCATTACCAGTAGAAAGTATCCTATGCCCAACGTTACCGAAATCGAATCCCATGGTCGCATCGCGGTGTTACGCTTTAACCGGCCGGGCGCGCTGAACGCGCTTAGCGTGGAGCTGGCGCGGGCAATCGCGCGCGACCTAATTGCCCTGGACGGCGACGATGCGGTCGACGGGATCGTGCTGACCGGGGCCGGTGAGCGGGCGTTCTGTGCCGGGGTCGATCTTAAAGAGGCGCGGGCCGTGCAGGTAGCGGAGATCGAGGAATGGTTCGGCACCGTCTGCAATATATACAAACAGATCCTGCTAACGAAGAAGCCGGTGATCGCGGCGCTGAACGGGGTTGCTGCCGGGGGCGGCTTCCAGATGGCGTTGGTGTCCGATCAGCGCGTCGCCCATCCCGGCACCCGCATGGGCCAGCCGGAGATCAATGCCGGCATTCCGAGCATCATGGGGTCCTACTGGATGAGCCTGCATCTCGGCTGGTCGAAGAATCAGGAACTCTCAATGACAGGCCGCCTCCTCGCGGCGGAGGAGGCTCAGACGTTGGGCCTGGTGAACCATCTGGTTGCGGCCGACGCGGTCGTCGCCACGGCGTGCGAGATCGCCGAACAGTTCGCGGCCAAGCCGTCGGTCGCCTGGAAGCGCACCAAGGGCCGCTTCCGCGACATCGCGCTGGCCGGTTTCGACGACGCCTTCCGCGCCGGCGTGCTCGGCCAGCAGGAAGCCTACGCCAAGGGTGAGCCACAGGCGGTGATCGATGCGTTTTTGACCAAGAACTGACAGAGGAAGAGCAAGATCCTCACACCTTAACGCCGACGCTCTCCGCCGCCTCGACGATACCGGCCCAGACGCCATCGCCGATGACGATGCCATCTGCCGCCTGCCGCGCCAGGGTGGCTTCACGTTCGCCGGGCATCATCACTTTGTCAAAGCCTGCTGCCGTCTTCGAATTGCGCACTTCGTTCACGAAAGACTCGGCGCGTTTTTCATATTCCGCCATCGGCTGGAAAGCGTCAGCGCGGATCAGAATCATCATCCAATTGTATTCCACGCAGTCACCCAACATGGCGTCGCCGGCCAGTTCCGCGATGATGCCGAGGCCGCTGCCCTTTGGGCCGGCCGCCGGCAGCAGCGCGCCGCCGTCGTAATAAGCCTCCGGATCCTGGCTCGGGTTGCCATGACGGTCGATGACGGCGCCAGGCGGCAGAGTTTCGCCGTTGGCGCGGGCCACCGCGACCTTGCCCGCCGCCACCGCGGAGGTCGCGAAATCACAAACCACCGGGTCGTCCGGCAGGCCGGGCAGGCCCAGCGTATAGGGGTTCGTGCTCATCACCGGTTGCACGCCGCCGAACGGCGCTACATTGCCCCATTGCCGCCTTCCCCCGCCACCGAAACTGATCGCGAGGAAGCCGGCCGCCGCGGCCTGTTCGGCATAGGCGCCCATCCGCCCGGAGTGGCCGCAATTGACGACCCCCGCCGCCGCGATCCCCCGCTCGCCCGCTGCCGCAATCAGCGCCTCGGTCGCGCGGGCCATGGCGACGATGCCAATGCCGCGCGCGCCGTCGACATGCAGCAGCCCATCGCGCACCGCCTTCACCACCGGTTCCGCCTTCGGATCGATGATGTCCTTGGCGGCCTCGCCAAGATAGAGGCCGAGGCGGTTGACGCCGTGCGACGACACCCCCTTCATCTCGGCGTCGACCAGGTGCCGCGCGACGATATCGGCATTGTCCGGCGAGAAGCCGCCGGCGGCGAGGCTGTCGCGGATCAACGCGGTAAGTCGGTCCGGTGAGATAGGCTCAGTGGGCATCGGTTTCCTTTCGGGAGAGCGTGGACGGGTCGGCGTTACCCGCGCGCGGCGATCAGCGCCAGGGTCCGGGCCATTTCGTTGGTGAGCACGACGAGGCCTTCATCGACTCCCTGCCCCGGCTTGTTCATTAGAAAGTCAGCCTGGCAGGCCAAGGCGACATGGGCAGAGAGCCGTGCGGACTGATCGGTCTCGTTGGCGGAGCCGCCCATATAGACGCCGGCGCCGGCGCGGCGGCAATAAAGCAGCGCCTCGATGGAATTGCCGATGCCACCGAGATCGGGCGCCTTGACCTGTAGGTAGTCGGCCGCCCGGGCATCGGCGAAGGCGCGGATGTCGTCGAGCGTATTGCACCATTCGTCGGCAACCAGCTTCACCGCACTGCCCTGCTCGCCAAGTGCGGCACGCAAATCGCGGAAGGCCTCGATCTGGCCTTTGCGGCTGTCGGCGATCATCGGGGTTTCAAGGTAGAGGTCATAGGGTGCCGCCGCCACAGCGACCTTGCCGACATAATCCGCCATGCGCGCCATGTCGAAACCGAACAGCTCGCCGATGGTGCCGTAGACGTCAAGATGGATCGCCGGTTTATAGTCCGGCGCGCCGGTGCGCTGCACCAGTTGCGAAACCCAGGCCGCGTAGTCGATCAACTTGTGGCCGTCCGGGCCGAGGTCCGTTTCGACATTGGCGAAGGAGCCGTGCGGCATGATGTCGACCCGTTTCATGATCATTTTCTCGACCATGAAGGTCTGTGGTGTCGGGCACATGCCGAGGATCGGGATTGGTGCCGTAGCGATCTGCGAGTCGTATTCCGCCGCAACGATCTCCGCCGCCGTGCGGCGGCCAGCTAAGGCTGTGGCATGCAGCAGAGCCTGAGATATGCCGTAGCGCAATGCGGTGTGCAGTGAGGGCTTGAACAACTCGATCTCGTCGGCCAGCGGGCGAAACATGCCGCAGTCGCGGCCGACCAGCAGATCGCGCACAACACCTTCGACAACGCCGCGATGCTCCTCCGCCTTGAACAGCGGGTCGCGGCCCGCCGCACCGGTGAAAATCACATCGATGCAGTCGCCATAGGCGACCTGCCCGTCTTCCAACACGAGCATAATCGACAGCGCCTCGCCGGGCTGGATCACCTGGCTGAAGCCCGGCGTCACCGGCGGATCGATATAGCCGAAGCCCTCCTGCCGCGCACCGCCGCGCACGGCCGCGAGATCCTTATTGAAGTAACCGCTGCGTCCCGGCGCGCACAGCAGGTCCGCAATCTTCACCCAGCATTCTCCAGACAGTATTCCGCAACTTCGGCGTGCGTCGCGAACCACACATCGTCATGCGAACGGATATGCTGGATCAACTGATCGAGCATCGCCATACGCGATCGGTGGCCGATGAAGTGCGGGTGCATGGTCAGCAAGAACAACCCGCTTTCACGGTAAGCCTCGTCGAACTCCGACTTGAAGATTTCCAGCACCGCGGAAGGCGGCGTATAGGGGCGCAACGCCGACATGCGATCCATGTTGAAATAGACCGCGTCGTCACGGATCCATTCGACCGGCAGCTCGACCATGCCGGTCGGCTCGCCATCCTCGACGATCTCGTAGGGCTCGTCGTCGGCCATCAGTGAAGAATCGTAGATCAGGCCCATCTCGCGGCTGATCGCCAGAGTCTGCGGACTGAAATCCCAGCTTGGCGTCCGGATGCCAACCGGCCGTACGCCGGTGATCTTTTCCAGCACGTCGGCGGCGCGCATCTGCAGGTCGCGCTCGTCGGCCGGCGGCAGGGTGCTGTTGAATTCGTGGATCCAGCCATGGATGCCGACCTCATGGCCCTGCTCGACTACCGCGCGTTGCTCATCAGGATGCAGCATCGCCACCACGGCAGGCACGAAGAAGCTCGCCTTTATGCCGTGCTGGTCGAGCAGGCGCAGGATGCGCGGCACGCCGACGCGCGAGCCGTACTCGCCCTGCGACAGCTTGCCGGGCGAGTTTTGACCGTGCCGCAGGGTGCTCGACTCATGATCGGAATCGAACGACAGGGCGACACAAGCCTTGGCGCCATTCTTCCACTGCGCCGGCCTCAGCGACCGGCCGGCGCGGACCTTGTCGACGATGCCGCGCCATTTCTCCTCGGCCCATTGCCAGGGTAGCTCTTCCTTCGGTGTGGCGGTCTGATCGTCCGGCATAATGTCCTCCTGCGCATTTCCAAAACGGCAACGAAGTATTAACCGTATGTGAGGGTGAATGGCGGTGCAACGGATGAAATCGATGCGCCGCGATTGCGCGCCGCCGTCTTATCCAATAATTAGAAGTGTTACCATAGGAGCTTGCCGGAGTAATGCTTATGGTCTGCACCGCGTTTTCAAGGGTTTGGGTTAGGATGGCGTCGCGTGACGATGCCGGGGGCATCGTGAGCGGCGCCGGACGACATCCCAAACCCTTGAAAACGCGGCCCTTCGGGTCGACCAGAGAAACGTGCATGCTACGTCGAGGGCGCTTGACGATGCTTCCAGCATCGCCGGCGCACCCTCTCCTAACATGCACGTTTCTCTGGTCGATGCAGGCCGCAAGCATTACTCCAGCAAGCTCCTAACCTCTCCAATCCTTCGCTTCGAACGGAATTGATCCCAAACGATGAGTTATCCGCCACGGGCATTCATTATCGGCGCGCAAAAAGCGGCTACGACGAGTCTTGCTTTCCTGCTGGACCAGCACCCGGCGATACAGCTCTCCTCGCCGAAGGAACCGCATTTCTTTTCGACCTACTGGGACAAGGGCGAGGCCTGGTATCGCACGCAGTTTCCCGCCGCGGCCGACGACGTGATGCTGCTCGACGCCTCGACAAGCTACGCCATGGCGCCGATCGCCGAACACTCGCCGCCATCGAGCCGCCGGCCGCGATGGGGACAGAGCGTGCCCGAACGGATCCGCGGCGTCGCCAGCGGCGCGAAATTCATCTATCTGCTGCGCAGGCCCGCAGACCGAACCTATTCGGCCTATTGGCACAACATCCGCAGCGGGAACGAAACCCTACCGTTCCGCGAGGCCATCGACGCCCATCCGGTCTATCTGGAAACCAGCAAGTATCACGCGCAACTGCTTGTATATTTGAAACATTTCGAGCTCGACGACTTTTTACTGATCGATTTCAAGGCCTTCTCGAACGATCCCGAGAAATATGCGCGGCAATGTCTGAATTTCCTCGAAGTGCCGCAACCGGACTTCAAATTCGCACTCGATGTCGAAAAAAACAAATCGTTCCAGTACAATAACGCCGGCCGCATGCTGCAGAAGCTGCTCGGCTCCGAGCACACCCTCAAGTTCATAAATTCCCTCGTCAAGCGGTGCATCCCGACAGCACTGCACGGCCGGCTGAAATCGCTGATCTCGCAGGATATCCCGGCGATGACCGATGCCGACCGCGCCTATCTCGAGGATTACTTCGCGAGTGAGAATGACAAACTGCGCGAATTAACCGGGTTTGAGTTCGAATAGGACACTATGCCGCGGACCAATCCGTCGCCAATCACTGGCATGCCTGCCTAAAGCGGAATAGATATCTGTTGTGCTATCGCCGCAAAGGCGACGCCGGAAAATTGTCGAGGTATCTCAATGACAAACAGCGTCAGCGTCACCCTTTCCCGCGCCGTTGGCCGGGGGCTCTCCTGCAGCTGTCCGCGCTGTGGGCGCGGCAATATCTTCGCGCGCTACTTGAAGCCTGCCGCGACCTGCAGCTCCTGCGGCGAGCCCTATGGCGAAATCCGCACCGATGACATCGCACCCTATTTCACGATCCTGGTGGTTGGACACCTGATCGTGCCGCTGGTGCTGATGGTCGAACAGCTTTACGCGCCGCCGACCTGGATACATTGGGCGCTTTGGCCGCCGCTGACCCTGCTCTGCGCTTTCATCGCACTGCCTCGTATCAAGGGCGCGGTGATGGGCTGGATGTGGTGGCTCGGCATCCGCGGCGACGAGCAGCACTAACTACTCGCCTATGCGGCGCTCGGCCGCGCTCCGACGGCGTCATACCAGCGCTGCAGATTGCTTAGTTCTTCGCCGATACGGATTTTGGGAATGCGGCCCAGTGTAATGCCGGTGAACGCGGTGATATCGGCCACGGTAAACCGGTCGCCCGCGATGAACTCCCGATCCGCTAGTTCGCCGTCGAGCCATGCCATCCGCTCGAGCACGTTCTTGCGGCAGAGCTCGCCGAACTCGGCAACCTGCGGGATGCGTCCCTCCCAGTAGGTGTGGCAATGGCGGAAACACATCGACACATTCCCCAGAATTTCGGACTCCATCCGCCGGTTCCACATTTCGACGACCGCCTTGTCCGTCGCATCCGTGCCGAACAGCGGCGGCTCCGGCTGACCTTCTTCGAAGTAACGGCAGATCGCCACAGACTCGGCGATAGCGGTACCGTCGTCGAGCTCCAGGACCGGCACCCGTCCCAGCGGATTGATGGCGACGAAATCGGCATTGAGATTTTCCGACTTGCCGAGATCGATTTCGACGCAATCGACCTCAATTCCTTTTTCGGCCAGAAAGATATGAACGCGCCGCGGGTTCGGAGCGACCTTGGTTGTGTAGAGTTTCATCGGTGATCTCCCTGCTGCAGCGTTTAAGTGTTTTCTGGCGCTTAGTAAACGGCTTCAGACCGGAGCGTTCAAGCCCGAAGCGGCGGCGACCAAACCATGCTATACTTCGCACGCGTTTATACAGGTCCGCAGGGAGTGCCGATGACCACGACCGAAACCGTCCATCCGAGTCAATGCTGGGAATGCAACACCTATTGCGGCTCGCTGGTCACCCTTCGCGACGGACAGGTGACGAAGATCGCGCCGAATCCGGACCACCCGGGCTCGAAGGGCGGTTTCTGCGTTAAGGGTATCCGGGCGGTGCGGGAATGGACCGACAATGACAGCCGCCTGCAGTATCCGATGCGCCGCGTCGGCTCACGCGGTAGCGGCAAGTGGGAACGCATTAGCTGGGATGGGGCGCTCAGCGAAATGGCCGACCGGCTCGCGGCAACCCGCGCCACCTACGGTCCCTTGTCAATTGCCGGTGCTGTCAGTGGCGCCGCCTTTAGCCGCGGCGCCGTCATGGCCCTGCTGTTGCGCTCTATCGGCTCGCCGAATTGGATGATCAACCAGGATCTGTGCGGCGGCTGCCAGGCGCTGGGCGAGAAGATCACTGGCACGCCAATGAAAAACGGCGAAGATATCGACAACGCGCAGTGTGCCATGCTGGTCGGGCGCAACCCGCAGGCTGCCGACCCGGTACAATGGATGGCGCTCAAGGCGCTCAAGAAACGGGGCGGCCGCATTATCGTCATCGACCCGATACAGGGACCGGCGAGCGACCTTGCCGATATCTGGCTGCGCCCTCGCCCCGGCACGGATGCCGCGCTCGCGCTGGCCATCGCCCATGTCCTGATTGCCGAGGACCGCTACGACCGGGACTTCGTCGACAAATGGTGCCATGGGTTTGAGCAATACAAGGCGCGCGTCGAAGAGTATCCGCCGCATGTCGCCGCCGAGCTCACCGGCGTTGCAGAGGAAGATATCGTCGAAGCGGCTCGCTGTTACGCCGACGGCCCTTCCGTCTTCGTGCCCGGGCATGGCATCGACGCGTTCAGTGCCGGCGTGCAGACCTTCCGCGCCTTCGATTGTCTGGTCGCGATCAGCGGCAATCTGGACAGGCCCGGTGGCAATCGCCTAGTAAAGCGGCCGAAAGGCTTCCGGACCTATCTCGACCTGCTGCACGATCCGCAGTTCCGTCTGCCACGGGAAACCGAAAAGCAGACGATCGGCGCCGACCGCTTCCCGCTATGGGCCGGCCCCGAGGGCTGGCAAACGGCCTGCCATAACCCTTCGGTGATCGATGCGATCCTGACCGACAAGCCCTACCCGGTCCGCGCCCTGTATATCAGCGGTGTCAATATCGTTGTCACCTATCCGAATGCGGCGCGGACCATCGAAGCGCTCAAGTCGCTCGACTTCGTCGCTGTCGCGGCACAGACGATGACGCCGACCGCCGCCTTCGCCGATATCGTTCTGCCGAAGACCACCACCCTCGAAGAGGAAGAGGTGCAGTTGCAGGGCGGCGTGCCGTGCGTCAGCTATACAAGGGCGGTCGTCCCGCCACGCGGCGAAGCGCGCTGCGATCTCGACATCGCGCTGAGCCTGCGCGACAAGCTGGCCGAACGGCAAGCGCTCACACAGGATTTCCTGCCCTGGAAAGACCAGCGCGCGTTCAACGAATATCTGCTCGGCGATAGCGGAATCACAATCGACGCCCTGCAGGAGAACGGCTACGCCACCTTCCCCCATCGGCAGGGAGAGTTTGAATCCGCCGACTTCGGAACCCCGACCGGCAAGGTCGAGCTGTTCTCCGAGCGCCTGAACGATTTGGGCCTCGAACCGCTACCGGACCACGTCGCGCCGAGCGCCGATCAGTCGGATGAGCGATCGCGAGCGGACTATCCGCTTATCCTCATCACCGGGATTCGGGAGAAGACCTACCACCATTCCCGGTTCCGCGATCAAGCGTGGGCGCGCAAAGTTTCGCCCGATCCGCTCATCCAGATCCATCCCGAGACCGCGGCTGCCTATGGCGTCGCCGACGCGCAATGGGTATCCCTGCGGACGCCGGGCATTGCAACCCATTGCCGATTGCGGGCGCAGGTGACCGAACGCGCGCCGCGCGGGGTCGTCGCCACCGGCATGGGGTGGTGGCGGCCCGATGCGGACAGCCCGGATTTAGGCGCGTGCGACATTAATATCAACGGCGCCATGTCCTACGCCGGGCCCTGGGACCCGGTCACCGGATCCCCGGATTCACGCGGCATGCGCTGTCAGCTAACGCCGCTGGCCGCCGGGGCATAACCAACCGGCTGAACTTTTCGTCAAAATTTGCCACCCGCGTTACAGAACTCGATATAAAGGCGGTCCAAAGGACTGCAAAGATAAGGCTATGACGTCGAAACCAATACTTATCGTGCTCGGTATCCTGTTCGGCTGTATCGCGACGGCAGCGGCCAGCGAAAACCAGATCGCCCTCGGCGAATGGCGCACCGAATCCGGCAAGTCGCTGGTCTGCGGCGGCGAGGAAGGCGAAACCATCGTCACCATCGCAAAGCGTGCCAATACATTCTATGTGAGCGGCGCTAAACAGGGCAGTGCCGAATACGAAGCCTATTGGTCTTCCCTCGAAAAGGCCCTCAAGGAGCGGCTCTGCTTCATCACCGCGAAGATGCGGCATATTCCCGACAGCGTCGTCTATGCGGGACCGGAAGGTCTGGAAGCGCAAGGCAAGCGTTTCAAAGTCATCGGCACGACAATCGAGGAAGAAGGCGAACGCTATCCGGCCTTCACGATGACGACGTTGAAGGTGCAGCAGCCAAAATAGGTCCCTGCTGTAAACAAAATCGCCGCACAACGAAAAACGCCTCCGGCGAACACCGGAGGCGCGACTTCGGACGCTCTAATCGGCGCCGTTACTCAGAATTAGACTGCCGGGCTCTCCATCTCCTCGGTTTCCGCTTCGTCCACAGCTTCCGGGCCGACGGATTTCGCGAGCGACAGGAAATGCTTGCGCGATTCCGGAGAAATGTTCATGAAATTGCGGACGAGCTCCAGCGTTTCGCGTTTCGTGCCGAACTCCGCGGTCGGGCTTTTGCCAACCACCGCATCGGTAAAGAACCACTGCACCGGCGCATCCAACTCTTGTGCGATCAGCCACAGCTTGCTCGCCGAGATACGGTTCATGCCGCTCTCATACTTTTGCAACTGCTGGAAGGTCAGGCCGATCCGGTTGGCGAGCGCCGTCTGGCTCAATCCACACATGACGCGACGCATCCGAACGCGTTGTCCAACGTAAACATCAACCGGGTGGGCGCCAAATTCCTGAACAGTACGCCTCTTCGCTCTCGCCATGATTCCTCGCATTTGATTTCGATATTACAACGATAAGAAAATCTACGTCGACTTCAACAAAGAAAGCCACACTGAATTGCTGGCTTTAAGTGTTAACCATATAAAAATTAGACTGATACGCGATTCATATTCAGATTATGCACTATTTGCTCTTACTATCACGCGCAAAGTGTTTTCCGAAAAATTCAGGCAGTTGTATAGGCCTGCGGCTATTTGTTGCAGCAGCCAAAATTCGTAGCAAATCCCGACCCAGATTACCGCCCTCTACAATACCAGCCAGCCCCGTTTGGACGCTGTCGGACACACGATTGTATCGAAAATATATTATTTAATTGCATATGGTTAGCATATATTTGTCATCAAATCATGCCGCTTTCACCCTAAACCCACAACACAAACTTGAAGCAATAGGAATATTCGCAAAACCGCCAATACGAATCGAATGTTCTCTCCCCGACATCGCTGAAGATATGTCCAAAGGCGACGCGGTCCTTTATAGTTGCAATACACGCTGGAGCAGAGATTGTTCAACGTTAGGGTCGAGGGGTACGGCGGTTCTACATCCAGAGTTCTCCATGGAAATACACAACGAAATTTTGATCCACGCAGATCACAGATGGGGAGCCTGGCAATCGATGAGAACTTTGTCCGATGCCGTGTACAGAAAAAAAACTCGTAATACTTGCAACGATTGTTGCCGCATTCCTGCTTCCGATTTCTGAAAGTTTCGCCGTCGATAAAGGTGACTGGCTTGTCCGGTTACGAGGTATCGGCGTAATTCCGACCAGCGAGAGCGGCGGTATTGCTCCGGATCTTCTGACGTCCGGTCTCGAGCCGCAGCCCGCGGTCGTTCCCGAACTGGATATCACCTACATGGCGACCGACAGCATCGGTATCGAGCTTATCCTCGCCACGTCGCCGCACGACCTTGATGGTACTGGGGCGATAGCAGGCCTTGGCAAAGCGGCGGAAACCATGCTGCTGCCGCCGACCTTGCTGCTGCAGTATCACTTCAACTCCAAGGGCAAGTTCCGCCCCTATCTCGGCGCCGGCATAAACTACACGATCTCCTATCTGGAGAACGCCGACCGTTCGCTCGAAGCGGTGCTTGGGCCGACGAGCGTAAAGGCCGACAACTCCCTTGGGTGGGCCGTACAAGCCGGCATAGATTATCACTTTGCGGAAAACTGGTTCGTGAATTTCGATGTGAAATACATCGATATCGGCATGGACGTCGAACTCAACTCCGGGGGCACCGTGCGCACCCTCGACGTCGACATCAACCCGGTCATCGTCGGTGTCGGAATCGGTTACCGCTTTTAGCGCGTCGTCCCTGGACGCTAAAAATTGTAGTGGGCGCCGTCTCCGACGGCGACCCCGCCGCGCGGGCCGGTATTGTATTTGTTCGCGAAATTCGGCTCCAGTGCGCGAGCATTCCGCGAGTTGACCCAGAAGCGCATCAGGCGCCGTTTGCGTTCCTCATCCGTGTAGTCGGTATAGGCGGCTCTCGAATGCAGCACCGTATAATTGTTGACGAGCTGTATGTCGCCTTTCTGCAGATGCATGCGGAAACAGATATCGGGCCGACGTGCCAGGGTCATGACGCAGTGCAGCGCTGCCTCTTCCTGTTCGGTCAAAGGCTTACCCATTTTTATATGGGCCGACCGGATGATCTTGTCGTTGAAATTGCAGCTGAGCTGCCCACCAAAATAGCTGAAAATCGGTATTTCGTGGAACGTCAGCTCGTCGAGCTCCTCGGTAACGCCTTCGCCCCGCAAATCGCGCTTGAACCCGCGATAAAGGACCGGCAGGAATTCGCGGTGATGTTCGAGTATTTCGTTATAGACCGACATCGAACTCGACAGCATGCTTTCGCCGCCGGATCGTGCGGTTTTCACGCACATCAACGCAACGAGGTCGGACGAGTCGACATGCGGCAGCAGTTCGGCATTCGTCTTGTAGCCGCGCCCGTTGATGTCGCTGTAGTCGTTGCCCAGATCGACCACATCGGCGAGGATCTGGCCCTTGGAATTCTGCGAGATCGGGTCGCCGAAATAGGCGCCGATCCCCCAATAGATCACGCGCAGCGTATCCAGATCGTACTTGTCGACCGGCAGGCCACGGAACAGCGCGAAACCGCGCCCGTTCTCGATTTCTTTGATCACCCGGTCGATCTTTTCCTGGAGCGCCGGCAGTGGAAATTCGTCGCGCCCGAAGTCCGGCACCGCCAGACCCCTCTGCCGAACCGCTTTTAGCGCAGAGTCGATTTCCGCCAGATCCTGTTCGGTGAAACGATGAATCCACGTGTCGTTGTTTTCGAAGTCGGCGCTTTTCCAGGCAGACGGGTCGCGCACCGGTTCCAGCAGCATCTCGGACATGAGCTATTCCTACATCAACATAATTGCCGTTTCTTACTATATAGCAGAAAACCAAATTCAATCAAAGAAGGTCCAGGCCTGCATCCACGTGCAGGACCTGCCCGGTGATGCGGTCCGCCTCCCGGCTGAGAAAGAACGCGATCGCCGCAGCAACATCGGCCGGCGTAACCAGCGTTTTCATTGGCGCCGCGTCCGCCGCGCGCTGCCAGCCATCGCCCGACACGGCGGCATGTGCGCCGGGATCTTTCTGCGTGAAGCCCGGCGACACGCAGTTCACCGTCGTGCCCGTGCGGGCAAGCTGAAACGCCAAGGTCTTCGCCAGCCCCTCCAGACCAGACTTGGCCGCGGCGGACACCGGGAAGATCGTATCGTTGACCCCGATGGAATGGGCGACGAAGGAACTGACCGCAACGACCCGGCCCCAGGACGACGCCTCGAGTTGCGGCAGTGCGGCGGTGACGAGCCCAAAGAAAGCCTCCGTAATCGACGCCAGCGACGCGCGCAGCGCAGCGGCGTCCACATCGCCGAACCCTCGCTTGTCGGCATAGCCCGCATTGCTGACGATTTGATCCAGCCGCCCGAACCGATCCAAGGTTGTCGCCACCAGCACCGCCGACGCGTCCGCCTCGGCGAGATCGGCGAGTTCCGTCGCGACCTCCGTACCGGCCGCCTGCGCGGCCTCGGCAACCGTTTGTAATCCCGCCTCGTTGCGGCGGGTGTGCAACAGCATCGCCGTTCCCGGTCCAGCAAGCGCGCGGACTGTCGCCGCGCCCACGCCGCTCGCTGCACCGGTGATGAGCACAACCCGTTCGATTTGTGATGTCATATCGCCAACGCTCCATCGTCTTGTTCAAGCACATAGTCTAATCATGACGCACCTATACAACGAGAGCATTTCGGCTGCGGTTGGAAATCGCGCTGCCTTGCGTTAGCAATAAGCGATGGAACTGTTTCAACTTGCTACGACTATCGCACGCTCCTCCTGTAACCAGCGCAATCGCCGGCGTGGCACCTCCCCCATTCCGTCATCCCTGACAAGCGGCGCAGCCGCGCAGATCGGGGATCCATGTCGATGCCGGGCGAGGTTGCATCATGGATCCCGGACCGGCGGCGCGATGCGCCTTGTCCGAGATGACAGCTCTCGTGTGAATTCAAGACTGCAGACCTCCCGCCACGACGCCCAAGCCGTTCGATGATCACGATCGGCGTCGACGTCGGCGGCACCTTCACCGACCTGGTCTTGCGCAACGAAGCAAGCGGCAATCTGCGCACGTTCAAGACTCCTTCGACACCAGGGGACCTCGCGCAAGGCGTCATGACCGCCATTCGGCTGACCGACATTCCCAGCGCGGAGATCGCCGGCATTACCCACGGCATGACCGTGGCGACTAACACGGCACTGGAGATGAACGGCGCGCGGCTCGGTGTCATCACCACGCGGGGGTTCCGGGACGTGCTGGTCGTCGGCCGCGGCAACCGGACCAAGCTGTACGACATCAAGGCGGTGCGTCCGCCGGCTCTGGTCCCCCGCTCCCGTATTCTGGAAGTCGACGAGCGGCTGACCGCCACAGGCGACACCCATACGCGGCTCGACGAAGACGATGTCCGTTCGGCCTGTGACAAGCTCAAATCGATGCAGGTCGAGGCAGTGGCGATCTGCTTTCTGCATTCCTACGTCAATGCCGCGCACGAGCAGCGCGCGGCGGAGATCGTGCGCGAGGCGTTGCCGGGTCTCCCCCTGTCATTGTCGAGCGAGATCCTGCCGGAGTACCGCGAGTTCGAGCGCTTTTCGACAACCGCGCTGAACGCCTATGTCGGGCCCAAGGTCGCGGGCTATCTGAACAAATTGTCCGATGATCTGACGGCGGAAGGGATCGCCGCGCCGCTCCGCATCATGGGGTCGAACGGTGGCACCTGGCGCGCCGCCGCCATGGCCGCCGAGCCGGTCAACTCGATGCTGTCCGGCCCGGCCGGCGGGGTGACCGCCTCGATCGGCGTGGCGCGGCTGCTCGATCTCCCCAACATCATTACCTACGACATGGGCGGGACCAGCACCGACGCCTGCCTGGTGCGGAACTTCGCGCACGACATGACCATGGAAGGCCATGTCGGCATGTGGCCCAACCGCGCGCCGCAGATCGAGATCAAGACGGTCGGTGCCGGCGGCGGTTCAATCGCCTATCTCGACACCGGCAAATTCCTCAATGTCGGACCGCGCTCCGCCGGTGCGCAGCCAGGACCGGCCTGCTACGGGCGCGGCGGCACGGAGCCGACGGTCACCGACGCCAATGTCGTGCTTGGCCGGTTCCAGCCGGACCAAGCGCTCGGCGGCGAGATCACGCTCGATACCGCGGCGGCGGAGGCGGCAGTCACCCGACTCGGCGAGGAACTCGATCTCTCGCCGGAACGCATGGCCGAGGGCATCGTCCGGCTCGCCGTGTCGCGCATGACCGCGACGGTGAAGGAAATCTCGGTCATGCGAGGCCTCGATCCGCGCGACTTCACGCTGTTCGCCTATGGCGGTGCGGGACCGCTGCACGCCACCGCCATCGCCGAGGAACTCGGCATGCGCCAGATCGTCATTCCTGCGATGCCCGGCGCATTCTCCGCCTATGGTCTGCTGACGGCGGACACGCGCTACGACGTCACAAGGACGCGGCTGACCCGGCTCGATCAAACGGACCGCGCCGCACTGGAGGAGATTCTGGCCCCGCTGCGCGCCCACGCCGAGGAACGCCTGCGGGCGGACGGTTTCGAGGAAGACCGTATTCGTCTCGAAATCTCCTTGGACATGCGCTATGTCGGTCAGGCCTTCGAACTGGCGACCAGTGTGCCGAGCGACTTCCATACGACCGAAGAAATCGCCGAGGCGTTCCGCGGCGCCTATGAGGAACGCTACGGGCAGCTCGATGACGGGCCGGTCGAAATCGTCTCCTTCCGCGTCATCGGCATCGGCGCCGCCAACCGCACCGACCTGCCGTCGCGAACGGTTGAGGGCACGCTCGACGACGCACGGCTTGCGACCCGCCCGGTGATTTTCGAGGGTGAGACCCACGACACGCCAATCTTCCAGCGCGACCGACTGCCGACAGGCGTTTCGTTCAACGGCCCGGCGATCATCGAGGAAGACGGCGCCACGACCGTCGTCCCGCCCGGCTTCGCGGCCGGTACCGACAGCTACGGCGTCCTAACACTGACGAAGGAGGGCGCGTAAGATGACAATAGACACCGCCGTCCACCCCCATCCTATCCTTCCCCCCTCAAAGGGGAAGGGAATAACTGACGAAATCCAATTCGCCCTCCTCCCCCTTGAGGAGGGAGGCCGAACGGCCTGTAGGGGCCGTTCGGGGTGGGGGTGGACGGCGACGCTTTCCCAAAACAGCCACGACTGCGCCACACAGAAGCCTGCCCCATGATCGACCCGATCACATTGGAAGTCGTGACCGAAGGCCTGATCTCCGTCGTGCGGGAGATGCGCGCGACCGTTTTCCGCACCGCGCGCTCGGTCGCGATCTACGAGGCGCGCGATTTTTCCTGCGGGCTTTTCGACGCCACCGGTCAAGTCGTCGCGCAGTCGGAGGACATCGGCAGTCACGTTGTCCCCCTGCCCTGGTCGGTCGAGGCCGCGCTGAAGGACATGGGCGACGACCTCGAGCCGGGTGACGTCATCCTGATGAACGATCCCTATCGCGGCGGCACGCATCTGAACGACGTCACGATCATATACCCGATCTTCGTCGACGGCGAACTCGTGTTTTTCCCCGCCGTGCGGGAACATTGGGCCGATGTCGGCGGCGCGGTGCCGGGATCGATGTCGGGCACGGCGACGGAGATCTATCAGGAAGGCCTGCGCATCCCGCCGGTCAAGATCGTCGAGCAGGGCCGGATCAACGCGCCGCTGATGGAAGTGCTGCTCAGCAACATGCGGGTGCGCGACGAACGGCTCGGCGATTTCAATTCGGGCCTGACCGCCTGCCGCACCGCCGAGCGCCGTCTCACGGAACTCACCGCACGCTACGGCATGGCGCTGCTGCTCGATTGCGTAAAGCTGAACCTTGAGCGGTCCGAGGCCCGCATGCGCGAGAACATCCGCGCTCTGCCGGACGGCCGCTATTACTACGAGGATTATCTGGAAACCTTCGGACCGAACGGGTTCGAACCGCTGCTGCTGCCGCTCGACCTAACAATTGACGGCGACACCCTCACGGCCGACTTCACCGGCGCGTCGCCGCAAGTCTCCGTTCCGGTCAACTCAACCCTTGCCGTCACCGCCGCGTCCGTCTTCATCACGCTGAAATCCACGCTCGACCCGCAGCATTCGCTCAACCACGGCTCGTTCCGCCCGGTCACGGTGATCGCGCCCGAGGGCACCATCGTCAACGTCGCGCACCCCGCCCCCGCCGGCAGCCACGGCGAAATCCGCAAGCGCGTCATTGCGACGATGCTGGGCGCGCTGGCCCGCGCCTGCCCGGACCTCGTCTCCGGCGACATTCACCGCACCTCGTTCCACAATCTGATCGGCGGCGTCGATCCCAAGACCAGTGCCGAGTTCGTGCATTACGAATGGGCGTCCGGCGGCAATGGCGGCTTCCTCGAAGCCGACGGGCCAAGCGCCATGGCGGCCATCGACTGGGGCGACCTCACCACCGCGCAATCGACCGAAGTGCTGGAAAACCGCTTCCCACTGCACATCGAATGGTCGCAGCTCGGCACCGATTCCGGCGGCCCCGGCAAACACCGCGGCGGCCTCGGCATGCGCCGCGCCCTAAAACTCGGCCGCGGCACCGCGCTCTATTCCCTCCTATCCGACGGCGCCATCATGCCCCCCTTCGGCATCCTCGACGGCGAAACCGGCGCGCCCGTCGACAGCTTCGTGATAAACGCCGACAGCAGCGAACACCGCTTCGCCTCCCCCGGCAAGGTCGGCGGCCACCCGCTCAGCGAAGGCGATACGGTAATATTGCAATCCGCCGGCGGCGGCGGCTACGGCGACCCGCTGGACCGGGACGCCGAGATGGTGCAGCGCGACGTGGCCGACGACCTGATCACCGCAGACAGCGCGCACGATATCTACGGCGTGATCCTGGACAGCGACAGCGCGCTCGACACAGCGGCCACGGAAACGCACCGCGCAACCCTCGCCGCAAACCGACACAGCCTGACGATGACCGAAAGCGACGCCGATGCCTACACCCCCTCGGGCCCGAGCAAGAAACGCATCATCCTCCTGAACCCAGCCGACGCGGCGAAGGCAGAGCTAAGGCCGGATGAGAAGGTTGAACTGCTGAGCGGCAACAGCGCGCCGCTGCGGGGGTGGCTCACACTCAACGACAGCGTTCCGGTTGGCACGGTGCCCGTTGATCAAAATGGCTGCAGAACATTGGGCGCTATGGAAGGCGATACCGTTCAATTTCGGCGTTTGCGAACACCAATCGTCAAGCACTTCGTGACCGCGATCACTAAATTATAAACAGGGTGAGGCGATACCGTGTTTAAGTTTTTTTACAAATTGAAGACCCGAATTCGACCAGGAACTAAAATTTTGAGCTCCAAAGAAAACAGCAAGCTTCTAATTGAGGCTGCTTATATACAAAACTACGCTGGAGTATTAGCCGCTTTGGAGACTGACGCTGATGTAAATATCGTTGATAGGGACGGAAGAACCCCACTAACTCATGCGGTGACTGATAAAGAATTTGAGATCGTAAAATTGCTGTGCGAAAGAGGAGCAGACGTAAAAGCAAAAGACTCAAGCGATTGGACTGCTTTGCATTTTGCGGCGCAAAACTATGATTTGGATATGTGCAAATACTTAGTCGATGCTGGCGCTGAGGTCGATGCGGTCGACGGTAATGGAAATACAGCGCTTATGCGTGCGGAATTCGAATCCCGCGGCTCCACTGATCTACAAGATTTTTTTATTAGCGTTGGTGCGAATTTCGAACTTAAGAACTTTCATGGCGTATCTACGAAAGATTTGCGGAATAGCATGTAAATATCATTATTGAGATATGAAATTAAGGAGGCTCGCACCTAACCTACGGAAAATTCCGTTCAGAACCGACTTTCCGAAAAGATCATCCCTGCAGTCTGAGCTATAATTAGATCGGGCGGCCGCGGCGCACCTGTTTTCCAGCGCACAGTTGGTCGACGTGTTCATGCTCCTCAGCATGTCCCGGCTGGCTGCGGTGCACTTTCAACGCCACTTCATCGCGCCACAGTTCGCTAAGAACCAGCTTGTTCTCTTGCCCATCCGGAACGAACACCTCCATGCGGAGGCAGCCGTCTTCCCGCAGACATTTGGCGGCGCTTTCCAGAACACGCTTTTCTTGTTCTTCCAGGCAATCGGGTTTGACGTCGTATTCGACGATGATCGCGATACCGCTCATTTAGAGATGTTCCCTCCGCAAGGCTGCCAGCCCCCTACTCCGCCGCGACGTCCTGCGGCGGGCGGGTTGCGATGGCGGCGTTGGCCTCCAGCGTGTCGAGTTCGGCTTCGCTGAAGCCGAGTTCCCGTGCCAGCACTGCGCGCGTATCCCGTCCAATGGCGCGCCCGGCCCAGCGGACCACGCCCGGCGACTCGCTGAACTTTGGCGCAACGCCCGACAGCTTCACGCTGCCAATTTCCTCGTCCGGCACGTCGAGGATCATGTCACGGGCGGCGAATTGGGGGTCTCGGAAGACGTCGGCGACGGTGTAGATCGGAGCCGCTGGTACGTCGTTCTTGACGAGATGTTCGTAGATTTCGTCGAGCGCCCATGTCTCCGACCAAGCCGAGATGATCGCGACCAATGCTTCCTCGTTGACCAGCCTGTTGTCGCCTTCCACGAAACGCGGATCATCGGCCAGTTCCGCCTGTCCCATCGCGGCGGCAAGGCGGCGGAAGGTGGAGGTATTGCCGGCGGCGATGTGGATCCACTCGCCGTCCTTGGCCGGGAATAGGCTGTTCGGCACATGGCCGTGCAGGCGCGAGCCGACGCGGCCCGGCACGACGCCGAGCTTTTCGAACGCGGGCACGAAGCTTTCCATCATCGAGAACGCGGATTCGTAAAGCGCCACGTCGACGACCTGGCCCTTGCCGGTCGCGTCGCGCCGCCGCATAGCCGCCAAGGCGCCGAACGCGCCATACATGCCGGCGACATAGTCGGTCAGCGGCGTGGCGACGCGGGCCGGCGGCCGGTCGGGATCGCCGGTGATGCTGCGGATGCCGCTGACGGATTCGCCGATGATGCCGTAGCCGGCGCGCTCGCTATACGGACCGGTCTGGCCGAAGCCGCTGATCCGCACCAGGATCAGGCCTGGATGGTCCTTGGCCAGTTCCTCGTAGCCAAGGCCCCACTTTTCCATCGCACCCGGTTTGAAGTTCTCCACCACCACATCGTAGCGCGGCATCAAGCGGCGCACGATGTCGCGGCCCTCCTCCGACTTCAGATTGATGGCGATGACTTCCTTGTTTCGGTGCATGCTCGCCCACCACAGAGATTTGCCTTCGAAGTGCCGCCCGATGGTGCGCAGCGGATCGCCGGACGGCGTCTCCACCTTGACCACTTCGGCGCCGAAATCGGCGAACAGGCGGCCGCAGAACGGGCCGGCGACGGTGGAGCCGAGTTCGAGGACCCGACAGCCTTGCAAGGGTCCGCTAAACGTCATTGCCAGCCGGCTTCCCGCACAACGCTGCGATCTCGGCAATGTCGTCGCAGGTTTCCAGGTTGCGGACCGCGTCGATCACCGTGCGCACACCCGCCGCACTGATCACCGGCGTGGCCATGTCGGTGAACTTGGCTCTAAGGCGCGACCATTGCCGGTCGAGATCCGTGTCCGGCGTTTCGACATCGGCCCGGGTTTTGTGCACGGTGCCGTCCTTCATCGAAATCACGACGTCCGACTGCGCCAATCCGAGGTCGTCGTTTACATGAACCGAGATCTTATCGCGCACCGCGACGATTTCCGGGTCCTGAACCTTCTGCTCGTTATAATTGGCGATCACCGCAGTGTTTTCGCCGAGCAATGCCATCGCCGCCGTGAAGCGCAGACTGAATTTTCCCTCCAGACCCGTCACCGGGTTGAGGATGTTGCAAATCCTCAAATTATCGCCCCGGACATGGACTTCAATGTCGGCGACATTGTCGGGATCGATGTTGTGTTCCCGCTTCAGGGCCGCCGCCGCTTCAATCGAGGCATGCGTGCCGTAGCAGGCCGCGTGATATTTGAACAGCACGTCCGGCGTGTGAAACACGTCGCCCAGCCCGTCGAGCGCCGCGGCGGGATCGTAGTTCTCCGTCTGCGTATCGGCGAAGCCCTGCTCGCATTCCAGCACGTCGGGGCGGCTTTCGAACCCACGCTGCGACAGCAGGGCGGAAGACAGCCCGTTGACCGCCGCCTTGCCGGCATGGAACGGCTTACACATCGTGCCGAACATGGAGCGCAGCCCGGCTGCCTGCGTCCCGCCGATCCCCATCGCGTTGGCGCACGCCTTGGCGTTGAGGCCGAGCAGCTTCGCCGCTGCTGCCGTGGCACCGAACGTGCCGACCGTACCGGTGGCATGCCAGCCGGCGCCATAGTGCGACTGGTTCATGATCGCACCGACACGGCATTCCGCTTCGATGCCGGCGACCAGCGCCGTCAGGAAGTCCTTGCCGTCGCGGTTCTGATATTCTGCCAGGGCGAGCAGCGCGGGCACGACCGGCACCGTCGGATGGCCTGGCATGAGCAGGTGCACATCGTCGTAATCAAGCGCATGGCCGGCGGAGCCATTGATTAGCGCCGCCTGCTGGATGGACACTTTGCGGCCGTCGCCGATCACGGTCGCCTGCGGATTGCCGCCCTCGGACAGGGCTTCCTTCAGCAAAATGCCCGCCAGCGGCTCCCGCGAGCCGGCCAGGGTCACGCCCAGCCAGTCCAGGAAACAGTGCCGCGCCACTTCGACCGCTTCCTTGGGAAGCCCGTCGAGCGTGAAAGACATACTATTTTCCGCGAGTTTTAAGGTGAGATCGGTATCGTCGACCTGCCGTGCCGCCGCCTGCGCCATCGCGCGCCTCCTGCATTCAAGGAACCATTGGGATTGGGCCTAAGCTTGCCATGGCGGCGGGAAAGTTGTCCAGGGCGGGGCGGCGGCGGTGTAGGCGTTACCGCGCATATCCCTCCGGGCGTCATCCCGGACAAGGCGCGGAGCGCCGCCGATCCGGGATCCAGGGAAACGCCGCGTCCGGCATCGACTTGGATCCCGCATCAAGTGCGGGATGACGGTGGGGGTGCTTTAACTCGTTGAGGCACCACTAGCCACCTTCGCGGAATTCTGGAGAATTTCCCCGCACC